>ERZ1036402.1-NODE-1-length-423642-cov-33.561920_pt1 | contig 423642 bp, 300 predicted proteins | sample MGYA00514216_ERZ1036402 | MGnify/ENA primary metagenome ERZ1036402 (study PRJEB33795, sample SAMN09464942) | human gut metagenome | host: Homo sapiens | place: USA: Stanford, California | collected 2016-11 | study: EMG produced TPA metagenomics assembly of the...
CTACTGATATCGGTTATAAAAAGAAAAAGCGTCTAGCTAAATCAGGAAAAGACACAGATAAGACCAGGGATATTCTGTATTAGGGGTGTAAATGCCAACTCCAAGGGGGTAGATATAGCTTTCAGGGGTGTAAAACGTTCAAAGTATCGGTTGGTTCAGAATTCAATATAATACGGTTATTGGATTATACATCAATGATTTACGCAATAAAAACAGTCTATCCTCAGAGTGTGTAAAACGCATACACACCATATATGACATAGAGAAGCCGGTTTCTTCATGATTCATCTGGTACATACGGCATGGAAAGGCTAATAAAATATTCAACAATTCACTATGTATCCGTTCCATGATGACAGTTACAATAGAGAGTCCGGTTAAAAGTCCATAATCCGGAAGTATACTGTATCATTTCATAGCCTTTTTTGTTGGCAAAGTAACGGAAAAGTGGATGGCTTTACAATGTGTACTTTATCGGATGCTTACCAAGTATCTATTTACTGCTTTCTTTTGTATTATCTAAAACAATAGGTTCGTCATTATTTTCTTTCACTTTTTTAGCTATATATTCTTTAGGAAGCATCCCAAAATATTCTGTGAAACATTTTGTAAAGTAACTGTGATTACTAAATCCAACTAACCAAGATATTTCATTAATCTTGCAATTTTGTTGGTTTAATAGTTCTGCAGCTCTTCTTAATCTTATAGTTTTTATATAATTATTGGGAGTCATCCCTGTAATGTCTTTTACTTTTTTATACAGTGCACTTCTGCTCATATGTATTTCATATGCTATATCATCTACTGTGAAATCACATTTAGATATATACTGCAATACAAGATCACTAAACCGCTGCATGAATTGTTCGTCATTATTATCATTGAAATTCGGCAGAAGAATATATGGGTGTTTGTTGAAAGATTCCCATAAAATATTCCTTTTATCTAGGATATTATAAATAATCATATTTAAGAACATTATATCAACGGGTTTATCTATTACCATTTCAGCTCCATTTTGAAAACATTGTGCTTTAATTTTCATGTTATTATTTGAAATAATAACTATAGGAATATAGGATAAATTATCGTTGTTCTTTAGATGTTTACATATATTTACACCGTCTATCTTAGGTAACATAACATCGCATATTATTATGTCTGGTTTAAATTCAGAAGATACCATCTGCAGAACTTCTTCTCCGTCACTAGCTGTTGCTATTGTGTAATATTTCGATAATAAACTAGATGCATATAGTTGAAAATCAATATTGTTATCTGCTATTAGTATTTTGATGCTATTTTTAGGTTTTGAATTAAAATTAAATTCATTGCTGTTCGTAATTACAGGCTTTATGTCATGACATATATTATCTGTGCTTTCCTTTTCGCATAAAGGAATTGTTATACTAAATGTGGTAAATTCATTCACTCTACTTTCTATATTCAAGTCCATATTCATATTGTGTAAAAGCAATTTTGATATAGTCAAACCAAGTCCAAATTTTGTTGTGTTTTCTCTACTTGTTTTATTATAGCACCAGAATGCATTAAATATTTTATCTATATCGCTTTCTGAAATACCTATACCGTTGTCATGAATAGCCATAATTACGTTATTTTTATCACTTTTAATTCTTACTTCTACAAAGTCTTTAGTGAACTTCACAGCATTTGAAAGTAGGTGATTAACAACTTTATTCCATGCATTTACATTTATATTCACCAAAGGATCATTATCCGTGATTTCGTCAATAAAGGAAATTTGGATGTTCGAAGATTGATATTTTTCTTTAAAGGCACTTACGATATCTTTTGTTAAACGAACAATTTGAGTTGAATATAGGTCCTCCGTATTTATGTTTGTTAAATCAATTATTTCATCAGTTAGGTTGAATAATTTTTCAGAATTGTTTTTTATAAGTGTAATATTTTTACGAATATTTTCTGGCAAACCGTTAATATTAGCAATTTCTTCAGCCGGATTTTTAATTAGCATTACTGGTGTTCGAATTTCTTGTACTATGTTAAAGAAGAAATCTAATTTGTTTTGAAAGTTAGTAACTTCCATTGTATGTTTATTGTTTTCTATTTTATTCTTCTTTTTGCTAACATTGTATTTAAGGAAATAAATGCAAAATCCAACTATAACAGTAAAACCTATAAATATATATAGTGATATTGCAGTAGCACTATTCCACCAATGTGCTTTTACGATAATATTCCAAGAGTTTGTTGGCCCCCAAACTCCGTCATTGTTTGAAGAACATACCCTAAATGTATATTTTCCACAGGGCAAGTTAGAAAATGTCACACTATTATTTTCCCAGTTTGTTTCAATCCAATTCTCATGGTATCCTTCTAGACAATATTTATATCTATTATTCACAGGTGACTGGTGGCTTAAACTGACAAATTCTATAGTGAGTGGTTTATGCCATTTATATAGTATAGTATAATCTTTATCTTCTTGTTTCTTTTCTGATGTATTAATAAAAATAGTTATCGGTTTTATTGTATTATTTTTTAAGCCATCAGGTGTAATTATTATAAATCCATTATTAGAACCAATATAAAGTTTTCCATCAGAAGTGGCAATTCCGGAATTAATGTTGAATAAATTAGTATTTAGACCATCATGCTTATTAAACACAGTGCATTTTTCGCTTGAAGGATTATAGCTGAGAAGTCCTTTGTTTGTACTAAGCCATAGGAGTTCGTTATAATTGATAATGTTATAAACCGAAAGATGTGCCATTTCAAAATTTGTGGATCTTTCTTTAGTAAGATAATTCCTCGCTATCTCATATTTTATTAAACCTTGTCCTGAAGTTCCAATGAAGAGGTTATCCTTGTACAGTGACATAGATATAATATTATTCGGAATCACCTCGCCGTTAGAACTTTTAGATACACAAGTTATTTTGCTAGATTTAGAATTATATTTTAGTAGTCCTTTACTTATCGAAGCAAACCAGATATTCCCTTCTGAATCACTGCATATAGAAATAATATCACTGTTAAATCCTAACTCCTTTTCCTTGGTAAATCCACCCTTCTCAGTCCATGACCATATCGCATTTTTAGTGCCTATCCAAATTGTTCCATAGGAATCTTCGTATATAGAATATATACTTTTATTGGTAGCATCATCTTTTTTTAAGAATGGTATATGTTCAACTTTTTTTGTTTTATGATTAACTTTATATAATCCTTTCGCATATGTGCCTATCCATAAATATTGCTCATTTGAATGGATTGCATGAATATTTAGATTTAATTCGTTTTTATCTACTATATATCGCTCACATTTATCAAGAATAGGATCATAAATAAACAATCCTCCGTCATCAGTGCCAATGAATATTTTTCCATTTTGATTTTCATGGAATTTACTTATGATTCTTCCTTTTTCTGATTGAGTTGTACAATATCTAATATGAAAGTTTGAGCTGTTAGGTGATGCATAATTTATACCTCCAAAATAGGTAGCTACCCATATTCCCCCTTCTTTATCTTTAAAAGTATCATAGACAAAATTATCAGATAAACCCTTGTCGTGGTATTTATTGAAAGATTTTATAGTAAATTCATTGGTTCTATAGTTAAATAGCGTCAATCCATGGTCCGAACCAATATATAGTATGTTCTTGTCTAACTCCTTTATCGTGTGTATTCTTCCTTGCAGAACAGGTGTTTTATCATTCATTAGATAGTTTCTAAAACGGGAATTTTCTATATCATAATGAAATACGCCAGAATCCCAGCCGCTAACCCAGATATTTCCTTCAGAATCTAAACACATAGTAAATGCATTTGATTCAGCTATGTTTTTTTCTTCATCTTTTATGAGAATCCTATCAAATGTATCATTACTAGAATTATATTTATATAAATAGTTACCAGCTGTTAGGCACCAAATATCGCCTTTAAGATCAGTTAATACTTTTGTTGAAAAATCTGAAGTAAGTCCAATATTTTGTGATTCTCTATAATTTCTGAGTTTTTTATTTTTAGGTGTATATTTGTAGATACCATTTCCTAGTGAAGTTGCCCATATATTACCTTTGTTATCCTCTGATATTGACCTTATTAATGTATTTTCAATGCCAAATCCATTTATCCGTTCAAAAGATTCTTTTTTCTTATCAAAAATATATAGCCCATTTTCTGTCCCTATCCATAGTTGATTATTTCTATCCTCATATATGCAGTATACACCGTTACTCTTAATAGTATTTACCTTATTAGTGTCCGTTCGCCATGTTTTAAATCTATAAATATCATATGTTATTAGGCCATCATTTGTTCCAAACCACATTTGCCCATTGATATCCTGAAAAATACAATATATGGTATTGGTATTCAAGCCAGATAAAACATTAATGTGTTCAAAATTAAAATTTGATTCTATACCTATTATTGGATTACAATACAGAGTAAATATTGCAAGTAAAATTCCAAATTTTATCAACCTAATTCTATTTTTCAATTTATTCATAGTGTTACTTAATGTTTTTCACTTATAGTGAACGATTATTCAACTAATAATATAGTTTCATTCACTACTGTCCAATAAAAATAGGCTAATCGGTCTTTGAAATCATTGAGACACAGTCTTTTAAGCAGTATTTTAGAATGAAGCGGATTTGAATTCGTAGCTTAGCGGTCAAATTGAAGACCGCTTATAAACCAAGATAAATACGTATTCGCTCAACTTACCGCTTTTCTGAACAGAACTCAGTTCAACAACTTCGTTCGCAAGTATGATGGTAATCGCTACGTGAAGCAATTCACTTGCTGGAATCAGCTACTTGCTATATGTTCGGACAACTGAACAATCGAGAGAGTCTTCGTGACCTAATTGTTGCTTTTGAAGTGCATCGAGCCAAGCAATATCATCTTGGTTTAGGACGCAATCCAATAGCTAAAGCTACTCCCGCATATGCTAATCAGAATCGTGACTACAGAATCTTTGAAGACTTCGCATTCTATATAATGAAGGAAGCTTGCGAAAAGCGTGCAACCAAAATCTTGGAAATTCCTGGAAAAAAGTATGCTTTTGATTCAACAACCATTCCGTTGTGTCTAGCCACATTTCCATGGGCGAAGTTTCGAAGAAAGAAAGGAGGCACAAAGTTCATGTCTTATATGACATTGAAGCACAAGTTCCTGCTTTCTATACTGTAACCACAGCATCGAAGCATGACTCTACAGCGATGTGTTCAATCCATTATGAACTAAATGCTTATTATATATTCGACAGGGCTTATGATTCTTTTAAGGAACTATATAGGATACACCTGACAGATTCTTTTTTCGTAGTCAGATTAAAATACACCATGGTCAAGTGGAAGCGAAGGATACCTAAGAATGCACTAACCGATGCTGAAGTGAAAATGACGGGGTATCTCTCAGAGAAAAAATATCCCGAGTCATTCCGACTCATTCGTTACTACGATGAAGAGGATGACCGTGAGTTCACTTTCTTGACGAATACAACACATATTTCTGCATTGAATATTGCTAATCTCTATAAGAAAAGATGGTTGGTCGAGTATTCTTCAAATGGCTAAAGTAGCACCTTAAAATAAAGAGATTCTGGGGCACAACGGAAAACGCTGTCCGCATTCAAATCAGTGTGGCGATCATTACTTACTGTCTCGTGGCTATTGTCCAACACGATATGCAATTGAAACGTTCAACTTATGAGGTTTTGCAGATTCTAAGCATCTCTCTGACGGACAAAACTCACTTACGTGACTTGTTCAATAAGACTAATTTCAATGATGTCAAAGAACTCGATTGTCCCCTTTTTGAAGGACTATTTGATTAATTATTTAATTCGTCCATTTTTATTGGACACTAATGAGTTACATTATAACCATCTTTTATATAAAAAGCATTGTTGTTAGATTCTTCGGTCTGTTAATTGGCTATAGTAGCTTTAGAGAATAAAAAAAGAATTTTTATAGCCAATATATTTCTGATAACTCAAGTAAATTCTCTTTGGGATTATAATTATATACCTAATAAAAATATTGGCCATCTCTAAAAATATAAATAACAAAACTATCATATCAAAGAACTTATACAAAGTTTGGTGAATACTAAAAAAAGTCTTGTATGCAAGAAATATCCACAAATGCAAAAATAGTCTATTTTTCGATTGTATGCATAATAAAAACGTATATTATTATACAATATGAGTATAAATAATATATAATTATTAAATGAGGGTTGTGAAATAATGTATTTTTGTCTCGAGATTTTTAAAATAAAACCTTATTATTAACTAAAAAACAAAAGTATGATGAAAACACTAAAACTTTCGTGGCTTTTTGTTACGTTCTGCATTCTTTTTTCGGGAACGACTTTTGCTCAGCAAATAAAAATACGAGGTATCGTATTAGATGAGCTAGACGAACCTGTTGTCGGAGCATCAGTGATTGCCACTCCTGCTTATGGTACAATTACGGATGTAAATGGTTCTTTTGAGTTGTCAGTGGAAAAAAGCATTAAAAGTTTGGAGATTTCTTACATTGGTTATCAAACACAAAAAGTAGCGGTAGCTACTAATTTAAAAATCAAATTAAAGCCTGACACCCAGCAACTGGATGAGGTCCTAGTTGTAGCTTATGGCACGACCAAGAAGTCTTCTTTTACAGGTTCTGCTTCAGTAGTAAGGTCGGATGAAATTAAAAAATTTCAGGGGACTGGTTTTACTGATGCCCTTCAAGGGCTAACGGCAGGTGTAAATGTTAGTCAAGATGCGAGTAATCCTGGTGCTGAAGCACGTATTTCTATTCGTGGTATCGCTAATATGGCTGGTAATACTACACCTCTGTACGTTGTAGACGGAGTACCCTACGATGGTTCATTAAATTCTATTAATACTAATGATATAGCCTCGCTTACTGTGCTTAAGGATGCTGCAGCAGCTTCTCTTTATGGATCTCGTGCAGCAAATGGTGTTGTTATTATAACAACTAAAACAGGTAAAGCAGGAAAGGTTAAAGTAAACTTTAATGCCTCCTGGGGTACTTCTGACAATGCAGTAGGATATGGAAAGAAAGCCGATCCAAAACAAACATTGCTTCTTTATTGGGAAGGTCTATACAATGATAAATATTATTTTGAGGGTGGCTGCTCTAAGCAAGAAGCTGGAGATTATGCATCTCAGTCTCTCTTGGGTAAAATATTTACTGCACAAGGGAAAGACCCAACAGGAAAGCCTATTTACGTTTCGCCTTTCAACCATATCGATGAGGATTGGGTACTTCATGATGGTAATGGTAATCCTTACATCAATCCTAATCTTACTTATGCTTGGAATGAAAATGACTGGGACTGGTATGGTGCATACTACAAGCGAAAACTCCGTCAAAATTATAGTATTGATATATCAGGTGCTACTGAAAATGGGAAAACAAATTACTTTATCTCTACAGGTTTTCTAGATGATAAAGGATATGGAGGCGGAGATTATTACAAACGATATTCCTTTTCTGCTAATGTTAACTCTGAGATAAATAAGTGGTTAGCTATGGGTGGTTCATTGCGCTATGCCTATAGCCGCCAGAGTTCAAGTGGTAGTACACGTGCATTGAATTATAATATGACTTTAGCTTCACCATATCTTCGTAATGCATCAAATACAGATTGGGTGCGCTCGGAAATGACAGGTGAAAGAGTTTTACAATATGGTGCATATACCAGTTTCTTTGGTGTTCATCCTTTGAGTAATAGAGGTGATTATTGGGATAATGACAACAATGATAATTTTAGTAATAATGATGCTTCTAATTTAAATGCTCGCTATTATGCTCAAATTTCTCTTCCTTATAATATTAAGTTTAAGACTACATTAAATCTTGACGATAATACCTCTCGCTCATACACTTATGATTCTGCGATATGGGGAAGTGGGCAATCCGAACCTTGGGGAAATACTATACGTCCATCAGGAGGTAGTGCTTCACGCTCTAATTTTCATTCAATGTCTGTTACAAATTCAAATATTCTTTCTTGGAATCAAAGCTTTGATAAGCATAACATAAGTTTTCTGGTCGGTCAGGAAGCGTATTATCAACGTACTGAGTATACAGCAGGTGGCGGTAGCGGTATTTATCAAATGAATCAGTTCCAAGTAGATTCAGCCACCAAGGATTATTGGTCTAGTTCATTCAGTGATAGATATGCATTGCTGTCATATATCAGTAAGCTTGACTATAATTATGATGATAAATATTATTTATCAGGATCATTCCGTCGTGATGGTTCATCATGTTTCGCTCCAGAATCTCGTTGGGGTAATTTCTGGTCAACCGGAGCTTCTTGGAGAATCTCTAATGAAAAGTTTATGGAAGATTTTGATTGGATTGACAATCTGGTGATTAGAGGCTCTTATGGTACTTCTGGAAATGACCGCTTGATTCCGCGTCAGTCTAATGGAAAAGGAGGTAGCAGAATCCTCTATGCTTACCAAGGTACATATGAGTCTAATAATCTGTATAATATTTCAGGACTTAAGCCGGCTTCTTTAGCTACACCTAAATTACATTGGGAGAAAAATGAACAGTGGAATATTGGCGTTGATTTTGCATTGTTTAGCTGGTTGAATGGTACATTGGAATATTACACACGATCATCTGATGGTCTTCTTTACTATCAAGAACTTCCTTTATCTGCGCAAGTTGGTAATGTTACGGGTATTAATACTAATGTTGGAGATATAAGAAATAGTGGTTTTGAGGCTACACTTGGTTTTCAATTGTTTAATCAAAATAAATTCCAATGGCGTATAGATGTTAATATGTCAACTTTAAAAAATGAAGTTACTAAGCTTCCAACAGAAATTGGTTTTTGGTCAAATGTTGTTGCTTGGTACAAGCTTGAAGAGGGAGGATCATTATATGATTTTTGGGCACCGAGATTTGCTGGTGTTGATCCAGAAAGCGGTTATGCTACCTATTATAAAAAGGATGGTTCAGTCGTAAATAAAACAGCAGCTCTAACTAAAGATGATTATGAGTTCGTTGGCTCTGCACTACCTAAAGTTTATGGTTCGCTAACTAATTCATTTAACTTCTACGGTTTTGATGCTTCCTTTATGCTTTATTATTCCTTAGGTGGACATATGTATTGCTATAATAAATCAGAACTTGCATCTTATAGTCGTGTAGGCGTTTCTCCTGTTTTGGATTTAGTTAAAGATCGCTGGAGTGGTCCTGGTGACTCAAGCGCTAAAACACCCATTAACTTTATGACAAATCGTTCGATATCAGCTATAGGTTATAGTGATTATTACATTATAAATAATGACTACCTCCGACTTAGAAATGTAACAATAGGCTATACATTGCCTAAATATATAACCAAGAAGATAGGTCTTGAAAATGCACGCATATATTTTTCAGGAGATAATCTCTTGACATTCGGTAAAGCAACCAAATATTATACGGATCCTGAAACTGGTATCTCCGGTAATACATATAATGGAAATTCAGATACAGAAGGATACGGTGGTGGTCGTCGAGTTTATATGTTTGGACTTAATCTTACTTTCTAACTCTAGATAATAAATGTTTATGAAGAATATATTTATAAAACTGGCAAAAATCGCGGTTGTTTTCTTTGGTATATTAAATACAGGATGTGAAGATTTCTTGGACATTAATTCTTCAACCGCAACAGATGATACAATTGTGTTATCAAATACAAGTAATCTTGATAAGATACTAGTAGGCACTTATAATGGACTATTGATGGGGAATACTGTATATGCTTCAGACCGTGGTTTGGCTGGTCTGACAGGTATGATGCATTATTACCCACTAGCAGGAACAGATATTACTTCACTTAAGGGAATGGGTACAAGTGAGCATACGGCTTACACTTTTGCAGATAGTAGAACTCAAGCATCAGGATTTTATACGCAGTCGATATGGAGCCAATTTTATGATCATATAAATCGCTGTAATATAATTCTGGATGCACTTACTAGTGCAACAGGTCCTGATTCTGATAAAAAGGAGATAAGCGGCCAAGCAAAAGCCATTCGTGCAATCTCATATTTTAATCTTATTATGAATTATCAGAAGACCTATGCCGTAGGTAAGTCATTAAGAGGAGTTATTCTTAGGACTAGTTCTTCAGATCCTGATTCAATGCCTTTTTCAACAGTGGAGGATATCTATAATAGAATTGTAACAGATCTTAATGATGCAAAGATTGAGTTAAGGGACTATCAAACAAGTGAACCATGGCGCATTGATTATGAGGTCGTTTGTTCCTGGTTAGCACGTGTGTACTTGGTAATGGCTACAGACTGGTCTGAAGTATTTAACAATGCAAACGCAGCATATGAAAATCACAAGACTCTTTTAACTAAAGAGCAGTGGTGTGGTGGTTTCGATGACTTTATCGAGAATCAATATAATGAGTTTATTTGGGGATATCAAAATACAGAACTTTCAAATGCAGGAACTAGTACGCCGTTTAATATGTGGTTTAATCTTCCCCCATCAGCAGGTGAAAGTAATAATACTCAATATATTTATTCTTATATCACATATTTTGTAACTGATCAATGGCTTAAATTATTCGATGGTGATGAAACGGATTATCGTGCATCTCGATTGGATAAAACTGAAGATGTAAAAGATGAAGATATTCTTGATGTAAGTAATGACTACGCCAAGTATATGCTATGGCATCGTACAAATAACCCTGATAAAATGACTAAATCCAAATGGGCTTATAACAAGTTCTTACATTTAGGAGAACAAGGTGAAACGCGTGCAGATATTTGTCTTATTCGTAGTTCAGAGATGCTATTAATGATGGCAGAGGCAGCAGTGCATCTTGATAAAATACCAGAAGCATTAAATTATCTTCAGACACTTCAGAGTGCACGAAACGTAAGTAAAATTACAACAACTACTGATAAAGATGAACTTCTTGAAGCAATTTATATTGAGCGTAGAAAAGAACTCCTTGGAGAAACAGTTACAGGGATGTTTGATAATTTACGCCTTCAAAAGGATGTTATACGTGAGGGTGAATCCTTGGAAAATAACTATGCAGGTCACTTTAATGAAGGACTTCTTTATTGGGGTAGTAAAGCAGGTAATATTGCTACACTAAAAGCTAACGACTATCGTTATTTTTGTCAGATTCCTGATATAGAATTTACTCGAAATAAGGCAATTTCACAAGACGAACAGAATCCTATTTCTGGTAACTAATTTATTACTAATAGTATCTCTCTACTTCAAGTAGAGAGATACTATTAGTAAACTTTCTTAAACATTCACTCTGGATAAGTATATGTTTGAGACTGTTATCTGACATATTAGTCACATTACATTTTCTTAAATAATACATTAAAAATGTATGAGTCACTTTTATATCTGTATGGATGTTTATAAATCATAGCAACCGTAATATAATGAATACTCTTTTATATCATGGAGTAAGTTTAGTTAGTTGTTGCCATTTTTTGATAAGCGTAATGCTGAGTCAAAGAATAGTGATGGTATTTTAAACTATGTAATCTTGTGCATTATGGATAAATATTTGTATATGAATAAGAGACTTGTTTATGTTATTGTGTGTAATAAGGCTGTAGAAAGTTCCCAACGTTTAAAACCTCTGGCAACTTTTACACGTATTCAAACTATATAGGATGATTCAACTATGATTTTGCGACACTCATCAGGAGTTAAATCTGATTACAAGTTCTATAGAAATTAGTACTAATAATTATTGTTTTTTTAAAATGAAACTTAGGTATTTACATTGTGTTTTATTGTGGCTATTTAGTATAGCAGCATTTACGCAGCCAATTTATAGATTTAGCGTCAAAGTAGGTATTGACTCCGAATCAGTAGACTCATTAGGAGGTATCGACAAAGTTAAGCAGAACGTTGAATGTATGTTTAATCGTGTCAACAGAGCTTTTAATGACAATAATCAATTTCATGCTTTATATAATTTTGAGGTAGATTGGAATTCATTCTATGTATATGATGGTATTTCAACAAATGAGGTATATAAACCTCATCCTGAACATGACTATTTGGTTGTAATAGATGGCTACAAATCGAATCCTAAAGAAGTTGGAGGTGGATGGTATGGAGCAAATATTCAAACGATTTATCATGCAAGAATCCATAATGATAGATTTAATAACCCTTTTACAGAACAGGCTATTGATGGCATTATTCATGAGTTTGGACATAGTAGGGGTATGCCAGACATTTATGCAATGAAAGTGGATGCCGACAAGAACCCAATAGCGCCGATACCATATTATGGTACTCGATGTATAATGAATTATCCATATGGCGAAACTTTTTGGAGTAAGTATGCGATTAATATGATTAACTATGCTGAGGATAAGATTGTCGAGATTGATAATCTTGTCGTTGATATGCTCCCAAGATATCTTTCCTTTAAGATATTGGATCCTCAAGGGAATCCTGTTCAAGATGCCAACCTTTCATTCTATCCAGTAGATTGGTATTCTTATAGTGTAAATCCAGAGCCAATATATTCTATAATAACAAGGAATAAAGGAGAAGTGTATTTAGAAACGTCTAATATCTTTCCAAAATCGGAAGAGTTTGGTATTAAGTATTCGAATGTCTTTGTCAGTGCTACTTATGGTGCTATGGTAGCTTATGCTTGGTTACCACTGTATGAAATTGAAAATTCAACATTTGAAGGTAAAGAAACTCATGAAACTCTTCTATATTTAAAGAATGTAAAAGCTTTAAAATCACCAAATTCGGCTTCAAATGAAGGAGGAGATGTTTATGATGCTCCAAAGAACAGCACGTCAGAATCTAGATGGGAAATTTCTAAAGACGGGACAATTGAGTGGAATATAGTCAACAATCAGCTCCCTCATAATGACCATATTGAGATGTCTGGTGAGCAGATGGCTTGTGTGCTCCGGTGGGGTGTTGACGAAAACTGTGCTTTAACTACAGAGCGTTCATTAGTGTTTCCAATGCTGCGCAGACTTCCCAATAATACGCATGCTAGTTTAATGCACAGAATTGCTTTAGATGTGCCATCACTTATTAGTATAGATGGACTTGCTCTTAGAAATCCAAAGACAGAGTCTGTTTATATTGATGGTTTATTCCAGAGTAAGGAGACATTTTGTGTAGGAAAGCAGAATATTGGCTCAGGAAAGGGGACTTCACCAGTTCCTGCTATAACTCTTTCAAGGACAATTTTCCCTTCAATGAATAAACCATATTTATGTGAACGGTATGAAATAACTAGTATAAGGGAACGTGATCTTATTCTATATATTCCAGAGTTTTCTCAAGTATTTAAGACACTTGATTCTTTAGGAAAAGATGGAGTTTATATCATTGAAGCAAGAGTGCAAGGATCAGGTTCTTATGTATTAAGAAAAGGTGATTCCATTACCTTTGATGTTATCTTTTCCGGACGTAAAGCTTTTGAGCCCCAATATACCGTGGATGTTACAAGTGAGCTACAGGAACGTATAAATTTCATTAATAAAGATATTGATAGTTCTTTGGTTTTAGAGACACCTGACGCAATTATCAATACAATGTTCCGCTATGCAAAAATCCGCACAAGTGAAAGTATTTTTAAAACAGAAGGAGGGTATATGCATGCACCAGGAGGAGAATCATACTATGCAGCAATTTGGGCTAACGATCAGGCTGAGTATGTTAATCCTTTCTTCCCATATTTAGGATATTGGCGTGGTAACGAGTCGGCAATCAACTCTTTTCGTCATTTTAGTCGTTTTATAAACTCTGATTTTAATCCTATTCCAAGTTCAATCATAGCTGAAGGTACTGATGTCTGGGCTGGTGCTGGAGATAGAGGTGATGCTGCTATGGTTGCGTATGGAGCTTCCCGTTTTTCCCTTGCGTATGCAGATAAATCTATTGCACAGGAACTTTGGCCTTTGATAGAGTGGTGTCTTGAATATTGTGATAGAAAACTTAATATAGAAGGTGTGGTTATGTCTGATACAGATGAGTTAGAAGGACGATTTGAAGATGGCGATGCAAATCTATGTACTTCATCACTTTATTATGATGCATTACTATCTGCTGCTAATTTGGCGAGTGAACTTGGTATGTCTTCCTCTATTATTAAGGCATATCGCAGTAAAGCAGCAACGTTGAAAATCAATATTGAGAAGTATTTTGGCGCTACTGTTAGTGGGTTTAATACTTACAGATATTATGATGGTAATGAGATTCTTCGATCGTGGATTTGTATTCCATTAACAGTCGGAATCTTTGATCGTGCCGAAGCTACAGTGGAAGCTTTGTGTAGTCCGTTTCTTTGGAAAAAAGATGGCTTATTGACAGCTCAGGGTAGTACTACTTTTTGGGATCGTTCTACTTTATATGCTCTTAGAGGTATCTATGCCGCCGGTATGGCTGATATTGCTACAGAAAAATTGAAATATTATTCAGCGAGACGTCTTCTTGGTGATCATGTTCCATATGCTATAGAGGCATGGCCAGAAGGTTCTCAACGCCATCTTTCTGCAGAAAGTGGGCTTTATTGTCGAATTATAACAGAAGGCCTATTTGGTATGAAACCTACCGGTTTCCGTAGCTTCGATTTAACACCTTCTATGCCTACTTCATGGGAAAGTATGAGTATTAAAAACATAAAAGCATTTAGTGATAATATAGATATAATAATTAATCGAACTAGTAGTAAAAAGTTGAAGGTTGTCATTAACTCTAAGAAAGGTCAGAAGAAATATGCCATAGAAGACGGCGAAAAAATAAGTGTTAAATTATAATTTGGTGAATATGAAGGGAAAAATTCCATATGTAAATTTGATAATATTTATCATTATCTTCATGTCTTCATGTCAAAAAGATAATAATTCTATTACACTATGTTCTCCTGACAAGAAGATTCAAATGGTACTTAGTGTACAAGATACTCTAACATACTCAGTTTATTACAACGGAAAATGTTTGGTTACGCCCTCTAAAATAGCCATAGTTTTAGGAAATGGGAAAACACTAGGTTATGGTATAAAAGACTATGAAGTGAAAAGAGGTACAGATTTCGAAGATATTGATACCCCTTTTTATCGTCAAAGGCATGTATCTTCTAAATGGAATTTTATGCGCATTGATTTTACAGATGGATGGTCTCTAAGTGTTAGAGCTTATGATGAAGGTGTTGCTTGGAGATTCGAGACTGCGTTTGAGGATTCAACTGTGATAAAAGATGAACTTGCACAATTCTTATTTCATGGTAATCCAAGAGCTTGGGTACCTTATTCTAAAGGAAAAGATTTGTTAGCAAATGCTTATCAGAGTGAATATACAAGCGAACAAGTAAGTGATTTTGGTTCCGGATCTTCATTAGCTCTCCTTCCCTTACTTGTAAAAATGGAAGATGAGACTAATATCCTTATATGTGAGTCTGATCTACGTTCTTATCCTGGAATGTTCCTTGAGGGAATTGTAGGGGGATATTCTGCTAAATTTGCCCATATGCCAGATAGTATGTATGTAACTCCAACTCGTAGTCAGATTAAAGTTGCTACACGTAAGGATGTAATAGCAAGAACAGAGGGTAAAAGAACTTATCCATGGAGAATAATCGCAATAGCAGAAAATGACATTGAGTTGCCAATAAATAATTTGGTGTATCAGTTGGCAGAACCAAGGAGATATAGTGATATTTCTTGGATTAAGCCAGGTCATGCTGCTTGGGAATGGTGGAACTCTTATGGACTTACAGATGTTAACTTCAAGCCAGGTGTTAATACAGCCACTTATAAGGAATATATTAACTTTGCTTCACGCTTTAATATACCTTATGTTGTTATCGATGAAGGATGGTCTGATAAAGATGATATAATGAAAATAAAGGATGAAGTTAATTTAAAAGAGTTAATCGAGTATGCGTCCCTTAAGAATGTGGGTTTAATAATATGGGCTGTAGCTAATGTTTTAGATGAAAAGTTAGAACAAGCGTGCAAATACTACTCTGAATTAGGAATTAAGGGTTTTAAAGTTGATTTTTTCGATAGAGATGATCAAGAGTGTGTTGATATGGTTTATCGCATTGCTGAATCCACAGGAAAACATCATTTGATACTTGATTTACACGGAATTTATAAGCCAACTGGTCTTAATAGGACGTTTCCACATATACTAAATTTTGAAGGTGTATTTGGATTGGAAGAATTGAAATGGCAAAATCCTAATATGCCTTTTTACGATGTAACTTTTCCGTTCATACGTCAAGTTGTTGGACCTGTTGATTACACACAGGGAGCATATATTAATGCATCAAAAGAGGGATTCAGAATTGATTATCATAAGCCGATGAGCCAAGGTACAAGAGCCCATCAGGTAGCATCATATATTGTTTACGATTCTCCTCTTGTGATGCTTTGTGACTCCCCTTCAAGATATTTATCTGATATCCCTTGTACCGAATATATAGCTTCAATACCAACTGTTTTTGATCATACTATAATTCTATATGGAAAAATTGGAGAATATATTGTTACTGCTCGCGAAAAAGAGGGTGTTTGGTATATCGGTGGAATAACAAATTGGGATGATAGGAAAATTACTATTTCATTGTCATTTTTGCAAGAGGGAAACAAATATTTGGTTTCAGAACTATCTGATTCTGACGACTCATCAAATTCACCAGAAAAATATACCATTAAACAATATGAAGTTGATAATACATCAGAGGTGGTATTAAATATGGCAATGGGAGGCGGTAGTGCTTTAATTATCAAGAAAAACAAATAACTTTAAAACTCTTTTATATGAAAACATTTACAAATATTGCAATTTTATTTTGTCTGTTAACTACAGCAATCTCTTGTAGTCGTACAGAAGGAGGAACTGTGTATCTCGAAAATTATCTGGAAGAAGGGCAAGCTCAAATTGATGCAATGCCAGCTATCCGTAAAGCATTAGAGTTTTGTCGTGAAACAAAGGCTGACTCTCTCGTTCTACCTGAGGGAGTATTAAAAATACTACCAGATTTTTCATATGAAAAATACCAATTTATAAGCAATAACACGGAAAGTCTTAAGCGTATAGCTTTTGATTTAGATGGAATGAATGATTTTAAAGTAGTTGGGAAAAATACTAAGTTACTGTTTACAGGTTTTATTTCACCTTTTAGTGCTGTTGGCTGCAAGAATGTAAGTTTTAAAGGTTTTTCTGTAGATTATACTCGTACCTTTCATTCAGAAGCAGAAATTTTAGCTGTAGGTGATGGCTATATGGATCTTCGTTTTCCGGAAGACTATAAGTATAATATTATTAACGGTTGCCTTTATTTTACAGACGATAAACGTAATAATTACCTTTTTTCTAGTTTACTAGAGTTTGATGCTAAAAGAAGGGAGCCCGCTTATTTAGCTTCGGATTATTGGCTATCAAAACAGACTATAGAAGCAAAACCTATAAAAGACCATGTTGTTCGAATTTTCCATAAGGATATAAAAGGAACTCCTGGGAATATCATGGTACTTGGCGCAACAGCACGCTATAATCCTGCATTCTTTATAAGCAATAGTGAAAATATCGGTATAAGAGATGTCACTCTATATCATTGTGGAGGTATGGGAGTAATTGCTCAAAGCAGTGAAGATATTGAACTTTTACGTTTGAAGGTTATCCCTGCTGAAGGTAGGATGATTTCCATCACAGCCGATGCAACCCATTTTGTAAACTGTAAGGGTTATATTAAAATGATTGATTGTATATTCCATAATCAAAAGGATGATGCTACCAATATTCATGGTTGGTATATGGCTGTAGATAAAATTGTATCTCCAACAGAATTGTATCTTAGATGGAGAAACTCAGGGCAATATGGTATAGACTTTCTTAACCCTGGTGATAGAATTGAATTTGTAGATAATACAACTCTTGAGATATTAGGGTATGGGACAGTTAAATCATCAAAGCTCCTTAATAAGCAATTTGCGAATATTACCCTTCATGATTCAATTCCTGAAAGATTAAAAGAAAAGATGGTTATTGCGGAAGATAACAGTTATCCAGACGTATTAATAAGTGGATGTAATATGCGTGGGAATAGAGCAAGAGGGTTACTCCTTGGTTCTAGAGGGAAAATTGTGATAGAGAACAACTATTTTTCTATACCAGGTGCAGCTATTTTGTTTGAAGGTGATGGTAATTATTGGTATGAACAATCAGGTGTAAGAGATGTAGTTATAAGAAATAATGTTTTCGAAAATGGGAACTTTGGATATCCTACGTGGGGGCGTGCTTGTATCGCAGTGGGTAGTGGGATTCCTAATAAAGAAGCTGGCGTTTATTATCATCAAAATATTCTAATAGAGAATAATACATTTAAGGTCTTTGATCCAAGAATCTTGAATTTATACAGTGTAGATGGATTGACCTTTAAGAATAATACTATTGAAAAAACTGATTATTACCCATATACTTTAGATGAGCAAAATCCTTTTGTTCAAAATTACTGTAAGAATATAAATATCAAATAATATGAGACGGATATCTTTTTTTATATTTATAAGCATTATAACTTTAATACTTAAAGCAGAAGTTAAACTTCCTGGGATTATAGGAAACAATATGGTGCTCCAACGAAACTCAGAAGTGAATCTTTGGGGATATGCAACTCCAAACAAAAACGTTGCAATAAAAACGTCTTGGAACCAGATGGAGTATAAGGTTAAGTCAGATTGTGATGGCAATTGGAAAGTTAAAGTTGCAACAAATGAAGCTAGTGGTCCGCAATCTATAACCTTTAACGATGGCGAGGAGTTGGTAATTGAAAATATACTTTTGGGAGAGGTGTGGATATGTGGAGGACAATCTAACATGGAAATGCCTGTATGTGGATTTATCAATCAGCCTGTAGAGAATTGTTTGGATTATGTAATGAATGCAAATGAATATCCTGACATAAGAATGTTTACTGTTCCGCGCAATTCTACGGATACACAGACATATGATTGTAAATCTGAGTGGCTTTGTTCTTCATCTGCATCTGTTGCTTCATTTAGTGCCACAGCTTATTTTTTCGGCCTTAACTTACATAGAATGCTTGGTGTTCCTGTAGGACTTGTAACGTCTAATTGGGGTGGATCAACAATTGAGACTTGGATGAATAAAGAATCTATTGATGGTATTAAAGGAATTGATAAAAAGGTACAAGCTAAATGGACAAGTGAAAATAGTGCCCCTCAAAAACTATTTAATGGAATGATTCTTCCGATAAGTAATTTTACAGCTAAAGGGTTTATATGGTATCAGGGGTGCTCCAATCGTTTAAATTGGTACGATTATAAGGATTTGCAAGTAGCTCTCATAAAATTATGGAGAAAAATTTGGGGGAATGACAGTATGCCTTTTTATATGACTCAACTTGCTCCGTATAGATATGAGGGAGATAATTTACGCTCTCTTCCACTTGTCATCGAAGCTCAATATCAGGCTGCATCGCAACTTGAAAACGTAGGTGTTGCTGCAACTACTGATCTAGGTCATCCGACGTGTATCCATCCTGCAAAGAAATTTGAAGTAGGTCAGCGATTGGCTATGTTGGCCCTCCGTAATGATTATGGTATTGAAGGACTACCTTTTTCTGCTCCAACATTTAAATCTATGGAGAAAAAGGATAATACACTTATTCTGTCATTTAATAACGTATCTGAACCAAATAAATTTAATGATCCTAATTCATTTGTAGGTTTTGATGAAGATAGTACATTACGGATGGGAGGATTCGAGGTTGCCGGGAAAGATCGTGTATTTTATGATGCCAAAGCTCGGATGAAGTGGTGGCAAAACAAGATTATTATTAGTTCTGATTCTGTTTCTGACCCAGTTGCAGTACGTTATGCTTTTAAGAATCACTGTCCTGAAGCAAATATAAAGACCAACTATGGTTTACCTTTAGCTCCATTCCGTACAGACAACTGGGTAATACCTGAAATAGAGATAGGTGAAATTAAATAGAAGATGCGAAAGATGCAGATAAAAGAATCTATTTTTCAATGTTGAATATGTATATTTATTAATATTTAAAACATTAAATAATTTAATATTATGAGGTTAAAAGTGTTATTTTTTTTCTTAATTCTTGCAGGTTCATTACGTGCAGATAATTTTCTTCTTTCTACAGAAAACACCTCAATGTTACTGACTGCTACAGTGGGAGATAAGCCAATGTATCAATATTATGGTGCGCGTATATCTGAAAATGAAATCCAGGATATATTTGATTCTGGGGTAGCTATGAATAAAGAGACTTATCCAGCCTTTGGCACAAATAAGACTGACAATGAAAAAGCAGTAGCTGTAATGCACAATGATGGGAATATGACACTTGATCTTTTTGTATCAAATGTACGGCGTTTTTCTGATAAAGATGGGAATATAGTGGAAATTACAATGAAAGATAGCATTTATCCCTTTATTATTAAACAGTTCTTTAAAGCTTATGAAGGAACAGATGTAATTACAACTTGGGTTGATATAGAGAATACTGGGAAAAAGTCTGTCACTTTATATCGTTTTGCATCAGCATTTCTTCCATTGCAACGCGGTGATAACTGGATGACACATTTTCATGGTTCTTGGGCTGCAGAGCATACTATGGAGGAAGAAAAATTAACAAATGGACAGAAGGTAATATCTAACAAAGACGGAATGTGTAATACTGAGCAAGATAATCCCTCTTTCCTTTTGTCAATGAATGGTAGGGCAACTGAAGAAAGTGGAGATGTGTTTGGTGGAACGTTAGCATGGACTGGTAACTATTTAATAAAGGTTATAGCGTCGAATACAACTCTTTCTGTAAGTGCTGGTATAAATGAAGAAACCTCATTTTACAAGCTTGAACGCGAGGAGATCTTTTCCACTCCTGAATTCTGTATGACATATAGTAAGTGTGGTAAAGGTGGTGTCAGCAGAGCTTTTCATAAGTGGGCACGTCAGTATAAACTATGGGGAGGAGATAAAAATCGTGATGTTCTACTTAATAGTTGGGAAGGGGTTTATTTCAGGGTAAACCAAAGTGGGATGGATAATATGATGAAAGAATTCTCTGCAATAGGTGGTGAACTTTTTGTAATGGATGATGGCTGGTTTGGAAATAAATACCCTCGTAATAACGATAAATCATCTCTTGGTGATTGGCAAGTTTGCAAGGAAAAACTTCCATTAGGGATAAATGGTCTTCTAGATTCTGCAAAAAAATATAATATAAAATTTGGCATTTGGATTGAACCTGAAAGTTCAAATACGAAGAGTGAGCTCTTTGAAAATAAACCTAAATGGATTCTCCGAGTAGAGAATCGTCCTGTATCAACAGGTCGTGGAGGAACACAGGTTATTCTTGACCTTTCCAATCCTGAAGTACAGGATTTTGTTTTTGGTGTTGTAGACTCATTAATGACACGTAATCCTGAAATTAAATATATGAAATGGGATGCAAACTGTTCCATTCAAGACTATGGTTCATTTTATCTACCTAGAGATAAGCAGTCACATATTTATATAGAATATCATCGTGGCTTACGTAAAGTTGTTGAAAGAATTCGTGCAAAATATCCAGATTTAGTTCTTCAGGCATGCGCAGGTGGTGGTGGTCGTGTTAACTATGGTTGGCTTCCTTATTTTAATGAATTTTGGACAAGTGATGACACTGATGCTTTGCAGCGTATATATCTTCAGTGGGGTGTTTCAACATTCTATCCAGCTGTGGCAATGGCTTCACATGTTAGTGCAACTAAAAATCATCAAACAGGACGACAAATACCTTTGAAATTCCGTTTTGATGTGGCAATGTCAGGACGCTTGGGTATGGAAATACAACCAAAAGATATGACTCAAGTTGAAAAGGCATTTGCTAAACGTGCTATTATGGCATATAAGAGTGTTCGTAGAATAGTTCAGTTTGGAGATTTATATCGCCTAGTATCCCCTTATGATAATAAAGGGTTAGCTTCTCTTATGTATGTGAACTCTGAAGAGAGTGAAGCTGTTTTCTATGCATATAAGACAGAACATTTTATTAATTCAATAATACCTGTAGTGAAGTTATCTGGTCTTTGTGCTGAAAAAAATTATAGAGTTAAAGATTTAACTCCGGAAAACGAAGAAAAACCTTGCGCATTAGATGGTAAAGTATTCAGTGGTAGAGTTCTTATGGAAAATGGTTTAGCAATGAAAAGCCTATTAAGAAAAGAGTATTCTAGTGTTGCTTTACATCTTGAGGAAGTTTGATCTTTTTGGCATTTGACCATTGTCTTAGTGTACAATATTATACTATTTGGTTTTGAAAAGAATAAGGATACCGGATAATTTAGGGATATTCGGGCGTGTAAATTAAACTGTGTCAGCGCTCTCGCTTTCCTTTTAAAATATTCAGTTTTTTCGCTTTCCTATCTCAATGGGTAATGAGAAACCTGAGTTTTGTTGGTAAAAACGGTTAGGGGTCAATCCCCTAATCGTTTTTGGTTTCAATGGTACAAAGTATCACCATCGTTTTGTTGGTCTGACAAAACTAATAAATAAAGTTGATATAATGTATTTTGTCTAAAACAATTTGAACCTGTCCGGGTATAATATAGCCAGTTGCTGTGCTGTCTTCCCCCAGTTAGGCAGTGGCATGGTCCACTTCTTACGTATGTTCCGGTAAGCCAGATAGACTAACTTTTCCAAAGCTGTATCGCTGGTAAATACACCTTTATTTTTGGTTACTTTCCTGATTTGACGATGATACCCCTCTACAGTATTAGTGGTGTAAATCATCTTTCTAATGTCGTCTGAATACTGGAAGTAAGCAGATAGCTTGTCCCAGTTATCTCGCCAGGATTTAATAACAATAGGATAGTCTTCTCCCCATTTAAGTTCCAGATTATCCAATTCCACTTCGGCTTGTTCCTTGCTTACAGCCTAATAAACAAGTTTAAGGTCTTTCATGAATTTCTTTTGATTCTTACTGGCCACATACTTAATGGAGTTGCGAATCTAGTGAACAATACAAGTCTGGACAGTTGTTTCAGGAAAAAACACTTCTAATGGCATCCGAAAAACCTGTCAGGTTATCCGTACAAGCAATAATAATGTCTTTTACGCCACGGGATTGTATGTCGCTCAAACAAGAGAGCCAAAAGTTGGCGCCTTCGCTTTTAGAGATATACATCCCTAATAAATCTTTATATCCATCAGGGTTAATACCGATGATATTGTAAATAGCCCGCGTTACAGGGCGATTCTTTTCATCCATTACTTTGTAATGAATAGCATCCATCCAGACAATAGCATATACATTTTCCAAAGGCCGGCTGCGCCAGGCCTGAATTTCTGGAAGAACGCGATCGGTGATGGAGCTGATGGTCTCGGCGGATACGCGATTACCAAGGTTCTCCTCCATCCAGTCGCTAATCTCACGGGTACTATTACCCAAAGCATATAAACCGATTATGCGGTCAGCAACACCGTCAGCTAAAATCCGTTCGCGCTTCTTAATAAACTCCGGCTCAAAAGTAGAGTCACGATCACGGGGAGTATGAACGGTAACTTCCCCAAGAGGTGTTTGAACCTGTTTAGGGGTATAACCATTACGACGATTACCAAGAGAACGTTCATGATCGTCCATGTGCACATCCATTTCGCCTTCAAGGGCAGCATTGAGGATGCGTTCCAATAACGGAGCAAAAGCACCGTCTTTGCCTAACAAGGATTTATCATACTTAAGCTGTTCCAAAGCCTTGTTCTTGATCTCTTCAAAATTGAAATCTTTGCTCATAAAAAAACTGTGTTAGTAAAGATTATAATTTTATTCGTTACTGACACAGTTTAAATTACAGTCTCGGATATTCAGTAAATGTTCCTACAAAATACAATGGCATATGAAGATGATAGAGGATGCTCACTTCATATGCCATTTTTATTGTTATTTTTCTGTATTTTCCCTATACTCTTATCTGTTAAGACATGGCGTTGCGGAAGAAGTCTGCTGACCTCTTCTGCTTCTTTCAGTAAACTCATATCATGCTGCTTTCACCGTCCTGTTTTTGATCTTGGCAATCATCTGTATGGCATGCCGTATGTATTCCGAAGAAAATCCACAGAGTTTCCGTCTTCCTGTTCCTGGCCTTTATCCTTGAAAGCGAGTAATGCTGCTTTTGAGTACCGAAGCTTTATTATCCGTTTTTATGTCCTTTTTTTACATCCGGCATTTATCCAACCTGCACCCTCAGCACAATGGACTGAGGAGCTATATCCAGCCATGCATTCTTTATCTTGCTTGCCCCGAGAATTTTAGCACTCTTCCGGTATGCGTCCAGAAAATCGGTCTGCTTTATTCGATAAGGATATACACAACCTGGAATTATAGGAAAAGGCCGGGGCATCTTAAAACCCTCGTATTCATGGGCGGTCATCATGAAGGCGTCGGCATCCATGATATCCTTCACCGGGTCAGCATCATAGGCACTGTAGTCAAATCCCCGGTGGAAGAACATGGCGGTCATATTTCCGATTGTGCATAGCTCGAACCTAACCCTGTCCTTACCAATCACATTGTCCAGATATGCTTGCACCGATGATTCGACCGCATCCTTGTCCATTACTTGCAGGTCATACACTTTACCTGCTATAAATACTTTCTTACCCAATTGTAGGGTACTATTTGTACTTTTCTTTGTCATAAAACTATGTTATTTAATAAATTTATATTATCCAGCGGGAACACACCATTCCGTCATATAACCATTATATTTGTCATTTCCGGAATGTATCGTTTCCCTACGCCGTATTTCAGTTGATCCAATCCACTACAGTATCTCCCTTATAACCTTTTTCCCAAACAAACCAGGCATAGGCGATAGCATTCCCGTTTGCCTGGGCTGCTGTAAAATCTCCACCTTTGGCTACAACGGCACGGGAAGAAAAGACGTGGATTTTCAATGGGGGATTGGTCTGAAAGAACGGTTTACGTCTTTTTCCCTCCAAGAATGTCAGCTTCAGGAACATGGCTATCTTTGTTCCTTCTCCCGATATATCCAGGGCTTTCTCTATAAATTCCAGGACTATCTTATAAGGAGGGTTGGTAATGACAGCTCCATAAGGGTTTCCGGTGGCTTTCAGGAAATCAACGCCACCGGTACCATAACCACGATTTATCAAGTCAGTGGAATGAACCTTTTTGCCAAGTTCTATCATCCTTTTAGACAGGTGTCCCATTCCACAAGCTGGTTCCCATATCGTATCAGGAAACTTCTCCACCTCGAATAATCTGTCTATGGCTTCAGGGAATGTAGCATAAAAATCATGTTCCTCCCTTGTTGTATCGGAGTGGTTGGATGCTCCGATTGTGGTATATATTGTACTTTTCATTGTTAACCCATTGTGTTTGTTGTTATTATCTATGCTGCAATTTTACCTCCCCATTGATCAGCCATCGCATCTGCTATCCCAGGAAAAGTCTTGCTTCTCAGTTTTCTTCTTTCTTCAGGCGATACACCCGAGAAGAATATATCAGTGAACCATTTAGAGGATTTGTTACCACTCTTTGCAGTATAGACCTCACCTTTCCCCACTATATTTGTCGGTACCAAGAGAGATAAATTTTTCAACCATAAACAAGTTTTCTTACTAGCTTCATGACCAAACTGCCAAGGCTCTATAATCTGGTCAGGTTTCCTCCATCGGCTACTCATTATACCTACCGGATTTTCAATAGCCAGCTTGTTCACTCCTATCTTTGAAACATCCATGAAGAACTGGACTGCCTCTTCACGGTCTTTGGCTCTGTCAGGGAACTTGGGGTGTGGTCTTCTCTGTTCTATCGGAAGGTTTTTATCGTCAGGGTGATAATACCATCTTGCACCTGAGACAGCCAAGAATGTACAAGGTGGATGGGCTATAACCAAATCCCAATTACCGTCAAGAAAGTATTTAGTGCCATTCTCCAAAGTTCCACCTCTATTGGCTATTACATCAAACATATCCCCCTTAAAATGATACTCCGGATATCCACCGCTGCATTCCTGAAGATCACAACTGAAAGCCTTATGACCCAGTTTTCTGAAAGCCAGACAAACGGCCTGACTCTCTTCACATGCTACCAATACATTCATAAGGACTAGAAGACTATCTGCATTAGGATTCTGTCAGAATAACATCTCAGACCTATATGCTCCACCAGCTGCCCCATCTCTTCAAACAGTTGGAATTTATAGAACCTGATGAACGCCGTTATATCCGTGTAGAAATTCTTCCCGGCAAAATTCAAGGGATGTATCATCGGGTATCCTCCTACAGCCTGTAGTTGGAAGGCGCCTATTCCCACTCCGGTTATCAAGGCCATGTCAGCGTCATAGACTATTAGTTTATTAGGGTCGCAACGAAAATCCCTGATAAAGAACATTCTGACCTCCTTCTCGCTGATTTCCTTTATTCTGAATTGCGCCATTCCGGAGGTGTATTCATCCAATGACTCTTGTACTTGTGATTCCATTTCTTTAATGCTCATATTGGTGTTCAGAATCTCACCGTTTGCTATAAAATAGTTCTTCATAATGATTTAGTTTTAGTTTTTTGTGATGTGATTGTTAATGTGATATTCCATTCCTTTTTCAGATAAGAGACAAGACCGGAATAGGAGTCAATACGTCTCCTTTCTCTATGCATGATTGATAAAGCCTCTTGAAGTGTAAGATTAATACAGAGACCGGTTTTAAAAGCGTCTCCATATTTCTGTCGGAGCGCTTCTATGTCTCTTTGGTATTTTTCAGAGATAGGTTCGGATGATACCGCTTTTTCGGTGACATCAGGTGCGGTAAAAGTATCCTGACGATTGGGCATAGGCTCCCGCTCAAGTCCCAATAGCTGATTTATGAACTCTTTAAACATAGGGTTTATGCTATTTTATTATTCAGTTATTAGGTTCTGGCAGGCTGTGAATGGTGTTTTAGCGATTTGGAAGAGAAAAAAGAATAAGAAGAGCGCCGTCCATTTCCCCGGTAATTCCCTTTGCCTTTTCCCGGCTATGGCAATTTATATTCAGGTATTTTTTCGGCGCCCTTCATTGTGAGTATTTGTTTCTTCGGTAATAAGGCTTTGGGAGGATGCTGGACGTTGGGCAATTATACCTTATATATATAATAGCGCTCCAAACATGAAAAACGCGCGTCATTTCCTGCCATGCCCTAATTAGTGTATAGGTTATTTTTCAGTTTTCAGTCATGGAGGGATGGCGGGGCAGTGGCCGGTTCTGTCATCCTTTCTTCATTGGTATCAGAATGGCGGGCTGAAAGCTGGAGATTCTTATACGTGTGAATGTTAAATCAATGTACAACTAAAAACTCTAATAAAATGATGACTGAAAAATTAGAACCAGATGAAAAAATTATCGCTTCCCTTAACGCCAGCCTTGAGAAATGCTGGAATGATGCGGAAAGTCCGTTGCCGTACATACCTCTTGTCGTGCCACCCATAGAAGTGCCGGAATTCAACCTTTTCGGCAGCGGGAAGGAATGGCATGCGGAGAGGGAGGATGGATACACGGCACCTGCAACACCCAAGGATACACAGCCGGCAGAGGAGGCGGATGAACTTGACTTTATAATGGGAAAATCCCTGAACAGTATGATGATGGAAGAAAAACGTAAACCCGTGCCGGAGATATTATGGGGAGGTGACGGGAATGGCAACGCCCTATGGTTCGAGAACGAGTTCGCCATCCTTTTCGGGCGGACAAATACGGGCAAGAGCCTTTATGCGGTCCAGATAGCGGAGCATATAAGCGGGCGACTGGGGAGAACCGTATTGTATCTCGACCTTGAACTCTCCATGAAGCAGTTCCAGGAGAGATATACCTCAAGGGACGGTGAACTGCATATTTGGCCCGATAATCTCCACCGCCCGGATTTAAGCATGGTCGGAGACGGCCTCTATGATTCGGGCAGGTTCCTGCCGTTGATAAGGAGGATGATGGCAAAGGTGAACGCGAGGGTGTTGATTCTTGACAACCTCACCTTTCTTGTCAACAACGGGGGGATGAAGGCCGAGGATGTGAAACCGATCTGCCAGGAGTTCTGTAACTGGGCGAAGGAGGGCTACTCTATCCTTGTAGTCAACCATACCCCGAAGATCCAGCCGTTCACACCCCTTGACATCAACCACTGCCTGGGCTCAAGCATGCTCACCAACTTCGTTCAGTCGGTCTTCGCCATAGGTACTGACAGCAGCAATCCCTCGACGGGCAGATACGTGAAGCAGCTCAAGAGCAGGAACGGCAGGATAGTATGGGAGGGGAACCATGTGATACCTTATGTGATTGACAAGACGCTCGACCCCACCATGCTCCGTTTCATACAGTCCGCACAGCTTCACCAGACCGGAATGGACACCCAAATTCCTATCCAGACAGCCAGGGAGTGTGACCTTTTGAAGGATGCAGACAATATGCAGCTCGAACAGATCAGGAAATTGCACGGGCAAGGTATGTCGAACAGAAAGATAGCCGGGGAACTGAACCTCTCACCCACCACTGTAGGGAAAAGGCTGAAGGAGATGGATATTGAGGATGGGGAGTAGTGGAAGTGAAGGGATTGGCTTTTGAGGGCCAACCCTTCACCCATGAAATCCCTGAAAGAACTCTGCCTTTACTCTTCTCTGTCGGGGCATTGTACTATAAGCCTGAGGCTGGTTGAATGATTTTTGTCTTACCCTAGGCCTGATTGAATACGGGTGTCCATCACTGATTACCACTGTCCAATATAAAAATAAATGGACACTAATGATTTAGCCGGTCATCCATAATATCCATCAATGTCCACTACTGTCCACGGTGTCCATTACCGTCCACTATAAAAATAAATGGACACCACTATCCATTTTTTCTTCTTTTGGGTTATTCCTTTATCCAATTCATATGGTATCCTATGTATAATGACTAATAATGGAATATTACAAGGAAATAACCCAAAGAAAGAGAGAGAGAAATGAGTTTTTTCTTTCTTTTGGGTCATTCTTTTGTCAGATTCATATGGTATCCAATATTATAATACCTGACAGAACAGAATATAAGGATGAATGACCCAAGAAAAAAAAGATACAAATGTCCATCTTTTATATTGTGGACAGTGGTGATCAGTGATGGACACCGTGGACAGTTGTTGGACACTTTAAATATCTAACATATAAACCGATAATCTGACATAGTGGGGTGTTCGCTCTCCAAACAGCGAACGCCTCCACACATCAACAACTTAAAAACGAGCAGCAATGAACGATATAGATTTTTATACAAGCAAGAGCAATACACTTCCGGCAAAAAGGATGAGTGTGGATTATGCCCTCCGTCTGATTAAGGAAGGGAAATACAGGGAATATGCGGACAAGGTCAGGAACGCCAGGACCGGGGAGGAAATGGACCGGGCTAAATTCGACGCTCCCGGATTTTCATTCTCAGGCATATTCGAGAGACGCGGGAAAGACAGGCTGATAAGGCATAGCGGTATCATGGCCATCGACATAGACCATCTGGACGGGGACGTGTTTTCAGAGAAGGAACGGCTGATGAAGAACCCTTATGTATATTCGGTCTTCCTCTCAATATCCGGAAAAGGCCTCAAGGTGCTGGTCAAGGTTCCGGAAAGTCTTGACGCGGAAAGCCATAAACTATACTACAGGGCCATAGCGGAGGATTTTGGTGTGGAAGAGGATAGAAGAGCTCAGGATGTGGCAAGATATACGAACGTCACCTATGATCCTGACCTCCATCTCAACTCCGGAGCACTTGTATGGAATAAACCGGTTGAGGTGGTAGCAGTGGAAGAAGAAGCGTCAACAGCCAACTACACAACCCCGATAACCGATATGGACGAGAGGCTCAGGATCATACTCTCATGGACGGAAGGGGGATTCAGGAGAGGCAACCGTAACGGGTATGTCTATGATACGGCCTGCAATCTCTGTGAATACGGTATCGGGAGAGACGAGGCACTTGACATCCTTCTCCCTTACGCCTCCTCCGATTTTACGCCCGGTGAGATAAGGTATACGGTCGGCAATGCATACAGGAATAAAAGGTTCGGGAGTAAGACGCTGAGAAGAGAAGGGGCGGATGAAAGACTGAAGGCGTTGTTCTCCAAGGTAAAAAATATCCCTTCATTTTATCATCTTCCAAATCCGACAATGGAATACCGCCCGGACATGAGGATTGTGATTGTGAATGATGATGGCGTGGCTGAAGGGATGACAAGGCTTTTTCCCGGTTTTCAATGGTTCTCAACGGGCGGAAAGGTATTGTCGGAGGAATTGATGGCAGGTATTCCAAGGCATCTACGCATCCTGGTCTGTCCACGCCTTAACAGTCAATGGTCTTATGAGTGGAAGGCAGAGATAGAGATGCTGCAATGGAAAGGTTATAATCTGCATGTCTGGGAATGGTGGAAGGAGTTTGAGCCTGGGATAGATGATTATACGAAAGGCTGCTCCGCGTATGATGTGATATGCGGAAGATAGACAGGATAATGGAAGAGATGAGTTTATAGCTTGCCTCTTCATTTTTCCTATTCTGCACTTTCTATTAATCGAAATAATGGAAAGTAAATCTGTAGGATAACATCTCCTCTTTTTAGGCCACCATGTATTATATATCTTATGATTCATATATCACAGCTTTATATTTACCGTGGCCGAAGGACATTCCCACTTATCGTTTCTTTTACATGAAGTCTATCATCGGTCCAGTTTTATTGGCGACAAACCACTTGTGTCATTTTTGAATAATACTGAATACATATCAAAATAAATCTACCTCATCTTCATAAAGCTCAATAGAACTATCGCTGCCGTTTCATAATTAACTTTTGCATATCGAAAGAGCAAGGGGAAACTTTTCTGCTCTATAGATAGGAAAATCATAGATGAAGTTTGTTCATGCAAACTTATACCAGCGACTTGAATAATTCAAAAATATCATGTACATTTGCTAGATAATATCTAACTTTATGAATATCGGACAAAAAACATTCCAAACAGAACAAGAACTTTGGCATGCATTTTTATCTTCCGATAAGAATGCTTTTGCGTACCTGTTTGAAAAGTATGCCGATGCCATGTATGCTTATGGTCGGAAAATGACCCCTGATGCAGAATTGGTCAAAGATGCTATTCAGGATGTGTTTGTCAAGCTCTATAATAACAGACAAAATCTGAGAGAAACTGTATCTGTAAAAGGATATCTTTTTATCGCTCTGAAACGGACATTATTGAATTTATCTCAGGCTCATTCCATTCTGTGTTTAGAAGAAATGGATGAGGTTCGTTTTGAGATTGAACTGATTTCTCGGAATGCATTTGAAGAAGAGGCCTCTTGCTATGATGAAGAGATGGAACAGCAACTGGCCAAAGCTCTGGAAACGCTCTCTGCCCGCCAACGGGAAGCCATTTATTTATATTATATACAAGAAATCCCGTTGAATGAACTCCCTGCCCTATTGGGTATGAATTATCAATCAACGAGAAATCTCATTCATCGTGCCATGACTAAATTGCGTCAGTGCATGCAGCTTACCTCTTCCGCAAGTATGTCTTTCCTTTTGTTCCAATACCTTTCAGAGTAAGTGTTTTCCAATGTGTGGGAAGTACCCCGGTTTTCTCTTGTACAATGCCATTGTCCGTTATGTCCAGTCCTCCGAACCCCATCATCACAGCCTGTAACACACCACCTGCTCCCGTTATGAAATAAGGATTGGTTCCTCCTTTCGTTTCGGCAATCACCCTGAAGGGTGGATTTAAATTAGGAAGATAGGCGTCTTTGAAAAAATGAGTCGCCTTCTCGGCATTGCCCAAGCGCGAGTATAGCAAAGAGAAGATAGCCTGCGTCATGGCTGGGGTGTTTTTTTCCGGTACTCTTGTCTCATAATAGGCTAAATCTTTCTCTATCCGCGTGGAATTTGTAATCAATTTCAACGGATAAGCCAAAAGAGTTACATCTGCCTGCTTGATATTTTCACCGTCATACTGGGCATGCTCACGCGTCACTCCATCGGGAAACGAGAGAATAACCAGTCCTTCGCTCACTTTGTTCCATTCCGGTACTATCGGTTCTCCCAATAGTTTGGCTGCTTTGGAAGCGGCTTTGAGATTCAATTTTGCCACACCGTTCGTATAGGCATTGTCATCCACATTCTCTGCCCATTCATCGGCAGCTACCACATTCCGTATATGATATGTGCCGTCATTCCCTTTCTCGACCCTGCTCAACCAAAATTCAGCTGTTGCTTTCAGGATTGGAAATCCTTTTTTTTTCAGCCAGTCTTTGTCTTGAGTGACTCGATAATAATTCCATGCAGCCAATGCTACGCACCCTGTGATGTGATGCTCAAAAGTTCCGGCAAGTGCCCATACTGGAGTTTCCTCAAAACCACTGTCAGCGCTTTCCCAAGGGAACATGGCTCCACGAAAGCCGTGCTCAAAGGCATTTTTCCGGGCTGCTTGCAGGCGATTAAACCGATATTCAATCATGGATTTTGCCAACTGGGGTTTCAGCATCAGCAGGGTGGGGAATATCCATGTGTCGGCATCCCAAAAGATGTGTCCGTTATATCCCGATCCGGAAAGTCCCATCGGTGATATGGAAAGTGCTGAACCTTCACGGACAAATGAATAAAGGTGATAAATCATGCTGTGGATGTCCTGCTGCGCTTGAGCGTCTCCTTCCACCAAAATATCACTTTCCCACAATTCGTCCCATTGAGACAAATGGCGTGCCAGCAGGCGGTCGCAACCTTCGAGATGTGCAAATACAGTAAGCCGTTCCACTTCATTTGTCGGGTCGGGATGATGAGCTGAAGTTAGTGTAGATCCGACAATGCAGAAACGATATTTTTCCCCTTTCTGTAATTTTTTAGAGAAACGCATTTGGTGACTGTTGCTGTTCGGTGTGTTATGAATGACACGAGGTTCTTCACCCACCTTTTCAGGGAAAAGAAAAGCGGAAGAAGCACAGACTGTTAAATGTCCTGTGGGGCTCTTTGCCTGAGTGGTCAACAGTTTAACGGACGCATGTCGGCGGTTGATTTCATTGTAATACATTTGTCCATCCCGAAAAGCGTCTGGAATTTCTTGTATGTTGACGGCAGAGAGAGTCAAATCACTCTTTGGATTTACATCCACTACCAATAAGGCACAATAAGGCAATTGCCTCAATGCCAAGTAAGAGTAGGTGACATCTGCTTTCTCTCCAAAAGAGAAATGTGAGGTGTGCATGGCATTTTTCATGTCCAGCGTTTGCGTAAAACCGGATATGTTGCTGCAGTTGACGGTCTTTCCGTCTATGGAAACCGAAGTATTCAGCATATTGAATCCGTTAAGGAAATTACTGACGCGTCCACGTCCATATTTATCGTAACTTCCCGCCAATACCACATTATCCGTGCGGAATGGATATGCCGATGAGACAATCCCCAACATTCCATTGCCTACAGTCACTCCATAATAATGATCCGGTCGAATATCGGTAGCAATAATTTTCCACGGATCCTGTCCCCACAAAGAGGAGGACAAGCACAAAATAACAAGTAAAATATTTGTTCTCATCATATTAGTCTATTTGATAAATTCCTATTGAAAGTTCAGGCACATCTAAATGTAGATGCCCTTTATATGCCCTTAATCCCTGTGGTTTTCCTTCCGTAAGTATAGGAGTAACTGTTTTAAAGCTACCGGTATACTTACGGACAGTCCTAACTTCCCGTCCTGAGGGATTGATGCATACCAAAATGCGTTGGTCACCATTCCTGCGCTCATACACCATCGGATAAGCATTTTCCCCTTCTTGGAAAAATTCAATGTCACCACGACAAGCCAGTGCCGGATATTCCTGTCTCAGCTTCAACAGACGGCGTACAAAGTGAAGCTGGGAAGTAGAGTCGCATTCTTGGGCTGCCACGTTCGGACGATTGGTAAAAGAATCCAAAGGCAGATAGAATTTGTCGGGAGAAGCTGTAGAGAATCCCGCTCCAGGTGTAGCGTCCCATTGCATGGGAGTGCGGGAGCCTGCCCGGTTTCCACTGGACAGCATACTGCCTTCCTTATTGGGAAGATTTTCTATGAAACGCATGCCTATTTCATCGCCGTAATAGATACAAGGTACTCCGGGCTGGGTCAGGAAGAATGTAATGGCTGTACGCACTTGTTCTTCTGTATCACGACGCCCGCAACGAATACGCTGGAAATCATGGTTGCCGGTCGGAATACATACATGCCCACAATTGTCTGCCACCTTTAAGCATTTGTACAGATTGTGAATGTATAATTCCGGATTTCCCACTCCGCGGACATCAAAATAGCAGGTGTCTCTGCGATAGGTGCCTGCTTCATTGAACATCAGTTCTCTATATCCAGTTCTGCCGAAATGGATGATAAAGTCCATCATAAATCCCACTTTTAATGCTTTTTGAGGATTGCTCCATTCGGCCAACAGTATGCCTTCGGGATATAACTCTTGGAAATGAGTGCGGATACTATGCCATAAAGCGGTAGTTCCGGACAAATCCGGATCGTTTTTCACCAACGAGCCTGCCATGTCCACACGGAAACCGTCACATCCCATCTGCATCCAGTAGTCCATGATGTGGATCAGTTCCAAACGAGTGGCAGTAGGTCCGGGGGCACTCACCGGTTGCTCCCATGGATTATTAGGATCAGGGTTGCCATATCCATAGTTCAGGGCAGGCTGGCACTCAAAGTAATTCTTGCGATAACTTCCGTTGCGTTTAAAGTCTCCCTTAACGAATCTGTCAGGACATACCGTGGAGTCATTTGTCCAAATATAGCGGTCGGTATAGGCGTTCCGCTCTCGTTTTTGAGAATATTTGAACCAGGGAGACTGGTCGGACGAATGCCCCGCAACCAAGTCGAGCACCACTCTCATACCGCGTTGGTGTGCTTCATCAAAGAGCCTGCGCAAGTCATCGTTCGTGCCGTAACGGGGAGCCACACGATAAAAATCAATCACATCATAGCCGGCATCCATAAATGCCGAATGGAAACATGGATTCAACCAAATGGTATTGCATCCCAATGAGTGTATATAGTCCAAACGGCTGATGATGCCTTGTATGTCTCCGATACCATCTCCGTTCGTGTCCTGAAAACTTTGAGGATAGATTTGATAGAATATCGCTTCTTCAATCCAACGGGGCAATGGGAACTCCTTTTGCCCGGCATGCGATGAGCAGGCAAACAATAGGCTGAGTAAACAGCCAATATATAATCTTTTCATAAAAACTTTGGAATTTTGACACAAAGGCTCTGCCTTTACTACGACAGAGCCTTAGGAGGGGGCTATAGCCTTGTGGACAATTATTCGTACTTATCACTATTCTGCGTCAGTTCGGGATTGGCTTCCATGGCGCTCAGCGGGATAGGCAACAAAATCTTATAGGTCTCAGAAGCCGGTTTCTCATAGCGTGCCTGACAATATTTATTAAATCGTATCATATCGTTGCGGCGTGAAGGACCATCCCAATAGAACTCATAACCACGCTCATTGTAAATTTTCTCTAATGTCAGTTCATCTAAAGTATAAGGTCGGACACTGCGTTTCCTGCGAACCGCATTGATGTCAGACAAGGCGCCTTTGGCATCGTTACTGCGCATTTTGGCCTCGGCACGCATCAAGTAAACGTCGGCAAGACGATAATACTGGAAATCGTTCTCACTTTTGTTGCCATAAGTCGAATTCGGATCCGGTGCATACTTTACGACACGTGCTCCCTGCGCTTCTGATGAGTTCTGTACACTGAACTCCGGTGTATATACCAAATCCGCACCGGTACGGTCTTTCAGTTTCTCCCCGTTCAAACCATATTGCTGCCCTATCAAAATTCCCAAATTGAATCCTATCTGTTTTTTCAGACGACTGTCTTGATATCGGGAGTCCGTTGTGTCCCAAGTATTCAGGAAATCGGGAGTCGTACAACATCCGTTCCACATTCCTTTGAAAGTCCCGAATGTCTGATTGTAATGCAAAGTGATATTCAGCCAGTCAATACCTTTCAAACCTGCGGTCATATTATAGATAATAGGTAAGATTGTTTCCGTCTGGTCGCAATAGCTTTCATTGAAAGCCATGTAAAGTTTCCAAAAGTCATCGGCCAACTTATATTTGCCGGAACCGATGATTTCGTCACACAGTGCAATTGTCTCTGTCCATTTACCGATTCCGTCAGTAAAGTCAGGAGCTGTTCCTGTATATACTTGATTGTTCAGATAAAGTTTTGCCAACAGCATTTGAGCAGCCGCGCGAGTGATACGCCCATATGGAACCTCACCCTTTTCCTTCAGTAGAGGAATGATTTCCAACAATTCATTCTCAATGCGCTCAATGGCTTGTGGACGTTCCAGAATGACCGGTTTCTTGGAATAGTCAATTTCTGCATATTCACGTATGGGGAATTTGCCAAAACAATCCATCAGATGATACATGCAAAGCGCACGGATGAAACGAGCCTCGTTCATATATCCCTTTACTTCTTCCGTCTGCTGCAGTTTGCTCAGGTATTGCAAGGCAGTGTTGCATTTGGTGATACCTATCATAAAACTGTTCCAGGCATTTTTAATATAGGTATTTTTACTGTCATATTCGTGTGTGAACAAAGTGCGGTAGTTGGCATTGTTCCAGTCCGTCCCACGGGTGGGAAACAGCATTTCATCGGTTACGCTTTCCAATACCAGCCATACGCCGCTGCGACTCTGTAAGTCGCGTAGGTAAGCATAGGCCGGAGCAACCAGCATGGGCGCATTCTTGGAGTCGGAGATAATATCCGAACTGTCTTTCTCATTCAAAATTTCTTCTTTGAGGTCCGTGCATCCTGCCATCATGAAGCCGATGAGCAGTATACAAGTTATAACTGATATTCTTTTCATTGTAGTAATCAATTAAAAATTAAAAATCAATGGCTACACCAAAACTGAAGCTGCGTGCCATAGGATAACTGGTCCAACCGATGCCGAGTGAAGGCACTCCGTCTGTGCTGCGTCCGGCATTTACTTCCGGATCATAACCGCTATATCCGGTCAGGACAAACAAGTTGTTCCCGGTCAGTGTCAAACGGACATTGCTGACCCATTTATTTGACTTTAAGGGAACATTATATCCTAATGTTGCACTGCTCAGACGAAGATATGATCCGTCTTCGATATAACGGCTGGAATAGTCAAGTACATTGTCAAATGCCTCAGGCGATTTGGTGGCATTCACCGTTGTGTTGAAACCTTTGGAAAACAAGCTGAGATTATCCATCACATTAGCCAGATTGTTGTAGATGTCATTGCCCACCACTCCATTAAAGAACAAGCTCAGGTCAAGATTCCTATACGAAAGACTTGTATTGAAATTAATGGAAAAATCCGGTTGGGCATTGCCAATGCACTTTTCTATTTTTTTGCCATTCTCATCCACTTCATACTTGCTCTTTCCATTTTCATCGAAACCAAGAAAGTTATATCCCCAAAACGTGCCGATAGGATAACCACTCTTAATGACCTGCGAAGTAAAACCATCAATACCAGGTCCACTGGGCTTACCGGTAGGCAGATAAGACATGGGCAAATCCTTTACTTCATTTTCTATCTTTGAGAAATTGGCGCCTATGCTCCAATGCCAGTCTTTATTGTCAATCAGGATTCCGTTCAGCCCAATTTCCCATCCCGTATTAAGAATCTTCATATCGGGCACATTGCTCCATACTTTGGTGGTAGGTGCCGGAGAAATAGAGTATACTTCCAGTAAGACATCACGTGTTCTCTTTGAGAAGTAATCAACCGTACCGTTCAACCGATTGTTGAAAATGGAGAAATCAATGCCAAGATTCAATTGTTCTGAACGTTCCCACTTTAAATCGGGATTAGGAGTACGCTTTAAAGTCACTCCAGGCACCACCAACGTCCCTCCATCCAAAATGGCACCTTCGCTGTTGCCTGTTCCCAACAAGATTCTTGAAATTTTATTCGGTATTTCCTGGTTGCCGGTAACACCCCAACTGAAGCGTAATTTTAAGTTGTCAAAGAAATTCAGTCTCTTAATGAACTTCTCTTCACTCATGCGCCACGCCAATGCAGCTGACGGGAAGAAACCGTATTTATTGTTGTCGCCGAACTTGGTGGAACCGTCGGTACGAAAGTTCACAGTAAGCAGATACTTGTCCATCAGGTTGTAGTTGATACGCCCGAAGAATGACTGGAGCTCATTGACTGTAATATTGGAGTTACCTTCTATCTGCTTGTTCTTGCCAAAGGCTAAATCATAAATATAGTCTATGCCATCTATCTCGAAACCATTCTCAGAGAAGCCATAACGATAGTTACGGAACTTTTGGTAAGAATGTCCGGCCAACAGGTTGAAACGGTGTTTGGTTCCGATATTAAAATTATAAGTCAGATAGTTCTCTATCAGGAAACTTTTTCCCTCTACATTATTAATATCCACTGTACCTTTATCGGTCAGATAAATTAGGCCGGCATCCTGGGTTACTTTACGTGATGCCTTCATTTCATCGAAAGCTACGTTCATCTTGTATTTCAAGTCTTTCCAGAGGTCCAATGTCCCGGTAATGTTGGCAAGCACGCGATCCGTTTCCGTTTTGTCATCCGTAAGGTTGATCATGGCTACCGGATTACGCACATCCTTGCTCTTTTGGTAAAAACTTCCGTCTTCATTGTAGACAGGATAGGTGGGGTTTACTTTTAAAGCCGACAGCAGTACATCTCCTTCAAAACCACCGGACTCCCCTAACGGCACACGCTGGTCATTGGTACGGGTAGCCGTAATGCTGGCTTCGATGTTAAGGCGATTGTTCAGTGTTTTTTGGTTTACATAGAAACGTCCTGTATATTTTTTCATGCCAGTGCGGTTTACAATACCTTTCTGTTCCTGGAATCCAAGTGATGCGCGGTAGCTTCCGTTCTTCATGCCTCCACCAATGGAAAGATTGTGATTGTGTGAGAAAGCGGTGCGGAAAATCTCATTTTGCCAATTGGTATTGGCGCCTTTATCTTCAATCTCAATCCCTTTTTCCGATGCAAACAAGCGATACTGTGATGCATTCAACATGGGATACTGCTTGGGTAGAAACGAAACACTACCGTATGCCGAGTAAGCCACTTTTGCCTTTCCTTCAGTTCCCTTTTTTGTGGTAACCATGATAACACCATTGGCACCACGTGCTCCATAAATGGCAGTGGCAGAAGCGTCTTTTAAAACATCAATAGACTCTATGTCATCAGGATTCAAGAAATTCAGAGGATTTTTCGTGGCATTGCTGCCCACACCGGCAATACTTGCACCGGAAGGTTGCTGTTCTTCTGAAGTGTCAAGAGGCACACCGTCCACTACATACAGAGGGTCTTGTCCAGAACGGATAGAATTAGAACCGCGTACACGAATCGTTACACCGCCTCCGGGTTCACCGCCGTTATTGGTGATGTTCACACCAGAAACACGACCTTGTATCAACTGCGAAGGGGAGGTAACCAGCCCCTTGTTGAAATCTTTTGACTTGACAGCGGCCACAGAGCCGGTAAGGTCACTCTTCTTCATCGTACCATATCCCACTACCACCACTTCACTCAGCAGTTCCGAGTCACTTGTCATCAATATATTCATGTTCTGGGCTGCTTTCAGTTCCATACGTTTGTAACCGATATATGAAAAGACAAGTTCTTGACCGCTATTGGCTTTTACTGAGAAGTTACCGTCCATATCCGTAATGGCGCCAATGGTAGTCCCTTTCACTTGTACGCTCACTCCAATTAGCGGCTCTCCATGTTCATCCTTTACTATACCGGTAGCCATAATCTGTCGCTGCTCGTTCTGCTTTCCACCGTTTCTCGTAAAGATGAGAATTTGGCGTGCGGATATTTCGTATGCCAAAGGAGTTCCCTTTAATAAAGTGCCCATCACTTCATTGATGGAAGAGGAAGTGAGGTTCATGGTCACTCTCTTATCTAGGTTGACAGTCTCGCTATTGTATATAAAAACGAATTTACTTTGTTCTTCAATGAGCACCAACACCTCTTTGATGGACTTGTTACTTACTTTAATAGTGATTTCTCCAGCGTCGGTTATCATGACTCCTGCGTTTTCCGTAGCATGAAGCATTTGCGGGTATGTTCCGACAAAAAATAAAATATAGCTTATCAATATGAGTCTATTCCACAAAAAATGTGTATAATTGCAGAAATAATGTTGTTTTATCTTCATTATAATAGATTTTGGTTATTAGTTTATTTAATTTTCAAAGTCTGGGCTGGCAAATGGTGCGAACATTTTCCGGCCCTTTTTCATGTTTTCCTGTCTTAAATTCTATGTCATAGGCATTCGAGTTTTTAGCGGTTATTATTCAATATTATTTTTCTCCGTGTCCCATCCAGCCTTATAGGGGCTATCCTGACGAGCCTGTCAAGCAACTCATCCAACGGCACACTAACATCCAGTTTGCCGTTGATACGTATTTGGGCCAGTTCGTTCCAATCATAATTGAAATTCGTCTGATAGATAGCCTCTATACTTTTGAGGACATCTCCGAGGGGTTCATCCTTTATCTCCAACAGATTCTCTCTCCAGCATGTATAAAGAGTGGGATCCACATCGCTGTCCAGGCTTGACTTTTGGGTAGTCGTGTTGAATACGTACCGTTGATTGGGAGACAACACAAGTCGACTACCTTGTAATGGTTCCACCTCAACTTTTCCAGAAACCAGCAACACGGACTGTTCCGAAGACTTGGGATAAGCCGATACCAGAAACTCGGTCCCCAAAACGGTCACATTCATATTCCGAGTTTCTGTAACAAACTGTTTATTTATATTCCGGGCTATCTTCATATGGGCTTCTCCTTCCAAATAAACTCTTCGTTTTTCTCCAGCCAGGCACAACGGAAAACTGAACTTGGACTGTTCACGAACTGTTATCCGTGATCCATCAGCAAGGACCACCTCAGCCTTTATCCCTGCCGGTACGGCAAGTTGCAGATAAGTTTCTTCCTGTTCTGTAGCCGATAGTCTAAAAGATGCGCCACTTACCGATTTAACCTCCACTTGATTGGTTGCCGCCAAGCAACGGACTTCTATTTGTCCATCCAATTCCACTTGTTGCTCTCCTAAATACAAAGAAATATGACGTAAAGTATCCACATTCACCAGTCTGGTCATTTTCCCGTAAGGATCGGACTGAAAGCAAGCCTGGGAAAACAACCAACTTCCCACGACAATGGCAAATACCGAAGCAGCCGCACACCATCTCCACATCCTCAAGGAACGGCGTGAGCGCAATATGGTCCGGCGTTCTATGGCTTTCCACATGCCTTGTCTTTCATTTTCGGACAAAGTCGGTTCACCTAAGGCAATATGCTTTCGCAACAAATCCGAAGAAGCAAAACTTTCGAATGTATCTTTTCCCATTTTTTAATAGAATTAGGATGTCTCTATAGACTATACAGACAAACTTTTTATTTGTACTCATCTATCTATACCTTTTCATGAAAAAATAAACATTGTCACTCATAATAGTGCGATTTGAAGAAGATTTTAAGGTGGATGTTCCCTTTTTCTCTTTGAACGGGATTATGGATGATACCATAAATGACCGGATAGCCTTTCATATCAACTGGCATTGTTAGAGGCCATAACATTTCCCTTTTTCTACAATGAAAGTGGAATTGGAGAAAATACTCATACCCATTCACAGAGAGAGCGTATACCGGAAACATTAGTAGAGACTGGAACCTTCCGAACACCGAATCGGCAAAGATCCGGAGGGCCTATGGTACCTCCACTGACCCGCACAGTCAGAAGGACTGGTATTTCTCACAGCTCATAACGAGGATAGGCATCAGGAAGCATATCGAGGGTGAGGTATATACGGTCTGGCATACTGATGATTTTGATGAAAGGTTCATAGAGAGAATGGACGCCTACTTCAATGAGAACAGGGTCATAGGCAAGGCTTCCGTTTCTCATAATGACTGGGAAAAGAGGCTGGAGGGGATGAAGATCAGGAGCAACATTAAAGAGGAGATCAGACTGTTGGCCAGGTATGACAAGGATATGCAGAGGGCTATAACCATGGATAGTGAATATACGAAGGAGGTTACTTTCTGTTATCTGGAGATGATTGGTATAAAAAGAGGCAAAAGAGAAAGGGGAAGATATAAAGCCCTGATTGATGTTCTGAAGACTATGGGGATAAATCTGGTGATAGCATAGTATATTCCGGATTCCTTTTTTACAGTGAAGGAGCTAAGATAAGATTTATTGTGACACCCCCTATTTTTTGATGGACATTCTAATATATATAGAGAAGTAAAAAAAAGGGGGTAATGTAGTAAATGAAAGGAGTATATAATGGAGAATGAAAGAAGAGACCTGCTTCGCGGTCTACCAAAGTGAGAGGAAAAAGAATAAACAAGAATAAAAAACATCCTTCCTTCTCTCTCTCACTCTGGAAGGGTACGAAGTAGCCTCTCTCTTCAATCTCCCATTGACAGTTCCTATAGCTCCTTTACCGAAAAATAGTGGTTCTTCCCGAGAGACGAAGATACTGAGAGGACCGGCTTTCTCCCGAAGAAAAGCCGGGTCCGGTCTCTAGGAAGGTTCACGATACAATAACAATCTAAAATCCAATAATATGATAAACAAAAACATAAGCTACTACTTTAATTCAAGCGATTCAAGGAGTAGAATCTATTATAACTTCGACCATATCCTTGAACTTATAGCATCCGACACTAAACTTTCCAAGCAGACAGACATGGTTAGAAAACAGACAACAGAGAAGGCTTACAAGGAAGAGAAACACAGACTCCCCATGATAGCACCTTCCGGAATATTCGACTACAGAAACGATGACCCGGACAACCTGCACCAGTATTCCAATATCCTTGTGCTTGACTTTGACGATTTCGGGTCACATGAGGCTGCACAGGAATTTAAAGAGAAACTGATACAATATGCCAATCCTCTCCATCTTTACGCAGTATGGTTCTCTCCAAGCAACAAAGGTGTGAAGGCGGCTATGGTTCACGACAACACCGACCCGGAGCATCATTACAACCTTTTCCGGCAGGTGAAGCAAAGGTTATATCCAGGGACTGATGAATTCGATAAGAGTTGTCATAATCTCAGCCGCACGTTCTTCCTGAGTTATGATCCTGAAGTCTATGTCAACCCGGAGAAAGACACGTTGATTCCCTATCACTTTGAATATGACCCATCCATTCCCGAACCGGCAGTGAAGAGTTATAATAAGGGTTGTTCAGGCGGTTGTTTTATCCACACGCCGGAAGAGATTGAGAGGAATACAGGTTTTCAGAGGTTATGGAAGGACAAGACACTGATTAACTACGTGGACAGGAAATGGAGAAAAGAGTATCCGGACAGTTATGAAGATGGAAATAGGCACAGTTCCATACTCTCAAGAGCAAAATGGTTATGTCGGTACGGTGTCTTATACGATGCTGCCCTGGAATATCTCATCGGTACATTCGGCAGGCATAGTATCTCTGAGGATGACATTGAAGGGATGGCAATCAACAACTATAATGCCAACCGTGAAAGCTTTGGTGTCTCACGGATGGAACTGTATAGCAAGAAGGAGCAGGGAATAGTGTATAGGAATCAGATGTTGAGGGAGAATACGCCGTTTCAGTAAGAGTCAAGGTAGTGTACAAGAGGTAAGTTTTGACAGCTTGCCTCTTATTTTTCATAACCCTAGGAAAGCCTCATTCGCCATATCCACCGCATCTTCAAGGGAGCCTCCACTCTCATTGACAAACATAAGGACCGCATCAATGAACCCGTCGAAGGAAGCACAATCCTCACCCTCGGTCTTGATATTGTACTCCACCTCAGTAAAACAAATATTCGCTACCAACTCCGTTCTCATAGAAGTAAAATATATCATGCCGCAAAGATAGGCACAATTAAGATGTCTGTCAAGAAAAAGTAACTTCTCTTCTTTTCTAGGGCAATTTAAGGATGTGCCTTGAGTCTCCGGGAATAATATATAACCCCACTTCCCGATAATCCAAGGCACTTTTAATTCCTTGCCCTCCGATAACCGAACATTCCACACATGGTGTTATATTCATCCAAGCCTTCCGGATAATGGTGCGGTCTGTAGAGTTAAGTGTTAGATTATATCTCATGCAGGCAGAGGCGCTGTATTTTCGGGAGGCTTCTTTATATACGAATATCCGTAAAATCAGGCTGTCTGAGTGGGATATGCAGAATCTCACTCCATTATAATCAACCGGACAGTATATCATTGCACATTGTTTTCCATGATGGGGAGGCCCTACGGTCAGGACTCCCCATGGTTATTCATTTCTCTCACCCGAACATATTGTAATCACTCCCCACGAAATTGTCTGGAAGAGTGCTGCGGTCCAGTTTAAGCATCCCCACCACAGAATCTTTCAGGTAAATCTTTGGTTTTTCCGGTAACTTCAACAACTCATCCACAAGCCCCTGCACATCTGTTTTTCCGTAATCCTTCTTGCCGGACAACAGACCGACCTTGTAGAGATCACAGAAACCAAGAGTGCCTTTGATTACCTGTAATGAAGAAACCGGATCAATGACAGGCTCAGCACTCACGAAGGTCCGGTAGCCTCTGTCATGAAGCAGTTTCATCGTGCTGATACGCTCCAGGTTCGGTGACGAGTTACCTTCCAGTTCGTCATGTCCGGTAAGGGTGAACCCGAAAGCCACGTGTTTCCTGCAAAGCTCCTCATCAAATCCTCCGCCGGCTGAAAGGTAATCAAAGAAAGGCTCCACAAAATCGGCACGTTTGGTCAGCAGCTTCACGTTCACGCCGTTTTCCATACATATCCTCACAGCCCTAGCCGTCAATCCCATCGTCTCGGGAAGCAGCGGGTCGGTGGTGAAGCAGAAGAACAGTCCATGTTTCTGTATCTCGGAAAGATTTGCCGTCAGCTCCTTCCTGAACCGGTTTATAGGATCATCCCCGTCCTTGAAGCCTTTCTGAAGGGTAGGAACGGGGGTATAGATTTTGGCGTTCCTTCCCTTTTGCAGGTAACAATAGGAGCACTGGTTGCTGCATCCGTTATAGAAATTGCAGGCCCATCCACTATATTCTCCAGCTTTTCCATTAGGCTGGTATATAGCTTTTCCATGATATTTGTTATTTTCAGGAACAGCCTCACTTACAGCAGCCTCCTTCTTTTCTACAGACCTGTCATCGAACTCCTTCTCCGCCTCAGAAGCCCTCCGTTCATATTCCGCTTTCAGGTTCCCGTCTTCAATATCCTTGCTGAACTTGTCCCAGCATTCCTTCAACAGCCTGACCTTCCCGTCATTGTCCTTCTCACCTGCAACGCTTTCAGCATCGGTCTTGTCCAGGGTGGTGAAGAACAGGACCAGCAGGCTCACCACGGCTTCCTTCATGCTGTCACCGCACGCGTTATAGACCTCGATGAACATATTGATCGACGCGCTGTTCCTTACCATCTTCGGAATATCACGCCAGCACACCCTGAAGGCATGGAGGATACGCCCGCCACGGTCGATGTTCTCCTCCACACCCTTCAATACCATGGGGAGTCCCTTGTCGGGGGCTTCCATATACTCCGACAGCAATTTTTTCTTATAGGTGTCGGAAAGGTTGAGGATGGTGTACGCGTATTTCTCACCCAGCTTCAGTTCCTCCTGCCACTTGACGGCGGTGGTGAGGTTGCTCTTCGCATGGCCCGTTCTGGCCGCGATATGGCGTGAGCAGTCCTTCGAGTCCCAATTACGGTTGTTGGTGTTCCTGACATAGATCCAGCGGTCTATGGGAAGAACAGTCTCCACGTGTCTGAATCTCAGGGTGTGCTTGTAGCTCTCATCCTCTGAAAGTAATTCTACGTGTGCCTGTACCCTGTGAACTCCGTCTGCAACAAAGATAACCTCGGGAACTTCGGGAGAGTCCTTGGTATATTTTTTATCTCCGTCGTTGAGGTCAGCCAGTTCACGTTCAGGATAAGCTTCAAAATATTCCGCTCCAAAGAATACGGAAACAGGTTCTATACAGCCGTCTTTTGTCAGGCTGCCTTTCAGTTCCTTCAGGTGGGTTTTGTTTATCACCCTTCCGAAACTCTTATCAGCGGCCAGTATGAATCCGGCTGACTGTAACTCCCCGAGTGTTACGGTTTTTCCTTCCTTCAAATTTTTCAGAATCAGTTCCATCCTGTCCATAGTCTTTTCTGTAGGCATATTTTTCTTCTCCATATTTCAGTCAAGATTTAATTCGTTTGATAATATGGGGTGGTCCTCATAACGATACCACCCCGTTTGTTTTCACTTTTTAGAAATGCATTCGCCACTTCTCCTCATGTTCCTCGTGCTTCCAGAATATTCCGGAATCAAGTGCTATATAGGTTCCCCACGAACCGAGCGAGATGAACACATCCGGATTACCGGTCAAAGCCCGGAAGCAGCCGGAAAGATTGTTGTTCAGGGCATCGTAGGGGGCTCTCTTGTTGTCCATCCTCGATACATAGTCCAACAGGCTGATCTTGTCATAGAGGGATGGTTCATAACCATAACGCGCCCGGAACATCTCCTCCCAGTCAAGTCCGAAGAGTCTGTTCCCACCGTAGAAGGAAAGCAGCGTATGGTATCCGTTACCGTAATAATGTCTGGTCCTGCAAAAGTCATATACTCCGACAGTATAAGATGAACCGCTACCACAGGTGTTCATCATATGGAAGGCAAAATCACCGCCGTTTCTGGCCTCGTTGTAAAAAGGGAGAAGGGTTGACAGCCACTCCGGGAAAAACACTTCCAGATCGTCTGCAAGGCCGGGGCTTAACAGGGAAGCCACCGGCAGACTTTTAATAATATCCATAATTCAATACTTTATAATGTTTTTACTCTGTCCAGGTTATAAATGTCAGTATAATCCGGCCCCAATGTTTTACCCAAAGGTTCATATCCGGAAAAGTATTCTTTAGCATGAGCGCGGCGTGGTCAATTGCAGCATGGCTGTAACCGTATCTGTCCGGATCGAAAAGAGGCGCATGGTTCTCTTCATATGGGGACTGCATGTCACGGAACTGCGGCCATGGAGCGCGGAGCTGGAAGACAACACCCACCGGATTAAGAATACCGGCCTGGGAATGCATATAGGCCCGGAATTCCTCCTGGGGACCACCCATACTGTCCACATGCTTCTCCGATACGATATGGATGGCATCGGTATCATGTAATCTGTTACGGCAAGCGTTACATACTGTGATTATAAGTTGTATCATATCAGAAACATATTTCTCTCGGTCTGATGTCAGACCTAAATTTATTTTTGTCATTCTGTTTAAAAGTTAAAAAAGGAGCACTTCGGTGTATCTCCTCCACGCCCTGTTAATGAACTCATTTATTGGGAAAGAACAGCTCCTTGAATAAACAGACCGCTTCCGCAAAAGCTTTCAGCCCGGAAACGATCTGGTTGAACATGAATGCGTTCACGACTTTTTCCGGTATCTTCCCATCTGTTCCACTTATTTTCTGGTGGGACTTATCGTTCTGGATCTCATAACACCATCCTCCCTGGGACGGAGCCTGGGGAACCTTTCTTACTGCCGGTTCCTGCCCGATGGTTGTCTGAGGTACATTGGGGAGTTCCCGAGCCTCACCGGACGGAGGAGCAACCTCGATGTATTCGTTTTCAACTTTATACTTTCCTTGGTTATAGTCATCGATGATCCGTTTCAATTGTTTATGGCTGAGACCGTATTCTTCACAAAACGGTTTGCGCTCAGCTTTCGTTTTCAGCTGGGCTAATTCTAAAATTGGTAATTTCATGTCTATTTTTTTAAGATTATCCACCATTACTTTTGAATGGTGTATTTTTATATCCTGCAACTGTATCCTTGTTACAATCATTAGGCAACACTGATCCCGGACTTACAAATGTACCGGGAGGAGTATTGGAGATCATTGCCGGACTCCTCCTTAAAGAGTCGCGGCCATAAAGTGCAGACTCATACGCCTGCACATATTATATATTGTACAAAAATTCAAAGAGCGTGCCGAAGCTTTAAGCGGCGGCAAATGTAAATAGTATTTTTTGAGACACAAAGTCTTTTCAATTACATAAATCACTAATATACAGTATGGTACATGTGCGGTACAGCATTTTTGTAAGAGAAGGGAGGGAATACGGAATTTAGCGGTTTTTATTTCCACTAAGGATAAAACTTGGTAAGATTGGCACGGATGTTGTGGAAGTGTACATGATACAATGAAAAATATAAAATAAATAGAGTAACAATGAAAACAGACATTTTAAATCAGTACCAAAAGATTATGGACAGGGCAATCCGTTTGGCCGACATCAACAATCCGGAGAGTAGGGACATGGAAAGAGTCATGAATGCGGAAGGATTGTATGAGCAGTTGAAGGATATCAACTGGTTTGATTTGTTGCAGGAAATGAGCGAGAACTCCGAGTACTATTCTTTCAAGGGGTATTTCACGCATTATCAGGAGCAACTCCAGAAGGTTATGGACCAATATCCGGCAGACGTGTTCGACAGGGAGGGATACGATTTCATGGATGGAGACAATCCGGTCTTCCAATATTACCGTTCCAGGGATGACGCGGATAATTTTGGGGTCTTTGTTGCATTGCTCCGGTTGCTCCGGAAAAAAATGACCGAGCTGCAAGGCTGCTTTGAACAGAAGGAGGTTCATATCGCCAGATTGGCGGAGGAGAACTTGGCCTATGCCCATGAATATACAAACTACACCTGGGAAAAAGCCGGGGCTGTCTATGACCGGCTGGTGGAGAAGGGATGCCTTATGGATCAGGAGTGGGGAAGGGAAACTTTCTGTTTCAGGTTGACCGGCAGAAAGAAAGGGAACCTTTTTATCACTGTTCTCCTCCAATGGTGCAAGTCCAATATCCTGCTGTATATGTTTTTGAAAGAGCTGGTGCCGGATGACGGTAAAATCTGGGTAAAGTCAGGCGTCTTCTTTCGTCTCAGGGATGGCTCAATAATCAATCCGGAAACGGCCAAGAGGGAATTGCAACGCATGAAGACAGGAAGCAAAAAAAATGAAGGGCTTGTCAGCTATCTTGTCCATGGGGAAAAATAGTGGCACAACCAATCGGGAGGGAAGTGGAGATTCCATGTTCCCTCTCTTTATACTATCAGCCTCATACTGCACTGTCTAAGAAAAGATACGCCCGGGCAGCAAACCGGTACCTGGAACGCGGAATCATCAATTGAGAAGGATAAACAAGTCACTCCTTATACCGCTTCTTATACTCCTCCAGTTCCTCCATACTTCTGATATTCAGCACCTCCACGAATTTCAGAACCTTTTCATCGCCGTTCATCAGGGATTCGAGCCTGGCCTCCCTCATAATCTCCCCGTTGAGAAAGATGTTCCTAAGGCCCAGCTCCGTGATATTGTTCTGGAACATCTGTATCAGTACCGCGTCATTCCGTTTGAATGCGATGAACCATACGACGGAGGCAATTCTGGCTACCTTGTCACGCAATCGTGTATTGTCCTTGTATTTATCCTTGTCTATCTCATCTATCCTGCCGACGTCCTTGAGTATTTTTACGGCTTCCTCAGTGTCGGGGAGTCTGGTGATGTCTATACCTTTATTCTTCAGCCTGGAGAGTTTCAGCAGCAGATCACCGGCAAAGACGTGGTTGAATACGTCTGCCTTCTGCTTGGGCTTGACTGGAGCGGTCGGAACTGACCTCTGTTCATTTTCATCCGGTTCTGGCTGGACTCCCATATCGAAAATGCCGTCACCTAGCTTCTTCTTGAAAGCATTCGTCACCTTCCTGGACTTGTCCTTGGCGGTCAGGTGGGCGTATATCTTATCCAACATCTGGGTATCTTCATGGCCTGTCGCAATAATTATATCCTCTCTTGGAATGCCCTTGCGACACATGATAGTAGAAAATGTGTGCCGTGCAGAATGGGTGTGAAGCAGTTCATAGAGGGGCTTGATATATTTGGTACCGTTCTCCTCATAGGTCACAAGTTCGTTAAGGCCTGCTTCCTGGGCTATGACTTTTAACTCACCATTCAATGCGGAACGTCTCTCCTTATAATATTTGATTTCTGCACCGGTATACTTGTCTATGATTTCTTCTGCTAATGGCACTAGAGGAATGATAGCCCTGGCTCCGGTCTTCTGCTGGACGATAGATATTGTACCGTTCTCCTCATCCCTCTCGTTATCACCGTTGAAGAACTTATACATGTCACTGATACGCTGACCAACTAGACACTGAAGTACGAACAAGTCCTTTATCTCCGTTTTCTTTTTGATTTGATTCTCGGTACCGCTCGGTTGGTACTCATAGAGTTGTTTAATCTGCTCTTCTGTCAGTGCTACTTCCTTATTACGCGCCAGTTCCTTGTTGGATTTGTCTTTCACAAGGTCAAAGCTTTCAAGATTACTCTCTTCCCACTTGAAAGGAATGTCAAGTCGTTTGGAAACCTCTCTAAGCACCCCAAAGAATGTACCTTTGATAATATTCTTTATGGTAGAAGCTTTCTTACCTTCCTTATTGTCCTCCTTACCCTCTTCAATCAAGTGTTGCTGGTATTTGGTGAATGTATCCAGGTTCATACTTTCCCAAATGTCGGGTATGGAGTTCTCGTCCAGAAACCGTTTGAACTTGTTGATATTGGATCGGTACTGGATTTTGGAACTATCCACGATATCCTTCTCCTCTACGATCTGTTTCATGATGAAGGTGGCAGGCTTTTCCGTTTTTTTCTTCATAGTATCCTTATAGATATATTGTTTAAGTAGAATGATGGCCCTGCGTTCTATCTCCTCAGGGTGGTCGCAAAGGTACTGCTTGTATTCCGAAAAATAAAGTTTCAGTTTGCCAATCTTTTCATTGACGATGGTATTGTTCTCGTTATCCAGCTCAGTTAACCGGCAACTGATATAAGCCTCCTGTTTCTTGACGTTCCACTGGTCCGGATATACCCTTACTCCAGTAGAAAGTTTTATCTGCTTGTTCCTGACGCGTGCTACAAAATAAACGTTCGTCGGCTTTTCGGACTTGGGTTTTCTAAGGTTGAATTTGCATCCGATCTCGTTGATGAAAAACTGTGCATTCATAAGGCGGTTCTTTAAGTTCGTTCTTTTTTTACGTTCTTTAATCCCGTTCTTTTAAAGCACTAAGTGACGAAACCGATTAATTTATAGCCCTTTGAGAATATACCAGAACAAAACTTTTCACTTTCGAACAAATATCGTATTTTTGCGGCAACTTTCTAAAAACATCCCATCTATGGATACCATACAAATAAAAGACAAGATGTTCACAGTCTCCATCAAGGAGCAGGACATACTGAAAGAAGTAACCCGTGTAGCGAACGAAATCAACCGCGACCTGGCAGGAAAGAATCCTCTATTCCTCAGCGTACTGAACGGTTCGTTCATGTTTACCTCCGATTTGCTGAAACGAATCACGATTCCCTGCGAAATTTCGTTTGTCAAATTGGCATCTTATCAAGGAGTATCCTCTACCGGGGTAATCAAGGAAGTAATAGGCATCAATGAAGACCTCACAGACCGTACAGTGGTCATTGTAGAGGATATCGTAGATACGGGACTCGCCATGCAACGCTTACTGGACACCCTCGGCACTCGCGGTCCCAGGGAGATTCATATTGCCTCTCTACTGGTGAAACCCGATAAGCTGAAAGTTGATTTGAACATAGAATATGTGGCCATGAATATTCCGAACGATTTCATCGTGGGCTACGGGTTGGATTATGACGGCTTCGGGCGCAACTATCCCGACATTTATACTGTAGTAGACTGATACAGACATAATATAGTAAATCATTAAATAATAACTAAGCAAATGTTGAACATTGTAATTTTTGGTGCTCCCGGTTCAGGTAAGGGAACACAAAGTGAAAAGATTGTAGAAAAGTATGGCATCAACCACATCTCTACCGGAGACGTGCTCCGTGCTGAAATGAAAAACGGTACAGAACTGGGCAAGACTGCTAAAGGTTATATCGACCAGGGCCAGTTGATTCCCGATGAGTTGATGATTGATATTCTGGCAAGCGTATTCGACAGCTTCAAGGATAGCAAAGGCGTGATTTTCGACGGCTTCCCCAGAACAATCGCCCAGGCTGAAGCATTAAAGAAGATGCTCGCCGAACGCGGACAGGAAGTCAGCGTAATGCTCGACCTCGACGTGCCCGAAGAAGAACTGATGAAACGCCTTATCAAGCGCGGACAAGAATCAGGACGTGCAGACGACAATGAAGAGACAATCAAGAAGCGTCTGGTGGTTTACCACTCACAGACAGCTCCGCTGATTGACTGGTACAAGCAGGACGGCAAATACCAACACATCCAGGGCTTCGGCGTATTGGAAGAAATCTTTGCCGATGTTTGCAAGGCTATTGACGCAGTGAAATAACAATAAAACAGAATATGGCTGAATCGAATTTTGTTGACTACGTAAAAATATATTGCCGCTCCGGAAAGGGCGGACGAGGTTCTACGCATATGCGGCGTGAGAAATACATACCCAACGGAGGCCCCGACGGAGGTGACGGAGGACGAGGAGGCCATGTCATCCTGCGGGGTAACCGCAACTACTGGACGCTACTCCATCTGAAGTACGATCGCCACATCCTGGCAGGTCACGGAGAATCCGGTTCCAAGAACCGCAGTTTCGGGAAAGACGGAGCGGACAAGGTGATTGAAGTGCCCTGCGGCACGGTGGTGTACAACGCCGAAACGGGTGAATATATCTGCGACGTCACCGAGCACGAACAAGAAGTCATCCTGCTGAAAGGCGGACGCGGAGGTCTGGGCAACTGGCACTTCAAAACCGCCACACGCCAGGCTCCCCGCTTTGCACAACCGGGCGAACCGATGCAGGAGTTGACGGTAATCATGGAACTGAAGCTGCTGGCAGACGTCGGTCTGGTAGGTTTCCCCAATGCAGGAAAATCTACTTTACTGGCATCCGTTTCTGCGGCGAAGCCCAAAATCGCCAATTATCCGTTTACAACGCTGGAACCCAATCTGGGCATCGTGTCCTATCGCGACAGCAAATCGTTTGTGATGGCGGACATTCCCGGAATCATCGAAGGAGCCAGTGCGGGCAAAGGATTGGGATTGCGCTTCCTGCGACACATCGAGCGCAACTCCCTGTTGCTGTTCATGGTGCCTGCCGACAGCGACGACATCCGCAAGGAGTACGACATACTCCTGAACGAGCTCCGCACCTTCAACCCCGAAATGCTGGACAAACAACGCGTGCTTGCCATCACCAAATGTGACATGCTGGACCAGGAGCTGATGGACGAGATAGAGCCGACACTGCCCGAAGGTATTCCTCATATCTTTATCTCTGCCGTGGCAGGCATGGGCATCTCCACGCTGAAAGACATCCTTTGGGAAGAGCTGAACAAGGAAAGCAATAAGATAGAAGGCAAAGTGGACAGCATTGCCCACCGCGCCAAAGACCTCAGCCACCTGCAGGAAGAATTGAAAGAAGAGGGTGAGGACGAGGACCTCAGCTATGAATACGTCAACGACGACGAGGACATAGAGGACCTCGAGGACTTTGAATACGAAGAAGATTGGGAGGAAGATAAAAAATGATTCCTCTTACAGAAGATAGGAAAATGTTGGGATATGAGCTGCTTGCCTCATATCCCGGCATTTCTTGTTTTGTAACCACCCGCCACGGTGGATGCAGCCAAGGTAACTATGCCTTCCTCAACTGTACACCTTACACGGGAGACGAAGCCGAAGCTGTACGCCGCAACCAGGAAATAGTATGTTCTTCCCTGCCCCAACGCCCCCAAGAACTGGTCATCCCGTTTCAGACCCACGGGACAAAGGCACTTGTCATTGACGGAACTTACCTGCAAGCAACAGCAGAAGAACGCCACTCCATGTTGCAGGGCATTGATGCACTGATAACCCGTGAACCGGGCTACTGCATCTGTATCTCTACGGCAGACTGCATTCCCATCCTGCTCTACGACCGGAAGAATGCCGTGATAGCCGCTGTTCATGCCGGATGGCGCGGCACTGTGAATTACATCCTCGGCCACACACTCGACAAGATGCGTGCCCGCTATGGTACAGAGGGCAAAGAAGTGATAGCCTGCATCGGCCCCGGCATCTCCCTTTCCGCCTTCGAGGTAGGCGACGAAGTCTATGAAGCATTCCGCAAGAACGGTTTCCAGATGGATTACATCTCCGAATGGAAACCCGCCACCCACAAATACCATATCGACCTATGGGCTGCCAACCGACTGCAACTGCTGGACTTCGGAGTACCTTCCGCACAAGTGGAGACAGCCAATATATGTACTTTTACCCAATATGAAGAGTTCTTCTCGGCACGCCGGATGGGTATCAAATCCGGAAGGATATTGTCGGGAATCATGTTAACCCATTCAAACGGATTGCATTAATGTATCATATCGCACTTTCTAAAGAAATCAAGCAGAATTGCCCCGAATTCCGCGGTGCAGCCGTATTTGCCGAAGTGACAAATACCCCATATTGCGAAGGGTTGTGGCAGGAAATCGCAACTTTCACCCAAGAGCTAAGAGCCCGTGAAACCACGGACAGCATCAAGTACCAACCCGTCATTGCCGCCACCCGCGAAGCCTACAAACGTTGCGGCAAGGATCCCAGCCGCTACCGTCCCTCGGCCGAAGCACTGAGACGGCGACTGCTGCGCGGATTGGAACTCTATCAGATAGATACGTTGGTAGACCTTATCAACCTTGTCTCCCTACGTACGGGCCACTCTATCGGCGGATTTGATGCCGACGAGATACAAGGAAGCGACCTTGAGCTGGGCATAGGACGTGCCGAGGAATCGTTCGAGGGTATAGGCCGCGGCATGCTGAACATAGAAGGGCTGCCCGTCTACCGCGACCGTATAGGCGGTATCGGTACCCCGACCAGCGACCACGAACGCACCAAGATGAAACTTGAAACCCGCCATATCCTTGCCATTGTCAACGGCTACAACGGGCAGGAAGGTCTGAAAGAAGCAGCCGAAATGATATTGGAACTGTTGGAGAAATATGCTTCCTCTACCGGTGGGAGTATACAATATTTTGAATAAATGAAAATCCGTATTCTTGTCCCTCTCCTGCTCATAGCCCTTGGTGCCACGGCACAAGGGAAGAAAACGGTCTTTTCCGCCATGGAAACCAACCATATTCGCGTTGCCACTCCGGGACTGTTTTCGCAAAGAGAACTGATAGAGCTACCTTTGGAGGACATTCCGGACACGGAATACTCCTTTCCCCTGCCTGGAGGAAAAGTCATCTCCCCTTACGGACGGGGGCGGGGACGCCACAGCGGCATAGACATCAAGACCTGCGCCAAAGACACCATACGGAGTGCCTTCAACGGCGTAGTACGGATGTCCAAGCCTTATAGCGCCTACGGCAATGTCGTCGTCGTACGCCATGACTTCGGACTGGAAACGATATACAGCCACAACTTCAAAAACCTTGTACATTGTGGCGACACAGTCAAAGCCGGACAGCCCATCGCACTGACCGGACGCACCGGACGCGCCTCTACTGAGCATCTGCACTTCGAGACACGCGTCAACGGGCAGCACTTCGACCCCAATATCATCTTCAACATGAAGGAACAGACGCTGAACCGACAACGTATCGGATGCTCAAAAAAAGGAAACGGCATCGTCGTGCAACAATTACCGACAATCTACCCGAAGCCACTGCAAAAAAAATACCCAATGGAACTGTTTAAGTATCCAAACGTTTCACTACATTTGCAGAACGTTTCACTAAAAGAACGAATTGAACTTAAAACATATCAATGATAGAAAAACTGATTGTTCTTGAAGATATTGACCCGGTAATATTTTATGGCGTAAACAACGCCAACATGCAGCTGATAAAAGCCTTGTATCCCAAGCTCCGCATTGTTGCCCGCGGCAATGTCATCAAAGTATTGGGTGATGAGGAGGAAATGTGTGCATTTGAGGAAAACATCACCAAACTGGAGAAATACTGTGCCGAATACAATTCTTTGAAAGAAGAGGTCATTATAGACATCATCAAAGGCAATGCCCCGCAAGCGGAAAAGTCGGGCAATGTCATTGTATTCAGCGTAACCGGAAAGCCGATTATCCCGCGCAGCGAGAACCAGCTGAAGCTGGTAGAGGCATTTGCCAAGAATGACATGCTGTTTGCCATCGGTCCTGCCGGTTCAGGAAAAACCTATACTGCCATCGCGCTTGCCGTGCGGGCACTAAAGAATAAGGAGATAAAGAAAATCATTCTCAGCCGCCCCGCCGTAGAAGCCGGAGAAAAGCTCGGTTTCCTGCCCGGCGACATGAAGGACAAGATAGACCCGTATCTGCAACCACTCTATGACGCCCTGCAGGACATGATACCTGCCGCCAAGTTGAAAGAGTATATGGAGCTGAACATCATCCAGATTGCCCCTCTCGCCTTTATGCGCGGACGTACACTGAACGATGCCGTTGTCATTCTGGATGAAGCGCAGAACACGACCACCCAGCAGATCAAGATGTTCCTCACCCGCATGGGCATGAACACCAAGATGATTGTCACGGGGGACATGACGCAGATTGACTTGCCTTCTTCCCAGACTTCCGGTCTGGTGCAGGCACTGAAGATTCTGAAAGGCGTAAAAGGCATCAGTTTTGTGGAGCTGAACAAGAAAGACATCGTACGCCACAAGTTGGTAACTCAGATTGTGGAGGCCTACGAGAAGTTCGACAAGGAAGCGAAAGCGGAGCGTGAACGACGCAAAGCCGAACAAGCTGATAGCAAGATTGAACAGAAACAGTAAATTCTCAAATCGTAAATATTACAAAGATGAAAGCATTAACAGCAACTGAATTTAACTTTCCCGGACAGAAAAGCGTGTACCACGGAAAAGTTCGTGATGTGTACAACATCAATGGTGAAAAGTTGGTCATGGTAGCTACCGACCGCATCTCAGCCTTCGACGTAGTATTGCCGAAAGGTATTCCCTTCAAAGGACAAATGCTGAACCAGATTGCAGCAAAATTCCTGGATGCCACAACCGACATCTGTCCCAACTGGAAAATGGCTACGCCCGACCCGATGGTGACGGTAGGTGTGATGTGCGAGGGATTCCCCGTAGAAATGATTGTACGCGGCTATCTCTGCGGCAGCGCATGGCGTGCCTACAAGAGCGGCGTACGTGAAATCTGCGGCGTGAAACTGCCCGAAGGGATGAAGGAAAACCAGAAATTCCCCGAACCCATCATCACCCCGACCACAAAGGCCGAGATTGGCGAACACGATGCCGACATCTCCAAAGAAGAAATCCTGGCACAAGGTCTGGCTACACCCGAAGAATATGCCGTATTGGAGCAATATACCATGGCCCTCTTCAAACGCGGCACCGAGATTGCAGCTGAACGCGGATTGATTCTGGTAGATACCAAATACGAATTCGGCAAGCACGACGGCAAGATTTACCTGATGGACGAAATCCATACGCCCGACTCCAGCCGCTACTTCTACTCCGAAGGCTACGAAGAACGTTTTGCCAACGGCGAACCGCAAAAGCAACTCTCCAAGGAGTTTGTACGCGAATGGCTGATGGACAACGGCTTCCAAGGTAAAGAAGGACAGCAAGTACCGGAAATGACAGACGAAATCGTTACTTCAATCAGTGAACGTTACATCGAACTGTACGAACACATCACCGGCGAGAAGTTTGTAAAGGAAGATACCAGCAACATTGCCGAACGCATTGAAAAGAATGTAACTAATTACTTAATGTGATAATATGCCAATGTGCTAATGACCTTGCGGCATAATAGCGCAGCCAATTAGCACATTGGCATATCAGCACATTAGCACATTAAAAAATCATGGATTACCCCCAAGAACACATCAAGCCCTACGGCAATGACGGCAAGAAGAGCGAACAAGTGGAAGAAATGTTCGACAACATCGCTCCTGCCTACGACAAGCTGAATCACACTCTATCCATGGGTATTGACCGCAGCTGGCGTAGGAAAGCAATCAAGTACCTACGTCCTTTCCGCCCCCGGCGCATTATGGACGTAGCTACCGGCACCGGCGATTTCGCCATCCTTGCATGCCGCGAACTGCAACCCGATAGCCTGATTGGCACCGACATCTCGGAAGGCATGATGAACGTGGGACGTGAAAAAGTAAAGCAGGCGCACCTCTCGGACAAGATTTCATTTGCCCGGGAGGACTGCACCTCCCTCTCGTTTGCCGACGAAAGCTTCGACGCCGTGACCGTAGCGTTCGGCATCCGCAACTTCGAAGGGCTGGACAAAGGACTGTCTGAGATGTGCCGCGTACTAAAGACCGGCGGACATCTCGTCATACTGGAACTCTCTACACCGGACCGCTTCCCGATGAAACAACTGTTCACCATCTACTCCAAAGTCGTTATCCCCCTGCTCGGTAAATGTATTTCGAAAGACAACAGCGCCTATACCTATCTACCGGAAAGTATTCGCGCCTTCCCGCAAGGAGAAGTGATGCAGGGAGTTATCCGCAAGGCAGGCTTCAGCGAAGTGCACTTCAAGCGGCTGACTTTCGGGATATGTACACTTTATGTGGCAACTAAATAAAAAGAAGAAACTTATATAAGAAAGAGACCTTATGAAAGCTACACACACCCTCTATTTATTATTTATTTCCCTCCTTTGCGTTGCCGGTTTCACAGCTTGCGATGATTCGGGAAGTGATGATATGATATGGGATTTTGCTCCTATCGAACTGCATATCGCAGTACAAGATGTTCAAGGTAATGATTTGTTGAATCCTAAAACTCCCGGCAACATTGCCAAGCAAGGAATCAAGGCAATCTATAATGGAAAAATTTATGAAAAGGACGTTCCTATAAACCAAACCAAAGCTTACCTTGCACACTTCAACGGTCTGCAAACAATGAAATTTGAAACTGGCAAATACTTTCTCACTTTTGGAGAATTCAATGGCGACGATACATTCGATAACGAAAAAGTGATAATAGACTGGAACGATGGTACTCAAGACGTCATCACCTTCTCTAGCAAACTGACCTGGAAATCAAAAAATAAACCCGTATTCGACAGAAAGTTCTGTTTGAACGGAAAAGACAACGGATTGCAATTCGGAGGTTTTGTTATCATCAAAGAACCGGTAATCACCTCCTCAACTACTTCCGACCAATAATGTACTCCATAAACAAACGAATATAGTTCAATCAATAACTAAAATATTATGCAGAAATACGGTTTAATAGGTTACCCGTTGAAACATTCCTTTTCTATCGGATATTTCAATGAGAAATTCAAGGCAGAAAATATTGATGCAGAATATGTAAACTTCGAAATTCCACGTATCGAGGATTTCATGGAAGTTATCGAGGAAAATCCCAACCTCTGTGGACTGAATGTGACTATCCCTTACAAGGAGCAAGTCATCCCCTACCTGGACGAACTGGACAAAGACACGGCCAAGATAGGCGCCGTCAATGTCATTAAGATTATCCGCCTTCCCAAAGGCAAAGTGAAACTGGTTGGCTACAACTCCGACATCATAGGATTTACACAATCCATAGAACCACTTTTGCAACCACATCACAAAAAAGCCTTGATTCTGGGCACCGGCGGCGCATCGAAAGCCGTATATCGCGGGCTGGAGAACCTGGGTATAAAAAGTACCTTCGTATCACGCGCCAAGAAAGAGGATAAATACCTCACTTATGAGGAACTGACACCGGAAATCATGCAAGAGTACACAGTGATTGTCAACTGTACCCCAGTAGGCATGTATCCCAAAGTGGACTTCTGCCCCAACATTCCTTACGAGCTACTGACTCCCAACCATTTGCTCTACGATTTGTTATATAATCCAAACGAAACCCTCTTCATGAAGAAAGGCCAGGCACAAGGAGCCGTCACCAAGAACGGACTGGAGATGTTGCTGCTGCAGGCCTTTGCTGCATGGGAAATTTGGAATAAATAATGAAGAAAGCCATAAAATATTCGATTCTCGGTCTGGCTGCCCTCTGCACCGTACTGTTGTGCGGAGGGTACTATATGCTGGGCTATTCCCTGAAACCGGACGACCTCGTTTCACGCAGCCGCAACATAGCCGCATCCTACGATTTCATGTACGAGCGCTATCCCGAACTGCACCCCTGGGTGGATAGCCTGATGACCGCAGGAGCACTGAAGGACTTCTACATCGAGAACGACCGCGGAGAGACGCTGCATGCACTCTACGTTGCCGCCGCCCACCCCACCCTCAAAACAGCAGTCATCGTACACGGATATACGGATAATGCCGTGCGCATGCTGATGATAGGCTATCTGTACAGCAAGGAGATGGGGTTCAACATCCTGCTGCCCGACCTTTACGGACACGGGATGAGCGAAGGGAACCATGTACAGATGGGCTGGAAAGACCGGCTCGACGTGTTGCAATGGACCGAGACCGCCGATGAGCTTTTCGGACGCAACCATGCGGACAGCATAGCGTCCCGCAGTACAAAGATGGTAGTACACGGCATCTCCATGGGAGCCGCCACCACCATGATGGTATCCGGCGAAGTGGAACACGGACAATACCAACAGCCATTCATCAAGTGTTTTGTGGAAGACTGCGGTTACACAAGCGTATGGGATGAGTTTCGCGGGGAGTTGAAAGAACAGTTCGGACTGCCCGCTTTCCCCCTACTGCATACTGCAAGCTGGCTTTGCCGGCAGGAGTACGGGTGGGACTTCCGCGAAGCTTCTGCCCTGGAGCAAGTAAAGAAATGTACTTTGCCGATGCTCTTCATCCACGGTGATGCCGACACCTTTGTACCGACGTGGATGGTTTATCCCCTCTATGAAGCCAAGCCCGAACCCAAAGAATTATGGATTGTACCCGGTGCCACACATGCCATGTCTTACAAGGATTATCCGCAGGAATACACCGAGCATGTAAAGAAATTCGTAGGGAAATACATACATTGACGTGATTTTTCCTATCTTCGCCGCAACAAATATTGGTAGTATGAGACGATTTATTTCTATAGCATCCTTCTTATGCCTGCTCTTATCCTTGCAGGCACAAGAAGTCTACACCACTAAGAATATTCCTAAAGTACACCTTCAGGACAAGACACGCTATGTGTGCAACCCAGCCGGAATCCTATCAACGGAGGCATGTGACAATATAGACCGTATGCTCTATGCATTGGAGCAGCAGACTGGTATTGAAACGGTAGTTGCCGTTGTTCCCTCCATCGGACAAGAAGACTGTTTTGATTTCTCACATCAGCTGCTCAATGAATGGGGAGTAGGGAAAAAAGAGAAAAACAACGGTTTGGTCATTCTGCTGGTAACCGACCAACGCTGCATCCAGTTTTATACGGGATACGGCTTGGAAGGGGACCTTCCTGATGCCATCTGCAAACGCATACAGACCAAATACATGATTCCCTATCTGAAAGACGGTAATTGGGATGCCGGAATGGTAGCGGGTGTAAAGGCAGTCTGTTCACGTCTTGACGGCACTATGGTGAATGACACGGAAGAGGAGGATGACCTCTCCGTAGGAGGTATCCTACTGGGGCTTATCGGTTTCCTCGCAGTGGCATCTATTATAGGTATCCTTGCCCAACGCGCTGCCAACAAATGCCCCAACTGCGGACAACATAAATTGCAACGTAGCAGCAGCGTACTCATCTCACGCCGCAATGGAGTGAAAACGGAAGATGTGACCTACACCTGCCGCAATTGCGGACATAAAGTAGTGCGCCGCCAGCAGTCATACGATGAAAATTACCGGGGAGGAGGCGGAGGTGGTCCGGTCATCTTCGGTGGTGGAGGTCTCTTCGGCGGAGGTGGCGGAGGAGGCTTCAGCGGCGGCAGCTTCGGAGGCGGTATGGGAGGTGGCGGTGGAGCCGGTTCCCGGTTCTAACGCCGAGGATGTGTCATCTGTGTGCCATCAACCGTTTTGACACACCTTCGAGGATACTGGAAGAAAATAAAACGTTTACATAGAATATAATTAAATGATTAATAACTGCCTTCCCCTCCTCCCCTCTCTCTATCGGAGAGGAATCGGAGGTGAGGCCTAAAAATGAAAAGTATGAAGAAATCAACCATTATCATTATCGTTGTTATAGCTCTTCTCGCCATTTGGGGGGTAACTGGCTATAACGGACTCGTAACCATGGACGAAAATGTCAGCGGACAATGGTCGAACGTAGAAACCCAATACCAACGCCGTGCCGACCTGATTCCGAACTTGGTGAATACCGTGAAAGGATATGCCACGCACGAGAAGGAAACACTGGAAGGTGTAGTAGAAGCCCGCAGCAAAGCCACTCAAATCAAAGTGGATGCTGCAGACCTTACTCCGGAAAAGCTGGCTGAATATCAGAAAGCACAAGGTGCGGTGACTTCCGCCCTCGGTAAATTGCTTGCCATCACAGAAAACTATCCGGACTTGAAAGCAAATCAGAATTTCCTGGAACTGCAGGCACAGCTGGAAGGTACGGAAAACCGTATCAACGTAGCACGTACCAACTTCAACAATGCAGCCAAGAACTTCAATACAGCCATTCGCCGTTTCCCCAAGAATATCCTTGCCGGTCTCTTCGGTTTTGAGAAACGAGCTTATTTCGAAGCGGCAGAAGGAGCGGAACAAGCTCCCCAGGTACAATTCTGATAAATACACAACTCTATAGCGAGGCACAAAGGCGAGAAACTTTGTGCCTCGCTTTGTGTTGTAGAAGATTAGATGTATCTTTGCACATTCAATTGAACAAACCTATTATCTCATGAGTAATCAACGATACATGATGCGAGGCGTCAGCGCATCAAAGGAAGATGTGCACAACGCCATCAAGAATATCGACAAAGGTATTTTCCCGCAGGCTTTCTGCAAAATTATCCCCGACATTTTGGGCGGTGACCCGGAGTATTGCAACATTATGCATGCCGATGGAGCAGGCACCAAGTCCAGTCTTGCCTATATGTACTGGAAGGAAACCGGCGACCTGGGTGTGTGGAAAGGCATTGCACAAGATGCACTGATTATGAACATCGACGACCTGCTTTGTGTGGGTGCGGTAGACAACATTCTGGTATCTTCCACCATCGGACGCAACAAGCTGCTCATTCCCGGCGAAGTAATCTCCGCCATCATCAACGGTACGGACGAACTGCTTGCCGAACTCCGTGAAATGGGTGTAGGCGTTTATGCCACCGGTGGCGAAACAGCCGACGTGGGCGACCTTGTACGTACCATTATCGTAGACTCGACAGTGACCTGCCGCATGAAGCGCTCAGATGTTATAGACAATGCCAATATCCGTCCGGGCGATGTGATTGTAGGTCTGGCATCTTACGGAAAGGCTACTTATGAGAAAGAATACAATGGCGGTATGGGCAGTAACGGACTGACCAGCGCACGCCACGATGTATTCTCCAAATACCTGGCAGAGAAATACCCTGAAAGCTATGACAAGGCTGTACCCGAAGAGCTGGTATACAGTGGCAAGCTAAAACTGACAGACAGTGTCGAAGACAGTCCGCTGGATGCAGGAAAGCTGGTACTTTCCCCCACCCGCACCTACGCACCGGTAGTTAAGAAGCTGCTCGATGCGCTCCGTCCCCAAATCCACGGTATGGTACACTGCTCGGGCGGCGCACAAACCAAGGTACTGCACTTTGTGGGAGACAACTGCCGTGTCATCAAAGACAATCTCTTCCCCGTTCCACCGTTGTTCAAGACCATCAAGGAGCAGAGCGATACGGACTGGAGCGAAATGTACAAGGTGTTCAATATGGGGCATCGCCTGGAAGTGTACCTCTCTCCCGAACATGCAGAAGAGGTGATTGCTATTTCGAAGAGTTTCAACATCGATGCACAGATTGTAGGCCGCGTGGAAGAAAGCGACAAGAAAGAACTGATTATCAAGAGCGAATTCGGAGAGTTCAAGTATTAAATATATGGCAGACAACAATACCATACTCGAAAAGCTGGAAGGGCTTGTCGCCCGCTTCGAAGAAGTGTCGACCTTGATTACAGACCCGGCAGTGATTGCGGACCAGAAGCGTTACGTCAAGCTCACCAAAGAATATAAAGAACTGGGCGACCTGATGAATGCCCGCAAAGAGTACATGCAAGTACTGGGCGGCATAGAAGAAGCCAAAGAAATTATCGCCAACGAAACAGACCAGGAGATGCGGGAAATGGCACGCGAAGAGCTGGATGCCTGCCAAGCCCGCCAACCGGAACTGGAAGAGCAGATAAAGCTGCTGCTCGTCCCCGCCGACCCGCAGGATGGCCGTAATGCCATCCTCGAAATTCGTGGCGGCACGGGTGGTGACGAAGCGGCAATCTTTGCCGGCGACCTCTTCCGCATGTACACCAAGTATTGCGAATCCAAGGGATGGAAAATGGAGATATCCAGCGCCAACGAAGGTGCAGCCGGCGGTTTCAAGGAAATTGTCTGCTCCGTGACGGGCGACAATGTATACGGCACACTGAAATATGAATCGGGCGTGCACCGCGTGCAGCGCGTACCGGCCACAGAAACGCAAGGACGGGTACACACCTCAGCCGCCAGCGTAGCCGTGCTTCCCGAAGCCGAAGAGTTCGACGTAGTTATCAACGAAGGTGAAATCAAGTGGGACACCTTCCGAAGCGGTGGTGCCGGCGGTCAGAACGTGAACAAGGTGGAATCCGGCGTGCGCCTGCGCTACAACTGGAAGAATCCCAACACAGGCATAGTCGAAGAAATCCTCATCGAATGTACCGAGACGCGCGACCAGCCCAAGAACAAGGAACGCGCCCTCTCGCGCTTGCGTACCTTCATCTACGATAAGGAACACCAGAAGTACATCGACGACATCGCCTCCAAGCGTAAGACGATGGTCAGCACTGGCGACCGCTCCGCCAAGATACGCACCTACAACTATCCGCAAGGACGCATCACGGACCACCGCATCAACTACACCATCTACAATCTCGCCGCCTTCATGGACGGAGACATCCAAGACTGCATCGACCACCTGATTGTGGCGGAAAATGCAGAAAGACTGAAAGAGAGCGAACTGTAAGGCAGTGATAAGTAACCCGTAACTAAAAAATAATATGAACAAACAGCAATTATTCGAGAACATCAAGCGCAAGAAGTCATTCCTTTGCGTAGGTCTTGACACCGACATCAAGAAAATACCCGAACATCTTCTGAAAGAGGAAGACCCTATATTCGCTTTCAACAAAGCCATCATCGACGCTACTGCCGACCTCTGCATCGCCTACAAGCCCAATCTGGCATTTTATGAGAGCATGGGCGTGAAAGGCTGGATAGCTTTCGAGAAAACCGTAAACTACATCAAGCAGAACTATCCCGACCAATTCATCATCGCCGACGCCAAACGCGGTGACATCGGGAACACCTCTGCCATGTATGCCCGTACCTTCTTCGAAGAGCTGGATATAGATTCCGTAACCGTAGCTCCCTACATGGGCGAAGACAGTGTGACCCCGTTCCTTACGTACGAAGGCAAATGGGTAATCCTGCTTGCGTTGACCAGCAACAAAGGCTCGCACGACTTCCAGCTGACGGAAGACACCAACGGCGAACGCCTCTTCGAAAAAGTGCTCCGCAAATCCCAGGAGTGGGCCAGTGACGAACAGATGATGTACGTAGTAGGCGCCACACAAGGCCGCGCCTTCGAAGATATCCGCAAGATTGTTCCCGAACACTTCCTATTGGTTCCCGGCGTAGGCGCACAAGGCGGCTCCCTGGAAGAAGTCTGCAAGTATGGCATGAACAAGACTTGCGGCCTGATTGTCAACTCCAGCCGTGGCATCATCTACGTGGACAAGACAGAGAACTTCGCCGCCGCCAGCCGAAAAGCAGCCCAAGAAGTGCAGGCACAGATGGCGGAAGAGTTGAAAAAAGTGATTAACGACTAACGCTTAATGTTCGAAAGAAAGATTATCAACGACCCTGTCTTCGGGTTCATCAACATACCAAAGGGGTTGTTGTACGATGTTGTACGACATCCTCTTTTGCAACGTCTAAACCGTATCAAGCAACTGGGGTTGTCCTCTGTCGTATATCCCGGTGCGCAGCATACACGGTTCCAACACTCTTTGGGAGCCTTCTACCTGATGAGTGAGGCCATCCAGCAACTTGCCACCAAAGGAAACTTTATCTTCGACAGCGAAGCCGAAGCTGTGGAAGCCGCTATCCTGATGCACGACATCGGCCACGGCCCCTTCTCCCACGTACTGGAAAATACCATCGTGCAGGGCGTCTCCCACGAAGACATCTCCTTGATGCTGATGGAACGTATCAACAAGGAAATGAACGGACAGTTGACACTCGCCATTCAAATTTTCAAGGATGAATACCCCAAGCGCTTCCTGCACCAACTGGTAAGCGGGCAACTGGATATGGACCGCCTGGACTACCTGCGCCGCGACAGCTTCTATACCGGAGTGACCGAAGGCAACATTGGCTCCGCCCGCATTATCAAGATGCTGGATGTAAAGGATGACCACCTGGTAGTAGAGTCCAAAGGCATCTATTCTATTGAGAACTTCCTCACTGCCCGCCGCCTGATGTACTGGCAAGTCTATCTGCACAAAACCTCCGTTGCCTACGAGAAAATGCTGATTAGCACCCTGCTCCGCGCCAAGGAACTGGCAAGCCGCGGCATAGACCTCTTTGCCTCACCCGCCTTGAAATTCTTTCTATACAACGACATCAGCCGGGAGGCATTCTACAACAATCCCGAATGTTTGGAGAATTTCATTCAGTTGGACGATAATGACATCTGGACTGCCCTCAAGGTATGGAGCCGCCATTCGGACAAGGTTTTGTCCACCTTGAGCGCCGGCATGATTAACCGAAACATCTTCAAAGTCGAGATTTCTACCGAACCTATTAGTGAGGAACGGAAAAAAGAACTAACTTTGCAAATCAGTGAACAACTGAACATCCCTCTCTCCGAAGCGAGATATTTCATCTCTACCCCCAGCATCGAGAAGAATATGTACGACGAGGCAGATGACAGTATTGACATCCTCTACAACGACGGCAGCATCAAGAATATTGCCGAAGCATCGGATATGCTCAATATCTCTCTTCTGTCCAAGAAAGTAAAAAAGTACTACTTATGCTACCAACGTTTGCATAGATAAGTATAAAATATTCACCTCAGGACAAGGAAATATAAAAAAAAAGTCCGTTATTTGCGTTTTGAAACCATCTAACAAGAATAAGACATGGAGTTCTCTGCTAAACAAATTGCAACATTTATCCAAGGAGAAATTGTTGGAGACGAGAATGCTACCGTTCACACCTTTGCGAAAATCGAAGAGGGAATACCGGGAGCCATCTCCTTTCTATCCAACCCCAAATATACCCCCTACATATACGAAACCCAATCAAGCATTGTTCTGGTAAACAAGGACTTTGTTCCGGAACAAGAAGTGAAAGCCACCCTGATTAAAGTGGACAATGCGTATGAAAGTCTTGCTAAATTGCTAAATCTTTATGAGCAAAGCAAGCCAAAGCGGGTGGGAATTGACTCTCTGGCCTTTGTTGCCGAGACAGCTAAAATTGGCAAGGATGTTTACATTGCGCCTTTTGCCTGCATTGGCGAATACGCAGAGGTGGGAGACAATACGGTCATTCATCCGCACGTCACGATTGGCAGCGGTGCCAAAGTGGGCAATGACTGTATTATTTACGCTAACTCCACCATCTACCACGATTGCCGGGTAGGAAACCACTGCATCCTGCACTCCGGTTGCGTTATCGGTGCAGACGGTTTCGGCTTCGCCCCCACTTCCGAGGGCTATGAAAAAATACCGCAAATAGGTATCACTATCCTGGAAGACCATGTGGAAATCGGTGCCAACACGTGTGTGGACCGTGCTACTATGGGAGCCACCATCGTACATAGCGGTGTGAAACTGGATAATTTGATTCAAGTGGCACACAATGATGAAATAGGCTCCCACACCGTAATGGCGGCGCAAGTAGGTGTAGCAGGTTCTACCAAGATAGGAGAATGGTGCATGTTCGGCGGGCAGGTAGGCATTGCAGGTCATATTCATATTGGCAACAAAGTGAACCTTGGCGCACAGTCTGGTGTTCCCAGTAGCATAAAGGACGGTAGCCAGCTTATCGGTACCCCTCCTATGGAGCTGAAACAATATTTCAAGGCATCCATCGCACAAAGAAGTTTGCCGGAAATGCAAGTGGAACTGCGCCAGCTCCGCAAAGAATTGAATGAACTTAAACAACAATTAAATAAGTAACCAATGTTAAAACAAAAGACTCTAAAAGATAGCTTTTCGCTTAGTGGAAAAGGTCTTCATACGGGACTTGACCTAACCGTTACTTTCAATCCTGCTCCGGATAACCATGGATACAAAATCCAACGTATTGACTTGGAAGGACAGCCTACCTTCGATGCCGTTGCAGACAACGTATCCGAAACTACCCGTGGAACTGTAATCTCCAAAAACGGAGTAAAGGTGAGCACAGTGGAGCATGGTATGGCAGCCCTCTATGCATTGGGTATCGATAACTGCTTGATACAGGTAAACGGACCGGAATTTCCCATTCTGGACGGAAGCGCCCAATATTATGTCAACGAAATAGAGCGCGTAGGCACTGTAGAACAAAATGCCGTAAAAGATTTCTATATCATCAAGTCCAAAATTGAATTCCGTGACGAAACAACCGGCTCTTCCATCATCGTGTTGCCGGACGAGAACTTCAGCTTGAATGTATTGGTATCATACGATTCCAACATCCTCCCCAACCAGTTTGCAACGCTGGAGGACATGACGAAGTTCAAGGATGAAATCGCCGCAAGCCGTACTTTCGTGTTTGTACGCGAAATTGAGCCGTTGCTGCAAGCCGGTCTTATCAAGGGCGGCGACCTTGACAATGCGATTGTTATTTACGAACGCGAAATGTCCCAGGAGAACTATGACAAGCTGGCCGACGTGATGGGTGTTCCTCATATGGACGCCAAACAATTGGGATATATCAACCACAAACCTTTGGTGTGGCCCAATGAATGCGCCCGCCACAAGTTACTTGATGTCATCGGTGACCTGGCCTTGATAGGCAAGCCCATCAAGGGCCGTATCATCGCTACCCGCCCGGGACACACTATCAACAATAAGTTCGCCCGCCAGATGCGCAAGGAAATCCGTTTGCACGAAATACAAGCCCCTACCTACGACTGCAACCGCGAACCGATTATGGATGTAAACCGCATCCGCGAACTTCTGCCTCACCGTTACCCGATGCAATTGGTGGACAAAGTCATAGAAATAGGTGCCAACTACATTGTAGGTGTCAAGAACGTAACTTCCAACGAACCTTTCTTTCAGGGACACTTCCCGCAGGAACCCGTAATGCCCGGTGTGTTGCAGATAGAGGCAATGGCACAGACGGGAGGTTTGCTTGTACTGAATTCAGTGGATGAACCGGAACGTTACTCCACCTACTTCATGAAGATTGACGGTGTGAAATTCCGCCAGAAAGTGGTACCTGGAGATACCCTCATCTTCCGTGTAGAGCTGATGGCCCCCATACGCCGCGGCATCTCTACCATGAAAGGCTATGTGTTTGTAGGCGAAAAAGTTGTCTGCGAAGCAGAGTTTATGGCGCAAATAGTTAAGAACAAATAATAAAATTTACGATTAGACTATTTACGATTTACGATTCAAATTATTCGTGAGAATTATCACATTCGGATAAAATCGTATATACAGTAAATCGCAAGTATTCTCAATCGTAAATCGTAAATAGCTAAATCGTAAATAATATGATAAGTCCCTTAGCGTATATTCATCCCGAAGCCAAAATCGGGGAAAACGTAGAGATTGCTCCTTTTGTTTTCATTGACAAGAATGTGGTAATCGGTGATAACAACAAGATTATGGCAAATGTCAACATTCTGTACGGTGCACGCATCGGCAATGGAAACACCATTTTCCCGGGAGCCGTTATCGGTGCTATTCCCCAGGATTTAAAGTTCAGAGGGGAGGAAAGCACTGCTGAAATCGGAGACAACAATATCATACGTGAAAACGTAACTGTCAACCGCGGTACAGCTGCCAAAGGCAGAACCATCGTCGGTAACAACAATCTCCTGATGGAAAGTGTACACGTGGCCCACGATGCTCTGATAGGCAACAGCTGTATCATTGGCAACTCTACAAAAATGGCGGGTGAAATTGTCATCGACGATTATTCCATCATCAGCGCCAATGTACTGATGCACCAATTCTGCCATGTGGGCGGTTATGGAATGATACAAGGCGGCTGCCGTTTCAGCAAGGACATCCCACCGTACATCATTGCCGGACGCGAGCCTATCTGCTATGCGGGAATCAATGTGGTAGGGTTACGCCGCCGTGGCTTCTCCAACGAGACCATTGAGAAAATCCATGATGCCTATCGTATTATCTATCAAGGCGGTCTGAACAATACGGATGCCTTGAAGAAAATCGAGGATGAAATGGAAATGACACCGGAAATAAGCTATATCGTAAACTTTATACGTGAATCAGCCCGCGGCATTATCCCCGCAGGAAAATGAAAAACGTATGATTTACACAAAGTCAGAAATCATAAATTATAAATCATCATGATCTACAGATTTACAATCATCTCTGATGAGGTGGACGATTTTGTCAGAGAAATACAGATAGACCCGGAAGCTACCTTTTATGACTTCCATGAAGCGATTCTAAAGTCGGCAGGCTACACTAACGACCAGATGACTTCTTTCTTCATTTGCGATGATGACTGGGAGAAAGAGAAAGAAATTACGCTGGAAGAAATGGATGACAATCCGGAAATGGACAGTTGGGTGATGAAAGAGACCCAGCTGAGCGAACTGGTTGAAGACGAGAAGCAGAAACTTCTCTATGTATTCGATTATATGACTGAGCGCTGCTTCTTCATCGAGCTTTCTGAAATCATTACCGGAAAGGAAATGAAAGGAGCCAAATGCACCAAGAAAGCAGGTGAAGCTCCCAAGCAGACCATTGATTTTGAAGAGATGGCAGCTGCTGGCGGTTCCCTTGATTTGGACGAAAACTTTTACGGCGACCAGGACTTCGATATGGAAGATTTCGACAAAGAGGGTTTCGGCGGTTTGGACGAAGTCGGAAACTCCTTTGAAGAAGAGAAATATTAAACAGACATACCATACAGATTTCTTTTAGGCACGGATTACACGGAAACACACGGTTGTTATTGAATATTCCGTGTAATCCGCGTAATCCGTGCCTATTTTTTTACCCGCATGCACACCCTAATCGTACTTATCGGTCCCACCGGAGTAGGCAAAACAGAGCTCAGCCTCCGATTGGCAGAACATTTCCATACTTGTATCGTCTCGGCCGATTCGAGACAACTCTATGCAGATTTAAAGATAGGCACGGCTGCCCCTACACCGGAGCAACTGCAACGGGTACAGCATCACTTCGTCGGTACCCTGAAGCTGACAGACTATTACAGTGCCGCCCAATACGAAGCGGAAGTGATGAAGCTGCTGGAAGACCTGTTTACAAAGCATAACACCGTACTGCTGACCGGAGGCTCAATGATGTATGTAGATGCAGTCTGTAAAGGAATTGACGACATTCCGACCGTAGATGCCGATACACGCCAGCTCATGCTGCACAAATACGAAACAGAAGGTCTGGAAAGACTTTGTGCGGAACTTAAGCTGTTGGATCCGGAATATTACAAAATAGTAGATTTGAAGAATCCCAAACGCGTAGTCCATGCTTTGGAAATCTGCTACATGACGGGAAAGGCCTACACTTCCTTCCGCACTCAACAAAAGAAAGAACGCCCCTTCCGTATCATCAAAATAGGATTAACACGTAACCGGGAAGAGCTTTATGAACGCATCAACTGCCGGGTGGACCAAATGGTGGAAGAGGGTTTAGTGGAAGAAGCGCGCATGGTCTACCCGCATAAAAGTCTAAATTCCCTAAATACAGTAGGCTACAAAGAAATATTCAAGTACCTGGATGGTGAATGGACATTACCCTTTGCCATCGAAAAGATAAAGCAGAACTCACGCATCTATTCCCGTAAGCAAATGACCTGGTTCAAACGGGACGAGGAAATCCACTGGTTCCACCCGGAGCAGGAAGGGGAAATACTGGAATACTGTCATTGTTCCATCAAAGGCGTATAAGCCTTTCGGACAAGTGCTTCCACATCTTGATAAAGCTTCTGCATTTCTTGAGAATCAATGCTTCCTTGCTGTCTCCAGCTGTCCAACAATAGGCATGTACGGCGAAACACCTCTGCCTCTACCGTAACAAGCTGCTGCATATAGCCATTATTCTCCATATTGTACAGTTTTTCCCAATTCAGATAACGATTGGTTCCCATCCCCTGATTATAACAAAAGACATTGTTGGAAAGCCGGAGTGACCAATCACTGAGCGGAGCGGCGGCACACGCCTTGTCCCAACATACCATCGGAGGCAGAAGTCTATCCGCATCCTTCACCCAAAGCGGCACGGCAATACCCGTAGGAGGATATCCCAGCATTGTCCACATCGTAGTAAGTTCCACCTTCTCACCCGGTTTTACGCCCTGCACCACAATGGAACAAGAAGTACTGTTACGGGGAATAAAATCCTGGTCGACAAACCAACCGGAACCTTGCGGGCGATTAAATTTCCCGTTCTTCAAATCAATATCAAGCATGCCGTTGCGAAACGAACGTGAAAGATCATTAAATATACCCTGCGGTGTGATCCCTCCCGTTGCAGAAGCCCTCATCAGTACCCTGTCTGCCTCCATATAGCGTACATAACCTGCCCCCCGATTTGCTTCACCGGCAAAAGAGAAGTTGGTACGGGCAATGTAGCCGTAAGGAGCATCTTTGGGATTATTGGCATCATACATCGTATATTTATAATAATCCACCTCAAACATGGCGGCAGCGCCTTGAGCGTCGATTACGCCAAAATTGGCCTCTATCAAGCTGGGCTTGGAAATGGTATCGAGGAAATGGCAGAAATCCTCCACCGTGGCACAAACCTCCAAGGCACGGTAGATAATCCTCCCGTTGGCTGCCCCCCGTTCTTCCCCATCTTTCACTTCCACCAGATTGTAGGATTGGGTGTTCATCAAGGCAAAACCAACGGAGTTTGTACCCATCCATGCCTCTTTCAAGGCAGGAAAGTTAGCACTATTCACATCGGCAATGAAGTTATACTTCTCCCCTTTTATATAAGCAACATGATTTCGCAGATAGTCCGTATCACGGTTTTTCCATAGCAACGGACGGCCGTCAGGAGTAACCTTTCCAGAAACGACGGCAGATGTACAAGCCAGAACCGGCTCAGCAGTGAGTGCCGCAAGCAGTCCCCATATTAAAAAAAGATGTTTTATCATAACCTTGCCTTCCTTAGATTTATATTCGCAAAGGTATGATAATCTGTGAAAGGGCAAAAAAAATCCTCTGAAATCCTTATCCCCTATTCATCAGGAAAGAATTATTCGCTGACAAGTTTCTGCAACTTATCCTGCATATACCGAAGTTTCGCAGTTCCAGTACCTTGTTCTATATGACGGATAATGCCTTTCTTATCCACCAGTATAGTGACCGGCATACCACTCACATGAAAGGTCTCGAAGAAAAACAAGTCATCGGCTATCTGGGTAAAGAGGAAAGGACGGCTCTCTACAATTTTCTTTATTTGTACAGCACTGTCAAAAGTCGTAGCAAGATAGGTTACATCAGGATAGACTTCTATCCATTTGTTCAGCTCCGACATTTCACGGATACAAGGACCACAGCCGGTATACCAGAAGTTCAAGACCATAGGACGTCCCGTCACATCGGCCTTGCTCCATTCCTGTCCTTCTGTGTCTTTCACTTTGAATTCCGGAAAAGCCTTTCCTATCCATTCTTCCTTCTTCAAAGTCTGTACGGCACCGCCTATCGGCAACTTCTTCCCCGTTCCTCCACGGTAACTCATCAAGAAAGCTTCCGCACCAGGCACCTCGTCGGCAGGAGTAGCATATTCTCTCACCTCCTCAGACAGCACAATGCCCTTGCGCAAGCGGAGTTCCGTAACCTCGTGTCTCGCGCCGTCCTCATGTATTATGAAAGCCGCCACGTTGTCCGAACCCACACCAGGCGGCATGCCTTCGAAGAAAAGCCCGCCCACCAAATAATATTTCTTACCGGCTGTCTGGGCAGAGCAAAGCCCTGCCCCCACAGCTACCAGAATCAGAAACAAAGAGAGAATTTTCCTTATCATAGTTGTTAGAGACTATTCACTTTTCAGCGTAATCGTAAGCTTGGGCTGCACCTTCACTTTGCCGGTAGCCATGCCTATATACGAAACAACCAATACAGCATCCTTAGAAGGTACAGAAAGGACAAAATTGCCATTGACATCGGTAACGCTTCCCGTAGTGGTACCTTCTATCAGAACAGCCGCACCGATAACAGGCTCACCCTGCTCATCCACCACTTTGCCTTCCACTTTCATATTGCCTTTGGCAATGGTCTTTTCTACAGCTTTAGTTTTTTTAGTAGTGATGTAAATCTCACCTTTTCCACCTGCCTCTTTCTTCACCTCAATACCCTCAATATTCTCGGCAGGTATTAAATCATCGATAGTTTTAGTACCCAAGTCAACCTTTTCTCCATCAATATAGACAGTCTTTATTAAATCAAGACTACTCTTATGCTGTACTTTAGCATTCTCTGCCACCTCATTACCCCGGCGGATAACCATACCCGGAGTTCCTTGTTTCAGGGTTATCAGAACAACGCCATTCTGTCCCTCTTCTCCATATAAATCCGTGGCAGATTTATCTTTCAAAACCGTTACACGTTCTATCTTATCAGGATTCAATGCACTCATGACAGATGGCGTCACCTCTTTTCCATCCACAATATACAATGGCTCTTTCCCATTACCCGCATATCCTTCAACTGTAATACCATTGGCAGAAGAAGTTTTTTCAAGTTTGTCGTCGTCCAGCCTGAACATCACCGGCACCGTAAATTTCACAGCCACCGGCTGCCCCTTCTGTCTCCCCGGCTTCCACTTCGGCATAGTGTTTATCAATCGCAGCGCCTCGGCATCCATATCCTTATCCACAGAACGGAGCACCTTGGAGTCCTTGATGCTTCCATCTTCATCCACCACAAACTGGACAGTGACCCGTCCCTGCGTACCGTTCTCTTTGGCAGATGCCGGATAACGCATATTCGTCTTGATATAATCCATGAAAGCACTCATTCCGCCGCCGGGAAATTCCGGCATCTCCTCTGCCACCTCGAAGACCGAAGTTCCCTTCAACTGCTTGCGGACTTCCGCCGGTACATACTTCACATCGGCAGGCTTCGTAGTGTCACCTGCACTTTCCGCCACTTTTGTTTCTACAATTGCAGCCAAATCGTTAACTTTGACGCTTGAAATCTTCTCCACTTTATCGGAGACTTCGGGACGGGCAAAAGCTGTCACTGCAATGGCAGCTACCGGAAGTACATAAAGATACTTCAAACGTGCCCACGGGCTTGATTTTTCTTTTAACATCATAGTGATACGTTTTTTAAGTTTACTGTGATTAAAGCTGTTGGCCATAGAGTAGAGCCTTGTGCCGACAGCTTTTTTTATTAATAATAGTTGATACTGTTTTGCATCCACACCCTCCTTTATCACCGTTTCATCCGCTTCAAACTCATGGATATTCTGCAATTCCTGCTTCAGGAGCCATGATGCCGGATTGAACCACTGAAAGAAAATGCAGACATCAGCCACCAGCAAGTCCCAGGAATGGCGGTTATGGATATGGGCAAGCTCGTGGATAAGGATTTCCCGTCCGTTCTCCTCCAAGTCTTTCCGTGAAATGACAATATATCCCATCCAACTGAACGGAGCGATGTCACAGTTGTGTACAATCAAAGTAACGCGCTCTTTCCTGCCCGGTAAGTAGCTGCCGATATCCTCTTTTTTACCCGATTTCAGCAACATCAGTAACCGTACCAACGAATATACGTTGCGGAAGGCAAAGAAAACGATTCCTGCCAGATAGACAAGCAGCGCCACTTGTATCCAGGTGACTGTTGCCGTTTCAGCCCTTGCTCCGGCCTCAGTGGCATTCACTGCATCTGCCATCATCAGCAACTGCTCCAATGTCAGCATCGTCTGGTGCACTTCCGTCTCCTGCTTCACACTTACCTCTACCAAAGGCAATAGGCAGGACAACAGCAAAATGCCCAACAATGAAAAACGGTTGAAACGATGAAACGTCTCGCGTGCCAGCAACAAGCGATAAAACAAATAGAATATCGCCAGGCAAACAGAAGATTTGAGTATATAAACAAAAAACAGACCCATGGAATTATTTACTATTTAGGGATTTACGATTTACTATTTACAGTTACTTGGTCAGTTCATTCCGTAGCATCTCCACTCCGGGAAATCCGGTTGCTTTGTAGGAAATATCTCCTTCACGGTTCACGACGAAATAGGTCGGGATACCCGGATATTCGTACAGCTTTGCCAATGCCGTACTTTGCTCATTGCTAATGCGACAGTGAATACCGGGTATATCCGGTATCATTACTTTCCATTTTCCTTCAGGAGATGTTTCGTCGACAATATATAGATAAACCACCTCTTTCAGCTCCTCTTTCAACGGTTTCAGGCTTTTCATGGCCCGCATACAAGGACCACACCAGGTGTTCCACATATCCACCAGTACCATCTTGCCACGATAAGGACGAGTAATGACCTGCAACAAACTGTCTGCCGCTACCTCCTTTTCCACCTCAACAATCTTATATCCGGTCTTTCCCTTAGTAGCTTCCAACTCTGATTTCAGTTCGGCTTCAATCCTCCCGTTTCTCATCAGGAACAATTGCCTGAGGTCGGGAGAAGCGATGCTGTCCACCGTCCGACGCTCTTCCTCAGTCAAAGGCATGTACTTGCTCAGATTACGGGAAGCACGCCCGGCAAGAAGCATGTCCGGCCAAAGAGGGTCTTGCACAAACTTATCCCGGAAATTTCCGGTAGCGGTCTTCACAAAGTCCGTATAATAATTGTAATATTTCTGTTCGGGGGTATGCAGAATATCCAGTTGCAGTATTTCCTTGAAGTATGAGGTACTGTCCACCGTCATGTCCGCCCTTTTCACCCCCTTCCTGCCCGAAAGCATCGGGGCATAACTAAGGTTACTCTTGTAATTATAGATAAGGCTGAACAGATTCATATCCAGATTTGCCCGAATATAAGTACGGCAAGCCTGGCTCATATCCTTGTTTTTTACAAGTTTCTTTTGCATATCTTCATAATGCCTGAACAGATACTTTTTATATGCCTGCGGAGTCATCCCACAAATATCTGCATAAAAATCATCAGCTCCCGATAAGCTTTTCATTTCACCGAACCGCAGCAACTCGGTATTCAGACCGGCATAGTCTCCTTCAAACCAAACACAGTTGTCCGTTACACCATCCCTTTTCCGGCTTAAAAGACGGCTTTGCGAATAGAATATTTCAGGCAGATTGATTGTGACATCCAGTTCTCCACCCGGAACGAGAAACAATTCTATTTTCGAACGGGATATCCACAGCGTAGCACCGCTCGGCAACAGCACCTCTGTCTCATAACGGAACGTGCCATCCTCCGCTATCTTCAAGTCCTTACCGGTGAAATACATGAAGAACCAAGGCGAGTCATAGTAGCGTAACGTCACTCCATACTCCGGTTTATACCCCAATATCTGCCCCTTTATGACAGTCTTTCCCATATTCAATTCCGGTCCGGGCAATGGCAAAACCTCATCCGGTTTCTTATTCCGCAAACGTTCGGGAATATCCACCCGAGGTTTCTCTCCGTTGAGCTGTATACCATAAATTACCCATCCTTCATCACTGTCCGGTGTCTCTACAAAATCAAAGCTCTCAGTATCCATCGGAAGCGGACTAAACTTCAAAACAGCAGTCATTTCACCGGAAGCGGGAATATGCGTCCATTCATCCCTGGCAAAACCGGTATTTCCCAAATATCCGTAATCCTTTCCGGATGCCCGCAACACAGCTGTCGAATCAATCCTGACCCTATCGCCCTGCATGCCATAAAGCCTCACCGCCAGCCAGGTCGTATCTTTTCCAAGCGTCACTTGCTCCACTTCAATGCTACGCGTATTGCATGCCATGAAATAGGGTACCTTTACGATTTTCTTTGCCTGCAATCCGCAGCAAATACTTACCAGCAGCAAACAAACCAATCCGATGTTTTTCATAAGCCAGAGTTATTAGAGTCTCAACAATCTCAGTCCCTTCCCTTTTCCACGTCTTGTATCAACTGCTTCAGTTCTTCCAGGGATATATCCTCTTCCTTCACCAGAGACGACACTGCGCTGAGATAGGAATTATTGAAATATTTGCTGATAACGTTCTTCAGTGTCCGCTTGCGAAAATCCTCCTCGCTGACCACCGCATAATACTGATACGTGTTGCCGTACGTATGATGGCTCAGGAATCCCTTATCCTCCAATCCTCTCACAATGGTGGACAAAGTATTGAAATGTGGTTTCGGCTCTTCATAGAATGCCAGCATTTCCTTCACAAACAAGGGTCCCTTTTCCCAGAAAAAGCCCATGATTTCTTCTTCTTTTGCAGTCAATCCTTTCATAACATTCTTTGTTTTCTGCAAATAACTAAATTATTTAGTTCAAAAACTAATTTCTCTCGTTAAATAAAACTAAAGCTTTTAGTTTATTCGGCAAACACCAGTCTCCAACCGTCTCCCGACAAGCAAAATACCTACTAATAGTGATTGCAGTTCTCGGATAAAAGCCGTTACTTTGCGCACGAATCAGAGAATTAAAAACAATAACATACAATGAATGAGCAACATAAGTACCGCTCCACGGACAAGATGAGCGACCTCATCTGTGACAATTACTCCTTATTAATGGTGATGAGCCGCTTCGGACTGTCATTAGGATTCGGAGACAAGAGCGTGAAGGACGTCTGCGAAGCACAAGGCGTCGATTGCCCTACATTCCTCGCCGTAGCCAACTTTATCAGCGAAGAACAATACTCTTACAGCGGCAATGAAAGTGATTTTTCCATTCCCGCCCTTATGGATTATCTGAAGCGTGCCCACACATATTTCCTCGACTTCAACCTGCCGGCCATCCGCCGCAAACTCATCGAAGCTATCGATTGTTCCAGTACAAACGATGTAGCCTACCTCATCCTGAAGTTCTTCGATGAATATGCCAAGGAAGTACGCCGCCACATGGAATATGAAAACCAGGCCGTATTCACCTATGTAGAGCAATTACTCCAAGGCAACCTATCGGACGAATACAACATCGCCACTTTTGCCAGCAAACATAATCAGATAGATACCAAACTGAAAGAGCTGAAGAACATCATCATCAAATACTACCCGGAAAAGGAGAACAACAATCTCCTGAATGCGGTCTTGTTCGATATATTCAACTGCGAACAAGACCTTGCCACCCACTGCCAGGTAGAAGATTATATGTTTGTTCCCGCCGTAGCGCAAATAGAAAGGAAACTGAAAAATGAACAATAATACTTCTTTGAAGATTGTCATTGCAGAAACTTCGGTCATCATCCGGAGTGGTCTGACGGCTGTTTTGAAGCGTATTCCCAACTTGAATGCACACCCTATTGAAGTTTCTTCTCCGGAATCGCTGCAAAACTACATTCACATGCATCCGGCAGACATTATCATCATCAACCCCACTTTCGGTGGCTGGTTCGACCTGCCCGCCTTCAAGGCAGAACACGGAAAATCCGGTATCAAGTACATTGCTATGGTATGCTCCGTCATCGACAACAACATATTGAAGGAATATGACGAGAACTTCGCCATGTGCGATGACGTAGATGTCATCGCCTCCAAAATCAACCACTTGCTACACACCGAGGAGGAAGAAGAAAAAGACAGCGAACAAGAAACCCTGAGCCAGCGCGAAAAGGAAATCATCACCTGCGTTGTGAAGGGCATGACCAACAAAGCCATCGCCGACAAACTCTACCTCTCCATCCATACCGTCATTACCCATCGCCGTAACATTGCACGCAAACTGCAGATACATTCTCCGGCAGGGCTCACCATCTACGCTATTGTCAACAAGCTGGTAGAATTGAGCGACATCAAGGACTCTCTATAAGATTCTTCCGGCAACCGTTTCCCTACCCGCTGCGGCCTATAGGGAAAAACCGGATGAATCCCTTGCAAAAGTATGCTCCTCCATACGGGAAAAGCCCTCTGCCTATTGATTAAGGTTTATCTTGTGCCTGAAGACAAAGCTCATCCCCTATGTCATCCCTCCCCATCCTATGACTCTTTATGCCCCACAAGTATCCTTATCCAACCTTACCCACAGTATCCGTCACGCCATACACAAATCCCCGCTTCACGATATCACATCGGGAAGCGGGGATCCTTTTATCTTCATAAAAGTGGTTACGTAATTATGACTAACTAATTCATTCAAATCTGATGTTGCAAAGATAAGGCATCGGCAGACAGTACGCAATCACTTAAATTAGGTATAATAAAACAAGTCAGTCATCATAAATAGGTAGAACCACCCACAAATCAGGCATTGGCATAGCTGTGCATTCCTCCAAGGATGTAGTTCACCCCGAAATAGGTCATCAGGACTGTCAGAAAGGCGGCAACCATATAGATATGGAAGAATAACGGACTGCGGAAAATGCGCAGGCTGCGCGCATGGAACGCCGCTCCATAAACCATAAAGGTAATCAGCGCCCATACTTCCTTCGGGTCCCAAGCCCAATAACGCCCCCAAGAAGCATTGGCCCAAACCGCACCCAGAAAAATGCCGGCTCCCAAAAAGAAAACGGCGGGATAAAGCAGCAATCGGCTGAGCAGCATCAACATCCGGGCTGAACGGCGAAGACACAATGCCAGTATGCCGTTCAGCATCATAAAGGCAAACAAAGCATAAGACATCATTATCAACGACACATGCGTACTGAGCCACGGAGAAACGAGCACGGGTATCAAGGGAGTGATTTGGGGATTCATCTGTCCCAAATAGGACACCAGTAAGGCAAAACCGGACAGCAAAAAACCGAAAGGCACCATAAACGGGAAGCGCCGCCGAAACAGACAAGCCAGGAACAGCGCACACAATGCCATGAACTGCATCGTTTCGTATCCATTACCCAACGGGATACGCCCGCCGATGTACCACCTCAGACCATACCCGAAGAGCTGAAAGAGAAACGCCGCATAAAGAGAAAACGGGAAAAAAGTATCTGCCAAACGCGAAGAGAAAGAGAGCGCTACAATCCTACCGGAAGAGTCTGACAATGCCGACGAACGGCGCAGGCCGCGATACAGCAGACGGAAGAAAGCCAGCATCCCCACCGTAAGGTTGAACATGAACAGCAATTTGCTGAAAGGAATACGGTTATACAGCAATTCGGCTTGTATTTTAGTATCGGAAACAGGCTCCACACTCCCGTCTTCCGGCAAAGGACGAATCAATGTACCATTTTGGAGCATCAAAATCAGTCCCACCTTTTCATCCGCCTCTACAATGGCCTTTTCCAGAGAAGTCATTTTCTGATGATGGTCTTGCTTCCCCTTCCAGAACTTCTGCAAGCGATACTTCTCACCGTCGAACAAATCAGCCAGACATGCATAAGGTGTCTCCAAATGAAGCAGGCGACGGAGTGCCTCGTTTTTGATATAAATCATCGGCTCATTCTGCCAAACCTCCGGACGCAGAAGCCATCCGCCAATCACCTGCTCCGGCGTCATGCCTCCATAAGACAATTTTCCCGTCAGTTTCAGTACAAAATCGCGCGCAAGGGTATTGAAAGGAACCACACGGTCATTATAAATCACCTGCTTACGGGCAAGACTATCCGCCTGCTTGCGTGCCAGTGCCGGAAGGCTTCTCTTCTGCGCATGTACCCCACTTCCCAGACACAGCAACAATAGGACAAACATTCCTCCCTTCTTCAACAACGGATGCCTCAGCAGCCTGCGGAACTCTCCACCCCGGCTGACCAGCATCCAGAGCATGGAGACACCTAACAAGAGGTATCCACTATAGGTAATCCCTATCCCCCACGGGTCATAATTCACTGTCAGCCAGCTCCCCTGCATATCCTCATCAAAGGAAGACTGATAAAAGCGGAGCCCCTGCCGTGAAAGAATACGGTTCATGGAGACGGGCGTCTCACCGTGAATATAGCTGATATAATCTGCAGGAGCATCCGTACCCGGATAGTACTCAATCCGGAAACTGTCCAGACGTAAGGTGAACGGTAACTCTACAACCTGCCTGCCGTCTTGTTCCAAAAAGCAGTTCACCTCACTGCCGACAGTAAGATGCACATATCCTTTCCGGCCACAAAGAAACGTAGTCATGGCTCCCGCCAAAATCACGAGGAAGGAGCCATGCAACAACAACGTCGGGAGACACCGCCACAACCGCTGTCTTACAAGCACAACAACAGTCATCGCAGCAAGGGCTCCCCACAAACAACAGAACCAAATCGTATGATAAACATGCTTTTCTACAAAATCCGTACTGTATGTCTGCTCTACAAACGTAGTTGCAGCAAGTAAGAGCAGCAAACAACCATAAACAGCTATGAGAAACTTTTTCAATTAAGAGCTATCAATTAAAAGTAAAAAATCAATATGGAGCAAACTCCTTGTTTTCTAAAGACTTGACTCCCATACATTCCATCTCTATCAGCCAACCCGGACGACATACGGGAGCATATACAAACACTCTCGGAGTATCCGGAAAACGCTCGTCATACATTCCTTTGACCACGGTATAGTCTGCAACATCCCGCAGATAAACAATCATCTGTCCTAAATCATCAAACGTACAGCCAGCCTCTTTCAACAAAGCCTCCACATTCTCCCACATACGTTCCGTCTGCTTGCGAATGTCTCCGGGATATACCACCTCACCTTTATTATTGATGCTCGCAGTACCCGAAATAAACACCTGGCGACGGTCGCCATAATCCACATACGTACCTCGCTCGAAACTCACACCGTATTCGTATGTGGGATTCAGATGTGTCGGTGCGTAAAGGTAGTGAATTTGTTCAGATTTCAAACCATCTACAGCATAAGTATCCATCTGAACCGTCACTTTTGGGTCGGCATGACGGCCACCGATACCGGTACTGGAAATATAATGAGTCTTCTCCGTCAAGTCCTGGGTAACAAACACCTCATTACGTGCCTTCACCACTCCGGCATAATTCACATCCACGTTCTGTACAAAGAACCAGGTACGTATGCAATTATCAGTCAGCTTGCAGCCCTGTTCCATCAGCTGCATCACATAGTCATTCAACAGCAGACGGGTCTGGTATTCCGAATTGGCTGCACGATTGAAAGAGCCGCCTCCCCAAAGGTGACGGTAGGCGCCATGTCTCACTTCGAACAATCCGTTATGAAGTACCTGTGTTTCCACACCTTTCTGCAGATAGACCCACAGTGCGATCTTTGTACCGTTCAACGGCGGCTGCTCTACCACGGAGAGTGCACAATCCGAACATTCTGCCGAAAGCGCCAGTAGCATATCTGCCTGATTGGCGGCGTCACTTAGAAAGTAGCGTTTAAAGATGGCAACAGCACCTTGTAGTTCACTTTCACGCAGTTGGCAGTAAGTGTCGACCACCGCATTCAGCTGTTCTTCATAAGTCGCTTCCGGTCTGGTGGCATGAATCATTACATGATATTCCGAAACACCCGCTTCTACCTCATATTTAAAGATTTCGGTTAAGGTATTCTCCGATTGATTAGTTTGTTGTTGTTTATCTTTCATATTAAATATCAATTAGTCGTTGTTGTTCAAAAAAGTACCGGTATTACCAGTAAGGCCCATCATTATTACGGCTGTGCACCATCGTCAATCCAGTTGCCAATCAAAGACTGCATATCAGATGAGGTTATCATCTGAGAATGGTCTATACGCCAATCCGAGCTGATGTCCGTACCCAATATGAGATGCAAGACACTTTCTGACGCATTGCCGGGCATAACCCTCATTTTACCGTCCACCGTCGTTGAAGCCCGGTTGACCAGATCAGCATGGCTATGTCCTTCCAGCAGATTCAAGCCACCACCCGGAGTGGTGCTAAGACCATGGCAAGCCGTACAAGTGGCATTGAATATTTTTTGTTGAATGGCATTGTACATACTTGCATCAACTGTTCCTGCATCCATAAGTATAGTATCAGCGATTTCAGTACATTCCATTGCCACCAAACTGACAATGCGCTTTCTCAACTTATTGATTACACATAGCTCGACAGTTGTCACCTCATCCGTTATGCCGGACATTGTCAACTGGATTTCATCATTATCCGATTCGGATACCGGAACAACCTTTGAAACAATGGCATAATCGCTTTCATCATCAAATCCTGCCACTACCACACTATAGTCGCCCGACCACTTATCCACACCACTAATCCGGCCTGTCATCTTCACTGTGCGTCCTTCACCCGTGGCCACTACGGCATTCTCATAAATTCTCCCCTCATCGCATGCATGCAGACCTATAAGAAGCACGGGCAGAAAAAAGAAAAGAATGTATTTTTTCATAGACGAATCCTTTCCTGACTTCATTTAGAATGTATATTGAAGCATCACCGTGGCAGAGTGAGTGGCCAGACCTAAATTATCATTATCACGGTCGAGCTGCGTGTCGTGTCCCCAACGGGCTACATACTGATACATTGCCTGCAATTTCAAGTTGCATCCTCTGAAAAAGTAATTCATACCTACAGCAGGCATATTCAGGAAACCGTCGTCATCCGTACCGTTACGATTGAAGATATCGTAGCGTGCGGCAAGCTGTAGGCGGGGAGCGACAAAGTAACCACCTTGCACATAACCGCCTAAAAAGCTATACGATTCATTTATCTTTTGCCGTTTGGTGAAACCTACATTCATATAATAAGCTTCAGCCGCCAGATAGAGCTTGTTCTTCAACATGGCAAATTCCAACCCCACACGGGTATCATTGGTACTCTCATTTTCACTCTCCACATTGATAGAACCCGAAAGACCGAATAATATCTTATCCTCGTTCAAACGGTTAGGATTACCTTGTGTGGAAGGCATCACCCCCTTGGGCATATAAGTCAGACGTCCGGCATACAGCAATGAAGGGATATGCCAGTCATCACTCATCGTCTTTGAAGCTGTATTCACGGAAGCTCCGGTTCCATTGAACAAGCCGACTTCATAACCGAACTTATCTGCCACCAGACCGTGAATTTCAACACCCAGGTCAAATCCCGTACCGATATTAGGCGTCACGGCATTCAACGAATAAGGCAAAATTACAGAAGACGTCAGAGAAACCGGCAACTGGGGAAGCAGTGTTTCGCCAAGAGTTGTCAGATAGGCATGCGAGAATGGAGTCTTGAACTTTCCGACACGAATCGCAAATTGTTTTTTCAGCTGTACATCAAACCACGCCTGCTGTAACAGCGCTCCTCCACTTGCAGCAGCATTGATGGACAGATTGAAAGCTACTTTTCCAAAAGCCTTGCCAGTAAAGCCAAGTACGGCATAAGGAATGGAAAAACCCGAATTGGCAATATTATCTTGGTTATAAGCCTTATCCAAGCCTTCATCATCATACCAATTGAAATTAGCACTCGTTTGTACCAACAGATAAGGCTTGAAAACAAAGTCACCTTTCTTTGTTTCAATGGTAAAACCTTCTCTTCCGGCCAATGACACTACACCATTCTCCGTATCTTCCTCATGTTGCGCCATAGCGGTCAAAGGCAAAACAGCCAGCATGGCGACATATAAAAATTTCTTCATAATTACTTTTTATATAAAGCTTATTAGTTCTAAAGTGAATTTAAAAATGCAATCAGGGCATCACGGTCATCCTTGCTCATGTTCTTAAAGAGATTTTTCGATGCTTCTCCCTCTCCCCCATGCCACATTATGGCTTCAACAAGATTGCGGGCACGGCCATCGTGCAAGAAGTAGGTATGTCCGTTTACCTTTTCCTGAAGCCCGATACCCCAAAGCGGAGTAGTGCGCCATTCATTGCCACGCGCCAACCCACTTACATAGTTATCATTCAGACCGACTCCCATAATTTCGGAGCCCATATCATGCAGCAAAAAATCCGAATAGGGGTGAATTGTCTGACTTCCCAACCATGGCAAACGGGTACCGTTCAACAGCACGGAGCCCCGAGGCTTGGTATGCAACGTGGTGACATGGCAAAGATGGCACTTGGCTTTATAGAAATTCTGTTCTCCCCTTATCACCTGCGGGTCATTCACATTACGCCGTGCAGGAACACCAAGACTCTGCATATACAAGTCAACATCTTCCATATCTTCTGTAGAAACATCCAACTGGGCATAAGAAAGCCCCATCATGCTGCCTTGATTCACCTGGGCCTGCCCCTCGCATATCTCTTCCGGATAGCGGCTATTGGTAACACCCATATCACTTGAAAAACCAAGTTCAACAGTCAAATCCGCATGTTGAGCCTTATTTCCCGACAGCCCCAAGCTTCTCACACCACGTTCGGTAATGTAATTGCAACGGCCACTTATACCATACTCCGGATAATTACTTTTTGCAGCAAGCGCTTCAATCTCCGTAGGTTCCAAAGCCATCATTTGCCCCATACCGACATGTCTCAACGGGATACGCACCGTACAGAACATATCTTCAGGCTTTATACTGTCAGCATACCATTCGGATATGGAATAAGCCGGTCTGCAAAGTTCATACTTCTCTCCGTCGGGAAAGGTAAAAGTCTCATAAGTATACTCCACAGAAAGCTTTCCCTCCGGTTTCACTCCATAAATGGCCTGGTCATGGAGAACACGGCCATAATCCTGAAAAAACGCACCATTCTTGCGGCTTATATAAACCAGCATCGAGGAAAACCCGTAACTACCCGATCCGCCTTCACTCCACAGCGTCGGTTTGGTACGGCCGGCATTACGATGACAACTGCCACAAGAATACCCCGCATAGACCGGGCCAAGCCCCCCTCCCATGCCATTGCTACTCGTACGCACATCATCGTAAAGCCCGTCACCATCATTAAAGCGACTGTTGTAAACACCCGACACCCAATCTGCCGGTGAATCATAGGCCTTGGATGAATTCATGAAGATTGTGGACGTTCCGGCAGACAGAGCGTATCCTTCAGGAATCTCTATATCCAACACGTCAATCCCATCATCATCACAAGCAGTCAAACCTGCCGACAAACAAAGGAGAAGACATGAATATCTCATTAAATGATTCATCATCTTTATCTACTTTTTAATAATGGCATATCCAAACATGCCAAAGAAGTAAAGGCAGGATTCTCCAAATCCCCCCCTTTACTTCTTGAGTATTGTTTATAAATAATTCTTATTTAACTGTACGAGGCTTGCCATCCTTGAAAAGCAGGAATTCTAAAGTATGGAATCCGCGTACATTTTGGGCAGATTCAACTTTTGCATCATCATCACCCTCGCTCCATTCCAAATCGCCCCATTTCTGGGAATTCAGAATCTGGACAATGGCGTTCTGGTCCAAAGGCCAACTATCCATATTCGGGTCAAGCCCCAGCTCATCCACCGGCCCAAATAGGAACGCCTCACTTTCCTCCCAAGGTTCACGGGCTGTTATCCAAGCATTGCATGCCGTCTCAAAAGCACTGTTAGAGGGATTGTTGGCAAGAGCCACCACAGCGTCATACAGCGTACTATTCTTCTCCTTCAAATCCTTATAGGTAGGCAAAACCACAACATTGACATAATTTTCAACAATCGGGTCAAGTGCTTCATTGCTGTTAATGGTGCTATTGTCCCTGATATAAGGTTTCAACTCCTTATCCAATGCACTTTCCAGTTCTTCACAAGCCTTGATAGCAGCTACCGTTTCCTGACTGTTGATATTATTACGGAAAGGTTGGGGAATAGCCTGAATAGCCGATGCTGCCGTAGTGATAGCTGCCGACACTTTCGTATCCAACTCCGCATTGGCTCCAGCCACCAATTTTGAAATTGACTTGTCGCTCACCTTACCGTCCAAAGAGCCGTAATAGGCATTGCGGATTGAGTAAATATTATTGGTATAATCATCACGGGAATGCCAGCTATACCATGACTCAACAGCATAGAGGGCCTCTGTAACATTGTTTGCCATATATTTATTATATGGATCACCAATCTTCGTCTCACCTACCTCATTGGAGATTTCAACACAACCGTCGATAACCTGCTCTATACAGTTCCAGGCACTTGAAAAGTTATAGGCACCATTATGAGCTTTGAAGGAAGTTGCAAAACTTGCCCCACCCTTATAACTCGTATTCCAAGAATCATAAAGATTGGTGGCATCTGTCTTCAACAAAGCCGCCACATTTCTCATGTAGTTGTGCCAACTTGCTGCATTCTCCGAATTATACTCAATGTCAGCAGGATTAACTGTACTGTTGTCATCATCATCGCTACAAGCAGTAGCCGTAAATGCCAGCCCTAATACCAAAGCTGTCGCATAAAAGAAATTTTTCTTCATTTGTATAAAATTAATTGATTACTATTCATCTACTTCTTGACAAACCAACCGATATAGGCAATACCGATCGAAAACTCATTTTCACTATTATACTTACCAGTTCCGAAAACCTTGTTTGTTCCGATTTGGCGGGTGGTGTAATCAGCCTTTACCACCAGATTAGGCAAGGCATACCAATTCAATCCAGCAGTCCACATGCTTACTTGACAACGTTTCTCCATTATCTGGCTAGCCTCTCCCTTTTCTTGCGGATTGTAATATTCATAACGTGCAAAGGGGTAGATAACCGGAACTTTCTTGTTTCCTTTGAAGAAAGCGCTGATATTCAAACCGGCCTCGGCTGCATAACTGACTACATTCTTTGCAATGGGGGTTATACGGCTGTAAGGAGATTTATTCGACAATTTGGTATTTGCCTCACTAAGCTTCGCTGAATTGCCCAAATTTCCGTATACCATATTGGCACGGGCAATCACATATTTATTACGGTATTGGGCATCTGCCGTGTAGATTCTTACCGGAATCTTACCGGTAGACGAATAAGTATCCGCTTTGTCAGAATTGGAACCGGCATCAGCGCAGTAATAAAACGAAGCGCCTATACGCAACCCCGGAACCCCCTTGTAGTCCAGACGAGCCACATAGCCCGGTGAAGTAAAGTTGTCTTCTTCAAAGATGCCTTGTTTGCCACTTGCTATCCAGGTGTTACGGTCAAAACCATTGGCATTCAGACCGGCCACTATCATGGCTTGATAATCAAAGCTGGCATATCCTTTTCCAAAAGAACCAAAAAACTCGAGTCCGTTTTCATGCCACGTAGAAGGAAGGATGGTTGTCTCTCCTTCCGGCCGATAAGTTCCAAAGAAATTGATTGGTTCATGATGGGCGTTGGTCAATCCTACCGGGACAATGACGTGACCGGCACGTATGTTGAATTGTGGAACAATTAAACGGGTAATGTGGAATTGCTCGATAGCCACTTCGCCACCCTTTTCCACCTCCGTTTCATACTCACCGTTTTCCGTATTCTCAAGTTCATAAGCAGTACCCGTACCACCGGATTCAAACTCGATTTCAGCACCGAGTATCCATTTGGAATTGAACTTGTAATCCAGAGCCAACACGAAACGGGGTATAGAAATTGTATTCCTATGTTTGTCTGGATTGCCTTCAGGCGCACCATAGAAACGGTTAATACCATAATCCTTAAAACTTGCAACCATTTCTCCGTATCCACCGAAACGGAATTTCTTGTAGTTGTCGCCATCATTCGCTACTTTTTCCTTTTTCTCTTTGTCTGTTGAAATCTCCGTACTCTCTGCTGCAGAAGTAACTTTTTCAGGTTCAGCAGCCTGCAAAGCATTGGCAGAAAGCAAAAAACATAAAACGAATAAGCCAGTTAATTTTCTCATCTTTTATCTTAATTTTTGTTGGGAGCAAAGGTAGAGGTAGTTAAAAAGGAGAACAATACCTAAAAATTGCGAAAAGAAGAGAAAGAATAACCATTAGTAGGTAATGGCAGATTTATAACAACAAATAAAGATGAAAAAGGAGGATAAATGGTAAAAGAACTATTAAAATGCTAATCCACGTAACGAGCACGATAAGCAGGGCCGTACCTTCCAGAATACGGTCAAGCACAGTGGGTTGGAAACGGACATTAGGGCAATTCTTGCCGGAATAAGGACCAAGATTAATCATATTATCTACGATTTAGAATCTGTTATTACTAATCCTCCTTTGCTTTCTCTTCAGACGGAGGAGGATTCTTGGACTTCTTCATCCGCCCACTCTTCCGCAATGCTTCAGCGATAATCCACTGAAGCTGTCCATTGGTACTACGGAACTCGTCGGCTGCCCATTTTTCAATGGCATCCATCGTTGCAGCATCCACACGGAGGACAAAGCTTTTGGTTGAAGTTTCTTTTTTAGCCACGATAAATTAGTGATTAATGTTTAGTGATTAATGAAGCAGGGTGGCGGTGGTGACAAAGGAAGCGATGTCATCCATCACGTAGGCAGGAACGGGCGAGGCGTGGTTGTACTCAAACGGAGTGGACTTGCCGCTGCCCTCCTGCAACAAATGGTTCAGCTTCGGATAAGACTTGAAGAAGGCGTTCTTATGACGCAAAAGCCCCATACGCCACAAGCCGAAATCTTCCATCGTGACCTGATAGTCGCGCTCGCCTTGCAACACCAGCATGGGCAAAGTCAGTTTGGCCGCCACTTCCACCGGCTTATAGGCACTCGCCGCTTCCCAATAGGAAGGGGGAACCTGTCGTTTGATTTCCGCAAGCTGTTCTTCGTCCACCGGAGAGTTTGTCAGCGAAGCGAGATAAGCCATCTGTTCCCTCATCGCGTCTTCCAAAGGGCGGACCAAGCCTGCCACCAGGATGACTCCCGCCAATCCGTCCGCCCGCTCCGCAATGCGGGGAGCCAGCGTGGCACCCAGGCTATGGCCCAATACATAGACTTTCCCTGCATCCACTTCTGGCAATCCTGACGCCAAACGAACTGCGGACACGGCATCGTCCACACACTCGGTGTCGTAATCCGCCTCCCTGCCTTGGGGCACAAACGAGTTGCCATAGACCTTCGTCCGTTTGTCGTAACGGAGAGTGGCGATGCCCCGTTCCGCCAGTCCCCAAGCCAAGTCGCGGAAAGGCTTGTTGGGTCCCAGAGTCTCGTCTCTGTCCTGTGGTCCCGAACCATGCACAAGAACCACCACGGGCACCTTCTTCTTCCCTACAGGCAAGGTCAACGTACCGGGTAATTTGAAGCCATCTACCCCCACCGTCACCCCGCGCTCTTCCAGCCTGCTCTTGTCGTATGCCACAGGTTTGGCGGTAGAAGCGGCGGGCACGGGCACCAAGCGAATCGTATTCATGCAGCCATCGGCATCGAAAGAAAGCAGAAAACGAAGGGAATAACGCTCAAACACCAAATCGCGATAATAAAGCGTGATTCCTTGGGCATCCTCCTTCTGCCACTCTCCTGCCGACTGCAACTTGCCGAACTGCCTTTCCGTCTGCAGAAACATGTCCTTGAATACCACGGGAGACAACTCGCCCTGCAACTTCTTGCTCAAAAGGGCATGGATGCTGTCGCCTTGATTGTCCACAAACAGCGCATATACGCGTTCTGCACGGGCAAAATGATTCTCCTGGGCAAAAGCCGATGCCACGTGATACAACAATAAAACGAGCAGGACTATATACTTGTTCATAAGGAATAGGGAATAAGGATTAGTGGTTCAATGTTCCTGTATTGACTACCGGCTGGGCAGCCTCATCTGCACACAAAACAACCAGCAGGTTGCTGACCATGGCCGCTTTCTTCTCTTCGTCCAGCTCCACAATCTCTTCTTCCGAAAGCTTATGAAGCGCCATCTTCACCATGGACACTGCGCCTTCCACAATCTTCTCGCGTGCCGTGATGATGGCAGATGCTTGCTGGCGGCGCAGCATCACGGCGGCAATTTCGGGTGCATACGCCAGGTAGTTGATGCGTGCCTCCACCACTTCCATGCCTGCCATGGCCAGGCGTTCGTTCAGTTTCTGTTCCAGCTGTTCATTGATTTCCTCACCACCGGAGCGGAGGGTCAGCTCTTCCGTATCAGCCTCATTGTCATCGTAGGCATACTGGCCGGCCACTTGGCGTAAGGCGGCATCGCTCTGAATCTTTACAAAGTTCTCAAAAGCATTCATCCTGCTGGCCACGGCATTGCCTATGGATATTTGCTGCGCATTACCCGCCGTCGGAGTAGCCGCCATGGTCTGCGAATCTATCTCAAACATCGCCTTGTAGGTATCCTTCAACTTCCACACCAGCACCAGACCGATGAGAATAGGATTACCGATTTTGTCATTCACCTTGATTGGCTCCACATCAAGGTTACGTGCACGGAGCGAAAGCTTCTTCTTATCCAGAAAAGGGTTCACCCAGAAAAATCCGGTTTCCTTGAAAGTCCCCTTGTACTTACCGAAAAACACAATGGCACGCGCCTCGTTCGGTTCCAACTGCATGTAGCCCGCCAACAAGATAAACCACACCACAACCAAGAAAGCCGAAACTACCATAAACGGCACCTTCAACGTCATAAACCCGAAGACAATCGCCCCTGTAAGCACTACCAGATGAAGGAACAAGGCAAGAAACCCATTCATCTTGAAACCACTGAAATTACACTCTTTCGTTTCCATACTCTATAGTTTAAATGATATCATTTTGATATCACAAATATATGTATCTAAACGATAGGATAATCACTATGGAACATCTGTTTAAGTATTATTAAGGAAAAACCTGCTATAAGTAACTACTCAGGTATCTTAAATATCTTATTATCTATTGACTAAATCGTTGAGAAAATCTCATTTTGCAGGTTTTACCCTTAAAACGCCTAATCTTATAAAATCATCATCATTGATATTTAGCTAATTAAAGGTAATCAAACTTTTAATGGATAAATATCGTATGCACAACCTATATGCAATATTCGCAAAATTACTGAACAGATGCAAGCAAGTAGATGATTCAAGTTTTGTTTGGCTATCATTTTACGAACCTGTCGGCAAGATTAAATCATGCGCAAAAACTGAAAAATGAGACATCTTACCCCCCCTCCGTACCTGCTCCGTACCCGCTCCGTATATGGTCCGTACATATAGATACGGAGAAAGCACGGAGCAGACAAGGAACAGATAAGGAGCAGATAGGGAGCGGAGTGAAAACCAGGACAAGATAAAACCGGTCATGCATCTGCCCAGGCAGTTAATTCCACCAACGGGTAACATTTATAATTCATGTCATCAACCATATATTTTCCTGTTGCAATGCAAATTCTTCGCGAAAATCATCTGCTATACAATATTTTTTTCTAAATTTAGCGCCCAAGAGCATTGTGACGATTATCAAAATAAGTAGATAAGTTTGCATTAATAATAGAACAACAATGACGGATTTGAATAGTTTTAACCAATTTTTCATAGATTATCAGCAGCGTTTTGTCCATTTTGCATATACGTATGTACACGATAAAGCCATCGCTGAAGACTTGGTTATCGAGGCCATGATGTATTATTGGGAAAACAGGAAACGTTTGTCTGCCGATGTCAATGTGCCGGCCTATGTATTGGTAGCCCTGAAACATAAATGTATAGACTATTTACGCCATCAGCATGTCCGTGAAACAATGTCTGACGAATTATCCATAATCTACGCTTGGGACCTCTCGGAACGGCTTATCTCCTTACGCGAACTCGAACCCGATGAAATCTTTACCGAAGAAATCAAAGAAATTGTGTCGAAAACGTTAGCGTCATTACCTCAGCGCACGCGGCAGATATTTACAATGAGTCGCTATGAGAGCAAATCGCATAAAGAAATTGCCAATATCATGGACATGACGACAAAGGGCGTAGAATTTCACATCTCTCAAGCTATCAAAGCATTGCGCATTGCTTTGAAAGACTATTTACCCGCTTCACTTATTTTTTTCTACATTAATTGAACTTTTCCACTAGGGAACCACCTCGCTCATCCGCTATTATCATAGATGCCTAAAAAAGTATTTATGGATAAGGAACTATTATATCGTTTTTTTGAAGGAGACGCTTCCGAAAACGAAATGCGAGCTATAAAGGAGTGGGCCGAGGCTTCCGAAGAGAACAGCCGCCTACTCCGCAGAGAACGGAAATTATTCAATGCCATGATTCTCGTTCAGCCGTCATTGACTGCATCAAAGCAGGCCATAGGTTCTGAGAATCAAGTAAAGAGACGCTATGCCATTCGAGAATTTTTGAAGATTGCAGCAGTGGTTGCGCTTGTAATCAGTGTCACGTGGGGATTGTTCTCTATAAAGAGTCTGTATAGTGGAAATGAGATGGCCATGCAAACCGTTATTGTTCCGGCAGGTCAACGCGTAAACCTGTTGTTGCCCGATGGGTCTAATGTATGGCTAAACGCCGGTACCGTGATGCGCTACCCGCTTTCTTTCATGAGCGGAAAACGTGAAATTACGTTGGAAGGCGAAGCTTATTTCGATGTGGCTCACGATGAGAAACATCCCTTTATCGTGCATACGCATGTATTAGATGTAGAGGTGCTTGGAACTCGGTTCAACGTGGAAGCCAGCAACAAGCGGCAGGTATTTAAGACCTCGCTCATGGAGGGACGAGTACGGATTTCATCTCCCAAGGACAATGCGGAAAAGAAATCCCTAATACTCCTGCCCGACAATGAGGCCACCTTGAAAGATGGACAATTGGTTGTGAGCAAAATTGAGGACTACAACGTCTATCGTTGGAGGGAGGGATTGCTCTGTTTCAAACAGAAGCCATTTGCTGAAATCATGAAAGACCTGGAACGTTATTACGATGTACGCATCATATTGGAAAAATCGTCGATAGCCCCCATTGTACTTACTGGCAAATTCAGAGTGACCGATGGATTGGACTACGCGCTTCGTGTCTTGCAACGTGATGTGGCCTTTACTTACAACCGCAACAAAGAAAATGATATCATTTATATAAAGTAGCAAAAGCCTAAATATGAACCTTTTAAAAAGATAATGCCTATGGAATAACACTAATAACAAAAGGTCGACGGATGTTTGCACCATCCATCGACCCGAACAACACAATTTTTTAAAAAAAATCGTATTAAACAATTCAAGTACAAAGATATGAAAAACATTCCTTTGTTGGGTTTTCATTGCCATGAAAATCCACAATTAAACCATTTATATTATAGAGTTATGCGGATATCCCTATTCCTCTTGTTCTTCTGCGCTTTTAGTATAACGGCAGGAAACGCCAATTCGCAAAATGCGAAAGTATCAATAAGCCAGCATAACGCCCCGTTAGAACAGATTTTGAATGAAATAGAATCACAAACAAATTATCTGTTTATTTATAAGAATGATGTAGACGTAACAGTACGCAAAACGCTCCGTATAAGCAAGAAGCCCGTGTCCGAGGTGCTCGATGTCCTATTACAAGGCTCACACGTCACCTATACCATAGAAGGAAACCACATCGTGCTGACTAATGGCTCGTCCACCGATACTCCCCGAAATCGTGTCACAGGTATCGTAACCGATGAAAAAGGAGAGCCATTGGCAGGTGTCTCTGTTGCCATCAAAGGCACTTCAGAAGGAACTATAACCGACCTCGATGGAAAATTCTCTCTATTGGCCGGCGCCAACAATGTACTCCAATTCAGCTATATTGGCTATATCATGCAAGAAAAAGCCCTGAAGGGCACAACGACCGTCCGAATCGTACTAAAGGAGGATTCAGAACTACTCGATGAGGTCGTTGTCATTGGCTATGGAACAGTACGTAAGTCCGATTTGACTGGTTCGGTATCTTCGTTGAACGGAGATCGTTTGAAAGAACGCAGCACCCCCAACTTATCTGCACAACTACAAGGGCAGATTGCCGGTGTACAAGTAACCCGCGGTACCGGTGACCCTTCCGCCTCCTCCGAAATCTTAATTCGCGGTGTCACCACGATGTCCGACAGCACACCGTTGGTCATTATCGATGGAATAGCCGGTACACTTGATGATGTCGATCCATCGGAAGTGCAAGACATACAGGTATTGAAAGATGCCTCATCAGCAGCCATTTATGGCTCCAGAGCTGCAGCAGGTGTCATTCTTATTACAACCAAAAGAGCACGCAACAATCGTTTCAGCATGAGTTATAATTATGAATATGGCATAGATATGCCTACAACCATGCCCAAGTACGCCGGAGCAAGAGATTGGATGATTATGAAGAACGAGCTGAACTATAACGATGGTGGCGACAACCTGCATGGCATATACGACCCTGAGTATATCGATGCATACGAAGCAAACCATGCAGCCGACCCCGACCACTATCCGTACACCGATTGGCAGGATGTTCTGTTGAAGGATCAAAGCAACCACCAGCGCCACTCCTTTACCTTATCAGGCGGAACGGAGAAGCTGTTAACCAACTTCAGCCTAAACTATTACAAAGGCAATTCGATGATTCCGGGAAAAGAATACGAACGTGTTTATGCCAGAGTAAACAACGACTTTAAAATCAACAACTGGATTCATGCCAAAGTAGATTTGAACGTAAGATTTACGGACCGTGAATACCCCAACAGTCCTATCTATTACACGCATCACTCCCAACCGCTTGCATCGTATGTCTGGTCAAGTGGCCTGATTTCACAGGGACGGGATGGCGAGAACCCTTATGCATTGCTACATTTGAACGGTAACCAAAAGACACGTGGTTTCGGATTTTCTGGAAAAATCGGTCTGGACTTGACCCCCGTCAAGGGATTGATAATCTCCGCCGTAGCAGCTCCTACCTACTACCTCTATAAGAGTAAAAAACACGAAAAGAAGTTTACGTTGTATGATATAGAGGGCAATGTCTACCCCAATTCATCCACCACGAATCTGCGCGAAGACCGCAACGACAACAACAGCCTGACTTTACAGCTATATGCCAATTACAATAAGACGTTAGGCAATCATTCACTTAACTTGATGGCCGGTTACGAAGATTATGCATTTAAGTGGGAAAATATGGGAGCTTGGCGCAACAATTACGTATTGTCATCCTATCCATACCTGAATTTGGGACCTGAAGACCAACAATACAACAACGGCAGTGCCGGACACAACGCCTACCGTTCTTATTTTGGTCGTTTGATGTACTCCTACGCCAATCGTTACCTTGTCCAGGCAAACGTCCGTTCAGACGGTTCCTCTCGTTTTGCCAAAGGCCATCGCTGGGGAACGTTCCCCTCGGCATCAGTGGGATGGGTCGTTACAGAAGAGCCCTGGATGAAAGAGAATAAAGTACTTGATTTCTTGAAAATCAGAGCTTCAATCGGCCAGTTAGGCAACGAACGCATCGGATCTGAATTTCCCTATTCGGCAGCCATGGAATTTGGCAACGCTTATGTTTCGAATAAGAATACTGGCTATGCAGTACCTACACAAAATGCTTATCAGTCAACCTACGCATTTGAAGACATCACTTGGGAAACTACCACAACTTATGGTATTGGTGTAGATGCCACTTTCCTCAAAAACCGCTTGCGTTTCACTGGAGAATGGTACTATAAGAAGACCAAGAACATGCTGTTGGTTATGAATTTCCCCAACTACATGGGTTATAACGCTCCCGAGCAAAATGCAGGCCGCATGAACACCAAAGGTTGGGACATATCGTTGGCATGGAATGACCGGGTAGGAGATTTCAACTACGGGGCAAGCCTCAACCTTTCTGATTATCGGTCGAAGATGGGCTATTTAGGGAATCTGCGTAAATTCTCTGGTAACAACATCACCGAAGAGGGATCTCATTTCAAAGAATGGTATCTCTATAAAAATAAGGGTATATTCTTGAATAACGACGCCCTTTATGACGCAGATGGTAAAAAAGTACCAGTGTTGGGTAATGAAGTTGCCGGCTGTATCCAATTTGAAGACGTAGACGGCGATGGCAAGATTTCGGCAGATAAAGACCGCGTGTATTGCGGCAATTCACTTCCGGAAATGCAGTTCGGTGCCTCCTTCTGGGCCGACTATAAAGGATTTGATTTCAATCTTTCATTGCAAGGTGTGGGGCATTGGCTGAAGTACATCAGCGACATCATGGTCCGCCCGCTCGAATGGGGATGGGCACAAGCTCCCGAAGTGTTGGTCAACAACCACTGGAGCCCCAACAATACGGACGAACAGAACGCACGAATGCGATATCCGTTAGTCTCATGGGCTCATCAAGGGCAGATTTACGGATCGAACGATTTCTGGCTTTACAATGCAGCCTATATGAGAATAAAAAATGTGACTTTAGGGTATACCATTCCACGTGACATTACAAAGCAGTTTTTAGTAGAAGGGTTACGTTTGTATGTAAGCGTAAGCGATCTGCCTGCCTTCAATTTGGGCAACGGTGGTGTCAAGGGATGGGATCCAGAACAAGACATCGACAAGGATTTCCTCACAACTTCCGTAATTTTTGGTGTAAAAGTAACCTTTTAAAACATTGTATCATGAAAAATTTGAAATATATCGCTGCAATAGTGATAAGTTCCATCATATCATCGTGTGCAGATCTTGATTTAAGCCCTCTTTCCGAAGGCTCTAGTAACAATTGGTATCATGACGATACAGAATATCTGATGTCACTGGACGACTTAATGAGATCAGACTTCTATCCTGTTGATGCTTATCCGTGGGATGACGACGTCTATAGCCGGAATGCGCAGGAAGAGACTAAAAACGGAAATATGACCTCTGAATCAGGCACAGCCAAATCGAGGTGGCTCATCCTGTATAAGGGCATTGCGCGTTCCTTGAGAATCCTCGAAAATCTTCAAAACGCCGAATCTAACACAAGTATTACTCCTGCAAATATCCAGCAATACAAGGGGGAGGCTTACTTTCACTTAGGATTCTCCTATGCCATGCTAGCCACGTATTACGGTGACGTTGTTCTGGACAAGAAAGGCATGTCGTTGGCTGAATCTTATACTGCTACCCGTTCACCCAAACGCGAAGTTTTGGAGTACGCTTACGAGTGCCTGGACACTGCCGCCGAACTGCTTCCCGATTCTTATGACGGACAGCTCAGACCTACCACCGGAGCAGCCTTGGGATTTAAGGTGCGTTTTGCCCTTTTCCACGGTGATTACCAACTGGCCATTGATGCAGCGGAACAATTGATAAAATCCGAAACTTACTCTTTGGAAACCAACTATCAAGAGCTATTCCAGAAGCCATATTCTAATGAGTTATTATTCTATTTTCAAGGTAATAAAGACTTACATTACTATTGTACCGACCTGTATGGATCTGTTAATAACTACTGCTTGCGTCTGATTGGAGGTAATTGCAACCGTGGTCCTTCTATACAGTTGGTATGTTCATACCTGTGTACGGACGGTCTTCCGATTGACGAGTCACCTTTGTATGACCCGAAAAATTTCTGGGCAAACCGTGATCCACGTTTAGCATATACCGTACAGCCGTTCATATTGAAGCACGACCCCAACTATCCAGACTATGTGTATCACCGTGAACATACACAATATTATTTGGACATGATTTCCAAAGGACACACCGAATACACCGATAGCTTGTTAGAAAATAAATATCCGGAATATTTTATCTATGGTTATGAGTATGCCCCAAATCCATACGCTACCAAATGCCTGAATGCATCAACCCATAAGATGGATCGGAACAACGACTCTAAAGCCAGCAACGAGCACGCTGCTTACCAAGGATTCATCATGAAAAAATATGTCACTGATGAATGGACGGATTATCGCAGTATGGCTTCGCACGCCTATAATACGTTCCCCTATTTAAGATATGCTGAAATTTTGTTGTCATATGTCGAGGCTAAGAATGAGTTAGGACAGTGTACGCAAGAAATTTTGGATAACACAATCAACAAAGTGCGCGAACGTGCGTATAATGGGACCGGATTGGTTTACCCATATGTAAAAATGGCTTCGCAAGAGAAGTTACGTACCATTATCCGAATGGAGCGGCGTATGGAATTTCCGTTTGAAGGAATTCGCTACCGCGACCTGCTACGTTGGAAAATAGCGGATAAAGTATTTAACACCAGCGAATATCATTTAAGCCGTGCATGGTCTGGGCGTGCTGATTGGGACGGACAAGACATGAGTATTGTATCCGATGCTTTCAAGGCGCTGTTGAAAAACTGGAACGAGGGGAATTACCCTATTGGAGGCATCCCAGAGATTGATGAAAACGGATTGCCGGATGTGGAATACATGGTGGATAAAGGTTACCAAATCAGGTTCTATCAATATCATTTCAATAAAGATAAAAATTATCTATGGCCCATCCCAGCTTCCGACTTGCTGGTCAACGATAACTTGACTCAGAATCCTGGATATTGATTTCTCGGCCCATAAGGCTGTTCCCTAAATTTTTTCAGAAAAACCATCGGCCTCGGCCGGTGGACTATCTGGTTGTTTTTTCTTCGCTTTCGGGAGGAAAAAGGGGATTCCATGCTTCTCCCGAAAACGAAATTATTCTTTCAAACCGTTCACATGGCTGTAAATCAGTTTTTTTCAAAATAAGTAAAACGGCACAATAAAAATAAAAATGAAATTAAATAGGTATTTATATATATGGCTGGTATATCTGTGCATCCCTTGTGATTTAGAGGCCCAAAAGTTGACGGATTATGTGGATCCATTCATCGGTTCAGGCGGACATGGGCACGTATTTGTAGGGGCTAATGTTCCATACGGAGCGGTTCAAGTGGGTCCCTGTAACTTTTATAAAGGATGGGACTGGTGTTCCGGTTATCATTATCGAGACAGCATGATTGTCGGTTTTTCTCAACTGCATCTCAGCGGAACAGGAATAGGCGACCTTGGAGATGTACTGATAATGCCCTATATGGGAGAGATGAAGTTGCATCGCGGACAGGAAAAAGAACGGTACAGCGGCTATGCATCTAAATTTTCTCACAAGAATGAGCTTGCCCAACCAGGATATTACCGTGTCAGGCTCGATGATTACAACATTGATGTGGAGTTGACTGCTTCAGAACGCGTAGGGTATCATCGATATACTTTTCCGCAAGGAAAAAATGCTCGTGTAATCATAGACTTGAAAGAAGGTATTAACGACAAGGCAATTGATACCTATCTGGAACAAGTGGACAAATATACCTTGAAAGGGTATCGTTCATCGAAAGGATGGGGACAAAAGCAGCAAGTGTTTTTCGCTATCAAGTCGTCTGTACCCATTCGTGACTTATCTATTTTCAACGATTTAGAACCTATTCCAAGGAAAAAAGGACATGGTGCATCAATCAAAGCACTGCTTACTTTTCCCGAATCTCCCGGAACGTTATCCTTAAAGGTCGGTATATCTCCGATTAGCCCGGAGAATGCACTCTCGAATATAAAATCGGAGATTCCTCATTGGAATTTTGAGGAAATTGTCGAACAAGCCTGCAATAAGTGGGACAAGGAGTTGGATAAAATTGTTGTAGAAACAAAAAATGAAGCTGATAAACGGAAGTTCTATACAGCAATGTTTCATCTGATGACACATCCATCTTTGTTTAACGATTGTAACGGAGATTATATGGGCTCCGACTGGAGAAAATATAAAAATCCAGGATTCGACAATTATACAATCTTTTCACTTTGGGACACATATCGTGCAGCACATCCCCTTTTCACGATTATCGACCCTAAACGTACGGCCGATTTCGTGAATAGTTTGCTTGCCGTTTATGAACAAACCGGACAACTGCCCATATGGCACCTGCGCGGATATGATACAGGAACAATGGTGGGCATCAACAGCCTGCAGGTCATCGCCGAGGCCTATCTGAAAGGGAATAAAGGTTTCAATGCAGAAAAAGCATATCAAGCCCTGAAGGACGTGGCCATGAGCGATGTGCGTGGTATGGACTTCGACCGGAGTTTCAAGCCGATTCCATCAGATGTAATGAAAAACCGTCCGGTAGCTACGGCTCTTGAATACGGAATAGGGACAGCAAGTATTGCCATGATGGCCAAGGCTATGGGTAAAGTAGAAGATTATAACTATTTCAGTAAACGGGCACGCAATTATCGACTTTATTATGATACTGAAACTGGTTTCTTTCGCGGAAAGATGGCTGATGGGAGCTGGAATCCTGTTTTTCATCCGATAAAGTCCAAAAAGCCTTGGGCCACTGACTACGCGGAAGGAAACCCTTGGCAATACTTGTGGCTGGTTCCGCAGGATGTGAAGGGACTGGTTAGCCTGCTAGGGGGGGAAGTAGCTTTTGAAGATAAATTGGACGCCTTTTTTACGCTCGCATCGGGTGATGAAGAAGATGTATTGCTGGATCTTACTGGCTGCATAGGTCAATATGCGCATGGCAACGAACCGAGCCACCACATAGCCTATCTATATACTTACATCGGACAGCAGTGGAAAACAGCCCGGCTAACTCGCCATATATTGAATAATTTTTATCACGACCATCCTGACGGAATCATAGGTAATGAAGACTGCGGACAGATGTCAGCTTGGTATATATTCTCTTCGATGGGCTTTTATCCGGTATTTACAGCTTCTGGCCAGTATGTACTTGGCAGTCCGCTATTCGACAGGATAACCATCAATCATGAACATAATAAACCGTTTGTGATTGAGACGATTGACAATTCTCCTCAGAACATATACATACAAAGTGCAGAACTGAACGGAAAGAAATATGATTTATCCTATATTACTCATCAAGAGATTGAGCAAGGAGGCAAATTAATAATCAGAATGGGTGCTAAACCTAATTACAATTTTGGAGCAAATCCGGTCAGTCGCCCGCAAAGCCGAATGTAAATGGATTGAATTGAACAGTTCTGTTCATAGAATTAAATAAATGTATTAACTAAAAAAGAATGTAATGAATCAAAGAATCAAAACCTTATGTGCAGGCCTACTTTGCGCGGCCGCTCTCAATGCACAGCGTGTAGAATGGGTTTCTACAACCGATGACAGTCGTTGGCAAACATCCAACAAGTTAAAAATGGAAAATGCTTTGCCCAATACCAAGTGCGACATCAAAATTACTGGTGAAACGGCTCAGGTGATAGAAGGATTTGGCGGTTGTTTCAGCGAACTGGGATGGGATGCGCTAATGGAGCTTTCTGAGGCAGAGCGCAACAAGATCATCTACAACCTGTTTAGCCCCCAAGAAGCAAACTTCAATTATAACAGAATGCCTATAGGTTCAAGTGATTTTGCCCTGAGTGCCTATTCACTGAACGATGTAGCTGATGACTTTACAATGGATAATTTCAGTATTGCCCGCGACCGCCATATCTTGTTGCGTTTTATCAAGGCTGCACAAAAAGAAAACCCGAGTATGCTCTTCTTTGCGTCACCCTGGGCACCACCGGCTTGGATGAAAACAAACAATCATTATGCAAGCACAGCCAGTACAAAAGGATTCAATGGATTGCCCGCCGAACGTAGCAATACCAAGGATGCTACAGGATTCAAAATGCTCGATGGCTACTTAAAAGCCTATGCACTCTATTTTTCCAAATACATCCGAGCTTATGAAAAAGAAGGTGTGCCAATTTCAGTAGTATATCCGCAGAACGAACCTTTTTCCAATCAAGTATACTCCAGTTGCAAATGGAGACCCGAAGACTTGGCATTCTTCATCAGTGATTATTTAGGTCCCAAGTTTGAAGAAGACGGTATAAAGACTGATATCTATTTTGGTACCGCCAACACCAGTGTAGCAGATTATGTCAGAGTCGTACTCAACAACGAAAAGGCTGCCAAATACATAAAGGGTGTCGGTTTTCAATGGTCTGGAAAGAAAGCAATCCCCATCATCAGCAAAGAGTACCCACATCTGAAATATATGCAAACCGAATCAGAATGCGGCAATGGAGCCAATATTTGGAGCCAAGCAGAATATACTTGGGAGTTAATGCACCAGTATCTTACCAACGGAGCCCGCGTCTATGCTTATTGGAACTTGATACTTGACCAAACAGGCATGAGTCCTTGGGGATGGAGACAGAATTCACTTATTACCATCAACAAAGAGACGAAAGAGGTGAAATACAATCCCGAATATTACATCATGAAGCATGTCAGCAAATACGTATTGCCGGGTGCACATCGACTGGTAACCAACGACACCCCCAATCATTTGGCATTCCAGAATCCAGATGGAAAAATTGTTGTAGTGATTGTAAACCTAGAAGAAACCGACAAGGAAATGAGCGTAGGATACAAAGACAAAATCATACGTCTGACCATAAAAGCGAAGTCGTTCAATACAATTAAGTTCTAAACACACGTTAAAGGATAAACAAATAAGCATGAAAAAATATATCTGGTTATTGATGGCTATCGGGACGATTGGATGGCTATCGTCTTGTAATAAAGTGAGTGAAAACAAGGCTCCCGTAGATTATGTGAATCCATATATAGGAAATATCAGCCATTTATTGGTTCCTACTTTCCCTACTGTCCATCTGCCCAACAGCATGCTTAGGGTTTATCCTGAACGTCGAGAATACACGACTGATTACGTTTCCGGTTTACCGGTTATCGTAACAAGTCATCGGGGGCATTCAGCTTTCCGCATAAGCCCGAAGAGTGGAACTTTGGACGATACCATTTCTGTCATGGGATACACCTATGATAACGAACGGATTACTCCTTATCGCTATTCGACCTATTTGGATGAAGCAAAAGTGGAGGTTGATTTTGCCCCCTCCCATCAATCAGCAGTCTATAACCTAAAATTTGCAGAAGCCAATGAAAACCTGCTTCTTATTTATAGTCAGAACGGTGCATTAAATGTGTCCGGACAAACCGTTTCCGGATATGAAATCATCGGAAACGGTTCTGTGAAAGTCTATTTGTATTTGGAAACAGAACAGCCGGTGGTTAAATCGGGAGTGGTAGCTGATAGGATGGTTCAATACGACCGCAACTCGACTCAAAAGAAAGGTGAGTCAATTGCGTTGCAATTCGACTCAAAACAGATAAACCTGCGTTATGGAGTTTCATTTATCAGCGAAGAACAAGCACGAAGGAACTTGCACAGAGAAATTGAGACCTATCGCGTAGATGATGTGGCACAAATTGGGAGAGATATTTGGAACAAAACCCTTGGAAAAATAGTCGTAGATGGAAGTTCCGAGAGCGACAAAACCGTATTTTACACATCATTATACCGAACATATGAACGCATGATTAATATATCCGAAGACGGGAAATATTACAGTGCATTTGATGGTAAGGTACATGAAGACGGTGGCATTGCCTTCTATACAGACGATTGGATTTGGGATACTTACCGAGCCACACACCCTTTACGCATATTGATAGAACCGGAGATGGAAACAGCCATGATAAACTCTTATTTACGCATGGCCAATCAAACGAAAGAGGGATGGATGCCCACTTTCCCCGAGGTAACAGGCGACAGCCACCGAATGAATGGAAACCATGCGGTCGCAGTCATATGCGATGCTTATTACAAGGGATTGCATGGCTTCGATCTACAAACAGCTTACGATGCCTGCAAAGGGGCGTTGACCGAAAAAAGTCTGTTGCCATGGTTGCGTATTCCCAATACAGAGTTAGACGATTTTTACCGGGATAACGGTTATTTCCCCGCTTTACAGCCCGATGAAGAGGAGTATGTAAAAGCTGTACATGGTCATGAAAAACGACAGCCTGTTGCTGTTACACTCGGCACATGTTATGACGATTGGTGCTTGTCGCGGATAGCAAAAGTGTTGGGAAAAGATAACGACTACGATTACTTTTTTAAACGTTCCCTCAATTACCGCAACATCTATAACACGGAGACCGGTTTTTTTCATCCAAAAGACAAGCATGGAGCGTTTATAGCACCCTTTGATTATCGCTATGCAGGCGGACAAGGCGCCCGAAACTATTATGGAGAGAATAATGGTTGGATTTACCGTTGGGATGTCCCCCATAATGTGGATGACCTGATTCGCCTGATGGGATCTCGCCAAAATTTTACTCGAAACTTAGATCAGATGTTCCGTGAGCCGTTGGGCAAAAATAAATATACATTCTACGCACAACTACCCGATCACACAGGTAACGTCGGACAATATTCTATGGCCAATGAGCCATCCTTACACATTCCTTACTTATACAATTATGCGGGTACTCCTTGGAAAACTCAAAAAAGGATACGCCGGCTGTTGGAGCAATGGTTCCGGAACGACTTGATGGGAATGCCTGGCGATGAAGACGGAGGAGGCATGACAGCCTTTGTCGTATTTTCGGCCATGGGATTCTATCCTGTAACCCCCGGATTACCGGTTTACAACATTGGAAGTCCGCTTTTCGAACATATCAAGATAGACTTGGGAAACGGAGTTTTCTTCGAAATTGAGGCTCACGGTTGTTCAAAAGAACATAAGTACATCCAAGCCGCTTGGCTGAACGGACAGGAATGGAACAAACCGTGGTTCAGCCATGATGACATCAAGAATGGTGGAAAGCTGATACTTATAATGGGCGATAAGGCAAATGAAAATTGGGGGACAAAATCGGTACCCCCATCGGGAGGTACTTTTCATAAATAACTTTAATGTAGAACAAACCGTTTACAAATATGATGACTAAAGCAGATAAAAGCTCACAAACGATAGGACGTATTGTCTTTTTGGATTGGTTGCGTGCCATTGCATGCTTGATGGTGTTGTTAGTGCATGCATCAGAGTGTGTCTATTCTAATGATTATTCTTTTTCGTTTCCTTCGGAGTCTGGTCGTTGGAGCGTGTGCTTGATTAATGGCCTCATGCGTCCGGCAGTTCCTCTATTTCTGATGGCTTCCGCCTACTTGCTGGTTCCTCTCAAAACAAATACACAAACCTTCTTTCGAAAACGTTTTGTACGAGTTGTTGTTCCGTTTGTAGTGTGGTTGATTGTGTATGCAACGGTTCCGGTATTGTGGGGAGAATACACAACAACCGATGTGTATAATAATTTGACCCAAATTTTCATTAATTTTATTCCGCGCGCTTCTCATTTGTGGTTTGTCTATATGCTTATCGGGATTTACCTGATTATGCCCATACTCTCTTCCTGGCTTGCACACGTTGAACGACGCGAAGAGGAATTTTACTTGGGACTGTGGCTTTTCACCACGCTATTTTGGCATGCCCACGAACAGTTTGGAGATATTTTCGGCGAATGCTGGTGGAATCCGTTTCCGCTTTTCCACTATGTCTCCGGCTATGTAGGTTATATCGTATTGGCTCACTACATCCGTAACTATCTGGACTGGTCTGTCAAAAAGACATTTTATATAGCTCTTCCATGTTTTCTGCTGGGGTATGCCTATTGTGCGTGGTCCTTCTATACCCGTTCATTTACGGTTGAGGCCGTACATCAACTGGAAATGAGTTGGCAAACGACCTCTATAGCTCCGGTGATGATGAGTTTTGGAGCCTTCATGTTAATTAAGAAAGTCACCTGTGCAGGCAATGTCTATCGTTATGTTCAGGATGTGTCGATTGTAAGTTATGGAATCTATTTAATGCACATGTTACTACTACCTTTTGTCTATAGTTGGTGTAATTCAACCATGCCCGTTGCCGCCGCTATCATATCGACAGCCGTAATAACATATACGGCCTGTTATGTGGTGAGTCGGTTCATTTCAAGTCTGAAATTCGGAAATTTTTTTATAGGATAAATTGAAATCAATAAGAAAAATCATAAGATGAAACGAAGAGATTTTTTAAAAAAGGGCGGAATACTTGCCACGGCTGCAACGTTGCCCGGAATTATGACAGCAAAGGTGGAACGGAAAGAAAATGAAACATTGAAAAAACATGAGATAAATATAGGCGGACATTGGGATGTAATTGTTGTCGGAGGTGGTCCATCGGGATGCGCTGCTGCTACAGCCGCTGCACGTGAAGGAGCTAAAACATTATTGATAGAAGGCACTGGTGCACTGGGAGGCATGGGGACATCGGGATTGTTGAACGCTTGGTGTCCGTTTACCGATAAGGAAAAAATCATCTATAAAGGAATTGCAGAGAAAGTCTTTATGGAAGCACGCAAAGGGGTGCCGCACGTACATGGTAATGATTGGGTACCCATTAATACCGAATACCTGAAAGTGGTGTACGATGACCTGGTGATGTCTCAAGGGGTATCTGTTCTGTTCTTTTCCAGCATGGCAGCTGTCGAAATGAGCGGAAAGGGAACTGTCGATGCCGTGATTGTGGCCAACAAGGCCGGGCTAACAGCCTATAAGGCAAAAGTCTTTATCGATTGCACCGGTGACGGCGATTTAGCAGCTCGTGCAGGAGCCGATTTTGAGAAGGGCAACGGCAATGGAGAAGTGCAAGACGGAACACTCTGTTTTGCGTTGGCCAATGTCGACCCGTATGCGTTTTCTCTACTTGGAACGGTCCAATCAACAAAGAAGGATAGTCCGATATTCAAGATGTTGGAATCCGGAAAGTATAATCTTATAACGGATACCCATATCAACGACAAGTATGCAGGACCGGGCTACCTGATGTTTAATGCCGGACATGTAAAAGCCGATGGTACCGATCCGGTTTCACTGTCGGAAGCAATGATGAAGGGACGAAAAATTGCAAGACAATTTCAAGAAGGATTGGCAGAATTTGAGCCGAAAGCATTTGCTTCGTCCTATCTGGCAGCCACAGCTTCGTTGCTGGGAGTGCGCGAAAGTAGACGAATAAAGTGCGACTATACTTTTACATTAGATGACTGGTTGGCACGTAGGGAGTTTGAAGACGGCATCGGCCGTAACTCTTATTACATAGACGTACATCGGGAAGATGCTGAAAAATATCCCCGTTATGGTCGTGGAGAGTCGCATGGAATCCCATTCCGCTGCCAGTTACCGATTGGATTGAAAAATGTATTGGTAGCCGGTCGTTGCATCTCAACCGACCATTATGCACATGGCAGTTTGCGCGTAATGCCTCCCTCTTTGGTGACAGGCGAAGCAGCAGGTATAGCTGCAGGGCATATTTGCCAGTCAGCTTCCATCAATGTGCACAATGTGGATATTTCCCAACTTCGACGTCGGTTGACCGAAGTGGGACAGTTGCTTTAATATCTGGATAAGACCTTGAAGAGTATAATACGTTACAAAGTAAATCGAAACAAAAAAATTAGGATGCAAAGAATAAAGTGGATGATTGCCATATGGGTGTTTTTATCGACACCCTGTTATGGGCAGGGTAAAAAGCCTACTTGTTTGTCTAAGGATAAGGAGACAAAAACTCATTTTTATGATTTGAATAAAAATGGAAGAATGGATACGTATGAAAACCCTACGGCAACTATCGCAGCGCGCGTAGACGACCTTCTTTCACAAATGACGTTAGAGGAAAAAGTCGGGCAGATGCTGACTTCCTTGGGCTGGCAGATGTACGAACGCACAGGAGATAACATACGGCTAACGGAAAAACTAACAGAGGAGCTTGACAAATATCACATAGGTTCCCTATGGGGATTTATGCGTGCCGATCCTTGGACGCGACGTACTTTGAAAACGGGATTGAATCCCGATTTGGCAGCCAAAGCTGCCAATATGCTCCAACTTCATGTCATCGAACATACCCGTTTGGGCATTCCTACCTTTTTGGCTGAAGAGTGTCCCCATGGACATATGGCCATTGGAACCACGGTTTTCCCTACCGCCATCGGGCAGTCAAGTACTTGGAATCCCGATTTGATAGAACAGATGGGACGCGCCATCGCTTTGGAAGCAAGTGCACAAGGGGCACACATCGGCTACGGACCGATACTGGACTTGGCACGCGATCCTCGCTGGTCGCGCATGGAAGAGACCTATGGAGAAGACCCCTTCCTTATCAGTAAAATGGGCGAAGCACTTGTACGTGGCTTCCAAGGAGACAGCCTTCTTGTACGAGGAAAAACACTGTTGGCTACTCTGAAACATTTCGCTGCTTACGGTTGGACAGAAGGCGGTCATAACGGGGGAAGTGCACACGTACCCATACGCGAATTGGAAGAAAATGTACTGCCTCCTTTTCGGGAAGCTATATCAGCCGGCGCACTGTCGGTTATGAGTTCATATAACGAAATAGACGGAACTCCTTCAACCTCCAGCCACTACCTCTTGACAGAAGTGCTGAGGAATCGTTGGAATTTTCAGGGATTTGTTGTTTCAGACCTTCGTTCCATTGGCCGTTTGAAAGAGCACGGTGTGGCAGGTAACGATTACGAAGCAGCAGTAAAGACTGTGAATGCAGGATTAGACTGTGATTTGGGAATAAGCGTATACGGGAACCAATTGGTAGAGGCTGTAAGAAAAGGCGATGTCTCTCAAGAAGTCTTAAACAAATCGGTGGCTCGAATCTTGCAGCTAAAATTTAAAATGGGACTGTTTGATAATCCCTTTGTCGATGAGCAGATAGCGAAAAAAGTTGTCTCTGCCCCAAACCATGTGGAACTGGCAAAAGAGGTGGCCCGACAATCCATTGTCTTACTAAAGAATAAGAACGGAGTCTTACCCTTGGCCAAAAACAAAAAACAGAAGATTGCAATTATAGGCCCTAATGCAGACAATGTGTACAACATGCTGGGCGATTACACTGCACCGCAAGCAGCAGGTTCCGTCATCACCCTTTTTGAAGGTATCCGAACAAAAGTAGGAAGTGAACTAGTCACTTATGCAAAGGGGTGTGCAGTGCGCGACACCGTTCGTTCAGGCTTTCCCGAAGCTATGGTTGCAGCAACGGCAGCAGATGTGGTGATTATGGCAGTAGGCGGCTCCAGTGCACGCGATTTTTCGTCTGAATATGAAGATACGGGTGCTGCCCGTGTTTCCCGAGAGTCTGTTAGCGACATGGAAAGCGGAGAAGGATACGACAGGTCTACTTTGGAACTGATGGGAAACCAATTGGAACTAATACGAGCTGTCAAAAAGTCAGGTAAACCGTTGATATTGATATTCATAAAGGGGCGTCCGCTCCTTATGGAAGGAATCATTCAAGAGGCCGATGCCATTGTCGACGCTTGGTACCCCGGATCTCAGGGAGGGCATGCGATTGCAGATGTCTTATTCGGAGACTATAATCCAGCCGGTAGACTCAGCGTTTCGGTACCCCGTTCAATCGGGCAATTACCCGTCTATTACAACCCTAAAAGACAGGGAAACCGCAATCGTTATGTCGAAGAATCCGGTATGCCCCGCTATTGCTTTGGCTTTGGCCTTAGCTATACATCCTTTAAATATTCAGATATGAATATAACTATCAACGAGGGTAGTAACAATTGCACCATAAACGTTTGCGTAAAAGTCACGAATACAGGACAAATGGCCGGTGATGAAGTAGTTCAACTTTATCTACGCGATGAAGTGAGCAGCTACACTACCCCGGCAAAACAACTGAGAGCCTTTAAGCGAATACATTTAGCGATAGGAGAGTCTAAAGAGGTAATGTTTACGCTGGATAAAAAATCATTGGCACTATATACGCAAGGTGGAGAATGGGTAGTAGAACCTGGATTCTTTTCGCTAATGGTCGGAAGCTCAAGCCAAAACATTCGATTAGAAGATAAAATTCAAATCACCCGGAAATACATTTTAAAAATGTAAAGCCCGTTGGCGGAATTAATCCATACGCAAAATCTGAAAAATAGAACATTTTCTTACCTGCTACCTGCCCACTCCCCACCTGATCCCTACCAACTTCCGACCTGGCCTCTACGTATAGATTGGGAGATGATAGAGTACGGAGAGGGAGCAGGTAAGAGGGTACTTGAAAAACAGATTATAAAGAATGAACCTAATTATCAAATCATATTTTATGAAAAACTTTAAATTAATGACACAGAATAAATACTTATTACTTATTTTTTCAGTATGTTTGTGTTCGTGCACTTCCCATCCAAAGTTTGACGCCTCCCCTTTGCTGGACTACTGTCAGGTGCAAATCGGTAAGAGTCTGTCCACGCTGGAGGACAGCACACAAATGCCCCGCAATATATTGCCGTCCCGCGGAGAGCGCCATTGGAACTGTACCCCCATCCACGACTGGACCAGCGGCTTCTGGCCCGGCATACTTTGGTATGCCTACGAGCACTCTCACGATGCGGCGCTGAAGGGGCAGGCCGCACGTTATACCTCCGCCCTGTATCCTGTGCTCGACCGCAAGACCGACAACCACGACCTAGGCTTCATGATGTATTGCAGTCTGGGCAATGCCTACCGGCTGACGGGGGAACGGATATACAAGGAAATGCTGCTCCGTGCCGCCGATTCATTGGCGACCTTGTTCGACGAAAGAGTCGGCACGATTCACTCGTGGCCGGGGATGAAGCGGCAGAAAGGCTGGCCGCACAACACGATCATCGACAACATGCTGAACTTGGAGTTGCTGTTCTGGGCGGCGAAGAATGGCGGCGGCAAGAAACTACTGTACGACATCGCCCTGAGCCACGCTGAAATGACAGCCCGCAACCAGTTCCGGGACGATTACAGCACCTGCCACGTCGTGGTCTATGATACAATCGGCGGGAAACGGATCAGCCAATTGACACATCAGGGATATGCGGACGTCTCCCTGTGGGCACGCGGGCAGGCCTGGGCCATTTACGGCTTCACGATGTGCTACCGGGAGACCGGCGAGCCCTCCTTCCTGGACACCGCCCGAAAAGCGGCCGATATCTACCTGGAAAGGCTTCCCGAAGACGGCGTGCCCTATTGGGACTTCGATGCCCCCGGCATTCCCAACGAACCGAGGGACGCTTCGGCCGCGGCAGTGGTGGCCTCCGCATTGCTCGAACTGAGCACCTATGTCAAGGATAAGGGAAAGGCGGCTTGCTATTTTGATGCTGCCACAAAGATGCTGGAAACTTTGTCATCCCCGGCCTACCTAAGTAGAGATACGAACGACGCCTTCCTGCTCCATTCCACCGGGCACAAACCTCAGAACTCGGAAATAGACGTCTCAATCATCTATGCGGACTATTACTACATAGAGGCGCTGACCCGGCTGGACAGGATAAATAATAACCATAAAGTGACTGGACGATGAAGAACCTATTCATATTATTGGCGGGGCTGTTCCTTGCACAGGCGACCTTTGCCCAACAGGACGCTGATTTCTATTTCTATTCCCAAGAAGACATCAGGAACATCCGATCGTCCTCGAAAACCGGCTGGGGACAAAAAATCCTGAGCAGACTGGAGAAAACAATAAGGGACAGGCAACAGCACCCGCTGGAGATACCCGTATTGGAAGGCGGCCACGGACACCACTATTTCTGCCCGGTGCACAACACCCAGTTCGTGTTCGACTGGAACAGCCCCGACGGGCACTATTGCACGGAATGCCGCAAGAAGTGGAGCGGGGTGGACAAATACGACTGGGCATGGGTGAACTTCGTGCATGCGGCCAACCTGGAGTACCTGAAAGCCAACATGTACCTGTACTTGGCTACGGACAAAAGGCGGTTTGCCCGCAACATCGCTTCCATGCTGCTGGACCTGTCACGGAAATACCCTGTCTACAAGATACACGACCGGGAACGAAGGTACACCCCCGGCACCAGCGGCAAGATGTTCTCCCAAAGCCTGGACGAGGCGGTATGGGCGATAGACGTCGCCCGCGCCTACCTGGTGGCTGCCAAAGCGATGACGGTGGACGAACGGCGGCAGATAGAGGAGGGCTTCCTGCGCCCATGCGCGGAGCTGCTGATGGCCAGCCGCGACAAGGGCAACTGGCAAGTGTGGCACAACGGGGGAATCATTGCACTAGGCGTCGCCCTGAAAAACGACTCCATCATCCACGTTGCCCTGGACAAGCCCGTGTTGGGATATTACGACATGCAAAAACACCATGTATATGATGACGGATGGTGGAACGAAGGTTCCGTAGTCTACCATTTCTACCCATTGAGGGCCATCCTGCTGTCGGCCGAGGCCGTGAGGTGCCGTCGTATCGACCTGTACGATCGGAAGGTGGTCAACATGTTCCTCTCCCCGGTGCGGATGCTCTATCCCGACCTGACGTTCCCCTCCCAAAATGACGGCTGGTATGGGACGGCCTTGTTCGACCAGACCGCCTTGTACGAGGTTGTCGCCTTGCGTACGGGGAACCGCCAGATGCGGGAAATCCTGTCCGCCTGCTATCGAACTGTGGAAAGGAGTTCCCCGGAGGCCTTGGTCAACGGGAGCAGCATGGAAACCGGAACGGGATCCCCTTCCCTGTCCGGCCACCTATTCCCGGATTTGGGTGTCGGCCTGTTGCGCTACCGTAGCAAGACCGTTGTCCTGAAAAACGGGCCGAGCGGAGGGCTGCATGGCCATCCGGACAAACTGTCGGTAAGCATCCACGACGGCCGCAGGGAAATACTGCCGGATCTGGGCACTACCGCGTATGGGGTGCCTGACTGCTATGCGTGGTACCGGAAGAGCATTTCGCACAATACGGTGACGGTCGACAAAAAAGACCAGGCGGCCACTGGCGGGAAGATCTTCCTGTTCGAGACCACCCCCGATGGCGGGCGCATGGAAGCCGTCTTGGACAGCGCCTATGCAGGGGTGAGGATGCGCCGGAGCCTGTCTTTGGAGAAATCGGTGCTGACCGACCGCTTCGTTTGTGAATCGGAGGACGAACATGTGTATGACTATACGTTGATTCTTCGCGATCCGGTGGCTTTGTCTGCCGCACAGTGCGACACATTGCCCGAATACGGGCGCATCTCGCAGGTGACAAAAGCTACGGGAAAGGGAGATTGCCGTTTTGAACTGCGTGACGGGACAGGGCTGGCACTACATGTGAATGGACCTTATGACCTATATACGGGAGTGGCACCAGGCATTCCGCCCAAGGGGCTGGAGCCGGGAGAGGATGTTTATCCTTTGATTCTGCGGACAAAGGGAAAGAAAATGGAAGTAGAGGTGACTTGGGAACTGGTTGATTGAAAAAAAGCAGATGAATGCGATATAATAAAAAGCGGTAGACAATAGATTAATACACCATGAATTGAGGATGAGCCCCCAACCGGCCCATCCTCAAAAAGTTTACATACTTGACTCTATTCCGTTCAAGGCCGGATAACAAAAGAGCAATGCACTAAATCAGCAGTCCGCGAACTGCCGCCCACCATTAGCTCATAATTGCCTTCGGACACACACATGGTATTGCTTTGCGGGTTCCACCACATCAGTTCCTTATCGCCCAGCTCAAATGACACATCGACTGTCTTTCCGGCTGGGATATGTACTCGCTTGAAAGCACGCAATGCCTTGTTCGGTCCTTCTACATCATCGTTTTTCTTCAAATAGACCTGCACAACCTCTTCACCGTCACATTTGCCGGTATTGGTTACGGGGACACTCAATCTCAATTTCTCACCGGACTTTATATTATCCGAACCAAGCACCACAGCGCCATAGCTGAAAGAGGTATAGCTCAATCCATGACCGAAGGGGAAAAGCGGTTCCTGGGTCATGTAACGGTAAGTCCGGCCCGTCATATTATAATCCTCAAAATCTGGAAGCTGTGACACATTACGGTAGAAGGTTACCGGCAAGCGTCCTGCCGGATTGTAATCACCGAACAAGACTTCAGCTACAGCCGTACCACCTGCCTGACCGGGATACCATGCCTGCAGGATAGCTCCACACCTCCCGGTTTCCGGCTCCAAGCCGATAGGAGAACCTGAACAGTTCACCAACACCACCTTTTTACCGGCACGGTGCAAAGCGGCAATCAGTTCCCGCTGGACAGCAGGCAACTCTATATCGGTACGGTCGCCTCCTCTGAATCCGGGAAGCTCAACACCCATCTCCTCGCCTTCGAGGTTCGGAGAGACTCCTCCCACAAAGACCACGACATCAGCATCCTTTACACGCTCCACAGATTTCCTCACATCCACTTCATTCTTAAATCCAAGGTCAAAGTTCAGCTGTGCATCGCTACGGAAATATTCAAAATCCAATTCAACGTCATACGTTTTTCCTGCTTGTACCTGCAAAGTATAAGCACTCTTCTGCCCACCGTGCTGATTGGAGAATCCTCTCACTTCCTCCCCATTTATCCGCAATCTCCCTGAGCCATAAGCATAGATGTCAAAGACCACCTCTCCCGACTGGTCGGGAGTGAATACGCTGTTGTAGGTAGCCGAGAAGTCGGTAAGGTTCACACCCGGAGCAAAAACCGTGGCACCGGATGTACAGAAATGGAAAGGAGTGGTCACTTGGGCAGTAGTGACTGGCTCACCGTCACGAGTCACGTTATTCCAGTAGCGTGCAGTAAATCCGGGTTTCCCGTCGGCAGTCTTGCAACGGTTGAAGACGCTCTGTATCTGAGCTCTCTCCACCCATCCGCAGCCTTGTTCATAAATAAGCCGGTCATCAGTCCCCAAGGCTTTTCTAATTCCGTCCAGAATGGTGACTGTGTGCGGAGGCATACCGTTATAATTTCCCCACTGCATCACAGAATCATTGGCGTTCGGACCCATCACGGCTACAGTCAGCCCTCCACGCTTCAACGGCAAGGTATTATCCTTGTTCATAAGCAGTGTCATTGACTTGCGAGCCATGTCGAGCGCCAGAGAGTCGTGTCCGGCAGAAGCCACCACAGAAAAAGGAATGCCGGTCCAGGACACCTTCTCCGGCTCGTCCATTTCACCCAAGGCAAAGCGAGCCGTCAAAAGGCGCTTGACTGCTACATCCACTGCTTTTTCATCAATCTTTCCCTGCTTCACCGCTTCTACCAGGGCCTCGTAACTCGAACCGCATTCCAAGTCAGTCCCACTCAGCACCGCAGCCGCCGAAGCGGACTCTGCATCAGGATGCGTCTTATGACCATAATCTCTGTAAAAATCGGCAATAGCTCCACAGTCCGAAAGGACAATACCGTCAAATCCCCACTCATCGCGCAAAATCTGCATCAGCAGGCGGTCGCTACCGCAACAAGGATCGCCCTCAAAACGGTTGTAGGCACACATCACCTCCTTCACTTTTCCTTCTTTCACCAAAGCTTCGAAAGGAGGAAGATAAGTTTCATACAAATCACGGGGCTTGATATTTTCCGCATTAAACTCATGGCGGTTCCATTCCGGACCTGAGTGTACGGCAAAGTGCTTGGCACAAGCATGCAGCTTGTCATATTTTCCATCGTTCGTACCCTGCAACCCCTTTACAACCATCACTCCCATACGGCTGGTCAGATAAGGGTCTTCCCCATAAGTCTCTATACCCCTTCCCCAACGGGGGTCGCGGTAGATGTTCACCGTAGGCGTCCACATCGTCAATCCTTGATAGCGTTCACGACTTCCCTGAGATGCATAGTAGGCATTCTTGGCACGGGCCTCATCGGATACGGCAGTAAATACCTCGTATACAGTCTCCGGCGAGAAGGATGCCGCCATACCAATCGGTTGGGGAAACACTGTGGCCAGCCCGGCACGCGCCACTCCATGCAACGCTTCATTCCACCAGTTATAGGGCTTGATGCCCAGGCGTTCCACTGGTTTGGAGCTGTCCATCATCAAGGACACCTTCTCTTCGAGCGTCAGTTCCTTCAGCAAAAGTCCGGCACGCTCTTCTGCCGGCAGAGATGCATTCTTGTAAGTAGCCTGTCCACATCCCGACAATAGGAAGAGTGGCAAAAGGTAAAGAAGTTTCTGTTTCATCATAGTTTTATATTAATCGTTGTTACAATCGCTTGTATCACAAAGATAAATATTTTCTTCCAATTGCCAACACGCAATAAACTTCTTATTATAGCCTCCTCTGAATATCCTCGTTACTGTTCCGCTGACCCTTACTACGTATATCACCACCGAAAGTATAGGATACACCGATACGGAAACTGGCAAAGGCAAACTGATTGTCGGCAATTATCTTCAACCCGTTGGACATGGTTTCCAATTTGGAATGGCTGACAAACAAATTGTTGACATTCAGGCTGAGGCTGAGCTTATTGTTCAACAACCGATAAAGCATACCTGCACTGATGCTGTAAGTGGGGCTCATCAGATAGATGCCCTGATACTGACGGGAAGAATAGGAACCGGACAACGTGGCCAGAAGAGTCTTCTTTTCATTGAAGAAGAAAGTGTTGCGCAGGCTGGCGTTATAAGCCCACCCTTTCTCCTCGGGAGAGGTGGTGGCAGCGCTGGAGGTGGTCCGGCGATAGCTCACTCCATGCTGGGCGTAAGTTTGTAGCCATTTGGTACGGAAAGTGTATGAATTGTTAAGCCCGAAAGCATGCGTCTGCATGAAATTCTCCCAGAGGAAAGAGGTCACATTCGTTTCAGCATCCAAGTCCACAACCTGGAAGAAGACATCGTCCGAATAAGAATAATAGGCAGAAACATTGAAGTTATTCTTCAACGTATATCCCAGTTCGGCATTGTAAGTATAACTGGGTTTCAAGTCTTCACGACCGCAAGCGTAAGTGTACTTGTTCTGATAGAACGGAAAAGGATTGACCATATTCTGCGACGGACGGGAGATGCGGTTGGAGAAACTGAAGTTCAGCGCATGCCCGTCTGTAGGCGAATAAAGCAGATAGACAGTAGGGAACAAGCGCGTATAGTCGTGCTTGTCCTCCGTATCCTTCGCTTCAGAAATACCGGTAGTGCGGGTGTGCTCCATACGCAAGCCCAACTGCATGGAAAAACGTTCGGAATATTCACGGCTATAATCAGCATATAAGGCATAGATTTGCTCCTTGTAACGGAAATAATCATCCTGCACCAGCGTAGGGTCCGACGTATCGTAATTGATACCGTTGCGAGTGTTGGTAAAGGAAACCTTGGCACCTGCCGTTATCTTGTACTTCTCAAAAGGAAGGATGAAATCAAGAGCGGAGGAGACTACATCTACCTTGCGATGTTGCAGATAGTTGTAATCGAAGTTTGTGCCCGGAATCTCCGTACCGTCAGGCAGGAGGGTTTTCGAGAGAAAGCCCATATTTTCGTCCCGGTTGTCACGCAGGTAATCCACATCCCAAGTCATTTTCTTGCCTTTGTCATCCCAGACCTTATCGGTATGAAAATTCAGATTGAGGCGGTCGGAACTGGTATCCTTGTCACTGTTGGAGTACAGCAAAGAATCCAATACGGCGGTAGAGGCATCGTAAACTTCCGTCCATGAAAGGGCGTTGCCCGGTTTGGGAGCACTGTGATTATAGATGGCCTGCATACCTACAGTCCAGTCCCGTTCCAACGATACGTCCACACCTCCCTGAAGGTAGAAGCTATTCATGTAATTGGTGTAGTCGGCACGGCTGTTCCAGGTGTTCTGCGGAAAATAGCGGTAATTCTTCTCACGCGTCTCATAGTTGCCCTGCGTAGTACCCCCGTTGAGGAAGGATGACACGCGCCCCTTGCTGAGGTTCAGGCTTACCCCGCCATATCCGTAATTGTCCTTTTCACCAGCGCTGTAGGAAGCGGAAGCCGTACCACCCACGTAATCTTTGGGGCGTGACTTCAAGCGGATATTGATGATGCCTGCATTTCCGGCGGCATCGTATTTGGACGGAGGCGTGGTAATCACCTCCACCTTCAGTATCTGGGAGGCGTCATAGGAACGGAGGTAATCTATCAGTTCATCTCCTGACAGCTTCGTCTCACGGTCGTTGATATAAACCTTGATACCCCCTTTACCTATAATACCAATACTGTTTTGTCCAACCTGCAGACCGGGCACTTCACGCAGAAGGTCGAGTGCACTGCCTCCGGCAGAGGCTATGGTATTATGTGCATCGAACACTACCCTATCCACCAGACGCTTGATAACGGGACGCGCGGCCGTAACGGTCACTTCGTCCAGCAAGGCAGAAGAAGATTTCAATGTCAATTCGCCAACGTTTTTGTTTCCTTGCAGCACAACGGGAACGTAGAGGTCTTCGCTGCCGATAAGGGTAATATGCAACAAGTATTCTCCCAGTGGCTGGTCAAAGGAAAAACAACCTTGTGTGTCGGTCAGCATACCGGTAATATAGATACTGTCTTTTGCCTGCTTCAGCAGCACATTCGCCACCTCTACCGGTTGGTGGTTCTCGTCCTGCACACAACCGGAAAGCCGGTAAGTCTGAGCAGGAAGCAGAGTTGCCATACTTGCCAAGGCCACCCATACCATCACTCTTTTTCTAACGTTGTTCAGTAGTTTTTCTTTCATCATGCGTTTGATTTCAATATTTCACACCTTGTATTTCGCTGATACAAAGGTAGGGGTAAAACATGCCTCAAACGGTCTATATCGAGGAATAAAAAGTCTATATTCCAAAACTACAAATCACTACATATCAACACTTTAATTTCACAAAAGTCTATATTATGCCTTTTCCGGTCTATATGCTGCCTATAAACTCTACGATGCCTTCCTTCTCCCCCATCCCCAGTTTCTTGCGGATATTCGTCTTTCGCTGGTAAATGGTAGGAATGCTCTGTTGTGTCACCACACTAATCTCCTTCGTCGAGAAGTCCGCACAGAGCAGGCAGCAAAGCTGCTTTTCTTTGTCAATGAGCACATCGCCAAAACGGCTGTCCATCTTTGTGTAGAAGTTATCATACATCCGGTCTATGATAGGGTACAAGTCCTCCCATACCAGCAAACTCTCTACCGGCAGTTCATGGCTGGTAATACCCGAAATGCGGCGAAGCAGCTCCTGATTCTGTGAGGTAGGTTGTTTAGCCACCAGCCGTATCATGCCTAATTGCTGCAACAGTATTTTCCGGAAAAACTGTCCGTCTTCCTCCTTCGACTGGTTCTTGGTCGCATCTTCCAACAGCCGGGTCAGTGTTTCCGCCCGTTCTTCCGCTTCAATCAACCGGTTACGCCGGTTACGGACATAAAGGGACACACCGCCACCTGCAAGCACCAGTACCAACAGTGCCAGCAACAAATTCAACTGTGCCTGCTTCCGTTCCACCGTCAGAATCAAGTTGGCTTGCGAAAGCGTCTCCTTCGACTCATCCTTACGCCGGACGGTACTCTGCAGCGCAGCAAGAGCATTGGCTACAGAATCATTATAGCGCGCCACGTCCAGCACATCAAACGTACGGTGACGTGTATAATCTATCAATGCCCTATATACTGCCACCATATTCTCTTCCGTCAGAAACCGGTTCCGGCCCTCGCCACGTTTCCTCTCCTTATTCAAATAGTATTCCGCCGAATCAAGCAGCCCTTCTTTCAAGAACACTTCCACTTTCACCAGATCTCCCATACGCAACTGTACCGGGTCGATGACATACTGCTCCATACGACGAATAGTAGCTATTGCACCGGAAGGTTCATCAAAAGAGTAAGCCTGCATCTGGGCATAGTTACGCAAATAATGCACTATCTTACTGGTATCTTCTGCCTCCACTGCCAGTTCTATGCTGCGCTCCATGTAATAGGATGCAGAATCATTCTTGTTCAGCCCCATGGCAATTCCCATAGAGAAGAAGCTTCCGGCTCTTGCGTCCAAAGCTATGGCGGTACGGAAAGTTTCTATCGCTTTCTCATAATCTTTCCAGACATACACATACCAGTATGCCTTATCAATCAGCATATCAGCCATTCTTCCCGTGTCCTGCAGCGCCTTGGCCAAAGCTACGCCGCTGTCAATGGCAGCTATACACCGTTCGTGCTCTTTCAGCCAATACCAGTACCAGGCTTTCAACTGATAGGAAAACAGATTCTTCGCCGTGTCGTTGCGGAAGACGTAATAATCGGAAGCAGGCAATATCAAGGAATCTTCCGCCATCGAGTTGTGCCGCTTATAGTGCACATAAGCATTCAGCCATCCATACAACAGCCTCTCCTCATCCGAAAGTTGCGATGGCCTCTCTATCTGTACCAGCAAGGCATACACGCTGTCCACATTCATATTCACCTGCTTTTCTGCCAGATGTAACAGATGTGCCTCATTCATCTGCCGGCAGGCAACAAGGCACAGCAACGCAAACAATAGTCCAAGGAAAGGTAATCTATTCATAATATAGGAGATATAGTTTTTTCTATCATTTGTCTGCAACCGCAGTTTCCAGTTGCTTCAGCGCCTGCTCCAACACCGAACGCGGGCAGCCGATATTCAGCCGCATAAATCCCTTACCCGGTTCACCGAACATGGTGCCGTCATTCAGTGCCAGGTGTGCCTTGTCCACAAATAGTCTCACCAGTTCCTCCTGAGTCAGCCCCAATCCCCGGCAGTCCAGATAAATCAGGTAAGAAGCCTGCGGACGTATCATGCCGATGCCCGGAATATGCTCGCGCAGGTAGTTCTCCGTGAAATCGATATTGCCCTTTATATAGTCCAGCAGCTGTTCCAACCATTCCTCACCATGCATATAGGCAGCAGCCGCACCGATATAGGCCAACATGTGCCCTTCGCTGAACTCGCCCGCTTCCATGAACTCCTGAAAACGGTGGCGGATGTCCTCATTGAGGATAATGGCGTACGAACTTCCCAATCCCGGCATATTGAATGTTTTGCTGGGTGCCATGAAGGTGAGGGAATTCTGCGCGGCAGCCCCCGAAACAGTAGCAAAAGGATGGTGTTTGTAAGGTGGCAGAGTCAAGTCGGCATGAATTTCATCGGAGATGACAAACGTATGGCTTTCCGTACAAATATCAGCAATCCGGCGTAATTCGTCCACCGTCCATACACGCCCGCCCGGGTTATGGGGATTGCAGAGAATCAATACTTTGCATCCTTGTATATCCTTACGGAAACGCTCAAAGTCAATCTGATACTGTCCGTCTTTCAGGTCGAGCGGAGAGTAAACCACTTCGCGCTTCATGCGTTGCGTCACCAGGAAGAAGGGATGATAAACGGGAGTCATCACCATTACCCGGTCGCCGGGATTGGTGAAGCATTGCAATGCGAAGGCTTGACCGCGGACAATGCCGGGTACAAAAGTCAGCATCTCGCGAGTGACGTCCCAACCGTGGCGACGACTGAGCCAGCTACAAATGGAAGTATACCATTCCTCACACGCAGACGTATAGCCCAGCACTTCATGTTCAAGACGCTTCCGCAAGGCTTCCATCACAAACGGGGGCGTGCGGAAATCCATATCCGCCACCCACATGGGGAGGAGGTCATCGCGTCCCCATACACTCTTCACACCGTCCCATTTCACGGAGTCGGTACCACGGCGCTCTATTACTTCATCAAAATTGTAAGTCATATGCTTGCTTTTTTATAATTCAACGCATCAATTTGTTTTGTTTTTATACGATCCATTACCGCTGCCTTATTTTTGTAAACAATAATCATATCGGGAAAAATATAAATACCGCCACATCCCACACTGCATGAGACAAGATAATAGCGGCAAAGCGGTTCGGAAAGAAACGGTAAAGCGCCCCCCATGCCGCCCCCACCACCAGAGCCGCCATGACCAGCATGAAGTTGCAGGAACCGGCATGCACCAGTGCATAAATCAAAGTAGCCACCACAAAACCCGCATTCGGATTCCAGCGTTTGGAAAGCGTGCGTTGCACATAGCCGCGCCAGAAAATCTCTTCCGCCGGCCCTATCAGCAACAGCAGCAATGCTGCCAGCAGCCAAGGAGACTCTCCCTCTTTCATCCCATAAATGGAGTCCACCTGCGGACGGGCAAAATCGAACATCCAAGATGACACCTTGTCTCCCAACCAGAAAACGCCCCACAAAGCAACAGCAATGCCAAGTCCCAGCAAGACATTCGGCAAGCTCCACTTCACCTCCCGCCACCAGCCGGGATTGAACAAGGTGGCAAACACGGACAGTGTGAGCGCAGAACCGGTCATCATCCACCAGAAATTCACGAAAGGAGCCGTCCAAGGCGAAAACATGACCGTCCACAGCACGGCAGCCAGCAGAATGGTAAAAATCAGCTTCTTCATGACAGCAGACCGGCTACAACGAACGACAACGTGAACAGCAGACTGAACAACAACTGGAGTTTTGCAGTCATCTCATCCAGACCGGCTATGGCACTTTCTCCCTTTCCGGGAAAACGGGACACCACCCGTACATTGCCTATGGCAGGAACCAGTGCCGGCATCACCAGCAGGGTCCATAAAGGAAGAGTTCCCGCAGCTATCAAGCCGGCTATCCAGCCAAAAGGAAAAAGGACTTCGGCACAATAAACGTACATCGACGCCTTTCCTCCCAGCTTCATGGCCAGTGTCTGAATCTCTGCACGGGCATCGGTACGCATATCCCGTGTATTATTGGCATGCAGAATGGCCACCGTAATCAGTCCCACCGGCAGAGCTATCCACAAGACATTCCAGTCAACTACTCCCGTAGCCACATAGCAGGTGCCCAACGTCGGCAGCAAGGCATACGCCAAAAAGATGACGACATCGCCCAACGCACGATACTTGAGCGGTGGATAAAGCAACGAGCAAGCTGCACCGCCTATACCGATGTACAGCAACGGCAACCCCGTACGCCACAGCAGGCCGACACCCGCAACAAGGGCAACTGCCAGCAATGCCATCGACAAGCTATATATCTCGCGCGGAGCAAACATCCCGTCGGTCAAGGTCTTGGCGCCAAAGGTGTCCTTTGCATCGACCTTATGTTTGTAGTCAAAATAATCACTCCAGGTATTCCCGGCAGCGTGAAACACGACGATGTTCAGCAATGCCCAGATGCCGTTCACCCAGTTTATGTCCTGCTGCATCCAATACAGATATGCCAACGTCACCACCACCGGCATCGAAGAGGCGGGGAATGACCACGGACGCACCGCTATCATCCAATCTTTCAAAGAATGTTTCTTCATTTGTTATTTATCATTTATTTGTGCGCAAAAGTACGAAATATCTTCGCTTTTTTAAGTAATTTCGCGCACAAGATAAAAGAACCCCTTATGATAAAAGCTCTGTTTTTTGACATCGACGGAACCTTGGTCAGCTTCAAGACCCACGAAATTCCCGTTTCCACTATTGAAGCGTTGACTGCCGCCAAGGCCAAAGGCATACATATCTTCATTTCTACCGGACGTCCGCGCGTCATCATCAACAACTTGTCAGCCTTGCAGGAACGGAATCTGATAGACGGCTACATCACGATGAACGGCGCCTATTGCTTTGTAGAAGACACCGTTATCTACAAAAGCCCCATACCGACAGCGGAAGTGGATGCCTTGACAGCTTTCTGCCACGAACGCAACATCCCCTGCATCCTGGTGGGAGAGCACGACATCTGCGTGAACCAGCCCGGCGAAGTAGTGGAGGAAATCTTCCACCGCCAACTCAAAGTGGACCCCATCGAAGCAAAGCCCTATACCGACAGCCATGCCGACAAAGCCTTCTTCCAGCTGACTCCTTTTATCAACGCCGAGGAAGAAGCAATCATCCTGCCCGCCGTCCCCCACTGCGAGATGGGCCGCTGGCATCCTGCCTTCGTTGACGTGACAGCCAAAGGAAACACCAAGCAGAACGGTATCGACCAGATTATCCGCCACTTCGGCATCAAGCTGGAAGAGACCATGGCCTTCGGCGACGGAGGAAATGACATCAGCATGTTGCGCCATGCCGGTATCGGTGTAGCCATGGGCAATGCCAATGACGACGTAAAAGCTGCCAGTAACTACACAACCACTTCTGTTGATGAAGACGGCATCGCCAACGCCCTGAAATATTTCGGCATAGTCGGGAATCCATCATAAATCTGAAATCTTTTGAGCTTCGTTCCCGATACACAAAACAAAGAGTTTCAAGACGCCTTGAACCTCATCCAGTATACCCGTCAGTCCGTATTCCTGACGGGCAAGGCAGGTACGGGCAAATCGACCTTCCTGAAATATATCTGCGCGAATACGAAGAAAAAGCATGTAGTGCTTGCCCCTACCGGCATAGCCGCCATCAATGCCGGAGGCAGTACCCTGCACAGCTTCTTCAAACTGCCCTTCTACCCCCTGCTGCCCGACGACCCGAACTTCAGTCTGCAACGGGGACGCATCCACGAATTTTTCAAATACACCAAACCCCACCGCAAACTGCTGGAAGAACTGGAACTGGTCATCATCGACGAGATTTCCATGGTACGCGCCGACATCATCGACGCCGTAGACCGCATCCTGCGCGTCTATTCCCGCAACCTGCGCGAACCCTTCGGCGGCAAACAGATACTATTGGTGGGCGATGTGTTCCAGCTGGAACCCGTCGTCAAGGGAGATGAACGGGAGATACTGAACCGATTCTACCCTACCCCTTATTTCTTCTCTGCCAGGGTATTCGGCCAGATAGACCTTGTCTCCATCGAACTGCAGAAAGTATACCGGCAAACGGACAGCAAGTTCATCCATGTGCTGGACCACATCCGCAACAATACCGTCGGCTCTACCGAACTTCAGCTGCTCAACACCCGCTATGGCACCCAAATAGAGCAATCGGAAGCCGACATGTACATCACCCTCGCCACCCGCCGTGACAATGTGGACTACATCAACGACAAGAAACTGGCGGAACTTCCCGGTGACCCGGTCACCTTCTACGGCGAAATCATGGGAGACTTTCCCGAAAGCAGCCTCCCCACCTCACAAGAGCTGGTGCTGAAACCGGGCGCACAAATCATCTTCATCAAGAATGACTTCGACCGCCGCTGGGTGAACGGCACCATCGGCGTCATCAGCGGCTTCGACCCTATTGAAGAGACCCTCTACGTCATCACCGACGACGGCAAGGAATGTGACGTCAAACGAGAGTCGTGGCGAAACATCCGCTACAAATACAACGAAGAAAAGAAACAGATTGAAGAGGAAGAGCTGGGTACCTTTACACAATATCCCGTGCGCCTGGCATGGGCCATCACCGTCCACAAGAGCCAAGGGCTGACCTTCAGCCGGGTAGTCATCGACTTTACCGGCGGCGTGTTTGCCGGTGGGCAGGCATACGTAGCCCTCAGCCGCTGCACCTCGCTGGAAGGCATCCAGCTGAAAAAGCCCATCAGCCGTGCCGATGTATTCGTGCGTCCGGAGATTGTCAGCTTCTCCGAACGCTTCAACAACCGCACCGCCATCGACCGTGCCTTGAAGCAAGCACAGGCAGACGTTCAATACGTTGCCGCCGCCAAAGCCTTCGACAAAGGGGATTTCGGCACTTTCCTGGATGAGTTTTTCAAAGCCATCCATTCCCGCTACGACATCGAGAAGCCCAACGTGCAGCGCCTCATCCGCCGGAAGCTGAACATCATCAACCGTCTGAAAGAGGAAAACCGTGCACTGAAACAAGCAGCATTGGAGAAAGAGAAAGCCCTCGTGAAGTATGCCCGCGAATACATCCTTATGGGTGACGAATGCCTGAAGCATGACATGAAGGAGGCGGCCATGAAAAACTATGAGAAAGCCGTCACCCTCTGTCCCAAATTCAAAGAGGCCTGGAAGAAGATAAAGAAACTGGAGAAAGAGATGCTTAAAAGGTGAATCGCTTGTTTATAAGCCGATTATTATCTATTTTTGCATGTAATATAAAACTCAAATCCATTTCCGCCATGCTTCTGAAACTTTATGAAAAAAATAACAATCCCGCCGACCTGCAGCAGGTGATCGACCTACTGAATGACGGAGGTATCCTTATCTACCCTACCGACACCATGTATGCCATCGGCTGCCACGGACTGAAGGAGCGCGCCATCGAGCGCATCTGCCGTCTTAAAAATATCGACCCCAAGAAGAACAATCTTTCCATTATCTGCTACGACTTGAGCAAGGTCAGCGAATATGCCAAAGTGGACAACAGCACCTTCAAGTTGATGAAGCGTAATCTGCCCGGAGCTTTCACCTTCATTCTGAACGGCACCACCCGCCTGCCCAAGATATTCCGTAACCGTAAGGAGGTCGGCATCCGTATGCCGGACAATTCCATCATTCAGGAAATAGCCCGCCTGCTGGATGCTCCCATCATGACAACTACATTGCCGCATGATGACAATGAGGACATTGAATACTGCACAGACCCGGAACTGATTGACGAGAAATTCGGTGATATTGTCGATTTGGTAATAGACGGCGGTATCGGCGGTACGGAAGGCTCTACCGTAGTGGATTGCACCAATGGGGAGCCGGAAATCATACGCCAGGGGTCAGGCTGGCTGGACGAAGGATAAAATCTGACTTTTAAGCATCTTACCAACAAACCTTTTCTGCCACTTCAATGTTTTTAATTAAAACATTGAATCTCATGAGCACAAAAGAGCAATATTGGAAATATTCGCTGATAGCCATCATTATCGGGCTGGGAATCATTCTTTTCAGACAAATAGCCCCATTCATGGGCGGTCTGCTGGGAGCCTTGACTATCTATATCCTGGTGAGAAAGCAGATGATGTATCTTTCCGACAAGCGGAAAATGAAGCGCAGCATAGCTGCCACCCTCATTACGGCAGAGGCAATTCTCTGCTTTCTGGTTCCACTTGGGCTGGTGGTATGGCTGGCTGTGGTCAATCTTCAAAACATCAATCTGGACCCGCAAGCCATTATAGCTCCTTTCGAAGAAGCGGCCAACATCATTAAAGCCAAAACCGGCTACTATATCTTGGGGAAAGACACGGTGGCATACGTCATTTCAATTCTTCCCCGCATCGGGCAAGCCATCATGGGAGGTATCAGCAGTTTTGCCGTCAACATCTTCGTACTGGTCTTTGTACTCTACTTCATGCTGATAGGGGGCAAAAAGATGGAACAGTACGTCAACGACCTACTGCCGTTCAACGATGACAATACACAAAACGTCATCCACGAAATCAACATGATTGTCCGCTCCAATGCCATCGGCATCCCCTTACTCGCCGTCATACAAGGAGGAGTAGCCATGATAGGCTACTGGATCTTCGGTGCTCCCAACATCTTGTTCGCCGGTTTCCTGACCTGCTTCGCCAGCATCATCCCAATGGTAGGAACAGCGCTGGTATGGTTTCCGATAGCTGTCTACATGGCATTGATAGGCAACTGGGTTCAAGCTATCGGGCTGGCCATCTATGGCGGTGCAGTCATTTCACAGCTCGACAACCTGATACGCTTCATCATCCAGAAAAAAATGGCGGACATTCATCCGCTTATCACTGTCTTCGGAGTTGTAATCGGCTTGTCCCTCTTCGGATTCATGGGTGTCATCTTCGGGCCACTGCTCTTGTCACTATTCTTTCTGTTCGTGGATATGTTTAAAAGAGGGTATTTGGATGCAAGGGGGAAGACGACGGAATAAGTACTTAATAAAGCATGACCATAATAGGGTTACCTTCCTCTTCTACTCCCATTCTCCGTTGATTATCATCACTGAGTTCATCCGGTTGTAACAAAGCAAAAAAATGTCCATCCGAAGTGACTCCCCTGATTTGGATATGCTGATTATTCATTTTATCAAATAAGCTATCACCCTTTTGGCAAACAACAGTTTTCTTTTCCTTATGGTAAAATCCACAATATGACTGACTTTCTTCTAAATATAAGCTTGTATGAAAATGGAAATAGATGTACTCTGCATTCTCCAGAATATAGTCTATGGCTATTTTCTTATCACATCCTTCTACATCCAATTGCTGCTGCTCATTCCAGTGCCACTCACCCAGTTCAAAAACCAGATATGGAGTAAGTCCCTGCTCTGAAATAGTATAGATAGTATCATTAAAAGCTTGTTTCACTCGGATGGCATCCTTAGATTTCCATAACGAAGGGCTATTGATTGCCGTATAATATTTCCGGTCACCAACAAATTCTGCCATTGCCAAGTCACCTCCATAAGCAACATTGCCCCCCAACAAATTTGAAACCGACAAAACCTCATCCATGGGAAGCAGGGCTGAATTCCATGTAGCAATACCGGTCAATGACATCGTATTTCTATCCATATAAAAGACTGATGGCGTCTCCGGAGAGAGTTTCATTTTATTATGTCCCCAAATTCTGTCCGCATCCATCAAATAGTAATTTTGGGACAGAATACAATTGACTGTATCTTGTAATCGAATTCTATCCTTATATTTCCCATCAAATCCATATAGTAGGAAATCATTATTCCATCCCAATAGATAAACGGTTCTCCGAACCGTATCAGCCCAAAAGCTCACTTTCCCCCATGAATCCTTTGCATATCCTTCCGGATCAGTACCTACGTGTCCAATATCCCGAATATACTTCCCGTTAGTACGGTCAAAAAGCTTCAGATTTTGATGGACAGAAGATACCAATATCGCACTATCCATAATTATGCACTCCGGATATTTTCCTATAATAGCCTGCTCATTAGTCTCCAAAGGAATATAACTTATGCTGGAAAACAAATTTTGTACAGATTGTCCTTCTGACAATCTACTCATTGCTTCCGCAACATTAATTACATTGCCATCAATCTGCTTTTCGGAACACGAAGTTACAACCAACATCAATAATAAAAAGAATTTCCACATATATCTCATACCATTTCTATTCATTACTCTGAAAGTAGTAAAATATCACTTATCATCATTAATTACATTATTTAATCGATTCCGGCTCCATCACAAGGCGAAAACCTCCATACTCGTCACTATAATTCTCAATGTCGTAATCAATGTACGACACCCGACACCCCTTTGCTGTTCCTCCCCAACTTCCACCTCGCAATATTCGGCGGAAAAAAAGATAAGTACCCTCAAAAGGCCATCCCGGATGGATAGACTTACCACCTTGCTTGTATTCTTTAGTGTACAAATCACCACACCACTCCCAAACATTGCCACTCATATCATACAATCCCAATTCATTGCTTTTTTTCAGACCTACCGGACGGGTAGTTCCAGCTTCTCCATATTGTCCGCCAGAGGAATTCCCAACATGCCAAGCCACCTCACTTACCTGATTGCTGCCACTGTATTTATAGTGCTTACTTTTGTGTCCACCACGCGCTGCGTATTCCCATTCGGCCTCAGTCGGAAGACGAAATGTTTTACCGGTCATAGCATTTAATCTACCGATAAACTCCTGCGCATTTTTCCAGCTTACATTTTCCATCGGGCAATCTTCGCATCCCCCATTAAACGGCAAAATGGAATCAGTATCCATAACCGCCCTCCACAGCCTTTGAGTAACTTCATATTTTCCTATGTAAAAATCAGATACCGACTCCTTACGTGCTGGTTTCTCGTTATCCTCACAGTCACATCCCTGCTCATCTGTACATCCCATCATAAATGTACCTCCTTTCACAAAAACCATCTCAATAGAATCCCCATTCACAACAACTATAAGTTGCTGAATAGGAGTTTCATTCGACTGACATCGAATAAAAACAGTTATAAGACATATTGCCAAAACAACAGTCAATGCTTTAACTCTTCTTTTCATACTTTCATTAAGAATATTCTCTTCCTTAGTATTTCATACTATATATACGAATAGCACAAACATACTAAAAACAAATGAATTACGAAATTTACATAGAACTATTTTTCATTTTTCATATTCCACCACTTTCCTCAACGGAGCCAACAACCTTTCCAGTACATTCTTGTCAGCAAGGATAATGTCTGCCGTACCTTTCAACTCACGCGAAACAGGTAGCTGTTTGCCGTAGTTGGTCTGCATGCCGTCAGGCAAAGTTATTTCCACTATATACATTCCCTCTTCCGTTGGAGCAGGAGAGATACTTGCGACCTGCCCTTTTACATAGCCAAACTCCTGGTCGGGATAATTATTCAGACGTATATGCACCCGCTGTCCCACATGTACCTTACCCGAACCCTGCAAAGGAAGTAGAGCCTTACCTAACACCCTTGAACTGTCGGATGGCTGAATCGTGAAAACCGTTTCACCGGCTTTCACATTCTGGTTACGACTCCAAACCGTCATAAAAGTAACCTTCCCCCTGACCGGACTTTTCAATAAATAAGAGTGCTCCCATGCACTCAATTGCGCGGCTAACTGCTCTATGGCATTCTTTAAATCAGTCCGGCGACTCTGTTCCTCATCGTATGCTTGCTTACGTATATCCAACATATTTTCCTCATGTTGTACCAACTGCATTTCTGCCTGAAGCAAACTCATACGTACCTCTTCTTTAGAACGCAAACTTTGCAAATATCTGCTTCCAGACTCCTCAAATTCCGCAGCAATCATAGCCTTACGCACATATAGAATAGAATCACGGGTATACATACTTTCGGCAAGCTTTATATCCTTATCAATCAACTCATACTCCCGCTCTGCCAACCGAAGATAGGAGCGTTGTCCACCCAGTTGTTTTTCCTGAAAACGAAGTTTCCGAGCGTAATAGTCCAACTCCATAAAACGTGCATATTCTGTAAGTGAAGTAATGAAAGCTGCAAAAGCCGATTGCAGTTCCCCCAACTGCCAGCGCCTACCGGCAAAAAACTCCACCCCTTCCCGCCAGTCATAATCTTGCGCTTCCCAGGCTTTCATCCTCTCCTTAAGAAAACGCACATCTTCAGAAGACGCAGCATTGCCAATCACTCCTAAATCCGCATCCGTACTCACCAGACTCCCATTCTTCACATAAAGTGTATCCAGCTTCCCCGTAGCATGTGACAGCACAAAGGCGGGAGGCTCTTCCGTAGCCAGAGTCACCTCTGCCGCCAAGGTGTCCGGATACCTGAATATCCAACAACCAACCAGTATCATCAGCAAAATCAACGCCAAGACAGTGATTCCACACCTCACTACCCAGGGAGAGATATGGTTCATCACCTCCTGCACTTCTTCACTGCGGAGTTCTATATCTTTATATTTCTTTTCTTCCTCCATTCATTAACTACCCAATTCCAACTGGTTCTTAACCAGCTGGTAATATAGTCCTTTCCGCTCCGTCAGTTCCCGATGGGTACCTTCCTCCACAATGCATCCCTTATCCAGTACCACAATCTTATCGGCATCCTTCACCGTGCTAAGCCTATGCGCCACTACCACCACGGTTTTTCCTTTATAGAATTCATGCAGATGTTCCATAATCTCTTTTTCATTATTTGCATCCAAGGCATTGGTGGCTTCGTCGAAGAAAAGAAATTCCGGATTTTTATACACAGCACGTGCTATCAGCAAACGTTGTTTCTGCCCTTGGCTGATACCATTCCCCTCCATACCGATTTTGGTGTTATATCCCAATGGAAGAGAATCTATAAAATCACGGATATTGGCCACCGTCACGGCGTGACGTAGCCGCTCCACATCAACCTGCTCCTCTCCCACAACAATATTCTGCGCAATGGTTTCCGAAAAGATAAAACCATCTTGCATCACGGCTCCCGTCTTGGCACGCCACAAATGAGGATTTATGTTCTCCAACGAAGCATCACCCACCTTCACAGCCCCCTTATTGGGCGAATAGAAACCAAGCATCAGTTTCACCAGAGTAGTCTTTCCACTCCCGCTCGCACCTACAATAGCTGTCACTTTATGTTCGGGAATCACCAAAGAGACATTATCCAGCACATAGTCTCTATCCGCTCCATCGTAACTGAAGCACACATTTTCCATTCTCAGCTCCCGCTTCTCAGGCAAAACAGACAATTTTGAAGCAATATCCTGCTCCTCGTCCGGCTTCCCATGTACCTCATTCAGCCGTTCCAGACTTATCTTGGCGTCCTGAAACTGCTGCGCAAATCCTATAAAAGAAGAGACCGGCGCACTGAGCTGACCGATGATATAAGTCAGAGACATCATCATACCCAGTGTCATCTCCCCTTCCACCACCGCCTTTGCCGCAATAAACGAAATTATAATATTCGTGGTCTGATTGAAAAACACAGAACCTACTTGCTGTACCTGCCCTAGCGTCAACCCTTTTACGCTGATTTTAAATAGTTTCACCTGAATACGCTCCCACTGCCAGCGCTTCTGTGTCTCGCAGTTATTCAACTTTATTTCCTGCATAGCGGTCACCATCTGCACAAGGTTACTCTGCTCTCCGGCTGCTTGTGCAAACCGACGGATATCCAATTCACGGCGATATTTCATAAAAGCAAGTATCCAGGCAATATACAAGCTGTTACCTAAAAGAAAGATTCCCAATACCACCAAATTGTAGTAAGCAAGTACAATAGCAAAGATGAAAAAACTGACAAAGGAAAAGAGCGTACTAATAGAAGAACCTGTCAGAAAATTCTTTATACGGTCATGGTCACCAATGCGCTGTATAATGTCTCCCACCATCTTCGTATCAAAAAAATGAAGCGGCAACTTCATCAACTTTGCCAAAAAGTCCGAAATAAGGGAGATGGATATACGCGTATTCACATGCAACAATATCCAGCTACGGATAAACTCTACCGATAGTTGTGATACCGAGATTATAATCTGCGCAACCAGCACTAAGGTAATAAAGCTCAAATTTCCGTCACTGATACCCACATCCACCAAGGCTTGCGTAAGAAAAGGTAGGATAAGCTGAAGTAAGCTCACCACCAACATGCCCAATATCAGCTGAAACAACTCTTTCCTATAGGGAGTCAGATAACGGAAGAAAAAACGCAACCCTCTTTCTTTCAGTTCCGGTTCTCCCTCACCATTATAAAAGTCAGGAGTGGGTTCCAGTGCAAGCGCAGTCCCCTTCTCTTCTCCGTCCGATTTGGTAGCTAACCAGCATCGCTTCAATTCCAGTTCATTATACGTAACCAACTGAGTTGCAGGGTCTGCTATCCTAAACGTGTATTGCCCTTTCTTTTTCTTAACATCATAGCAAACCACAAAATGACTCTGATTCCAATGCAAAATGCAAGGCAGAGGAACATCTTCCGCCAATTGTTCAAAAGAGACACGAACTCCGGACGTTCTGAAACCAATAGACTCAGCAGCATCGCTGATGCCTAACATGGAAACGCCATTGCGAGAAATAAAAGAACGGGCACGCAAAGTCTGCAAAGAATAACTCTTTCCGTAATATTTGGCTATCATACGTAGGCAAGTAGGTCCACAATCCATAGCATCAAGCTGACGATAATATGGGAATATCTGCTTCATATCTTTAATGAACCGCTCTTACCAATTATGAAAATTCAGTCAACACTCTTATATTTATATAATAAGACAACGGGATTTGACTCCTCATTCAATCCTGCAGCAATTTCTTTAGCTCTCCCTTTCAGCTCATTATTTTCATAAGTTTCCACCAATTGATTGGCTGCCAAGGTCTGGAAAGCAGCTATTTCATCATTATTCATCGGATGGGATACCAAATCTACACCTTGCAGTTTAGCAAAGTCACCATTACGCACAATAGCATCGAATACTGCATTTTCTAGCTTGTCATACACCACACCGATAGTAGGGAATCCACTTCTTTTGTCAAAATCGAATACCTTTTGTATCGTTTGCATAAAATAATAACGTTCTGTAACCGCCCCTATGGTAAGAAGAATTTCAAGATTCTCGGAAGGAGTTTTCACCAAAAACGGACATAATTTATTTTCCTTCGATACATAGTTGTACACCGTATCAGTAGATGTTTCCACAAGCAACCAATCACCTTTATACGGTATTATCGGACGTACAGAAGCTACTGCAATACCGTCCCCTTTTTGTACAAAAGGTGCTTTGACAATATCAAATGGAACTGGAATCCCTTTCACCACGCTTCCGTCTTTCTTTGATATTATCATATGATAAAACGGCTTTTCTTTCAACTTTCCCTCATTGTAATATACAGACATATCATAGCAAATCAAACTATTCTCATCATAATTGAACACATCCATAAATTCAGCACCTTGTACATAGTTTAAACTACGTTTGAAATTGCCAAACAAATCGTAAACAAGTATCTTTTTTGAAGGAGTACTGTTGACATACAACTCATTCTTACCTTCATCTAATACTATGCCATTAATAAAAGTATACTCCTCAGCGCCCTGCCCCCGACGATTCCACTTCCTCACTCCCTTACCAGTTTTTCTGTCAAAAAGGAAGATGTCACCATCATTATTCCAGTTTTTCACTACAATATATTTATTGTCAATAGCCATCACATCACCCTGCGTAATGAATTCATCATTCGTTTCCAACGGAATGTATTCCACATCCATAAAATCCTGAAGCACCAGTTCCTTTTTCGGATAATTTTGGGAAATATCTACTGTTACTATATCTACAGTCCCGCTATTTTCTCTACATCCACTCCATCCCAGCATTAAGAACAATACTACAACTACATTTATTCTTTTCATAACTTACGCATTTTTAATTACATTATTTACTAAAATTCAACTCCATCACAAGGCGGAAGCCTCCATACTCGTCACTATAATTCTCAATGTCGTAATCAATGTACGACACCCGACACCTCTTTGCTGTTCCTCCCCAACTTCCACCTCGCAATATCCGGCGAAAGAAAAGATAGGTGCCCTCAAAAGGCCATCCCGGATAGACAGACTTACCACCTTGCTTGTATTCTTTAGTGTACAAATCACCGCACCACTCCCAAACATTGCCACTCATATCATACAGTCCCAATTCATTGCTTTTCTTCAAGCCTACCGGACGGGGGACTCCAGCTTCTCCATATTGTCCACCAGAGGAATTCCCTATATACCAAGCGACCTCGTCTACCTTATTACTGCCACTATATTTATAGTGCTTGCTTCTACGCCCACCACGTGCCGCATATTCCCACTCGATCTCAGTCGGAAGGCGGAATGTTTTACCGGTCATAGCATTTAATCTACCGATAAACTTCTGCGCATTTTTCCAGCTTACATTTTCCATCGGGCAATCTTCGCATCCCCCATTAAACGGCAAAATGGAATCAGTATCCATAACCGCCCTCCACAGCCTTTGAGTAACTTCATATTTTCCTATGTAAAAATCAGATACCGACTCCTTACGTGCTGGTTTCTCGTTATCCTCACAGTCACATCCCTGCTCATCTGTACATCCCATCATAAATGTACCTCCTTTCACAAAAACCATCTCAATAGAATCCCCATTCAAGGCAACCACAAGTTGCTGAATAGGAGTTTCATTCGACTGACATCTAACAAAAATAGTTATAAGACATATTGCCAAGACAATAGTCAATGCTTCAACTCTTCTTTTCATATTAGTATAAAATAAATATGTTTCCACTTTCTACCGGCTTCTTTTACATAACATGACAAAGATTCGTAAGACCTATAGCTATTTCATAATCAGATGGAGAAGGACATAGCCATTGAAAAACACATCTATTACAAGGCTCTTTATCACGAACTCGAAACCATGACTCTCCTTCATTAAGTTCCTTACAAACTATATCATATACACTATCTTTATATATATTCCCTATTGGCAAGAAATTCATGTTTGCAAACACATCACCATTCGACATTATATTTATCTTACCAAAATCATAAGTATTAATCGCTTGGTTAGCAAAGATATTTTTTATTGATATTGGCATAGATAGAATATCCTTTTTAGAAAGAAAAACATATTCTTTAAAGAAAGCCATATTAGTACCATCATATATAGGCTTTATTTGATATTCTTTTATCCGGAACCGTTCTATAAGTTGCTCAGCATCCTGACAATCATTCAAAGAAGCAACATTAAATATATACTTATATGACAAATTTTGTTCCCTTAACGTTATCAAAACATCCTCCCACAATCTTATGTCAATAGGGAAATTGACTAAAACACAATACAAAAAATTATTCATAAAAAATGTTTGCGAACAAGGAATCTCCGTATATAAACAATAGACTTTTTTAAGAGAAGAACTATTATCCAAGAAAGACAATAACCTTTCATTATTCACAACATCATTTAGTTTTCCATAAATATTAAAAATTATTTTTGAGGGAACAGACTTCAAAAAATTCAAAAAAGCACATATGTCAGTTTCATTATTAACATGAATAGTTATTTCAAACAAATTCTCCAATAGATTTCTACTAACAGAAAAATTGTGCCTTTTATAAACTTCCAGTTTTTCATTATCCAAAAAATTGAAAAGGGGTAATATTTGAACAGGTTTTTCATTTGATAATGCAATATCTATTATATCCCCCATATATTTTTCACGTACCTCATCAACAAAACTTTCAACAATCCTATTTTGGATATCTTCATTTGTTAAATAAACAACACCTTGATTATTTCTTTCAAGTAACTTTTTAAGCAATTGTATAATCTCCACTTTATTAGATTCAATATACTCCCCGTCAAGAGTATTATACAATAGCACACATTCGTTTGTTAATCCAATATACACATATGGCTCTATTGTAAACCACCAACCTATTATAGAAGTTTCCATTATTATGATACAATTATTATATCTTCTAATATTTTAAAAAAATCATTCGGATGTTTCTCTAAAAAAGAAAATATTCGAGACAATTTAAACTGAAAATTTTTTTGATTATGAAAATAATGACATACCATTTTTTCAGTTCCTTCTTTTTTCAAATTTTCTAAATGGAACATACATAATCCACAGAATCTATAAAGATAGCAGTGCCGACAATATTTTTCCAAGCATTTATAATAAGCATTATATTGCTGTACTATTTGGGATACATTCAAGAATACGCCCTCATCAACTTCTCCCAAAGAATATTTATAGTCTATTCTTTCGCATGGCATTAGTTGACCATGAGTAGTAAGAAATATTTTTTTAGAAAAAGGAAAACACGTACTTGCTGGAAAATACTTATTTTCTACGCACAAAGTAGATAATATATCAGAGACATACGAATTTATAGAAAAATATTTCAAAAAATTAGACAATTCATGAAAAGGTAACAAATCTTCATGAAGTAACAAATTATCCTTCTCTTTATAATATTCTTTTTCACTATCTCGTATATCACGAAACATCTTTTGAAATAAATCATTTTTTTCCTCTACAATTCCCCCTCTATTCATTTCTGAAACCCGCGGAATTTTATGATAACGTCCATGAAAAAATTCATAAATACTTTTTACTGAATTTCTATTATGCAAAACTGCATTAAAATCAACATTGGTTTCGAAAAAATTAGGAAATTTTTCTTTTACAAAATCCAAATTCTCAACTATTTTCCGAAAAGAATTACGACCATTTTTCTGATAAATGCGATAGCTATTATTTTCTTCATTACCATCTAAGCTTACTAATATATGGAATCTATTTGCAACTAGATAATCTATATATTTGTCTAACAAGACAGCATTTGTCGTCATACTATAGCTTACATTTACGACTCCTGCATGATTTAGATTACAAACAAAGTCAACAATAGTCTTTATGAATTTTATATTTAATAAAGGCTCCCCACCATAAAAACTAATAACCAACTCGGTATCCTTATTGGACAATTTAAGTCCCCAAATATATCTCAACAAACTAAGTGCAGAATTAATATCCAACTTTTTACCCTTCCTATTTTTTCCCCATTCATACACACTCCCTAATGCACAATAAACACAATTTAAATTACAAGATTCTGTGACTTCGAATAAAATTTGTGGAGTATGGCTAAGAGCTTCTTTAACTTTAGCTTCACTTATTTCTGTATTAATATCTATGTAATCCATATTTGAAAAAAAATCGTGTTTTTTCAAATACATATACTTTCTCACATAGTAAGAATCCACATAATCACATTTTTCTGTTTCACAAATTTGCTTCAAAGCTGGATGTACAATCATCGAGAATCTATGCTTATCATTATAAAGATAGCAGTTCTTATTTTCTGATGTATATATAATAGATTGTCGCATAATTACTATCAAGTATTAACGTTTCTATACTCTTGCTATTCAGAATTTTTCATAAGATAAAGAATCTCTTATCTTAATTATAAAAAGAGATTCTTTATCATTACATTGGTACTAAACAAATTAATTATAGAAGACGTTATCGCCCAGCTAATGGCACATAAGCCGTCGCCGTATTAATATGTGAAGCAATAGGAGCCGCACTATAAGCAGACCAACCGCCATAGCATGAACATGTGCAATCACCGCAATCATTGCCACCTTTTAAAGCATCCATTTCACGTTTTTCTAACTCAACTTTACTCAATTGATTCAATTTGATTTTTTTTAAAACTTTCATAATACATTTTTTTAGTTAAACAATAAGTAATCAGTATTCATATAGTATATCCAATATAAATAGTTACACTTGCTATAAAATTGAAAACCAAACAATATCTCCATTCAGCAAAATTTACAACAGTATTTATCCAAATAATAGTTACGTAATAACCAGCGTATTTCATTATTAGGAAAATCATAACATTGCAATATTTCCAATTCAGGAATAGACGAAATTTTTTCTAATACTTTTTTTGCTTTTCCAGCCACAAACACATTATCAATATGCATTAGCCACCATTTTAAATCATACCAAAAATCTATAGAAAATAGAAATATTGGATCAATGCTTTCAAAATTTTCCCTTCTATAAAAAAGTTGTTCAAAACAAAGCACTATCTGCTCTACCATATGTAAAGACCGATCATGGCACTTTGAACATTTATTCCAAAGTCGGTATAAAAAATAGTCTGCTACCCATAAAAGAATCTCATACATGGAAAAAGGATGATTAGTTTCTTCCCATAAAGAAATCAAGAATTCATCTGTTTCTGCTAATAAATCATCCAAATCTGCTTCAATTAAAGAATTTTGCACTAAGCACTCTACCAAGCACCCCCATTTAGCAAGCCCCATCCCACTCGGAGCATCAGCCACATTCTGTTGTATATGCACCAACAATTCAAATGCTCTTTTTTCCATCAAACATTTTTCCTTTTCATACTCAGAACTAAAAAAAGATAAAAGACATGCTTTAATCTGCTCATCTTGCATCAAGTCAGTAATTGGATACCTTATTTCATATTGATTCCAAACCAAAGTATTATTGGGATAATAACTCCAAATTTCTTTTCCGAAAGGAAATTCTTTTGGGAAACAAGAAGGTCTATTTTCCAAAAAAGAAAGAAATTTGACATTCATTCTCATTTGTATCATCTTCATATTTTCGACATCTGATGAAAATGTTATCCTAATATGCTCTCCACGTTTTTCTGAAAAATTTACTTGAAAACAGTTAAATATTTTTTCATTATACTGATAAAATGAAACTATCTCCAACAATAAAGTAGTCCAATCTTTTCTAGAATAGAAAATAGAGACACAACTCCACGCCTTATTTTCTCGCAAAACATAATGCAAATCCATGTTATTTCAAAATTATTCGATTAGCATAATCAAAATTTCTAAATACGGTTCCACATCCAAAACCCTGAGAATTAATGCATTCATTATTATCCAAAGTTCTTTTTACTTTAGAGTAATTTAAAGCTTCCGTTATTAATAATACAACAGTAACTATAAGATCAACATCAGTCACCTTATAAAAATACCTATCACGATAGCATAGCCCTTTCTGATTATCTACAAATAAATACTTTCCATTTAATAAAATTCCGCCATCCACATTACACCACTCACCCTCTTTCCACTCTTCTTTCACAACAAAACGATATTTATCGCTCATACATTGTTCTATTCTGTCACATTCAATGTTATTTCGATTACAATTCATTGCAACATTATTTTGTAACGCTCCCATTCCCCAAAAGTGCTCTTTATACAACATTAATATACGCGTAGAATAAGGATCTATATAATCTAAATAAAGAGCATACAGCTTTTTTAATAGTGGTTCCTCAACAACTCGTTCATTATCTTCGTGCGTCAAAGCTCCATAAAAACTTTCTTGAATAAAAACATGTCTCCTATGTCCAATACAAGTCAAACGCTTAAATAAGTCAGCATCCTCTACACCATATCCCACCAGAAGTTCATTATATCCTTTGACTGCCATAAATGCTTCTTTTTCCAGACAAACTCTTCCAAATACATCACGTACACAAAGATTACTAGTATAAAATATTTTCTTCTTCTCTTGAAACTCCTTCAGCATAAACTCAGCAAAGCCCTCCCCCAAATAGTTATCAGCATCCAAATTGCATACGATTTTCCCTTCTGCCAACCTAAATACCATATTTCGGCTATGACTCCGCAAATAATGAACCGGTTCAGTAGTCCTATAATAGACAAGAATACCCATCTCAATATATTTCATCATAGATTGAGCAATCCATTCTTCTAATCCATCTTGCGAATTATAATCCAGCACAACAAACTCTACCTCATCTACTAAGAAATTATCAAGAATATTCTTCTCCAAAGTTTCTTGTAAATGTTTAAGCCGATTCATACAAGTGATGCAAAATGAGATTTGTTTCATAGTGCTATATAGCCATTATTAATGAATAGTAAATCTACCGAATGCATAAGCTCCATCCAAACCTTTTATCTCAAGTAAAAAATCACCAACTAAGCCTTTCTGTAATTGTACTTTTCTCAATATTGGAAAGTCAATATTCTCAGTAGAAGAGTAAACAACATCCCCATTCTGAGAAATTACAATTTCAATTTCACCTATAGATTGATAGAACTCCAAGTCAATGGAATAGTCATCATTTAAGAATGCAGAGAAAGGAACATCCATTGGTATAGAACGAGGTTCTTGACCTGCTCCTTGAGGCTTTGTAAAAGGCCTATCATTAACAGACAACACTATTTCTGTATTAACAACTAGAATATTAAAAACGGCAGCTATGGCATTCATCGACAAGAAGCCATATAGACTTAAAAGACAAAAAAAGTTTTTCATTTTCATAGTACCCATGTTTGATTTTACGGCATAAAAATAGCGCAAAATACAGTGTATTACACAAAACACTCATGGACAAAATCTAATTCAATTAATCATATAATAATCAACTAAATAAATACTATAGTTTGTTTTTCTGGATGGACAAATACAACGGATTTGTTTTAAAGAACGCATTCAAATCATCTTGTTTTCCTAAATGGAGCTTTTCCTTCAAACGTTGTTTCTTTTTAAAAATAGAATTTTCCTCACAGACAAAAGCTGCGACCAACTCTGCTGTAGAAAATCCCAACTTTATCAACACAGCCAACATAAGGTTATGCTCGTTCAATTTATACTTCTGTCGCAAGTTAGTCACAAAATTGCCAGACAATAAATCTATATAGCCAAAGATGTTCAGCCATTCCTCTTCACTCAATTTTTTCACATTCAGATTTCCTTCTTTTAGCTGTCCTAAAAGAAACAAAGCACCTTGCTGAGAATGTTCACGTATTTCTTTATTCTCATTTTTCAAAACCTGTATCTTCTGGGCCAGGATTCCTATTTGTTCCTTAACAAGTACCTCAGACAACATTCCCTTTTGTGCTTGCTGATTACATTTCTTCAATTCCTCTATTTGACAAATATACTGTTCTATTATCTTTTCATTCTCTTGATAAGTTTTGAGCTCCTTCTCCATAAACCTTTTAAGGCGTTTTCTATAACTCTTTCTATATTGTTTTTTTATTTCCTGATATGCTACAAATCCCACAACTATAAAGGATAAAGACAGTAGCAGCCAAAAATATAGCTGAATCTGCTTTTCTTGCATAAGCAATTTATTCTCCACCACCAATTTATCTGCCTCATTTTTTTGCTGTATTTCAAAGATTTTGTGCTGCAAATTCATCTCCTGTGCTATTTTTTGCAACGAATCAGACTTTTCTTTATAAAGCAGAGCCTTAGCATACTCAGCACGTTTCTTTTCCAACAAATAAAGATAATGATAAGCACCGGATTGTGTATAGCAATCTTCCGAAGACAAAGCATTCCTCACATACATTTCTGCCCTTTCCAATTGCCCTAACTGCAAATAGGCATCTCCCAATGACAAATTATAATAAGGAATAAGAGTAGAAACTTGCTCATTCTTTAAGGCTGAATGAAAAAATTCAACTGCTTTCACATAATTTCCTTGTCGTTTTTCTTGTTCGCCCAAAAAGTGCGCCAAAGAAGAATATACCGGAGACAAACTATCCTGCTTTAACAAAGACATTCCCATCTTCGCATATCGTGCAGCATTAACATACTCTTTCCGAACCTCATAAATCCAGGCGATATTACGATAGCTATACACCATTTTCAAGGTATCACCGACTTTTTTATTATAAAAAATAGATTTTCGATAGTTGTCAAGTGCCATATCATACATTTCCGAGTCATCATTCAGCCTACCTACATATTGGTGCACCAAAGCCATCATCTTATACTCTTCTGTTTTCTCCAATTTAGCCAAAGCGCTCAAATAAGCTTGTATAGCCAATGTATCATTATCTTGCAAAGCTGCCACTTTACCATAATAAAACAATGCCTTTCCTGCTTTTACACCATCATCCTTATAATAATCTACCGCAATTTTTATCAACGAATCCGACTGCAAACTATCCAGATAGTTTTTATCACGTGCTTGCGTCAGCAGCAATGCATAGTCCGCCCGCTGCTTCCCACGAAGCTCCTCCGGATGAGGAATTTGCTCCAACAGCAGCAATGCACTGTCAGGATATACATCCATATACCTCTCTACCTTATCAAAAACATTGGATACGTTCTTCTCTACGCAAGAACCTAACAGTACGCAAACGGACAAAAGCCCAAGATATAACAGTTTTTTCATATGAACATGTTCTTTACCAGATTATCATTACGTATAACTCCTATGCCCACAGAATCCTTTTGGAGATAAATATTCACACCAGCCAACGGCAATCCTTTTTCCCCATCAGTCACAATGCCATTTGTCTGTGCATTAGAAACAACTGCACAGCAAAATGATATGAACAGCATTACACATCGCTTCATAATTCATGTATATATAATTAAACTTTGGATGAGAATAAGCTTTTTTACGGCCCCTCCCTTCAAAGATACAAAAAACCGCTTCAATAATGTACAAAAACAAGATAAATGTGACAAACAAAACAAATAGCTCAGAGCTTGTTTCCCCTTACATAGGCTTCCTTTCCATTTTCTATACGGAGTTATCAGCGCCTATCGGCCGTGATGCGCTCTGCCAACGGCCGTCAACCACTCGACTAACGACCGTCAACAAGGTGCCTCATAGCCGTTGAATACCTATTATACTCATAGTTTCCCCATACTGTGTACCTATCTTATTCCTATTATGAGCCCAGCTGCAGTCTATCGGTAAACGGTCTTTTACGAAGTTAATACCGTGTTTACACGAAACGCATATCGTGTAAACAAGATATTTGCAAATTGCCGTACATTCTATTAATACACTAACAAACAAGACATTAACTTACTTTCCGGCGTATTTCCGCTGTGGAAGCAAAAGTTGCTTCCACCTTTTTGAGTTGCTTCCACAGCACTTGTAATGCCGATGAATAAAGGGATGCAGGAAGTGGGTGGAAGTGTGGAAGCAAAAATGATAAAACTAGACAGAGATCATTTTCCCTTAAAAGCAATAATCCATTCAAGTAAAAAAATCGAGCAAAAGTAATCATTTCCTAAGAAAATCACGCTGTTTCAGCACAAAAACCGGCAGGAAAAAGAAGATACCGATGACAGACATCACCAGTCCGCCAATGGTACCCGCCGCCAATGGAAACCAGAAAGCCTCCTTGTCCTCACCTATCATGAAAGGGATAAATCCCAGAATGGTAGAAACTACCGTGAGGAAAATAGGAACGACCTTCGCATTCCACGCCTTGACGTAGGCACGCAGGGCGGAAAGACGGGGAAAACGGCGGCGGATGCTGTTGTACTCGTTCAGGATATAGATGCTGGCATTCACCGTGATGCCGCACAGCAGGACAAACGACGCAAAACCGCCCTGGTCGAAGTTCAGCCGGAACCAATAGAAAGTAAGAAATACCCCGATATAAGAAACCGGAATCACAAAGATGATGGCAAGCGGCTGCTTCAAGGAGTTGAACAGAACGCTGGTCGTAAAGAAGATGATGGCTATCACCACCAGCAGAAGCAAGTATTGGCGGTTGTCCTTCTCGCCCCATGACCAACTGTTGCTGTCCGACTCGGCTGTATAACCCATCGGCAACAGTTTGTTGAACTCCTCCAGGTCACGTTTCTGTATCTTGTTGCCCATCTCATTGGAGCCGATATATTCGTATTGCAGGCAGAGGCGGTACTGCTGGTTTTCTTTGGCAATCTCCTGCGGCATCTGTCCCTTTTCCACAGTAGTCAGTTCGGAAAGCTTGTAATGCTTGCTGTTTCCTACTCCATAGGGAAAGAACTGCATCGCCCAGATGTCATATTCGGCAGACTGGCGGGAAGAGAGCTTGATTTTCTCCATCCCCTGCTCGGCCGCTACCAAACCAATCTCCAGATTCTTGCCAAAGATGGGGCGCACCGCAGAGAAAAGCACTTGCGCGTCGATGCCCTCTTGCGCCATGCGCTCCTTGTTCAGGTTGAAGTAGAATTCCTGATAGTCATCCTTCCACCAGGAGAACTCCGAATTGATGAGCACTTCCTTGATACGCCGGTGCGTCAGCAGCTTGGCCTTCAGCTTCTCCGCCCACTCATAGAGTTCGTCGTAGTTGTAGCCGTACATCCTGATGCGGTAGGAGCCGGCACTCTCGCGGACGTCATTACTGAACCCCTGGTCCTGCAATCCGTAGATGCCCCAGCTGCCGCCTCCCAGTTCCAGCGCCTTGCTTATCATATTGGCTTTCAGTGTATAGGGGAAACCGCTGTTCCGGGCTTCCTTCTTGAAATAAATCTGCATACTGGCACGCCGGGGGCTGTAGATGGAAGTATGAAACTGCCTGATTTCCTTGAACCGGCTGAGGTAGGTCTCCATACGTTTCATCAAAGTGTTCATCTGCTCGAGGGTGCTGCCATTGGGAAGGTTGGCGTTGGCATAGAGCACCACCTCCTCATTACGGGTGAAGTAACTGCCTTCGTACACCTTCTGTATGAAAAGCCGCAAGCTGCCGCCCAGCGCCTTGTCCACAACGGGTTTCACCGACTCCTTATAGGTATCCGAACCGAATACCTTATTGTAAGCAGCTTCCCATTTTCCCCCTCCTTCCAGTTTGTCGGGCAACAGAAAAACAGGCAGACCGAAACCCAACAGCAACAGCAGACATACAGCCCAGCGCCAACGGCACAGAAAACGGATGAGAGCAGAGTAGCAGCAGGAGAAATAAACGGGGAAACGTCTGAAAATCCGTCCCAACCTTGTTTTGAATGTTTGCGTCAGCCCCGGCAAGACAAGACGCCTCTTCTTCCCCGTAATCCGCCTCACCAGTCCTATCTTCTCAATCATCGACGGAACAAAGAACAATGCCACCATCAAGGAAACAGCCAGATTGATGATCACTACCGCTGCAAAGTCCTGCAGGTTGAGCCGTATCTTCTCGTCAAGGAAGAAAATGATAACAAGCGCACCCATCGTAGTGAGGGTTGCCGCCAACACCGACAGGAAGGCCTTGAGATTACGCCGATGCAGAATGTGGTCGGTCATGACAATGGTGCTGTCTATCACCAGATTCAGCGAGACAGTGATACCCGCCAGCGAATAAAGCTGCATCTCAAGTCCGAAGAGGTAGTAGAAGATAAGTGCCACCGCTATATTTACAGCCAGGCTGGTAACTATCAGAAAAAGATATTTCAACTTACGAGTAATGAGCCATACGAATACAAGCAGGATGAGTACCGTCAAGCCGGTACGGAAGTAAATCTTGTCCAGTTCTTCCCGTATGTACTCGGTCGCATCATAGCTGGTATGCACTTCATATCCGACAGGAAGTACCTGCCGAACAGCTTCCATCTCGTCCACCACGGCACGGTTCAGTTGCAACTGGTTGGCAGTTTCTTCCGCAGTAATGGATAGATAGACGGAATTCAGCCCATTGATGCGGTAATAGCTTTGCGGCTCCTCCTCCATACGGACAGCCGACACCAGTTCGTCCAAGCGGAGCAGTTTCCCGTCGGTAGCCGTCACGGTGATGGCAGCAGGATTAAAACCAAGGGAGTTGCTCTCCGGCACCAGTGCCAGGCGTATCCATTCCCGGCTACCGTTACCTGTATCCACATTGTGCGTACCCAGAAATTCCTTCCGGTAATGCCGCTGTACTGCCTCGCTGATGTCCGATAGGGTCACACCCAGCAAGCGCAACTGTTCACTGTCATATTCCAGTCTCCACTCCATGGGCGTGGCACCGCTGAGTTCCACCTTATAGATACCCGGAATATTTGCCAGCCGCGGCTTGATATGCTCCTCAGCATACTGCTGAATCAATATCGGAGTGGAAGGGGCATTCAGTGTGAAGGACATGAAAGGGCGTGAGGCGTTCTCGTCGGGCACTTTCATGTGAATGGTGGGATAGCTGACACCTTCGGGCAATTGGGGCCACGTCTGCCGGATGATGGTGGAAGCTTCGAAGCGGACTGCCTCGACATCGGCATGCTTGTCCAGCTCCACAGTAATGTTGCCGTAGCCGTTGCCCGAGGTGGAGTTCAGCCGCTTCACTCCGCGGATACGCGCCAGCATGGATTCCAGCTTGCTGGTCACTTCCATCTCCACCACCCGCGACGAAGTGCCAGGCATGCTGAAACCCACCGTGAAGCCGGGCAGGCTGCGTGACGGATTCAGCTTGACGGGGAGCAGCGGTATCAACGCCACCCCTACCAAAGCAAGGCAGACAAACGCCACTATGACGGTGAAGGAAGAAACTCGTTTCATCAGTTATTATAATCAAATTTTTCCGACAGCGAAAATCCGCTGGCAAAGTCGTGCAACGTCAGTTTCCGTATCTTGTAATAATTCAGCCAGTAGTCCTGCAAGGCGGAGATGTAATTGCGTTGCGCTTCCTGCTGGCGGTTCAGCGAGAGGGTCAGGCTGTTGATGTCTGCCTTGCCGATAATGAAGCGCTGGCGGGTTTCGTTATACGCCAGGATGGCAAGGTCGAGGGCCTCTTCGGCACTGGCGACGAGGGCTTGCTGGACGTTGAAGTCACTGACGGTCATGATAACCTCCTCCTCAATGCTGATTTCACTCTGCCGGGCAGAAGTCTTCACCACGTTCAGATTGTTCCTCGCCATGTTGTATTTGCCTTTCCTCACGCCCCAGTCCACCAGTGGAATGGAGACACTGACCGACACCATCTCCTGCTGCATGGGATGCCTGTATGCTTCACCGAATTTCTCTGCCACCTGGTTGAAGCCGACGCTGGCGTTGATGCTGGCATTGAAGCGCGATTCCTTCTTCGTCTTGTCTACTGTCTGCTCGGCTTCCAGCACTTCCTGACGAAGCCCCAGAAATTCCGGATTGTTGGCTTGAGCGGCCAGCAAAGCCTCATCAACCGGTATGGTCAGCGCCCTCGGACGTCCCGGAAGCGACACCCTGATATCCGTGTTCTTCTCCATATTCAGGAAAGATGCCAACGAAAACATGGCGCGCTTCAAGGCACTGGCGGCATTCTGCAAAGTATTGCGGGCGTTCACCACGTCGAGTTTCAGCGTCAGCAGGTCGGCACGGCTGATGGCGGCTATTTTCAAGCGCTGCATGCCGATGCGGTAGAGGGTATCGGTGGAGACGGCATTGTCCTTGGCCAAGTCATATTCCGCCTGTGCCATGGCAAGCGCAAAGAAATAGGTAGTGGCCTGCTCGGATACTCGCTCTGCATTGTAAATATACTCCTTCTTCACCTTTTCGTACTTCAGCGGCTCAATCCTGCGTTCCCAACGGAAAGGATTGTAACCGACCAGACTCTGCGAGTAGCCCAAACGAACCGGAACACTGGTGAACTGGGTATACTTGTTTCCACCGAAGCTCCGCATATAGCCCAGCTCCGTATCCAGATAGAACGTACCGCCCGTCAAGTCGAAATTCTGTCTGACGGCAAGATTGCCGTATGCATAGAAGGATTGCTGGCTGCGATAGATGTCAAGGTCCTGTTCGGAGTCGTAACGCTTGGTGATATCACGGTTGTACTGTGCCGGAGTCATGTTCAGCGTCAGGCTGGGAAGGCGGTTTGCCTTATAGGTGCGGTATTCCCAATAACCGGCCAGATACATGTTCTTGGTGCGGAAGGCTTCCAGCGAACTGTCATTCGCCAGGGCAATGGTCTGCTGCAAATCGAGCGTTATCCGCTGTTGGGCAAAAGCGGAAAGGGCTCCCAGACTGAACAAAAGTATAAGACTTAATTTCTTCATGCTCTTTCTTTTTTATAAATAAACCAATATATCAACGGGATGATGAACAGACTGACCAGTGTCCCCACGAACATCGCCCCAATCATCGCTATGGAAAGCGGCTTCTGCAGCTCCGAGCCCATGTCGAACGAGAACAGCAGCGGAACCATAGCGAAAATGGTGGTGAGCGATGTCATGATGATGGGCCGGAGCCTTCTGCGCCCCGCCTCGTGGATGGCCTCGAGCAACGGCATACCAGCCCTCCGTAATTCATTAATGGCATCCAGCTTCAGGATGGAGTCGTTGATGATGATACCGCACGTCACTATCAGTCCGATGGCAGACATCAGGTTCAAGGTATGCCCGCATACCCACAACAGCAGCAGGGCAAACGCCACATCTATCGGAATTTCCAGCAGCACGATGAGCGGCTGCACGAAGCTTTCGAACTGGGCGGCAAGAATGAAATACATCAGCAGGATAGAGATGAAAAGAATCACCACCAACTCGTCCAGCATCTGGCGGTTGGAGAAGAAACTGCCGGAGAAGGCCGTATCCCAGTCACCCGTGGCATCTGCCTCCCGCTTCACCTTTTCCATCAACTCCGGAGCATCGTCCACTTCATAGAAACGGAACGGTATATATTCACCGTTGCGTCCTGCCGTAATCGTCTTCAAGTCCTCGGCCGGACGCACCTTTACCAGCTCCCGAAGCGGAATATGCTCCACTTCGCCCTTACTGTCCGGACGGGTCTGTATCAATGTCTGCTGCAGCACCTCGTTCACTGTCCGCTCCTCGCCCACAATGCTGATAGGCAGGTATTGCTGGTAGGAATGGAGCATAGCTACGCTGTTCTCCTTGAATGCCGTCCGCAGCGTACGGTAAAGCTCGTCATACGAAACGTCATAGAGCAACAGCTTTTCCTGCAGGATGCTTATGTCAAGCTGGTTCTCGAAAGCGATACCTACGGGCGCTGTCCCCGTAAGCTCTGCAAACTGTTGTTCCAGTCCGCGCAATTCTTCCGCCGCCGGCGCCTTCTCCTTATTGCGGGCATAAAGTTCCGCCACCACATCGGCCTCCCCGGTCACGAAAAGCTTCTCGAACACGGTTTCGGGTGGAGAAAAGGAGACTGTCGCCAACGGATATTCCCGTGTCAGCCACTCGCCCGCCTGCTTCTGCAAGGGAGCAATCCCGTCAGGCGAGGAAGTCTTGAAATACAATTCTGCCTCCGAAGAAGAGAGAGCCTGCTCACGGTTCAGCAGATAGTCCTGCTGGCCTATGGCAGCCGTCTGTTCCACAGTCTTGTCCAACAACTGTCCGAACAGCACATTCACACGATGCCGGTTCTCGTCCACATGTATATTTTCGTTCCATTCCACGTGGACTATCAGTTCATTCTGGTCTATCTGCGGCATACGCTCCTTGGCTATGGAATAGAACAGAAAGACACAAAGAGGAATAGAAACCACACAGAATATGATACTTACCGTCTTATGGGAAAATACCCAGTCGATGCCCGCATCATAAAAACGGTCCAGCGTATGTTCCTTCAACGGATTGTTGATGCGGATGCGGGAGAACCACGACCTGCCGCGCAACCCTGTCCGGTAGACCAGCATATAGAGGACCGGCAGCAGCATGATACCCGTGAAGTAGGAAACCAGCAACCCCACCGTAACAGAGAATGCCTGGTCGTAGAACAACGCCCCTGCAATGCCGCTCATGAATATCAGCGGCACAAATACGGCAATAGTGGTCAGCGACGAACTCAGCATGGGCGTAATCACCTCACTCGTTCCCGTCACGCAAGCCCGCCGCAACGAATAGCCCCGTTCGCGATACTGCGAAATGTTCTCCGTCACAATGATGCTGCTGTCAATCATCATACCCAACGCCAGGATTAATCCCGACAAAGAAATGATATTGAGTGACATCTTGAACAAGTAGAAGAACAGGAAGCAGATGACAATAGATACCACCATACTCAACCCGATGATGAACGGTGATTTGATGTCACCCAAGAAGAGTACCGCCACAATGCAGATGAACAGGAAACCCAACGACAAGTTCTGCTGCAGATTGGAGATGGTATAGTCCAGCAACTCCGTCTGGTTACGGCTGATGCTAAAATCAATGTCGGGATATACTTTCTTGAAGTAGTCCATCGTGCTGTTGATGGCAAGCTTCATGTCTTCCATATTCTCGTCCGCCTGCTTGATGACGGCAAGGGTAACGGCACGCTTGCCATTGCTCATGGAGACACCTTTCTCCTTGGCAGGAACAATCTCTACCCGGCAGAAGTCTCCCAAGCGGATGATACGTCCTTCCTTTCGCAGCAGGATGCCCTTCACGTCCTCCTCTGTCCGCAGCAGGGTGGAGAACTTAATGTTGTATTCGTAGTAGCCGTCGCGCACGGTCATGCTGCCCGGCTCCACGTTGTTTTGCGCCAGCACGTTTTCTATGTCTTCAATGGAGAACCCCAACACAGCAAGCTTATCCGGGTCGGGCACAATCTGTAACTGGCGTTCGACCAAACCCGTGACATCCACCATTGCCACTTCCGCCAACTGCTCGATGCGACGCTTTATGACATTTTCGGCAAACTCGCACAAATCAAGAAACGCGCGTTCGTCCACCTTGCCGTATGCACTGTCGTTTTTTAGGGTCAGATTGAGGTAGAAGACAGGAATGTCCGTCGCACTTGCCTTTATCACCTTCGGGCGTTCGGCATCCTTGGGCAGATAGTTCATGGCGGCGTCAATCTTCTCGTTCACTTCTATGAAGGCAAGGTCGGTATTCGTACCGAAGTCGAAGCCCAGGCGGATGATGCCTGCACCATCGCGCGTCTCGCTGTCCATGTCCTTCAGTTTCGCCACCTGGATGAGCTGCTGCCGCAGAGGTTTCACCACCGTATTCTCTAATTCACGCGCCGAGGTATTCTGCGCCGACACCTGCACTGTAATTTCCGGGATGGCAATATCGGGCAGCAAGGATACCGGCAAGGTGAAGTAAGTCACCAGCCCGACAATGAAGCATGCTGTAAATGCCATCAGTACGGCAATAGGCCGCTGTATCAAAAACTTTATCAATTTTCAATTATGAATTTAAATTGTGAATTATGAATTTTCAACTTTCAATTTTCATCTTTCAATTTTCCACCACCTTCACCGGCGCCTCATGTGCCAAATTCACATTTCCCGTCACGATGACCGTATCGCCTTCTTTCAGGGCATCGTCGGCCATGCTGTAGCTTTCCGCATTCTCCAGTCCGGTCTGCACATAGTTCCACTGCGCCTTTCCGTCTTTCAGGGTAAAGACGACTTGCTTACCCGAACGCAGTACGACGGCACTTTTGGGTATCACGAGCTGACTGTCCAGAGAACGGTGTACATTTACCCTCACATTCATGCCGCTAAACAGACGTCCCCTGCCATTGACGGATGCCTTTACTTTCACCATTCCCTTATCATCTACCAGAGGATTGATTTGGGTGATGCGGCCCTCTTGTTTGGAAGAGGCATCCGAGTAAGGGGTGACAATCACCTTGTCGCCACTCTTTATCAGGGGGAGTTCACTTTCCAGTACCGTAAAGTCCACTTCCATGCTCTGAGTGCCAATGATGGAGCAGAAAGATTCCGAAGTGCTTGCCTCGTTAAAGGGCTTGGAAAAGAGGTTCGCCACCACGCCGTCGAAGGGGGCAACCAGCGTAGCATGCTCTTCTTCATAGGCGGCGAGTTCGTACTGGGAGAGACTTTGGTCGTAACCGCTCTTTACTCGTGCCAGCTTCATGATGTCGGCAGGAATTTTGGAAGTATCACCCACCGGATAGCCTTGCCCTATCAATACGTCCTGCAGCTCAAGTTCCGCTTTGTCCAGAGCATCCTTGGCTTGCGCGGTCTTGTTCTTCAGACGGAACTTATCCAGTTCGGCAAGTTTCTGCCCTTTGCGCACCGGGTCACCGTTCTTCACGTAGATGTGTGCCACTACACCGGTAGTCTCAAAACGCAAATCCGCCATGGCACCGGCGGTAACTTTTCCGTTGCTCACCAGTTCATGCTCAAAGGTCGCCCGCTTCAGGACTTTCACGGTCACTTCATTGCTTTCACTTGGCAGGACGGTTGCCACCCCTTCCTCGGACTCTTTTCCCTTTCCGGCATCGGAGCAGGCGGCAAGCAGGGCAACGGCCATGCATAGCAGGTATCGATAGTTCTGTGTCTTCATATTCATACTCAATTATAAATTGATAAAATTAATCGTTTCAAAAAAACGAACCGATATTTGCATGTGGACACTTTTTTCATAGCACTTTAGCAATTAGTTCGCTCATTATTAACACCTTCCGTTTTTATTCATCTTTTTTAATATGGACAAAAATAAGCTGAATCTTTTTTATTTCCTCCCTCATCTGTCGTATTGCCGTAGAATGCACTTTCGGCTCTTTCGTCAATACCATCCGCTTCATTTTTTCAAACTTGTCCGGTTGCCTGAAGCTTGGTTCCGCATAAAGCTTCGCAAGCAGATAATAGGGATAAATACGTCCCGGCAAACGATGGGTGGAACGGATAAACCAGTCTTCCGCTGACAAGCAATCACCCATCTGCTGATAGTTCTTGCCTATCACATTCAATATCATGGGGTCACAACTACGCTGTAAAGCTTCTTTCAAAATACGGTTGGATTTACTGAACTGCTGCTGCTTGTGCAATCCATGCCCATATTCGAACAAGAAAGATGCCCGGTCCCTCAACAGAGGATAAAGGCGCCCGTACTCTTTCTCTGCCGATTGATACGCACCTGCATTATACAGCACCCGCGCATTCATCCACTCCCGACAGGCCTGCTCCACTTGCAAGTCATTCTTCAGGCGAAAACCGCCAATGATGCCTACTGATACAGCCAGCCCCAACCATTGCCAACGGTCGGCACCGGACAAGCACGCCACAAGCAATCCTCCAAATGTAACGATAAATACCGGAAGTTGTAGCGGATAGGAGGAAAAAGAAAATATCATCAAGGAAAGAATGGCCCCACAGATACCATAACGTCCTTTACGGACTCCCCTATACAAACACAGCACGACCACAACCAATAGACATACAGCCAAAGGAATACCCAGTTCGACCGCAACCTGCAGATATTCATTGAATGCATATTCCGGACTTCCCGCCACACGTTCCTCCCACGGTTCATAATCACCTGCTGCAAAATAAGTTTCCTGCGCATTTCCATAGGCTGCTGCGAAATTATGAATCCCATATCCGGTCAACGGCTTTTCTGCAATGGCACGACAAGTTATCTTCCACATGAAAAGACGGCCACGTGCAGAATCGGGTTTCAAGACAAACAGTAAATAGCCCGCCAATAGCAAGACACAGAATCCACCGACCACTACCATCACCACACGCTGCCTTTGCTGCTGCCATAATAATCTGAACTTATCCGTCCAATCCATATGCCAAGCATATACACACAGACAGGAAACTCCTGCCGCCAACCATGCCGAACGGCTCATTCCTGCCGGAAGCACACAAAAGATAAGCAGCATCACGCCACCGGCAACCATAGCTCCAACTTTATCCATCACCTTTTTCCATCCTTTCCCGTCATTCCGGTCAGAGCAGAGAATCTCCCCCCTCTTGGTCAGCCATTGATGCAGACAGACCGGAAGTATCATGGCCAAATAGCCGGAATAAGGCCCCGGATTGAAGAAAGAACCTGTCAATACATACAAGGAATGGTTGGACACAGCATAACCATAAAGCTGCCTCAATCCCCAAACAGCCTCAATGCCCCCCAGCATTACCAATACCCACGAAACCGGTATAAAAAGAAAATACCTTTTTTCCATCATCAATCCAGCCATCAACAGACATCCTGCAACTACCAATGCACTTTTATCGAAATAGAGCCATTGCCCTATAACATCAGCTACAGGAAGTCCGGAAGAAACGTTACATGCCAAAGACAATAAAACTATACAAGCAATGTAGACCAAACTTCCAGTCAATAGATTACGTACATTATTCATTCTATCTATCAAATATTCAATAGTATTCTATAATTCACCAAAAGATTTGTTTCCCGTCTTTATATTCAAAAATCCGTTCATCTTTACCGGCTGTGTGATTCTTCAGATAAAATAAAGCACCTTGAAACCCTGAATAGACAATAGAATCTGACACAGCCATTTGCCGCCCGACAGAATTCCATTTTCCTCCACCCCAATAAAACAATTCATACAAATTACCTTTATAAATAAAATTCACCTCATTACGAGGAGTATACACCACCTTCTCCACACGATGGGGACTTCCAAAGTCCATCCCGGTCCATCCTCCATCCGGATGTATATAATCAAATGAAGTATCCGGATTACCGTCAAATGCGTTCAAATATTCATGTGTATTGTCTTCAAAACTTCCCGGAGTACCTATGATTTCCCCATATAGAGGTATGGTATCTTCCGTATTCTCATAAAAAGCCAGTTCCGAGATATTACAGAAACATCCGTCAGCACCCTTATAGCGCATATACCGATACGGTTTATCAGACTTCAACCGGGCCACAGTATATAGCCGATACGGAGCCTCCTTTATCAAAAGTAGAGTATCCTTCCGCCCAAAGTCTGCCCGGTCGCTTCCTTCCACTACTCCCCCAATCATCCGGTCATTGAAAAGAACACTCAAAGTAAGATGGCACTTCCTATACAAGACCAATTCCTGCTTTTCAGCTTCCGGAACAATGAACCGTATCTTTCCGGTTTCACGCTCCAGAAGAAAAGGAGAAGATACTGCAGCGTATTCCTTTCCGTTCCAGGCAGCCAGCGTAAAGACCGCCCCGCCTCCCACATCCTCAAAACGAGCCTCCCGCTTTTTAAAGAAAGTATATCCTATAGGTTGCCATTGTAGTCTGTTGGCAAGGCACAAATACACCATATCCCCCTCACGAAACTGTCCGGAAAGCAAAGAATCCGGAAGAGCTACAGTCCAATTCCTGCTACCGGTATAAAGTGCAGTGACATCGCGGAAGAACGGACGTCGGAATGCCGGGTAAACATCGGAATATTTCCCCAGTTTCCGTACCGCCTCCTTATCAATACTATAGGTTGCCCGGTACATTTTTCCCCTCGAAATGCTATATTCTTCCGCTTTGCTCCATACTTCTTCATAAGGAAGATTTGCAATGTATGTCTTTCCTTCCTTATCCAAAACAAAATTCCAGAAATGAGAGGCATTGTTGTCTCCTAATACCATCACCCTATCTACTCCGCACGGAATGCCCAATGCCCGCAACACATATATCATGGCATCCGTAAACTCTCGGCAACTGCCCGTATGCCATTTCAGTACATCCGGTCCCAAATGAGGCCCCACCGGAAAAAGAGCCGTATTCCGGTAGTTCGCTTTCCGCAACGTATCCATCAACAACTGGGCGGCAACCTTAGGATTATCAGCCTCATCTGTCTTCCTGAATTCATCCAAAATCGGGCTATAGCACTCATAAATTTCTTTGCGCCAGAGAGAAAGCGGCTCATCCCCTATTCTATAAGGCAATATATATTCGCAGAAAGTATCAAAATCAACATGCTTTCCCCAAGGTTGCTCCCGCCAGACTTTGAATGCCCATTCTATATGATTGACCAAAAAAGCGGAATCCACCGTCATAATGTCCCTCTTATAAGTCAATTGATTTATAGAAAATTCTCCATCTGCTCTTTTCAAGGAATCAATCAACTCTTGCACATGCCTGGAATAAGGAAATGAAACGTATTCACTGAAATACTTCCTGTAATTCTCCAAGGCCTTTCCCTCGTAAGCACCATGAAAAGGCATATTCTCTATCAGAAAACAAGCAGCACGATATTTGTCACCGTCCTCTTCCTTGTAACGGTCCAGTACCTTTTGCAACTCCGCACGGTTATCACCGGCAAGATTCAAAGCTGTGTCCAGCCACTGATTTTCCGAAGAACAAGCCATAAACAGACCTGCTGTAAACCATACCCATACACACCAATGCTTCATATCACTATTCCATTTTTTCTATTCCAATCTGAAAGGCAGTCCAATCAATCCTTACAATCCGATACAAATACCTGCTTACCATCTTCCATATGAAATATCAGTTCTTCTTCTCCACGGGTACTGTCATGCAAATAGAGCAAAGCTCCCGATGGTATCCCGTCATATGGCAGAAAAGGTTTTTCTGCCATTTTCTTCCCCAATGAGTTCCAACAGCCCTCTCCCCAATAGAAGAGTTCATAACAATCCCCTATCCTGACAAAGTTATCATCGTTACGGGGCATATACATAAAATTGTCTATAGTAACAACCTTTCCAAAATCCACCGTTACACTTGCACCGGGTTTTGATGAAATGAAATACGACAACGGCTCATTATCATAGACCTGATGGGCAAAAGTACCCACTGTAGCCGGAGCATCTCCCCAACTGTCTATAGGGACAATTTCTTCCTCTCCTTTATAAAAATGCATTTCGGCAACTTCCGCATATCCCTCTGCCGAAGAACAAAAACGGGCATAGCGACCCCTTACCGGTTTCTCAAGAATAACGTGATTATAATTGATACCGGGCGTATCTTTCACAGTACACAACAACTCCGCATTTTTAAAATCCTTATCACAAGCCGCCTCAAAATGCCCGTCTTTTATCCCTCCCATATAATTCCTGATACGTTCCGAAAGAGGGTATTTCCGATACAATTCAGCAGAATAGCACTTGGAGGTATCTGCAACATAAGGATGTATATCCTTGCCATCAAAATAAAAAGGATTTCCAATAGGGCGATACTGCCCGTTTGCGAATGCCAACAATATATAAACCTGCCTCGAAGCCAAATTCCTGAAAAGCGCTTTTCCACTTTCTACCTTAGTAAAATCTATTCCCCGCCACCCATAAGCACTGAACAACCCCACATAAACATAATTCCCGTCCATCCCTTCTACCGGCAGTTCCAGATTCGAATCAAAATAATTATCCGACACTTTTCTTGCAAACACATCCTTAAAAGCAGCCGGTACGGACTGGTTCCGCATAAAATCACCATCCATGTCCCATTGCCTGCCAAAACACCGGCGGTAAACCACGCTCGGGCGCCGACTGTCAATATAGAAACTTCCCCGTTCCGGCTTCCGGGAAGGGAAAGTAAAAGGAAGGCAGACACCCGTTACATCCCTCACCACATTCCACACATGCCCTTTTCGTGTTTCCGCATTGAAAGTATAGAAATCATAGGCTACCGGGACGCCGATGGCCCGCATCACATAAATCATAAAATCACAAGCATCCTGACACTTGCCGATACGATTATGCAGCAGGTACTCTCCTCCCAAATGCGGATAGTTAAAGACCCACGTAAACCGGTAAGGGTCTTCCTTCTGCAAATACTCCCAAACTACGCTAATCGCCTCCACTACATCGATACCCGTATAAACCTCGTCCAGCAAAAAGGAATAACGGTCATGGTATATCTGCCGCCAGTTGTCCGGAGTCTCATTTCCGATACGATAGGGAAGCAGCCATTCACAGAAATCTGCAAAAGAAAGGGAAGCATTCCACGGACGCTTTTTCCAACCATCAAAAGCCAAATCAATGTTATTTATCAAGAATTCAGCCCTTATATTCAGTACATCCGGTTTTCTCTGCAATCCGGAAGGGGTATAATAATCCCAATCCGGTACGGCAGTATCCTTCAGCATCACCCCATAAGCATCTGCCGAAGCCAGCACTGTTTTCAAAGAATCCAGTTCTTCACCTTCAAGGGCATAGTGATAAGGCATATTTTCTATCAAGAAACAAGCGGCTTTATATTTTTCAGGCTCATCTTTATAATGTTCCAGTACCTTTTCCAGTTCGCCTTTGTTGGTTGCAGCACACTCCAGTGCGTACTCCAATCTGCCGGAAGCATTGCAAGCCTCCAATATCCCGGCAATCAATAATATCCAGAGCAATTTAAACAGAACTTTCATCTTAGTCTATTCTTTTAAAGATACGTTTCCATCTCATTTTTCCAGTATTCGGGCTGACGGACTTCCATACCAGCCATGCCCTTCCCACTATAAATGGTTCCGGCAGTAATCCCCAGTAGCGGGAATCTTTTGAATTCACCATCTTGTCACCCGAAACAAAATAATAGTTCTCACAGAAGCGGTAATTGTGTATCACACTGTCCCCCAGCAGAACCGAATCTCCATGCAATGTCAGTTTCTTTTTCTGTTCCCACTCTATCACGTTCCGATACAGCAACCGTGTTTCCGGATTCATTCCTACCACGCTGCCTTTGGCCGGTATATAAAGAGGCCCAAACTCGCTGATAGTCCACCCATTACAGCCACCATCGGGAAAGCTCTTAAGAACAAGGCCCCGTTCCTCCGTCATGCCCGAAGATATCAATTTACCTAATTCCTCCTGCGCCTGCACATTTCCTGCGATACCATCAAATCCGGACACACGATAATGTGTATTCCTTATCTCCAACGTATCACCCGGCACGGCGATACAGCGCTTCACGTAATACAACATCACGTCCAGCGCAATGCTGTCCCACCTGCCCGGATAAGGAAAATTGAACACTAGTACATCATTCCGCTGAAAATTTCTCCATCCGGACATACGGTGCATCCTCACCTCCTTTTTCTCCACGGCATCAAGCACATTGAATAGGCGTGCTCCACCCGAACATTTATCCACCAGAATACAATCACCCGCCAGCAACGACGGTTCCATCGAGTCCGACGGTATCTTGAAGGAGGTCACCACAAACACCTGCAATACTATCAGTATCACAACAAGCAGGCACAGACAGAATAATACGTTTGTTATTCCATTCAACCATTTTTTCAATTGCAGCCGCTCCTTCATCCCATCAATCAGTTATTTTGCATCCCCACTAATCTTCAAAACCAACGGAGAATTTTCTGTATTGCAATATACCGTTATCGTCTTGTCGAAGTGCTCCGGATGTTCGGCTTTATAAACCACTTCCAAAGCTATTTCCTTACCCGGTAATGCCGGTTCCTTTGAATAAGCTACGGTAGTACAACCACAAGAAGTGGCAACATCTTGTATAACCAATGGTTTGTCACCCACATTCTTCAATATAAAAGTTGCTTTTTGTTCCTCCTGCCAATCAAAACGACCCAGCGAAACAGATATATTGCTGGCATCCACTTCTGTTTTTATCACTTTACTTTCATCTCTTCGTTCTATCTTCTCACCTTTAATAATCTTCAGATAGAGTTCTTTCACTTTAGGATTATAAATTGGATTACCAATAGCAATAACCCTATTATTTCTATCTAACAAAAAAGTTTGAAAATTCATATTAGAAGGAAATTTATTCAATTTATTAAACTTATTATTTTTATCTATATATACCGAATGATTAAACCGTTCTCTCTTTAACAAAAGCCGTATTTCATTAAGCTTATATGGCTGAAAAACAAACTGAAAATGCACAGTATTCGGGAATATAGAATCAACATTTACTGCAAAATCTTGCCATTGTGATAAACCCAATTTACAACTCATACAACCTATCGAATCTATATAGGTTATTATCTTATACATACATATGGAATCTGCATTCAAAGTATCTCGACCTTGCATAAAAAAATGCATATCATTAGGATACAATATTTCACGTCCTTTCCACTCTTGCATTAACTTTACGAGTATTTCTCGATCCTTATTTCCACAAGAAATAAATAGTATAACTGACAGAGAAATATATAAAATACGATTCATAACTACAAATTCAACGAATATTTAACCAATTCTACTTCCTCTTTATCCATTAAAGCATATATTGTATCATCTGAATCTGATACACAAAAATTCATAATTGGAAAATCTAAGACAAACTTACATATAGGAGTGGCATCCCAAGCTAGCTGATAAATAATTTTTCCATTAAAAGCCTTTACACCAACTTCCTTATAACTATTTCCTGAATACAGTAGATAAACATACTTCTCTGTAGCATAAGCTTTAATAAAAGCCATTTTATTAGCTACACTCATTGGGGCCGACCTAGTTGTACCTGTATCTTCTGTTTTATATTCAGGGTATCCTCCTACAAATTCAAATGATTTATCTATATTATCTTTATTTACAGAATACAATGAAAATATAGGTGCTGACCCTATAGCAAAGACAAATCGATTCAATGATTTATTAGAAGATAACGTTCCTTGATAAGCCATTCCTCTTAAACGATTTTTAACTTCTTTTTCTTGTTTATCACGATAAGGATACTCGTAGTAATACCTACTTCCAATATGCTTACCAGTAAGACTAAACATATTATTTTCATAAAACCCTAATCCTAAATATGTATCATATTGAGTTGGGCATATATTTAAGCTCATCAGACTATCCTGCATCAACACTGGAAATTGAATGTTTCCTTGTTTAATTTGCCGTAGATTCATTTCCACTAGGTTCCGCTTATAAACATCATATACCCCAATTAACGAATCTCCATACAAAGAGCACAAAGAAAAAACCTGAAGGAATTCATTATTACCTTCCCCTCTTTTTCCAAAATGATATACAGAATTATTATCTCTTAAATCTATTAATGTAAATATACTATCATTTATATCATCATAGATAACAACCGATGAATCAGCATAATGAATAATATATGGTCTCCCTAAAATTAATTCATGATTTAAGACATTCGCAGAAGTAATTTTACGCATCTTTGTAAATGAAGCATCAAATTTTCTCATTTTTTCATCATAATTTGTACATGATGAAAATGAAACTACTAAAATTAGAACCAATAAATATTTCATAATAAAGAATAAAAAAATATTAGTATATTAACATATAATCAAGAGAATTCTCTTCTTTGTTGTCTTTTATTTAGAATAACAAAGAAGAGTTCTCCTGAATTATTTTCTGTATTTATCCAATAAAATGAATTACTAGAAATACTGACGATACCCTCTTACAAAAAAGCCATCATAATCTACAAAACATGTACGATCTGTTTGAATACAAAATGGACCTATTATAATCTCTGCACCAGACGCCATAGCATCTACATTCTTTAACAGCAACTCACATATCTGCTCAGTATCTTCTACAGTATGCAATCTTTCTACACTGATTAAAGAAAACAGAACAACAAACAATATTAATATTTTTTTCATACTATTTCTTGATTTATATTTATTAATTAAACATAGTGTATAAGCGATTGTCCTTTACATCCACCCCATCCCCAATCTTTACAGATACCAATTGCATATATAGCACAACCATAACAATCACCAGAACCTTCACCACCATCTGCTAATGCTTCTATATTAGCCAATGCCAAATCAGACATAACATCTGTTTTCTGATTTGCATAAACTCCATATCCTGCAATCGCTGCAAATGCTGCAACAAAAGCTATCTTAATCATTTTCTTCATACTACTCTTCAGTTTTATTAGTATAAGATTATTCTTTTTTTATCATTTACCACAAGCATAATGCTTGCGTACCAGAATCAAGATATAAAAATCTTGGAGAACTCTTTTCTTGCCATACCTATCGAAATGGCAGAAAACACACTCTGTTTTCAATTCAAATTACTATCTTTGCCTCGACCTCCTTTCTTGGTGGGTTATGGAACGGACGGTACGAGATGCACCAACCAAACGTGAACCGTCCGTTCCTCTCCATCCATATTATAGTTTACTTTATTTCATACTATACTCTATTATCGGATCATCTTTATTCACATCCGTTGCCAAGATTATTCCTTTTTGTTCATCTACCGATATGCCATAAACATAATGATCTAACACATACCTGCAGAGAGGTTCGCCGGTCAGACTAAAAACATAGATATACCGTCCTCCATCCGGCAAATAGACACCTTGCTGTACATTTTGCGCAATTTCCTTAAAAGAGCGCCCATGAAAAACCGCATAGATAGCACTGTCTGCCACTTGGACATCGCTAAATCCCATGATACCCGTAGGAATACCATAACCCTGAGAAATCTTAAACTCCGGTTCACCGTGCGGACCAATGCGTACCACATGCGTACTATCTTTCAAATTAAAGACTTCAAGTACTTCGCCCAACTGGGTAACTGCTGCCAGCACTCCATTTCGGGGATTATAGTCGATGAAGCTACGCCATGCCTGAGCCAATGCAGGACGGGCATTCTGTAAAGCCTCCGCATTGGCTGACGGTATTTGACCGGTTCTGCGCAATAATTTCCCTTGATAGTTTACCCAGCAAAAGCGGCTACTGCCAGATCCGTCCGGAACAATGAAGGTAAAGTCGTCAACCATCACAAAGTCTAAAACGCGAAGCATGTCAGCATCCATATTTATCACTTTCTGAGGAACGATTGAGCAACCCGACGAAGTAAAATCATACTTGGTTAATACGGACTTACCAGCATCAAGTCCCCACAGAGATTGACCATGCCATCGGATATTTTCAGCAGAAAGCATCTCTTCGGGAGCCTCGCCCCGCTTGCCGAACGAAGCAAAATAGCGGAAACCCGGATAGTGGAAAACATGGCAAAAGTAGTCCGTGCCATGCAAATCCATTACCACAGCCTTATCACCCTGCACCCGAACGCGGAACGGATAACGGAACAAAGCGGTGTCCAATGGCTGCACCCTCGCTTTCAGCTCGATTGTTTGCGGAAAATCCATGTAGGCAACAGAAGTTGCTACTTTTTTCTGCGTACAAGAGGAAAAGGACAGTGCGGATAGGCTAATGAGGCAGGCTATAATAAATTTGCACATGAGCTACTCCTTGATTTGTTAAAGGACAAACTATTGAACCACTCCCAAAACATTTGCTATCATCCCCACTCTCACCAGCAGCCAATGCCTCTATATTTTCCAATAGCAAATCATCCAGCTTTTCCGAATGACTAATTTGAACATAGCTTAAAACCGAAATGGCACTAATTGCCAAAGCTCCTAATAACTTCACCTTGCTTTTCATAGTGTTTTTGTTTTTTGTTACACAAGCAAAGATAAAAGGATTATTTTGGCTTTTGCCAGTCTTTATTTGGAAAACGCCCAAAGTTGGGGCGTGAAAAAAAGTTCACACCCGACACACCAATATGGGTTAACATTTCATCTACTTGGAGATAACAATTTGATACCCCTTCCTTTCCGGCAGAAGAAGAATCTGAACGGAATCGTCCGCCTCAAAGAGTTTACCCAATAAGCTTATTGCTTTTCTGCGGCGGCTGCCTAAATTCAAATCACTCAATGGCCAACCGCAAATTTCCGCTATTTCATCGTTCGTCAGGAAAAGTTCGGACGACTTGGCAAAACCAAGTAATAACTTCGCAGCTTGTGGCGTACAAGATACTTTTTCACCTTCATAAGTCAGTGTATGGTTGACGGAATCAAATATATACTTCCCGAACCGATAAGTGCTCTTTGTCAACGTATCAGCCGTTTTTCTCTTTCTATACTGTTGACCCCCTACATAAATCGCCAGTCCCAATAACAGAATGCACAAAATGCAGGATAGTATCTGCAGTACATGGTCTGCCCAATCCACACAGTGCCAAAAATCAGGCAGCATATAAGCTGTCAACCTCATTGTGTACATACCGTTCAAATAGTAAGTACCTAAATCATTCTGTGAAGCAATTATAGTTTCATCTCCAGTAGATGATTCTTGCACAATGCCCTTTCCCATCGGATTAACCTTCAGAAAAAGAGCACACATGGCTCCGCCATACCGATCATTCATCTCAGCTTTCCACTCAAGACAAATCTCTTCCAATGGAAATTTTCCATAATAATTCAACATATCGGCTTTAAACCCTACGACATCCAACGGAAATAGTCCTTGTGCCTCTTTCAATGAATCTATTATCACTTCAAATTCACCATCTTCTGATATCGCTTTCCTTTTGGTATGCTTCTTACCACCATCAGACCCAGATGCATAGAACATCCCCAGCCCATCAAATTCCCGATTCACGACCCGTTCCGCAACCTTCCGCAGAGTTTCTACAGCAACCTCCTTAGCCACGTCTTGTCCCTGGTTGGCATTATCATATAATGCTACTATCACAGACACTGCCACCACTACAATGGCACATATCCATATCATAAGAATCTTCTTATAGCGTTTCATCTACTCCTTCCTTTCTGTTGCTTATTCATTTCTACCCATGCACTCGAAGAGGCATCCGCTTAATAGCGCCAAAGTTAAACAATAATATAAAGAAAAAAGGAAAATGACTTGAGAAAGAAGGATATAAAATCAAAACAGTTTCTTCTTCTAATCTGCTTTAGCTATTTTCCACCCGCCAATCGTCCGCGTGGAACTGTCAAAATTCACGCCAATCTTTACCACACGCCTGCCGTCTGCCCGGTAAGGGATGGCATACTGCTTGCTGTCAATCTGCGCCAACGCCTCTTCCGGGGTACCGTCGTATTTGAACTCGAAGACATAAACGACATCCTGCAACTGCACCACCACATCCGCACGGCCTACGGAACTCTTCACTTCCGACTCCACATATTGCCCCATCAAACGGAACAGCAAATAGAAAATGGTCTGATAATGCTTTTCGGTCTTGTTCTCCAAATCATTGGGAATGGAGGCAAAGAAGGAACGGGTACGCTCCAGGCAGCTCTCCACATCACCCTTCATCAAGTCGCGAAGGAAAGAGACGACGTAGAAGGTGTTGTTCTGGGCAGGCAAGTGCACGTAAGAGGGAAGCAGGGATTCAATGAACCCTTTACGGACCTCACCGTTGGGATAGGCCAAACGATAGATTTGGAAATTACGGTCATAGCCCTTAATGGTCAGATAACCGCTCTGGTAGAGCACCGGGATGGGACTCGTTATCTGTTCCGTAGGCGCATCAAACTGCTCATCGGTAGCCTCAACACCTTCCAGCGCACGCACATCGAAGTCTGCATGGCGCAGAATATCTATCAGGAAAGTAGGCGTGCCCGTGGAGAACCAATAGTTCTTGTATTCTTTGGAATTGAAAGCATTGAACAGGCTGAACGGGTTGTAAATATCCGCACAAGCCTTACTGAAATGATAACCGTCATATTGCCGCTTCAAATGCAAGCATGCCTCCTCGTAAGTCTCATCATTAGCCTCGGCCATCCGCTCAATATCGGGTTTCAACTGCGTCAGCAGTTCCTCCTCGGTGATGCCGCAGAGGGCACTGAAGTCATCGCGCATACTGATATTTTGCAAATTGTTCAGTTCGCTGAAGATGCTCAGCTGGCTGAACTTGCTGATACCCGTGATAAAAAGAAAACGGAGATATTGCCCCAGCCCCTTGAGAGGACTGAAGAACTTGCGCATCTCGTTGCGAAGCTGTTGTTGCAAAAGGGCATCGGAATTACTGTCAAGCAGAGGAGCATCGTACTCGTCAATCAGCACTACAACCGGCTTTCCGGTCTTGGCGTAGGCACGCAGGATGATGCCTTGCAGACGCTCTGCCGCCCCCTCTTCCTCTTCCTTTTTTCCGTAAATTTCTTCCCAACGGGATAAAAACAAATTCAATTGCCCCGTCAAGTCACGCAGCTCAGTATATTTCGTCAAGCTGAAATCAACGTGCAGCACCGGGCAAACCTCCCATTCCTGCTCCAGACGTTCCATAGCCAGCCCTTCGAAAAGTTCCTTTTTCCCCTGGAAATAGGCCTCCAGCGTAGACACGAGCAAGCTTTTGCCAAACCGACGGGGGCGGCTGAAGAAATAAATTTGGTCTGTATTCACCAATTTGTACACCAGCTCCGTCTTATCCACATACACACAATTCCGCGTACGCAGTTGCTCAAAATTCTGTATCCCTATCGGATAGCGTCTGCCACTCAATTCCATAGCTGCTACTGTTTAAATTACAAGTATGACAAAGATAGCACATATTCCGCAAAAAAGAAAGCACGCCCATGGCTTTTTCATCACAAGCCCTCACTGCAAACCTACTGCACATCTTTTGCAGTAACACTGCAAAGGCGTTGCAGTAGCACTGCAAAACAGTTGCAGTGGCACTGCATCTATGTTGCAGCGGCACTGCAAAAACGATGCACTGGTTTTGCAGTGAGTATTTGGTATCTTTAACATTGGCACCCAAAGCCTTACAGCGGAGCAGAGCCCGTTTTCATCACATAACGCCCTGTCCTGAAAACAGTCAACCAAAATCAGGAGAACAAAAAGGGTGAGGGCAAAATTTGCCCTCACCCTTTTAAATTGCTCTCACTCACCCCTGAAACACCGATGAACAAGCAGATGCAGACAAGCGGTGAGGGTGGTGAGGGTGGAATTGCAAAACTTTTATTAGTTTGCTTATTTCAGCAAGCTTTCCGCATCCAGGTGCTCTGCCTCAATATCCTTGAAGTAGCGGTAAGTACCCACCTTCAATTCTTCGGTGGCCGCATCGTCACAAACGATGATACCCTTTTCGTGCATCTGCAAGGCGCTGATAGTCCACATCTGCATCACGGGACCCTCGACTGCATGATAGAGGGCACGTGCCTTGTTGTGTCCGTTTACGATAATCATTACCTCGCGGGCGCTAAGCACAGTACCGACACCGACGGTCAGGGCAGTCTTGGGCACCTTGTTCACGTCGTTGTCAAAGAAACGGGAGTTGGCAATGATGGTATCGGTAGTCAATGTCTTCTGGCGGGTGCGTGACGAAAGGGAAGAACCCGGCTCGTTGAAAGCGATATGTCCGTCGGGGCCGATACCGCCCATGAAGAGGTCGATGCCACCGTAGGACTTGATTTTCTCTTCATAGCGTGCACACTCGGCATCCAGGTCGGCAGCGTTGCCGTTCAGGATATTGGTGTTCTCCGGCTTGATGTCTATATGGCTGAAGAAGTTGTTCCACATAAAGGAATAGTAGCTTTCGGGATGTTCCTTGGGCAAACCTACATACTCGTCCATATTGAAAGTCACTACGTTCTGAAAAGACACGATGCCTTTCTTGTTCAGGTCGATAAGTTCCTTGTACATGCCCAACGGAGAAGAACCGGTGGGGCATCCCAATACAAAAGGTTTTTCAGGTGTCGGATTAGCGGCCTTGATTTTGGCAGCCACATAATGTGCCGCCCACTTTGATACGGATTGATAATCCGGTTGAATGATTAGTCTCATTGTGATTGTTTTATTAGGTTAATAAATTAGGGGTAATTTTCAACTACTTCCTATCCTTCTTCAAACGCTCTGCCATGGCACGTGCCAGGTTTTCGCATTGTTCGTAAGTAATGTCCTTCATGGCCTGCTTCATCTCTACCGGGTCGCCCACAATCTCGAACTTGCTCTTTTCGGCAAACTCGCCCATGCGCTTCACGGCGGCACCCGCCCAGCAGAAGGAGCCGAAGTATCCCAGATAGCGTCCCTTCACTTCGCGTACCAGAATCTTGGAGAGCAAGGATTCTATCTCAGGATAAATCTGGTTGCTGTAGGTGGGACTGCCAATGATAAGTCCGCGATACTTGAATATGTCGGCAATGATATAAGAAGGATTGCTCTTGCTCACATTGTGCATCACGATGTTCTTGATGCCTTGTGCAGAAAGTTCTGCCGCAATGGCTTCCGCCATCTGCTCCGTGTTGCCGTACATGGAACCGTATGCAATGACCACGCCCTCGTCGGCGGCATAACGGCTCAGCTTGTCGTAGATGCCGATAACCTTGGCTATATTCTCCGTCCACACCGGCCCGTGCGTGGAGCAGATGGTGGAAATGGGCAGACCGCCCAGCTTGGCAAGTGCCTTCTGCACCGGAGAGCCGTACTTGCCCACGATGTTGGAATAGTAACGCACCATCTCGTCCCAGTATCTGTCCAGATTGATGCGCGTATCCAGGAACCCGCCGTCCAACGTACCGAAACAGCCGAAGCCGTCACCGGCGAAAAGGACTCCTTCCGTTTCGTCAAAAGTCATCATCGTCTCGGGCCAGTGCACCATCGGGGTCATATAGAAACGGAGCTTATGATGCCCCAAAGCCAGAAAATCCTCGTCCTTCACCATGTACTGTTCGCCCGTCACGCCATAAAAGCCCTCTATCATGCCGAAGGTCTGCTTGTTGCCCACGATGATGATGTCGGGGTAATGCTGCTTTATCAGGCGGATAGAGCCCGAATGGTCCGGCTCCATATGGTTGATGATGAGATACTGGATGGGGCGCTCGCCGATAATGCTCTTTATCTTGCGCAGATACACCTCGAAGTAGCAGATGTCCACCGTATCGACCAAAGCGACCGTCTCATCATCTATCAGGTAAGAGTTGTAGGAAACCCCATACGGCAACGGCCACATACCTTCAAACAAATGCTTATTGCGGTCATTCACTCCCACGTAGTGGATTTTTCCTTTTATCACTGTTTTTGGGTTCATAATTATTCTTTATTTAGATTGATTCCATATTTAAAGTTGCGGCAAAAATAATTCTTTTTTCTCACATTTCATACTTCTTTCCCTGATATGCACCGAGTTCTTTCATTCTTTTTTGAACCCGATGATTAAATTCATAATTTTTCAGTCCCCAGTCAGGTGCAATGAGCAGTTCCTTAGGAGACTGGGAGACAAAACGCTCCAGCACCAAATCCGGCCGCAGATGCTCGATATAGTCTATCACGAGGCCGATATATTCCTCCACATCAAACAGATGAAAATCTTCAGGATGCTGCCGGTACTCCAGAGCCATGCGGGTACCCCTTATCAGTTGCAACTGGTGCATCTTCAAGGTAGTGAGTGGCAGGCGGGACAATACACCGGCTTGTGCCACGATGCTTTCGTGCGTCTCGCCCGGCAGTCCGAGTATGACATGCCCACCGGTCAGGATTCCGCGTGAAGCGGTTCTTTCCACCGCATCGGCGGCGGCATGGAAAGTATGCCCGCGGTTGATGCGGCAAAGTGTCTTGTCGTCGGTACTCTCTATGCCGTACTCCACTAAGAGGAATGTATGCCGGTTCATCTCCTCCAGATAGTCCAGCAGGCTGTCGGGCATACAGTCAGGACGGGTGCCGATGACCAGGCCCACCACCCCGTCTGCCGACAAGGCTTCCTCGTATTTCCGCTTCAGGTCTTCCAGTTCGCCATACGTATTGGTATAGGCCTGGAAATAGGCGAGATACTTCATCTCCGGATATTTGTGTGCAAAGAACTGCTTGCCCTCTTCCAGCTGGCGGGTAATGGATTTCTCCGTACGGCAATAATCGGGGTTGAAGGTCTGGTTGTTACAATAGGTGCAACCGCCGACTCCTTTGTTTCCATCCCGGTTGGGGCACGTAAAACCGGCATTCAGCGATATTTTCTGTACCTTATAGGAAAAATATCGCTTCAGAAAAAGAGGGAACTCATTATAGAGCGTAGATTTGGTTTCCATACATATTCCTTATGTAAGTGGCAAATATAGGATTTTTCCGTGGGATGAACCTGCAAAAACAAGAATACTTTCCACCCGATTTGTTAACGAACATAAAACAAAGAATTTCCACCTGCACTAAAAAATGTTTCATCCACTGATATATAACTAATTAATTGAGAAAGAGTACATCCAAGCGCAATTACATTAAACACAATTTAGTGATTAGACACTCTTTTTACACACAATTTCCTCAGTTTATACACCTCAAGAATGAAATAAATTCATAGCTTTGCATACAACCTTAATGAATCAACCTATAAATACTATAACACCATGGCAACAATCGCATTGGACATAGGCGGCACAAAAATAGCCAGCGCCATTTTCTTTCCGGACGGAAGCATGATGTTTAACCGCAAACGGCTCCTGAAAGGAAGAACCGGACACGAAGTGGGCAAGCTCGCCGCGGATATCCTCGCCAAACTTCTTACCGTAGCACGCAGAAGCCGTATACACGTCGACGGAATAGGTGTCTGCATCCCCGGTATCGTTTACTCCCAAACCAACCGGGTATGGGCCCCCAACATACCGGGCTGGGACAACTACCCCCTCTATGAGGAGCTGCGCAGTGTAACGCCTCCGGGCATCGAGATATACATCGACAGCGACCGTACCTGCTATATGTATGGAGAGATGTGGCAAGGTGCCGCCAAAGAATGTCACAGTGCCATATTCATTGCCGTGGGAACCGGTATCGGTGCCGGCATCATCATCGACGGGCACGTGTTGCACGGAGCCAACGACATTATCGGCGCCACCGGCTGGATGGCCCTGCAACCTCCCTACCGGGAAGAGTATGACGCATGCGGATGTTTCGAATATTACGCTTCCGGCAATGGTATCGGGGCACGGGTACGCGATGCCGTACGCGCCAACAAGGCATACAAAGGAAAACTGCGCCAGAAACCCATCTGCCGCATATCGGCCTATGATGTGTTCAGTGCCTATAATGAAAAAGATCCTATCGCCATCTCCGTATTGCACAAAGCTGTCGAGATGTGGGGCATGGCTTCCGCAAATCTGGTCAGCCTGCTCAACCCGCAGAAGATAATTTGGGGCGGAGGCGTATTCGGCCCTGCCGGTATCTTTATAGATGACATTTACAAGGAAGCCTGCAAATGGGCGCAACCGCTCAGCATCAAGCAGGTGGAATTTGTACCTTCTCAATTGTCCGGTAATGCCGGACTGATAGGAGCAGCGTTTCTTGCCATCAAAAATCACTTGTATGAGTAACAGTTATCACAAGAATCTCGTATTCACGGCAGCGTGCATCGGGATGTGTTTCTTCGGAGTCTCCATGATTACATTGGGAGCAGTGTTGCCATCCCTCATAGCCAAGCTGAATCTGAGCGGGTTGCAGACAACCTCACTGGTCACTTTCCTGCCTCTGGGCATGCTGGCCGGTTCCCTGATTTTCGGTCCCATCGTAGACCGGTTCGGACATAAAGCCCTGCTGGTGCCCAGCTGCATCATCGTACTGCTGGGGATGGAAGGGCTTGCCTTCTTTGAAAGCGTGCCACTGCTGCAAGCTTCCATCGTCGGCATCGGCCTGGGCGGAGGCATCCTCAACGGAGAAACCAATGCATTGGTATCCGACATCTCAGGAGAATCCGAAAAAGGCTCACGCCTCAGTTTTCTGGGCATGTTCTACGGACTGGGCGCATTGGGCATACCGATGTTGTTGGGCTCTCTTTCCAAGCATTATTCATTCGAAACCATCTTACTGGGAATTGGCGTAGTGATGCTTGCGGGCATTATATTCTGCATCCCCGTACGCTTCCCCGCCCCTAAGCAGGCGCAAGGTTTCCCGGTAAAAGAGGGATTGGGACTGCTGAAAGAAAGCAGCTTACTGCTACTCAGCTTCATTCTTTTTTTCCAAAGCGGCATCGAGGGTGTCTGCAACAACTGGTCCACGAGTTACTTTGGGCAGATGACGGATATTCCGGCCAATCAGGCATTGATTGCACTGACCTGCATGGTAGCGGGACTGACCGTAGCACGTATGATGCAAGTTGCGATATTCAAGAAGATAAAACCGGAAACCGTGCTGCCCTACAGCCTTACGATCACTGCCATAGGATTCTGTTTCCTTATGTTCTCGCCGAGTTTTGCACGCGCGGCAGTCGGCATGGTGCTGGTAGGTATGGGGCTGTCGGCCACGTATCCCGTGATACTCAGCATTCTTGGAAGCCGGTACCCGTCCTTATCGGGAACAGCATTCAGCGTGGCGCTTGCCATAGCCCTCATTGGCCAGACTGCAATGAACGGCCTGATGGGCATGATTTCCCAATACGCCAATGGCATCGGACTTTATCCTTATCTGATGATTGCCTCACTTGCCGTCATGCTCCTTTTGTATAAACGCTCACTCAAATAAATTTATTAACTTCTTAAAAAACAAAAAAGTTATGTTAGCACTCGAATGGTTAAAGAATGCCCATGGCATTATGGAAAAACTGGAGGCTACCCAGTTGGAAAACATCAAAAAAGCAGCCACTGTTATGGCAGATTCCATCGAAGCCGGTCGTTGGGTCCACACGTTTGGTTGCGGCCACGCAACAATTCCCGTAGAAGAAATGTATCCGCGTATCGGCAGCTTTGTAGGATTCCACCCGCTTTGCGAATTGCCTCTGACATTCTTCACGCAGATTATCGGCCAGATGGGTATTCACCAGTTCCTCTTCCTGGAACGGGCAGAAGGCTACGGCCAGGAAATCATGAAGAACTATGATTTTGATTCCAAAGACTGTATGTGGATTTTCTCACATACCGGTATCAATGCCGTCAATATAGACATGGCATTGGAAGCCAAGAAGCGCGGCATGAAAGTTATCGTATACGGTTCGGCCAGCGAAACGGGCGACAAGGCCAGCCGTCACTCCAGCGGAAAGAACCTCTTCCAGTTGGCAGATATCGTAGTGGATTCCTGCGTTCCCCTGGTAGACGCCTCCGTACCTTTGAAGAACCACTTCGACAAGGTAGGTCCGTTGTCTACATTGAGTTTCGTCACCATGGTATGGATGACCATCACTACCGTTGCCGAAATCCTTGCCGACCGTGGCGTACACTTGTACATCCATCCGTCGCACAACGTTCCGGGTGACACAACCGCCCACGAACGACTGGATGCAGCCATTGCAGAATATCAAAGAAAAGTCAAGTGCTTGTAACGAAAGATATTCCAATCATCATCTCATCCAATCATCATCTATGAGTGACGGAGGCCCGTCCCTGCTTCGCCCCCAAGGAGCAGGACGGGCTTTTTCTGTTCAAAAAGAATAAAATCGGCCCACTGCTTCGATAAATCTTCCCTTTGTTGTATATTTGTTCCCCAGAAAAAATAGGGAAACAGATAAGCATAAAAGATAGATATGAAACAGATAAGCATCGCACTTCTCCTCTGCCTCTGTACGCTGGCAGGTTTCGCCCAAAGTGGCAAGGCACTCGATTTGAAAGAAATCGTATCGGGCAAGTTCACTCCGAAGAATATTTCCGGCGTTATCCCCATCCCGGGAGACGGGGAACATTATTCGCAGATGAATGCGGACAGGACACAAATCATCAAGTACTCCTTCAAAACGGGAAAACCCGTGGAAGTGCTGTTTGATGCCGCTACCGCACGCGAATGCACGTTCAAGACATTCGACAGCTACAGCTTTGCTCCGGACGGCAGTAAGCTGCTCATTGCCACCGAAACAACTCCCATCTACCGTCATTCCTATACGGCTGTGCATTACATCTACAGCCTAAAGCGCAATCTGGACGGTAAAATCAACAACATTGTGGAAAAGCTTTCGGACGGCGGCCCGCAACAGGTGCCCGTATTTTCACCGGACGGCAATCAGGTGGCTTTCGTACGCGACAACAACATCTTCCTTGTAAAACTGCTCTACGGCAACAGCGAAAGCCAGGTGACGGAAGACGGGAAACAGAACGAGGTGCTGAACGGCATCCCCGACTGGGTTTACGAAGAGGAGTTCTCCTTCAACCGTGCGCTGGAATTCAGTGCCGACAGCCAGATGCTGGCTTTCATCCGCTTCGACGAGAAAGATGTTCCCTCCTACTCTTTCCCTCTTTTTGCCGGACAAGCCCCCCACTTCACCCCTTTCGAGAAGTATCCGGGAGAGTATACTTACAAATATCCTAAAACGGGAGAAGTAAATTCCAAAGTGTCCGTACACACCTTCGACATCAAGTCGAAAGTGACCCGCAAGATAAACGTGCCGGTAGATGCAGACGGCTATATTCCCCGCATCCGCTTTACCCAAGACCCCAACAAGCTTGCCGTCATGACACTGAACCGCCATCAGAACCGGTTCGACCTATACTTTGCCGACCCTCGCAGCACGGTAGCCAAACTGGCTCTGCGTGATGAAAGCGATACCTATATCCGCGAGAATGTATTCGACAACATCGTCTTCTATCCGGAAAATTTCAGCTTTGTCAGCGAAAAGAGCGGATACAACCATCTGTACTGGTATAGCATAGGTGGCAATCTGCTGAAACAAGTGACAGCCGGACCATATGAAGTGCAGGAGTTCCTGGGTTATGACCCCGAAGAAGGAAGCTTCTACTTCAGCAGCAACGAGGAAAGCCCCATGCGCAGTGCCATCTACAAGATTGACCGGAAAGGTAAAAAGACCAGGCTATCGTCACAAGCCGGAACAAACAGTGCGCAGTTCAGTGCGAACATGAAGTACTATATGAACCGTTATTCCAATCTGGACACTCCGACCGTCATTACACTGAACGACAATACGGGCAAGACTCTTGCCACCTTGATGGACAATGCGGCATTGAAGCAGGATATCAGCGGCTATGACATGCCACGGAAGGAATTCTTCACTTTCCAGACTTCCGACGGAACCACATTGAATGGCTGGATGATGAAACCTGCCGACTTCTCTGCCGGCAAGAAATACCCGGTACTGATGTACCAGTACAGCGGCCCCGGTTCACAGCAAGTGCTTGACAAGTTCAGTGTAAGCTGGGAAACCTACATGGCATCACAAGGCTATATCGTGGTTTGCGTAGACGGGCGTGGCACCGGAGGACGTGGTGCCGAATTCGCCAAATGCACCTATCTGAACCTGGGTATCAAGGAAGCCAAAGACCAGGTGGAAACCGCCCTCTACATGGGCAACCAGCCTTATGTGGACAAAAAACGCATCGGAATCTGGGGATGGAGTTACGGTGGATACATGACCATTATGAGTATGAGTGAAGGAACACCGGTATTCAAGGCCGGAGTAGCCGTAGCTGCCGTTACCGACTGGAACTACTACGACACCGTTTATGGCGAACGCTTTATGCGCACACCGAAAGAAAACGCCGAAGGCTATAAGGCCAGTTCCACCTTTACCCGTGCCGACAAGCTTCACGGCAACCTGCTGCTGGTACACGGCATGGCAGACGACAATGTACACTTCCAGAACTGTGCCGAATATGCCGAACAACTGGTACAACTCGGCAAACAGTTCGATATGCAGGTTTACACCAACCGCAACCACAGTATCTACGGAGGAAATACCCGGTTACACCTATACACGCGGTTGACCAACTTCTTCAACAAAGAATTGAAATAATGCCCGAAAGAGTACGTAAGCCTGAGTGGCTCAAAATAAGCATCGGTGCCAACGAGCGCTATACCGAGACCAAACGCATTGTCGAATCGCATTGCCTACATACCATCTGTAGCAGCGGCCGTTGCCCCAATATGGGGGAATGTTGGGGGAAAGGCACCGCAACCTTCATGATTGGGGGAAATATCTGCACCCGGTGCTGTAAGTTCTGCAACACGGCAAGCGGGAAGCCCTTGCCACTGGATGCCGATGAGCCTACACATGTGGCAGAGTCCATTGCCTTGATGAAACTCTCCCATGCAGTCGTCACCTCCGTAGACCGTGACGACCTGCCCGACTTAGGCGCGTCGCACTGGGTACGTACCATCCGGGAAATCAAGCGGCTCAACCCTGACACCACCGTCGAAGTGCTGATTCCCGACTTCCAGGGAAGAAAGGAACTCGTGGCACAAGTCATCGATGCACAACCGGAAATCATTTCGCACAACATGGAGACTGTCCGTCGTATCAGCCCCCTCGTACGCAGTGCCGCCAAGTATGAAACAAGCCTGGAAGTGTTGCGGCAAATTGCAGAAAGCAATACTACCACCAAGTCCGGCATTATGGTGGGATTGGGCGAGACTCCGGAAGAAGTGGAAGAACTGATGGACGACCTCCGCCGGGTGGACTGCCACATACTGACCATAGGCCAATACCTTCAACCCACACACAAGCATTATCCGGTAGCAGCATATATTACTCCCGAACAATTTGCACTCTACAGAGAGAAAGGATTGAAAAAAGGGTTTCAGCAAGTGGAAAGCGCTCCATTGGTACGCTCCTCTTATCATGCGGAAAAACAGATCCATTTTATACAAAAAAGAAGTAAAATAGGAAACATTTAAATATCCCAGTTGTTATGATGTAAACGACAAAATCATAATACGGATAATGAGCCATCAAAGAATTTTATCATCAAGATTCAATATGTCGCTGGGATTCATCCCCGTTATAATATCCATCATATTATGCGAGTTTATAACGCAGGACATGTCCATCTACATCGGTGCAGGTGTAGGACTCTTGTTTAGCATCTATTCGGTGAGGCATAGAGGAACGCATGTTCCGCAAATCATACTTTACTGTACTACCGGAATGTTACTGCTATTATCGGTAACAACCCTATTCCTCGTAAACTACTGTCCCCGTTTCATGCTTCCGTTCACGCTGGAAATCAGCGCCATCATCCCCCCGTTCATCATCTACCTCAATAGGAGAAGGTTTCTGGACTACCACATGTCTCAGACACAGAAATGCTGCAAGCAACTTTTTGCACAAGGGGCAGAAGCCGCCATCGTATCCGCACGCGTAATCCTTATCATAAGCCTGCTGCATTTTCTGATTATCTTCTTGGCGGTTCTGGTCAGTTACCCTTTGGGAGACACTACCCGCCACATTCTGTTTTATGTGGCGCCTCCCCTCGTCTTTATATCAGGCATTCTGTTCAATCAGTTCGGCATTTTCTATTTCAATATAGTGATGAACCACACGGTTTTCGTACCGATAGTCAACACCAAAGGAGATGTCATGGGGAAAGCCATCGCCTCAGAGGCCATCAACCGGAAAAACGACTATATCAATCCGGTCATCCGGATTGCCGTTGCCTCACACAGCATGCTGTTTCTCCTCCCCCGCCCCAAATGCAACGTTTTCGAGAAAGATAAAATCGACTTGCTGATGGAGGGTTACCTGATATATGGAGAAACATTGGAACAAGGCGCACACAGAATTTTACGACAAACGCTTCCCACCGCCCCATTAGACCATTTGCACTTCAACTTCATGTATCATTTTGAGAATGAAGCCACCAACCGCCTGGTCTATCTCTTCACGCTAGACCTGGACGATGACTCCATCCTATGCAATAAGAATTTCAAGGGGGGAAAGCTATGGACATTCCAGCAAATGGAACACAACCTGGGACGGAACTTCTTCAGCAGTTGCCTGGAATATGAATTCGAGCACCTGGAAGCTATTATTTATACAAGAGAAAAATACAAGGAATCTTAGAAAGGTCGGGAGTCTTGCCCTGCCACTCCCTCACGGTCTTGGTTTTGATATACTCCCCTTCACAAGTAATGTTCGCCGCAATGCAGAGCTTGGTCTGCGGACGGCAGTTATGAAGAATATCCTCTATCATCTTATTATTGCGATAAGGCGTTTCAATGAAAAGCTGAGTCTGATGTTCATTATAGACGCGTTGTTCCAGCATTTTCAGCTTCTTGGCACGCTCTGCCGGTTCTATGGGGAGATAACCGTGGAAGGCAAAGCTCTGTCCGTTGAAGCCGGAACCCATGACGGAAAGGATAATGGAAGAGGGTCCCACCAGGGGGACCACTCTCAAGTTTTTCCGTTGTGCAATAGCCACTACGTCCGCTCCCGGGTCGGCCACGGCCGGACAACCGGCTTCGGAGATTACGCCCATCGGCTGCCCCTCCACCAGCGGCTTCAGATAGCCGGAGATGTCTTCGGGCGACGTATGCTTGTTCAACGTATAGAATGTCAGCGCATCAATATCTATTCCCTTGTCCACCTTTTTCAGAAACCGGCGCGCCGAACGCACATCCTCCACGATGAAATGGCGGATTCCAAGTATTATCTCCTTGTTATAAGGAGGCAACACCGTTTCAATGGGCGTATCGCCCAAGGTGACCGGCAGAAGATAAAGTGCGAGTTCCATTAGCCGTAAATGATATTTCCGTTTTCGTCCTTATACTCATCCAGTCCCTTCTCGTAAGTAGCCATGGCGCGAAGGCTCATACCTACGCTGGAGAAACCTCCATCGTGGAACAAGTTCTGCATAGTGACCTTGCGGGTGAGGTCGGAAAACATCACGATACAGTAGTCTGCACACTCGTCGGCAGAAGCATTGCCCAGAGGAGACATGCGGTTGGCGAAGTCGAACAGCTTGTCCATACCCTTCACACCGGAACCGGCAGTGGTCATCGTAGGAGACTGGGAAATGGTGTTGACACGTACATGGTGTTCGCGTCCGTAGATATAACCGAAGCTGCGGGCAATGGATTCCAGCAGTGCCTTGGCATCTGCCATATCGTTGTAACCGTAGAACGTACGTTGCGCAGCCACATAACTCAAAGCCAGAATTGAACCGTAGTCGGCAATGGCGTTGAGTTTCTTGGCAGCTTGTATCATCTTGTGGAAAGAGACAGCGGAGATATCCAGCGTCTTTTCCAACATATCGTAATCCAAATCATCATATGTACGTTTCTTACGCACATTGGGAGACATACCAATGGAGTGCAGCACAAAGTCGACCGGGCCACCCAATACTTCCATAGAGCGTTTGAATACATTTTCCAAATCTTCTACACTTGTAGCATCTGCAGGAATCACCTCGCAGTTCAGTTTCTCCGAAAGAGCGGACACTTCGCCCATACGGACGGCAACCGGCGTATTCGACAAAGTGATGGCTGCACCTTCTTCTACTGCTTTTTCTGCTACTTTCCAGGCAATGGACTGCTCATTCAGAGCACCGAAAATAATGCCTCTTTTTCCTTTCAACAAATTGTAACTCATACCTATTTTTAGTAAAATTCGGCTGCAAAGATAGGAAGTTTTTGCATAAAAAGCCCGAAAGTGTGCAAAGAAAAGGGAAGAACGGCAAAAAATACACCGATCACCCACTGCAAAACTACTGCAACGCTTGTGCAGTGCCACTGCAATACAGTTGCAGTATCACTGCAAACATATATGCAGTAACGCTGCACCCTATTTGCAGTACTACTGCAAAAAGCATGCAGCAGGAATGCAGTAATAATGCACTGATTATCAGTCCAGGGCTTCCTATTCTGCAAATACCTGATGAAACCCGAGACAGCATTTGAACATGAGCGCAAAAAGCCCTATATTTGCAGCAAACTAAAAAATAGAGAAAGCAATGAAGAAGTTGATTATATTTGACCTGGACGGAACTTTACTGAATACAATAGCCGATTTGGCACAAAGTACAAACCATGCCCTGCAAGCGCTCGGCTATCCCACTCACCCGGAATCGGACTATAACTTCATGGTTGGCAACGGAATCAACAAACTGTTCGAGCGCGCCCTCCCGAAAGGGGAAAAGAGCGAAGAAAACGTCCTGCGCATCCGCAAGGAGTTTGTGCCTTATTATGACGTGCACAATGCTGATAAAAGCCGCCCTTACCCCGGCATCCCCGAACTGCTGGAACAGTTGCAGGAGAAAGGGATGATATTGGCAGTGGCTTCCAACAAATATCAATCGGCTACCGTGAAACTGATTTCACACTATTTCCCCCACATACGTTTTACCGCCGTCTTCGGACAACGGGAAGGGGTCAACGTGAAGCCCGACCCGACAGTGGTGCATGACATTCTGGACATCACCCGGATATCCCGTGAAGACGTGCTATATGTGGGAGACTCCGGAGTGGATATGCAGACGGCCGCCAATGCCGGAGTCACTGCCTGCGGAGTCACCTGGGGATTCCGTCCCCGCACAGAACTGGAAGAGTTTCATCCGGCACATATCGTAGACAATGCTACGGACATTGCCGTTATCGCCGATCTTTGAGAGGGCACTCCCTCCCCCGGCTATCCGAGAGCGCATATTTACATTATGATATTTTTTAGGCGCGGATTACGCGAAAAACGCGGAGTTTTTCTTTGTCTCTCCGTGAAATCCACGTACTTCCACGCCTAAAAAATAATCAGAAAGAGAACAGCCTCAGAACAATTTCCGCATCGTTCCTTTATCTCCCACCACAAGATAGGTATTCCCGTCAATCAGTAAAGCGCGCCCACGTTTCTTCTTTCGGTTTTCCTCGTTATCCACATTCACTCCAATCACCCGTCCATCATAGAAAGTGGAAATATCCTTAAAGATAGTATGCCCCACAATGATATGTTCGACGTCATAACGTTTCAACATCAGTTGCAGGGAGTCTTGTGCCAATGGATGGTATTTTGCATCCGTCCGTACCAATCCACGATACCAGATAGGGCCGCTATTACCATATAGGAAAGCCGTGAGAGGCGATAGAGCCTTACGTTCCTTCTTGCTCATGAACAATGCACGGCTCATTTCCTCATTCACTGTGGGAATATTCAAGTCACTGTCATAAAACTCCTTTCCCAAACCTGCATGCACATACAGATTAGGTCCGATGGTCTGCATCGTATTACGGGTACCAAGCCATTTGCCAAGTTCTGTGTCCGGACCGAACAATGCCGGATAATCCATACCCAGTTTTCGGGCCAATGTCTTGTACTTTTCTTTGGTATAACGCAAATCATTTGCCGTCACAAGCGGTTCATGGTTACCCAACAGAAACGAGACATGACCACCTGCATCCGCCGCCTCCTTCTCCAATTTATAGAACAGCCAAAATATCTGCGGCACATCTTTGCCACGGTCAAATATATCACCGATAACCACCAGATGGTTGGTTCCAAAACTCCAATGGTAGTCTTTATCAATGACATTGTTGCCCCGCAGCAAGCTCATCACGCAATTCAGCTTGCCATGGGGGTCAGACATCACAAACACTTTATCCGGTTGTCTGTATTGCCATTCCGGACGTTTGACCGGATGCAGCTTCACATCAAACGGATAACGCCCTTTGTGGTCCGTGACATGAAGGGTGAAATCCTGAGGAAGTACTGTATAAGTCGTATCTTCTATCTGCCCTTGGGCTGTAACGCTTATGACGCGCACCTTTCCGTCCGGTTCATAAATCACATAAGGTCCGTCTGCCGACAATTCCTCCTTCTTCTCCTTATCCTTCTTCTTACCGTCTAAACCAAGAGTTCCGGCACTTAGGCCGGAACTGATGAAGGTTAGAATAAATACAGTAAAAAAAGACTTTACAATAGTAGTCTGATACTTCATATTCTCGCTTTTTTGGAATTAATCACCATAAGTCGGATTCTGCTGCATATTCGGATTGGAATTCATCTCTGCCTTAGGAATGGGCAATACTACACGATAATAGTTCCAATCAAAAGATACGCTCTCATCCACCATCTTCAGATGTGAAGTCTCGGCTATTTCCGGAAATTCCTTGGTCGACTCCTTGCGCACGATAGTCTGATGATTACGAAGGGCGTCGAAGAAACGGTGTCCTTCACCGAACAACTCTTTACGGCGTTCCAACAGAACATCATCCAACGTCACCGTCTTACCCTGCACGGTCTTTTCCGGATTGGCACGGCTGACAATAGCATCCAGATACTTTACAGCCTTGTCATTGTTATTGAGCTTTACAGCCGCTTCGGCAGCAATCAGATAAAGTTCGGACAGACGAAGTACTGGAATATTGGAATCTTCCACAGCCTTGCCGCTTTGCGGCTGATACTTGGCTATGTAAGCTCTCTTTGTCTTAGGAACAACCGTATATGCCTGATTCCTGACATCATCCGGATCTTCCTGCATCAGTTCATAGAAAGAACTGGTCAGGCAATAATCATCATAACCCGCCTGCCAACAAAGGTAAGCCACACTTTCTTTGCCAACGCCGTCCACTGTCAGATTCACCAACTCAAACAAGACTTCTCCCGGATCGGAAGAGGCAAAATCAGTTCCCCATATCGTGCCATACTCATCATTGGTCCACAAACGGTACTTATTCTTTTCCGCTCCCGCAATGGCAGCTTCAGCCGTAATCAAGGCATTCTGATTATCTTCCATATACAAATAGGCTCTACTCAGCAACAGCATTGCCGCCCACTTATTAATCTTACCCTTGTTGAATTCTTCATCCAGCAGGTCAGCACCTTCCTTCAAATCCTTGATGATTGCCTCATAACACTGGGCAACGGTATTGCGCGACGGCTTGTTTTCCGTATTGGATACTTCGGTCACAATAGGCACTCCCAAAGAAGCTCCTCCATCCTTGGCATACGGATAGCCGAAGAAACGGGTCAGGTCGAACAAGGCAAATCCACGGAGAGCCAAGGTCTGGCCTTTCAGGTCGTTGAAGTATTCCGTATCATCCTCACTGACATCCAATCCGTCTATTTGAGACAAAATGATATTACAATTCTGGATAATCTTATAGGCATAAGACCAGTGGGAAGACGGACCGGAATCCTTTGTATAGTCCAGCATATAGTAGCTGGTGGTACGCTTTCCGGTCTTTATGGACTGCGCATCGTCACCCGTCACGTCTCCGTAATAAATCATACGGCCCGAGTAATAGTTGGTACTGCGCATCACGTCGTAGATACCGTTCAAGCTATATTCCACATCATCCAGATTCTGTATGGCGGTTTCAGTCGGAATCTTTGTACTGGATTCAACATCAAGCCAGTCATTGCCACAGGAGGCGGTCAGGCTGACCAACATCCCCATCATCATATATTTTAATGCTTTCATTGTGTTTCTTTATTATGAGGTTAGAAATTCAAATTAAGACCGAAAGTTACTGTTTTCAAAGGAGGTGTTCCCCAGCCGGCTGTACCTGCACTGACTGATTCCGGATCATAGAAATCGTAAGCCGCCCAAGTCCACAAGTTGTTGGCAGATGCGTAAAGGCGCAGGCTGTTTACGCCGATTTTCCGAGTCCATGTTTTAGGAACGGTCACACCGAAAGTCAACGTTTTCAGACGGATAAAGTCCGTGCTGTGCAAGCGGCGGGTAGTGGTAACGCCATTCATGGCTACCGCCGGCTTCTCTATAAACACTTCATATTTACTGATATCTCCCGGTTGCTTCCAATTGTCACGATAATAGGCCGGAATATTAAGAGTAAAGTCCTTGCCGCCATGTTCTGTTTTCTGTGCCCAGTTATCATATCCATAAGCACCGAACTGATAAGAGAACATGAAGCTCAAATCGAACCACTTGTAACGCAAAGTATTAGAGAGACCACCGGTCACATTGGGCTCGGCATGCTTCTTCAGAGGAATGGCTTTGGCATCCTTGTTATTCTCTGTGATTTCCTTAATATAGTTTCCATTCTCGTCCACGTCGTTGGTATAGAACTGAGGTGCACCGGTCTCGGGGTTGATTCCGGCAAATTCTATCATGTAGAATGTACGGTAGGACTTGCCAATCATGTGAATCTGCGAGCCGCTGATAATCTGGGTCTGTTCGCCGTCCAGTTTCACAATCTTATTCTTGTTGTGCGAAAGGGTGAAAGAGGTAGACCAGTCAAAGTCTTTGGACACAATGTTCTTGGAATTGATTTCCAATTCCACACCCTGGTTCTTCACCTCACCGATATTCATCAGATAGGAACTGAAACCGGTAGTCATAGATACGGGACAGTCCATCAAAAGGTTCTTAGTGGTACGGGTATAGTACTCCAAAGTGAAGTTCAAACGGTTGAAGAAGCCGAAGTCCAGACCGATATTCAAGTTGTAATTCGTTTCCCATTCCAAATCCCTATTTTCAATCTGCGACTGAATCAATGCGGGATTCTCCATATAGCCGCCACTAAGGCTCGTCAAGCCCATATAGCCGTATAAGTCGGAGGGCAACGTACCATTCACACCGTAGGATGCACGGAGTTTCAAATCGGTCAGCCATTTGGACGTGGGTTTCATGAAATCCTCTTCGATAATACGCCATGCTCCTGAAACAGACCAGAAACTTCCCCAGCGATTATCTCTGTGCAAACGTGAACTGCCATCCATACGATAGCTCCCACCCAGATAATACTTGTTCTTGTAGTCATAGTTGAGACGGGTGATGTAAGAAACCATTCTTGACCTCTTGGAAGAACCATCTATGCTCTCTAAAGTCTGCCCGTTGGCAATGTCATTCTTTATCGGAGTCAGGAAGTTAGTAGCATATCCCGACAAGAAATCATTGTACTTGGAATCGATTTCATATCCGACAAGGGCATCCAAATTGTGGTCCTTTTGGATAGTAGTCTTGTAAGTCAACTGGTTTGACCACACCAACTTGTTATATTCACTATATGCCTTTTCGGCTCCACCATTATTCTTCTCACCGTCGGAGGTACGGGAGTCTTTCCATTCTTTACCCTTACTGATGTTATAGTCATAGCTCAAAATAGACTTTAACTTCAAGTCCTTGATAAATTCATATTCGGCATTAATCGTATTGAACATACGGGTAACATACTCACGCTGGTAATTGTACTCCTGGGCAAGAACGGGATTTCTTCTTGACAACGAAATCAAGTCCTGGTTATAGCTTCCATCTTCATTGTAAACCGGATCTGAAGGCGTCAATTTGCTTACGCTGGAGTAGAAAGGAGCAGTATAACCGGTTCCTTCACTATATACATCCTGATTCAGATTGGTAAACATGATGTTGGCACCGAATTTCAATTTATCCGTAGCCTGAAAATCAACATTCAAACGTCCGGTAATTCTTTCCAGCCCCGATGTTTTTACAATACCTTCTTGGTTGAGATAGGACAATGAAGAATAGTATTTGAATTTGTCGGTTCCTCCGGATATGGAAGCCTCATAACTGGAATGGCTTCCTTTCTTGAACAGATAATCTCCCCAATCCGTATAGCCGCACCAGGGAACCGGAGCATATTTGTCGATATTCTTATCAGCATAAGCTATGGCATCCGCATCCGATTTGCCGCTGCGCTGTTGTCCAAGCACCATACCATTGTATATGTATTCGCGACGTTCTGCTCCGCTCAAAGTAGGACGATAATCCATAGCAAAGTCACTGAATCCCCAATCGGCTTTCAAACTGATAGAAGCCTTACCGGTTTTACCTTTCTTCGTCGTAATCAGAACCACACCATTCGCAGCGCGCGAGCCGTAGAGTGATGCAGCAGCGGCATCCTTGATTATCGTAATATTCTCAATATCCGAAGTGTTGACGGTTGACATGGCATCCAGACCACCATCCGAACTGATGGAGTTTATCGAACCGGAAGTAACGGGCACTCCATCAATAACATACAGCGGAGAGTTGGAGGCATTGAAAGAGCCCATACCACGAATACTCAAAGAAGCTGAAGAACCCGGCTGGCCAGAAGCAGAAGTAAACTGTACACCCGTAGCATTTCCCTGCAACAAATCCTGGAAAGAAACGGAAGGCACATCGGCAATCTTTTCATTCTTCACACTGGCAGCCGAACCCGCATAAGCAGATTTCTTGAATGTACCGTAACCGGTTACAACCACCTCTTCCATCATATTTGCATCCGGCACCAATACAATCTTCAATATCTTACCCGAAGTAGCTTTCACTTCCTGACGAACATAGCCAACATAAGAGACAAGCAAGGTAGCCGATGCATGCTCCACCTTGATAGAGAAACCTCCATTCAAATCGGTAATCTGGCCGTTTGTAGTACCTTTGACCAAAACATTGGCTCCAATGACGGGCTCACCGGTCTCATCCACCACTGTTCCGGAAATAACATTAGCTTGTTCTACTGCCTTCACAGCATTCACTTCATTGGCTGGACGGATAGCAATGGCCCCGTCTTTTACGACATAAGCCAATCCGCTATTCTTAAGACATTCATCCAGCACTGCTGCGATTTTTCCATTCGTGACCCTCAAATTACGTACCTTGACATTCTTTACGTCATTTGTACTATAAATGAAAGTAAAATCCGTCTGGCGTTGAATTTCCCATAACACGTCACTTAAAGTGGCGTCCTGCACATTTACAGTAACTGTTGTCTGGGCAAACGCCGTATTGGCGGCCTGCACAAAGCCAATCATAATAAAACTGAAAAACAGGAATGTAATCCACATACGTTTACTACCTTCCCAAAACCTGGTGTAGCTCTGTTCCTTAGTCATAATTAAATTATTAAATGGTTATTTATAGAATATAATAGTTTTACCGTTGATTTTGACATGTATGTTTTCCGTCGCTTCCAGTAGCTCAAGGAAAGGAGCTATTTCCTCATAACGGTTCACATAGCAACCGAAACGCAGGTTCTTTAACGCTTCGTCTGAATAGTCCACTTCAATATTATACCACCTTGAAAGGATTCTCATAATATCTTCCAGCCGTTGATCTTTAAAATTGATTTTTCCCTTCACCCATGATGTATAGAAGGCAGTATCTACTGTACGCACTTGTATATTCCCGCTCCCGGGAATTAATGATGCCTGCTGTGAAGGTTTTAAGACAAGACTCTGTCCCTCCCCGGTGTCCACCTTAACAGAACCACTGACAAGAGTCGCCTGATATTCTTCACCCGGATAGGCCGAAATATTGAAAGTTGTTCCCAACACCTCAATCTGCATACCTTGAGTCGATACAATGAAGGGATGACCGGTCTTATTTACTTCAAAATAAGCTTCTCCCGCCAATTCCACTTCCCGCTTCCCAGCTTCGAAAGTAAGCGGAAAACGTAGACTGCTCATTGAATTCAGATGTACTTTTGTACCATCATTCAGAACAAGTGTATACTCACCGCCTTGAGGCACTTCAACTTTATTATATACCAAAGCTGACTGCACAACCTGCCCGTCTGCAGCGCTGTAGTTCAAGGTCGTCGAATCTATCTGTATTTGTTTACCAGCCAACTGCAACTGCCGCCCATCGGCATTCTCATCCAGATAAACCGTTTCCCCATTATCCAATGTAAGAATAGCTTTGGCTCCACCCGGCAGTATTTGCTGGGCAGCCAATAATTGATTGCCATCCATGACATGGGGTACAGAAATATCCTGAAGTGCAAAAACCAATATCAGCACCGGTGCAATAAAAAGAGCAACGTACCGTAACAGTTTCAAATGTCTCCTTCTGAGCTCCATCCTCTTGATACGTGTTTCGACACCTTTCCATCCAGCCTGCGAATCAAACTCCATTTTACGAATTTCGTGCTGTGCATAATGTTCATCACTACAAATCTTTTGGAAAAGCTGCTCATGGCTTTTGCTCTCTTTGCGCCATTTATCCAAAAAACGGCTCTCTTCCGGTGTTACTTCACCGGATAGGTGCCTGGAAATAAGATGAGCTATATGAAAGTACTCTTTTATCATAATTTGGCATGTTTTAGTCTATCTTTAATGATAATACAAGCCAAAATGAAAACATGGTGAATCGATAAAGACTTTTTTTTGAAAAAATAGAAAAAAATGTGCTTTTAGATAAATAACAGAAGGCAATAATAATAATCGGTAAGGAATGCACGAAGCTTTTTATAAGCCACTTTTTTAAGAGTATGTACCGTTTCGGGAGAGACATTGAGACGCTCTGCTATTTCTGTATTCTTTTTACCTTCCAGAGCCAACTGCATGATGGCTCTCATTTGGGTAGGAAGTTTCTCTATAGCTTCTGACAGAATCCGGAAAGTCTCTTCTTCCACAATCGCATCACGAAAAAAAGCATCTGCTTTTTTGGCTATAATCTTTTGCTCGTATTCATGAGCTACCTTCGAATGCTCAAGTTCGTTCAAGGCATGGTTACGTACGGCCGTATAAAGAAAAGCTTTCACCTGATGAAGATAAAAGAAATCGTCTCTTATCTGCCACAACTTGGCAAATACGTCTTGTACTATATCTGCTGACATATCCGCATCCTCCATGTATTGGAACGCGAAAGAACAAAGCGCCGCATAATATTCCTTAAAAATATTATGAAACTCTTGCTCATCCAGCTTAATGCTTACAACAGAGTGGGATTTATCCTTTTTTATCAGATTTAGCGCCATATTTATGCTTTTCGGGCGCTAATATAGTTAAATTTTCAGAATATAACCAATATAACTATCAATCCTCTAAATCTTTTCCCCATAAATCAATATCGGATGGAGCTTTCCATAAGCTCCATCCGACCAATAGTCCTATTGCCAATAAAAAAATCAAATATATCATTATAGTCCGGTTTGTTTCAATGTCTTATTATAACACAGTAAACTGGATTAAAGTTCACTCCACCCAAAATTGTTGTTTTTCCTATATATACTTTTCAATGCAGAGAGTGTATTATTTGGTTTTCGTGTACGAAAACGAGCAATTTTGTGCACGATAACGACCAATTTCGTCCAAAATTGTCCCATTTACTAAATAATTATGCTTTTCGAGTTTGATTAATTGAGAAAAGGTCTTATTTTTGACCCGGTTTTTAATTCATACTATTGCAAAAACAAACTCAATTACCTAATTAAATCACAAGAGAATGGAACAAGTTTTCGGCTATATCATCGGCTTAGGAGCAGCAGTGATGATGCCTATAATCTTTACAATTTTGGGAGTATGCATCGGCATTAAATTTAGCAAAGCATTGAAAAGCGGTTTGCTCGTAGGTGTCGGTTTCGTTGGTCTGTCAGTTGTCACTGCGTTGTTGACCAGCAGCCTCGGTCCTGCTCTGAGCCAAGTCGTTGAAATCTACGGCCTGCAGTTGAAAGTATTCGACATGGGATGGCCTGCAGCTGCGGCTGTAGCCTATAACACATCGGTGGGTGCATTCATCATTCCGGTATGTTTGGGAGTAAATCTTCTGATGTTATTAACGAAAACGACCCGTACAGTCAATATCGACCTTTGGAACTACTGGCATTTCGCATTTATCGGCGCAGTCGTTTATTTTGCCAGCGACAATATCTGGTGGGGCTTCTTCGCCGCTATCATCTGCTACATCATTACCCTGATTATGGCCGATTATACCGCCGACAAATTCCAGGGGTTCTACGACAAGATGGAGGGTATCTCCATTCCCCAGCCTTTCTGCGCAGGTTTCGTTCCATTTGCCGTAGTCATCAATAAAGCATTGGACAAAATCCCCGGTTTTGACAAATTGAACATCGATGCGGAAGGCATGAAGAAGAAATTCGGCTTGCTGGGTGAGCCTTTATTCCTGGGTATTCTGGTCGGTTGCGGTATCGGTGCCTTGTCTTGCAAGAACGGTCAGGAACTGGTAGACAAGATACCTTATATATTAGGTTTGGGTATCAAGATGGGCGCCGTAATGGAGCTGATTCCGCGTATCACCGCTTTGTTCATCGAAGGCTTGAAGCCTATTTCCGATGCGACCCGCGAACTGATTGCCAAGAAATTCAAAGGTGCTGTCGGCCTGAACATCGGTATGAGCCCCGCATTGGTTATCGGCCATCCTGCAACGCTGGTGGTTTCCCTGCTGCTGATTCCCGTAACCATACTGCTGGCTGTCATCCTGCCGGGTAACCAGTTCCTGCCTTTGGCGTCGCTGGCCGGAATGTTCTACCTCTTCCCGCTGGTACTGCCCATCACGAAAGGAAATGTAGTAAAGACATTCATCATCGGACTCGTTGTACTGACCATCGGTCTTTATTTCGTAACAGACCTCGCCCCCTATTTCACACAAGCAGCCCACGATGTATACGAGAAGACACAAGATGCTGCCGTGAATATCCCTGCCGGATTTGAAGGCGGCGCACTGGATTTTGCATCCAGCCCCTTCGCTTGGGTCATTTTCCACCTAACCTACTCGTTGAAATGGATAGGCTCCGGTATCCTTGTATTATGCACATTGTTCCTGATGATTATGAACCGTCGTGCTATCATCAAATACCAGAAATCAATCAAAAATTAAAAGTTAAAAATTAAATAGTAACGGATTATGAAAAAGTTAGTACTTGCATTTATGATGGGAGCAGCTGCCATGGCAGCCAATGCCCAAGTGAATTACAAAGTGCAGACCGCCTGCCATCCGCAGGACGTGAAGCATTATGACACGGAACTTCTACGCAGCAGATTCATGATGGACAAAGTGATGGCTCCGGATGAAATCAACGTAACCTACACCCTCTACGACCGATTGATTTACGGTGGCGCCATGCCGGTGAACAAGACATTGAAGTTGGAAGTGTTCCGTGAACTGGGTCCGGAAATCACTTACTTCCTCGAACGCCGCGAACTGGGTGTCATCAATACCGGCGGTGACGGAGTGGTTACTGTAGACGGTAAAGAATACCCCATGAAGTATAAGGAAGCCCTTTACGTAGGCTGCGGAAATAAGGAAGTAACCTTCAAGAGCAACGACGCTACCAATCCCGCCAAGTTCTACATCAACTCGGCCCCGGCCTACAAACCCTATGTTACTCAGCTGATTACCACCGATGCCAAGCTTCAGAAAGCCAACCCCAAGAAATATGCACTGGGCATCTCCGACCATTATGGAAAAATGGAAGACAGCAACGACCGTATCGTAAACCAGCTGATTGTGAAAGATGTACTGGAAAGAGTGAAAGACGGCGGTACCAACCAGTTGCAGATGGGACTCACGGAACTGGCTCCCGGCTCTGTATGGAATACCATGCCTGCCCACACGCACACTCGCCGCATGGAAGCTTACTACTACTTCAACCTGAAACCCGGCAACGCTATCTGTCACCTGATGGGCGAACCACAGGAAGAACGTTTGATATGGCTGCACAACGAACAAGCCATCACTTCTCCCGAATGGTCCATCCACGCTGCTGCCGGAACCAGCAACTATACTTTCATCTGGGGTATGGGCGGTGAAAACCTGAAATACAGCGACAAAGACGAAATCAAATACATCGATATGAAATAAAGTTGCCCTGCAACGTCCGATAGGCATGGACTTAAATAATCCATGCCTATTTTTGTCATTTTCTACCTCCTTTTTACTCAATATTACACCTCGAACAACACACAAACCCCTACATTTGCATCAAAATATAAATCTATTATCATGAGTACATTTCAAAACACCGCAGGGCGGATGACCAATTACCGTTGGATTATCTGCGCCATGCTATTCTTCGCGACAACCGTCAACTACCTCGACCGCCAGGTTCTTTCATTGACCTGGAAAGATTTCATCTCCCCCGAATTCCACTGGACCGATACACACTACGGCTACATCACAGCTATCTTTTCCATTGTCTATGCCTTAGGCAATCTGTTTGCCGGACGTTTCATCGACTGGATGGGAACGAAAAAAGGGTATTTATGGGCCATTGCCGTATGGTCTATCGGCGCTTGTATGCACGCCCTCTGCGGACTTGCCACAGAAATGACCCTCGGCATTGAAAATGCCGCCAACATGATTAGCGCTACCGGTGCATTGGCCTCTACCATAGCCATCACCAGCGTTTACTACTTCATTGCCGCCCGTATCATACTGGGCATCGGTGAAGCAGGAAACTTTCCTGCCGCCATCAAGGTGACTGCCGAATATTTTCCAAAGAAAGACCGTGCCTTCTCCACTTCCATATTCAATGCCGGCTCTACCATCGGAGCACTGATAGCCCCATTGTGTATCCCTACCCTGGCCCGCTACTTCCAACGCATGGGCGTGGGTAACGGCTGGGAAATGGCTTTTATCGTTATCGGCGGATTGGGTTTCATCTGGATGGGACTGTGGATATTCATGTACAAGAAACCTGATGAAAATCCACACGTAAACGCAGCTGAGCTGGCATATATAGAACAAGACAAAGACAATGAGGAGGATAAAAAGGCGACTACTCCGACAACCAAGGATGAAAAGAGCATTTCTTTCCTGCAATGTTTCAAATATCCGCAAACCTGGGCTGTATTTTTCGGCAAATTCATGACTGACGGTGTATGGTGGTTCTTCCTCTTCTGGGCACCCGCATACATTTCGGACGTTTACGGATTCTCCTCAGATACTCCCACGGCACAGATGCTTATCTTTGTGCTCTATGCCATCACGATGTTGTCCGTCTATGGCGGGAAATTGCCCACCATCATTATCAACAAAACCGGTAAGAACCCCTACGCCGCACGCATGCAGGCCATGTTCATCTTTGCACTGTTCCCGCTATTGGCATTGTTTGCACAGCCATTGGGCAACAAGGAAGTATTTGGCGAACAAGCCTATTGGTTCCCGATTATCATCATAGGTATTGCAGGCGCTGCCCATCAGTCCTGGTCGGCCAACATCTATTCTGTGGTAGGTGATATGTTTCCCAAGAGCACCATTGCCACCATTGTGGGAATCGGAGGTATGGCGGGCGGTATCAGCTCATTCCTTATCAACATGAGTTCCGGTTTGCTGTTCGACTATGCCGACAAGACACAAATGGTATTTCTTGGATTCCAGGGCAAGCCTGCCGGATATTTCATCATCTTCTGTGTATGTGCAGTGTCCTACCTGATAGGCTGGTGCATCATGAAGGCACTGGTTCCGAAGTACAAACCGATTATAGTGGACTAATCAGAAGTCTCTTTATAGATATTCAGAATCATGCGGAGTTTGCAAACTGCATTACATGCCTTGCAAACTCCGCACAAAAAAAGCCTTTTCTCACGAAATGGCTTTTCTTCGTTCAATTACAGTCAAAAACAAAAAACTGTAAATGGAACACAATTTAAGATGAAAAAAAGGGAAGTCTCACGACTTCCACAATTCTTCTAACCTTAAATCTAAATCTCTATGAAAAAAACGTGATGCAAAGATAATGGTTTATCTCACACAGCGTTATTAATAAACTCTATAAAGAAGCATAAAATATTTAAGATTTACTAAATAAGACGGTTACGAATGGCAAACTACAGACAAGAGCTCGGCATAAATAGGATTAAGTTTCAATAGTTGCGGCACTCCTGTCATAAACATCTGCTTGCGGGCACGAGTAAGGGCTACATTCAATTTCCGGTCAATCCGAGTACCGTTTTCCTCCGTCATATTTGCCAGAAACTTCAACTGATAAGCCCGGTTCACACAGAAAGAGTAGATAATGACATCCCGTTCGCTACCTTGGAAGCGTTCCACGGTGTCTACCAATATATCCTCCAAAGGAGCAATACCCAAAGCGGCAATCTCTTTCTTAATCAAGGCTATCTGACTGCGATAAGGAGTGATGACACCTAAAGTGACAGCCGGGTTGAAACCGGAAACAGCTGCATACTGCCGATAGATAGCCGCTGCCAACCGTGCCACAATCCGCGCCTCCGAATGGTTCATCTTGGCCGACTGTGCCGGCGGTTCGACTGCGGCAGGCAGAAAAGCGACACGACGAGTCAGCAAGCCGGCAAACTCACAATCACACAGCTCAGGAGCAAGAATCAGCTCTCCCTGCTGGTGCGGCAGACCAACCGGTTCCAACAGACCACCGTAAAAAGCCCGGTTAGGAAACAAAGCTACCTCGATATTCATACGACCCTGACGGCAGAGCATGTCGTAGGAGGGATGAGGGATAAAAGATGAAGAATGAGAGGTTGATGCCTGGCGATTGGCACTTTCCTTGGAGAGATTCCTATAAAGGCGTTCGAAAAGGGAATCTTTCAAATTATATAATCCGATGGCCTGCAAAGCTTCGTCACACACTTCCGACTGCTCGGACGACTGCAAGACCACTGCGGGTAGCTGCTTATGGTCACCTATCAAAATAAATTTGCCGATGGCATCCGCGCCTGCGGGATTGCGGGTACAGAGTAACCCCAGCAGTTGTGGTTCCAAAATTTGGGTAGCCTCATCCACAATCGCTACATCAAAAGTCTTCAACCGGAAAAGTTCGGTCTTGGAAGAAAGCGTGGCAACCGTACCGACAAAAACACGGCAACGGGCAATGCGCTCCTGCACCTGCCGCCGAGTGGCACAAGGTTCCAACACATTCTCAATCAGATACGGGCGGAATGAGTCATCGCAAGACAACTCACTGCCTAAACGGATAAAGTCTATTTCAGGCTCAATGGAAGCCAGCGCCTTACTGATTTCATCTACAGCACGATTGGTATACGAAAGCAGTAGAATCTGTTTCCCCTCCCGGTAAAAGGCTTCTACCATGCCCCGCAGCGCGCGAGAGGTCTTGCCGGTACCCGGCGGACCGATTAAAAGGAAATAGTCGCGGGCAGCCTGCGCTTTTAGAATAATCCGCGAAAAATCATCCGGAGCGGTCGCAATACCAGTATCCAAAGAAGCATCGAACTCGGGAGGGCGCTGCCCCAACAACAAATCACGCCGTCTTTGAGTGGCAGAAAGGAAAGCGGAAAGTCCCAGATACATGCTACGAAAGGAGGTGTCCATATAGTCGTGCTCTATGGCATAAAGGCTAGCAGCAGGCAATACACCCGCATTCTGCTGAGTGGCACGAAGACGGATACAGACCTCGTTATCGGATATGCGCTCTATATTACCTTTAAACACCATCTTGTTGGTAACGTTGTCGGTATCCGTATTCCGTTCGTAAAGAACCACCGCATCACCCTGACGGAAATTGGGCAGAACCCGCTCCTGCCGGGAAGCAACCATTTGCTTCGTTCTGAGTGACAAATACGGTTTATGCGCATCTGCCGCATGATTCTCGCAAATAGCCAAATCGTACAGAATTTCACCTGCCTCACATTTCTCAGCCAGTGTGGAAAGCCAGAGGGCGGCAGCACCGGTACGTCCTTCATAATCCACATCTCCAGATTTGGAGGTATAGAGTTCCTTGGTTATAAAGTTATAGAGCGTATAAAAATAGCTTTGTTCCAACGACGAAAGCGAACGGATGCGTTGCGCTACGGCATCGATGGAGGGGCAAAGGAAGCGTTTCCACAAGGTATTGTCCAAACCGCGCTCATTCAAGGTATCCGGATGGATGTCTTTCAGGCGCTCTGCCGTATACTGTGGGCTATTCCGTAACTGGATGCCATATTCATTGGCTACAATCCGGTTACGCACATCCATCACACGGCGCACCATTGCCCACGAAGGACGCGCCGGATAAAGCAACGGATAACGGGTATAGAGCAGATAAGCCTTTACACGTCGATGGTCCATTCCCATAGAATACTCCAACACAGCCTGATAGAGCAACATCTGCACCTTATTGTTTTCTTTAGGCTCCACCTTACCACGGATGGAATACTCGTCCGCCTTACCGGACTTCATTTCAATGAACGAGGTCATATCCCGCTGCATGTAGTCCAGACGCCCTTGCAAACCCAATGCTTCACAGATGTAAGAGGGTTCCAGCACGGCATCAGTCCTATCGAGCTCATAGCCGGATGCACGGAATGTTTCTGTCACCGTCCGGTGGATATTATCGAAATGGCGCTTGCAATCGGAAAAGAATTCAGCTTCCTTCTCCCGGTCGCGCAGGTCGGCACATGCTGCCAGCTCGATGGGATAAGAACGGAAGGCCTTCTTCATGCATGCCAAATAATCGGGTGCCTCCTTGGCATGAATCCATTCGTCCAGAAAGAGGTTGGCAATATTACCCAACAGTAACGGACGGGTATTGTCTGGCGACTGGAGCCGTGCCAGGATATAATTGGCAGGATGATGCCCGTAATCCTTGAAGCATTCGGCAAGCGAACTGATGTCTATCAAGTAATCGGGCTCAAGTATAATAAAGGAAGGGGTGAGTATGCCGACTTCGTCCACCGTAACATCCAGCAGATTGACCTGGGCATGCCGCCACAGAATCCGGCAGATTTCTGCAAACTCTTCATTAATCTGAGGTACATTATAACGGACACGCAACGGCTCATCGGCTACAGTGTCTACGGGCAGTACATATAAATAAGTATCATCGGCATACTGAAAACAGACGCGCATGCGCTTTATCCGTTCTTTGGCGGGCGGTGCCACTATATAGGTGGCATCCGCACGGGGTAGCAGGCGATAAAGTTCGGCAGGTATCTCCTCCCCCGTCAAGCGCTTGACAAAGAATGCCAGTGTCTTGGCATCACGCAACAACTGTTCACGTTGCGGTTCCGCCTGGCGGTTCAGAATAGCATTGGAGGTCAGCCGGAAGGTATGCAGACGGTTCTGTTCCACGGTGGAAAGTCCGGCCTTCGAAGCCACGAAACTGATACGTGCAGAAAGGTCCGTCATCTGCAAGCTGCCGTCGGGCATCTGTGTACGGCACAAACGCTCCAGCAACTCGCGCAATTGCCGATAGGCCACGTCCAAGGAGATTTCCTCAACGTGGCAGGCTTCCAGCAATATACTAAAATATTCCTTTACTTCACAATCCATCATTCCTCTGTCTCCACTTCTTCCGCTTCATCATCAGTCTTTTTATCCTTTATCATCAGGATACTCAACTCATAGAGCAGATAAAGCGGCACCGCCACTACTGTCAAGGTAAACGGGTCACCGGTCGGAGTAATGATGGCCGAGGCAATAACAATGATGACAACAGCATGACGGCGGTATTTCCGCAAAAAGGTCTTGTGCACCAGTCCCAGCAGGGAAAGCAGCCATGTCACCAGCGGCAGTTCGAATGCCAGTCCCATGCAAAGCACCAACATCATGAAATTGTCGATGTACGAGTTCAGGGAAATTTGATTCTCGATGGCTGCGCTCAATTGATAAGTGGAAAGGAAACGCAATGTCAGCGGATAGACCATAAAATACCCCAGCAACACACCGATGAAGAACATCACCGTACCTATACCCAGCGCTTTCCTCACCCCTTTACGCTCGTTTGGATAGAGTGCAGGGCTTACAAAGCGCCAGATTTCATAGAAAAAATAAGGAGCAGCCGTTACCACCGACATCCAGAAAGCAGTAGACATGTGGACAAAGAACGGTGCGGCAAGATTGATATTGACGAGCTTCACATGAAACTCCTGGGTAAAGAATTCATCCTGCAAATCCAGTCTCTGCCCTATCCAGCGCAGCAAGTCATAGAAAATGAAGTCGTTATGGCAAGGAGCCAATATCACATTGTCAAACAGATAAGGCATGGCAATAAAATAACCGATAGCCAATACAAACCACACACCGAGTACACGAAACAACACCCGGCGCAACTCGTCCAAGTGGTCCCAAAAGGTTAGTTCTTTTTCTGACATAAAGGGATTTACTATTTACTATTTGGGCTGCGCTGCGGGGATTTACTATTTGACAATTTACTATTTACTATTTGGGCTGCGCTGTGGAAAAGGCAACAAGCCTACCCATACTCCTGAACTTCTCAGAGTATCAAATAGTAAATAGTAAATTGTCAAATAATAAATACCCTTGTTCCTTTATTTCTTTTCAGCCGGTTTATCCAAATCTTCCTGAGCCTTGTTTATCTCTTCTTTGGCTTCATTCACACCATCCTTGAAGCTCTTCACTCCTTTGCCCAAACCACGCATCAATTCGGGAATTTTCTTACCACCAAACAACAGCAAGATGACCAATGCAATAATTATCCATTCGGAACCGCTGGGCAGAAAGCCTAATAAAAGTAAGTTTGTCATAGTTATATCTGATTAATTATAGTGCAAAGATAGGAAAATTAAGGATTAGGGATTAAGGATTAAGGATTAATTTTATCGCAATCCCTAATCCCTAATCCCTGCCCCCTATCTTCAGTCTTGATAATAAATACGTTTTACCCGTGTAGAAACGCTTGTCAACACCTCATAAGGAATAGTTTCGAGTACATCGGAAAGAACGGTTATAGGCAGATGGTCACCAAAAATTTCCACACTGTCACCCTCCTTGCAATCGATGTCCGTCACGTCAATCATACAGACATCCATGCAGATATTCCCTACATAGGCTGCCCGTTGGCCGTTTACAAGACAATAGGCATGTCCATTTCCAAGATGGCGGTTCAGGCCGTCGGCGTAACCGATGGGAAGAGCCGCTATACGCGACGGACGGGTGAGATGCCCTTTCCGGCTATACCCCACCGTATCCTCTTCGGGAACATCACGTATCTGGAGGATGGTAGTCTTCAACGTGCTCACATTATTCATAATGGAATTGTCTATGGGATTGACACCATAGAGGCCGATACCCAGGCGCACCATATCGAATTGCGCCCCGGGGAAACGCTCGATACCTGCGGAATTGCAGATATGGCGAAGTATCTTATGCGGAAAAGCCTCCTGCAATTCCATGGACGCTTTCTCGAACATTTCTATCTGCCGGCGTGTAAAACTGTCGAATTGTTGCGAATCGCTCCCTACCAAATGCGAGAAGACGGAACGGGCAATCACAGCATTCTGTCCCTTCAGCCGTTCTATCAGCCGGGGCATATCCTCCGGAGCAAACCCCAGGCGGTGCATACCGGTATCCAGCTTTATGTGGATGGGGAAGTTTGTGATACCTTCCTTTTCCGCTTCTTTAATCAAAGCGTCCAGCAGATGGAAGCTATATACTTCGGGCTCCAGCTTGTAATCGAACATGGTCTTGAAAGCAGTCATCTCAGGATTCATGATAATGATGTTCGCAGTGATGCCCGCTTTGCGGAGTTCGGAGCCTTCGTCGGCAACCGCCACGGCAAGATAATCGACATGATGTTCCTGCAAAGTCTTGGCTATCTCATAAGAACCTGCACCGTAAGCGGAGGCTTTCACCATGCAGACCATCTTTGTTTCCGGCTTCAGCTTGCCACGATAATAGTTCAGATTGGCAATCATCGCTCCAAGATTAACCTCCAGAATGGTTTCGTGCACCTTCTTCTCCAATACTTCCGTCAAGGAGTCAAAACCGAACTTACGTGCACCCTTAATCAGAATTATTTCGTTTTCAAGGCGAAGTTCCCCACGCTGAATGGCACGTATCAAGGCCGCTGTATCCGGATAAAAGGTCTTCTCTATATTAAAGCGTGCAGCGCAGGAAGATATTTCATTTCCTACACCTATGATGCGTTCAATGCCACGGCTGTTTACCAGCTGTGCCACTTGTCGGTAAAGTGTCGGCGTGTTCTGACCGGTCTCCAATATATCCGAAAGAACCAAAGTCCGCCTCAATCCCTTACTTTGCGAACGGCGGTAAAGAAAATCGAGTGCAATATCTAATGAGCCAAGGTCAGAATTATAACTGTCGTTAATCAACAGACAGTTGTTTTTTCCCTCCTTGACTTCCAGCCGCATGGCGATGGGTTCCAGCCTTGCCATACGTTCTGTAATCTGTTCGGCAGGAAGCATCAGATAGAGGCATGCGGCCAGGCAGTTCAGCGAATTCTCGATGGAAGCATCATCTATGAACGGTAGAGTAAACGTATTGTCCATATCCAGATAGCGATAGGAAATGACAGTACAGTCATCCCGTTTCTCCACCTTACTTATATATAGAGGACGTTCCATATCTTTCCGGCTCCACGCAATCTCACGTGCAGACAGCATGGACTTCGCCACACAGTTGCTGACGAACTCATCGTCACCATTATAAATCACTACATCACAATTCTTGAAAAGCGTCAGCTTCTCCATGCATTTCTCCTGCAACGAGAAGAAATTTTCCTGGTGAGCCCCTCCTATATTGGTCAGTATACCTATGGTAGGCTTGATAATGTTCTGCAAAGCACGCATTTCCCCCGGCTCGGAAATACCGGCTTCAAAAATAGCAAGTTCGGACTGTTCGTTCATCTGCCACACAGACAAAGGCACTCCAATCTGAGAGTTATAACTGCGGGGAGAACGGATAATGGCACGTTCCGGACTGAGCAACTGGTGCAGCCATTCCTTCACAACAGTCTTACCGTTGCTTCCCGTAATACCGATGACCGGTATCTGGAACCGGTTCCGATGCTGTTCCGCCAGTTTTTGCAAGGCTTTCAGCGGGTTGGGAACAATGAGATAATTGACAATTGACTGCGCATCATCACGCTGCATAGCATTGTCAATTGTCAATTGTCCATTGTCCATTAATCTAAAGCTTTCTTCGCTAAGCACAAAATTACGTACTCCACGGGCATATAAATCTGCAATATAGCGCGCACCGTCATTCCTCTTGGTGGTCAAGGCAAAGAATAATGTTTCCTCAGGAAAATTCAGGGAACGGCTGTCAGTGAGCAGCCAGTCTATGGTAGCCGGCGCGTTTCCCATACGCCGTGCGCCAATACTTTCGGTTATGCTTTCAATCGAATACGACATATTTCTCTCTCTTTTTGGAAATCTAAGTACGGGTATTTTCCGTTAAGTTGGTCTATTTTTAACACAATTTGTCCTAAAAAACGCTTATACTCTTCTGAAGCGGGATAAAATGGCTTATGTGACAACATCTTACGGATATTTTCACTTTCTTCCATAATCCGTAACGCATCGGCAGAGATACACGACCGGGTAAACCGTTCCCAGACATAGCGAATGGCCGTTTCGGAAGGATGCACCATGTCTTCTGCATAGAATCGATAGTCACGAAGCTCGTCGAGCAGCAACTCATAAGCCGGAAAATAGAAAACATGTTCCGGGAAAGTGGCTTGCAACTGGTTCACGGCAAGCAGCAAGGTAGCTTTACTGAGCTGGTTGGCATGCATTCCGTCACGCACGTGGCGGATGGGGCTGACGGTGAACAATACTTTCAACCGGGGAATCCGCGCCAGCAAGCCGGAAAGCAAAGAGGTGTAGTCAGATACTATTTCACTGACAGAAAGCATACGGCGGGTAAAGCAGGACTCAGGTTGCTTATGACAGTTGGCAACTACAGTTCCCGTCTTTTCATTTTCATAAACCCAGGCAGAGCCGAAAGTCAGCAGCAGACAATCCAACCGGTCCAGCCTTTCATGGGCGCTTTTCAAACGCCCGTTAATACCTGCCAATGTTTCCTCTGCAGAGACTGAGGAAAAGCTACCATGATGCATGGCACTGTGCCAAAGTTCATGAAAGAGGAAAATATCGTTTTCATTGTAGCATCTGCCCGCAATGATTTCACGCAATGCCGCAGAAATGGAAAACGGATTATAAAGCACACCATAAGGATTGACGTCACAACGGAACTTGGCATCCGCCAGCCTTTGCCCCATCTCGGACGCAAAACAAGAACCCATCAGCAACAGATTATTCTCTTGCGAAAGAAGGGGCATACTGGAAACTACTTCTACAGGCGTATAAAGATTCATAAGCTCGGAATAAATAAACCATTCACTTTCTCGAAAAAAATGATGTACCAACTGCTTGCTACGCCACAAAGATAGTAAATTTCAATATATAACGGTCGAAACATAAAAAGGCAGGTGATATAACCTTTCATTATATCATCTGCCTTAAATAAAAATACTATATATTCTATTAATACCAATTAGCCGTAGGATCAGCCACCCAATCTGCAAAACCTGGATATTTATCATTAATATCCTGACGTTCAGCAGTCCATTCATATCTTGTCTCTACACGTATCTTCTGCGGAGCTTTGCCTATCTCCGCTTTCAGTGTATATACTTCAGCATTTTGACCTTCCACTTTGATATTTACGGCACCGGTACCGTCAACTCTGTACATCACCGGAGCCTTAGTTGCCCCAGCACCTGTATTTACCATTGTAGTATTAGAAACGCCAAAGAGTCCATGAACTTCACGGCTATCACCGCCCACCTCAATATACAAAGGCAAAGTACCACCCGCAGCCTGCAGGGTAATGATAGTTGCTCCTCCATTGGTCGCTACATCAAACACGACATCGTTGAAGTCAAAATCATCACTGTCTCCAAGGTCTTCTGCTATGATTCTGTACGCATTCGTATATACGGCCGGAGAGATCTTCACAATCCAATCACTATAATACCCATCTGCAGCCACTTGTTGATTTGGGTTCTGTCCGGTAGCTTCAAAGTCAAATCCCACATAATAAGCACCCTCAATATATTGTATAGTATAATTATAGTGCATTTTACCATCCAGAGAAGCCCTATAACCAAAAGAAGACGTTCCACTATTCTGCATTAGCATTATAGCCCCCTCAGTAGCATTAAAATTATTGATATGGTCATCTGATGCCGCAACCAAAAAATCCATATTAGAGTGTGAGCCACTTACATGTTGAACAAAAAAGTCGGTCCAATCCCCCCCAATGGATTGTGGATTCCGATATGTTTTAAACCATTCCGTAACCACTTCTTTTTCTGTAGCCGTAACACTCCCCGGTACTTCCGTAAAATCTTTCCATTGATTGCTATTAGTGTTAGCAACACGCGTTGTCGGTGTTACCCCAAATCCCCAATCCTGATCAACTGCAATTTCTCCATACCTCTGCACAAAAGCCGATGCATACTGTGCCTCTTTCTTAGCTGCCGCCTTTTCCGGGTTGAACAGATCGCTATCAGAACCGCAAGCGGAAAAAACCACTACGCCCATAATAGCCAAAACTTTAAAGTCAAGCTTTTTCTTCATATCATTCATTGTTTATTCATTTAACAATTCGTGATTACACCCCATTCCGACACATATTACAACCAAGAATACCATCACATACAATTCAGAATTGTATAACATATTGATAAACAGGACATATTCCACTTCGCAATATACATAATATTATATCAACAACAACCAAAGCTTCTAAAAAGTTGCAATAAATAATTTATAAAATTGCATTTTTCAACAAACATCAAGTGTAGAGCAGCTCTTATCACAGACGGTCACGTGCGAGAATAAAAGTCAATCTTTGGAAGGATTAATATCCTTGTCTACTAACACCAAATCATTCCTATATGGAGAAAAAATCGTTCCACCATGGTGGAACGATTTTTTCTCCCAGGATGGAACAATATTTTCTCCATGGAGGAACGATTTACTATCAGGCATCTTTTCCCTTAACCATAGGCAGGCTGAACGAGAAATGTGGCGTATGCAAAGAGAAAGCAAAAACAGAAGTGAACAAAAGAGGCTTTTTTTCCTTCTAAAACTTCCCGCCATCCGTTTTCTTTTGCTATTTTTGCATTTTGTAATCTTCAGATTAGAAATGAGAACAGAACCAACAACATATAACTTGCTTAACACCATTACATTTCCCGAGGATTTACGCCAACTCAGCGTAGAAGAGCTTCCTGAAGTCTGTAAAGAATTGAGGCAAGACATTATAAAGGAGGTTTCCTGCAACCCCGGACATTTCGCAGCCAGCCTGGGCACGGTAGAGCTGACCGTTGCCCTGCACTACGTATTCAATACTCCGTACGACCGCATAGTCTGGGATGTAGGCCATCAGGCGTACGGGCACAAGATACTGACCGGACGCCGTGAAGCATTCTCCACCAACCGTAAATTCAAGGGAGTTCGTCCTTTTCCCTCACCAGAGGAAAGCGATTATGACACATTCACCTGCGGACATGCATCAAATTCAATCTCCGCCGCTCTTGGCATGGCTGTTGCCGCTGCCGAAAAAGGCGAGAAAGACCGCCATGTGGTCGCCGTCATCGGTGATGGAAGCATGAGCGGCGGCCTGGCTTTCGAAGGACTGAACAACGCTTCGTCCACCCCCAACAACCTTCTTATCATTCTCAACGACAATGACATGTCGATAGACAGAAGTGTAGGTGGCATGAAGCAGTACCTTTTCAACCTGACTACCAGCAACCGCTATAACCAGCTGCGCTTCAAGACATCCAGACTGCTGTTCAAAATGGGACTTTTGAACGAGGACCGCCGCAAAGCGCTGATTCGCTTCGCCAACAGCCTGAAATCAATGGCCGCCCAGCAGCAGAATATCTTTGAAGGGATGAACATCCGCTACTTCGGCCCTATCAATGGACACGATGTGAAAAACATAGCCCGTGTCCTGCGGGACATCAAAGATATGCAGGGACCGAAAATACTGCATCTGCACACTGTGAAAGGAAAAGGATTCGAACCTGCCGAGAAGAATCCCGATATCTGGCATGCACCGGGCAAGTTCGATCCGGAAACCGGAGAACGCCTCAAGGCGGATACCAGCAATTTGCCTCCGCTTTTCCAGGACGTGTTTGGGGAAACGCTGGTAGAACTGGCAAAGGAAAATCCGAAAATCGTCGGAGTAACCCCCGCCATGCCCACCGGCTGCTCCATGAACAAGCTGATGGACACCATGCCCGACCGTGCCTTCGATGTGGGTATTGCCGAAGGGCATGCAGCCACTTTCTCGGGCGGTATGGCTAAAGAAGGAATGCAGCCTTTCTGCAACATCTACTCCTCCTTCATGCAGCGGGCATACGATAATGTCATCCATGACATCGCCCTGCTCCGCCTCCCCGTCGTACTTTGCCTGGACCGCGCCGGACTGGTAGGAGAAGACGGACCGACACACCACGGAGTTTTCGACCTGGCCTATTTCCGTCCGATTCCCAACCTGACCATATCTTCACCGATGGACGAACATGAATTGCGCCGCCTGATGTACACGGCACAGTTGCCGGACCAAGGTCCGTTCGTCATCCGCTATCCCCGCGGACGCGGCGTATTGCTGGATTGGAAATGTCCGCTGGAAGAAATCCCCGTAGGCAAAGGGCGCAGACTGAAAGAAGGCAAAGACCTGGCAGTCATCACCCTCGGTCCCATAGGCAACGTGGCCGCACGTGCCATAGAACGTGCGGAGAAGGACAAAGGAATCTCCATAGCCCACTACGACCTGCGTTTTCTCAAGCCGCTCGACGAAGCCCTGCTGCACGAGGTGGGACTCAACTTCCAGCATGTCGTCACCATAGAAGACGGCGTCAAAAAAGGAGGAATGGGCAGTGCCGTACTGGAGTTCATGGCGGACAATGACTATATTCCCCGTATCAGACGTATCGGTGTACCCGATGCCTTCATAGAACACGGCACCATACAAGAGTTGCATCATCTTTGCGGAATGGACGAAGAAGGAATTTATACATTATTAATTAAGAATGAGGAATGAGGAATGAAGAATTCAGCTACGCGATGCAAGCACGCCGCATGGCAAATTCTTCATTCTTCATTCCTCATTCTTCATTTCCATAAAGAAAGTGAAAATAATTATTGCAGGTGCCGGCGCAGTAGGCACACACTTGGCCAAATTGCTGTCCCGCGAGAAGCAGGACATCATTCTGATGGACGACAACGAAGACAAGTTGAGCACACTGAACTCCAACTTTGACTTGATGACGGCTACGGCCTCCCCTACCTCCATAAAAGGCTTGAAAGAAGTGGGAGTGGGAGAGGCAGACTTGTTCATAGCCGTCACCCCCGATGAAAGCCGGAACATGACCGCATGCATGCTGGCAAACAATCTGGGAGCACAAAAGACCGTAGCCCGTATTGACAACTACGAATACCTGCTGCCCAAAAACAAGGAATTTTTCCAGAAGCTGGGTGTCGATTCACTCATCTATCCGGAAATGCTTGCCGCCAAAGAAATCGTATCTTCCATCCGCATGAGCTGGGTACGCCAATGGTGGGAATTCTGCGGAGGAGCCTTGATACTGATAGGTACCAAGATGCGCGAAAAAGCCGAGATACTGAACATCCCCCTCCACGAACTGGGTGGACCGGAGCTGCCCTATCACGTGGTAGCCATCAAACGGGGAAGCGAGACACTGATTCCCCGTGGTGACGATACCATCAAGCTACATGACATCGTATACTTTACCACCACACGAAAATACGTCCCCTACATCCGCAAAATAGCCGGCAAGGAAGATTATGCCGATGTGCGCAACGTGATGATTATGGGTGGAAGCCGGATTGCCGTACGAACCGCCCAATATGTCCCGGACTACATGCAGGTGAAAATCGTGGACAACGACCTGAACCGCTGCAACCGCCTGACCGAGCTGCTTGACGACCGCACCATGATTATCAATGGCGACGGGCGGGATATGGACCTGCTTGTGGAAGAGGGACTGAAAAATACGGAAGCCTTCGTTGCCTTGACCGGCAACTCGGAGACTAATATCCTGGCCTGCCTTGCCGCCAAACGCATGGGAGTCAGCAAAACCGTAGCGGAAGTGGAGAACATCGACTACATAGGCATGGCCGAAAGCCTTGACATCGGCACCGTCATCAACAAAAAGATGATTGCTGCCAGCCACATCTACCAGATGATGCTGGATGCGGACGTCAGCAACGTGAAATGCCTGACCTTTGCCAATGCCGATGTAGCGGAGTTTACCGTTAAGGCTGGCTCGAAGATTACCAAACATCCGGTAAAAGACCTCGGCCTCCCGAAAGGAGCCACCATCGGCGGACTTATCCGCCAGGGGGAAGGCGTTGTGGTTATGGGTAACACCCTGATACAGCCGGGTGACCATGTAGTGGTATTCTGCCTGAACATGATGATTAAGAAAATCGAAAAATACTTTAACTAATGGAGAATGGACAGTTGGTAATTCCTCAATCACCAACTATCAATTATCAATTGAATAAATGATTAACTTCAAGACAATCATACGGATTATCGGTATTCTGCTATTGCTGGAAACAACTATGTTCCTGGTTTGCTCGGGCGTGTCTTTCTACTATAGAGAAAGTGACATGCTCGATTTCTGGAAAGCGGGAGGCATCACAGCAGGAGTAGGTCTGTTGCTGGCATTTCTCGGCAAGGGAGGCGAACGGCAACTGACGCGCCGTGACGGATATGTATTGGTCAGCTTTGCCTGGGTGGCATTCTCCCTTTTCGGAATGTTGCCTTTTTATATAGGTGGGTACATTCCCGACATTACCAACGCATTCTTCGAGACCATGTCCGGTTTCAGCAGTACGGGCGCCACCATCTTGAATAATATCGAATCACTCCCCCATGGAATATTGTTCTGGCGCAGTATGACACAGTGGATTGGCGGCCTGGGAATCATCATGTTTACCATCGCCGTGCTCCCCATCTTCGGAATCAGCGGTTTGCAGGTATTCGCCGCCGAAGCAAGCGGTCCTACGCATGACAAGGTGCATCCGCGCATCGGCATCACCGCCAAATGGATTTGGAGTATCTATGCCGGCATAACAGCTCTGCTTGTCGGCCTGCTGATGCTTGGAGGTATGGACTGGTTCGACAGCATCTGTCATGCTTTTGCCACTACCGGCACCGGCGGCTTTTCCACCAAGCAGGCAAGCGTCGCCCACTATAGTTCCCCTTACATAGAATATGTCATCTCCATCTTCATGTTCATCTCCGGCATCAACTTCACCTTATTATTATTGTTCGTCAACCGGAAATTCAAGAAGTTCATCAGCAATGCCGAACTGAAATTCTATTTCGGTTCAGTCATACTCTTTACCGCCATCATAGCGCTCGTACTCTATTATACCAGTCGCATGGGAATGGAAGAATCCTTCCGTAAATCCCTGTTCCAGGTGATTTCCCTCCAGACATCCACCGGCTTTGCAACAGACGACTACATGAAATGGACACCCGTACTTTGGGGACTGTTTACCATTATCATGCTGATGGGAGCTTGCGCAGGCAGTACCACCGGCGGCCTGAAATGCATACGCATGGTGATTCTTACCAAAGTATCGCGAAATGAGTTCAAGCATATCCTACATCCCAATGCAGTTCTTCCGATTCGGATAAACAAGCAGGTCATACCTCCCTCCATAGTCTCCACCGTACTGGCTTTTTGTTTCATCTACCTGATTATCATCATCGTCAGTACATTGCTGATGATGGCTATGGGAGTAGGAACTGCGGAATCGTTGGGTTGCGTTATTTCCAGTATCGGCAATATGGGACCCGGGTTAGGCGAAACCGGACCTGCCTATTCGTGGAACGCCCTGCCCGATGCAGCTAAATGGCTGTTATCCTTTTTAATGCTTCTGGGTCGTCTTGAGTTATTTACCGTACTGCTGCTTTTCACACCGGATTTCTGGAAACGGAATTGATTTAGGATAAAAAGTGTAAAAATAATCATTTTTTGTTATGCGGGGATAGCAAATTGAACAATACTTATTATATCTTTGCGTCCTTGAAAGAGAGAATTGTGGTATGAAGCAATGCATTAAATACTGTTTAATCATAATCTTTGCAGCCCTATTGCACGACAGTGCAACCGGAGCTGCAGATATTTTGTGCGTTCCTGCCACCCGACAAGCAGAATGCTGTACGCTGTCACAAGCTCCTACCACCCAACAAGCAGTCCAGAAGTTCTACGACTTGTTTTCACCAAACTCCCTCTGCATAGAACATGTGGACCATACGCAAGTACCAACCAACAAAAGCGTACTCCTGCGCATGTACATCTACAAGATGCAGCAGCATGCCTATGCACCGGAATGCGACCGTTTGTTGAATCTGTCTCCTCATCCCGTACCCGACGCGAATTATTACGTGTTCGGGCTAAGAAAGATTATCATTTAGAAGGCCTGCAAGCGCAGACGCTTGCCCCTGACCTCGCCGGACAACAAATCAGAGGTTTTGTCCTCCGGTGCGATGTATCTATTATTATATATCTAAAATCTTATCAGGTTTATGAACTTTACTTTGTTAGTGGTCGTCTTATTGACGGCAATCGCTTTCGTGGGTATCGTCATCGCGCTCTCCAATGCGATAGCACCCCGTTCGTACAATGCACAGAAGATGGAGCCGTACGAGTGTGGTATCCCTACCCGCGGTAAATCGTGGATGCAATTCCGGGTAGGTTACTATCTGTTTGCCATCTTGTTCCTGATGTTCGAAGTGGAAACGGTATTTCTGTTCCCTTGGGCAGTCATCACCCGCGAACTTGGCGTGGCAGGACTTTTCAGTGTTTTATTTTTCCTGATTATATTGATTCTGGGCCTTGCTTATGCCTGGAGGAAAGGAGCTTTGGAATGGAAGTAACAAAGAAACCGAAAATTAAATCTATCCCTTATGAGGAGTTTACAGACAACGAAACGTTGGAGAAACTGGTTCGGGAACTTAATGCCGGAGGCGCCAATGTCGCCCTTGGCGTACTGGACGATTTCGTCAACTGGGGACGCAGCAACTCACTGTGGCCTCTTACGTTTGCAACCAGCTGTTGCGGTATCGAATTCATGGCCCTCGGCGCAGCCCGCTACGATATGGCGCGCTTCGGGTTCGAGGTAGCCCGTGCCAGTCCGCGCCAGGCAGACATGATTATGGTTTGCGGAACAATAACCAACAAGATGGCTCCCGTTCTGAAACGTCTTTACGACCAGATGGCCGATCCGAAATATGTAGTAGCCGTAGGCGGCTGTGCCGTCAGCGGAGGCCCGTTCAAGAAATCCTATCACGTGGTGAACGGTGTGGACAAGATTCTGCCGGTGGATGTCTACATTCCCGGTTGCCCTCCGCGTCCGGAAGCATTCTACTACGGCATGATGCAATTGCAGCGTAAAGTGAAAATAGAGAAATACTTCGGTGGAGTAAACAGAAAAGAAGAGAACCACTAATCAGTACTTAAAAATATGGAAATAAAATACATAGAGCCCTCAGTCCTGCACGACGAAATGCTGCGTCTGCGGAAAGAGAAACAAATGGACTTCCTGGAATGCCTCAGCGGTATGGATTGGGGAATACCCGACGAGAAAGACGCACCGGACACCCCCCGCGGACTCGGCGTAGTCTATCTGTTGGAATCTACTGTTACCGGCGAACGGATAGCGGTACGCACCGCCACTCTAAACCGGGAACATCCCGAACTTCCTTCCGTCAGCGATATCTGGAAAGCTGCGGATTTCAACGAGCGCGAAGTCTACGACTTTTACGGCATCGTTTTCATCGGTCATCCGGATATGCGCCGACTCTATCTGCGCAATGACTGGGTAGGCTATCCCATGCGTAAAGACAATGAGCCGGAAAAAGATAATCCGTTGCGTATGGACAACGAAGAAACGGTGGACACTACCATGGAATTGGAGCTGAATCCCGACGGTAGCATCAAAAATAAGGAGATGCAACTTTTCGGTGATGAGGAATATGTGGTGAACATCGGTCCCCAACATCCGGCCACCCACGGCGTAATGCGCTTCCGTGTATCATTGGAGGGTGAAATCATCGACAAGATTGATGCCAACTGCGGCTACATCCACCGGGGTATCGAGAAGATGTGCGAAAGCCTGACCTATCCGCAGACCTTGGCTCTGACCGACCGTCTGGACTACCTGGGCGCACACCAGAACCGCCATGCCTTGTGCATGTGTATCGAAAAGGCAATGGGCGTGGAAGTAAGCGAACGCGTGCAGTACATACGTACCATCATGGACGAGTTGCAGCGAATAGACTCTCACCTGCTGTTCTATTCTTGTCTTGCTATGGACCTGGGTGCATTAACGGCCTTCTTCTACGGTTTCCGCGACCGCGAAAAGATACTCGACATCTTTGAGGAAACTTGCGGCGGACGCCTCATCATGAACTACAACACCATCGGTGGCGTGCAGGCAGACATTGCTCCCGGCTTCGTAAAGAAAGTGAAGGAGTTTATCCCCTACCTCCGCGGTATCCTACACGAATATCACGACGTATTCACCGGGAACATCATTGCCCAGCAACGTCTGAAAGGTGTGGGTATACTCTCACGGGAAGATGCCATCGCCTTTGGAGCTACCGGAGGCACCGGACGCGCCAGCGGATGGGCCTGCGACGTGCGTAAGCGTATGCCATATGCCGTATATGACAAGGTGGACTTTAAAGAAATCATCCGCACCGAAGGCGATTCATGGGCACGCTACCTTATCCGTATGGATGAAATTCTGGAGAGCCTGAAGATTATCGAGCAACTGATAGACAACATCCCGGAAGGAGCCTACCAGGAAAAGATGAAACCTATTATCCGCGTACCGGAAGGCACTTATTATGCAGCCGTAGAAGGTAGCCGCGGTGAGTTCGGCGTCTTCCTCGAAAGCCATGGCGACAAGATGCCTTACCGCCTGCATTTCCGCAGTACGGGCTTGCCATTGGTATCGACCGTAAATACGATTTGCCGCGGAGCTAAAATCGCCGACCTTATTGCCATTGGCGGAACATTGGATTATGTAGTACCAGATATTGACAGATAAAAGGATTTACGATTTGACAATTTACAATTTACCATGCGGAATTACAGCGCAGCCAAATTGTAAATTGTACATTGTGAATTGTAAATCAAAAAGCGCCTCGTAAATTGTAAATAGTAAATTGTAAATAGTAAATGAACAACGTGTTTGACTTTAGTATAGTAACCAACTGGATACACCAGATGCTGACTTCCCTGATGCCGGAAGGTCTGGCAATATTCCTCGAATGCGTGGTGATTGGCGTATGCATCATCTTGATGTATGCCGTGCTTGCCATCATCCTGATTTACATGGAGCGTAAGATATGCGCCTTCTTCCAATGCCGCCTCGGTCCGATGCGCGTGGGGAAATGGGGATTGCTCCAAGTGCCCTGCGACGTCATCAAGATGTTGACAAAGGAAATCATTGATTTGAAATTCTCTGACCGGTTCCTCTACAATCTGGCACCGTTCATGGTAATCATCGCTTCTTTCCTGACATTTGCCTGCCTGCCCATCAACAAGGGATTGGAGGTATTGGACTTCAATGTAGGAGTGTTCTTCCTGCTGGCTGCATCGAGTATCGGCGTAGTGGGTATCCTGCTGGCAGGCTGGAGTTCCAACAATAAATTCTCGCTGATTGGAGCCATGCGAAGCGGTGCGCAGATTATCAGCTACGAGTTGTCCTGCGGATTGAGCATACTGACAATGGTAGTGTTGATGGGAACCATGCAGTTCTCCGAAATAGTAGAAGGACAAGCTGACGGCTGGTTCATCTTCAAGGGACATATCCCTGCATTGATAGCCTTCATCATCTACCTCATTGCCGGAAATGCGGAAACCAACCGCGGTCCCTTCGACTTGCCCGAAGCCGAAAGCGAGTTGACTGCCGGATACCATACGGAATACAGCGGTATGGGCTTCGGATTCTTCTATCTGGCAGAATATTTGAATCTGTTTATCGTAGCCTCCGTGGCAGCCACCATCTTCCTGGGAGGCTGGATGCCGCTACACATCGTAGGCCTGGACGGCTTCAACGCAGTGATGGATTACATTCCGGGATTTGTATGGTTCTTCGGAAAGGCCTTCTTCGTAGTCTTCCTGCTGATGTGGATAAAGTGGACCTTCCCCCGCCTGCGTATTGACCAGATTCTGAATCTGGAGTGGAAGTACCTGGTACCCATCTCTATGGTGAACTTGATTTTGATGGTACTAATTGTAGTATTTAAATTGCATTTCTAACCGGCGTAGCGCCGGAGCAAGATTTCCTTGCGGATAATTTTAATAAAGGCAAAAGTAATGAAAGAAAAGAACTCTTATATCGGCGGACTCATACACGGCGTCACTTCTCTGCTGACGGGTATGAAGACAACCATGACCGTATTCTGCCGACGAAAGACTACCGAACAATATCCGGAAAACCGCTCGACATTGAAACTCTCCGACCGTTTCCGTGGCACGCTGACCATGCCCCATAATGATAAAAATGAACATCGGTGTGTGGCTTGCGGCTTGTGCCAGATGGCTTGTCCCAATGACACCATCAAGGTGACCGGCGAGATGGTTGAAACGGAAGACGGCAAGAAAAAGAAGATATTGGCTAAGTACGAGTACGACCTCGGTTCGTGCATGTTCTGCCAACTCTGTGTGAATGCCTGCCCTCACGATGCCATCACGTTCGACCAGGATTTTGAGCATGCAGTGTTCGACCGCACGAAACTGGTCATGACGCTGAACCGTCCGGGCAGCCATGTAGAAGAAAAAAAGAAACCCGCTGCTCCCAAAGAAGAGACAACAAAGTAATTCGTTAATAGTAACTTGTAATTAAACAACATGGAAATAACTCTTGAAACAGTAGTATTCTACTTCCTTGCGGCCTTTATCACCGTATTTTCCATCTTGACGGTAACGACCCACCGCATGGTGCGCTCGGCCACCTACCTGCTGTTCGTACTTTTCGGTACGGCAGGCATCTACTTTCTGCTGGGTTACACCTTCCTCGGTTCCGTGCAGATTATGGTCTATGCCGGCGGTATCGTGGTACTCTACGTCTTCTCCATACTGCTTACCAGTGGCGAAGGCGATGTCATCGAGAAGTTAAAGCGCAGCAGGTTCCTTGCCGGACTGGGTGCCACCGTGGGCGGTGCCATCATCGTAGTATTCATCACTTTGAAGCATAAGTTCATTGCCACCACCGACGTGGAGCCTTTGGAGGTCAACATCAAGACCATCGGTCACCACATGCTGAGCGGTGACAAGTATGGTTATCTGCTTCCCTTCGAAGCTGTCAGCATCTTGTTATTGGCATGTATCGTAGGTGGATTATTAATAGCACGTAAAAGATAAGAATTATGATACACATGGAATATTATCTGATAGTTTCGGCTATCATGTTTTTCGCAGGCATCTATGGGTTCTTTACCCGCCGCAACACGCTGGCGATACTTATCAGCATCGAGCTGATTCTGAATGCCACGGACATCAACTTTGCGGTGTTCAACCGTTTCCTATTCCCCGGAGGACTGGAAGGATATTTCTTCTCTTTATTCTCCATCGCCATCTCGGCGGCCGAAACGGCTGTAGCCATTGCCATCATGATTAACATCTACCGTAACATCCGCAGTATCCAGGTGAACAAACTGGATGAGATGAAGTGGTAGAGCAAGAATCGCCAAGCGATGTTTCTTGAATAGTAATAATTGATAAACATAGTATATATGGAATATACAATATTAATCCTTCTACTCCCTTTCCTCTCTTTCCTCGCTCTGGGACTTGGAGGTAAATGGATGTCACACCGCACTGCCGGCCTTATCGGAACTGCGGCACTGGGTGTGGTCGCAGTGCTTTCCTATCTCACCGCAGGAATGTACTTCAGCGCTCCCCGCCTTGCCGATGGTACGTACGAGGCGCTGATGCCCTATAACTTCAAATGGCTGCCTTTCACAGAAAGCCTCAGTATCGACATGGGTATCCTACTCGACCCGATTTCGGTTATGATGCTCGTGGTCATCAGTACCGTTTCGCTGCTGGTACACATATACTCTTTCGGCTACATGAAGGGCGAACGCGGTTTCCAGCGTTACTACGCCTTCCTGTCGCTCTTCACCATGTCCATGCTCGGACTGGTAGTAGCAACGAATATCTTCCAGATGTATCTGTTCTGGGAGTTGGTGGGCGTGTCCTCCTATCTGCTGATTGGCTTCTATTATACGAAGCCGGCGGCTATTGCCGCTTCGAAGAAGGCGTTTATCGTGACCCGTTTTGCTGACCTGGGATTCCTTATAGGTATCCTCGTCTATGGATATTATGCCGGTACATACACCTTCAGCCCTAATGAGATGGCGCTGGCAAAGGGTGGTGCGGCCATGATTCCGCTGGCCTTGGGACTGATGTTCATCGGTGGTGCCGGAAAGAGTGCCATGTTCCCGTTGCACATCTGGCTGCCCGATGCCATGGAAGGTCCTACGCCGGTCAGTGCACTGATTCATGCCGCCACGATGGTGGTTGCAGGTGTCTATCTGGTGGCACGCATGTTCCCGTTGTTCATAGAATATGCTCCCAGCGTGCTGCACATCGTGGCATACGTAGGAGCCTTCACGGCATTCTATGCCGCCAGTGTGGCATGTGTGCAGAGTGACATCAAGCGTGTACTGGCATTCTCCACCATCTCCCAAATCGGTTTCATGATGGTGGCGCTGGGTGTATGTACATCAGCCGACCCACACGAAGGGGGACTGGGCTACATGGCAGGCATGTTCCACTTGTTCACACACGCCATGTTCAAGGCATTGCTGTTCCTCGGAGCGGGTAGCATCATCCATGCCGTACACAGCAACGAGATGTCTGCCATGGGTGGACTGCGGAAGTATATGCCCATTACGCATATCACGTTCCTCATCGCCTGCCTTGCCATTGCAGGTATTCCTCCGTTCTCCGGATTCTTCTCCAAAGATGAAATCCTGACGGCATGCTTCCAGTTCAGCCCCACTATGGGATGGATTATGACAGTGATTGCAGGTATGACAGCATTCTATATGTTCCGTCTTTATTATGGTATCTTTTGGGCCGGCTCAGAGCCGGGACAAAAGTCGGCAAGCGATGGGGGCGACAGCCACATGCCTCACCCCCACGAGAGTCCTCTGGCGATGACCCTGCCCCTGATGCTCCTTGCTGTGGTTACGATAGTTGCCGGTTTCATTCCTTTCGGACACTTCATCAGTTCCAACGGTGAAGCATATAACATCCATCTGGACTGGAGTGTGGCAGGTACAAGTATCGCCGTAGCGGTGGTTTCCATAGCCATTGCCACCTACATCTATGCAGGTAGCCGACAGCCCGTTGCCGATACATTGGCACACCGTTTCAAAGGCTTGTGGACAGCAGCTTACCACCGCTTCTATCTGGACGAGGTCTACCAGTTCATCACCCACCGCATCATCTTCGGCTGCATCTGCCACCCCATTGCATGGTGGGACCGCCACGTGGTCGACGGTTTCTTCAACTTCCTTGCCTGGGGGGCTGAAGCTACCAGTGAAGAGATACGCGGCCTGCAAAGCGGACGCATCCAGCAATATACATTTGTATTCCTGCTGGGCACGCTGGCACTGATACTGCTACTATTGCTATAACCCGAGATTTTTCAATCGTAAATCGTAAATCGTTAAATCGTAAATATAAAGATGAACTTTTTATCATTATTCGTACTCATCCCCTTGCTGATGTTGCTGGGTCTTTGGCTCAGCCGCAACATCGCACAAATACGCGCGGTGATGGTGACCGGTGCATCGGCTCTGCTGGTTCTTTCTGCGGCATTGACCGTGATGTACCTCAATGCACGCCACGCTGGTGCCACGGATGAAATGCTGTTCCGTGCCGACATGGTCTGGTATCCTGCACTCAACATCCACTATTCGGTAGGAGTAGACGGTATTTCGGTAGCCATGCTGCTGCTTTCGGCCATCATTGTCTTTACCGGAACATTCGCCTCCTGGAGGCTGCAACCGCTGACTAAAGAATATTTCCTTTGGTTCACCTTCCTTTCCATCGGTGTGTTCGGGTTCTTCATCTCGATAGACCTGTTCACCATGTTCATGTTCTACGAGGTTGCCCTTATTCCCATGTATCTGCTTATCGGTGTATGGGGGTCGGGACGCAAGGAGTACTCCGCCATGAAGCTGACACTGATGCTGATGGGCGGCTCCGCCTTCCTGCTTATCGGTATCCTGGGTATCTACTACGGTGCCGGAGCCACCTCTATGAATCTATTGGAAATAGCACAGATGCACAATATTCCCATCGAACAGCAACGTATCTGGTTCCCGCTCACCTTCCTCGGTTTCGGTGTGCTGGGCGCTCTGTTCCCGTTCCACACATGGAGCCCCGACGGTCACGCCTCCGCACCGACTGCCGTATCCATGCTCCATGCCGGTGTATTGATGAAACTGGGAGGTTACGGATGTTTCCGCATAGCCATGTACCTGATGCCCGAAGCTGCACAAGAACTGGGATGGATATTCTTGATTCTTACCGGAATCTCCGTGGTATACGGCGCATTCTCCGCTTGTGTACAAACCGACTTGAAGTATATCAACGCCTACTCTTCCGTCAGCCATTGCGGTCTGGTGTTGTTCGCCATTCTGATGATGAACCAGACAGCTTGCACGGGTGCTGTTCTGCAGATGCTCTCTCACGGACTGATGACAGCCTTGTTCTTCGCCCTTATCGGTATGATATACGGACGTACCCATACGCGTGACGTCCGCGAACTCTCCGGTCTGATGAAGATTATGCCTTTCCTGGCTGTCTGCTATGTAATCGCCGGTCTTGCCAATCTGGGATTACCCGGACTCAGCGGTTTCATTGCCGAAATGACCATCTTCACCGGTTCGTTCCAGCATCCCGATACGTTCCACCGCGTATGGACAGTCATTGCATGCAGTTCCATCGTGATTACAGCAGTCTATATCCTGCGACTGGTAGGAAAGATTCTCTATGGTACCTGCACTAACAAGCATCACCTCACTTTGAGCGACGCTACCTGGGATGAACGCACAGCGGTCATTATCCTCATAGCATGCGTTGCCGCCCTTGGTATGGCACCATGGTGGATTAGCGGCATGATTGGAGACAGCGTGCTGCCAATAACTGATTTATTTACGATTTGACGATTTACGATTGATAAATGACTTGTAAATCCCAAGAGTAACCTCAATCGTAAATCGTAAAATCGTAAATCCCAAGAGTAATTTCAATCGTAAATCGTAAATCGTAAAATCGTAAATAGATATGGATTATTCCCAATTCCTCCTGCTCAAAGAAGAGCTTTCGCTGATATTGGTCATCGTCATCCTTTTTGTCGCCGACCTCTTCATGAGTCCGGATGCACACAAGAATGACGGCAAACCGGTGCTGAACACAATGCTGCCCGTTGCTCTGCTGACCATACACACACTTATCACCATCGTTCCCGGTCCTGTGGCAGATGCTTTCGGCGGCATGTATCACAATCAGCCGATACAGAGCATCGTGAAATCCATCCTCAGTATAGGTACACTGATTGTATTCCTGATGGCGCACGAATGGATGCGCCGTCCAGACACTGCCATCAAACAAGGTGAGTTCTACATTCTGACACTTTCCACCCTGCTGGGTATGTACTTCACGATTTCTGCCGGACACTTCCTGATGTTCTTCATCGGACTGGAGACGGCAAGCATCCCGATGGCAGCCCTGGTTGCCTTCGACAAATACCGCCACCATTCTGCCGAGGCAGGTGCCAAATATATTCTCACGGCACTGTTCTCCAGCGGATTGCTGCTATACGGATTATCTTTGATTTACGGTACGGTAGGCACTCTCTACTTTGCCGACATACCGGCACGCCTCACCGGCGACCCGTTGCAGATTATGGCATTCGTATTCTTCTTCTCCGGCATGGGATTCAAAATATCACTGGTGCCTTTCCATCTTTGGACAGCAGACGTTTACGAAGGTGCTCCAAGCACGGTGACAGCCTATCTGAGTGTCATCTCTAAAGGCTCTGCCGCTTTCGTGCTGATGGCTATTCTCATCAAGGTATTCGCTCCGATGGTGGAACAATGGCAGGAAGTGCTGTACTGGGTTATCATCGCCTCCATCACAATTGCCAACCTCTTCGCCCTACGCCAGCAGAACCTGAAGCGGTTGATGGCTTTCTCCAGTATCTCGCAAGCAGGTTACATCATGCTGGGTGTCATCAGCGGAAGCGCACAAGGTATGACGTCGCTGGTATACTACGTGCTGATATATATGTTTGCCAATCTTGCCGTATTTACCGTTATCACGATTGTGGCACTGCGAGCAGGCAAGTTCACACTTGAAGACTATAACGGGCTGTATACCACTAATCCGAAGTTGGCGTTCCTGATGACACTGGCACTGTTCTCTCTGGCAGGCATCCCGCCGTTTGCGGGCTTCTTCTCGAAGTTCTTCATCTTCGCGGCAGCTTTCGAAGGCGGCTTCCATCTGCTGGTATTCATTGCCCTTATCAATACAATCATCTCGCTTTATTACTATCTGAAGATTGTAAAGGCAATGTACATCAACAAGAGCGACGAGCCGATTGCAGCATTCCGCAGTGACAACTATACACGTGCCAGCCTGGCCATTTGCACGCTGGGTATTGTGGTACTGAGTATTGCAAGTGTGGTATATCAATCCATCGATAAGTTCTCATTCGGATTATAACCGGAGGGTATCATCACTTACCACAAATTACACAGATTGGCACAAATTATCTTTAGAAGTTCTGATAATCAAGAGCTTTGACTTGTGTTAATCTGCATAATTTGTGGTGAGTGTGTATTTTAGCACATTTCCATACTATACAATCGGCAGCACAAACCAAAAGCATGAGCCTTTCCCCGGTTCACTGTCCACACCGATTGTGCCACCCAACTGCTCTATAATGCTCTTGCTGATAGAAAGCCCCAGGCCGGTGCCATGCACAAACGTATTCAGCTTTATAAAACGGTCGAATATCTGAGCCTGCATTTCCGGCTCAATGCCAAGGCCCGTATCGGCCACATAAAAACGCAAATGAGTTTCATCCACCTTATTATATCCTACACGTATACTTCCCGCAGTGGTGAACTTGATGGCATTGTTGACAAAGTTGGCTATGACCTGATTCAAACGGTTACGGTCACTGACAATCCGGCATTCCGGCAGATGACGGTCGAAGAGAACTTCCACACCCGGTTTGGCCTTCATCTTCATGAAGCGCACGATGTCCTCACACAGCATGTTCACGTCCAGCTCTTTTTCCACAAAGTCAAATGTCCCGGCCTCTATCTTGGACAAATCCAGTATGTCGGAAATCAGCTGCAACAGCAGGTCATTGTTTTCTTCAATAATCGCCATATACTGCCTTTTTTCCTCCATGTCCCCGGTCTCTCCCATCAGACTGGAGAAACCGACAATCGCATTCAGGGGCGTACGTATCTCATGGCTCATATTGGCAAGGAAGGCACTCTTCAGACGGTCGGCGGTTTCTGCCTTCTCCTTGGCTTCAATCAGCATAGCCTCCGTCTCCTTCAATTCCGTAATGTCATAGTTGACGCCTATCAGCTCTATTTGTCCGTTCTCCGGTTCAAACAGATTGACAACCACATTGGTACGTACCCAGTTCCATTTTCCCTTTTCGCCCGGACGCTCAATGCGCATCTCTCCCTGGAAATGTTTGGCTTCGCCCACACGGGCCTTACTGAAGAAATCAAGCATCCTCCTGCGGTCACTGGGGTACATCTTGCTGTATATTCCCACGACATCCGCCAATTGGGTATTCTCGTCCTCTCCCATATTCTTATACCATTGCTTGATGGCATAGCCTTTCCGGTCGAGCAGGTTCAGCTTGGCATAACCTACCTTCGCATAATCCGATATAAGCAGGAAGAAATTCTCGAAATCACAGATACGGCTCATGGCATCAATCCGTTCCGTATTGTCGATGTTAATCATGGCATAGCCGGTAAAGTTACCTTTACTGTCATACACCTTGCTCACTTTCGTATAAAGATGTATCACATCCTTCGGCTGTTTGGAAGTGGAGTAATACCCTTCAGTCCGGTCGAAAGCATAATTCAGGCGGAAGTCGACCATATCCTCGGTCCGTATACGTTCTGCCAATTGGGCGGACACATTCGGGTTCTCGAATAAGTTCACTCCAATGACATCCTGTTTGTCACGGACCCCGAATATCTCCATATCCTTATTGTTGATGTCTACCAGGAATCCGTCTTTGTCATAGATTTCCACCCCGGCCGGTATATTGGCAAAGATATTCTTGAACAGTTTTTCGCTATGGTCCAAAGCCAGATGAGTCTGTACCGAGTCTGTCGTATCGAGGAATAACGCCACCACTTCATTCTTTTCCGGAGAGTATATCACCACGTGGCAATGCTTGTTGGTGAGCTCAAAACACATGTCCATTTCCTTATGTGTCCCGGTGTTCACTATATCAAGCAGATATTCTAGCCTGGGGGCCGCCTCCCTTGAAAAAGACGAGGCAGTCTTGCCGATAAACGTCGACGCGGGTTTTCCTAGAAAATCGGCAAAGATAGAATTCGCATCTGTCACATAATACCCGTAGGGATTGTCCTTTTCATCACAGACAATGGACATCCGCACATACCCCAAAGGCATATAGCGGAACAAATTGCTGAGGAAAGTACGTTCACGCACAGCCTCATCCTTCGTTTTGCGCAACTCTATGCAAATGCTGATGACATTTGCCAACGAACTAAACCATTGGTAATCCTCGTTAGTCCACATTCGGGTACGGTCCACCAAATCAATGCCCATATATCCCCACACCTGGTCATTGGCAACCAGCGGAGTTACCATCAAGGACTTTATATTCTGTCTCGCCAGAATTTCATATTCGGCGTAAGCGTGCTCCGGCAGTTGCCCCAGCGTTTCCAGCAGAACGGGCTTTTGTGCCATAATCTGTGACGTCCACCACGGCAGGCTGTCAGCTTGAACTCCTTGAAGCATTTCTTTCTCAGGAGCCACTCCCGGAGCCACCACCTCGTATGTGCAGCTCTGGTACCGGCACTTCTCATCATATTGGAATATATAGACACGTCCGCCGCGAAAGAAATCAAGAATATCTTTCAGTATGTCGTAAATGCCCGCACTTATATCCTCGTCTTTCAGGAAGCGGAATAGGGAATGGGATATTGAGGTCTGCCGATAAAGTAAATCGTTCACTCTTTGCAAAGCCTGCTTCGCAGCCTCCTCCTTCGGCATCTCTACGCGCTGCAACACTCCGAAAGCCTTCAATGTACCATCCGGCAAATACTCCTTATACCCCACGCGCGAATAAACCCAGACCACTCCTTCAGTAGAATAGACGGGAAACGTCTGTTCATAGACCTCCATATTCTGAATGGCAAGGAACTCCCGGCTGATACGCGCCCGATAGTCTTCGCGTATCATTTTACCGAAATCCTCAAAGCTCAGGTATTCCCCTTCCAAGCCTAACAACTTACAGACATATTCGGAGCAGAGATACTGCCTTGAAGAAAAATCAGCCTCCCACCAACCTATCCGGCCAAGAATGGAAAGGCGCCGGAAACGTTCACTATCGTCACGATGAACAGCCATATATTTATCAATATTGGTTTGAGATACAAAAATAGCCATAAAACTCCAATAAGCAACCATTAGAAACCTTTTTCGTCCCAAGCAGCCTATATATAAGGATAACAAACAATCCGGAAAAATGTGCGGTAACCAAATCGTAATAGATTTGAAAATGAAACGTATGTTCCATGTATCACCGGTGTAATGTCATTGCCTCATCTTTGCAGCGGATTAAAAAACGTACAAAGAAAAGAGATGAGCATGAAATTAGACTTGGGAAAGATTTTCTTCCTTATTTTATTCCTCACACTTTCCGTCATGGCTGCCACGGCGGGAACCATCAAAGGGACAATCACCGACCGACAAACCAAAGAACCGCTGACGGGAGCCACCGTGCAAGTGAGCGGAACGGCACAAGGCGCCGTCGCCGATTTGGATGGTAACTATACACTGGAGCTGAAAAACGGGACCTATACCCTCACCGTCCGTTACATCGGCTACAAAGACATGACGATAAATGCCGTAGAGATAAAGGGTGAAACCGTGCTGAACTTCGACATGGAGCCGGACACGCAAACCCTGGGCGAAGTGCAGGTCACCGCCAAGAAGAACCTCGAAGGCGAACGTGCCTTGCAAATGGAACGGCAAAAAGCGACCCTCGCCATCGAGAACCTCGGTTCCAAAGAGATGTCCCTCAAAGGCATCGGCAATGTGGAAGAAGGAGTAAAGAAAATAACGGGTATCTCCATCGCCAGCGCCGGACAACTTATCGTCCGCGGACTGGGCGACCGCTACAGCACCACCACGCTGAACGGACTGCCCATCGCCTCGCCCAACCCGGACAACAAGCTGGTGCCGCTCGACCTGTTCCCCTCGTCCACCGTACAGAACATCACCGTCAGCAAAGTGTATGACGCAGCCGCCTTTGCCGACTACAGCGGTGCGCACATCAACATCAGCACCAAAGAAAACATACCGGAAGATTTCTTCCAACTGAGCCTCAACACGGGCGGGAAGTTCAACACCTTAGGCAAAGACCGCTATCAGATGGACCGCAGCGGTTCGCTCTTGAAGACACCCGGCGTAGACGCGGCCGCCCTCAACATGCCCTTGATGGAGTTTGACAAATACGTGAAGACCCACAATATCTTCGATACCTCCTTTGCAGCCAGCAAGAAGAGCTCGTTGCCCGAACTGGGCGGAAACCTCGGTTTCGGCAAGAACTTCGGTATAGGCAACCAGACACTCAGCCTGCTTGCCTCCTTCAGCGCCAGCAACGGCTACCAAAACATGGAAGATGCCTTCTACAAGACACTCGAAGCCACCGGCACCGTGCAGGACGACTTCTCCTACGACAGCTTTGCGCAGGAACTGAAGCTCGCCGCCCTCGGCTACCTGGGCTACACCTTGCGCCGGAGCGACCGCATAGGCTACACTTTCTTCTACGCCCGCAATGCCATCGACACCTACCAACGCCGCGAAGGTACTGATGCCGAAGGACACGAGCTGACCGGCAGCAACAACATCATGCACATATACACCCTGCAAAACCATCAACTGAACGGAATCCATAACTTCGGCGAGGGCGACAGGTGGCAACTGACCTGGGGAGGCTCGTACAGCAAGACCGGCAGCGAAGAGCCCGACCGACGGCAAGTGATGTACGTCAAAGACAACGACGGCAGTCTCAGGCTCTTCAAACTGAACCGCCAAGAGACTATGCGCTACTTCGGCAGCCTGGACGAAGAAGAGTGGAACGCCAACCTCGCCATGTGCTGGAAGTGGAACGACACCAGCCACCTCAAGCTCGGCTTCAACTACAAGGACAAGAACCGCGACTACAGCGCTACCCGCTTCTACTACAACCTGAACAAGCTGAACCCCGTCATCACCGACATCTACAACACCGACGGCTTCCTCAACCAGCAGAACATTGCCGACGGACAAATCGTGGTACAGCGTGTGATGCAGCCCAAAGACAGCTACCGCGCCGGAAACGAAATCTACTCCGCCTACCTGCTGACCGACTTCTATCCCACCGAAGCTCTCTTGGTGAACCTCGGCCTGCGCTACGAAATGAGCAAGCAATGGGTGCGCTACGCCAGCGACGGCGGCGACTGGTACTCCCGTCGGCGCAATTTAGACAAGAACGACCTCTTCCCCGCCCTGAACCTGAAATATGCGGTGAACCCCACCAACAGCATCCGCTTCTCTGCCTCGCGCACCGTCACCCGTCCCTCGTTCATCGAGATGGCACCCTTCCTCTACCAAGAGTCCTACGGTTCGGCACAAATCCGCGGTAACGAAGAGTTGCAGAACGGTTACAACTACAACTTCGACCTACGTTACGAACGCTTCGGCAAGGACGGCGACATGCTCTCCGTGACCGGCTACTTCAAATACCTAGACAGCCCTATCGAACGCATCCAAGACCTGCAAGGCGGCGCCACGCTGCACAGCTTCAAGAATGCCGACAACGGCATGGCTGCCGGCGTGGAGCTGGAGATGCGCAAACGGCTCGTCAAGGACCTGCGCCTGGGTGCCAACATCAGCTACATGTACACCAACGTGAAGCTGCCCCAAAGCGGTGCCTACACCAACAAGGAACGTTCGCTGCAAGGCGCATCGCCCATACTTGCCAATGCCGACCTCACCTACTCGCCGCGCTTCGGCGAAGACAGGCAGCTCAACCTCGCCCTGCTCTACAACCTGCAAGGCAGCCGCATCCATGCGGTAGGCGTATCGGGTCTGGGCGATGTCAGGCAACAGACGCTGCACACGTTGAACTTCAGCGCCGGATATAGCCTGAACAAGCACTTCAGCCTGAAGCTGCAAGTGAACGACCTGCTGAACCGCGATGTCATCTTCAAGCAAGATGTGCCCACCACGGGGCAGGAGATGGAAGTGGAACGCTACCACAAGGGAACGAACTTTGAGGTGGGAATAAGCTACAACCTATAAAGCCCCCACCCTCCCCCTGAAGAGAACGGAGAACACTCTTTGACAAACAAGCTGATTTAAGAGAATCAATCTGAATGACAGACAGATAAATTGGATATAACAACTAAAACAATTGAATTATGAAAACAATGAAATGGAAATTCTACTCTCTGGCCTTTGTAGCCGGAATGTCTATCCTCACCGCTTGCAGCAGCGACGACAACAACGACAATGACGGCAACGGCGGCAACGGAAACGGCAATGAAATCGAAAACGGTACGATACTGAAAGGTACCATCACCTCCGACGTGACCCTGGCTGCCGGAAACACCTACAAGCTGAGCGGCGAATACATCGTAGAAGAAGGTGCCACGCTCCACATAGAGGAAGGCGTGAAGATTATCGCCGTCTACGATGACATCGCAGACTACATCCTCGTGAAGCAGGGCGGTAAAATCAACGCCGTAGGCACGCCGGACAAACCCATCGTAATGACCAGCGAAAAAGAAGAGCCGGGTGCATGGGGAGGCATCCACATCTGCGGACGCGCCCACACCAATGCCGAAGGTGGCAAGGGAAGTTCTGAAATAGGCGGTGCCGTTTACGGCGGCAACAATGATGCCGACAACTCGGGCACGCTGCAATACATTCGTCTGGAATACACCGGCTTTGCCTTCGATGAAGAGCACGAAGCCAACGGTATCTCTTTCTACGGCGTAGGCAACGGTACCATCGTGGACCACTGCCAAGCCTACAAAGGTTCCGATGACGGCTTTGAGTTCTTCGGCGGCTCGGTAAACGTGAGCAACCTCGTAGCCGTAAGCTGTAGCGACGACTCCTTCGACTGGACCGAAGGCTGGAACGGCAAAGGCACCAACCTCGTGGCTTACCAAGAAGCCGAATCCACACTGGGCTACGACTGCGACTGCCTGATGGAGTGCGACAACAACGGCAGCAACAACGCCGCCACTCCCGTTGCCCACCCCGTATTGAAGAACCTCATCCTCGTCGGCAACGGCGGCAGCAAGCAAGGCATCCGTCTGCGTGCCGGCACGGAAGTGGAAATAGACAACGCCAAGGTCTGCGGCAAAGGCCAACCCCTGACCGTGGAAACCGCCCTTACCGAAAACGCCCTGAAGAACGGCACTTCCAAGCTAACCAACATCACCCTCACCTCCGAGCTGAGCTGCAAAGAAGGCATCTACACCCATGCCGACTTTATCGCCGTGACAAGCAACAAGGTGGACGCCAACCTGAGCTATAGTTCTTTCGAGGACATCAAGAAAGAATGCAGCTGGATGAACGGAAGCTGGGTGAAGTAAAAAAAAGAAGCACTCGCAAGACTATAAAGAAACACACAACTTCTTCAACAGCGTGCCCCTCGAATGCCTTCCGGCTTCAAGGGGTACGCGCTGTTTCAAGAAAGAAACTAAAAGTACCGTTTACTTCTTCTTCAGCTCCTTCTTCAATTCCTGAACCTGAAAGCTGAACAAGTCCAGATGACGGCAAACGCGCTGCATGAAACTGCCTGCCGCCCTGAAGCAGATACGCGAAATGCGCACTTTATCTGCCGTACAGTCCTCTATCCGTTCCACCGGTTCGCTGGTGATGGAGGGAAAAAAGTTTCCAAGTCCCTTGATGTTCACCGTGCGTCCACTGGCCAGATAGTCCGCTATAATATCCGGCAGTTGCACCAGCACGGACTGGGCATCGCCCACCTGCAGAGAGCTGACAAAAGCCAGCCTCTTGGCCAGTTCGTCATTGCTCACCGGTTCCGGCTGAAGCACTTTTGACGCCGCGTAGTAGCGCACCACTTCCTTGTCTCCACTCTTGTCCACCTTCTTGCGGACCACATAATTCATTGACATACCAATCTTTCTTTATAATTAGGTTCGTAAAAAACGAAAGATATTCCCGCCCGACGCGAGGCACACCTACAACTTGCATACACAAAGCCTATACCTTACGGTAAAGACTCCGTGACCGAATACCTTTCACTATATGACTGAATACCTAAAACACCCGGATGTATTGCCCCAAAACATGGGGATGTTTTCACCCAAAACACCCGGATGTAATACCCCAAAACATGGGGATGTTTTGGGAGAAAAGATGGGGATGTTCTGACCTTTCAGTATAGGGTTCAAAGGTAATGACTCCCTATGAGAAATACAATAGATATAGGCCTTTTTGATGGTCGGAATCAAGCTCCTTTTTCTTCGGAAGCAGCAGGCAGTACCCGCTGGAAATCTCTGCCGGACGGAGACTGGAATACCTGCAAATCGAATTCGGGGATGATTGCCAGCACATGGTCGAACACATCCGCCTGCACCCCTTCATAGGGCACCCAATCCTTCAGCGCACAGAAGAAATAAAGCTCTATCGGGATACCGCGGTCGGTAGGCTGGAGTTGGCGCACCATGCAGGTCAGTTCCTGATTTACGTCGGGAAGACTTTTCAAATAAGCCGTCAGATACGCCCGGAACACACCCAGATTGGTCTGGCGGCGTCCGTTGACGAGGATGGAGTTATCGATGCCGTTTTCCACATTGTACTTTTCAATCACTTCCTCCGTCTGCTCCACATAATCTTTCAGTAGCTGTATCTTGCGATATTTTGCCAGCATCTCCGGGGTACAGAAACGGACGCTGGTCATGTCGATATTGATGCTGCGCTTCACTCGCCGCCCACCGCTCTCGCGCATGCCGCGCCAGTTCTGGAAGGAGTCGCTGACAAGCAGATAAGGAGGGATGGTGGTAATGGTATTGTCCCAGTTGCGCACTTTTACGGTGTTCAACGTTACCTCTATCACCGTACCGTTGGCACCGTACTTGGGCATCTCAATCCAGTCGCCCACCTTCAGCATGTCGTTGGCCGAAAGCTGCACACCGGAGACAAAGCCCATAATGGAATCCTTGAATACCAGCATCAGGATGGCTGCCGAAGCACCCAATCCGGCAAGCAGCGAAAGCGGGTCGCGGCCTATCAGTTCGCCCACGACCACAATGCCGCCCACCAGCCATAGGATGACTTGCATGGTTTGCAACATCCCCTTTAAAGGGCGGTCACGAAATTGCTCCTTCTCACTGTATACACTGTAAACAGCCTTCAGGAACGAGTTAACGAAACTCAGGAAAGTAATGATGATGTAAATAAGGCAGATACGCCGGATGAAATCCATTGCCGATGAACCGACTTCGACAAATGCCAATGGAACAAACAGATAGATGATAACGGGAGCCACCATGCGGCTGAGGTGCACCATCACTTTACGGTCGAATACGATGTCGTCCCACGTAGCCTTGGTCTTCTTCACCAGTTGTGCCACTACCTTCAGCAGGATTTTCCGGCATAGGGCATCCGCCAGGAAAGCAACGGCAAGTATCAGTGCGAAGGCAATGAATTGGTCGAGCATATCAGCCCGGGAAGGGGATATGCCCCACCCGATTAAAAGGTCGTCTATCTTCTTCAATATCTCCATAATCGTATGTTTATCATAACGGCAATCTTATCTACGCGACTGTTCCTCCCGCTCGAGGAACTCCATAATGTCTTCTTTCAACCACTGATAAAGATAAAGGTTCTTGTAGCCGCTGTTTTTTTTCAGCATCACGGATACATTGACCTGACTGTTCTCATACCCCGTCAGTTCGTTGCGGAACTGTTCGTTATGCTCTGCCAGGCGCTTTATCTCCTGCTCGCGTTCACGACGCAGCACCGTACATACCGGGATAAGGATTTTCAGCACTACACAATCCATGATATGGTGTCCTTGGATATAAAGATAGGTATTGTCCGGAGTCAGTCCCAAACGTTCCAACTCCGTGCCCAGCTGTTCCACCCGGTCGATGTAGCGGGGGAAACGGGCTTGCAGTTCGGACAGCTTTGCCGACACCGTCTTTTGCATCTCGTCCAGACTACGGTAAGGATGACGCAGGTTTATCTCTTGCAAACGCACGCAGGCGTTGAAGTCGTACATCGGGAAAGTGTGTGTGTCGTGCTGGCGGTAGAACCAGACATTCCACAGAAACAGCGGATAGGCAATCTGAGAATAACGCTTCAGAAAAGCGGGGAAGTCCAGGATATGCCGGTCGTTCAGCGTGGCCTGCACACAGACTTCATGCAGACTGTCGGCAAAGCAGTGGAAGTTCTCGATGGCATAGCCATAAGTCTGGAAGATATAGGGATTCTTGTTTATCTTATGCGACACCTTGGTGGCACCTTGCAGCAGGAAGTCGTAGTCGCTGTCTACACAAGCTATCAGGCTGCGGCCCAGCTCCGATGTGTTCAACGTATTCATCAGCACCATCTTCTTGCCCTTTGCCAGAGAGGTGGCCGAGGGAAGCATCACTTGAAAATAACGTTCCTCATTCTCGAACTCAGACAGCAGCGTCCGCCAGAAAGCGATGTCGTCATAGCTTTCCACATACGCCACTATGCGCCTGCGTGCTCTCTTGGGGGACAACTTGCGGGCGGCATCCAGATAGGCGGAAGTAAGGTTATGTCTTAGGGAAGTGGACACTTGGGTAGGGATTAAGGATTAGAGATCAGGGATGAGATTTCGCTGACTTCGGTGACGGCATCCAGCCAGCCTTCCATGATGACTGCAGGCGAATGGGTGGTGAGGATAAGCTGCACATTGGGATTCAGATTGCGTATCATGCCGATAAGCTTCTGCTGCCATTCGATGTGCAGGGAGGCTTCCGGCTCGTCCATGAAGAGTACGCAGTGGTCATCGTCACGCACCAGCACGGTCAGCAGGATGACCAGCATCTGCTTCTCGCCCGAAGACAGTTTGTAGGGCAGCAGGCGTTCACCGTTCTGATAGAAAACGATGTCGTTGCTTTTGCGGTCTATCGTCTTATGGGTATAGCTGAAAAGCTCGTCAATCATATCCTGGAACTTCCGCTTGGGGAGGGAAAGGGAGGGAGCCAGGCTACGCTGCTCTTCATCACCGCTGAGCAGTTCTATCATCTTGTTGCCGATGTTCACCTGATAGTCCAGATAACGGCGCTGGAGCAGATAGAGCTGCCAGTCCAGTTCCGACTTCACGTTGGCATCGGCCATGCGTGCCGTAAAGTCGCCCATGATGAGGGGGCGGTCGTAGCTGCGGATTACATCATAGGGGATAAAGGTGGCTGCAGAATTGTCGAAGTAGACGTGTACGCCGTTCTTCTCGTCACTCTTCACTTCACCCGATGTCTGTTCCAGATAGTTGACCGAACGGTTCAGGATAGTGGTCTTCCCCACTCCGTTGATGCCGGAAAGTATATTGACGTCAGGACGCAGGTCCCAGGCAATATCGTACCGATGCCACAATCCGTGTATTTCGATACGCTTGATGTAATTGGCTTGTACTTCCATGGTTTCTTGCTTTAATTAGAAGCAAATATACACGATAATCTCTTATTTCTACGCCCATGAACCAGAAAAATCATATAATGAAAGATTTTCTCTTTTCAGAAAATAGTTGTTCTTTTGCACCCGCAAAGAACAAAAGAGTATGAACAAGAACATTCAAGGGCATCTGTTCGCCCTTACCGCAAATATCTTATGGGGCCTGATGGCACCTATAGGCAAGTCGGCTCTGGTGGAGTTTTCCGCGTTGTCAGTAACCACATTCCGCATGGTAGGCGCAGCTGCCTGCTTCTGGCTCCTCTCCTTGTTCTGCAAGCGCGAGCAGGTGGACCACCGGGACATGCTGAAGATATTCTTCGCCGCACTCTTCGCACTGGTATTCAATCAGGGTGTCTATATCTTCGGACTCTCCATGACTTCGCCCATAGACGCCTCCATCGTTACAACCACGCTGCCTATCGTCACCATGATAGTGGCTGCAATCTATCTGAAAGAACCGGTCACCAACAAGAAAGTGCTGGGCATCTTTGTAGGGGCTATGGGAGCATTTATACTCATCATGAGCAGCCAGACCACCGGTGCCGGCAATGGCAGCCTCATCGGAGACCTTCTCTGCCTGCTCGCCCAAATCAGCTTCTCCATTTATCTGACCGTATTCAAGGGGTTGTCGCAAAAATACTCTCCCATCACCCTGAACAAATGGATGTTTGTCTATGCCTCCATGTGCTACATCCCGTTCTCTTACCACGACGTGGCTGCCATACAGTGGAGCGAAATATCTACAGCCGCCCTGCTGCAAGCGGGATATGTGGTTGTGGGAGGAAGCTTCCTTGCCTATATCTTCATAATGAGTGCGCAGAGGCTGTTGCGCCCCACTGTGGTGAGCATGTACAACTACATGCAGCCCATCGTGGCCTCAACCGTTGCCATCATCTTAGGATTGGGAGTGTTCAATTTGGAAAAGGGAATAGCCATAGCCTTGGTATTCCTGGGAGTGTACATCGTGACACAAAGCAAGTCACGCAAGGATTTCGAGAAAGAAGGGAAAGCCGTATAAAACAGCCGTTCCACCGTCACAGTACTCCGGCACGTACCCGGCTCAGAGACTCGGGAGTCATTAACAGATAAGATGCTATGTGGTTGACTGAGGCACGCCGGGCTATCTCCGGATAATCCCTGACGAAACGCGCATACCGCTCGCGTGAGGTTTCGAAACGCCAAGAGTCTGCTTTATATTGGGAAAGCATTAAAGCCCCCTCCAACAAATGACGAAGCAGACGGGCTATATGCAGATAACGCTCAGAGAGTTCGACCAGCCCTGCATACGAAATGCTCCAGATGACGCCTTCCTCCAGGGATTCCAGCTGAAGGCAATTACGCCGTCCGGTGAAAAGGCTGACGATACACATAGCGCCGTCACCATCGCAGGCAAAGTTCTCTGTAATGTCCCGGCCTTCTTTGAAATAGAACTGGCGAAGCAGTCCTTTCTCTACGAAAACAATATCCCTGGCTATATCTTTCTCACTAATCAACAGTTCTCCTTTGTGCACCTCACGGCGTACAAACAAACCGGCAATGAGCTCCAGCTCCTCAGAAGGGAGTTCATGAAGGCGGCGGGTAAACCGCCGCGCCACTTCCATGTTGTTTTCCTTAGTCATCGATATAGGGAAAGGGATATGCCCTTATTTCTTCAGTTCTGCAAAATAGGTGTCCAGCAAGTTCTTGGCAGCCACAAAAGAAGTCAAGTTGCCTTGCAGCACTTGGTTTTCCTTGCCAGTCAGCATCGCTTCAATCTGCGGATTGTGGTAGAAGCTGTCGCGCAGTTGTTCGTTAATGGTCTCGTACATCCAGTATTTGCTTTGCTCGTTGCGACGGTATTCAAAGTAGCCGTTGTCTTTCACAAAATCAATGTATTTGTAGACCATATCCCACACTTCTTTTACACCAAGATTATAGAACCCGGAATAAGTCAGCACTTGGGGTGTCCAGCCGCTCTCCGGAGCCGGGAAGAGGTGCAGCGCATTACGGAACTGCGTTGCTGCCAGCCTGGCCCGCTCCAGATTGTCGCCATCAGCCTTATTAATAATAATGCCATCGGCCATTTCCATGATGCCGCGTTTGATGCCTTGCAACTCATCGCCCGTACCCGCCAGCTGTATCAGCAGGAAGAAGTCTACCATAGAATGTACGGCAGTCTCACTCTGCCCCACCCCTACCGTCTCTACAAATATCTTGTCGAAACCGGCAGCCTCACAAAGCACAATCGTTTCACGCGTCTTGCGTGCCACGCCACCCAGCGAACCGGCAGAGGGACTGGGACGTATAAAGGACTTGGGATGAACGGAGAGCTTCTCCATACGCGTCTTATCACCGAGAATACTGCCTTTGCTGCGTTCACTGCTCGGGTCAATGGCAAGAACGGCCAACTTGCCGCCGTGTTCCTCCAGTACATGCAAGCCAAATACATCAATAGAGGTACTTTTACCGGCACCGGGCACACCACTGATACCCACACGGACGGAGTTGCCCGAATAGGGCAAACACTTCTCTATCACCTCCTGCGCCACAGCCTGGTGCTCCGGTTTCACACTTTCCACCAGTGTTACAGCCTGGCTGAGTACCGTAACATCACCTTTCACTATACCCTCCACATAGTCTGATACGGAAAGCTCGCGTTTCTTCCGCCTGGGACGGTTCTTCAAGTAAGGATTGACCGATGAAGGTTGCTCAATGCCTGCATTGACAACCAAGCCTTTATATGCTTCATTATTTTCGGGATGTTCCATGGCTATTTGTGAGTTATAAGTTATGAGTTATGAAGGACTTTACGACTTCTTATTGTTTTGCTTTAATGTTGATTTCAACTTTCGGCTGCATCGGGTCATTGGTAATCATCAGCAGACGCAGATGACGGCGCTTCTTACCTATATTTTTCTTCACTACCGTTACCCGCAGGCGGGTGCTTTCGCCGGGTTGCAATACACTCTTCTTGAGGTTAACTCCCACTGCCGGGTGGAATACCTGGAGCTTGTTTATCTGTAAAGGAGAACGCCCGGTATTGGTAATGGTAATATCCTGACGTGCTTTTGACTTCTTTGCCAATATCGCACTCATATCAACTTCTTTGATAGAAAGGCTGATGGCAGGAGCATTTGCCTTCTCCACTTCCGTCATTCCGGAGAAATCCGGTAAAAGAATGGCAGAAACGGGAATCTCGTTTTCATCGCCCACCTTGTCACCGGAGAAGCGAGAAAGATAGACCGACGTTTGAGTCAGTCCGAGGCCAGTCAGTCTTTCCGAATTCAATGTAAGTGTAATCACTCCTTTTTCTCCCTTTTGCAAGACATTGGGCTCTACTTTTGTCTGCAAATAAGGAGGCAGATGCATCAGTACCGGTTCATAAGGACGGTCGGAAAGATTGACCACGCCGATATGAATCACCGGCTGCTCACCATGCTGAATATCGGGAAAGTCGAGGCTGTTCTTGTCAATACGTATCTGACCGATAAGATAGGGATGCGTCTTGGTAAAGTCCTTGATTTCCTGTACTACTTCACCATTGAACTTCAAATAGACCAGATTGGGTTGCGCATTGCTGTAAATAGCCACGGATTTCTGGAAATGTCCCAATGCCTTGGCGTCAAAAGTCACATTCACCGTTCCTTTTGCCCCCGGTGCAATAGGCGTTTTTGTCCACTGGGCCACGGAGCAGGCACAATCCGGCTCCACTTCTGTAAGCACTAAAGGCTGGTCACCCGTATTGGTGATGGTATATTGCACAGTCACGGGATGCTTCCATTCTATCTGGCCGAAACTGTACATCTCTGTATTCGAGGTAAAACGAGCTTGCGCTACAGCAGTCAATACCACACTTGCAAGCACATATAAAGTTATCAATATCCGCTTCATCTATTTTTCTTAATATCAAGATTTCCTAATTCTGCCACTCTCATTCAATATTAGTCGGACAAAAATAGGTGTTTTTAGCGAGAGTACCTAAAATAGCGGAGCGCAATTTGTACAAATTGCGCTCCGCTCCATACTCTATTGTTACTTTATTACAATTATCCCTCCCGCCGAATGCGAAGCATACTCCGGAGCATACGCACACTGTATCGTGGCCAGCCCCGTTTCGTATGTTCCGCCACGGGCTATGCGATAACTGTGCTCTAAGACATAAACGCCTTTGCCCAAATGGTCGAAGAAGAAATTGGTTGCGGCATCTTCCACTTCTGCATAATAACCGAGGCCATTACTCCAACGATAACCGGAAAGCGAGCCTATAGGTTCAAAGCAGGCACCCCGCTGGTCTTTCAACTGAACAAAATCCATAGTACGGTCCAAGCGGATAGTCAAACGGGCCACTATTTTATCACCGACGGATAATACGGTCCCTTCCGTAACCGGTTGCAAGGACTTGCTACCACCGGCCGATATACGCTCTACATAAAGTTTCTTCTCTACATTCAATTCCCCCCCCTGCTGCTTTACATCAGATATGGGTGACAGATACTGGGCATAAACAGCTCCCCAGGCAATGCCTGCATCCCGTTTCTCTACGGTGACGGTTTTAGCTTTCAGCTCCGGACTTCCTTGAGCGAAGGTTTCCTTGACATAACCCAAACCCGGGATTATGGTCTTTGTAGGCGACAATGTTTCCAAAACTTTGTTACCTAACGTGATACGTACGTCTCCCCGACTTTCCAGCAGATTAGTACCTTGACAAAGCAATGCATAAACAGCATCAGCCGTTGCAACCGGAGAATTCCAACTGGTAGTCTGCTTCTGTTTCAGCAGCCAGAGTTTCATTTCCTCCACCAAAGCATCGTTGCCACCTGCCATACGCAGGGCTTCCATTACTTCCACATGGGCAGGGATGGGCAGCATACCCCAGTTATACGGATTTGCTTGGAAAGCAAAGTATGCACCCAGTTCATCCGTCTGTACCAGATGTTCCTTGAGGGAAGCGATGAATTCATTCGCCTCGGCTGTACGCCCTACTGCATTCAGGATGATGGCAGACTGCGCCTTGCTGCTCATGGTTCCATCTTTAAGATTGGCACCTACTTTTGATAGGAAATAGCGGTAAGCCGCTTGATTGTCTGCCGGCACTTGTTCGCCGCTAAGGGCTATCAGATACAGATATGTCATTGCCGATTCGGAGTTGGCAGTAATTCTGGCGCCATTTTTTTCGGCTTTACGGATATTGCGATACTCTTCCAAAGCCTGCCGATTCAAATAGCCGAAAGCTTTCTGCCGCATGGCGGCAACTTCTTCAGGCAGTTCATTTTTCGTCAGCAGAGGAAGACGAACAAGTAATTCTGTAATATAGCCAGTTATATAGCGGCTACCGGACATTCCCTTATACCAGCTCCATCCACCGTCTTCACCCTGCAATTCTTTCAATTTGGTAAAAGCGGAAAGATTGCGGTTATTCAGTTGGTTGATATCAAACAGCGTGGCAATACGTGCCTGCTGTTCGGCTTCAGTAGTAGCTTCCAGTACCCACGGAGACTCGCTGAGCAGGATATTCTTCACATCCTGATTCTTCTCCAACTGGCTGAGGAAGGTTTCTTTCGTGCCACCGGCAGCCTTCCAACTGTCAAATACAGTCTTAATGCGGGGCTGGCTGTTGGCAATGAAGCCTGCCAGACTATTGGCATACCAAGCTGTAGCCCAAGAAATGGCATTATCATTGGCAGGCAGGCTCAATGCCGGCAACGCTTGTACAGCATACCAAGCCGGATTCCCGGTAAATTCTACAGTCAGACGACGGTCTGTCGCTGTACGGCTATTACGGTTGAAAAGGCTGTCTAATGAGAACGTACGGGTCTCCTCGCCACGGATAGGCATAGCAAGCGTTTCCGTAATATACTCCTTATTACTTAATACGGGCAACAGATGCTGCTCGCCATCGCTAAACGTACCTCCATCGGCAACCATACGAATACCAAGCAAATCATAGCGGTCGGACACTTCGAAATGGAAGTTGACAGCAGTATTTCTTCCTGCTTCTACCAAGAATTTCTGACGTTGAGTAGCAATAACTTTCTCCGTCATAGGGTCGAACAGTGTGAATACTGCTGTTCCTTTCACCGCTTTACCCGTCAGATTGGCTATTGTTCCGGCTATCTGTGTTTTATCTCCAACGCGGACAAACCGAGGCATATTCGGAGTCAGCATAAACTCCTTGGCAGTTACAACGGAAGCATCCAATATCCCAGTCAGCATATCCTTAGTATGTGAGTAACCACGGAAATTCCAACGAGTCAAGCTCTGCGGCATCGTAAAAGAAAACGCAAGCTCCCCTTGTTCGTTTGTACGAAGTTGAGGATAAAAAAAGGCTGTTTCGGCAAAGTTGGTGCGAAGCCCCTCAATAGGTTGCAAGGCCTCGCCAACCGGTATCGTTTCCGATTCAAAAACAACATCTTCCACCGCGTCTTCCGCTACTTGTGCAGGAACATATTTCACTTCAACGGCATTCCCGGATTCTGCTTTGGAAGCAAGCATCGGCTGGTTGGCACCACGTATTCTAAGATTACCGGTCAAAGAGCTATTCCGGGTAGTCCCATACCCCACAACACTTACTTCTTCCAAAAGCGCATTGTCTTCTACCATCACTATCCGCATCCTTCCATCCATATAAGGAGAACAGAAGTAGTCAAATGACCATACCGGAACCTTCCAAGCCTTCAACGGGAAATAAACGGAGAAGTAATTGCTATTATAACGGCTCGCACCACGGAATGCCCCATACAGATTATCCGGATAGAAAACCCGTAGTATCTGGTTACTCTTATAAATCTTATCCAGTGAAGCGTCGTACATCGTAGCCAACATCTCAGCCGCAGCAGGCATACCTTGAGGCGTCTTTATGACGAGCTTCCACTCTTCTTCCTGTCCGGGACGCAAACGGTCACGGAACACTTCCCATTTCATGTCGAGAGCACGTTCCGGCTCCCGCTTCTTCAGTTCAACCTGATGACTGTACATCTCGCCAGCTTTCACAAAACTGAAAAGAATGGTGATTCCCTTGCCATATGCTTCCTTATAAGGGAATTCCATACGAATAATAGTATCATTCAACTGCAACACACGGCTTTCAATGCGTTTTCTGTCACAAAAGACATCCATCAGCACATATGCATCCCGATAAGAAGTCCCCAAAAGAAAAGCGGCAGGGTACTGTACATCAAATTCCTCATTTTCTTTATAATAAAAGAAATCTGTAAACGCAGCCGGACGCTTGTCACTCTTTGAAAAGAGCATGAAACTGTCACTGCCATATGCCCCGTTATTCTCTTCACGTCCCAAACTATCACGTACAGAAAGTTTCAAGCGATAGTTACCTGAAGGAAGCTTGTTCCAAGCCGAAAAATCCTGGAGCCGATTGGCTGTGAAGGTACCCTCCAATACAACATCATCCAAGGGTTCAGAACCTGCAATATTCCTTGCCCCATTTTGTTCTGCAAATGGATAAAGGCAATAGGAACCTTCAATGTGCTGAGGAATATTCATTACATTATTCACTCCAAAAGTGAAAAGCATACTGTCTTCCTTACAAACATATTGAGGCAAACGAATATCAAAGGAATAAGCCTTAGGACCTGCCAACAAGTTATACGAAGCGGATTGCGTTTCACCGGCCTCATCCGTCACCACCGCCTCCACATGATAAGTATACACACTCCCATACCCGTCTGTATCTACAGCCGGAGCTTCCAAAGTCAAGGGTATGGAAAAATCCCCGTTGGTATCCAATTGTATGGTGTCAGACAATAATGGTTTATCAGCATTGCTCCAATAACCAGGTCTCGGATTCCGGCGAGTCACCGTATATGCCAATGGCACATCCTGCACCATCATGCCATTGAAGGCCTTGACATTTCCTTTCAACACAACCTTGTCACCCAGCCGATAAGCTTCCGAAACCGGAGTGAAGGCAATCTCGAACGTAGGTCGCTTGTACTCCTCTACCCTAAAAGTGACGGTAGATTGAGGCTCTTTGGTTCGTATGCTGAACATGCCATTCAGGCAAGCTGCCGGAAGTACAAACTCCGTAGCAAAAGAGCCGAAATCATTAGTCCACCCCTTCCTGGTGGCAAGTTCCTTGCGGTTGGCATCCAACAAGACAAGCTCATAATCAACTCCTTGTAGTACCTGGGCGCTATCACTATTCTGCTTGTAAGCTATCCCTTTTACATGAACGGTCTGCCCGGGACGATAAAGCGAACGGTCTGTCAGCAATGCCATCTGCCTCCAATCTGTATCCTTAATACCGTAATAAGGATGATTCATATAAACGTTCTGCGGCATCATGGCTGTGTCTCTGCCTTTACGCGCCACATAACTTCGGATTTCACTCTGCCAGGGTAATACAGCTTTCCCCCCGGCATCAGTCAGTACCTCTGCCATCGCTTTTCTATTCTTCTCATCATAAGAAGAGTAGAAACTCACCTTGGCACCAGCAATCGGCTGTCCACTACGGGCATCCAATGTAGCCACTTCCATACGGTTGTCACCCAAATCCAATGTCAGCACCTTGAAGCGGGTAGATACCAGAAATTTATCATCTGTACGGGCCGTTTCAGTATCAGGTACTATTTGAAGAATATAGACTCCCGTTTCCCGAGGAATCATGAACTTAAATACAGTGTCCGAGGCAAGATAAGGGACATCTTCAGGCAATTTATCCTTGCCTGGCAACGGCTTTAAGCCAAAATGCGTGGAAGAAAACTTCCGGGCATACTTTCTATAAGTATCTTTATTTATACCATGGTCCATCCAAGGTACTTCACTTAAAGTAGTGGTATATAAGTTGAGAGTAAAGCCCTCGACATTACGATAATGCAGCCTCATATTCACCGAATCGCCGGGATAACCGCTTTCATTCATAGTCAGAATGAGTTCAGGCTGTAAAATCTGTTCACGGATATTTTTCAACTCATTGATACGCTTATACGCAGGATAGCGCTTCAAGCCTTCTTCACAGACTTTTAGAGCCTCATCAGCGCGTTTCGGTTCCAAACGGCGCAGGTGGTTGGCTTTATGAATGTAAACCTCGGCACAAACCTCTCGTGAACCGTATTCCTTTATCAATTTATTCAAAACCTCAAGATATTCCCGATTAGCCTTTTCCTGACGCATTCGGAAAGTAGGATAAGGCTGCTGGCTGATACCACCGGTCAACTTCCAGTTCCAATAATCAAGAGAACAGAGCAACATAGCATCTTCCGAACCGGCACGATGGCGATAAGCATTCATCATATCCAGATAAATCCTTTCGATACGGGTCTGTACCAAAGAATCCACGCTGAAACCATCCAGCTGCCGATAAGCATCAACAGCACGGCTTACCAATAGATGGTACATATCGTGCCCATAGAACCGGCTACCGTCTTCCAACGCCACAAAAGGCACATATTGTTCTGCAGATGTATTGAGCAAGCGGATGGAATCCTGCAAGGATGCACGGTTACACCTATCTATTTTATCCACAAACTGGCTGATACTCCACTCACGGATATCTTCTGGAACCTCGTCAACAGTCAGTAAAGTACGTGACAGCAAGACACGGCGATTCTTCCGCATCAAGTCAGCATATTCATATGCCAACAAAGAATGTAGAATAGCCTTGTTCACCGGATTCCTCTCCGATTGTGCCCAAGATTCCATATATTTCAGACTGGAGTAAAGGCTGTCCGGAGTCAGCCCCTCTTGATAAGTCTCCCTACAAATGTAGGCTTTCAACATTTGAGGAGCATTCTGCTCTTGCCGACCTTTCCGATAGATTTCATCAGCCAGTTTTATCACTGTTTGAGGCAGGCTTTTCTTTTGAGCCTGCTCCACCTGCTTCCACAACTTATCGTACGTCTGCGCATACAATGCCGAAGCCCCAAATGTAACCAGCAGCAACAATATGCTACAAATTCTTTGAATTACTCTCATAATTATTCGTTTGTTAGTCTTTGTATTAATAACAAAGGAAGTGAATAAAGTTCAAACAAATGTACTTTTGGACATAAAAAATCTTATTCTACTCCTACAAAAAAACAAGGGATATGTTTTGCAAACATATCCCTTGTGCTATACTTAAATGTTAGTGTACTCACATTTGGAGGCTATAATATCTCATTGCCTCCATCCAATTCTTACCAGCTGCGGTAAGAATGTGCTTAAATGAATTTGCAATCTTCTTTTTCATAATCTTAAAAAATTAAACTAATACCTGAAAACTAAAATTCAATACTTCACGAAAGGGGGGGGAATGCTTAAAGCATTACGTAACCCCAAATGTTCTTATCGGCTTCGCCGACATGCTTAAAAAAACTCTTTAACATTTTCATTTTGTTATCCTCCTAAAATCAATCTTGTTATCCTTAAAAAATCTACTAGTTTTCTATTGTTTTCATGTTTTACAACACAAAAATAGAGCCTTTGTTCAAGACAACAAGCAAAAAACGGATAGAAAACATGTTTTATAACACATTTCTTGACTTAGGTCAATTTTTAGGGAGAAAGTGCAAGGATATTGACATACCATTGTAATAAGTCTGGGACATTCTGGCAGAAAGAGGACAAACTGTCACAGACAAAAAAGGCAGGATACTTAATAAAGCACCCTGCCCCTATTCATTACATAAAGTATTCTCTACTTTTCAGGAGTCTGCTCCAATGTAGCCACCAAGAAATCATAGAACTTGGAAACAGTAGGAATTAACGCACGCTCGTCCGGTGAATGCGGAGAACGCAAAGTGGGACCGAAAGAAATCATATCGAGTCCTGGACAATTGGCACCAATAATACCGCATTCCAAACCTGCATGAATAACCTTCACGGCAGGTTCCACACCAAACTGCTGCTTATAGGACAGCTTCATGGCATGCAGTATAGGAGAATCCACATTAGGCTGCCATCCAGAATAGCCACCACTCAATTCCACCTTCATACCTGCCATAGCGAAACAAGCTGTCAGGCTGTCTGCCAGGAAATCCTTCATCGTATCGCAAGAACTACGCGCCAAAATACGAACTTCGGCCTTACCGTCTGCAATGATTACGATAGCCAAATTGGAGGAAGTTTCTACAGTATCGGGAACAGTAGGAATCATACGCATCACACCATTCTGGCAAGCCATCAACACGTTAATCATATTATCCTGGATTTCTGAGGGAACAACGGCAGCGGGTAGAGTCACCTCTTCTACACTCAGGGTAATACCACTTTCAATCGGAGCATATTCGTCATTCAGTTGTGTCTCGTATTCCTTCATATAATCTTCCAAACCGTCCATATCCTCAGGATTGAACACCAATACCGCATGTGCTTCGCGGGGGATAGCATTACGCATATTACCACCTTCAAAACTTGCCAGCTGGGAGTCAAACTCAATCAGCAAATCATGTACGATGCGTGCCAGCAATTTATTGGCATTACCGCGCCCTTCATTGATTTCCAAACCGGAGTGACCGCCACGCAAACCTTTCAGCGTAATCTTACGAGCAACGAAATCGGCCATAGGCGTCTCCTCCTTATATTCCAAAGTAGCAGTAATATCAAGACCACCGGCACAGCCGATATAGAGTTCGCCTTCGTCCTCAGAATCAAGGTTCAGCAGAATTTCCCCTTGCATAGTTCCGGGTTTCAAACCGAATGCACCATACATTCCCGTTTCTTCATCCTTGGTTATCAGAGCTTCCAATGGGCCATGCTTCAAGTTATTATCTTCGAGCACCGCCATAATGGCAGCTACTCCCAAACCATTATCTGCTCCCAGCGTGGTTCCTTTGGCTTTCACCCAATCACCGTCAACATAGGTTTCAATGGGATCTGTTGTAAAATCGTGAATAGTATCGTTGTTCTTCTGAGGCACCATGTCCATATGCGCCTGAAGGATGATGCCTTTGCGGTTTTCCATACCCGGAGTGGCAGGCTTACGAATAATAACATTGCCGACCTCGTCGACAAATGATTCCAACCCCAAGCCTTTTCCAAAATCAATAAGGAATTTGGTAATCTTCTCCATATGTCCTGACGGACGGGGAATCTGGGTCAGTGAATAAAAGTGCTTCCATACATTCTGTGGAGCTAACTGTAAGATTGTACTCATAATTCTAAAAAGTTAGTTTTCGCAAATATAACGGTTTATTCTCGGAAAGTACAATAAACCGGGATTTTTCTAAAGTACTAAATCATCAGCTATCTTAAACATGGCTTTTACATCTTCACATATTGCGATAGAACATCTGCACCTAATATAGCTACCATATTTAGGAATTTCTCCCACTTCTATATCCAAGCAACAATATCGTTTAAAGAAACCAATCTTCCAACAACCTTTAGGTTTCAGTACTTATAAGGAAGTACTGAAGTACTTGCAAAGAAGTATTACAGTACTTTTAAAGGAGTACTCTCTATAAGTACTGTCTCTGTCCTCTAACACAAGAAGTGACAATATAGGAACCCACCACAAGAAACGTCTATTTCTTTGCCCTATTCGCCAACGCCAGGTGCAACGACCCGTAGATGCCCAACACTATCACCAGCAACGTCTGTATGCCATGCACTATCAGAGCAAATATACCCGCATCCGTAGCATTTACCCCATAAAGCATCATCATAGTGATGACAGCAAAGTGCCAGGGTCCTGCCCCGTTGGGCGTGGGAACAATGACTGCAAACGTTCCGCCGACAAACATCACCAGTCCGGCAAGGAAACTAAGGTGCTCCGTAAACTGGAAGCAATAGAAAGTTATATAGAAATGATAGAAATAGCATAGCCAAATAAGTAAAGTGTAAAGAACAAACAAAGGCACATTCTTCACATTCTTAAGTGACATCACACCTTCCCATATATTCAAGACTACTCCCTTTACCTTTTCAAAAAAAGAGAGCATACGCAACAGAAAATAGAGAAGTACCAAAACACCAATAATAGAAAAAAGAGCCACATAAAACCAAGGGGAAGTCACAAGATGCACCAGCGAAGGAATCTTGGTGCCCGTCTCCTCGAAAAAACGGAAAAAGACAGGCATCTGCGCCAAAAAAGTAATCCCCGTAATCAGCAGAATGCAAAGCGTATCTACCAACCGCTCCGTCACCACCGTCCCCAGGGACTTTGCAAAGGAAACATTATCATATTTGGCAAGTACTCCACAACGCGAAACCTCTCCCACACGGGGCAGTACCAGATTGGTGGCATAAGATACAAAAATGGCATCAACGCAATCGCTTGTTTTGGGATGAGCATCCAGCGGCTCCAAAGTCTGCTTCCAACGCCAGCCTCGTAACACATGGCTCATCACACCGAAGAACAAGGACAACAACATCCACCACCAGTTCGTCTGATGAAGGAGAACTTCTTCTGCCTTTGAAAAGTCAAAATCACGATATACCCAATAGAGGATAAAACCACCCAATAAAATGGGTAAGATGATTTTCAACGTCTTTTTTAGCAGCTTATTCATACGATATTCCCAAATTCTTCATTCTTCATTCTTCATTCTTCATTGAAAAGAACTACCTTTGCTCCGTGTAAAGATAGGTTGTTGTTCACACTACAGCCTACGTTTACGGAGCAAAAGTAATGATTTAGTTGATACATGAGAGTAGTTAAACCTAAAAAGTTTCTCGGGCAACACTTCTTGAAAGACCTGAAAGTGGCACAAGACATTGCCGACACGGTAGATGTCTGTCCCGAAATTCCCATCCTCGAAGTTGGTCCGGGAATGGGAGTACTGACCCAGTTTCTTCTGCCCAAAGAACGCAACGTCAAAGTAGTAGAACTGGACTACGAGTCAGTGGCCTACCTACGGGAAGCCTATCCGCAACTGGAAGACAACATTATTGAGGACGACTTCCTCAAAATGAACCTGCAACGGTTGTTTGGTGGGCAACCTTTTGTGCTGACGGGAAACTATCCTTATAATATCTCCAGCCAGATATTCTTCAAAATGCTGGAATATAAGGATCTGATTCCCTGCTGTACGGGTATGATACAAAAGGAAGTAGCCGAGCGCATAGCCGCCGGGCCGGGCAGCAAGACATACGGAATCCTAAGTGTACTGATACAAGCATGGTACAAAGTGGAGTACTTGTTTACGGTACACGAACATGTCTTCAACCCGCCCCCAAAAGTTAAAAGTGCCGTCATCTGCATGATGCGCAATGAAACGCACGATTTAGGCTGCGACGAGAAATTGTTCAAGCAAGTAGTGAAAACCACGTTCAACCAACGACGCAAGACTCTGCGGAACTCCATAAAACCGATACTCGGCAAAGACTGTCCACTGACGGAGGACGTATTATTTAATAAACGCCCGGAACAACTGTCCGTACAGGAATTTATTCAGCTGACCAACCAAGTGGAACAGGCATTGAGAACGATTAATGATTAATGGCTAGTGATTAAACACGAACAATCATGGAAATAGACGAAGAATACATAGACAAAGTCAAAAGCCTGATAGAACAGAAAGACGCGGAAAACGTCAAAACACTTTTGACAGACCTTCACCCGGCGGATATTGCAGAACTGTGCAATGACCTCGGCTTGGAGGAAGCCCGCTTCGTTTACCGCCTCCTTGACAACGAAACGGCAGCGGACGTACTGGTTGAAATGGACGAAGACATCCGGAAAGAATTCCTGGAACTTCTTCCTTCGGAGACCATTGCCAAGCGTTTCGTGGATTATATGGACACGGACGATGCCGTAGACCTGATGCGCGAACTCGATGAAGACAAGCAGGAGGAAATACTTTCGCACATCGAAGATATAGAACAAGCCGGTGACATCGTTGACCTGCTGAAATACGATGAAGACACTGCCGGTGGTTTGATGGGTACGGAAATGGTGACTGTCAATGAAAACTGGAGTATGCCGGAGTGTCTGAAGGAAATGCGCCTGCAAGCTGAAAAGCTGGATGAAATTTACTACGTATACGTCATCGACGACGAAGACCGTCTGCAAGGGGTATTCCCATTAAAGAAAATGATAACTTCCCCTTCTGTCTCCAAGGTAAAGCATGTGATGCGGAAAGATCCTATCTCCGTCCATGTAGATACCCCCATTGACGAAGTGGTACAAATCATCGAAAAGTATGACTTGGTGGCAGCTCCTGTTGTAGACAGTATCGGACGTCTGGTAGGCCAGATTACCGTAGACGACGTCATGGACGAAGTCCGCGAACAGTCGGAACGTGATTACCAGTTGGCATCCGGTTTGTCCCAAGATGTAGAAACGGACGATAATGTCATGCGCCAAACTTCCGCCCGTCTTCCATGGTTACTTATCGGTATGCTAGGCGGTATAGGCAACTCCATGATATTGGGTAACTTCGACACGACTTTCGCCGCCCATCCGGAAATGGCCCTTTATATTCCGTTGATTGGCGGTACGGGGGGAAACGTGGGAACCCAGTCGTCTGCCATCATCGTACAAGGCCTTGCCAACAGCTCACTGGATGCCAAAGACACCTTCAAGCAGGTAGCCAAGGAAGCAGTAGTGGCGGTCATCAATGCCACCATCATTTCCCTGCTGGTATACATCTATAATTTTATCCGGTTCGGAGCTACGGCTACGGTCACTTATTCCGTCTCCATCAGCCTCTTTGCAGTCGTCATGTTCGCCTCTATTTTCGGAACGCTGGTCCCCATGACTTTAGAGAAGCTGAAGGTTGACCCGGCCATTGCCACCGGCCCGTTTATCTCCATCACCAATGACATTATAGGCATGATGCTGTACATGGGTATCACTGTCTTACTGTCATAAAAACAAGAAAATAGAAAAAAATCAAGGCAAATTGTATGAAGTAATCATTTTATTTCATTAATTTGTAGCCTAATGTAACCCGAACGGGAGGAACCCGTTTCTAAAAAAGTAAATACAATGACGGACACTCATGACACTAATCTCCCCGAAAAGCCGGTGGAATTAGAAGAAGAAAAGAAGACAGCAGAGGTTTCTGAACCGGCAACAACAGAAACTCCCGCTGAAGAAATCGTTTCGGAAAAGCCGGTAGAGCCAGTTCAGAAGCTCACGAAAGAGGAAATACTTGCCAAACTCAAAGAGGTGGTTGCAGACGTGGAGAACGTGGCAAAACCTGAAATAGACGGTTTGAAGCAATCTTTCTACAAGCTGCACAATGCTGAGCAGGATGCGGCCAGAAAACTGTTCATTGAAAACGGAGGCGCCGCGGAGAACTTTGTTCCACAAACAGACTGTGTGGAGGAAGAGTTCAAGAATATCATGTCCGTCATCAAAGAAAAAAGAAGTGCACTCACAGCCGAACTGGAGAAGCAAAAGGAAATGAACCTGCAGGTAAAGCTTTCCATCATCGAAGAGCTGAAGGAGCTGGTTGAATCTCCAGATGACGCCAACAAGAGCTATACGGAGTTCAAGAAACTACAGCAGCAATGGAACGAAGTTAAACTCGTTCCGCAAGCTAAGGTCAACGAGCTTTGGAAAAACTACCAATTGTATGTTGAGAAATTCTATGACCTTCTGAAACTGAACAATGAATTCCGCGAATACGATTTCAAGAAGAATTTGGAAATCAAGACACATCTCTGTGAAGCTGCCGAAAAGCTGGCGGATGAAGCGGATGTAGTTTCAGCTTTCCATCAGTTACAGAAGCTACATCAGGAATTCCGTGATACGGGACCGGTAGCCAAGGAACTACGCGACGAAATCTGGGCACGTTTCAAAGCTGCCTCTACAACCGTAAACCGACGTCACCAGCAACATTTCGAAGCATTGAAGGAAGTGGAACAACACAATCTTGACCAAAAGACTGTAATTTGCGAAATCATAGAAGCCATTGACTACAAAGAACTGACAAACTTTGCTTCTTGGGAGAGCAAGACGCAAGAAGTCATCGCACTTCAAAACAAATGGAAAACCATCGGTTTCGCTCCGCAAAAAATGAACGTGAAGATTTTCGAACGTTTCCGCAAAGCGTGCGACGAGTTCTTCCGTAAAAAGGGAGAGTTCTTCAAGAGCCTGAAGGAAGGTATGAACGAAAACTTGGAAAAGAAGCGCGCCTTGTGCGAAAAAGCAGAAGCTCTGAAGGACAGTACCGACTGGAAAGCAACCGCCGATGAACTGACCAAACTTCAGAAAGAATGGAAAACCATTGGTCCGGTAGCAAAGAAATATTCGGATGCCGTATGGAAACGTTTCATCTCCGCTTGTGACTACTTCTTCGAACAAAAGAACAAAGCCACTTCTTCACAGCGCAGCGTAGAGCAGGAAAATCTGGAAAAGAAAAAAGCCATCATCGAAAAACTGAATGCTATCGATGACCAAATGGATACGGAGGAAGCTACCCAACTGGTACGCGACCTCATGAAAGAATGGAACGGCATAGGACATGTACCTTTCAAAGAGAAAGACCGAATCTATAAGCAATACCACAGCCAGGTAGACAAATTGTTTGAACACTTCAACATCAGCGTCTCCAACAAGAAGCTAAGCAACTTCAAGTCGACTATCAGCTCCATTCAGGAAGGTAGTCCACAAGCCCTTTACCGGGAACGTGAGAAGCTGGTACGTGCCTTCGACAATATGAAGAACGAGCTCCAGACATATGAAAACAATCTCGGCTTCCTGACCACTTCTTCCAAGAAGGGAAATAGTCTGCTGACAGAAATCAACCGCAAGGTGGAAAAGCTGAAAGCAGACATCGAGCTTGTGAAAGAAAAGATAAAAGTGGTGGACGAGAACATCAAAAACCAAGGATAACGTAACAAGATAAGACTTAATAAAAAAGGAACCCGCCCCTACAGCTATGCAGCCGTGGGAGCGGGCCTATTTTTATACCCCTTATCAATGATGGAACAGACGGATACCCGTGAACGACATGGCAATGCCATATTTATCGCAAGTTTCAATCACATGGTCATCGCGTACAGAACCACCCGCTTGGGCAATGTAATCTACTCCACTCTTATGGGCACGCTCAATATTGTCTCCAAAAGGGAAGAATGCATCCGAACCCAAAGAAACACCTTTCAATGTATCCAACCAAGCCCGTTTTTCTTCACGGGTCAGCACTTCAGGTTTCTCCGTAAAGAACTGCTGCCAAACACCGTCAGCCAGCACATCGTCATGGTCTTCACTGATATAGACATCAATCGTATTATCACGGTCGGCACGGCGGATTTTCTCTACCCATGGCAAATTCAACACCTTCGGATGCTGGCGTAAATACCAAATGTCGGCCTTGTTGCCCGCCAAGCGAGTACAGTGGATACGGCTCTGCTGGCCGGCACCAATACCGATAGCCTGACCGTCCTTCACATAGCATACAGAATTCGACTGCGTATATTTCAAAGTGATAAGGGCTATCATCAAATCACGTTTCGCTGCTTCCGGGAAATTCTTATTCCGAGTAGGAATATTCGCAAAGAGTTCATCTCCATTCAGCTTTATCTCATTACGTCCCTGCTCAAACGTGATACCAAAGACATCCTTATGTTCAATCGGGGCAGGCTTATAGCCGGGACTTATCTGAATCACATTGTAAGTTCCTTTACGCTTTTCCCTCAAGATAGCCAGTGCTTCGTCCGTATACCCCGGAGCAATAACGCCATCCGAGACCTCGCGGTTAATAAAACGTGCAGTAGCCTCGTCGCACACATCACTCAAAGCGATAAAGTCACCATAGGAAGACATACGGTCGGCACCGCGGGCACGCACATATGCGCAAGCAAGCGGAGAGAGCGGAAGATTATCCACAAAATAAATCTTCTTCATTGTCTCGTTGAGTTCCAAGCCGATGGCGGCACCCGCCGGACTGACGTGTTTGAATGAAGTTGCAGCAGGCATACCGGTCGCCTCTTTCAGTTCCTTTACCAACTGCCATCCATTCAAGGCATCCATAAAATTAATATACCCCGGACGTCCATTCAAAACCTCAATAGGTAACTCCCCCTCCTGCATGAAAATGCGAGCCGGCTTCTGGTTAGGGTTACAGCCGTACTTCAGTGCTAATTCTTTTGCCATAAAATTCTGCTTTAATGTTGAAATGCTACAAATTTACAGAATATTTCCGGCTTACAGAAGCCTTGTCACTGAATTTGCCACCGAATGCCTACACTGAAATTTTCGTACATGGTCGAAAAGCAACAAAAAACCACTAAAACTTGCGATTTTAGTGGTTTTTTGACTTAAATAAGGTAAGTTCGTTGGGCTACCTGGATTCGAACCAGGAATGACAGGACCAGAATCTGTAGTGTTACCATTACACCATAGCCCAATTGTTATTATTTCCGTTTTGCGGTTGCAAAGATACAAAGATTTCTATAAATCAAAACAAAAACGAGTATTTTTTTCGCAAAAAACTGATAAGATACCGTAATCCAAAGGATTATATAACTAAAAAAAATCAAAAATTGAAAGAGTTTTCCTCTTTTGCGTGTTTGATATGAGAAATCAACGTATATTTGTCAACTGTTTTAATATAATAATGTATAATGAACGAAACGAAGAAACTGATTCAACAGATAACAGAAGGTATTCAAGATAAAAAAGGAAAAAAAATCGTCATCGCAGATCTGACAAAAATCGACGATACAATATGCAATTATTTCGTCATCTGCCAAGGAAACTCTCCCAGCCAAGTGACAGCCATTGTAGAATCCATCAGGGACTTCACACGCAAGGGTGCCGATACCAAGCCCTTTGCCGTAGACGGGCTGCGCAATGCCGAATGGGTAGCTATGGACTACTCGGACATATTGGTGCATGTCTTCCTGCCTGAAACAAGGGAATTCTACAATCTGGAGCACCTATGGGCAGACGCCAAATTAACTCAAATTCCTGACCTCGATTAATCAAAACGTATGGACAATAATACCAACAAGAAACCCAATAAAGTGAATATGCCCAAGTTCAACCTGAACTGGCTGTATATGATTATAGCGATGATGTTGCTGGGGTTGTACCTGACCAATGAAAGTGGTACGGCAACTAAAAACATCTCTTATGATGAATTCCAGCAATATGTACGAGACGGTTATATAAGCAAAGTCATCGGCTACGACGACAATTCCGTCGAAGCATACGTCAAACCCCAGCACGTAGGAAACGTATTTCGTCAGGACTCCAGCCGCGTAGGCAAGAATCCGCTTATTACGACCGAGGCCCCCTCACGCGAGAGCCTAGGTAATTTCCTGCAAAAGGAAAGAGACGACGCCCACTTTGACGGCTCCATTAACTACGAAAAAAAGCGGAACTACTTCGGTGCCATTTTGTGGCAGATTCTCCCCTTTGCATTCCTTATCGGTTTCTGGATTTTCATGTCCCGCCGCATGAGCGGTGGTGGAGGCATGGGCGGAGGTGGAGGCATCTTCAGCGTAGGAAAGTCCAAGGCCCAATTGTTTGAAAAAGGTTCCCCCATCAAGATTACATTCAAGGATGTGGCAGGACTTGCTGAAGCCAAGCAAGAGGTAGAAGAAATTGTCGAGTTCTTGAAAGAGCCCCAGAAATATACCGATTTGGGAGGTAAGATACCCAAGGGCGCCTTGCTGGTAGGCCCTCCGGGAACTGGAAAGACCCTGCTTGCAAAGGCCGTGGCCGGAGAAGCCAACGTACCTTTCTTCTCTTTGGCAGGTTCCGACTTTGTGGAAATGTTTGTCGGCGTGGGAGCTTCCCGTGTCCGCGATTTGTTCCGCCAAGCAAAGGAAAAAGCACCTTGTATCGTGTTCATCGACGAGATTGACGCTGTAGGGCGTGCCCGTGCCAAAGCAGCCGCTATGGGTGGCAACGACGAGCGCGAGAACACATTGAACCAGTTACTGACCGAGATGGACGGTTTCGGCTCCAACAGTGGTGTTATCATCTTAGCCGCCACCAACCGTGTGGACGTTTTGGATAAGGCATTGCTGCGCGCCGGACGTTTTGACCGCCAGATACATGTAGACCTACCCGACCTTAATGAGCGTAAGGAAGTATTCGGTGTACACCTGCGCCCCATCAAGATAGACAATAGTGTGGATGTAGACCTTCTGGCACGCCAGACTCCCGGATTCTCGGGGGCAGACATTGCCAATGTATGTAACGAAGCAGCTTTGATAGCCGCCCGCCACGGCAAAAAGTTTGTCGGAAAGCAAGACTTCCTGGATGCTGTAGACCGCATTGTGGGTGGGTTGGAAAAGAAAACCAAAATCACTACCGAGGCCGAACGCCGTTCCATTGCCATACACGAAGCCGGCCATGCCAGTATCTCCTGGTTACTGGAATACGCCAATCCACTGATTAAAGTAACCATTGTACCCCGTGGACGCGCTTTGGGCGCGGCTTGGTATCTGCCGGAAGAACGGCAAATCACCACCAAGGAACAGATGCTCGATGAGATGTGTGCCACCTTGGGAGGACGTGCTGCCGAAGACCTATTCTTAGGTAGAATATCCACCGGAGCCATGAATGACTTGGAACGCGTGACCAAGCAGGCGTACGGTATGATTGCCTATCTGGGTATGAGCGAAAAACTCCCCAACCTCTGTTACTATAATAATGAGGAATATTCCTTCAACCGCCCGTATAGCGAAAAGACTGCGGAACTGATTGACGAAGAAGTGAAGCAGATGGTCAACGAACAGTACGAACGTGCCAAGAAAATATTGTCCGAAAACCAAGAAGGGCACAACCGGCTGGCCCAACTGCTGATTGACAAAGAAGTAATCTTTGCCGAAGACGTTGAACACATCTTTGGGAAACGTCCATGGGCTTCCCGCTCGGAGGAAATCAGTGCAAACAAGACTGCTGCCGAGCTGAAAAAAGCGGAGCAAGAAGAAGAGCAAAAAGCCATAGAAGCAGAAAAGGAAGTCAAGGAAGAAGAAAAGTATGAAAAATAACTTTATCCAACGTGCCGTTACCGGCGTGTTATTCGTCATAGTATTGGTGGGCTGTATTATTTACAGCCCCCTTTCGTTCGGTATACTGTTCACCATTATCAGCGCACTGAGCGTACATGAGTTTGCCCAATTAGTCAGCAAAAGCGGCGAAGTAAGCATTAACAAGACCATCACTGCATTGGGGGGAGCCTACCTTTTCCTTGCATTAATGAGTTTCTGTACCCAGCAGTCTGTAGGAGCACGGGTATTCCTTCCTTATTTGGGACTATTGCTCTACATGATGATTACGGAACTTTACCTCAAGAAAAAGAATCCAACGGGTAACTGGGCCTACTCCATGCTAAGCCAATTGTACGTGGCACTCCCCTTTGCCCTGCTGAACGTACTTGCTTTTCAGAACTCCCCGGAAACGAGCAGTGTGACCTACAACCCTATTCTACCGCTTTCCATTTTCGTATTTATCTGGTTGAGCGATACAGGTGCCTATTGCGTAGGTTCGCTGATAGGCAAACACCGTCTGTTCGAACGCATCTCACCTAAAAAATCCTGGGAGGGCAGCATCGGCGGCGGAATATTCTCCATCGCTTCCTCTCTTGGCTTTGCACATTTCTTTCCTTTTATGCCAGGATGGCAATGGGTAGGTCTGGCAATCGTTGTCGTCATTTTCGGCACTTGGGGCGATCTGACCGAATCACTCATGAAACGCCAATTGGGCATCAAGGATTCCGGTAACATTCTGCCGGGGCATGGAGGGATGCTCGACCGTTTCGACAGTGCACTGATGGCAATTCCTGCAGCAGTTGTTTATCTATATGCCTTGACGATGTTCTAACGACGACTCACATGACCAAACTTACATAAAACAAATATAAAAAGAGCACCCGGGCAAGATGAATAACATCAAAATCCCGGGTGCTCTTTCTAACTATATACTCTCGCAAACTCTTTCTTACTTCAACTGCATATTGGACAAATCCACATTAGTAGTCAGCTTTTCATTACTCCCCGCAGTTTTCAAATCAAAGGTTACTTCCACCTCTCCATTCTCTTCTGAATTGAGTTTCAACTTGATGCCTTTGGTTTCAGAAGGGATGTCCAGACTGTTCAAGTTATAGGAGACAGCACCAGGACTACGACGTCCCGTCAAGTCATCATAGTCGTTATAGCGGAGTTCCAAATGGACATATCCATCTTCGCCATACAAAGCATCATCTTCTTGCGGACGCACCAGGCTGATGCGGTGTTTATTATCAGTCGAAGATGGCAGGTTCTGCATGAAAAAAATGTTCATATAGCCACCACTGATGGTAATATCACCTTTATATATAAGCACGGGGTCATTACCGAATTCCTCTTCGGTTTCGGGAATCAGCATCTCCACCTCTTTCGTCAAGACGTTCTGCAGACGCAGCAGCTTCACAGCATGGTCATATCCTGCATAGTTGTCCCACAAAGGATTGAACACGGTAATCACACGCTGCCCATCCACGGCATCATACCACCCAATGTCCGTATTTACCGGCCAGAGTGTCCCCCAGACATCGCAGTTTAAATAAAAGGCATTTCCCGTAACACGCACAGTAGCCCACAAAGGCGGGGTAAAATTACCCAAAGAATATCCGTCGTTATCATCACATGATTGCAAAGCGGGCATCACTGCCAAACATATTGCCATAAATAACCAATGTAGCTTTTTCATAATCAAAGTTCTTTTCATTTGTTTCTGTATAGAAAATACAAAAGCCGGGCATTTACTGCACCGGCTTTCCCCATTTTAACAAATTCTTAATTTTTCGACTATTCCTCCCTGCTCCTCCTCAACAATGCCACCATCTTGCGGGCAGCATGTTTGGGTGCCCCTGCCTCTCCCAGACGGGATGCCATATACTCATATCCCTCGAGCATCTGACGGCGGTATTCCTTATCGTACAAAATGCGGTTCAGCTCCGAGCGTACCTGCTCTACCGTCATGGTATCTGCAACCAGCTCTTTCACCACCTCCCGGTTGGCTATGAGATTGACCAGGGAAATGTACTTCACTTTCAGTACATGCCGTTTCAGGAAAGCGATAACCTTCCCTATCGGAGTATGGTAGCACACCGCTTGCGGCACACGGAACAGAGCAGTTTCCAGCGTTGCTGTCCCCGAAGTGACCAGTGCAGCCTCTGCCTGCCTCAACAAAGGAAATGTCTTGTTGAAGATAATCTTCACGTCCGCCCCACCCACATAACGTTTGTAATACTCGGGAGAAATGCCCGGAGCACCGGCCAGCACCAGTTGATAATCGGGAAAAGAAGCTGCCGCACGAAGCATGTCGGGCAGATTGTCCTTGATTTCCTGCTTGCGGCTACCGGCCAGCAGAGCAATGACGGGTTTGGCCGAAAGTCCGTTTGCCCGGACAAAGTCGTCGAATGTCTCTGAGCTGGAAGCAAGAAAAGCCGTCACTTCATCCACTGTCGGATTGCCGACATAATGTATCGGATACCGGTGCTTCCCTTCAAAAAACTCCACCTCGAACGGTAGGATGGAGAACAGCTCATCCACATCCCGTTTAATATTCTTGATGCGGTATTCCTTCCATGCCCAAATCTTGGGAGAAATATAATAAAAGACAGGAATCCTTGTGTTGGCATGGACAAACTTGGCTATATCCAGATTAAAGCCCGGATAGTCCACCAAAATCAGCACATCCGGCTGCCACGCAACAATATCCTCCTTGCAGCGCTTCATATTGGCAAAGATGGTGCGCAGATGCAGCAATACGGGAATGAACCCCATATACGCCAACTCTTTGTAATGCTTCACCATCACACCGCCCACTGCAGCCATGAGGTCGCCTCCGAAGAAACGGAACTCCGCTTGCGAGTCCTCCTCCTTCAATGCAGCCATCAGATGGGAGGCATGCAGGTCGCCGGAAGCTTCACCGACAATCAAGTAATACTTCATATCAATTGATAATTGTCAATTAATTCAGAACCATGCTTTCAGTTCATCAATCAAGCCGTATGCCGTTGCATCCACCGTGGTCGGGGTGATTGCCACATAACCGTTATCAAGCGCCCAATGGTCATTCTTCTCATTTTCGGCATCGTTGTTCTCAAACTCGCCGGTCAGCCAGTAGTAATGGGCATCTCCTCTATGGGCAAAGTTTTCCCATTCATTGGTCCATTGCCCCTTGGTTTGTTCGCAAATCTTCACACCCTTCAATTCTTTGGTATCGGGGAAGTTGACATTGAGGCATGTCAACGGAGGGAGTCCTTTCTCCAATACCAGCCGGGCTATCTCGCGGATGTAAGGACCTGCGGGCTCAAAATCAGCGTTCGGCTCATGGTTGCAAAGGGAGAATCCGATGGAAGGCACTCCTTTCAGGCATCCCTCTATCACAACGCCCATCGTACCGGAATAATGCAGGTTTACAGAAGAATTGTCGCCGTGGTTGATGCCGCCTACCACCAAGTCGGGCTTGCGGTCGAGCACCGTATGAAAAGCCAGCTTCACACAATCGGTCGGCGTACCGGAACACTTGTATACCGTCAGCCCAACATCCTTACGGACCAACTGGTAGTGGATAGGTTCCGTTACAGTCAGCGCACACGCACTTCCAGAGCGGGGTGCATCCGGCGCCATTACCACAATCTCGCCCAGCGGACGGAGGAATTTGATTAACTCGCTAATACCTTTCGCAATGATGCCGTCATCATTGGAAATCAATATCAAAGGTCTCTGATTTTCCATAACTTTCTTTTTTATTATCGTGCAAAAGTAGCTAAAAAGGCTTTAAACAGAATACTACAAAGATAATAATTCTTTTGTATTCAAAGATATTTTCAGAAAAGGCTAACTTTGTACCGACAATAATTGGAATATAATCATTCATAAAATCCATGCTATAATGAACACTTTTTGCCATTCTACCATTGCTGCACGCATCGAGACGGCAGCTGCCGCAATTATTCTGTTTCTAACAACCCTGACAAGCTGTGGCAGGAGCAGTTCTCCCGAGCCACTTGACCAATGGAATGACGGGACATCTACGCTTCACACGGCAGACCCGGTCATCGCAGAAGGCCGGAAGCTCTTCAACGACAAAGAATACCAAAATTTCCGACTCACCGGAGAAGCCCTCACACAACCCGGCTCCGAAGCAGGCCTCCTCTTTCATACGGACGGCGAGTCCGGTTATGAAGTGATATTCCGTAACGGAGACATCGACGGCACACGCAAGAGCGGCTCACTCGCCTCGGTGCGCAACCTCCATCGCTCACTCGCAAAAGATGGAGAATGGTTTGACTTCGAGATAACCGTACGCGGACAAAACATCATTGTCTGCATTAATGGAACCGAAGTTGTTTGCTATACCGAACCCGGACACCCATATCGCACAGAGGAGCACGCCCGGCAACTGCTGAGTCAAGGTTCCATTGCCCTGCAAGGCATACACGGCGAAGTGTCATTCCGGAATCTCGCCATCGAACGGCTTGCCAAGGAAGCACGCAACGAAGCCGACACGCTTGCTCCGGTAGACGAGCGCACGGATGAGATAATCAGGCTACAGCAGCACGATTTCCCAGTTATAGACTATCACGTTCACTTGAAAGGAGGGCTGACGAAGGAAATGGCACACGCCATGTCCATGAATTACGGTATCAACTATGGTGTCGCCCCCAATGCTGGAGAAGGAGGCGTAGGACGTATGCTGGCCGATGACAAAGAAGTGTACGACTATTTTAATGAAGTAAAAGGGATGCCATTCCTGTGCGGTGTACAAGGTGAGGGACGCAAATGGACGGCAACTTTCTCGCAGGAAGCCTTGGGGATTTTCGATTACCTGTTTACCGACGCCATGACCATCATAGACCACAAGGGACGTAATTCGCGCATCTACCGGGCCGAAGAAGCACTCTTTGATGACATTACGCTTGAACAGTATATGGACCACCTTGTCGACCAAACAGTCCTGATTCTGACCAACGAGCCTGCCGACATTTATGCCAACCCTACCTTCTTGCCCGATACTATGGCGCATGATTACGACAAGTACTGGACGGACGGACGCATTGAACGCGTATTGGATGTATTGCAACAACATGGAATCGCTCTGGAAATCAATGCACGCTACCGGATTCCCAGTTTCGAGATTATCCGTCGCGCCAAAGCACGTGGAATCAAATTCACATTCGGTACAAACAATGTCGATGCCGACTTCGGACGACTGGAATACTGCGCCGAAGCCATCAAGCAATGCGGCCTCACAGCCGACGATATATGGTTCCCGTCGATGAGCACACGCCGCTCCCGCCCCATTGTCATATACAACCGATTCGAGTAGCAGGGAACAACCGCTGTCATCTTCACCAACAGAAACGATACACCTATGGACATTCTTCTCATCATCTTGGGCATCCTCTGCCTGATTGTCGGATTGGCAGGCTGCATCCTGCCTATGATTCCGGGACCGCCCGTAGCCTATGCAGGCTTGTTGCTTCTACATTTCACGGACAAGGCGCAGTTTTCCACCACGCAGTTACTTTTATGGCTGGCAGCAGTCGTCCTTGTACAGATACTGGATTATTTCGTCCCGATGCTGGGCAGCAAATACAGCGGAGGCAGTCGGTGGGGAACGCGCGGCTGCCTCATAGGCACCATCGTAGGGTTGTTCTTCATGCCTTGGGGCATCATCCTCGGCCCCTTTCTCGGAGCCTTTGCCGGCGAACTGATGGGAGGCAGCAAGACAGACCAGGCCTTGAAATCAGGGCTGGGCTCGCTGCTTGGATTCTTGCTGGGCACAGTAGTGAAATGTGTGATGTGTGCGTACTTCTGCTGGGAGTTCGTCAAAGCCTTGGTCTGACACCAGCTCCTCTCCTTCTGCCCGGGAACAACTTATCCCCCGACCATCTTCCACACGGTAGTCCATCTGCATGAGATGTACATCTCGAGCAACATGAGATGCACGTTTCAAACAACACGAGATGTACATCTCATGCAAGTAGAGAGAATAGTCCAAGCCAATGTCTTCCATTGGTTTACAAATCTTAATCTTCTGCAAGCGAGACAAAAAATCAGCTTCATTTCAAGATAAATACGTATATTTGCCCACCAAACAGAGAAAGAACGCTTTACGCGCAATTTACAAGAAGAAAAACAGCGGTAAACGTCTGTGAGTTATTAACAAAACAGCCGACTTATCAACCGTTTTTGCAATCTTTCTCCAAATTTGTAGGCGCTATCCGGAATTATCACTTATTTCGCTGCCAATAAATATTGAGATTATGGGAAAAATAATTGCTATGGCTAACCAAAAGGGTGGTGTAGGCAAGACTACGACGACAATCAACCTCGCAGCCTCACTCGCCACGCTTGAAAAGAAAGTGCTCGTTGTAGATGCCGACCCGCAGGCCAATGCCTCCTCAGGATTGGGTGTGGACATCAAGCAGTCGGAATGTACTATCTACGAGTGCATTATTGACCGTGCAGACGTACGCGAGGCCCTTCATGACACGGAGATAGACACACTGAAGGTAATCTCCTCCCACATCAATCTGGTAGGTGCCGAAATAGAGATGCTCAATCTGAAAAACCGCGAAAAGATACTGAAAGAAGTACTCGCTCCGCTGAAGAATGAGTTTGATTATATCTTGATAGACTGTTCCCCGTCTTTGGGTCTGATTACGGTCAACGCACTGACTGCCGCCGATTCGGTAATCATCCCCGTACAAGCGGAATATTTTGCACTGGAAGGCATCAGCAAATTGCTGAATACCATTAAAATCATCAAGTCCAAGCTGAACCCTGCCCTCGAAATCGAAGGCTTCCTGCTGACGATGTACGACTCGCGTCTGCGCCAGGCCAACCAGATTTACGATGAAGTGAAACGCCACTTCCAGGAATTGGTATTCAACACCGTCATCCAGCGCAATGTGAAACTGAGCGAAGCTCCCAGCTACGGCCTGCCCACCATTCTCTATGACGCAGACTCAACCGGAGCCAAAAACCACATGGCACTTGCCAAGGAATTGATAAGCAGAAACGAAAAGAAGTGATTATAGTGGTTAGTGATTAATGATTAGTGATAAATACCATATTTACAATGCACAAACAAATCATCCCGTATGGTTAAATTGTAAATCGTCAAATAGTAAATAAACAGATGGCACAAAGAAATGCATTAGGACGCGGGCTAGACGCCCTCTTCTCCATGGATGAAGTAAAGACCGAAGGCTCCTCCTCTATCAATGAGATAGAGCTGTCGAAGATTACGGTCAATCCCAACCAGCCCCGTCATGAATTCGACCCGGTTGCGTTGCAGGAGTTAGCCGATTCCATCTCCGAAATCGGCATCATACAGCCCATCACCCTGCGCAAGCTTAGCGACGACGAATACCAGATTATCGCCGGCGAGCGTCGTTTCCGTGCTTCGCAGCTTGCCGGACTGACAAGCATCCCTGCCTATATCCGCACTGCAGATGACGAGAACGTCATGGAAATGGCGCTCATCGAAAACATACAGCGCGAAGACTTGAACTCCGTAGAAATAGCCCTCGCTTACCAGCATCTGTTGGAACAATACGGACTGACGCAGGAACGCCTCAGCGAACGCGTAGGTAAGAAGCGTACCACCATTGCCAACTACCTGCGCCTGCTCAAACTGCCCGCCCCCGTCCAGATGGGACTGCAGAACAAGCAGATAGACATGGGACATGCCCGCGCGTTGGTAACGCTTGGCGATCCCAAACTGCAAGTGAAGATTTTCGAAGAAATCCTGGAGCACGGGTATTCCGTACGCAAAGTGGAAGAAATCGTAAAGTCACTGAGTGAAGGCGAAAGCGTGAAGAGCGGTGGTCGTAAGATTGCCCCCAAGCGCGCCAAACTGCCCGAAGAATTCAATATGCTGAAACAACAGCTCTCGGGCTTTTTCAGTACCAAGGTGCAGCTAACCTGCTCGGAGAAAGGAAAAGGTAAAATCAGTATCCCGTTCAATAACGAAGAAGAATTGGAACGTATCATCGGCATTCTTGATACGCTGAAGAAATAAATGAGGAAAAAAGGAAGAATATATCAGTTAGCCATTGCCCTGCTGCTCTGTTTTTTACAGATGGCAGGGATTGCTATGTATGGTCAAGACCGTCCACGTGCCGCTTCCAAGCGTGCGCAGCGGCATCAGACCGATACACTCAACACCGTGGTGAACCGGGACAGCCTCACTGTTGCCGACAGTCTTGCAGCCGAAAACAAGCGGAAGATGCTGGAAATGACTGCCAGCCCCGACCTGAAGGAACAGCCCGTGCCTACAGACAGTCTGCAAAAGGCCATCGACCCCAAAAGGTGGGTACCTAATCCCACAAAAGCCACCTGGCTTGCCCTCGTCATTCCCGGCGGTGGACAAATTTACAACCGCAAGTATTGGAAACTGCCCATCTTCTATGGAGGATTTGCCGGTTGTGCCTATGCCCTTACGTGGAACAGCAAGATGTATAAGGACTATTCGGCCGCCTACAAGGATGCCGTAAATGGTAATTTCAACTCCAGTACCATTACCGACCTGCTGCCTCCCAACTATAACTATACCGAAAGCCAGCTGACGGAGACACTACGGAAGCGTAAGGATACCTTCCGACGATACCGCGACTTGAGCATCTTCGCCTTTATCGGTGTATACCTGCTGTCCGTTGTCGACGCATACGTAGACGCAGAGCTGTCCAACTTTGACATCACCCCCGACCTCAGCATGAAAGTGGAACCTGCCATAATCAACAGCCAGATGACTGGTTCCTCTAATAAGAACGTCGGCGTGCAATGCAGTTTCCGATTCTAAAAACGAAAATTAAAGCATAAATTATTACCTAATGACACACAAGGCCATATATATGAAAAGAATTATTCTCGGTTCCTCGCTTCTGTTTTGCGCCCTCTTCACCGCTCCGGCCATGCATGCGCAAGAAAGCGTGGAAGTGCTTATCCGCGAAAACGGCACGGAACGCCAGGAATCCATCGAGCTGCCCAAAAGCATGACCTATCCGCTGGACAGCCTGCTCAATGACTGGAAAGCCAAGAATTACATAGACTTGGGAAAAGACTGCAGCACCTCTACCGTAAACCCGATGTTCAGTGACTCTGTATACATAGACCGGTTGTCGCGCATGCCGACCGTCATGGAAATGCCATACAACGAGATTGTGCGCAAGTTCATCGACATGTATGCCGGACGTCTGCGCAACCAGGTTGCCTTCATGCTGAGCGCCTGCAACTTCTATATGCCCATCTTCGAAGAAGCGCTGGATGCCTACGGCCTGCCGCTCGAGCTGAAATACCTGCCCATCATAGAATCCGCTCTCAACCCTTCTGCCGTATCCCGCGCGGGAGCCTGCGGACTATGGCAGTTTATGCTCGCCACCGGAAAGATATACGGACTGGAAAGCAACAGCCTCGTAGACGAACGCCGTGACCCGATAAAGGCGACCTGGGCGGCAGCACGCTACCTGAAGGACATGTATGACATTTACAAAGACTGGAACCTGGTGATTGCCGCCTACAACTGCGGTCCGGGCACCATCAACAAAGCCATCCGCCGCTCGGGAGGGAAAACCGATTATTGGGAAATCTACAACTATCTGCCCAAAGAGACACGCGGCTACGTGCCCGCCTTCATTGCCGCCAACTACGTAATGACCTACTACTGCAAGCACAACATCTGCCCCATGGAAACCGACATTCCGGAAGCAACCGATACGGTGCAAGTAAGCCGTAACCTTCATTTCGAGCAGATTTCCGACCTATGCGGCATCAGCCTGGACCAGATAAAGAGCCTAAATCCCCAATTCAAGAAAAGCATCATCCCCGGAGAGAGCAAGCCGCAGACGCTACGCCTCCCCATCAACTACATCAGTGCCTTCATTGACAAGCAAGACACCATCTATGCCCACCGCAGTAACGAGCTGTTCAAGAACCGCAGAGTCGTGGCCGTTTCCAATACACGCTCGACGGCACGTAGCAGCAAAGGCAGTACCGCTACGGGGAATGTCACCTACCACAAGATACGCAGTGGCGAGAATCTCGGCAGCATTGCACGGAAATACGGCGTCACTGTCAATCAGTTAAAAAGTTGGAATGGATTGCGCAGTACCAGAATCTCCGCAGGAAAGCGCTTGAAGATTTATAAATAAAGACATAAACGCTTGCCCGGTGTTGAAAATTGCTTATTTTTGCAAAAAGTGAAGTGAAGAAAGGAGAAAGCAGTATATGGAAGAAAATATAAGTCAGAAGGAAAAGGAAAAAGCCGAAGAGGAAATGATCGAACAGGCATTCCAAGAACTGTTGAACGACTATTTGGCCACCAAGCACCGCAAGCGCGTCGAAATAATAACCAAAGCATTCAACTTTGCCAACCAGGCGCATAAGGGCATTAAGCGTCGTTCCGGCGAGCCCTACATCATGCACCCCATTGCTGTGGCAAAGATTGTCTGTAATGAGATAGGACTGGGGTCTACTTCCATATGCTCGGCATTGCTGCATGATGTGGTGGAGGACACCGACTACACCGTAGAGGATATTGAAAACATCTTCGGTCCCAAAATCGCCCAGATTGTAGACGGGCTGACAAAGATTTCCGGCGGTATCTTCGGCGACCGTGCCTCGGCGCAGGCAGAGAACTTCAAGAAGCTGCTGCTCACCATGTCCGACGATATCCGGGTTATCCTCATCAAGATAGCCGACCGTCTGCATAACATGCGTACACTCGGCTCCATGCTGCCCAACAAGCAGTTCAAGATTGCAGGCGAAACACTCTATATTTATGCCCCGCTCGCCAACCGCCTCGGCTTGTACAAAATCAAGACAGAACTGGAAAACCTGAGCTTCAAGTACGAACATCCGGAAGAGTACCACGAGATAGAAGAGAAACTGGAAGCCACCGCCGTGGAGCGCGACAAGGTATTCAATGAGTTCACCGCTCCGATACGGGCGCAACTGGACAAAATGGGACTGAAATACCGTATCCTTGCCCGTGTAAAGTCCATCTACTCCATCTGGAACAAAATGCAGACCAAGCATGTCCCCTTCGAGGAAATCTATGATTTGCTTGCTGTCCGCATCATCTTCGAGCCCCGCAATATAGAGGAAGAGCTAAACGACTGCTTCGACATTTACGTCTCCATATCCAAGATATACAAGCCCCACCCTGACCGCCTGCGCGACTGGGTGAGCCATCCCAAAGCCAACGGCTACCAAGCCCTGCACGTCACCCTTATGGGTAACAACGGGCAATGGATTGAAGTACAAATCCGCAGTGAACGCATGAATGACGTTGCCGAACAAGGCTTTGCCGCCCACTGGAAATACAAAGAAGGTGGAGGCAGCGAAGATGAAGGCGAACTGGAGAAATGGTTGCGTACCATCAAGGAAATTCTGGACGACCCACAACCGGACGCCATCGATTTTCTCGATACCATCAAACTGAACTTGTTTGCATCGGAAATTTTCGTCTTCACCCCGAAAGGCGACCTCAAGACCATGCCGCAGAACTCTACGGCACTGGACTTTGCCTTCTCCTTGCATACCGACATCGGCAGCCACTGCATCGGCGCCAAGGTAAACCACAAACTGGTTCCCCTAAGCCACAAACTGCAAAGCGGTGACCAGGTAGAGATATTGACCTCCAAATCGCAACGCGTGCAGCCGGAGTGGGAAGTGTATGCCACCACCGCCCGCGCCCGCGCCAAGATTGCCGCCATCCTGCGCAAAGAGGCGAAAGCCTATCAGAAAGAAGGTGAAACCATACTGAACGAATTCTTCAAAAACGAGGATATACGTATGGATGATGCTGCTCTGGACAAGCTGACCAGGCTGCACGGCTTCCACACCCGCGACGAGCTGCTCGTTGCCATCGGCAACAAACGGGTTGTGCTGGGCGATGCCGACAAGAACGTGTTCAAGGAAAAGCAGAACAGCAACTGGAAGAAGTTCCTGACCTTCTCCTTCGGTAACAAGGACAACAAGGATGCCAAAGAACAACCGGAAGAGAAAACACCGCAAGAGAAAATCAACACTAAGCAGATTCTGAAGCTGACGGAAGAGACCATCTCAAAGAACTATATTATGGCCGACTGTTGCCATCCCATTCCGGGTGACGACGTACTGGGATACATCGACGAGCAAAACCGTGTTGTCATCCACAAGCGCCAATGCCCCGTTGCCACCCGCCTTAAGAGTAGCTACGGAAACCGTATCATCGCCACCGAGTGGGACACTCACAAGGATTTGTCGTTCCTCGTCACCATATATATAAAAGGTATAGACAGCATGGGATTGCTGAACGAAGTAACTCAAGTCATCTCCCGCCAGCTCAACGTGAATATCCGTAAACTGACCATCGAAACCAACGACGGAATCTTCGAAGGAAAGATACAACTCTATGTACACGATGTGGACGACGTGCGCACTATCTGCAATAACCTGAAGCAGATACAGAATATAAAACAAGTGACGAGAGTAGAGGAATAAACGGAGTGGTATTTATTCTACTTCAGTCCTTGAATATTTTCCTTCAAGCTCTCCACATCCTCGTAAGTAAACTCATCCAATGCCAGTTTCATGCCTACCAGTTCTTCGCGGATAGCTCTCAGGCGATCTACGATTTCAAAGTTGCGTATCGTAGCTTCTTTATTGTCTTTCATCCGTTGGCGGGCGCCGGGCAAGGTCATTCCGCGCTCCTTCACCAGATGATAGATAAGTTTCACTGTCTCAATGTCCTCCTTACGGTACTGGCGTATTCCCCGCCCCCCCTTCTTCGGATTGAGTTGCGGAAACTCCTTTTCCCAGAAACGGAGCAGTGATTCGTTGACATCGAACATGGCAGCCACCTCGCTGATGGAGTAATATAACTTTAAATTCTTATCTGTATTCAGCATGATGTAATCCTTTCTCTATAAATCATCCGTCAATCAAGCACCTTACCATGGTTCGCCGCAATCTGTATCATGCGGTCATAATCCTCGGCACTGAGATCCATGAAGTAGTAGTTGACGGGATTCACAACCTTTCCCTTGACGTGTACTTCGTAGTGCAAGTGCGGACCAGTACTCTTGCCCGTACTGCCTACCCCGCCAATGACCTCACCACGTACCACTTTCTTGCCCAACTTCGTCCGGAAATCGCGCAAGTGTGCATACACCGTCTGATAACCGAAGCCGTGGTCTATCACAATTCTGTTGCCATAGCCCGATTGCCAGCCCATCTGCACCACGGTGCCATCTCCCGTGGCATAGACATCCGTGCCCTGGGGAGCCGAAAAGTCCATACCCTCATGGAACTTGCTGGTACCATAAATGGGGTCGATACGCGTACCGTAACCCGAAGCGGTCTTACGGAGGTCTTTATTGGAAACCGGCTGTATGGCAGGAATGCAGCGCAGCATTTCATCATGATTCTTGCACATCTCCACCACATCGTCAAAGGAGCGGGACTGGATATAGAGTTGCTTGCTAATCATATCCATTTTCTGCGTGGTATTGATAACCAAGTCGGAGTTAGCCATATCCATCAGATGCTCATAGCGGTTGGTACCGCCGTATCCAGCCTGACGGATGGCAGAAGGAATAGGGTCGGCCATGAAAATCACCCGGTACAGATTGTCATCACGCTGCTGTATGTCTTGCAGCACTCCCATAGCCTCGTCCAGCCGGCGGGAGAGGACGTTGTACTGCGCCTGCAGTTTGCTGTTCTCCTTTCGCAACTCCTTCTCCGACGGAGAGCCGAAGATAAGCAGCAATACGATGAAACTGCCCGCACCCAGCCCCATACCGATGAACAAACGGCGGAGAATGCTCAGCGCCCGCTGCCTCACGGTAGGATAAATACGGTCGTACGTCTGCGTCTGGGGATTATAAATGTAGTAAACTTTGCGCATCTTAGGAAATATTTCGCTTGTCAATGCGACAAAAGTAATAAAAACAAGCTATCTTTGCACAGTTTTTTCAAGAATATTAAGACTAAGTAGCAAGTAGTTAGTAGTAAGAAACGGGCAAAAAACGACAAGAGAAGGTAAATCAAATTAGAATCAGATAAATCAATAGAGAGTATGTTGACTGCAAACGAAATCAGAGACTCTTTCAAGAGTTTCTTCGAAAGTAAAGGTCACCAGATAGTGCCTTCGGCCCCGATGGTGATTAAGGATGACCCCACGTTGATGTTCACCAATGCGGGAATGAACCAGTTTAAAGATATTATTTTGGGCAACCACCCGGCGAAATACAAAAGAGTTGCTGACTCGCAGAAATGCCTTCGCGTAAGCGGAAAGCACAACGACCTGGAGGAAGTGGGTCACGATACCTACCACCACACCATGTTCGAGATGCTGGGCAACTGGTCGTTTGGCGACTACTTCAAGAAGGAAGCCATCTCCTGGGCATGGGAGTATCTGGTGGATGTATTGAAACTCGACCCCAAAGACCTCTACGCCACCGTATTCGAAGGTAGCGCCGAAGAAGGACTGGAACGCGACAACGAAGCCGCTTCTTACTGGGAGCAGTTCTTGCCGAAAGACCACATTCTGAATGGCAACAAACACGATAACTTCTGGGAAATGGGTGATACGGGACCGTGCGGTCCGTGTTCGGAAATCCATGTGGACTCCCGTTCGGAAGAAGAGAAGGCCAAAGTACCCGGCAGCCAGCTGGTGAACAAAGACCACCCGCAGGTGATTGAAATCTGGAACCTCGTGTTCATGCAGTTCAACCGCAAGGCGGACGGCAGCCTGGAAGGACTTCCCGCCAAGGTTATCGACACCGGCATGGGCTTCGAGCGACTGGTGCGCACACTGCAAGGAAAGACCTCCAACTACGACACCGACGTATTCCAACCGATACTGAAAGCCATCGGAGACATGGCAGGCAAGAAGTATGGCGAAGATGAGAAGTCGGACATCGCCATGCGTGTAATTGCCGACCACATCCGCACCATCGCCTTCTCCATCACCGACGGACAGCTTCCGAGCAATGCCAAGGCAGGTTACGTCATCCGTCGTATCCTCCGCCGTGCCGTGCGCTACGGTTACACGTTCCTCGGACAGAAGCAGGCATTCATGTACAAGCTCCTCCCCGTACTCATCGAGAACATGGGCGCCGCTTATCCCGAACTGGATGCACAGAAGGAACTGATTGCCAAAGTTATCAAGGAAGAAGAAGACTCCTTCCTCCGCACTTTGGAGACAGGTATCCGCCTGCTGGAAAAGACCATGGCAGACGCCAAAGCCGCCGGCAAGAACGAAATCAGCGGAAAGGATGCCTTTACCTTATATGATACCTTCGGTTTCCCGCTCGACTTGACGGAACTGATTCTCCGCGAAAACGGCATGACTGCCGACATCAAGGAGTTTGACGCCGAAATGCAGCAGCAGAAACAGCGTGCCCGCAATGCCGCCGCCATAGAGACCGGTGACTGGATTACGCTAAAGGAGGGTACTACCGAATTCGTAGGATATGACTATACGGAATACGAAACATCCATTCTGCGCTACCGACAAGTGAAGCAGAAGAACCAAACCTTGTATCAGATTGTACTGGACAAGACTCCGTTCTATGCCGAAAGCGGCGGTCAGGTAGGTGACACCGGTGTATTGGTGAACGAGTTTGAGACCATCGAAGTGGTAGACACCAAGAAGGAGAACAACCTGCCTATCCACATCACCAAGAAGCTGCCCGAACACATGGAAGCTCCGATGATGGCATGCGTGGATACCGACAAGCGTGCCGCTTGTGCCGCCAACCACTCTGCTACCCACTTGCTGGATGCTGCGCTGCGCGAAGTATTGGGCGAGCATGTAGAGCAGAAGGGCTCTTTGGTTACACCGGACTCCCTGCGTTTCGACTTCTCACACTTCCAGAAGGTGACGGACGAGGAAATCCGCAAGGTGGAACACATCGTTAATGCAAAGATTCGCGCCAACATACCTTTGAAAGAATACCGCAACATTCCTATCGAAGAAGCCAAAGAACTGGGCGCCATCGCTCTGTTCGGCGAGAAGTACGGCGACCATGTACGCGTTATCCAGTTCGGTTCTTCCGTAGAATTCTGTGGTGGTACGCACGTGGCTGCAACCGGAAACATCGGTATGGTGAAGATTATCTCCGAAAGCTCCGTGGCTGCCGGTGTGCGCCGTATCGAAGCCTACACGGGTGCACGCGTGGAGGAACTGATGAACACCATCGAGGACACGCTGCACGACTTGAAGGCGCTCTTCAACAACGCACCCGACCTTGCCGGAACCATCCGTAAGTATATTGACGAAAACGCCGGACTGAAGAAGCAGGTAGAGGACTTCATGAAAGAGAAAGAAGCACAGCTGAAAGAAAGACTGCTGAAGAACGTGCAGGAAGTCAATGGCGTTAAAGTCATCAAGTTCTGTGCTCCCCTGCCGGCAGAAACAGTGAAGAACATCGCCTTCCAGTTGCGTGGCCAGATTACGGAAAACCTGTTCTTCGTAGCGGGAACAGAAGCCGAAGGCAAGCCGATGCTGACCGTCATGCTGAGCGACAACCTCGTGGCAGGCGGACTGAAAGCCGGTAACCTGGTGAAAGAAGCTGCCAAACTTATCCAAGGCGGTGGCGGTGGCCAGCCCCACTTTGCAACTGCCGGCGGTAAGAATGCTGACGGACTGAACGCTGCCATTGACAAAGTTTTGGAATTGGCAGGATTATAATTGAAAATAATTGGCGAAACACTTGACATCGCCTCTGTGATGTTGTATATTTGTAATGTCATTTTTTAGATATTTCAAAATTAAACTACCGGGAAAGGAGGAGCATTGCTTCTCCTTTTCTTTTTATCCTCCACGGTATTCCATTTGAAATGCCACATGCCGGCTCCCCAAACTCCACACCTTACCATCCTAAATGCCACACCTTAGCAAGTGAAATGGCTGGCATTTACCCTCCAAAGCCCTGGGGTTTCCGTGAAAAACCCTAAGGTTTGGGACAGTGAAGTGGAGGGAACGGATGATTAGTCCAGAACAAACAGACAATGCATTCGAAGCAAACGAATGATGCATACAGAACAGACAGATGATGCGCAACAGAAACAAAAACGGGAAGCCTAAGCCTCCCGTCTGTTAATCTTTCGTAAATCTGCTCTTGACAAGATTTCCACTAAAACCTTATTCCATCCGAAGTATAAACATTTCGCGATAAACCACCAGTGCACCTTCGGGCAGCAAACTGGAAGGACAGAAAGGAGTTACATTTTCCGCAAGTACACATTTACCATTTCCCGAGACCGTCCGCGTAAAGAGCCTCTTCTCTCCATTATAAGTAAACTGCCACAATGCATATGTATCTCCGTTCTCATCTTCCACTGGAACTGTCTCGTATATCCCCATTAGCGGTTCCTCCTCTTTTCCCGTCGGATAGATTTCCAATACACCTTTCCACATACTATTGGAGAAATCTTCGGGCACCAACACATAATACCCGCCATCCTTCACCCAAGGACGCTCGGCAAGTGCCTTAGAAACATCACCCAGCAGTTCCGTCGGTGCACCACTACTGATACCATACTCGAAGCCCATTTTCGTCAACGTATATTGCCTACGACCTTTCACCGTGATGCGCAGTTGTGTTTCCTCACCGGAACCATCCATCACCTTCACAATCGTCTCCCCCTCTGCCAGCGGATGAATCTTGATACGCTGATACCCGTTGACATCATCGGTAAAAGTCACGGAAGCCACCGACTCGTGCTCGTTAATCACATTATAGGAACCGTCGCCGCCGTCAATGCCCAGCACTGTATCTTCGTTTGTTTCAGAAAGATAATAAGAAAGATTGGACACCAGATTGTCACATGTCCCAATCTGGTAGATAGGCTCCACACCTTCGAAAAGTACCATGCTTCGGTAATCGTCCTCGCAACCGGAAGCGGTAAACAGCAGTGCTATCAAGGCAAAGAGAGAGTATAGCTTCTTCATACTTGTTCAGTTATAGTTGTTCTATCTACAAAAATACAAAAAATGCCGGAATACTGCATCGGTACCCCTCTCTTTTTCAAACTATTTGTTCTTCCGGATAGTTCACCAAGTAGAGCGTTCCCGTGGCACGGGTAAAGGCGGTGTAGAGCCAACGGAAATAATCGGGTGTCAGGTATTCATCCGTCATATACCCCTGGTCCAGAAAGACATTCTTCCATTGCCCGCCCTGCGCCTTGTGGCAAGTCACGGCATAGGCATACTTCACTTGCAAGGCGTTGTAGTACGGGTCTGCCTTCATCTTCTTCATCCGCTCGCGCTTCACGGTGATGTCGGCATAATCTTCGAGGACGGAGTAGAAAAGCCGGTCGTTTTCTGCCTTGGGCAGCGCAGGCGAGTCGGTATGCAGCGTATCGAGCAGCATGTTCACTTCCAGTTCAAAGTCGTTATAGTCGGGAAAGACCAGCGTCACGTCCGCAAAGCGGAAACCATACAGCTCCCGCGTACGGCGCACGCGGCGCACTACGGCAGTCTCACCGTTGGCAATGAAATCCATCTCTTTCTCCTTTTCCGTCCAAAAGTAGTTATTTTTCGCCACCATCAACAAATCACCGGTGTTTAATTCATCCTCACGCCAGAGAATCTGCGCACGGATGCCTTTGTTGTAGATGTTCGCCCTCTTGTTGGAGCGGCACACCACGATAGTTTCATCCAGCCCGTCATGGTCGTAGCAAGAGCTCAGCGTTTCTATCAGCTCATTACCGGGCAGAGCTTTAATATCGGCAAAACCCGAAACCTTTATCTTTGGCAGGCTGTAGCAATCGTCTTCCGCTATCAACTGCCTCAGGCGGGTGGCATTCCACAAAATGCCCGACTGTTGCTCCTGACGCACCACCTGCGTCAAGTCCACCTCCACCACTTCCAGCCCGTAGCCTTTCAAGGCATCGGCAAAGAGGGCAGGGCTCTGCTCCTCCCCCACCGGCGGCAGCTGTGCCGTATCGCCCATCAGCAGCAGGCGGCATCCCTGGCCGGAATAGACAAACTGCACCAGGTCGTCCAGCAACCTGCCCGTGCCGAACATGGAACCGGACAGTCCCTCATTGGAAATCATTGAGGCCTCATCCACTATATATAAAGTGTGAGTTGTCAAATTATCGTTCACAGAAAAATTGCTCAACTCATTGGAGAAAGATTGCTGTCTATAAATTTTTTTATGAATTGTAAACGCCGGATGCCCCGCATACGCCGAGAAAACTTTTGCCGCCCGTCCGGTCGGTGCCAGCAATACCGACTTTTGTTGCAACTTATCCAACGTCCGCACCAAGGCACCGACCAACGATGTTTTACCCGTCCCCGCATAACCACGAAGCATAAAAACCACCTCGCTACGAGGTGATAGAAGGAACTCCGATAAAGATTTTACAGCAATTTCTTGCTCAGGAGTTGGTTGGTAAGGAAAATTTTCCTTAATTTGCCTTTCTAAATAGTTATTTATCATTTTTGTAACAGAAAAAAGTAAAGGGAACTATCGTTTTTAAATTAATTTCTTTTATTTTTGCGGTGCGAATATAACAACTAAAAAACATATTTATCATGAAAACAGTATTTAATGTCATTTTAGGCTTATGTGCTTTGGTGCTAATTTATATTTGTTACACCAGCATTATGGGTCCTATCAACTTTGAAAAAGCAAAGAAGCACAGAGACGCAGCCGTCATTGCACGTCTGATTGACATCCGTAAAGCACAATTGGAATATCGTACTTTACATGACCAGCAATATACTGCAAGCTTCGACTCTCTGATTGACTTTGTTAAAAACCAGAAACTTCCGTTCATCTTCAAGCAAGGAGAACTGAACGATAAGCAGCTGGAAGACGGTCTGACTGAAAAGAAAGCCATCAACATCATCAATAAGGCAAAGAAGACAGGTAACTATGCTGACGTCAAGAAATGGGGATTGGAAAACTTCAAGCGTGACACTCTGTGGGTAGCCGTATTGGATACTATCTTCCCGAAAGGCTTCAACCCCGATTCTATGAGATATGTTCCCTTCGGAAACGGTGCACAGTTCGAAATGGCCATCAAGAACGATACAGCTAAATCCGGTGCTCCTTTCTGTCTGCTCGAAGTGAAGACTCCGTACGAAGTTTATTTGAACGGTCTGGATGCACAAGAAATTGCCAACATCAAGGACGTACAAACCAAACTTGGCAAGTACTGCGGTCTGATGATTGGTAGCTTGGAAACAGCTAACAACAACGCCGGTAACTGGGAATAATCTCACCCCGACAAACGTATGATAGAAACGACTGATTTTAATAAATCGGAACAGTATACATTATCCATCCGTCTCAGTACGGATGGATTTTCTTTTTCTGTGTTCAACCCTTTGGGCGACGGCGAGTTCTCTTACTACGACCGTGCAGTGGACGAGTCCTTCTCCCTCACTGCCAATCTGAAACAGACCTTCCGCGAACTGGCATGGCTGGAACGCCCCTTCCGCCGTGTCAATGTGCTCATGGCAGACAAACGCTTCACGTTCATTCCCCTGGAGTTCTTCGAGGACGAACAAACGGAAATCATTTTCTATCACAACCATCCTAAACGGGAAAACGAAACCGTACAATACAACATACTGCATAAGAACAGCACTGTCGTACTGTTCGGCATGGATAAGAGTGTCTGCTCCTTCCTTCGCGAACAGTATCCCGATGTCAAGTTCTATTCCCAAGCCAGCCCCTTCATTGAGTTCTTCTCCTCAAAGAGCCGCTTGGGCAACAACCGGAAGATGTATGCACACTTGCGAAAAGATGCCGTAGACGTATACGGCTACGAGCGCGGACGCCTCCTTCTTGCCAATTCCTTTGAATGCAGAAGCACACCCGACCGTGTCTACTACCTATTATATATATGGAAACAACTCGGCTTCGAGCAGGAACGCGATGAGCTGCACCTGACCGGTGACCTAAACGACAAAGAACTGCTACTGCCCGAACTGCGAAAATTCATCCGGCAGGTATTCATCATGAATCCCGCCACTAATCTTGACCTGCAAGCCATAACCCTATGCGAGTAATCAGCGGAATATACAAAAGAAGACGTTTCGACGTGCCCCACTCCTTCAAGGCACACCCCACCACAGACTTTGCCAAAGAGAATCTGTTCAATGTGCTCTCCAACTACATGGACTTTGAGGACGGCATCCGTGCCCTCGACCTATTTGCCGGTACGGGCAGCATCAGCATCGAGCTTGTGTCCAGAGGCTGCGACCAAGTAATCAGCGTGGAAAAAGACCGCGACCACTATGCCTTCATCTGCAAAATTATGCAGGAATTAAAGACGGACAAGTGCCTACCCATACGCGGTGACGTATTCAAATACCTCAAAAGCGGACGCGAGCAGTTCGACTTTATCTTTGCCGACCCTCCCTACGAGCTTGCCGGGCTGGAAACCTTGCCCGATCTCATCTTCGAGAACAACTTGCTGAAAGAAGACGGACTCTTCGTCTTGGAACACGGGAAGAAAAACAGTTTCGAGGAACATCCGCACTTTGTGGAGAGAAGGGTATACGGGAGCGTGAACTTCACGATATTTAAATGATGAATGAAGAATGGTACGATATGAATACACTTCAAGAAATTCTTCATTCATCATTCTTCATTATAACAGCGGCGCCATCAGCCGCACCACACTCTCTGCAGCCTTACGATACCAGGGGCGCTTCACCCAGTTCTTCAGGAATACTTGTACGCAGTCGCGCTGGTCTTGAAGGAAGATTTCGCGCATCTGAAGCGCTGTTTCTGTGTCATAGATGAAGGCATTCACCTCAAAGTTATGTTCAAAACTGCGGAAATCCACATTCGTAGAGCCTACCGTGGACAACTCATCATCCGAAACCATCAGTTTGGAGTGCAAGAAGCCTTTCTTATAGAAATAGACCTTGACTCCCGAATAGAGCACATCTGCCAGATAAGAGCAGGAACCCAGATGCGTCAAGCGGTTATCAGCACGCATGGGCAACATCAGACGCACATCGACACCTGACAAGGCGGCTGTCTGCATAGCAACAAGTACGGCTTCGGTGGGCAGGAAGTAGGGAGTCTGGATATAGAAATATTTCTTTGCGCTGGAAATGGATATGACAAGTCCCTGCATAATGTCTTTCCATGGGCCTACGGGCTCACTCGTTACAATCTGCGCCAAGGAAGTACCGCAGTTTTCTATTTTCGGGAAATAGCGGGTAGACGTAATCAGTGTACGGTCCACAAAGTACCAATCGAGTAGGAAGGCGGTCTGCAATCCGTGAACAGCCTTGCCCTCCAGCAGCAGATGTGTGTCCCGCCAGATGCCCCATGAGAATCCGCGCATATAGCGTTCGGCAAGATTCATACCCCCCACAAAGCCGATGCGCCCGTCAATGACAACTATTTTCCGATGATTACGATAGTTCACCTTACTGGTGAAAAGCGGAAAACGTACCTTTAGAAAGCTGCGTACCTCGATACCGGCCTCGCGCATCTCTTCAAAAAAACGGTTGGGAACATGCCAACAACCCACATCATCATAAATCACACGTACCTCTACCCCGGCACGCGCCTTTTCCATCAGGACATCACGTACCAAGCGCCCAATGGCATCGTCCTCAAAGATATAGAATTCCATGTGGATATGCTTCGTTGCTTTCCCCAGTTCGCGCAGCAGGGATTGCAGCATGGAGAGCCCCAGGGTATAGGCTTCCACCCGGTTTCCATCGAAGGGGAAAGCCTGGTTGGTATTACGGAACAAGGATATGAGACGACTGTAATTGATGGGAAGCGCACATGAGTCCTGCGCCAGATATTCCGCCATAGGTTTCTTCAACAAGCGGCTGTAACTCTTCTTCCCTATCATGCGCACACGGCGCTGACTACGCCCGAAGAAGAAGTAAAACACCAGCCCCACGATGGGAAGGAACATCAGTATCAGTATCCATGCCATGGTTTTCACCGGATTGCGGTTGTCGAGGATAATGACGACAATCGTTCCGATGATGGCACCGAAATAAACAATGTCGAAGGCTATCGTAGCAATCTGGCTGGCAATGAAGTTCCAATCAAGCATGTTCACAGACAATTAAGTGTGAAACAAATGTAGGAAAAACACAGAAACTTTCACCGAAGATTACAGAGATTAACATAAAAGTCCCTCTTCCCCCAACTTGTCTGAAAACTTATACTTGCTATCGCTTTGACGCGGATGACGCAGATTTTTAATATTCTTATCTGCGTCATCCGCGTCTGAAAAATAATCAAAAAGAAACCTGCCACAGAATTGAGAGTGTATCAGAATGACAAGCTGATTAGGGGGGTGATCCCCTCCGCTTTAGAACGGCCTGCGTCCTCCGAAACCGCCAGGACCATGACCCGGACCGAAGCCCGGACCGCCGAAGCCGCGTCTGCCCTGCATCTTATCGCGGGCGGCCTTGCTGCCGAAAATATTCAGACGATAGATGAAGTGAAGCATGCAATAGCTGTTCACGCCGTTATATTCGTACACCGAGCGGCCGCTTGCAGTCAGCGAACGGCTGATGTTACTCTGCTTCTTCAGAATGTCGTACATCTCGAAGCTGACGGTGGCATTCCCTTTCAGGAAAGTCTGCGACAACTGTGCATTCCAGATAAGCTCGTTACGGTTCATACTGCTGTCCGTATATCCTCGACGGCTCTGGTTGGCAATGTTGGTAGAGAGCGTCATGTTCCACGGCATGGAAATCTGCGTATTGGCACCGTAGGAGAAGGTATAGGGCTCCTGATTATTGTCAGGCGTCAGTTTATCCTTCTCTATTGAATAGGAGATGCTTCCGTTCAAGCCGAATTCAAACCAGTCATTACGATAGGCGGCATTCAGACGTTCGCCCAGCGTCAGGTTGGTGGTTGTATTCTTCCGTTCCACGGCATCTGCTCCCTTACCGGACGTCAGATAAGCCACATTGTTCTGATAGTTGGCATTGGAGAAGGAGTTGATGGTATACTTCTTATTGGGCAGTGCCGTATTGAAGCCAAACATGCCGAACGCATTCCAATTACCGTTGATATTCTTCGGAGTTGTAGTCCATCCACCAGTCTCCGAATTGTACACACGGCTATTGCTGATGCTATTCTGCGTTGCCGAGAAGTTGACGTGCGACATAATACCGCGCTGCTTTTCGGCATTATACGTATTATAGAAGAATCGCATGTTGTGCGTGAAGGAAGGCTTCAAGCCCGGATTACCGATACGTACATTCTGCGGATTGGAGTTGTCCACAATCGGCAACAGATTCTCCATACTCGGTTGGCTGCTACGCCCGCGGTATGTCATACGCAGCTGGCTCACCTTGGAGAAACGGATGCGCAAGTCCAGGTTCGGAGCGAAGTTGAACACATTGCGGGTGGTATCAATCATATAGTCGCCGCGCTTATAGGACAATACAGAATGCTGCGGCTGGAACGACATACCTGCGCTCAACTGATACTTCTCGCGGATAAAGCGCAAAGACACGGATGCATCGTGGTTGTAGTAGCGGTATTCCGCATACTTACCCAGACTATCCACCGCATGCTCTTCATATCCCGTGGGAAGCTGGGTTGACAATCCCCAATCCGGAAAGCCCTGCAAATCATACGTCGTCTTGTCGCTCTCGCTATACTTGTACTGGAACTGATAGCTGAATTGCAAGAAAGTGGCGCGGGCTATCGGTTCGCTGTAAGTCAGCTGTGCACTGTAATTGTAGTTCTTGGTAGGAGTAGTGATGTACTGGTTACGAACCAAGATGGAGTCTCCTCCCAAAGCATTCAGTAACTGGAAGTAATGTGTTTCCGACTCCGTATACTGGTTGTTGTCATTATTGGTATAACCGAATCTTCCACGGAACGTGACATTGCGTCCTTTGTCATTCAGCTTTCTGTTCAACTGCAAGGTTGCATCCGTAGACACACTCTTGTTGTCGCTCAGCGAACCGCTGTTGATAGCATTTATACGGATACTCCTCAACGGGTCATCGTCCGGATTAAAAATCTTCTCCAGATTCAGCCAGTTATTGGGGTCACTCACCAGACTGTAAGGGTCGGAATTGAACGTACCGCTCTCAGAATTGGAGAGATTGTCCGTTTTGCCGTACGAGAAGTTGGGACGGAAAATGATATTCGTCATCGAGTCCGGCTTCCACTCCATACGGAAATCGGCATTGAAATTCTTGGCTTTGTTACGTTGCCTGCTGTTCGAGTTGGAGTAAGAGTTGCCGTCCGGCAGAAAGTCCTCGGTAGAACCGATACTTGCAATATCCCCATCCTGATAGTTGTAGCGTGCACTACCGCCCAGTTCCAGCTTATCGGTTTGGGTAGCGAAGTTCACACCCAGCATTTTCGTTGCAGTAAGTCCGTTGTTCCTGCGCCAGCGCGGAGGACCGCCACCACCCGAAAAGCCCTGGTCGTTCACGTTATTGGCAGAACCCACTACCGACACCTGGGTTTTGTCCACGAAGCGGTTCAGCATAAAGCGGCCCATATAGCGGTCTTCCGTCCCTCCGGCCACGTCGGCATTACCGAACCAACCCTGGTTCATGCCTTTCTTTACGGTCAGGTCGAGCACCGTCTCCTCCTCACCGTCGTCAATACCGGTGATACGTGCCAAATCGGACTTCTTATCGTAGGTTTTCAGCTTCTCTATCATATCTACCGGCAGGTTCTTCAAACCGGTCTTTACGTCTCCACCGAAGAACTCCTTGCCGTCGACCATAATCTTCGACAAGTCCTTACCGTTGATTTTCACATTACCCTCGTCGTCAATCTCCGCACCGGGCAGCTTCTTCACCAACTCCTCGAGCATGGCTCCCTCGGGGGTACGATAGGCAGATGAGGTATATACCAGTGTATCTTCCACCACCTGCACTTGCGGCGCTTCTGCCGTAACCACAGCCTCGGCCAGCATCACCGCATCCGTTTCCAGTGTCAGTGTACCCACGTTCTTGGCAGTTGTCGTAGCATAAAGGTGTAAAGGGATGTACTGGCTCTTGAATCCGATGTAGGAAACCTTCAGCACGTATTTACCCGCACTGACTTTGGGAAGAGTGAAATAACCTTGTGCCGTAGTGGCCGTACCCGATGCCTGAACACTGTCTGGCAACAAAAGCAACTGCACGGTAGCTTGTATCGCAGGCTCCTTGGTGTCCTCCACGACACGGCCCGATACCGTAATGTTTTTGGTCTGTGAAAATGCAGACAGCGTTGTTACCAACAGCAACGCCATCCCCGTGATAATTTTCTTCATGTGTCTATTCTTTGTCTATTCTAAATGAACAATGCCTTTTATTCACTGTTTCATTTGACAGACTTCCGGGCAAAAGGTTTAATGCCCCACATGACGATTTGCTTTATTTATCGACCATTCCGCTTAAATAATCTATCAACTGTCGCTTTCTTTATACCAAATTCCAAGCAAAGCACATTCAATATAAGAAATATGAGAAAAGAAGAAGAATCGACCGAAAGGAGGTCACCCTGCGCCACCCGGTAGAGCATACCGCCGAAGATAAAAAGAACGGTCAGAAAGATGGCATTGCGCGTGGCCTTGTTGCGCACCTGCTCTATCTCCTTATTCTCGTTCTTCGTCAAGGCAAAGATTATCATCAGTGCCCCCATCATCATCAGGAGTTTGGAGCATTCCTTGTAAAACAGCAAGTTGGCATCTGTCACTTTTCCCCACAATAGGAATATGAAAGGAAGGAACAACGCCAGAGCTATGATGAAATAACCCAGCGGACGGCAATAAACGGGAAGTAATGCTCTCATTTCTATCAATCAATTACAAATTACTAATTACAAATAGCGGGAGGCAGATGACGGAAACACCTTGCCACCCATAGAATTTCACGGGACAAAGATAACGTTTTATTGCCAAAAGAGCTATCTTTGTGCCACAATATAATGAAGAAGGCTCCCTTTCCTTCATAATCCGTAACATCAGTAATTGGTAATTCGTAATTTGTAATTAACAAGATGAGTAAACAAGAAGTAATCCTTTGCGAAGGACTGGCAAACAGCCTGACGCATGCCATAGCGAAGTGTCCCCATGACAAGCTTTTCATCCTTACCGACGAGCATACCCACCGCCTCTGCCGCCCGCATCTGGACGGTATCCCCGCCCTGGAAGAAGCGGAAGAGATTATTATCGGGGCAGAAGATGTGCACAAGAATATGGAAACGCTGGCTGCCGTATGGCAAGCCCTGAGTGAGAAAGGGGCCAGCCGCCACTCCCTGCTCATCAATCTGGGCGGTGGCATGGTGACCGACCTTGGCGGTTTTGCCGCTTCCACCTTCAAGCGGGGCATCGCCTACATCAACGTTCCCACTACGCTGCTCGCCATGGTCGACGCTTCCGTGGGAGGCAAGACGGGCATCAACTTCAACGGTCTGAAGAATGAAATCGGCGTCTTTGCTCCTGCCGCCTGCGTGCTGCTGGAAACCGAGTTCCTGCGCAGCCTCGATGCCCATAACTTCTTCTCCGGCTATGCGGAGATGCTGAAGCACGGCCTCATCAGTACCCCGGAACATCTGGCGGAACTGCTGGCCTTCGATACGGAGAAGATAGATTATGCCTTGCTGAAGTCCATGGTAGGACGTTCCGTGCAGGTAAAGGAACGCATCGTAGAAGAGGACCCACTGGAACATGGCATCCGCAAAGCCTTGAACCTGGGGCACACCGTGGGACACGCCTTCGAAAGCCTCGCCCTTGCCGAAAGGCGTCCGGTGCTGCACGGCTATGCAGTGGCATGGGGGCTGGTCTGCGAACTCTACCTTTCTTATATAAAGACCGGATTCCCGAAGGACAAGATGCGCCAGACCATCCAATTCGTCAAAGAGAATTATGGCAGCTTCACCTTCAACTGCAAACAGTACGACCAGCTGTACGAACTGATGAAGCATGACAAGAAGAATACCGCCGGAGTCATCAACTTCACCCTATTGAAAGAAGTGGGTGACATCTGTCTCAACCAGACGGCAGACAAGGAGACTATCTTCGAAATGTTCGACTTTTATAGGGAGTGCATGGGGGTATAACGCTCCCGCTCCCTCTTCGGCAGGCTCTCCACAACCAGCCGATAGGAGCGTGCCACCAGTTCTCGGATAATGCTGTCCGGTACATCCTGATTAAAATACACACTGTTCCAATACTTCTTGTTCATGTGCCACCCCGGCTTCACCCCCTCGTACCTTGCCCGCAGCTCCGTTGATTCCTCCGGGCGGCACTTGATGCAGCAGAAGTCGAACACTTCGATATTGACAAAGCAGAACCACTTGTCGCCCACATAAAAGCAAAGCACATCGCGGCTGTATCTGTCGGCCACATTAGGAAAAGGCATCTTCTCGCTCACTCCCGGCAAGGAGAGACAGTATTCTCTGAATTCTTCCACATTCATCGCTCACTCCTCCCCCGAAAAGTCCTCCGTATCATTTTCCATCCCAACCGGGTCTTCATCCGGAATTCCCGTCTTTCCCTCGGCCCGCTCCTTTCGCAGCGTTTCCGGCCGCAACATATCGTGAGGGAAATATCGGCTAAGCGGATAACGGTAGAAATCCATCCCGCTGTTCAGCCTCGCCACCAGCGACTTATCCGGACGAAAATAGACACGGGATAAGCGTACCTTGCCCGGCATCACATCGTCGGGATGCTCAAACCCGTCACTCGTCACCGCCACATGGAAGGAACCCAGCCCCTTAATGGTCACCGACTCTCCCTCCATCAGCGCTTCCTCTATAAACTTCGGCAAATCTATCAATACACTCTGCACGTCTCCCGAACTCATCCCTTTTCTGGATGCCATACGCTGCGCCAGCAGCTCTGCCGTCACACCTCCACGCCGCTGTAACACACGCTGCACAGCATAATAGAGTTGCTTCACCCCTTCTGCCGTGCGGAAAACCTTCTTTCGAACCAAATAGACTATACTCATACTCTTTTCACAATGAACATAATGTTTCTTACTGCAACCAGACTGCTGACACCCCACCCGAAGGTTACTTCCCCTAAACAGAAAGCCAGTTTCCATACGGCCGGACAGCTATTCCCCAACATGCACGAGATGCACATCTCATGCAGTTCGAGACATACATCTCAATACACGCGAGATGTGCATCTCATACAGCAAAGGTAATCATATTCCACCTGATATACAAATATCTTTCATGTATCGGGGAATAATATTCCGCACCAGCTTACTCCGGCTCTTATCATTAATTAACAATGCTGCATGCAGGGTTTTCGCAAATATGCTATTTCTATAAAAGCAAGACCTATTCCAAATGTTTAATTTAAAAGAGTACACTATGAAAATGAAGTCAATCTTTAACAAGAAAATTTTAATCGCTATTGCAACCATCAGCTCCTTAAGCCTCCAATCGTGCCTGGACGACGATGATAATTATGCCATGAGATTCCCCAATGCCCTGGTAACGGTAAAGACCGATGCAGACCAGACAGTCTTTCTGCAATTGGATGACAAGACCACTCTGCTGCCTACCAACATGACGAAATCTCCCTACGGCGAGAAGGAAGTCCGCGCTTTAGTAAACTACAAGGAAGTGGACGAGCCCAGCGATATCTACACCCAAGCTGTACATATAAACTGGATAGACAGTATCCTTACCAAACCCATCGCCCCGGATTTGGGTGAAGAGAACGATACCGTATACGGCACCGACCCGGTGGAAATAGTGAACGATTGGGTAACCATCGCAGAAGACGGTTATCTGACCCTTCGCTTTAGAACTCAGCAAGGAGACTATCAAACAAAGCACTTTGTCAATCTGCTGCTGAGCGAGAATCCGGAAAACCCGTATGAAGTAGAATTCCGCCACAATGCCAAGGGCGACATTTACGGCAGGTATGCGGACGGACTGGTTGCTTTCAAGTTGGATGCCCTGCCTGATACAGAAGGCAAGACCGTTAAATTGAAACTGAAGTGGAAATCATTTAGCGGCGAAAAATCTGCGGAATTCGATTATTGTACCCGGAAATCCGTAACGCCCGAAAGTCCGGCTATCACTTCCGTAAGAAACAGCCTAAACCTGCAATAACTTCATTCAAAGTATGCCTGCCCGCTCAAAGCCATTGCCTTGCGAAGCAGGCATACAAGTAAAAAGAGAGCAGGACACGTTGACCGAAAGCCTTGAAACTGCAAAATATAGGTTCATTCAATAAAAAAAGCACTATAAATATTTGCTATTTTAAAATAAAGCCGTACATTTGCACCCGCAATTCGGGATGTAGCTCAGCCCGGTAGAGTACGCGTCTGGGGGGCGTGTGGTCGCAAGTTCGAATCTTGTCATCCCGACTGAGTAAAGTGCTGGTAATCCAATGATTATCGGCACTTTTTCTTTTTATACATTTCCTGATTTTAGCAGTAGAAATGGGACAAAATCAAGGTTAGTGTAAACCATAGTGTAAACCGCTGCACAACCTTTAAAGCAATGAGTATCAAGGTTTCAGTGATTTGTTTTAAGAGTAAAGTGTTATCAAACGGAGAGCACCCTCTCATGTTACGTATTACAGAGAGCAAAAAAAGAGTAATGAAAAGTTTGGGAATATCCGTAATATAGCTAACACTTGAAAAGGGACCCGGAACAACATTTAAAAAGTGCCCCACCCATGGGTATGTTTAACCGAACAAAATTGGTATATTCATAAAAACCAATGGCGTTCATAATATGTACCACATGGAAGAAAGAGATTCCATAATTCTCGCCTATAGGCGTGACGGATTGAGCATCCGTGAGATCGCCCGTCGTAACGGCATGAGCCGCAAGACTGTACGCAAGTATCTCCGGGCTTTCGAACAAGCGGTCGGTGACAACCCCGATGCGGAAGCAATGGACACGTACCTGCAGCAGCCGGTGCGCTATGACAGCAGCAAACGTGTCCGCAGAGTGATGAACCAGCAGGTGATGGAGGCGATAGACGGCTTCATGGCCCGCAACCGGTCTAATGCCGCGGCCGGATTGCGCAAGCAGCAGATGCGCAAGATTGACATGTGGCGCCGGTTGCGCGATCAAGGCATAGAGATTGCCTATTCGACGGTATGCCAGTATGTCCGTGCATTGGAAGTGGCGGTGTCCGCTCCAGCCAAGTCCCCGGCGGCGTTCATCCGCCAGGAGTATGAACCGGGGTTCCGGTGCGAGTTTGACTGGGGCGTGCTGACACTTTGGATTGCCGGTGTCAAGACGAAGCTGCACATGGCCGTGTTCACGATGAACCATAGCAACCTGCGGCGGGCATACCTGTTCTCCCGCGAGGACACGTTGGCCCTGATGGAAGCACACCGCAACTGCTTCCGTGCTTTGGGGGGCACGCCGCAAGTAATGGCCTACGATAACATGCGGGTGGCCGTCAAGAAGTTCCTTGGACAGGAGCGCGAACATACCGATGCCCTGCGCCGCATGGAACTCCACTATTGTTTCACCCCTCATTTCTGTAATCCGCGTTCGGGATGGGAGAAAGGTAAGGTGGAGCGTTCGGTGGAACATATCCGCCGGCGGGCTTTCGCCTATGATGTCCGTTTCGGTTCGCTGGAGCAGGCGCAGTGTCATCTTGACAAGGTCTGTGACAGGCTCAACGGGGAGGCTTCCAACATGTCTGCGCAAGAGAAGAAGGAGCGCGTACAGGCCGATATTGCGGCTTTGCGGCCGCTTGACCACGGTGACATGGGCTGCTTTGAGCAGCGGCATGCCCGTGTCGGGAAGTATTCCACCATTACCGTCGATGGTGTGCATTACTCTGTGCCTGACCGGCTTGTCGGTCGGGAGGTACCCATAAAGATGTATTCCGAGCGTATTGTCGTGCTTGACGGTCGCGACAAGGTAGCCACGCATGTACGCTCCCGGCGTCTCGGTGACTGGTGTATCGACCTGATGCACTATCTGGGCACGTTCCTTCGCAAGCCTGCGGCGTTGGGACGATCCACGGCCATGCGACAGGTACACCCGGACGTGGCGGCACTGTTTCGCAAACATTTTACGGATTCTCCCAGATCGTTTGTCGAACTGCTCGTGTTTACCCGTGACAACCAGCGCACTTATGCCGACATACTGGCTGCGGCAGACCGTCTGTCCTCCCGGGGACTCAAACGCCTGTCTTCCGAACAATTGAGCGCCGAGATGCTGGCCAGTGACGGCAATGGAACCGCAAACGTCCGTCAAGACGCGGCCACCCTGACCCCGTCCGATCCACAACAGACCGCCATTGAAGAATCGGCCTCACAGACATTGGACACACTTTCGGCGATGATCGGATGTGGCGCCACACAACAACCTGTAAACAAAGTTACCGTCTAACAACATAAAAATTGCATAGCAATGGAACAAAACGAAAATCAAGACTCCATACGCGAACGGATACGTGCGTATGCCTTCGACCTCAAACTCCCTCTGGTACGACGCGACATCGACCTGCTTATACAGCAAGGACTTGATGAACGATGGAACCTGTGGATGTTCACGGCCGAACTCCTGCGTCAGGAAAAAGAAAACCGCTCGGAGAACCAGCGTCGGCATCGCATCAAAAATGCCGCGTTCCCACAGTTGCGATACCTCAACGAAATAGACACGGACGCGCTTCCGCCAGAAGCGCGGAAGGCCTTGCCAAACCTTGAGACACTTGATTTCATCAAGGAAGGGCGCAACCTTATACTATACGGGAATCCCGGTACCGGAAAGACCCATCTGGCTACAGCCTTGGGGATTGCGGCCTGTAACGCGGGATACTCCGTACTGTTCACTTCCGTGCCCAGACTGCTTACGCAGATAAGGGAATGCCGGAACGCAATGACACTAAGGGCACTCGAGAACAAGTTCGAACGATACGACATGGTCATCTGCGACGAGTTCGGATACGTTTCTTGTGACAAGGCGGGAGCGGAGATGTTGTTCAACCATCTGTCACTCAGAACTGACAAGAAAACAACCGTCATTACAACAAATCTCGCATTCAACAGATGGGACGAGATTATTGCAGACAAAGTACTAGTTACAGCAATGGTAGACAGGCTAACGCACAAGGCGATTCTACTGAACATGACGGGAAAATCGTACAGAATGAAAGAAACACAAGATATGATAAATAAACAAATTTAATTAACTTTGCAAAACCTATCGGGTGGTACACGTTTCAAATGCTACCCGGGTCCCTTTTCAAGTGTTAGCTACAACTATGACATGGTTACCAAAATTTTATTGGCTTATACCCATATATTCTTAACCCAAACTCATACCACTATGTATAAATCTTGATTGGAATCAGTCATAAATAAACATAAACCCAACCTTGACCAATAGTAAAATTAAAATCAGAACTGGGATAGTCGTTGATATAATTTACAACTTCTTTATTTCAGCCCATGAGAGGGTGGTGGACAATCGATACCCCACATCTTATTTTGTCTGTTTCCCATTTTCAAGATCAATACACCTTCATTTATCAAATCCTCATGTGCAAACCAGGCATGATTCAATTCTTTGCCATTGAGAGTGGCCGACTGGATGTATTTATTTTCATCTGACACCCCCTCTGCTATAATTGTGAAAAACTTGTTGTTATGTAACTTGATACGGACCTCACTGAACATCGGACTGCCAATGGTATAAATAGGCAGTCCCGGAGTGACAGGATAAAAACCGAGAGAAGAAAAGACAACAAAGGCTGACATGCCCCCTCCATCTTCATCCCCAGGAATGCCCATCAAATCATTGCGAAACCACATCTTTAACAACTGGCGGATACGCTTCTGAGTTTTCCAAGGCTGACCAGCATAACAATAAAGATAAGGAATATGCAGAGACGGCTCATTCGCCATGGAGAATTGTCCCACATTGCCAGTATGATCGGGTAATTGAGAATAGAAATCAAATTTACTTTTTCCCAAAGACTCATTGAACATCTGATCCAAATTGGCAACAAACTGTTCCTTGCCATTCATCAGTTCAATAAGGTCGGCAATATTATGCGGCACATCCCAACGATACACCCAACCATTATTTTCTCCATAATACTCACGGGCACCCTGACCACCAGAAAAGCGGTAATCAAATGGGCTAATCCACTTGCCATTTTTATCCTTTGGATGGAAAAAGCACGTTTCCTTGTTGTAAATATGGCGATAATTAAACGAACGACAACGATAGTAGGCAGCTTCTTCATCCTTATTTAGCATTTCAGCGATGCGTGACAGACACCATTCGTCATACGCCGTTCCGAGTGTCACGGCTACAGATTGACGTTTTTCGAAGGAATGTACATTCGGATCAGTTTCCTTTTCATCAGGCTGCAAAGCAGGGATATACCCCTTTTCTTTATAAAACAGATCAATCCAGCCACAGGTTGCTGCTGACCAAGGAGCCAATGTCTTCTCTTCAATAGCACGTTTGCACACATTGTATGCTTTGGTTAAATCAAACTTGATTCCTTTGGCAGCCGCATCTGCAATCGTAGCCACTCCATGATTAGAATTCATTCGTCGAGAATCTCCTGTAATTTCCGGGAAAGTAGGCATCCACATCGTTCCCATCTGTTCTGCCATACGCAAATAGGACCGAATGATGTCCAACTCCGTATTTTGATCGATAAGTACACGTAATGGATGGGCTGCACGATATGTGTCCCATATCCAATCATCTGTATAGAAAGGCAAACCATAATCATTATGTACCCGATGATCGAACGCGCTGAAATAGCGCCCGTCTTCGCTGATACAGACTGGGCGTTCAAATACCCTGTACAAAGAAGTATAAAATACCCGCTTACTGTCAGTATCTCCTCCCTTAACGTCTATCTTGCCCAAGGAAGCATTCCAGATATTCCGCCCTTTATCAGCCAGTGCCACCACATCATAACCGGACAATTCACGTTCCATGTTTTTGCGAGCTTGTTCTTCACTGATAAATGAAATACCGTATCTTACACGCACATACTCAGTTTGTTTTGCAAAGGCCAACACCGCACACGCATTGTGACCTTCTGCAGTCGTCGTACGGCTCAATTTCCCATCCACCAGCATGTCTGATTGTACTGGCATCTGCTCAGTTTCCAAATACAGATAGACTCGAGTGTTGTTATCCAAATGCTGGTAACCACTGATATGGTTTTCCGCTACCTGAACTTTTCCGTGCCGGGAATTCACAATGAGATAAGCCGGTTTGTCCGTTTGGGTAAAGCGGAGTTGGTATAAAGCCGATTGACGTGAAGGCGCATACTTGACCTCAATTTGTTCTTCATCCAAAAACACTTCGTAATAGTAGGGCTTGACGTTCTCATGGTCATAGCTATAGTTTACGACCGGCTGTAACGGCTCTCCTTGGCAAGGACTAAGGTTAAAGGCCGAAGTGCCCCGATGGCTGGTAATGATGAGCGGCAATCCATGTAATTGACTACCTGTATAATCACTCCGTTCGGGATATACACGCAACATGCTGTTGGGCAAATGAATCGTAGGATAAGTGGGTACTAGTAAATGGCTGATGTTGCCCATATAAGGGTTGACATAGTCAACGGGAGTCAAGTTATGTTCTTTATTCGATCCCTGAGAGAGGGCGTACCCTGCGAATAAAAAAACAAACACAACACACAAAAAGTATAAATGTTTCATTTTCTTACAGAACTAAGGATTGTATTTGGGCTACAAAAACAGCAGCCATACGGTTTTGAATATAACAGTCTTTACCCCGGTTGGGATGCCATCCATACTCAACCCCATCAATACACTCTGTGTCATCGGCAAAGAGAGTGCTCGTTTGTCGGTGTGTTTCTGGATGCTCAACGGTCTTTGAAAAGCCAATCTGTTCATCAAATTTTACCAGTGGAAAGCCCCATTTGTCGGAGAGTTTCCTGATAGATTCATTATACACCACGCGTGCATCGTGCCAATGGGTACAAAGCAGAATCACAGCCGGCTTCCCCCCTTTCACACCGTAATACTTCGAACCTTTGTCAAATTGAAGTTGATAACAATCGGATATGTATTTCTTGATTACATAATCAAAAGCGGCCGCATAGTTCCCACGGGTAAAAGGCAAGGCATATTCGTGATAGTCCTTTTTCAGCTCATTCGGGGCATACACATCCCGGTTGTGTACCTGCATAATCACGAAGACATCCACCTCGTCCAATTCCTCACGGGAATACAAATCGCCACGTGACATTCGGTTCGCCACATCCGCAATGGCTTCTCCTCCGATGGCCCGGTTGATTCCCTTCGCACGCAACGCCTCACACCCCAACTCAAACCAACCGTTATCCACGGATGCAAAAGAAGCGCCTGACAAGAGAACGGTCAGCTTCTTCTTCTCATCAGACATTGATAAATAACCTTCTCGTACCGGAGAACATATATCCTGTGCCGGTAAAAACGAGACCCAGCAGTATAGGAGTAGTATTATAATATAAATCCTTTTCATCATAATTCATTTAAAAGATGTAACTTTCCGTCTCTAATAATCTTAAGAACCAATTCACCAAACAAGGAATTTTGCCAGGCAAACCACGAACGTGTGAACTTTTCAGGCTGATCTTTGTGAAAAGACTCATGCATAAAGCCTGTATTAGCATCCGTAGCCAACAGCATGGCAACGCACAATTTGATTTCCTCATCGTTCTCCGACGTCATGGCACGTATGATTATGCTCATGGGCCACACCATGTCCATTCCTATGTGAGGGCCACCGATGCCTTCGGCATATTTGCCCTTGAAAAAATACGGATTGTCCAGACTCAACAGATATTTTCGCGTATTCTGATAAATCCTATCCGAGGGCTTCACATCGCAGATGTAGGGCAAAGCCAGCAGACTGGGAATATTAGCATCATCCATGCAGAGCTGATTGCCGTATCCGTCCACTTCAAAAGCATAAATCTTTCCATAGGTAGGATGCTTGTGTATGGCATGTTTTTTCAACGCTTCGCCCACTTCCATATACAACACATTGCACGCACGAGCCATTGCTTTGTTTTTGTTCACCTTCAATAGGATCTCCTCCATCTGACGCAAGCTGGTCACAGCAAAAAAGTTGGAAGGAATCAGGAACGGATAAACAGTCGCGTCATCCGAAGGGCGAAAAGAAGAGGCAATCAGTCCGTTGGCACGGACCGGATTTCCATATCCATCGTTGGATAACGTGTCATACTGCCGGTCCGTCACACGTAAAAACGAATAATTACCCCGATTCTCCTTCCGTTGCTGGTCTTTGAAAACTGTCAGGATAGATTCAACCACCTGCATCCATTCCGCTGTAAAAACGCTGTCATCACCGGTTACTTTCCAATAATGATAAGCCAGACGAACAACATAACACAGCGAGTCGATTTCCCACTTTCTTTCGTGAATTCCCCCTCTCATTGGTGTCCTGTCATTTTGCCACTCCCCTTTTCCAGAGAGATCACGGTAGAACGCATTCGCATACGGATCCAGCAGAACTAATCTGAACTGTCGTAGAATCACCCCCCGAATCATTTTCCTCAACCGCTCGTCCTCATTGGCGTACATCAGATAAGGCCACACCTGGGCGGAAGAATCCCTAAGCCACATTGCCGGAATATCCCCCGTTACCACAAAAGTGTCGTCCTCCGGTTCCGATTCATAAAACACCGTCGTGTCCAATGTGTTGGGAAAACAGTTGGCAAACATCCATTTGAGCTTCTCATTTTTCAGTAGAGTGACCGTCTCCTCAATAACCCGTTCGACGACTTCTGACCGGAAAAGTCTTTTTTCCACCGGTGGACGTTTAGACGTATACATTTCAACATGATCGATCCATTGCATTTCTTGTCCCGAAGAACAAGGATGTGCAAAAAGTAGAGAACAGACCCATAAAGAGCCTATAGTGAGTAATTGTCTCTTCATCTTACAAAGCTAGTCTTACTGCAGGAACGTAATTGAATTTCGCACCGCCAATGTTAATTCTTGCGCCAATTCTAAAGTAATATTGCGTGCCGGATTTTATATTTTCATGTTTTAAGTCCAATTCCAATGTAAACTCATTGCCAAGGTACGAGTTATCCACACCTTGCTTTACCACAAACTCCTTGAGTGGTTCGCCAACATTCGGTTCACGGTGACCGTAAAGAGCCACTTCCGCCACCTCTTGGTCAACCGTCTTTTCTAGACGGAACTTAGCCACAACCTTGCTACCATTTTTTTGAATGGAAGCATTTTTAATACGGATGTAAGGCTGCACTCTGAAGTCATATACCGTATTACCTTTCACCACAACTTCTTGATCTTTGACAGACACAAAGTTACCACGCATCAGACTCATCGTATACGAACCTGCAAACATCACGTTGTTTCGATACGTACCATTGTTCTTAATTACCATGTATTGCGTTTCAGGATTCTCAAACCCATGTTCGATAAATTCGATTTGTGCCCCGTCAATAATATCCTGTTCAACCAGTTCGCCAGTTTCAATGTCTAAGATTTTGCCTTCAATGGTAGCATTCGGACCATCATAGTTGTCTATTTCCAACAAGTCGCAGGAAGTGACTGCAAACAATGTCAGCAAAGCGAAAGCCATATTTTTAATGTTACGTTTCATAGTTGCTATTGTTAAATTAGTGTTTTGGATTCTGAGTTAAACCATTGGTAGAAGTTCCAGGAATATGTCTGTAATAATGATGCGTTTGGAAAGTACAAGAGTTTGCACCCGGTACAAACTTACGCACAAAAATATACTGAGGCTTTTCCCCTCGTAAATCAATCATAGGCACCAACGCCATTTTACGGCGGTTATCGAATTCCGAATGGAAATCCCTGCGTCTAATCAAATCCCAGTAACCCTTATTTTCAAAAGCCAACTCAATTCTCCTTTCGCGCAACACATTATCAAGAGTCAAGTCAACCTCTGTAGTATGAGCTGCTCTCTTACGCAAGTCATTCAGTCCCTTCTTGGCCATATCCAGCAAATTACCATCCGTTTCACCCTTTTCAACAACCGCTTCCGCAAAGTTCAGCAAGATTTCGGCGTATCTGAAATCCATAAAGTCGGTAGTCGACTGCAACTCCTTGGTCACGGTCAGGTTCTCATTTAAGAATTTGCGCATCAAGAACCCCGTACGCGTACAGTTCGGTGTACCGTCAAAACCCGAATAATCCTTCGAGAATTGAGCACCGAATGTATAATACGTCTTACCATTATGTTCACAAGCACCCGGTGAACTCATCAAGTCACCATTCGGTTTAATCACCCCCCCCTGGATTACAATCTTCTTCCCTTTCCACACACTGTTCGGATACGTGATGCAAGCAAAAAAGCGGGCATCCTTATGCTTGAAGATTTCCTCCGGCGAATCAAAATGGCGATAAGCAACATACGGACGATAGCCTTCATTATCGCTCACCTTTCCATCTTCCGTAGTGATGATCGGAGCAGCATGCCCCGGATTGGTATAATCCTCATACAAGTCAATCAACTCAAGAATTGGATTGGTTCTACCTCTGTGAGGGAATCCTTCCGCATTCTGATTCGGATTGTTCCAGGCATCATAATCATGTGCAATCCGAGTACCCGGAGCTCCATAGCCTTTGATAAAAATAGCCTCTTCACCAGCCACATTCGGATCTGTGAAAAGCGCTCTGTAGTTAGCAATCGCTTCTTGCACACTACCTGGATGCGCCTTATACAACCCAAACCTATTGGAAGCGATGATAGCTTTAGAAGCATCTATGCAAGCCTGATAATAACGGCTGGCATCTGACTTGTCCAAACCAACAAAATTCTTATCCACCGCTTCCCCTTCCAACGGAGCCTTGTCCCAATATTTAGCTACAGAAGCTGCATGTAATGCTGCCCTTGACTTCAGAGCATACGCCGTCCACTTCGTCGCCCTGCGCTTCTCTTCACTCGGATTGTTTCTGGTTTCCGGCAACAGACGAATCGCCCTGTCACATTCCTCCATCACAAAATCCCACGTTTCTTTTTCTGTGCTACGAGGTACCTTCAAGTTATCCGTATTCGGCTCAAACTCCTGATACTTCGTAATGATGGATACCCCCCCATAACGCTTCGCCAAACCAAAATAAGTATACGCCCTTAAGAAATGGGCTTCCCCCATCAACGCATCCTTTTCCTCTACCGAAATATCCAAATTGGGAATATACGTCATCAGCAGATTGATATTTCTGTTCAAAAAATACCCCTTATTCCACCAGTCATTGGCAAATTGGTTCCAGTTGGGCCATTCCGAATGGATGGCTTCCAGCGCATATTGCGCCAACGTCAAAGAACCAGTATTCCCTCTGGCGTTAAATCCGGCAGCAGGCATATATACAAAATCTTCAATCGGTGAACCATAATAGAGATCAGCTAGAAACGACTTGATACCATTGGGATCCGACAAGACACTTTCACCCGGTATTTTATTTTTTGGTTCTAAATCCAGAAAATCAGAACAAGCTCCACATAACACGAGCAAGAACCCCACAATTACATATTTAAAATTTAACATCTTTTTCATACGTATAATATTTAGAATGAAACACTTAAGCCTACATTAAAACTCTTTGTCAAAGGATAGTTGTATCCGGCACCATAGTCACCCTCCGTCTTTTCAGGGTCAAACTGTTTCAAGAACGAGTCGGTGAATGTAAAGAGATTGTATGCATTGAAATAGAGTCTCAAATTTTCAACACCATATTTTTTAGTAAATGTTCTAGGCAATATATAACCCACTTCAAAGCTCTTCAGGCGTAAATAAGACGCTTTCATGTTCCATGCCTGACTATCGCGGTAAGAAGAACCCATTTCCTGAGAGAAACGATTAGCAGGCCATTTACCAGGCACCCAATTGGTGTTGTCAGGATCATAGGAATCCTCCAAATGCCATCTGTCAAAGAAATAAGCAGGTAAATTACCATTGTTGAAGAACATTTGGCTGAATACCTCATTGAAACGGATGTTGTACATACCAGCACCTTGGAACACCATTGTCAAATCCATATTTTTCCATTGTGCATTCAACGTAAAACCATAAAAGAGTTTCGGTGTCTTGTTTCTGAATATCGGTTTGGTATCATAACCATTGATCACACCATCACCGTTATAATCATCATAGATATAATCACCCGGCAACAACTGCGTATTTCCTCTATTGTCGCAATGAATAGCCCCATGTAAAATCTCTTCATAATTTTGGAACTGTCCGACTTTGTCGAATCCCCAAACCAAGTCATTCCAACGGTTTGTATATCCATGCTTCCAACGGTCGTAACTGCTTCGTGCAGCCGGTTTATCCACTGTGCGATGCATGGTTCTGGCAATATTCATGTTGAAAGAAGCGCTGTAAGAGAAATCATTGATGCGATTTTTGTGAGAAATGGTCAAGTCAAAACCCTGTGTACGTTCACTTTCCACATTCTCCACCGGCATTGATCCACCAAACGTATTCGGCAAGTTGCCTTCTCTGATTTTCAACTTTCCGCTCTTGTGTTTCTTATAGAAGTCAAGTTCAAAATTCAGTTTGTTTCTTAGCACAGAAAACTCGACCCCCACATTATACATCTCCGAACGCACCCACGTAAAGTCCCGATTGATCACACCCGGAGCTGCCATCGTACCCAGGAACTTGCCATCTTCAAACTCATAACCAATATTCACATTAGGTGTGAAACCCATCACGTGTTGGAATGGCGCTCCTACATTTTCACCAATGACGCCATAAGAACCACGGATTTTCAAATTATCAATAAACGAAAAATTATCTTTGATAAAGCTTTCTTCAGAGATTCTCCAGCCGGCTGATAAAGAAGGAGAGAACGCCCATCTTTTGCCGGGTGCATAACGGTAAGAGCCGTCATAACGGCAAGCATATTCAAATAAATACTTACCCATGTAGTCATAGTTAAATTTACCGATGTATGCCATAGTTGTCTCTTCATGTTCCGTACCGCTATTCGTCTGTACCCCCGATGCATAATCCATCACATCTGTCGTGTAAAAATCATATTCACGTTTCAAGTAAGAGTGTTTCTTCTCATATTTCTTCTGTTCGTAAGCAACTAATGCCGAAACATGATGTTTGTCCAGGAAGGTTCTGTCGAATGTCACCTGCGCCTGCAACACAATGCGGTCTGCATCTTCCACATTATTGGCAATACGCGGCTTGTTTTTCAACTGATAATTCAAATCGGACGAATAAATGCGATAACTCTTCCATAAATTTTTATTGAATACACTATAGCTGTCATAGGCAATGGTGCCTTTCGCCTGCAGTCCCTTCAAGAAAGGCGCATCATAAGTCAGCGAAACAGCCGACTGAAGCGATTTGTTCTTGTCCACCGTATACCCTGCATGCTTTTTCTGTGACATCACCACCGGATTTTCCTGATTGTAGATATTCGCCGGATAAGCCGGGTCATCGTTAATATACGGACGTTCGTTCGGATGACTGATGATGGTACCTTTGTACATCCATATAAAGCCATCACCACCCGGGAAATCCCTCATGCCATAACGGCCCGAAACCATCACATCCGTTGTCAGATAACGGTTCAATTTGGCAGAAACATTGCTTCTGAACGTATAGCGGTCATAACCCATATCCCCACTCTTGAAAATACCGTCTTCATCATAGTAGCTGAAACTGAGGAAGTATTTCATAATCTTATTGCCACCCTCAATAGACAAGTTATGATTATGTCTCAAACTGGCTTTTTTCATGGTTTCATTGTACCAGTCCGTGCTTTCATAACCCGGTCCGCCAGCTCTCCACTTATTTAGTTCTTCATTGGTAATACTATGCACCCCGTCTCTATAAAAAATCGCATCATCGTACATTTCCAGATATTGGGCCGCATTGGCCATGAGGGGACGGTCAGTAACCTTCTGCCAGCCCACATTACCCGAATACGTAAACTGAGGACGGTGGGATTCCCCTCTCTTCGTAGTCACCACAATCACACCATTACTGGCATTCATGCCATATACTGCAGCGGAAGCGTCCTTCAACACCGAAACACTTTCGATGTCACTAGGATTCAATTGTTGGAATTCAACGCTACCATCGCGTACAATACCATCGATGACATACAAAGGTTCTCCATAGCCGCGGATGTTAATCATAGAATTAAAAGTACCCGGCTCACCATTCTGCTGTCTTATCTGCAATCCCGGCATCTTACCCTGTAAAGATTGCGCCAGGCTGGAGCTCACAGTCGTATTGATCTCCTTGGTCTTTAACGAAGCAATACTTCCCGTCAAGTTACCTCTCTTCTGCGTACCATACCCCACAACTACCACTTCATCAACTAGATTGGCATCCTCTTCCAGCGTAATTTCGTAATAATCCTTCTTCACTCTCAGTTCCTTCTTGCCGAAACCGATGTACGAAATCGTCAGCAAGTCGTTTTCGTGCGCATTCAAAGAGAATTTACCATTCAAATCAGAAATGGTACCACCGGCACCGTTTTCCACAGCAATGGAAGCGCCGATGATAGGAACACCAGAGAGGTCTCGGATAATCCCCGAAATCCTTTTGGCACTCCTCTGCTGTCCTTTCGACACTTTGGAATCAATTTTATACAACACCACATTCTTTCCCTTAATTTTATAGCCGATATTTTCCCCTTTGAAAACCACCTTCAAGATTTCCTCAATCTTTTTATTTTTTAAAGACACCGAAATCTTTCGCTTGGGATTGAACAGATTGTAATCATAAGTAAAAAACAGATTGTTCTTTTTTTCAATGATTGATAGCACCTCCGTGATGCTTTTGTTTTTCACATCCAGTGAAATGGTAACATTTTGAGCATGCAATGCAAGTACTCCGTTAAATAGGAATAAAAATGTTAACAAAAGCACAAAACTGCAAGAGTTCCTATTCCATCTACTAAAAAAAGTTACGCATTCTTTTAGATAGAAATAACTGGTTGGATTTTTCATAAATTTGTAACTGAGTAATTGATTTAATCTTTAATTAATTTATTCGACGACAAGGATTGTGAATTGCTGCAACAATTTGCAATCCTTTTTCTTTTTCTTCTTTTTCTGTTAATTGTCCTCCTTTCTTATTATAAATATATGTTCTTTTTCCAGATACGTCAATTGCCCACTTTCCTGCAACAGGTCCAAGACCTCCGTCAAGGTCGATTCCCTATGTACGTGGCAGAAGAACCGTTTTTTTTCAAGCGAAGGATCTTCAATGACAATTTCCCTGTCGAATTTCCGTTTCAATTCCAACACAATGGTCTTCAGTGTTTCCCCGGGGAACATCAGTTCCCCCGTCCGCCACGTACCAGCCGTAGAAGCATCCATTTCACGAATCGAACTCAGACCCGTTTCGAGAGAGACTGTCAGCATTTGATTGGGCTTTATCCGTATATTTTTATTCTTATCAGTATACACTTCCACCTGCCCTTCTTTTAAGAGAACTGTTGGATCCTCACCGGAATACGATTTCACATTAAATGTAGTACCCAGTACACGTACTTTCAACCTCTCCGTTTCCACCAAAAACGGCTTGTGTTCATCACGGTTCACTTGAAACAAAGCCTCACCTGCCAGTTTGACCGTACGGTAACCCCTAGCAAATTTGGTGGGATAAGTAAACCGGCTACCTGAGTTCAACCAGATGTGTGTACCATCCTCCAATACCAAATTGGCTGTCTGCGAGTTGGGGACAATTACCGTATTAAATCCAACCGGTCGTGTAACCTCCATGTAATATAACGTTCCCAACCCTACTGACAATACAATTGCTATTGATGCAGTTATTTTTAGGAAGAGTGATGATTTAGGTTTATGGATATCGTTTTTTTGTGTTGTATTGTATGTCTCCTGTTCCTTAATTTTGGATTCAGATCTACTCATCATCTTCTCTATCATCTTTTGGTAAGATGCATTCAGATGTATCTTTGTTGCATAGTTGGCTTCTTCTTTTTTCGACCAGATTTCCTCCAACGAGAACAAAAAAGTCGAGTTAGCAGGTTCTTCCCTTCTCCATTTGTTGATCTTTTTGTAATCCTCCTCCGAAGCGGAATGATTTAAAAAACGCTTTAATACATTTAAATCCATATTACAGTAATATATAATTCAACATTAGAGCAATCCAAATTCCGACATGCCTCAAGGACTTGCGCAATTCCGCGATGGCTTGGGCAAGGTGTGTCTGTACCGTACGTAAGGACACATGCATCTGATTGGCTATGTCCTTTTGTGACTTCCCTTCGAAGTAGAATAAGTTTAAAGCTTCCGCACGTCTGGGAGGCAATTGCCTGATTGCATTTTCCAGCAACTTATAGTTCAACTCCTCATTCGTTTCAGACATCGAAACAGTCGATTCAATTTTCTGGTTGTAATATTCACAACGATCAATGGCCAGTTGCCACTGTTCCCGGTAGTTCTCCACTACCTTTTGGTGCTTCAGATAGTTTAGACAACTGTTTTGCGTGGCTTTGAATAGAAAGGCGGCCAGCCTACTGGAAACAATCATATGATGTTGTTCCCAGTAAGCGACAAATACATCATGTACTATATCTTCAGCAACCTCTTCATCAACAAATTTACATGCATGAACCATCAATTTAGGATACAGTTCATCATAAACTTGTCTAAAATGACTGATAGAATCCCCCCCCTTTTCTTGCATTCCATTTGAATATTGAGAGTCCATAATAACGGTTTGTATCTGTGGCTATTTGATGGCAGACAATACGATTTTTTCCATAACCTCATATCCTTTATCTGTAGGGTGGACACCATCATACGTATATTCATCAATCATGCCTCCGTTCTCTTTGCTCATTTCACTGAAGTAATCAATGTAGTGTACATGTTTTGCTTTGGCAAGTTGCCGGATCCGCACATTCAGCTCATAAATCTGTTTCACTGCATCCGTAATGTCTTTTCTCCAAGGATACACATCAACCGGAAGAACCGAAGAAAGATACACTTTGATTTTATGTGATTTGGCTAACTCTACCATTGATTTGATGTTACTCACCGTATATTCGATGCTGTACTTACCAGTATTTTCGGCTATGTCGTTCGTACCGATGTTGATGACAACAGCTTTTGGTTTAAGGTCAATCACATCTTTTTGGAAGCGGAGCAGGAGTTGCGGACTGGTTTGACCGCTGATGCCACGACCTAAAAATTGATGACCTGTAAAAAAAACGGGGCGTTTGCTAGCCCATCCGTCGGTAATGGAATTTCCGATAAAAATCACTTTCGGATAAGTTTTGTTTTGAATGATGCGTTCATTATCCTTTTGATATCTTTCAAAATCAGGATACTCGCTCAGTGTTTGGGCCGTTGCCACTGTTGCGAAAAAGTACAGAAGAGCAAAGAATAAGTGTTTCATATTTAGTATTATTTAGTAATGATTGTTAGCAATATCTTATATTAAGACAACTACACTATCAAAAGTACGTATTCTAATAGTTAAAAGAAAAAGATTTTTATCTACTATGATATTACGTTTTATGCCTTTTGCTTTTTATTCCCGTCAACACCGTTCAAGGAAGCATTGTTCCCCTTTGACATTTTGATTGTCCACGATACTATTTACAATTGGTCCCATGCTATGTTTCACACGTATATCTTCACGTAATTTCTCTAACAATAAGCCCAACTCCGACAAAGAACCTCATTTACGATAGTGGTGATAAAACAACTGTCACTTTGGGAATTCGAAAAGAGGCATATGCCATTGACAACTAGTCTTAACTAAAAAATACAGCATTACAAATCATATTTTACTCTTCCTGCAAATTTAACACTTTTGTTATATACGCCATTCGGTCTCCGTTAGATCAGCCTGGTACATTTTTCGTTTGGCACCGCAAAGAAACTATTCGGCCGCGGAAACGTCAGTAAAAAAAATCAGCTGTTTTTAAAACATATATAGTCCTCATCATTATTTCTACAGCCCGAACATCTTTTTCAATCTCTAGACCGTACTAACACTCACTCCCTCGGTTCTGGCTATCATCTTCATCTGATAACTTTACCGGAAAGTCTTGACATACCGAAACGATTGCCGGACAAATCCATCGGACCATCATCCGCATATTCTCCCACTTCAACTTACACACATAAAAAACTGCCGTCTGACAAAACCCCGAAATCCTTACATGTGTGATTTTAAAAAAATGTTCAATTTCAAAAATGAAAGAAACATGAAAACAGAAACAAAAAGAATTTTGGAAAAGGCCCAGGCAGGTGATGCAGAGGCTCAGTATCTAACCGGTCTGTATTATGAGGATAAGGGAAATGCCGACGAGGCTTTCCTATGGTATGACCGTTCGGCTACACAGGGATTCGTATATGGAATCAACGCCGTTGCCATATATTACCTGAAAGGGATGGCTGTAAAGCATGATACCGGCAAGGCAATCGCTCTTCTAGAGAGTATTGCAGATAAATTCCCCACAGCCAAAGCCAATCTGGGCCATATATACCTGGAAGGGCAGGGATGTCCGCAGGATATAGGGAAAGGTATCGGGTTACTCGGACAGGCTGCGGATTCAGGTGACGGACTGTCGGCTTTCACAATGGGGCATATACGCCTCAAAGGGCTGTTTGGGACTCCCGTAATGTACAAGGAAGCGACAGGATGGTTCGAGAAGGCCTATGAACTGGGGATATATGACAGTGTGGACTTCCTCTGTGACCTGTATGAAGGTCTGTATTCACGGGGCATGAGGGACATCAGGAAATACAGGTTATGGTCGGATGTCAGAAAAAGCCTTGAAAAAGGAGGTTCCCGTACCGGTCTGGCAATGCCATCATCCGCAAATGGAGGCAATGTACCGGTATTCGGGGAGGCAAACGGCAGACAGTACATCATCATCGGCGGGGAGAAGGCTTATGTCGATCTCCTCGTTGCTGAGACATTCCTGGTCAATCCTGATCCGAAGGCCTATACGGAAGTGGAGCATATTGACGGCGACATGTCCAACAATGCGGCTTATAATCTCAGATGGATAAAAAAGCAATAAAGTCTATGGTAAAGAATATGAAAACGACATTGACAGAAAAGATTAATTGGACAAAGTACAACCTGGCTTATCCTGAGTTAGGAGATGTTATACAGATGATTCGCACGGGAGACATGCAATTGCATGACAATGAGTTTGGAGACTATACATTGAAGCAGGCAATAGAGCATATCAGAAGTGTAGCTCCAGGTGACATGCGGAAATGGAAAGCCAGACTCCTGCCCGCTGTTGCCTATAACGGTACATTCAGGGAACTTAACGGTGCGGGGCTGATTGAATACTCGCGTGTGACGGCATTGGATTTTGACCATATAGCAACACCGGATGAAATGATCCGGTTACGGAACAAGCTGATGATAACCGAATGTGTCCTGAGTGTTTTTGTTACACCCAGTGGAAATGGACTGAAGGCTCTGGTTTTGCATGACAATACAGATCCGGCCAGACATGAAGATTTGTATGGACAGCTACTGGATAAATTCTATGTGGCAAACAGAAATGATGCAAGCTGTAAAGACCTGGCACGCAGAAATTATCTGAGTTACGATCCTGACATCTGGACCAATCCAAATCCTGAACCGTACCCTTATGTCCCCACCATAAAGCCACAGGTACAGATGCCACAATCATCCGGGACAAGAACAGTGTCGGACAAAAGCATCATCAGCATCATGAACTCCCACTGGAAAAGGAACAATCCTGAATATTGGAAAAAAGGCAACAGGGGAAACTGCATCTTCAGGTTAGCCTGCTGGATGTGCAAATGGGGTGTTGACAAGGAATTGGCTACTGAGTATTTCATTGATGGCTGGGAAGATGACACAATGGATGAAAAGGAAATCAGAAGCCATGTGGGCAACGCCTATAAGACCGAAGAGAAGAACTTCGGAACATTGATATTTACAATACACTGATTTAATCACCCCTTTAAAAAAACAATTATGGCACTGACAAAAAGCCGGGGTAACATGTATCCTTTTGTTACCCACACGTGGAATGCAATAAAAGGAATATGTTTTCATGACTGCCCCTATTGTTACATGAAAAAATTCGATGGTCTGCTTCCTATACGGTTTGACCCCAAGGAACTGGAAGTAAACCTGGGTAACGGCAATTTTATTTTCGTTGGTAGCGGAACGGACGCATGGGCTTTCGACGTACCTTCGGACTGGATTGCCCAGGTTCTGGATTATTGTGACAAGTTTGATAATAACTATCTTTTCCAATCCAAGGACCCCATACGTTTCTTGGAGTTCATAGGGCATCCGGTAATGAAGAAATCGGTTTTGTGCACGACCATTGAAACCAATGTCTTTTATCCGGACATCGTAAGGAATGCTCCAGGTACCCGGAAACGTGCCAAAGCCATGCAAAAACTGGCGAGCCTTGGAATGAGAACCTATGTGACCTGTGAACCTCTGATAAAATTCGACTTGCCCGAAATGGTTGAACTTGTCAGCATGTGTTCTCCTGTACAAGTCAATATCGGCAGGAACTCACGACAGGACATTACCCTTCCCGAACCGACAAGGAATGAAGTGCAGGCATTGATAACCGAACTTCAGAAATTTACCAAAGTGGTAGTCAAATCCAATGCCAAGTGCTGGACTTGAGAATGTACTGACTGATTGGAAAGATAAAGGAGATGCTGCATAAGCTCTCCTTTAAAATTTCGTCAAAGCCAATAAAGAATCCATATGTCAAGGATACAGGTGAAAAATATTGCAAAATAACACCTTGTGAGTTAACCGGAGGCAAGTTTATTATACATATACTGCATATTTTATTATAATACCCACTCAGGCGGTATATACAATTGATAATCAGCCGTTATCAGTTTATCTCTCGCGAAGTCTGGGGGGCGTGTGGTCGCAAGTTCGAATCTTGTCATCCCGACTGTTGAGCATTAAGGAGTTAAGTCTAAGACTTAACTCCTTAATTTTTATAGTATTTCTTAATGACAGACTTGCTGCCATAAATATGCTGAATATGTACAAAAAGAAGACGGTGCCTATTCGCTTCAGCGGGAATAGCTCATCAAATTACTGGAATTCTCGTAAGAAATCTCTATTTTTGCACTTTAAACAAGAAAAATTATGGGAGCAGCTAAATGGATAGGCGGCATCATCGGCTTCATGGCCGGAGGACCGCTGGGAGCCTTGGCAGGTTTTGTATTCGGTTCATTGTTCGACACCGATTCAAATGACGCAGGCAGTTATTATGGAGAAGCACCAACGCACGGCACTACCTATACCGGGCAACGGAACAGTTTCCTCTTCTCCATGCTCGTGATGGCTTCGTACATTATCCGTGCAGACGGGCGCATCATGCATAGTGAAATGGAATTCGTCCGCCGCTTTCTGAGAAGCACATTCGGTGAGGCTGCCGTGGGCGAGGGAGAACGGATACTGCTCAACCTCTTCGAACAGCGCAAGCAGATGGACAGACAAAACCCACTGGCATTTAAAAACACCATCCGTGACTGTGGAACGCAGATTGCCGCCAACCTGACATACGAGGAACGCTTGCAACTGCTGGTATTCTTGGTAGAAATTGCCAAAAGCGACGGACACGTCTGCAACGAGGAGATAGAAGCCTTGAAAGAAGTGGCCATGTACATGGGACTATCCGTCAAGGAAGTGGAATCCATGCTTAACCTAGGCGGTAGCTCACTGAACGAGGCCTACAAAGTACTTGAAATTGAACCCACTGCCACCAATGACGAAGTGCGTGCCGCTTACCGCCGCCTAGCCTTGAAACACCATCCCGACCGGGTGGCAACGCTGGGCGAAGACATCAAGAAAGCCGCAGAAGAGAAGTTCCAAAGCATCAACAATGCCAAAGAACAGATATACAAGGCACGAGGTATGAAATGACGTACCTCGCTCCTTGCCTTGTGGACAGCATCATGACGTTTATAAACATTCTATATTAACATCAACCCACACACTTATGAAGAAAACCCTTGCAATCCTTGCACTAGGCCTTACTGCCATTGCCGGACATGCCGCCACGCCGCTCTGGATGCGCGATGTGCAAATCTCTCCCGACGGTACGGAAATCGCATTCTGCTACAAAGGAGACATCTACAAGGTGCCGGCCAAAGGTGGAACCGCCACACAGCTTACTACCCAAGAGAGCTACGAATGTACCCCCATATGGTCGCCGGACGGCAAACAAATAGCCTTTGCCAGCGACAGATACGGCAACTTCGACGTATTCGTGATGCCGGCAGACGGCGGAACCGCCCAACGGCTCACTACCCACTCCACCGGTGAGATACCCTCCACATTCACTCCGGACGGAAAGTATATCTTGTTTTCCGCATCCATCCAGGACCCGGCAAGCAGCGCTCTTTTCCCCACTTCGGCCATGACCGAGCTTTACAAAGTACCTGCAACGGGAGGGCGTACGGAGCAAGTGCTGGGCACCCCTGCCGAAGCGGTCTGCTTCGACAAGGCGGGCCATCAGTTCCTCTACCAAGACCGCAAGGGATTTGAAGATGAATGGAGAAAGCACCACACCTCCTCCATCACCCGCGACATCTGGCTGTATGATGCAAAGACGGGTATCCATACCAACCTCACCGACCGCGCGGGCGAAGACCGCAACCCGGTGTTGTCACCCGATGGAAGAACGGTTTACTTTTTGAGTGAGAGAAACGGCGGCTCATTCAACGTGTATGCCTTCCCGCTGGCACAGCCCCGAGAGGTGAAGCCCATCACCAGCTTCAAGACACATCCCGTGCGCTTCCTCTCCATGAGTGACGGCGGGACGTTGTGCTACAGTTACGACGGCGAAATCTATACCCAGCAGCCGGATGCCACCCCGAAGAAAGTCGCCATAGAACTGGTGCGCGATGACCGGCCGCAATTCGCCAACCTGCAGTCTTCCGACGGAGCCACCTCTGCCGTTGTGTCCCCGGACGGAAAACAGATTGCCTTCACGCTGCGCGGAGAAGTCTTTGTCACTTCGGCAGACTATGCCACTACCAAGCAGGTGACGCACACACCGGCACGCGAAGCGGGCCTCTCCTTTGCGACGGACAACCGCACCCTGGCCTACGCCAGCGAGCGAGGCGGCAACTGGCAGCTCTACCTTGCCAAGATAGCCCGCAAGGAAGACCCTAACTTCCCGAACGCCACGCTGATTGAAGAAGAAGTGCTGCTGCCCTCCACCACCGTGGAACGTGCCTATCCGCAATTCTCGCCCGACGGCAAGGAACTCGCCTTTATCGAAGACCGCATCCGGCTGATGGTGCTCAATCTGGAGACGAAGAAGGTGCGCCAGATTACGGACGGCTCCACCTGGTACAGCACCGGCGGAGGATTTGACTACGCATGGTCGCCGGACGGTAAATGGTTTACACTTGAGTTCACGGGTAACAAGCACGACCCCTACTCCGACATCGGCCTGGTCAGCGCAGAGGGAGGCAAAGACATCATCAACCTCACCAATAGCGGCTACATGAGCGGCTATCCCCACTTTGCGCTGGACGGCAACGCCATCCTTTTCACCACCGAACGCTACGGCATGCGTGCCCATGCCTCATGGGGCTCGCTGAACGACGCCATGCTCGTCTTCCTCAACCAAGACGCCTACGACAAATACTGCCTGAGCAAAGAAGACTACGAGTTGCGCAAGGAGCTGGAGAAGGAGCAGAAGAAGTCTGCCGGGAAGGACACCCCCCAAGGCAAAAACAAGGATAAAAAGAAGAAATACGACAAGAAAGACAGCAATGCTGACGAAAAAGATGACCAGCCGAAAGACATCGTCGTAGAGCTGAAAGGCATCGAAGACCGTGTGGTGCGCCTCACCCCGAACTCTTCCGACATGGGCAGCACCATCATCTCCAAGGATGGCGAGACACTCTACTACCTGGCAGCCTTCGAAGGTGGCTACGACCTCTGGAAGATGAACCTCCGCAAGAAGGAAACCAAACTGCTGCACAAGATGGATGCCGGATGGGCAGACATGCAGCTGGACAAGGACGGCAAAAACCTCTTCCTGCTGGGCAGCCGCAAGATGCAGAAAATGGACACTTCATCCGACGCGCTGACCCCCATCACCTTCCAGGTAGATGCCAAGATGGACCTGGCTGCGGAGCGCGAATACATGTTCGACCACGTGTACCGCCAACAGCAGAAGCGATTCTACAATACCAATATGCACGGAGTGGACTGGGACAAGATGACCGCCGCCTATCGCCGCTTCCTGCCCCATATCGACAACAATTATGACTTTGCCGAACTGCTGAGCGAATGGCTGGGCGAGCTGAACGTATCTCACACCGGCGGCCGTTTCTATCCCAAAGGGCAATCCGAACCTACTGCCAGCCTGGGACTGTTCTTCGACTGGAACTACACGGGCAAGGGCATGCTCATTGCCGAAGTAGTGGAGAAAGGCCCCTTCGACACAGCCAACACCCGGGTGAAAGCCGGCACAGTCATCGAAAAGATAGACGGCGTGGAAATCACCCCCGATGCGGACTATTACACGCTGCTCAACAACAAGGCACGGAAGAAAACACTTGTTTCTCTCTTCGACCCGCAGACCAAGGAGCACTGGGAAGAGGTCATTATCCCCATTACGAACGGTGCGTTCAGCGATTTACTCTACAGCCGCTGGGTGAAACAGCGTGCGGCAGACGTTGACCGATGGTCGGGTGGCCGATTGGGTTACGTGCACATCGAGTCTATGGGAGACGACAGTTTCCGTTCCGTCTACTCGGACATCCTGGGAAAATACAACAACCGCGAAGGCATCGTCATCGACACCCGTTTCAATGGCGGTGGACGCTTGCACGAGGATATAGAAATACTTTTCAGTGGACAAAAATACTTCACCCAAGTGGTGCGCGGTCGCGAGACGTGCGACATGCCCAGCCGCCGCTGGAACAAACCCTCCATCATGGTGATGTGCGAGGCCAACTACTCCAATGCGCACGGCACGCCGTGGGTTTACAGCCACCGCGGACTGGGCAAGCTGGTAGGCATGCCCGTGCCGGGAACCATGACCAGCGTGTCGTGGGAACGCCTGCAAGACCCGTCATTGGTATTCGGCATCCCCGTCGTGGGCTACCGCCTGTCGGACGGCAGCTATCTGGAGAACTCGCAGCTGGAGCCGGACATCAAAGTAGCCAATTCACCCGAGACCATCGTGAAGGGAGAAGACACACAGCTGAAAGCTGCCGTAGAGGAACTGCTGAAAGAACTCGAAAAATAAGTACCGCCCTGCCCCACGCAGGAATACCGGTCATATAGGCCGATATATATATTAAGATGATGTGTCAAAACGGTTGATGGCACATCATCTTTTTTTATATGCCACAAGGAAGCAAGACTTTTTCTATCTCACTTTTTTGCACTATCTTTGTGACATAAATTCCTAACTCTTTAACTGATTATGTTTGCTGACTTGTTAAACTCCTCCTATTTCGCGCTCTTTCTCATTGTGGCTTTAGGCTTCATGTTGGGAAGAATCAAGATTAAAGGGCTTTCGCTCGACGTCTCCGCCGTCATCTTCATTGCCCTGCTGTTCGGACACTTCGGTGTCATCATCCCCAAAGAATTAGGAAACTTCGGACTGGTGCTCTTCATCTTCACCATCGGCATCCAGGCCGGTCCCGGATTTTTCGACTCCTTCCGGAGCAAGGGCAAGACGCTTATCATCATCACCCTGCTCATCATCTGCTCCGCCGCCCTGACGGCAGTAGGACTGAAATATGCCTTCGACATCGATACTCCCAGTGTCGTGGGACTGATAGCCGGTGCCCTGACCAGTACGCCGGGACTCGCCGTTGCCATTGACAGCACCCATTCCCCACTGGCATCCATCGCTTACGGTATTGCCTATCCTTTCGGCGTTATCGGCGTGATTCTCTTCGTTAAGCTGCTGCCCCGTATCATGCGCATCGACCTCGACAAGGAGGCGCGCCGGTTGGAGAAGGAACGCCGCAGCCAGTTCCCGGAACTGACAACCTGTCTGTTCCGCGTAACCAACCCCGCCGTCTTCGACCGGAGCCTGATGCAAATCAATGCGCGCGCCATGACCGGAGCCGTCATCTCACGCCACAAGCACAACGAGCAGATAGCCATCCCCACCGCCCAGACCATCCTGCACGAGGGAGACTACATACAAGCCGTGGGTAGCGAAGAGGCCTTAAACCAGCTCGCCGTCCTCGTGGGCGAACGCGAAGAAGGCGAACTGCCACTCGTAGACATGCAGGAGATTGAATCCCTGCTGCTCACCAAGAAGGATATGATAAACAAGCAGCTGGGCGACCTCAACCTGATGAAGAACTTCGGCTGCACCGTCACCCGCATCCGCCGAAGCGGCATCGACCTCTCCCCCTCGCCCGACCTCGCCCTGAAATTCGGCGACAAGCTGATGGTGGTGGGCGAGAAGGACGGCATCAAGGGAGTGGCACGCCTGCTGGGCAACGACACCAAGCAACTGTCCGACACCGACTTCTTCCCCATCGCCCTGGGCATCGTGCTGGGCGTGCTCTTCGGCAAGCTCAACATCTCCTTCTCGGACAGTCTGTCGTTCTCTCCGGGACTGACGGGAGGCATCCTGATGGTCGCCTTGTTCCTGAGCGCCATCGGAAAGACCGGCCCCATTCTGTGGTCCATGTCCGGCCCTGCCAACCAACTGCTGCGCCAGCTGGGACTGCTGCTCTTCCTTGCCGAAGTAGGGACATCGGCAGGACGGAATCTGATGGCCACGTTCCAGGAAAGCGGCTGGCTCTTGTTCGGCGTAGGCGCCGCCATCACGCTGGTGCCCATGCTGGTGGCAGTATGCGTAGGCCTGTTCGTGTTCAAGATAAACATTCTCGACCTGCTGGGCACCATCACCGGCGGCATGACCAGTACGCCCGGCCTTGCCGCCGCCGACTCCATGACGGACAGCAACATACCGAGCGTGGCCTATGCCACGGTATATCCCATTGCCATGGTGTTCCTCATTCTGATAATCCAGGTGATAGCCTCCGCAGTCTATTGACGCATGAAGACGTACAGCCGGACAGAAACCATCGCCCGCATGAACGCACTGGCCGGAGCCAATGTGCCCTTCCTCTTCATCGTAGACTACGCGCAAGAGCAGTCGCACATTGAGCCCCTCGACCGGATAGACCCCGCCACCTGCCTTTTCCAATTCCCGAAGGCAGGCAACACGGAGACGGCTGCAACAGCCCTTGCCAGAAGCACAGCCGCCCGATGCGCCGGCCCTATCCAGTGGGACATCACTCCCCCTTCCCCCGCCGCATACAGACATTCGTTCGACCTCGTGAAGCAAAACCTGCTGGCAGGCAACAGCTACCTGACGAACCTCACTTGCCGGGTACCCGTCACCACCAATCTGACACTGGAAGAAATATTCCTCCACTCCGAAGCCTTGTACAAGCTGTGGCTGAAAGACCGGTTCGTCTGCTTCTCCCCCGAAATCTTTGTCCGCATAGAGAAGGGCAAGATAAAGTCCTTCCCCATGAAAGGCACCATCGACGCTACCCTGCCCGATGCGGAACAGCTCTTGATGCAGGACACCAAAGAGGCAGCCGAGCACGCCACCATCGTCGACCTGATACGCAATGACCTCAGCATGGTTTCGGAACACGTCGAAGTGACCTCCTACCGCTATATAGACCGCCTGCAAACCAATAAGGGCCCCATCCTCCAGACCAGCTCCGAGATATGCGGCACCCTGCCCGAAGACTACACCGCACACCTGGGCGACATCATCTTCCGCCTGCTTCCTGCCGGCTCCATCACCGGCGCCCCCAAGCCCAAAACCGTAGAAATCATCGCCCAGGCCGAAGACTACCGCCGGGGCTTCTACACCGGCATCATGGGGCATTATGCCGACGGACAGCTGGACAGCGCTGTCATGATACGCTTCATCGAGCAGGAAAACGGCCAGCTCCACTTCAAGGCAGGAGGCGGCATCACCGCCAAAAGCCGGTGGGAAAGCGAATACAACGAAGTAATACAGAAAATATATGTGCCTATTTATTGAAACCATACGCATCGACCACGGAAGGGTCTGCAACCTTTCCCGCCACAACCGGAGGCTGAACGATACCCGCGCCCACTTCTGGCCGGAAAGCACACCGCTGCAACTGTCCGATTATCTGTCGTCTCCCGGCTGTGGAGCAGGCATCACCGGGGCGGGCATCGTCAAGGCACGCGTAGTGTATGGTGAAAAAGGTATTGAAGACCTCAGCTACTCCCCCTACGCCGTGCGGCACGTGCATTCGCTGGCACTGATGCAGGCCGATACCATCGACTACACCTACAAAAGCGCCGGACGCGAACCGCTGAACTGCCTCTTTGCCCTGCGCGGCGCATGCGACGACATTCTGATTGTGAAACAAGGCCTGCTGACAGACACCTCCATCGCCAACATCGCCCTTTCCGACGGTACCCACTGGTACACGCCGGCACATCCCCTGCTGAAAGGGACCAAACGGGCAGCCTTGCTGGAAGAAGGAATCTTGCAGGAAAAAGATATCAGACCGGAAGACTTGCCTTCATTCTCTACTGTCAGGCTGTTCAATGCCATGATTGACTGGGGAGAACTGGAACTCCCCGTACGGAACATCATCCCGTAGAGCCTCTACTCGTGCATATCGTTGAGATGTATCTCCAAAGACTTCACCGATATATATATTTCGTACACCGATATGGCCAGCGAAATAATCAGCAATATCAGCGCCAAACCGAAGATATAGGCCGAAAGCAGATGGAGACGGATATAGACAAAGAACATGCTGACCACGCACAGCAGCAGGCTGCCGATGCCCGCCACCTGCATGGCACGCGTCAGGTAGAGCCGCTTCCTCAGGTTGGCAATCTGCGCCGCCTTCACCGAAGACGGGTTCTCCATGTACTGTTCCTTCAAGGTGCGCACCAGTTGGGCATAGGACAAGAAACGGTTGGTATAGGCCAGCATAATCAGCGATATGGCCGAAAACAGCAAGGCGGGGGTGGTTAAATCTATTTCCATAAGAATGATGCTTAATTATATCTATCCGTCCCGATAGCAGGACTTACCTCCGCAAAGATAAACGAAAGATTGAAACCACAGAAACAAGTTTCCTTTTTTCCATTTCCCAAAGATTTATCCTACTTTTGCAGTGACAATAAAAAAACTCCTTACCACCGTAACTTAACAAATACGACCATGCGATATACCGTTTCCGCTCCTGCCTCACTGCACGCAGCCATACAGCTCCCGGCATCCAAAAGTATCAGTAACCGGGCACTCATCCTCCACTCCCTTGCCCACGGCAATATCCTGCCCCGCAATCTGAGCGATTGTGACGACACCATAGTGATGACTCGCGCCCTCGACGGAAATCCCGGACATATAGATATCCTTGCCGCCGGCACCGCCATGCGTTTCCTCACCGCCTACCTCAGCGTAACTCCTGGCACCCGAATCATCACCGGTACGCAACGCATGCAGCAACGCCCCATCCGCATACTGGTAGACGCCCTGCGAGAGCTCGGCGCCCGCATAGAATACGTCGGAAATGAAGGGTTCCCTCCCTTGCGCATCACCGGAACAGAACTGACCGGCAGCGAAATATCCCTCGCCGGCAATGTCAGCTCACAATACATATCCGCCCTGCTGATGATTGGTACCGTCCTTCCCAAAGGCCTGCGCCTGCACTTGACGGGTGACATCATCTCCCGCCCCTACATCAACCTGACCCTGCAACTGATGCGCGACTTCGGCGCCCAAGCCGACTGGGTCTCCGAAGATTGCATCACCGTCAGCCCCGGCGGATACACGGATACCCCTTTCACCGTAGAAAGCGATTGGAGCGCCGCCTCTTACTGGTATCAGATGATGGCAATAGAAGGAATTAAAAATGAAAAAATAAAAGGGGGAGACAGAAGTAGCGCAAAAGAAAGTGAAGACAGCACGAAGGAAGAAGCGCACACGGCAGAAATCGAACTGCTCGGTCTCTTCGCCCACAGCTATCAAGGCGACAGCCGCGGCGCGGAAGTCTTTACCCGCCTCGGCGTCCATACCGAATATACAGACCGGGGAGTAAAACTGACCCGGAAGGGTACTCCCGCCACCCGTCTCGACGAAGACATGGTGGACATCCCGGACCTGGCGCAGACCTTTGTCGTCACCTGCTGCCTGATGGACATCCCTTTCCGCTTCACCGGACTGCAAAGCCTTAAAATAAAGGAGACCGACCGTATCACCGCCCTCATTACGGAACTGCGTAAACTGGGTTACGTCGTGCGCTCCGAGCAAGACAGCATCTTGTTGTGGGATGGCGAACGCTGCCCGGCAGACGCTGACCCCGTCATCGCCACCTACGAAGACCACCGTATGGCCATGGCATTTGCCCCCGCCTGCCTTGTACTGCCCCAAATACAGATAGATGAACCACAGGTCGTTACCAAATCTTACCCTGCTTACTGGGAAGACTTGCAAAAGGCGGGATTTAAAGTCTGCCAAAATGCAATGCAATCTTAGAATAAAGCTTTTATTCTTAGAAATACAGCCTTTATTCTTAAGAATATAACCTTTATTCTTAGAAATAAAGGATACATTCTAAGATTAGGATGTATCCAAAGTAGTTTTACACTACGTTCCAAGCAAGTAATGCCTGCGTCGGGTGGAAGTAATCTACCTACCTGCAATCTGAAGCATTATTTTGTCGTGTACAAAACAATATGTATCTTTGTCCGTTCTATTAATGGAACATGTTTTTCAAGAAAAGGAAGCCCATGTGGATATTGATTATTAGCCTGATTGCCCTTGCCCTCGTGGCAGCCACAGCCGGAATTATACGCAACCGGAAACTGCAGAAGAAGATAGACCGCGGCGAACTGGACGCCATGCCCGAAGTGCAGGAAGTGGATGCCGAGTGCTGCGGACAGCATGAAATCTGCGAACGTGACAGCCTGCTGGCAGCCGTCAGCAAGCAAATAGAATATTACGATGACGAAGAACTGGACAAATACATCGGCACCGCTCCCGATGCCTATACTCCCGAGCAGGAAGACGAGTTCCGCGACGTGTTCTACACCATGCAAGACACGGACGTAGCCGGATGGGTGCGCAGCCTGCAACTGCGTGGCATAGCCTTGCCGGACAACATCAAGGATGAAGTGTTCCTCATCATCGGCGAACGCCGTCTCACCCCCCATTCCTAACACTCCACATCCAACTTTTAATTTTTAATTCTTAATTTTTAATTGAATAAATGGAGCTACTGCAATACACTTTTTTCCAACATGCCCTCATCGGCAGTCTGCTGGCAAGCATTGCTTGCGGGCTGATAGGCACATACATCGTCACCCGGAGACTAGTGTTCATCAGCGGCGGATTGACGCATGCATCTTTTGGCGGTATCGGCCTGGGATTGTATACCGGCATTTCCCCCATTCTGTCGGCAGCCTTGTTTGCAGTCTTGTCCGCTTTCGGTGTAGAGTGGCTCAGCAAACGGAAGGACATGCGGGAAGACTCCGCCATTGCCGTATTCTGGACATTGGGCATGGCACTGGGCATCATGTTCACTTTCCTCTCGCCGGGATTCGCACCCGACTTGTCCGCCTATCTCTTCGGCAACATTCTCACGATTACCTGGAGCGACATCGCTCTATTGGGAGGGCTTGCCCTGCTGCTGATACTGTTTTTCGCGCTGTATCTCCATCCCATCATCTACGTAGCCTTCGACCGGGAGTTTGCCCGCTCGCAAGGTATTCCGGTGCAGGTATTCGAATATGTACTGATGATGTTCATTGCGCTGACCATCGTGGCATGCCTGCGCATGGTGGGCATCGTGCTGGTCATTTCGCTGCTCACCGTTCCGCAGATGACCGCCAACTTGTTCTCGCACCGGTTCCACCGCATCATCTGGCTTTCCATCGGCATCGGTTACCTCAGTTGCCTGGGCGGGCTGATGATTTCTTTCTACTTGAATGTCCCCTCGGGTGCATCCATCATATTCTTTTCCATCATTATCTATGCCATTTGCAAGACAGGAAAAAGTTTTTGGCTATATTTGCAACGCTAAATCAAAAGACACAATGGAAATCAAAATTCAGTCATTAGACCAGATTCACGAAGCCGCCCGCCAGTTCATCGCTGAAATGGGTGATAATACCGTCTTCGCTCTTTACGGAAAAATGGGGGCGGGCAAGACAACTTTCATCAAAGCCGTTTGCGAGGAGTTGGGCGTTTCCGACGTCATCACCTCCCCTACCTTCGCCATTGTCAACGAATACCGTTCCGACACTGCCGGCGAACTGATTTACCATTTCGACTTCTACCGCATCAAGAAACTGGAAGAAGTGTATGACATGGGTTACGAAGATTACTTCTACAGCGGCGCCCTCTGCTTCATAGAATGGCCGGAGCTGGTAGAGGAACTCTTGCCGGGCAACACCATCAAGGTCACCATCGAAGAAGTGGAGAACGGAGAGCGGGAAGTCACGTTAGAGAGCTTTGAATAATAAGGCATGCTTTTCCCCCGCTTTAATTTTTAATTCTTAATTCTTATTTCTGATGAGCCAATACATCGTTCAAGGGATTTTCGCCGTCGCAGGCATCATCGCCTTGCTGGCAGCCATATTGGACTGGAACTGGTTCTTTACTGCCCGAAACACCCAGTTTATCGTACAAAATGTAGGGCGGCGACAAGCCCGCCTGTTCTACGGTGTATTGGGTGTCATTCTCATCGGCACGTCCATCTTCTTTTTTCTGAATACGCCACCGGTCACATAAAAACAAAAAATCGCGGATGAAGCCATGCCCATCCGCGATTTTCCTATACTTTTGATACAGACTATTCTTCGTCCAAAGATTCCGTATATTCCATCTCACCTTGTACGATGAAAAGGATTTCTTCCGGATCATAGTCACCCATCTCATCCTTATGGGCTTCCTTGACAATATAGTCCACGATTTTCCCCAAATCAATCTCGATGTACCCATCCGCATCCGGCTGTGCATCAAGGATGCCGCTCTCGGAATAGTACTCGTCAATCAAATCGAGAAAATAATAGAACTCGTCGTCAGAGAACTTCTCTTTCAACTCCTGCGGCAAATAATTCTTGATGTACTCGATGGTCTTTTCATCATCGACATCATTCTGCAAAAAATCGTCTTCCATTCCCATACTTACTATTGCTTAAAGGGTTAATGTTATTGACTATTTGACGATTTACTATTTACTATTTAGCTGCGCCATGATGCCGAAAGGGTAAATCGTAAATCGTCAAATAGTACCTTATAATATCGCTTCTATCTTGGCCACGTAAGCAGATTTCGGAGCAGAACCTACCTGCTTGTCCACCAGCTCTCCATTCTTGAAGAACAAGACTGTAGGGATGTTGCGTATACCATATTCGGCAGCCACATCACCGTTCTCATCCACGTCACATTTGCCAATAATCACCTTTCCTTCATATTCAGTAGCCAATTCATCGATGATTGGTCCCACCATCTTACAAGGGCCGCACCAAGGTGCCCAGAAATCCATAACGACCGGCTTTCCCTCTGCCAGGATTTCTTGAAAATTGCTGTCTGTAATTTCTAAAGCCATTTCTTTTAATATTAAATGTCAACTATAATTATTAATTTACTGTCAATTGCGTTTTATCAACCTTCGCTTTCGAAGCAAAGATAGTGCAAACCGAATGCAAAACAAAATGAACTTGTTCATTTTTTATGCCGAGGTGCAGCCTATCTTCGTTTTCCAACAAAGATAACTAATTAATCCTGAACTCAAGGTCCGGACGCTCTTTTAAATAAGTAATCAGTTCACGCCCCACGGAAAGCTTCACGGGACGGGAAATCAAATCGACCGTCATCTTGCTATCCTCATCTCTGACTTTGAAATAAAGCTCCGTACTGCCCGGACGTTCCTTGGTCAGTTCTGCCAGTTCAGTTATCAAAGCCTTGTTCAGCACACTCAGCGGAATGAGAATGGTTATCTTCTCAATCAGTTTCTCCTTGACGTCAGGCAACAGTTCCATGGAGGTTATCTTCAGCTCCAACTCATCCTGCCGCCATTGCTTGGGCTGGCAACGGGCTTTGATGAACAAGAAGGTACGTTCACCCAGATACCCCTGATAGGTCACCCAATCATTTCCGAAGAAAGGAAGCTCTGCCGAACCGGAATAGTCTTCAATCTTGGCTATGCCGTAAGGATTTCCATTTTTGCTGATACCGCGACGCACGGCGGTCACGATGCCACCCATTGTTATTTCGCGTCCCACAAGTGCCGTCTTATCTTCCAGCTCTGTCATGTGAGTGTTGCAAACATGCTCCAGAACTACGGAATACTCATCCAACGGGTGTGCGGACAGATAGATACCTACCAAATCGCGCTCCCGGTTCAAACGGTCGAGGTCGCTCCAACGTTCCGCTACCGGTATTTCCGGAGTGGCGATATCCACCACATTCTCACCGCCGAACAAGGAGTTTGCAGCCGCAGCCTGGTCGGCCTGGTAACGGTTACCATACCGCACCAAGGTTTCGAGGAAGACCTCGTTCTTGGAATTTACGGCAAAATACTGCTCTCGCTTCAGCTCCGGGAAGCTGTCGAACCCGCCCGCCAAAGCAAGACATTCCAGATTCTTCTTGTTGCAGGCTGTCAGATTGACACGCTGCACAAAATCAAATATACCCTTGAAAGGACCATTCTTCTCGCGTTCCTCCATGATGCTCTGCACAGCACCCTCGCCTACCCCTTTCACCGCGCCAAGACCAAAACGGATATTGCCTTCCTTGTTCACGGTGAACTTCAGGTTACTTTCATTCACATCCGGCCCCAATGTATTGATGCCCATTGCCTTGCATTCATCCATCAGTTTGGTTATATCGGTAATATTCGCCAAACTTCGGCTCATGACCGCCGCCATGTATTCGGCCGGATAGTTGGCCTTGAGGAAAGCCGTCTGATAGGCCACCCACGAATAGCAAGTGGCATGTGACTTGTTGAAGGCATAGGACGCAAACTTTTCCCAGTCGGCCCAGATTTTCTCAAGCACTTTCGGGTCGTGGCCGTTCTTTTGTCCACCCGAAATGAATTTCGGCTTCATGTGGTCCAGCTTGTCACGCAGTTTCTTACCCATCGCCTTACGCAAGGCATCGGACTCACCACGGGTGAAGTCCGCCAGCAAACGCGACAGAAGCATGACCTGCTCCTGGTAGACCGTAATGCCGTAGGTATCCTTCAGATACTTCTCCATGATGGGGATGTCATACTCGATGGGCTTGCGTCCCCACTTACGGTCGATGAAGTCGGGGATATAATCCATAGGACCCGGACGGTAGAGGGCATTCATGGCAATCAAATCCTCGAAAGTGCTCGGTTGCAACTCACGCAGATATTTCTGCATACCGGCCGATTCAAACTGGAACGTACCGATGGTGCGGCCGTCGCAATAGAGTTTATAGGTAGCAGGGTCGGAAATGGATATCTTGTCGATGTCGAGTTCCAAGCCGCGGTGCAGACGTACATTGGCAACGGCTTCCTTAATGATGGACAAGGTTTTCAGTCCGAGGAAGTCCATCTTGATAAGTCCCGTATCTTCGATGACGGAACCTTCGTATTGGGTAACGAGCATCTTCTCGCCCGTCTCCTTATCATCCGCCGTGCTGACGGGTACCCAATCCGTGATGTCGTCACGGCAAATAATAGTACCGCAGGCATGCACACCCGTACCGCGTACATTACCTTCCAGCATCTTGGCATATTTCATCGTATCGCGCACCAGGGGATCGGGCGAAGCCTCCGCAGCCTGCAATTCGGGCACGTAGGCAATGGCATTGGGCAGGTTGAGTTTCTTGTCGGGAATCTTATCCGGCACGAGCTTGCACAGACGGTCCGATTCGCTCAAAGGCAGTTTCTGCACGCGCGCCACGTCCTTGATGGCCATCTTGGTCGCCATCGTGCCATATGTAATGATGTGCGCCACCTTCTCTTGCCCGTACTTCTCCGTCACCCAGCGGAGCACTTCTCCACGCCCGTCATCATCGAAGTCCACATCGATATCAGGCAAAGAGATACGGTCGGGATTCAAGAAACGCTCGAACAGAAGGTCGTATTGAATCGGGTCTATTTTCGTGATGCCCAAGCAATAGGCCACCGCCGAGCCGGCAGCCGAACCACGTCCCGGTCCTACCGAAACGCCCAGCTGTGTGCGGGCGGCATTGATAAAGTCCTGCACAATCAAGAAGTATCCCGGGAAACCCATCGTCTTCATGATGTACAGCTCAAAGACCAGACGTTCCTTCACCTCGTCGGACAAGGGATCACCGTACAGTTTTTTAGCACCGTCGAATGCCAATTTTGCCAGATAGTCGGCTTCCAGCTTGATACGGTACAGCTTGTCGTAGCCCCCCAGACGCTTTATCTTGGCATTGGCGGCATCCTCATCCAGCACCACCTTGCCGTTTTCATCCTGGGTAAACTCATCAAATAAGTCCTTTTCGGTATATTTCTGCCGATAGCCCTCTTCCGTTCCGAAATCTTCCGGAATAGCAAACGTAGGCATAATAGGAGCGTGGTCGATGGAATAATATTCCACCTTGTCCAAAATCTCCAAGGTATTGGACAAGGCTTCGGGAACATCCTCAAACAAGGCGTTCATCTCAGCCTTTGTCTTCATCCATTCCTGCTTGGTATAAAGCATTCGGGTAGGGTCATCCAGATCTTTACCCGTGCTCAGACAAATCAGGCGGTCGTGCGCTTCTGCATTCTCTTCATCCACAAAGTGGACGTCATTGGAGCAGATAACCTTAATGTCATATTTCCGGGCAAGCTCCAGCAACTTGGCATTCGCCTTCTGCTGAAGCGGATAGGCTTCGTGGTTGGCACGGGGAACAGTGGCTTTATGGCGCTGAAGCTCCAGATAGTAATCATCGCCAAACAGATTCTTATACCAGCGTACAGCTTCTTCTGCCTCTTCCAGCTGGTCATTGATAATCTTCTTAGGAACCTCGCCACCGATACAAGCCGAGCAGACAATCAGCCCCTCATGGTACTTTTCCAGTTCACTGCGGTCTGTACGCGGACGCATATAGTATCCCCTTGTCCAGGCATGCGATACAAGTTTTATCAGATTGTGATACCCCTTCTCATTCTTTGCCAGCACAATCAGGTGATAGCCACTCTGGTCCGGCTTCCCCTCCTTCTTATCCATGGTTCGGCGGGCCACATACATTTCACAGCCTACAATCGGCTTGAACAGCTTGCTTTCCGCTTCTGCCATCTTGGCACGACAATCGGCAATCTCCGCTTCCTTGTCTTCACACTCTATCTCACCGCTTTCAATACCGGCAATCCTTTTCTTGAGGTCCTTTATCTCCCCCTTTGGCCCGCTGTTCTTCTTGTTGACATAGTTGGTGAACTCCTTGATACCGAACATATTTCCATGGTCGGTCACGGCAATGCCTTTCATACCATCCTTCATGGCCTTGTCAACCAGCCTGCTGACACTTGCCTGACCATCCAGAAGAGAGTATTGGGTATGGACATGTAAATGAACAAAATCTTGCATATATATCCTTTCTATTGAGAGCCTAAAATTACAACCTCTATCACAGCTAACAAAAATATTTCCCAAAAAGTTATCAACATGCACATTTCTCTCTCCAAATCCTTGTTAGATTTTCAAAATAAGCCTATTTTTGCAGATAATTTCTATCTAAATTAGCAAATACGATATACATGGGTCGATTAAAAAGATTAAAAAAGATACGCATACACCGTGAAGGAACACATACATTGGCAGGCAGCCTGGTTCTGATTCTGGCTGTCAACACTGCCCTTTACTTCGGATTGGAATGCAAAGTTCCTTTTTACGTAGTAGCGGTCATCAGCCTCATAGTATATGGCATACTCGTGAACTTCTTCCGCTGCCCCATCCGTTTGTTCGGACAAGAAACGGAGAAAGTCGTGGTAGCTCCTGCCGACGGTAAAATCGTAGTGGTGGAAGAAGTGGAGGAAAACGAATACTTCCACGACCGCCGTATCATGGTATCTATATTCATGAGTCTGGTTAATGTACACGCCAACTGGTATCCGGTAGATGGTACGGTAAAGAAGGTATGGCACAAAAACGGGAAGTTCATGAAAGCCTGGCTGCCCAAAGCCAGCACCGACAACGAGCGTTCCACCGTAGTAATAGAAACTCCGGAAGGCGTGGAGATTATGGCACGACAGATAGCCGGAGCCATGGCGCGCCGCATCGTGACCTATGCCGAACCGGGCGAGGAATGCTATATTGACGAACATATGGGTTTCATCAAATTCGGATCCCGCGTGGATGTCTTTCTACCGTTGGGCACCGAAGTATTCGTTAAACTAGGACAACTGACTACCGGCAATCAGACTGTGATAGCCAAACTTAAATAATAAAAGAACAACAATGGCAAACTGCATTACCCGCCATATTCCAAATACTCTGACCTGCCTGAACCTATTCTCCGGGTGTATTGCTTGTGTCATGGCATTCGAAGCCAGATATGAATGGGCACTCGCTTTCATTATCTTCAGTGCCGTATTCGATTTCTTCGATGGCATGATGGCACGTGCACTGGACGCACACTCCATTATCGGCAAGGATTTGGATTCTCTGGCAGATGATGTCAGTTTCGGAGTGGCCCCTTCCCTGATTGTATTTTCCTTGTTCAAGGAAATGGACTATTCGGGCGCAATGGAAAGCTTGGCCGGCGTTTTCCCCTATCTCGCATTTCTTTTGTCCGTATTCTCTGCACTGCGGCTTGCCAAGTTCAACAACGATACCCGCCAGACGAGCTCTTTCGTAGGACTTCCCGTCCCGGCAAACGCCTTGTTCTGGGCTTCATTGGTGACGGGCGCTCACGACTGGCTGGTGAGCAGCAATTTCCATCCGGTTTATCTGTTGCTGCTGGTCTGCCTTTTCTCATGGCTGCTTGTATCGGAGATTCCAATGTTCTCACTCAAATTCAAGAATCTGTCATGGAAAGACAATAAAACAAGCTTCATTTTCCTGCTTGTCTGCATTCCGTTCCTCATCTTCTTGGGAATCTGCAGCTTTTCTGCAATCATCGTCTGGTATATACTGCTTTCGCTTATTACAAGGAAAAGTAAATAAACAAATCTTTGGCACGGTTGTTGTATTGAAGTTCGCAGAAAACGAACACATAAAAAGACATTAGCCCATGTTTCATATTTTAGGATTTTTATTCATCATCATAATTGCCATTCTGCTCATTGGCCTCAGCATTATCGGTACTGTCATCCGGAACATATTCGGATTGGGCGGACGCCGTACTTCCTCCAACTCCGGTCCCTACCAAAAAGGAAATGGTAATTACCAGCCGGGAGGGTATTCCTACAATGATAATAGACAATCGTCTGAGGAGGCACAAACTGAAGAAGGTGAAATACGTCCCCGCCACAAGAAACTGTTCTCCAAAGACGAGGGAGAGTATGTGGATTTTGAAGAAATCAAGGAGTAGGGATTAGGGATAAAGGATTAGAGATTATTTGCGCTTGGCGGCAAAGAACTCTTTCATCAGGGCGGCACATTCATCTGCCAGAATTCCTTTTACTACTTGTGTTTTGGGATGCAATGCCTGCGAGGCATAGCGCTGATACCCTCTTTTCTCATCTTCGGCGCCAAACACCAGACGCCCCATCTGTGCCCAGGCAATGGCACCGGCACACATCACGCAGGGTTCCACTGTGACATAGAGAGTACATTCATTCAGATATTTGCCGCCAAGAGTTGCAGCGGCAGCGGTAATGGCTTGCATCTCGGCATGGGCGGTGACATCCGTCAAAGTCTCCGTCAGATTATGGGCACGAGCTATGATACGGTCCTTGCACACCACAACTGCACCTACGGGAACTTCTCCCCGTTCACCGGCCTTATAGGCTTCCAAAAGCGCCTGCTTCATATAATAGCTATCGTCCAACGCCACCCCCTTTAATTTTTAATTTTCACCTCCTCATGTCGTGCTCACCGAACAAAGTAGGATAATCCTCTTCCATATTCTTATGGATAAACATGAGAATAGTCTCCCGCAGCCAACGCGACTTGTTCGTTATCTTGTATTTCTCCAGATAACGGTCCACAATCCGCTGCTCTTCCTCGCTCATCAGGCATACCATGCGCTGCTCGCGTTTCGGTTCTTCGGGCGTTGCTTTCGCACACGTTTTATCTCTCTTTCTCATATTTCCTGCAAAATTACTTTTACTTCTGTAAAAACAAAACGAACCTACGTAATTTTTATATCGGAAACACTTAAATAGCACTGAAATATTTTTTTGACCGGTAAACTTAAAGTATTTCTTAAAAACATTTTAATTTAGTAATTAAAAACGTATTTTTGGAGAGTTCTAAATTTAAAAGGTATGAAACATGTAAATTATCTTAGTTTCTTTCTACTCACATTGTTCAGTATAAGTTTTATCTCATGTAGTGACGATGACGATAATAAACTTAATACCGGCATAACCAATCAGAGTTGGACAGAGGGAAAATCCCTGGAGATCAGCCAGGATAATGAGTTGTCTGTAAGCTTCAATGCTGCAGCCAAATGGGTAGCTTCCGTCACCTCAGGAGCGGATTGGTGCAAACTGAATACGACCTCGGGTACAAAAGGACAAAGCACCTTGAAATTATCTGTAAGTACAAGTTCCACCACCGACCGGACAGCCAGAATTTCCATTAATATAGACGGCTATTCTCCTGCAAGTTTTGAAGTTACACAAAAGGGGACCAGTGTTCCCCAAACCACTGAAGATATGGAGATTAACGCAAAAGTTGATGAATATCTGAGGGAAATGTATCTCTGGAACGATGAATACAAAACGTTGAATCTTGACCATAACAAAGGCTATGAAGACTTCTTCTATGATGCATTGGGAAGTATGACTACCAATACTTTGGATAAAAAGGCTACTGCTGATGGGAAATATACTCTCTTTTCATACATACAGAAAAAAAATCCCATCGGTTCAACCCGTTCCACTCAATGGGTAAAAAAAGAACAAACCTATAGTTTCGGTATTACCGGAGCAGACGTCCGCGCAATTGGAAGTGAAGATAATTACACTATCTACTTCTTTGTACAAGGTGTTTATCCCAATTCACCGGCAGCACGAGCAGGTATTAAACGAGGTTCCTCAATCATGCAAATAAACGGAGAGAAGTTAACCATGAATAATTATTGGCAACATTACCTAGATTTACTGATACCTGCTTCGGCTTTCAGTCTGAAAATTACAGAGGAGGATATGGAGGGAGGTACCCAGGAAAAAGACATATCTTCCGAAGCCATGTACTGCAATCCTGTTCTTTTCAGCAAAGTGACAACAGAAGAAGAAACTCCAGGGCACAGGATCGGCTATCTTGTTTATTCTGGATTTGAGGCTGGATATGACCAAGAATTATTCGATGTATTCAAAGAATTCAAAAGCCAGAATATCACTGACCTAATTTTGGATTTACGTTACAATGGAGGTGGCCACGTTATATCAGCCAACCTAATAGCAACTTGTATAGCCGGCGCAAAATCTGAAGGCAAGGTGTTTACAAGCCTGAGATATAATAAAGAAAGAATGGAAAAACGCAACAATAAACGTGAGGAAGAATTGTTTGCATATTCCAACTATGAGAATCTGGCTACATCTCTATCAGCAGGTGCCTTAAACCTTCAGCACGTCTATTGTATCGTAGGTAGCGGAACAGCATCAGCCAGTGAACTTGTCATCAATTCTCTAAAGGGAATAGATGTAGAAGTAACACTTATAGGTAAAAGAACTACCGGTAAGAATGTAGGTATGGAACCAGTAGAATATACCATAAGAAATAATGTCTACGAAGTAGTTCCCATTACCTTCCAGATCTATAATGCCAAAGGTGTTGGAGATTATGAAAATGGGTTCACACCTGACATCGAAATAGATGAAAACGACCCTTACGGCAGAGGAGACGGATATTACATATACAGAGACTATGGTTCGGATAAAGAGTTCCTATATGCCCGTGCCATCCAGGAAATCACCGGTTAGGCTCCGGTACCCACAACACGCAGTGCAGAAACCCTGATGAGAGGCAAAGCCTTGAAGGTCCCTGCCATCTACCGACGAGGACATGAAGGCATGATTAAATTGCCGAAATAATGGCAATACACAATATTCTTGGAAAAGCCGGTGAAGACGCCGCTGCCAAATACTTGGAACAGAACGGTTACACCATACGTGACCGTAACTGGCGGAAGAATCACCTTGAGCTGGATATTGTAGCCGACAAAGATAAGGAACTGATTATTGTGGAAGTGAAAACCCGTAGCAATACGGATTACATTGAGCCGCAGGATGCCGTGAACTGGCAGAAAATACGACGTATTGTCGTAGCGGCCGATGCCTATATCAAGCACTTCTGCTTGGATGCACCCGTCCGCTTCGACATCATAACGGCTGTAGGCGAACCGGGTGCATTCAGGATAGAGCATCTCAAAGAAGCCTTCTATCCGCCGATGTTCTGAGAGTTGAAAATTGACAAGCAAGAGTTATTTCAATCGTAAATTGTAAACCGTAAAACCGTAAATACCATCATGGACATCGAAACCGCCCGCGAATATTGCCTCAGCAAAAAAGCCGTCACGGAATGCTTTCCGTTTGACGAATACTCGCTCGTGATGAAAGTCATGAATAAAATGTTTGCACTTATCGACCTGGAAAGCGCCAACAAGATTTGTCTGAAATGCGACCCCGAATATGCACTCGAACTGCGGGAGCACTATGTTGCCATCGAAGGTGCCTATCACTTCAACAAAAAGTACTGGAACCAGGTGTTCCTTGACGGTGACGTCGACGACAAACTGTTGAAGCAACTGATAGACCACTCCGTGGAAGAAGTATTGAAGAAGTTCACCAAAAAAATGCGTACCGAATATGAAGCCCTGCCCTGACACATTCCCGTTCCCGCTGGTGGCATTGGACGAGACGGCATCGACCAACCAATACCTCAGCCAGCTTTGCAACCAGTTGCAAGAATCCGTTGCCGAACTAACAACCGTGACTGCCGAGTTCCAAACTGCCGGTAAAGGCCAGCGCGGCAACACCTGGGAAGCTGAAGAAGGCAAGAACCTGCTTTTCAGCTTTGTACTCTACCCTTCTTTTCTGGAAGCCCGCCGGCAGTTCATCCTTTCACAAATCGTTTCCCTCGCCATTAAGGAAGAGCTGAGCAGATGGTCTGATGAAATCACCATCAAATGGCCGAACGACATTTATTGGAAAGACAAGAAAATCTGCGGCATACTGATAGAGAACGACCTTTCCGGACATCATATCAGGCGCAGCATTGCCGGAATCGGTATCAACATCAACCAGGAAGTCTTCAACAGTGATGCTCCCAACCCCGTCTCACTGAAACAAATCACCGGAAAGGAGCACGACCGTTATGAAATCCTTGCCCATATCCTAAGACGTGTACAAATCTACTACAACAGCCTCCAAATGGAGGACTTCGCCGTCTACTCCGACGAGATATCCACACGGTATGCCCGCTCCCTTTTCCGTCGCCGGGGATTGCACCCTTATGAAGATGCCAACGGCAAGTTCCTTGCCCGGTTGCTGCGTGTAGAGCAAGACGGACGGTTCGTGCTGGAGGATGAAGGAGGAAGTGAACGGGAATATCTGTTCAAGGAAGTGCAATACATTCTGTAAGAAATGCACAACCCGTGCCATCGCATTGGCAAAGTTGTGCCACCATACTGGCACAGCCTTGCCATCGTACTGGCACGACTGTGCCAATACGATGTCCATAGTAGTGTACTACTGCCCTACTTCAAACTTTACTTCAGTTCCTTTCAGAAGGGGGGAAGCAAACTTTACTTTAACCGGTCCCTCTCCTCCGGTAGTCTGTATATAGGCCAGCAAACGCCCGTGGTATACGCGGTGACGGTTATCGGTATAATCACTCATGTCACTGTTGTCAGAGCCTTCGAGCCCAAGCAGACGCGCCGCTCCTTCAACTGTACACGTAATTTCATTGTCGCCAAGTTTCACAACAGTACCTTCTTCGTCAACCACCTCTACGGTTATGTGCGCAGTGGCGCGGTCGCCGGACAAAATAGTGCGATCCGCCGTGGCACGGATGGCATAAGGACGTCCGGATGTCCGGATGGAATAGCTCGACAAGGCATTTCCTTCCTTATCGCAGCCCTCAGCACGAAGCTCACCAGCCCGGAAAGGAATATCCCAGTAGATGATGCCGGTCTTTTCATCATAAGGTTTCATCTCGCCTACCACCCTGCCGTTGAGCAGCAAACGCGCCTGCGGAGCATTGGTATAACACACCACACGTATGTTCTGCCCCTCGTCATAGTTCCAGATGTCCCATGCATCAGGCGAAAGGAATACATGCTCGGGATGCTTGGGATGGACATATACCGGATATGTTCCTGCATACGTGACCGGATTCTCGCACCACAACGAAGCCCGGAAATGTCCGCGTGGCTTGGGGAAACTTCCGAAATCGAGCAAACCCGTGTACAAACCGCGGGACGGCCATCTGCCCGATTCACCCAGATAATCCGTACCGGTCCAGATGAACTGCCCGAAGATGAAATCCTTGTCGCGGACGGCATACCAGGCATCAAGCCCCGAACCCGTCTCGCTTCCATAGATAATGCGGTCCGGATAAGTGGCATGGTCTTGGTCGTAGCGGTTTTCCGTATAGTTATACCCCACCACATCCACAGCATCGGGATACTCCGTCTCGTTCGACATCACGACACCCGCCAAAGCTCCGGTCACGGGACGGGAAGTGTCCACGGCACGTACACAGGCAGCCAGACGCTTTGCTATGGTTCCGATGCGCATGGCATCGGGAGCATCCGGCTTATAGCCCCCGAACATAGGCTGGTTGATTTTAGCTCCATCAAGAACGGGATGCGAATAAGGGTCGTTCGGATAATCCACTTCATTGCCGATACTCCACAAGAAAATACAGGTATGATTGCGGTCACGACGTACCATATCGGTTACGTCCCGTTCTATCCACTCCTCGAAGAAGTCGAAAGTACCGTCATAACTCGGAGTACCCACATTCCAGCCTTGTACCCATTTGCGTTTCGGAAACTCCCATTCGTCAGAGACTTCATCCATTACAAGAAATCCCAGGCGGTCACACAGTTCATAAAGAACGGGGGCTTGTGGGTTATGGCTCATGCGGATGGCATTTACGCCAATCCCTTTCAAGTTATTCAGGCGGCGTTCCCATACCTCCGGCGGCACTACTGCACCCAGCACTCCTGCATCATGATGCAGGCATACACCTTTTACCTTCATCCAGTTGCCGTTGAGGGCAAAACCTTTGTTGGCATCAAATTCCAGCGTACGCAGTCCCACTTTGGTCTCACTGCCGTCAATGCGTTTGCCATTGGCAAGCAATTCGGTTTTCAATGTATACAGATACGGATTATCCAGATTCCAACGATGGGGTTTGGACACTTTCAAGTCAAGACTTTGCTTGGCAATGCCCTCTTTTCCATCGGCAACACGCACACGGCGTTGTGCCACCTGCTTTCCGGCAGTATCGTACAGTGAAGCCTTCAGTTCCAGTTTGTCGGAAGTTGCCTTGTGCTTCTCCACCTCTACATCGACCGCAACGACGGCTTGCTTGTCTGTCAGCGAAGCGGCATGCCAGCCCACACCCCATTGCGCAATATGTGTATCGGGAGCAGCCACCAGCCATACATCGCGATAGATGCCCGACCCCGTATACCAACGTGAATCGGTATAACGGCTATGGTCTACACGGACAGCCAGCACATTGTCGCCTTCCTTCAGGTAAGGGGTCATGTCGTAAAGAAACGATACATAGCCGTTGGGGCGCCTGCCAAGCAGATGCCCGTTCAGGTAAACCTCGCTCCGGTTATATACCCCTTCGAAATAGATATAATGACGTGTTGCGTTGTCTTCAACCCTGAAGTGTTTGCGATACCAGCCTATCCCACCCGGCAGGTACCCGGTGCAACTGGCCAGTGTGGGCGACAATTGCCCCTCTATGGACCAATCGTGTGGCAAAGAAAGCTTCCGCCATTCGCTGTCGTCATAGTCAGTCCGGACAATAGCCGAGTCGTCCGTCAGCCGGAACAGCCATCCGTCATTGAATTTTGCGGCATCGCCAAATGCCACCTGCGCCTTTATCGGAGCAACGGCCAGCATTGCCAGCAAGAAGACAAGAGCAGTCCTGTTATTCTTAAAATACATTTTCATATAGATTTTCTTTGAAGTTAAACTAATTCCTTACTTCAGGCTATACACCACGGTTGTCACACTCTTGGCTTCCAGAATCACCTGCTTGCCTGCCGCCACCGTTCCTTCCACCAGATTCTTGCTACCGGTAGTTGTATAAGTAGCTATTGACTTCGCTTCATTGCTCCATCCCACATGCGTTTCACCTAAGCGAACCGCCTTATCAGACATGTTTGTATAGACGGCCACTACCTTATCCCCCTCGGGAGAAAGCCAGGCGGAACCGAAAAAAGTACGCGATTCGTTCAAGTCGAGGGCAATACGGCGGTATCCCGGACGGATAAAGCGGCTGTAATTGCCCAGTACCCAAAGAGTGGCAGTAGCCTGATAGCTTCCCTCCTGCTCTATATCACCATACTCGCCACCGGCAGGTACCAGCGAAATCAAGAGAAAACGGTTCTTATGCCCCCAACGGGAAACATCCATCGATGTCCAGTAACTCCAGGAAGACACCCCAGCCACAGTGAGGTCATTGTGGATGACCTTCGACATGTAGAAAGCGATATCCATCTCAGAAGCCTGCTCGTAGACCACGAATTCGGAACTGCTGTAATTATCGCCCAGCATACTCCATTCACTCTGCCAAACATCCAGATTATACTGACCGGCAGCCTGGGCCACTTGCTTGCGCACGTTGCGCATACCGTCCCATGTGCCGTCAGTCCAATAGCTGTGTCCGCAAATGAGATTCTTCACGTGTGCCAAGTCACCCACGTAGGCGGAAGAGCCGGGTGTAAAGAAAGCTGAGAATACATTACTGCGGTTGGCATCGCCTTTCACTTTATACAGATACTCCCAATCACCGGATTCGCCCAAGAGAATGTCTGTGGAAAGCCCCCGGTCATCCAACGACATATCCAACTTGCGTGCCAGTGCAGCCACTTCGTCATTGGTCCAGCCACTGCCCTCCTGACCGCTGTCCCAGTTGTACTGCGGCTCGTTGACGGGCGAGATATGGCTTATGTGATAGCCTTCACCGGTATAACGGGCCGCTACATCGGCCATATATCCTGCAAAGTCACCATAATGCTCCGGTTTCAGATTGGAAAGTCCCCCTCTGGCGGAAAATCCTTTTCCATTATAGGTGTACTGCACGGGAGGTGTATTGCTGAAAAGAACGAAATTGTTACATCCCAGCTCCTTGGCACGGTCCATGAAGTAACGTTGTCCCTCGCAACGGGTCCAGTCGTACGTCAAGTCATCCGTAAGATAGGATTCCGCACGACGGGATTTATCCTCGATGCCGCTGGCTTCACCTTGCGCGGCACTGCCGCCACCAAGATTCACCCGCCATTGGGAAAGGCCGATTCCTTTCGGCTTGTCGCCCACAATCTCTGAAGAAAAAAGCAGTTCCGTAATCCCCGCACGGTGCGAAGTCCATGACTTGCCTACAAAGGCAGGCGACCAACAGTCCGAAGCGCCAAAGCCGGCTATTGTCTGGAAAGTCTGTCCGGCATCGATGCTCACCAGTTTCTCTACGCTGTTTGTAATGTCCGGACCCTCAGGAGTGTCTGGAGTATCCGGCGTAACGGGAGAATCGTCGCTGCAAGCCATTGCAGCAAGCAGTGCCGGAAGAATAAAAATGTGTCTCAAATTCATGATATTGTTTCGGATTAAAAAAACTGCCGCGGATAATCCATTGCAAACTATCCGCGACAGAATATAAAGACCTATTGAATAATCAGTTCCTGCAACAATCTGTTTTCATCAGAATGTGTTTAATTCCAACCCGGGTTCTGGGTAATGGAACCGTTGGACATCGTGATTTCGTACAAAGGAATGGGGAACACCATGTCGCGGTTTTCATTGAAAGTGATGCCTTTGTCACTTGCTTCACCTTGATTTTCCCACTCAAGAGCGTCACGGGTAGCCTCTTCAGTGTTCCACTTCACAAAGGAACCGTTCGGTCCCAGGATATTGCTAATCATCTTTTTACCATTTGTATCAGTCCAGCGGCGGATATCATACAGACGGTTCTGCTCGAAAGCCAATTCCAAACGGCGCTCCAGGCGAATGGCACTTTGCAATGCCTTTCCACTTGCCGTAACGTCATCCAACTTGGCACGTCTGCGCACCTGATTGAGAGCATCACGGGCAGAAGCGTCATCACCCAGTTCATTGCAAGCCTCAGCATACATTAAAAGGACATCGGCATAACGCAGAATGCGGTGATTCAAAGGACTCTTGTCCGTGGCGTAAGCCGTTGCATCGCCTTGAGCACGATATTTCATCGGCAGGAAATACTTGCGGATGATACGCGCAGACTTATGGTCAGCGGGATTGATAATATAGCAATTGGGGTCCCAACCATATTTATCAAGATATTCCTGATACTTATTCAACGCTTTGCTTGCGTCAATGAAATCTTCGAATTGGTCTTCGCCGGCAATTTCTGTACAGCCCGACTTGATTATTGTCCATTTCAAACGTTCCGTATCACCGGCCTCAATATAAGCTTGCTCCAAATTTGCCGTAGGCTGACACCAGCTCCAACCATCACCAGGACCATTACGGGCACCGGTTACCGTAGCAAGCGCCCCTCCTAAGCCCAAAGTGGGATGATATTCATACTGGATTTCCAGAAGGCTCTCCGCACTGTTGTCATAGTCGACATTCCATACCTGCCCGAAATCGGGAAGCAATTGGTATTCGCCTTCATCTATCACAGTCTTCAACACATCATGGGCAGCCTGCCATTTCTCCTGATAGAGGTACACTTTACCCAATAATCCTAAAGCGGCGCCACGGGTAGCATGCCCTACTTGCGCAGTACTGCGTTGCGGCAGTATTTCGGCAGCTGCCATCAGGTCATCCTCTATGAATTTGTACACGGCTTCTGCCGTAGCACGTTCTGTTCCCTCCACTTCTTCCGGCATTTGGAAACTGGTCATCAAGGGCACCCCACCAAAATTCCTCACCAGTTCGAAGTAATAGTAACCACGCAGGAAACGGGCTTCTGCCACCAGACGGTCTCTGGTTTCTGTCTCTTGGGTTTCGAGAGCCGCAATGCGATCTATGGCTATGTTACAACGTAAAATACCTTTGTAACGGTACTGCCAAAAATTGGAGATAGGGCCATTGCTGGCACCGTTTCCCTGATAATGCGCCAATGAGATATAATCACTCTGAGACTGAGAGGTATTCCCCATCCAGGCATCATCTCCACACATTTCGGAAAGTAACCACACGGTGTTGATTTGCCACCATCCTCCATATGTCATGGCCTGATAACAGCTCGTGACTGCGGATTCACACTCTTCTATGGACTTATAATAAGTGTCCACGTTCAATTGCCCGCGTACGTCTTCCGTCAGGAAGTCCTCGCAAGAGGTAAACACCAGCGAAGCAATCAGAACTACTATTGTAAATATTCGTTTCATGGATAATCAAGAATTAAAATTTGAAGTCAATGCCAAACAAGAATGTTCTCGGATTAGGATAAGCCACGTTGTCAATACCGGTATTGATGGCACTGCCAGAGCTGTCGGTAGTACCGTCAACCATCGGGCGTTCGGGGTCCATTCCCGAATAACCGGTAATGGTAAACGGATTCTGTGCAGAGAAGGAAAGACGCAAGTCAGCACCTCCAACCCATTTCTTAGGAAGCGTATAGCCTATCTGCAACAGCTTGCAACGCAAGTAGGAACCATCTTCCACATAGAAACTGGAAACGCGGCTATAGTTCAGGTTCAAGTCATTGCTCGACAAACGGGGAATATCATTGCCGGTACCCTCGCCATGCCATGCTTTCTCCAGTGTACCTGCCCAGACATTCTGTCCACCTGAACCGGAGTACCTTCCTTTGGTAACATTGTAAATATCATTACCGAACGTACCATAGAAATTGGCTGCAAAATCAATGTTCTTATAACGCATACCAATATTCAGACCCATCATTAAATCAGGATAAGGATTGCCGATATAATCTTTGTCATTGGCATCGAGCACTCCGTTATGGTCCCGGTCCTTGAAGCGGATGTCTCCCGGTTTTGCATTGGGCTGAATCAGTGTTCCGTGTTCGTCAGTGTGCGCATACACCTCTTCCCAATTCTGGAACAAGCCATCGGCCACGTAACCGTAGAAACGGGAGATAAAACCACCATCTTCGTTACGGATAATCTGGTCGCTATTGAATCCACCGACATTGATAGGACCGTCGCCCGAGAACTTGATGGCCTTGTTGCGTACGGCAGAAAGGTTCAGACCAAGATCGTAAGAGAAATCCTTGCCGATTTCATCGCGCCAGGTAAGTCCCACTTCCCAACCGCGGGCCTGCATACTACCGATGTTCATCCAAATCTGGCTGTTCCAATTATCATATCCCAAAGAGAGGATATTCTGTTTCTGGTAGAGCATGTCAATGGACTTTTTCTGGAAATATTCGAATGTCACACCCAAACGTGAATCAAGGAAAGACATATCCACGCCTACGTTCCAATCTTCCACAGTCTCCCACTTCAACTGGTTGTTACCTACTGTAGATACGAAGTAACCATTTGCCAACGTATTGCCATAATAGTATTGGGTTTCGCTCAACAAAGTAAGGGTAGCATTATTGTTGATATTCTGATTACCTACACGGCCCCAGCCTCCACGAAGCTTCAAGTCACTGAAGATGTCCTGGTCCTGCATAAATACCTCACTGATGACACGCCAGGAAGCGGAAACTGACGGGAAGAGGGCATACTTGCTGCCCTTCGGGAAACGGGAAGAACCGTCAGCACGAAGAGATGCCGAAATATAGTAACGGTTATCGTAATTGTACATGACACGACCCAGGAAAGAGACCAGCGTATTGTAAGTGGTTTCACCGTTGGCCTCATCCGTACCCTGCTGTCCGGCATTCACTTCCTGCATCTGGTCCAGATTATTGGGAACATTATCACGCCGTGCCTGAGTATTGTACCATGCAAAACGTTCGGCAGTAAAGCCAGCCATTACATTCAAGTTGTGCTTTTCAGCGAAAGTGTCCATGTAAGTGGCTGTATTCGTCCAGTTCCAGTCAAACCACTCCTGATTGCGGCGGGTGATTTCGTTCAAGTCTTGTTTCTCCAACGGATCCATATTGAACTTCGGAACGAATGAATCAGAACGGCGATAGTGTGCATTGGCACCGAACTGGGTGCGCAACGTCAGCTTTTCTATCGGGTTTACCTGCAGATAGGTATTCAGAATGGCACCCAACTCGCGAGAATGAGCATTGCTACGGGCAATTGAACCGGCGGGATTCCACTCCTGGTTGTTGTAAGAGCGTTGATAGTTGTTGTACTCATTATCCTCCCATTGGTCCTGCGGACGGAATACCGGAGTTGTCGGGTCCATAGCCATGGCTGCCGAGAACTGGTTTGGGGTATCATCCCATGATTCGACACGTGGAGCAATATCAACTCCCAATTTTACATACTTATTAAATGTATATTCAGTATTCAGACGGATATTTATCTTATCCCAATAACCTACATCAAACTGTGAGTTGTTACGATAATAGCCCACGCTAAAGTTATAAACAAACTGTTCTGAGCCACCGGCAACACTAAGTGAATGGTTCTGCACCAAAGCTGTTTTATTGACTACAGTATCCCACCAGTCTGTACCACCGGGATTGGTCGTAGCACCCGTATCGTTCCAGATAGAAGAAAGGCCATCATTCGTATAACGGGTATTGAACACTTCTTTATATTCAGCCGCACCGGCAATATTAGGTTTGGCCACGGTCTGGAAACCAACAGAAGAATTCCAATTGATGCGGGCTTTACCAGTCTTACCTTTCTTTGTAGTAATCAGGATGACACCGTTTGATGCACGTGTACCATAGATAGCGGCAGCCGAAGCATCTTTCAATACTTCCATGGAAGCAATATCGTTACTATTCAGAAAGTTGATATTGTCACCTACCGGCATACCATCCACTACATACAACGGATTCGTACCGTTTACGGTAGTTACACCACGAATCAGCACCTTCGGAGTAGCTCCAGGGCCACCACCACTGGTGACTTGTACACCATTTACCTTACCCTGCAAAGCATCCATAGCATTACCGGTCACGGTTTCAGTGATTTCATCGCCTTTTACTGTAGCAATAGAACTGGTCAAATCGCTCTTTTTCACAGCACCATAACCGATAACCACCACTTCATCCAGTAATTCCGCAGCCTCCTTCAGTACCACGTTAATCGTAGTACGTCCACCTACAGCTATTTCCTGAGACTCAAAACCAATAGAAGAGAATACCAACACTGCATTTTTGTCTACATTGGGTAATGTATAATCACCGTCGATACCGGTAATTGTACCCGTACCGGTACCTTTCACTTGAACTGTAGTTCCAATCAACGGCTGCTGGTCGGTGGCCGAAGTCACCACACCCTTAACCGTTATCTGCTGCGCATAACCGCAAAGGCTTATCAGCGCAAGACATAATAATAGAATTTGCTTTTTCATATCTTAAATCTAATGTTACTTTTTAATTAGCAGGCACAATCTTGCCGCGACCCAAATGCGCGTCAAACTCAAAGCGGTAGTTGCCGGTCACCGTAACCGTAGGCTTCATCCAGTTGTCACCTACCATCGAGCCGTCTTCCCAACGCTGATTGGTGCCTTCCCAATTAGGATTCACATCCCCTTTCTTACTGAAGTAACCAAACTTCTCTACATTCTGAGAGTCGTCACACCGCCATTCCACATGATCCCACCATCCGTCGGGATGATAATTGGATATGATGAAGTTCATTTCTTCACCGGCTTCCAGCGTCCAAGTTCCATTTTCCGGATAATAGAAAAGATGAGGATTATTTTTATCCTGGGCAAACAACTGATTTCCCGCATCCTGAGGAGAACCTCCCCAACCGATATAGAAATCAATGAACGATTCCCCATTCTCCCAACGGTCAAAACAAGGCTTTCCATATTCATATTTCATCGGATTTGTAGCCTCTGTCACCGAGTACGTGCGCATACTATAAGTAGACTCTTTCACATTGATGTCTATTTCATAATAAACACCAGCCTCATCCAAGACAATAGGTTTAGCCGTTTCCGGGTCATCCGTCAGTTTTGTATTATCCTCCGGATCAAGGCCAAAACAGATAGGAGTAAAGTCTGTCTTTTGCGGTAAGAAGAAAATTTCCGTACCGGCAGCTTTATTATAATAACGTGCACGATATTGGTACTCGCCCGTATGGTTAATCACCATCGGTACACCGAAAATATCACTGTTCAATTCCTCTACGGTTGCCACATCGGCCAGATACATTTTGGGGAAGTCAGGCATTTCAGATACACTGATGGTACTATTGGTCACTGTCTGATTGCCTCTGGCATCCACAGCCGTCAAAGTCACATCGTAACTTTTCACCTCATTAGGCAGAATAATCTTCTCCGTAAAGCTCAAAGTAGATTGCCCGCCAGCCTCTATACGGCGGCTTTCAAAACCTTCTACCCCAGGAATCTCAATGAGTACATAATCCAGTATGCGGTCATCTTTCACCGTGAAATTCAGGTTGAACTTTGTTTCATCCTTTATCAGTACGGTAACCTCCTTACCAGGGGCAATTGTAAATGTAGGATTCTCAAAGTCCCCATCCATCGTTATCAACACATCCTGCGACACTTCACGCCCGCCCGCATCTGTTACGGTCACTTTCACGGTGAAGCGTTCACCGATTTCATCACGCTTGAGGTCATAAGAATAGCTCAACTCATACTCCGTTTGGGGAGCTCCATAGATTTCGACCAAATCAATGGTCTTGTTCAGATAAAGATCGGCACATTGCAGATTGACGGATACAATTCCATCCTGGTCAGCCAACGAACCCTCAATGGTAAAACGATGGCCGGCACCGGATTCAATATGATCCGTCACCAATGTCATTGTCGGAATCTGCCCGTCTACATCAGAGTATCCGTCATCGTCACTACATCCAGTAGTCCATAAAGCCAGCGATAACAACGCCCAGAAAGTGGCGTTAAAGAAATGCTTCTTCATAAATATTATTATTAAAGTTAAACAAAAAAGTACATTTTGTTCCGATTTATAATAATCGGCAATGCAAACATATGCCAATTTTCGATTCAACAGCTGTATAAATCTTGCAGAGAAGGCATATAAATCTGTCAATGCACGATTTGTGCACATCATCTAAAGATTTTATTTGTACTTTTGACTCATGCAATGAAAAACGACCCGTTATGAAGAAGATTCTACTTTCCATTTTCCTATGCCTGCCATTCCTGCTATCCGCGCAGCCATATACCATAAAACATCTGAGTATCCGTGAAGGGCTGTCCAACAACCATGTGGTAAGCATAGCCCAAGACAAACGGGGCTCTCTATGGTTTGCCACAGAAGAGGGTTTAAATAAATTCGACGGAATACGCTTCCTTACCTATTATAAAGAAGAAACAACCGGCAAGCAAAGCATCACCGGCAACGAACTGAACTGTCTGCTGGACGATCCCGTCGACTCCATCTTATGGATAGGAACCCAGCGTGCCGGAATCAATGCATACAATTATGCCAACGATTCATTCATCACTTACAGACACAACGAAAACAACCCTAAAAGCCTGGTTACGGACGACATTACCAAAATCATTGCCGCCTCCGACGGTAACCTATGGATTTGCACCTATTGGAAAGGCGTGGACTATTTTGACAAGCAAACCGGGCAATTCACCCATTACAATACCGAAACCGTACCGGGTTTTGCAAGCAACCATATCTGGTCTGCCATAGACGGTGGTAACGGACTACTCTATATCGGGCATGTGGACCGGGGATTCAGTATACTTTCCATAAAAGACAAGACAGTCAAGAACTTCACACACGAGCCGCAAAACCCCAACAGCCTGCCCGGCAACGAAGTGACATGTGTCTACAAAGACAAAAGCGGAAACATATGGATAGGAACCGATAGAGGAGTGGTACTGTTTAACCCGGAAGCGGAAAGTTTCATCCCCTTCGACGACAAAACCAACTGCATATCGCACCGTGTATATGATATACACCAACTGGATGACAACAGACTTTGGATAGCCATGGAATTCGGCGGCATTGCCGTAGTGGATTTGTCCCAACAGCTTTTCCGTTCGTCGGACCAGATTCATGCGCTTTCTATCCGGGAGGGAGACGATGAATACGGCTTGTCCAACTCCAGTATCCGTTGCCTGCTCCAAGATTCCTTCGGTAATGTATGGGCAGGTTCCTGGGGAGGCGGCATCAACTTCATAAAACGCGAGCCGTCACTCTTCAGCACTTATAAATATTCTCCTTTTCCATCCACCAACAACAGCCTGAACAGTAAAATAGCCTCCGGTGTCTGTATGGACAAAGCCGGTAACCTCTGGATAGGAACCGATGGAGGAGGAATCAACGTATTCAACAAGGGAAGACGAATAGCCATATACAATGCTGACAACAAGAAATTCAGAAGCAATACGGTGCAGGCAGCCTTGTGCGACTCGAAGGGAGGATTATGGTTCGGACTTTTTTATGGAGGAATAGCCTACTACAACCCCAAGAGCCAAAGCTTCCGGCAGATTTTCTCCGAAGACAAGTCACGCACTGACGTACGTTCCTTTCATGAAGACAAGCAGGGAAACATTTGGGTCGGAACCAGCGAAGGCGTCTATCTTATAGATTGTGACAGCAAGACAATCAAGGCACACTACAATCTGGAGAACAATCTGGCCCGCTGTGTGCTGAAGGATTCCGAAGACCAAGTATGGGTAGGATTCTTCGGAGGAGGCCTGGGCCTCTATGACCCTCAACTCCAAAGCATCCAGCTCTTCAACGTCCTGGCCAAATTCCCCTCCAATACCATCAATGCTCTCTACGAAGACAGCAGAAAGCGGTTGTGGGTGGCCACGGGTGAAGGTTTGGTATGCTTCCCCTCCCTGACAGACAGAAACTACAAAGTATACCAACGTGAAAGCGGACTGGCTAACACCCACATACAAGCCATCGGTGAGGACAAGGCAGGAAATATTTGGGTGAGCACCAACAAAGGTATCAGCTGTCTTGTGGACAGTAAAGACATTTTCTATAACTACGACTATCACGACAACCTCCCCATGGGAAGCTTCAGTCGGGGCAGTGTAGCCTACGGACAAGACGGTAACTTTTACTTCGGCTCTATAAACGGTCTGTGCTACTTCAACCCGGAAGTTGTATTGCAGGAACGCAAATCACCACCCGCATTCATCACCAACATTGAAATTACCGACCCGCTGAACAAACCGGAAAACGGACAGAGCACCATTGCCTTAAACGGACAGAAGAACGTGCAACTGAAATATACACAGAATAGTTTCAGTATCCGGTTCAACATCCAGAACTATGCCCTGGTCAACCAAGTGGAATATGCCTATATGCTGAAAGGACTCGAGAACTCCTGGTATACGCTTACAGACCCCAATAATGTCACCTTTCGTAATCTTCCTCCCGGGAAATACCAGTTCCAAGTGAAAACGCGCATGCGCAACCAAGCATGGTCGGACGCAACCACCTCATTGAACATCCGCATCGCCCCACCCCTTTGGCTTACTTGGTGGGCAAAGTCATTCTATATCCTGCTGTCCCTTATCATCCTTTTCTCTATACTCTATGCCTACAAGAAAAGACTGGATGCTGAAGCACTGTACCAACTGGAGAAGCAGAGCCACGAACACGAGCAGGAACTGAACAACGAACGCCTGCGCTTCTACACCAACATCACCCATGAACTGCGCACCCCACTTACGCTGATACTGGGTCCGCTGGAAGACATACAGAAAAGTGATACACTATCCACCAAAGACGCACAGAAGATATCCGTCATTCACCAAAGTGCCATCCGGCTACTGAACCTCATCAACCAGATATTGGAGTTCAGAAAGACCGAGACCCAGAACAAGAAACTCTGCGTGAGCCGGGACAACCTCGTACCCCTTATCCGCGAGATAGGCCTGAAGTACAAGGAACTGAACCGGAAGCCAGCCGTCGATATCCGGCTGGTGGTGGAGAAAGAGCATATGCCTATATACTTCGACAAGGAAATTATCCAGACCATCCTGGACAATCTGATATCCAATGCCCTAAAGTACACGGAAAAGGGTAGCATCAGCATCGGTATCCGACAGGTGGAACGTGCCGAAGTGAACTATACGGAAATCCGGGTCAGCGACACGGGATACGGTATCAAGCCGGAGGCACTACCCCACATATTCGACCGTTATTACCAGGAAGGCGGCAAACACCAGGCTTCGGGTACCGGTATCGGACTTTCTCTGGTGAAAAACCTCGTAGCCCTACACGAAGGGGAAATCCGCGTAGAGAGTGCTCCCAATCAAGGTAGTACCTTCTACGTCAGCCTGCTTACCGACAACAGTTACCCGCAGGCACTGCATGCCGATTCGCAGGAAAAGGAAAGCAACGTCCAGCATATAGAAGAGGCACAAGTAAATCAAGTTTCATCCAGCGACAAACCCATATTGCTGGTAGTGGAAGACAATCCGGACATCTGCGACTATATAGCCGAATCCTTCTCCGACCACTTTGAAGTAAAGACTGCCGCCAACGGAAAGCTGGGCAAGGAAAGCGCCCTGAAAGAAATACCTGACATCATCGTCAGTGACATTATGATGCCGGTAATGGACGGAAACGAGATGTGCCGTGAGCTGAAAAAAGACGTGCGCACCAGCCACATACCCATTATACTGCTGACAGCCAAAGACTCGCTGCGCGACAAAGAGGAAGGCTACCAGGTAGGTGCCGACTCCTACCTCACCAAACCGTTCAGCGCCAGCCTGCTGCATAGCCGTATAGAAAACCTGCTCCAGTCGCGGCGCAACCTGGCAAACCATTTCAGCGCCAATGCCGCCATAAGCAATAAAGCGGCTGTCATTACAGAATCGCTCAACAAGCTGGACAACGAGTTTATCCACAAGATAAACCAGCTGATAGAGGAACGGCTTTCTTCAGACAAAATAGACATCAGCTATCTTTCGGATAAAATGTGCATGAGCAATTCCACCCTCTACCGCAAGATGAAAGCGCTTACCGGACTTTCCACCAACGAATATGTCCGCAAGATAAGGATGAAACACGCCGAGCAATACCTGCTGGAAGGCAAATACAACATTTCGGAAATAGCATTCAAGGTAGGTATAAACAATCTGTTCTACTTCCGGCAATGCTTCAAGGAAGAATTCGGCTGCATACCTTCGGAATATCTGAAGAGATTAAAAGAGACCGGAGAGAAATAAGAGACAAACAGCCCCTTCCTATTAGTCGGAATGCGGACAGCTATTTCAGCTCCAGCTCCATCTTCTTTATCTTTTCCAGCGTATTGCCTGCTTCCATGGAGGGGAATACCTGAAGCACGCGTTGCAGGTATGCCTTAGCCTTGCCGTAGCTATTGGTGAACACGTCTGACAATCCGTTGCGATAGCGTGCATACTGCATCCTTGTGGGGGAAGTTATCTTTTTATAGTCTTCTTCGAGCTTCTTCTTATCCTTCTCGGCTTGGAGATAATAATAATTTCCTAAGAAAATATTGGCTTGGAGATTGTCGGCATCCAGCATCAATACCTTTTCATAGGTTTTCAAGGCATCTTTCTCCTTTCCCCGCATCATCTCCATTTCGGCACAAGAGACAAGTGCAGGTACGTCTTCGGGATGACGCTGCAAGAACTCCTTATAGAAGAGGTAGGCTTTATCGTAATTCCGCATTTCCTTGTAGTGCACAGCCAGCACATCCGCAAGACGGGGAGCCACCTCACTGCTCTTGTCCACATTGGTCCAGTAGAACATTTCCGTCCTATCCTCACCGGCATTTGCCGCCTGGCGAAACAAACTCACCGCATAGTCATCTTTACCCTCGGAAAGTGCATCGGACACTTTCGAAAGCAACTCATCTGCCGACTGTCCCCAGACAGACAGCGGACACATCAAGAACAAGGAGAAAAGCAACGTTAAGGTTTTCATTTTTAGTGTATATATATAGTTTAACAGCCCAATCAGTCTCATAGAAATCTACCTACAAAACTACGCATTTTTACGGTAACCATCAATAGTTGAAAGTAGAAAAATAGTTAACTTTGCCGACCTTAATGAATTAAATAATATAAATGAAGCCCAGAGACAGACAAATACTGCAAATAGCCTTACCTTCCATCGTATCGAACATCACCGTGCCGCTGCTCGGCCTGATTGATGTAGCCATCGTCGGCCATCTGGGTTCGCCCGCCTACATAGGCGCCATTGCCGTAGGTGGCATGCTGTTCAACATTATCTACTGGATATTCGGTTTTCTGAGGATGGGTACCAGCGGAATGACCTCGCAAGCATTCGGCAAGCGGGATTTACCGGAGGTGGTCCGCCTGCTGTTGCGTTCCGTGAGCATAGGCCTGGCAGTCGCGTTCTGCCTCATCCTGCTGCAAACGCCTATCAGGCAGGGAGCCTTCCTTCTCATCCATCCTACGGATGAAGTCAAAGAAATGGCAACGTGCTATTTCCATATCTGCATTTGGGGGGCACCTGCCATGCTGGGGCTATACGGACTGACGGGATGGTTCATCGGCATGCAGAATTCGCGTATCCCCATGTATATAGCCATCACACAGAATGTGGTCAATATCATTGCCAGCCTCGGACTGGTTTATCTGTGTGGGATGAAAGTAGAAGGAGTAGCTTTGGGGACGTTGATTGCCCAGTATGCTGGCTTCCTGATGGGCATTGTCCTTTGGATGCACAACTACGGCAGGCTGAAAAGATTCTGGGAAATTAAAAATTATAAATTAAAAATTAAAGGGGGAGAAGGGGCAGGTATCTGGGAGAAAGGGGCGATGTTCCGGTTCTTCCAAGTGAATAGGGATATTTTTCTGCGTACTCTTTGCCTGGTGGCAGTCACGTTGTTCTTCACTTCGGCGGGAGCTTCGCAGGGAGAGATTATTCTGGCGGTCAACACGCTGCTGATGCAGCTCTTCACCTTATTCTCGTATGTAATGGACGGCTTTGCCTACGCTGGCGAAGCCTTAAGCGGCAGATACATAGGCGCACGCAACCGGGAAGCCTTTACAGACACCGTCCGGCACCTCTTCGGATGGGGAGCGGTGATAGCGGTTCTCTTTACATTGGTTTATGCGCTGGGAGGCAATGCCTTCCTCGGACTATTGACGGATGACAAAGAAGTGATAGCTGTTGCCGACACCTATTTTTATTGGGCGCTTGCCGTGCCCGCCGTCGGGATAGCCGCCTTCATCTGGGACGGCATCTTCATCGGCGCCACCGCCACGCGAGGAATGCTCCTCTCCATGGCAGCGGCAGCTGTCAGCTTTTTTATCTTATATTATGGGCTGCATCCCGTCCTGGCAAACCATGCCCTATGGCTTGCTTTCCTCACTTACCTGCTGATGCGGGGAGTGGTGCAGACAGGCTTGAGCCGGGAAGTCATCCGACGGGCATTTCCCAGCAAGAAGGAACCTGCTTGGCGTGAGGGGTAGGCTATGAACAATTTCAAGGGAAAAAGCATTATCTTTGTATCGCTATGACTGATATAAAATATGGATTCCACCCTCCAGAACAAGGCGTCAGGTAGCCAGTATACGGTGCCAAACAAGTTTCAACTTTTGGCACCATCGGTTTCAATGCGAGAAACCGACGGTTTCAAGTAGTGAAACCAACGGTATCTCGGAATGAGACTGACGGTATTTGCATTTGGAACCAAGTCACTCATAGCAAGAGTAATGACTTATACAAAATTGTTATGGCAGAAAAGAATATAGTTCAAGAGACATTTCCCGTATTGGGAATGAGTTGCGCCTCATGCTCCGCACGGGTAGAAAAGACGCTGAACCATCAGTCAGGTGTCAAGAAAGCGGTCGTAAACTACGCTTCGGCAACGGCAACCGTGGAATATGACCCTACGAGCTGTTCTTCCGAGACTTTGCAGCAGGCTGTGCAGGCGGCCGGATATGACTTGTTGATAAACCAGGACGGCAACACGCTCGAAGAGGCGGAAGAGGCCCACAACAAGAAATTCAGCGCATTGAAATTCCGCACAACCTGGGCCATCATCTTGTCTATGCCCGTTGTCATCATAGGCATGTTCTTCATGGATATGCCCCATGCCAATCCCATCATGTGGGCGTTGTCCACTCCCGTCGTATTCTGGCTGGGGCGGGGATTCTTCACCAGCGCCTGGAAACAATTGCAGCATGGCAGCGCCAATATGGACACACTGGTAGCCATCAGTACGGGGACCGCCTATCTGTTCAGCCTGTTCAACATGCTATTTCCGGACTTCTGGCTATCCAGAGGCATCCATCCGCATGTATATTTTGAGGCGGCAAGTGTCATCATAGCCTTTATCCTGCTGGGCCGCCTGCTGGAAGAAAAAGCGAAAGGAAACACCTCAACCGCCATCAAGAAACTGATGGGGCTCCAACCCAAGACTGTGACCATCATTGTGGATGAAGGACACGCTGTCCCTCACTCTTCCTTTGAGCGCGTTATCCCTATCGAGCAGATTCGCCCCGGAGACATCGTCCTGGTGAAGCCCGGAGAACGGATTGCCGTGGATGGCATCGTGACGGAAGGTAGCTCCTACGTAGACGAAAGTATGCTGAGCGGCGAACCGGTAGCAGTATCCAAGCACAAAGACGCCAAGGTCTTTGCAGGTACCATCAATCAGAAGGGAAGTTTCCGCTTCCGGGCAGAGAAAATCGGCACGGATACACTGCTGGCGAAGATTATACACATGGTGCAGGACGCGCAAGGAAGCAAGGCACCGGTGCAGCAGCTGGTGGACAAGATAGCCGGGATATTCGTGCCTACCATTATAGGCATCGCAGTGCTTGCCTTCATCGCATGGATGCTACTGGACGGAACCGGCGGATTCACCCACGGATTGCTGGCATTTGTCACGGTGGTCATCATCGCCTGCCCGTGTGCACTGGGACTGGCTACTCCTACCGCCATCATGGTAGGCATCGGCAAGGGCGCCGAAAGGGGCATTCTGATAAAAGATGCCGAAAGCCTGGAGATTGCCAAGAAGATAGACACCGTGGTACTCGACAAGACCGGAACGGTGACTGAAGGAAAACCGGTAGTCAGCAAGCTGATATGGAATACGCAGGCAATGACGCCCGGTACTGGCGCCACTGCAGGCAATGCGCTGTCGGACATTTTCTATAGTCTGGAGAAGCTCTCGGAACATCCGTTGGCAGAAGCCGTGGTGAACCACCTCAAGGAGTCGGCCTCCATAGACATTCAAGACTTTGAAAGCATCACCGGAAAAGGCGTGAAAGGACGGGCACAAGGCCGGACCTACCTCGCCGGGAACCGGAAACTGCTGGAAGAAAACCATATCGCCATCCCCCCCTCCCTGCAGGAAGAGGCAACCCGACTGACATCGGAAGCACAGACCGTCATCTGGTTTGCCGATGAAGAAAACGTGCTGGCAATAGCCGGAATTACAGACCGGATAAAGGAAACTTCCATCCGTGCCGTCAGCGAGCTGCACGCCGCCGGCATCGAAGTCCACATGCTGACCGGAGACAATGAGGCCACCGCCCGTGAGATTGCCCGCAAAGCAGGCATCGCCCACTACCAGGCCAGTGTATTGCCGCAGGACAAGGCTGCCTTCGTCAGCCGGTTGCAGGCAGAAGGCCGGAAGGTTGCCATGGTGGGCGACGGCATCAACGACAGCGCCGCCCTTGCCCAAGCCGACTTAAGCATCGCCATGGGTGGAGGCAGCGACATCGCCATGGATGTAGCCAAAATGACCATCATCTCTTCCGACCTGACCAAGATACCGGAAGCTCTCTGTCTGTCGCGTCTCACCGTCCGGACCATCCGGCAGAATCTCTTCTGGGCATTTATATATAATATAATAGGTGTACCCATTGCGGCCGGAATACTCTATCCCATCAACGGCTTCCTGCTGAATCCGATGATAGCCGGTGCGGCCATGGCATTCAGCAGTGTCAGTGTGGTGAGCAACAGCCTGCTGCTGAAACGGAAAAGAATACATGAAGGAGAAGAAAACAAAGAAGTTGAACCGCCAACAGAAACAATCATGAAGAAAGAATTCAAAGTAGAAGGCATGATGTGCAACCATTGCCGCATGCATGTAGAGAAAGCATTGAACAGTATGGAAGGCATACACGCCACCGTAACCCTGAACCCTCCGGTAGCCACCGTAGAGTTTTCGGACGGTGAAAAGACGCTCGAAGAACTGCAGAAAGTAGTGACGAAAGAAGCCGGCGACTACACACTGAAGGCATAAGTGTAGAATTCATACGGTTTTCATACAGAAAAGAAGGAGGAAATCAAAGTAAATATCTACCTTTGCGCGCTAATTTACAGATAAAGATATGAACGCAAAAGCCAAAGGATATATTTTAGGTTCCATCGCCGCAGCCTCCTACGGCATGAATCCACTGTTTGCCCTCCCGTTGTACAAGGCCGGCATGGACCCGGACTCGGTACTTTTTTTCAGATACCTCTTCGCCATCCCGTTGCTGGGCATTATGATAAAGGCGAGAGGGCGGTCATTCAAGATACAGCGGAAAGAAACATTTCCGCTCATCATCATGGGATTGCTCGTGGCCCTCTCCTCACTGACGCTTTTCCTGAGCTATAACTACATGGCCGCCGGCATAGCGTCTACACTGCTGTTCGTCTATCCCATCATGGTGGCGCTTATTATGGCCATGGTTTTCAAAGAGAAGCTGGCACTGCAAACCATCGTCTGCATGCTGCTTGCACTGGGAGGTATCGGACTGCTCTACAAGAGCGAGGACGGCAGCACACTGAGCCTGATAGGGACACTGCTGGTTTTCGCGTCTTCCCTTTCCTATGCCATATACATCGTGGGCATCAACCAGACATCGTTGAAAAATGTGGCTACGCTTAAAGTCACCTTCTATGTCCTTCTCTTCGGCCTATCGCTTTTTGTGGCACGCCTGCTCTATTCCGGCGTACTGAACACACCGGACCAGTGGTATCTGTGGGCCAATCTGCTTGCATTGGCTGTCTTCCCCACCGCCATATCCTTCCTCTGCACTACCGGTGCCATCCAATATATCGGCTCCACCCCGACCGCCATTCTCGGCGCATTGGAGCCCGTGACAGCCATCTTCTTCGGAATAGCCGTCTTTGGAGAAAGCCTGACAGTCAGAGAAAGCTTCGGACTGGTGATGATTATCGTAGCCGTAACGTTCGTCATCGCAGGAGGCAATATTACAAGCCAACTGGTCCGCTTCAGGAAACTGTTCCCAAGACTCCCGATAAGAAGCAAAAAAAGAAACTAATCCTATAAAACCATCATCAACCATGAAGAAAAGTCTCTACCTGCTTTTACTGCTGTTGTTTCCTATCGGGCTGCAGGCTCAGTCCGAGGTTATAGTACTCCACCCGGATGAAGGCAAAGCCGAAGTGAACGAAGCCGAATACACCAGAATTTTCCTGGCAGGCACCATCGACATGGGCAAAAGCATAGACTGGCAAAAGGCAACCTGCGACTGGTTCCGCGCACGCCCCCAAGGTAAATACATCCTATACAATCCCCGAAGGGACAAGGGACTCAGCGGCGAAATGTCCGACTTTGAACATCAAGTGAACTGGGAACTGGAACATCTGGAAAAAGCCGACCTGATAATCATGAATATCCTGGCAAGCAGCAAGTCCCCCATCACCCTGCTGGAGATGGGACTGCACATGCGTTCGGGTAAACTGCACGTTATCTGTGAACCCGGTTTCTACCGCTACGACAATGTGCGGATTACTTGCAACCGCTATGGCGTTCCGTTATATCACAGCATGGACGAGTTCCTAAAGACTGTGCGTTAGGCAACTATCCTACCACATTCTGCTGCACTTTTCAGTTTAATTCTTTATCTTTGCTGCAAAGCAATGTAACAAAACTATATATTATGGCAACCTATAAAAGAATCTTATTGAAACTCAGCGGCGAGAGCCTGATGGGTGAAAAGCAATACGGCATCGACGAGAAACGCCTTGCCGAGTACGCAGCTCAAATCAAAGAAATCCACGAATTGGGAGTACAAATAGGCATCGTGATAGGCGGTGGAAACATTTTCCGCGGATTGAGCGGTGCCAACAAAGGGTTCGACCGTGTGAAAGGCGACCAGATGGGAATGCTGGCAACCGTCATCAACAGCCTTGCACTCAGTTCGGCTCTGGTAGCTGCCGGCGTGAAGGCCCGCGTGCTGACTGCCGTACGTATGGAACCCATCGGTGAATTCTACAATAAATGGCGTGCCATCGAATGTATGGAAGCAGGCGAAGTAGTCATCATGTCCGCCGGTACAGGCAATCCGTTCTTCACTACCGATACCGGTTCCAGTCTGCGCGGCATCGAGATTGAGGCGGATGTCATGCTGAAAGGTACCCGTGTGGACGGCATCTACACCGCCGACCCGGAGAAGGACCCGACAGCCACGAAGTTCCACGACATCACCTACGACGAAGTGCTGAAGCGCGGTCTGAAAGTGATGGACCTCACTGCCACCTGCATGTGCAAAGAGAATAACCTGCCCATCATCGTTTTTGACATGGACACAGTGGGTAATCTGAAAAAAGTGATGCAAGGAGAAGAAATCGGTACACTGGTGCACAATTGAATGGAAAATGGAGAATAAAAAATGAATGTTATTTAATTCTTAATTCTCAATTTTCAATTTAATAATTATATTTGCAAAGTTTCAAATCAAAGCTATTTCAAAACGAAAATAATATGAGAGACGTAAAAGACATCTTAGACGAAGCGCAAGAAAGTATGGACATGGCCATCATGTATCTGGACGAGGCACTGGCTCATATCCGCGCCGGAAAAGCCGATATCCGTTTGCTGGACGGTATCCGTGTGGATTCTTATGGAAGTATGGTTCCTATCAACAATGTGGCAGCCGTAACCACTCCGGACGCACGCAGCATTGCCATCAAGCCATGGGATAAGAGCATGTTCCGCGTCATTGAAAAGGCCATCATTGACTCCAGTCTCGGCATCATGCCCGAAAACAATGGTGAGATTATCCGTATCGGCATCCCGCCACTGACGGAAGAACGCCGTAAACAACTTGCCAAACAGTGTAAGGGAGAAGGAGAAACTGCCAAGGTAAGTGTACGTAATGCACGCCGTGATGCCATCGACGCCTTGAAGAAATCCGTAAAGGACGGACTGGCCGAAGACGCCCAGAAAGGCGGTGAAGAAAAGCTGCAGAAGATTCACGACAAGTTCATCAAGCAGATTGATGACATGCTGGCTGCAAAGGATAAAGAAATCATGACCGTTTAATTAAGTTGAAAACGGAAAATGGAAAGTTGAAAATAAACCGATATACCAAGTATAGAAGCCTTTCAACCTTCCATTTTCAACTTTCAACTTTCAACTTTCAATTATTTTGAGGGGACTCGTTATAAAAAACACCGGAAGTTGGTACTTGGTACGGACTGACGACGGAAGGGAGATTGAATGTAAAATCAAAGGGAACTTCCGGCTGAAAGGCATACGAAGCACTAATCCCGTGGCTGTAGGCGATTATGTGAACATCATACTGAACCAAGAAGGTACGGCCTTTATCAGCGAGATAGAGGACCGGAAGAATTACATCATCCGCCGCGCCTCCAACCTTTCCAAGCAATCGCACATTCTTGCTGCCAACCTCGACCAGTGCATGCTCATAGTGACGGTGAACTATCCCGAGACCTCCACTACCTTTATAGACCGTTTTCTCGCCTCTGCCGAGGCATACCGTGTTCCCGTCAAGATTATATTCAACAAAGTGGATGCCTACAATGAAGAGGAACTGCACTATCTGGACAGTCTCATCAACCTTTACACCACCATCGGCTATCCTTGTTTCAAGGTTTCTGCCAGAAAAGGGGAAGGCATCGACACTATCGAGAAAGAACTCAAAGGACGCATAACCCTCTTTTCCGGACATTCCGGAGTAGGGAAATCGACACTCATCAAGGCAATACTGCCCGATATAGAGATTAAAACCGGAGAGATATCCGCCTATCATAATAAAGGTATGCACACCACTACCTTCTCAGAAATGTTCCCGGTTCCGGGCAACGGATATATCATTGACACTCCGGGCATCAAAGGTTTCGGAACATTCGATATGGAAGAAGAAGAGATAGGCCACTACTTCCCGGAAATATTCAAGGTATCTGCCGACTGCCGTTACGGCAACTGTACCCACCGCCACGAACCCGGATGCGCTGTACGCGAGGCTGTCGAGAAGCACTATATCAGCGAATCCCGTTACGCTTCTTATCTGAACATGCTGGAGGACAAGGAGGAGGGAAAATACCGGGCTGCTTACTGATTTGTCATTTTATCACCTTTCCAATCCATATTCTTACACTTTTTAACTCTTTATCTTTTAAACTATTCTCTTTTCCCGTAGTCTAATCTAAGGCTGATTTTATTACTACTAATACTACAACATGAATAAGAGAGTTAAATGGGGCATCATTATCGTGATTGGTGCCGGACTGATTGGAGGAGGAATCTACTCCCAATTACCTAAAGAGAATGAAGAATTAGCCGCTGCAGACAAGGTGATGACCGGTCAACGTAGCGGTAAGAAAATTCTAAACGTAAACGCAAAAATAATCAAACCGCAACTGCTGAAGGATGAAATACAAATCAGCGGCAGCCTGCTGCCGGATGAGGAAGTGGACCTTTCTTTCGAGACATCCGGCAAAATCATAGAGATAAATTTTGAAGAAGGCAGCTTCGTCAAGAAAGGACAATTACTTGCCAAAGTTAATGACCGGCCGCTGCAAGCACAATTGCAACGCCTCGTCTCCCAATTAAAGTTGGCAGAAGACCGCGTGTTTCGCCAGAACGCCCTGCTGGAAAGGGATGCGGTCAGTAAAGAAGCCTACGAACAAGTAAAGACCGAGCTGGCCACCCTGAATGCCGACATTGACCTGATAGAATCGAACATCGCACAAACTGAGCTGCGTGCTCCTTTCGACGGTGTCATCGGTCTGCGCCAAGTCAGTGTGGGTACTTACGCTTCCCCTACAACCATTGTAGCCAAACTCACCAAGATTTCGCCGTTGAAGGTGGAATTTGCCGTACCCGAGCGGTATGCCAATGACGTAAAGACCGGCGCCGGACTGGACTTCACTCTCGAAGGAAAGCTAAATACCTTCCACGCCACGGTTTATGCACGCGAATCAAAGATAGACCCTACTACCCATACCCTGACAATCCGTGCACTTTATCCCAATGCCAACGGAGCTGTGCTTCCGGGCCGCTATGCCAGCATCAAGCTGAACAAGGATGAGATTCAGGACGCCCTTGCCGTACCGTCCGAAGCCATTGTACCGGAAATGGGAAAAGACAAGATATTCCTCTATAAGTCGGGAAAAGCCCAGCCGGTAGAGATTACTACGGGAATCCGTACGGAAGCGGAAGTACAAGTATTGCAAGGCTTGCAGGCAGGAGATACCATCATCACCTCGGGAACCCTGCAACTCCGTACCGGACTACCGGTAACACTGGACAATATCAATTGACAACTGTCAATTATCAACCGTTAATTATCAATTGTAAAGAATGAATATATCCGAATTAAGTATACGGCGACCGGTACTCTCGACAGTACTTACCCTGATAATCCTGCTGTTTGGCTTCATCGGCTACAATTATCTGGGTGTACGCGAGTACCCGTCTGTAGACAATCCTATCATATCAGTATCCTGCTCCTATCCGGGTGCCAACGCCGATGTCATCGAGAACCAGATAACGGAGCCTCTGGAGCAGAACATCAACGGTATTCCCGGCATACGCTCCCTCTCCAGTGTCAGCCAGCAAGGCTCATCACGCATTACAGTAGAGTTTGAGCTTTCCGTTGACCTGGAAACCGCCGCCAACGACGTACGTGATAAAGTGTCGCGTGCACAGCGCTATCTGCCTCGTGACTGTGACCCTCCTACCGTATCAAAAGCCGATGCGGACGCCACCCCTATCCTGATGGTTGCCCTCCAAAGTGACAAACGTTCCCTACTGGAGCTCAGTGAAATAGCCGACCTGACTGTCAAGGAGCAGCTTCAGACTATTTCAGATGTAAGTAGTGTAAGTATCTGGGGAGAAAAGCGCTATTCCATGCGGCTTTGGCTGGACCCCATCAAGATGTCCGGCTATGGAATCACTCCTCTGGATGTAAAGAATGCGGTGGACAACGAAAACGTAGAGCTCCCTTCCGGAAGTATCGAAGGAAACACTACCGAGCTCACCATCCGTACGTTGGGTCTGATGCATACAGCCGAAGAGTTCAACAATCTTATCCTGAAGGAAGACGGTAACCGTATTGTCCGCTTCAGCGACATTGGACGTGCCGAACTGGGACCAGCCGACATCAAAAGTTATATGAAGATGAACGGTGTGCCCATGGTAGGTGTCGTAGTAATTCCGCAGCCGGGTGCCAACCACATTGAAATAGCCAACGCCGTATATGACCGCATGGAGAAGATGAAGAAAGACCTTCCCGAAGATGTTCATTACAACTACGGTTTTGACAATACCAAGTTTATCCGCGCTTCTATCGACGAGGTGAAGCAGACGGTGTATGAGGCCTTTGTACTGGTTATCATCATCATTTTCCTCTTCTTGCGCGATTGGCGTGTGACGCTTGTGCCATGTATTGTAATCCCCGTTTCGCTGATTGGAGCTTTCTTCGTCATGTATCTGGCCGGTTTCTCCATCAATGTGCTCTCCATGCTTGCCGTGGTGCTTGCCGTGGGCTTGGTGGTGGACGACGCCATCGTGATGACGGAGAACATTTATGTCCGCATCGAGAAAGGGATGCCACCGAAAGAAGCCGGCATAGAAGGAGCCAAGGAGATTTTCTTTGCCGTCATCTCCACTACCATTACGCTGGTGGCGGTATTCTTCCCTATTGTATTCATGGACGGTACGACAGGACGACTGTTCCGCGAATTCAGTATCGTGGTCTCCGGTTCGGTGATTATCTCCTCCTTCGCCGCATTGACTTTTACGCCGATGCTTGCCACCAAACTTTTAATCAAAAGGGAACAGCAGAGCTGGTTCTATCGCAAGACCGAACCTTTCTTCGAAGGGATGAACCGGGTATACAGCCAGTCACTGGCCGCCTTCCTGAAACGGCGCTGGATTGCCCTGCCCTTCACCATCGTCACCATCCTGCTTATCGGAGTCCTTTGGAATACTATCCCGGCTGAAATGGCGCCATTGGAGGACCGTTCGCAAATCAGTATCAATACAATGGGTGCCGAAGGAGTGACTTACGAATATATCCGCGACTATACCGAAGACATCAATCATCTGGTGGACTCCATTATCCCGGATGCAGAAGCGGTAACAGCGCGTGTGTCCAGTGGTAGCGGTAACGTACGTATCACACTGAAAGACATGAAAGACCGTGACTATACCCAGATGGAAGTTGCCGAAAAGTTGTCGAAGGCAGTGCAGAAAAAGACCATGGCACGCTCTTTCGTACAGCAGTCCTCCTCATTCGGAGGACGGCGCGGCGGTATGCCCGTGCAGTATGTATTGCAGGCAACCAATATCGAGAAATTGCAGGAGGTGCTCCCCAAGTTCATGACGAAGGTCTACGAAAATCCGGTATTCCAGATGGCAGACGTAAACCTGAAGTTCAGCAAGCCTGAAGCGCGCATCAACATCAACCGTGACAAGGCGAGCATCATGGGCGTAAGCACCAAGAACATTGCCCAAACCCTGCAATACGGCTTGAGCGGACAGCGCATGGGCTACTTCTACATGAACGGAAAGCAATACGAGATATTAGGCGAAATCAACCGCCAGCAACGCAACAAGCCCGCCGACCTGAAAGGCATCTATATCCGAAGCGACAACGGGAACATGGTACAGCTGGACAACCTAATTGAGCTTACCGGCGGCATCGCACCTCCGAAACTGTACCGTTACAACCGTTTCGTTTCTGCCACCATCTCCGCGGGACTGGCGGACGGCAAGACCATCGGACAAGGTCTGGATGAAATGGACAAGATTGCCAAGGAGACGCTGGACGAGACCTTCCGCACCGCACTGACCGGAGACTCCAAAGAGTATAGGGAGAGTTCCTCCAGTCTGATGTTCGCCTTCATTCTGGCCATCGTGCTGATTTACCTGATTCTGGCCGCCCAGTTCGAAAGCTTCAAGGACCCGCTGATTATCATGTTGACGGTGCCTCTCGCCATTGCCGGCGCGCTGGTATTCATGTATTTCGGAGACATCACGATGAATATATTCAGCCAGATTGGCATCATCATGCTGATTGGTCTGGTAGCAAAGAACGGTATCCTGATTGTGGAGTTCGCCAATCAGAAGCAGGAAGCGGGTGAAGACAAGATGCGAGCCATCAAGGACGCCTCCCTGCAACGTCTGCGCCCCATCCTGATGACGAGTGCCTCCACCATCCTGGGACTGATACCACTGGCATTCGCCACCGGCGAAGGCTGCAACCAGCGCATCGCCATGGGTACTGCCGTCGTAGGCGGCATGCTCATCTCCACACTGCTGACGATGTACATCGTGCCTGCCATATATAGTTATGTATCAACGAACCGAAGTAAACTGAAGACCGAATGAAACGCATTGTTTTAATTTTCATAGCCACTGCCTGCACAGCGCTGGGCCTTTATGCACAGCCTGCGCCTACCTACACCTTGAAGTCCTGCCTGGAGCAAGGATTGCTGAACAACTACTCCCTGCGCATTGTCCGCAATGAAGAGCAGGTCAGCAAGAACAACGCCACACTGGGCAATGCGGGCTACCTGCCCACACTGGGCCTCTCCGCCGGCTACAAGGGAACCATAGACAATACCGAGACCAAAGCCCGAGCCACCGGAGAGACAACCAAGGACAACGGAGTGTTTGACCAAACTCTCGATGCAGGCATCAACCTGAACTGGACCATCTTCGACGGTTTCAACATTACCGCCAACTACCAACGGCTCAAGGAGCTGGAACGCCAAGGCGAGACCAATACGCGCATCGCCATCGAGGACCTGATAGCCAACATAGCCGCCGAATACTATAACTATGTGCAGCAGAAAATCCGCTTGAAGAACTTCCGTTATGCCGTATCGCTATCCAAAGAGCGCCTGCGCATTGTGGAAGAGCGTTACCACATCGGTAACTTCTCGCGCCTGGACTACCAGCAGGCCAAAGTGGACTTCAATGCCGACAGTGCCCAATACATGAAACAGCAGGAACTGCTGCACACCTCACGTATCCAGCTGAACGAACTCATGGCAAACAAAGATGTAGACCAGCCGTTTATCATACAAGACAGCCTCATCAACGTGACCGCCTCCCTGAACTTCGAGGAGCTGTGGAACGCCACCCTCACCATCAACGCCTCACTGCTACGTGCCGAACAGAACAGTACCCTGGCCCGTCTGGACTACAAGAAAGTCTGCTCGCGCGACTACCCATACGTGAAGATGAACGGCGGATACGGCTACACCCTCAACAAGTATGACATCTCTGCCAACAGCCGCCGCAGCAACCTCGGTCTGAACTTCGGCGTCACGGTCGGCTTCAATCTGTTCGACGGCAACCGGCGCCGCGAACGCAAGAATGCCCGCATTGCCGTGCAGAACGCTCGCCTGGAACGGGAGCAACTGGAGCAAGCCCTGCGCGCCGACCTCAGCAACCTATGGCAGGCCTACCAAAACAACCTGCAAATGCTGAACCTGGAACGCCAGAACCTTGTGGCTGCCAAGGAGAACCACGAGATTGCCATGGAACGATATATGCTGGGCAACCTCTCGGGAATCGAGATGCGCGAAGCCCAAAAGAGTCTGCTGGATGCAGAAGAACGTATTCTCTCCGCGGAATATGATACCAAATTATGTGAAATCTCCCTACTGCAAATCAGTGGAAAAGTAGCGCGCTATATGGAATAAGCAATATAATCCGTACCTTTACGCCCGATTTATCAGAATTAAAGCACAATGGGATTATTCATCAGAAAGCCATTCGAGGCACTGCAAGCGGAGGCGAATGCCTCCGGAAAGAAAACATTGAAACGTGTACTTGGTCCGTGGAGCCTTGTTGCCCTGGGCGTGGGAGTCATCATCGGAGCGGGTCTATTCTCCATCACCGGAACGGTGGCGGCAGGCTATACGGGACCGGCCATCACACTGTCCTTTGCCATTGCCGCACTGGGATGCTGCTTCGCCGGACTATGTTATGCGGAATTTGCATCCATGATACCCGTAGCCGGCAGCGCATACACCTACTCGTATGCCACGATGGGCGAACTCATCGCCTGGATTATCGGGTGGGACCTGGTACTGGAATACACCGTAGCCGCAACCACGGTAAGCATCAGCTGGAGCCGCTATCTGGTCGTCTTTCTCGAGGGACTGGACATACATCTACCGCAAGTCCTCACCGCCTGTCCCTGGGATGGTGGAGTCGTAAATATCCCCGCCTTCCTTATCGTCGTGCTGATGAGCCTCTTCCTGATACGGGGTACGGAAGGCAGCTCCATCTTCAACGGCTTCATTGTATTCCTGAAGGTTTCCGTCATACTGATTTTTGTCATACTCGGCTGGAAATACATCAATACCGACAACTATACACCTTACATCCCTGCCAATACGGGCGTGCTGGGCGAATATGGCTTCTCCGGCATCCTGCGAGGGGCGGCCATCGTATTCTTCGCCTTCCTCGGGTTCGACGCTGTGAGCACAGCTGCCCAAGAGACGAAGAACCCGAAGCGGAACATGCCTATCGGCATTCTGGTCTCCCTGCTGGTATGCACCGTGCTCTATATGGTTTTTGCCCACGTCATGACGGGAGTGGCACACTACACCGCCTTCAGCGGACAGCAAGGCATTGCTCCCGTTGCCATAGCCATAGAGCACATGGGGCAGGCTGATGCGGCAGGTATCATCCAGCCGGACTATCCCTGGCTGAACCGTGCCATCGTGCTGTCCATTCTGTTCGGATATTGCTCCGTCATCATGGTGACGCTGCTGGGACAGAGCCGCGTATTCCTGAGCATGAGCCACGACGGGCTGCTGCCTCCTTTCTTCTCGCATATCAACGAAAAGTTCCGTACTCCGGCACGCAGCAACCTGCTCTTCATGGTACTTGTGGGCCTGCTGGCAGCTTTTGTACCCGCACGGCTGGCCGGAGAGATGACAAGCATCGGCACGCTGATGGCCTTCACGCTGGTCTGTGCCGCTGTACTGGTAGTACGCAGAACCATGCCTGACGTGCCCCGTTCCTTTAAAACCCCACTTGTTCCACTTATCCCCATACTGGGTATTCTTACTTGCCTTTGCATGATGTTGTTCCTTCCTGCCGATACATGGATACGCCTGGTGCTGTGGATGCTCATCGGTCTGGACATCTACGTGGGCTACGGCATGAAGCACAGTAAGCTGGAGCATGGAGGCGACACCCGCCACGGGCAGGTGACCTTGAACATGATTGGACTTATCCTTGCCGTTCTTTGTGTCATCACCGGACTGTGGCACCAACAGACTGTGGGATGGGGAGAAAGCAAAGTGCTGCTGATTATCTCGTTTGTTTTCGCATTCACGCACTGCGCTTACTATATGTGGAGAATCTGGAGGAGATAATAAGCCCTAAATCTCCTCCTTTAAAGATAAACAATCTTTCATCCAAACTACCCCAGCACCCACTTGGTCCGTTTCCCGAAACAACGGTATGCCATTGCCACCAGAAACCAGGAAGTACAGAAAGCGACGACTGCGGCACAAGGTATCTGAAGATAGATAGGAACATGGATAGCACGCATCAGGACTACGCTCGGTCCGGTAAAGAAATAGTGTATCATATAGACTCCAAAACCACAGAGCGTCAAGTTTGCCAATGCTTTCTTGATGCGCTCCGAACGGAAATTGGCCCGCTTGCAAAGCATAAACACGGGGATAGTCATCATTACTACATTCAGCGAACAGTAGGTAAAGAAGAGTTCGAGCATCTCATCCGTAAAATCCGGCAAGGAAGTCATATGGCGGAAACCAAGGAATGTTACGGCATAGCCAATGGCAAACATGGGAATGCCGATGCCACAGAGTTGCCGGCCCGTCCAGTTATGGTTCCTCAGATAATGGCCCAACAATAGGTAGCCGTTAAAACCGGCAAAGTAATACAGCATACCGAACGAGTTCCACGAGCAAGTCCCCCAAAGGTACGGAGCGGCAAACTCGGTATAATAAGGCAGCAGCAGTGTCACTCCCCATGCTGCAAGAAACCATAGTTTGGCACGTTCCGAGGCCTTCTCCACCCATGCCGAGAATATCGGAAGATAGAGATAAAGCCCTATTAGCAGATAGATATACCACATGTGTACATCCAATAGAGAGAAATTAAAAGGCATTTCTGCAATATATCCCAGGCTCACAGCCAGAGACTGGCGCATTACTTCCTCACCCGAATAAGGGAAGAAATCCAGAATCACTTTCGGCTCCACTCCCAGCAGTCCCGTTATCCAGGGGAACAGATTGTAAATCACAGACCAGATGAGGAAAGGAAAGAATACGCGGGGGATACGTTTCTTGTAGAATGCCGAGGCGTCACCCCGTACCGGCAACAGCAATGCACCGGTAATCATTACAAAAAGCGGTACGCAAGGACGGAGCGCCGCACCGTAGACAGCTCCCCAGAACTTGATGTCAACAATGTCGGGCGATGTGCCCGGATAGAAGTTAAAAGGGTCTGTGCAATGGCAGCAAACTACTGTAAACATTGCAACAAGGCGTACCACATCCAGCCATACGATGTGTTGTGCCGGAGTTTGTCGTGTAAGAGTCAGTTCCATGTTTTATTAAATTGGTTGTTTGGAGGGCTAAAGATAAAGAAGTTAACTGAGAAATGAAAAGGAGAATGTAACAAAAATACGACAACAAACGAGTTTCAGTTTTATTCTCCTATAGAGAACAATCTGTTTTATCAAGGCAGAACAGAGTGTTCCAATAGGGAAGAACACTTTGTTCCAACATGAAAGAACAGTTTGTTTCAATAGGAAGAAACAATTTGTTTCAACATAAAGGAACAGTTTGTTTTGCTTGATGAAACAGAGTGTTCTATGCCGCGAAACACTTTGTTTTCCTCTACAAAACAAAAAAGCCGTAACAAGATTTTCTCCGTTACGGCTTTCCTTATATTATGCCTTTCTAAAAGGCTTCTGTTTTACTTGCTGCAATTCCAGGGCTTCAGTTGCTTGAAGAAGTCGTTGCCCTTATCGTCCACCAAGATGAATGCAGGGAAGTTCTCCACCTCAATCTTCCAGATAGCTTCCATACCGAGTTCGGGATATTCCACGCACTCAATGCTCTTGATGTTGTTCTGTGCCAAGATAGCGGCAGGACCACCGATAGAGCCCAAGTAGAAACCGCCATACTTTTGGCAGGCATCTGTCACTTGCTGGCTGCGGTTACCTTTGGCAAGCATAATCATGCTGCCGCCGTGGCTTTGGAAGAGGTCTACATACGGGTCCATACGTCCGGCAGTAGTCGGGCCCATGGAGCCGCAAGCCATGCCTTGAGGAGTCTTGGCAGGACCGGCGTAGTAGATGGGATGGTCTTTGATGTACTGCGGCAGGTCTTCGCCACGGTCCAGACGTTCTTTCAGCTTGGCGTGTGCGATGTCACGGCCTACGATAATGGTTCCATTCAGAGACAAACGGGTGGAAACCGGATACTTGGTCAGTTCCTTCAGAATATCGGCCATCGGCTGGTTCAAGTCAATCTTCACCACGTCGCCTTCACCGGCCTTACGGAGTTCTTCGGGAATCAGTTCACCCGGATTGCTGTCGAGCTTTTCAATCCAGATACCTTCTTTATTGATTTTACACTTGATGTTACGGTCGGCAGAGCAGGAAACACCCAGACCCACGGGACAGGACGCACCGTGACGCGGCAGGCGGATGATGCGGATGTCGTGAGCCAGATACTTGCCGCCGAACTGGGCACCGAGGCCAATCTTATGAGCTTCTTCCAGTACCAGCTTCTCCAGTTCCACATCGCGGAAAGCGCGGCCGAACTCATTGCCGGTAGTGGGTAGGTTATCGTAGAAGTGGGTGGAAGCCAGTTTCACAGTCAACAAGTTCTTTTCGGCAGAAGTACCGCCGATAACGAATGCGATGTGATAGGGAGGACAAGCTGCCGTACCCAAAGTCTTGATTTTTGAGATAAGGAAGGGAACCAATGTTTCGGGGTTGAGGATAGCCTTTGTCTCCTGGTAGAGATAAGTCTTGTTGGCAGAGCCACCACCCTTGGTTACGCAGAGGAACTCGTACTCCATACCTTCCGTAGCTTCGATGTCAATCTGTGCGGGAAGGTTGCACTTCGTATTCACCTCATCGTACATGGTGAGGGGAGCATTCTGCGAATAGCGCAGGTTCTCTTCGGTATAAGTCTTGTAAACACCCAGTGAGAGAGCTTCTTCATCACAGTAGCCGGTCCATACTTGTTGTCCCTTTTCGCCGTGGATGATTGCCGTACCCGTATCCTGGCAGAAAGGAAGTACCCCCTTGGATGCTACCTCTGCATTGCGCAGGAAGGTGAGTGCCACGTATTTATCGTTATCGCTTGCTTCGGGGTCACTCAGAATCTTAGCAACCTGCTCGTTGTGCGAACGACGCAACATGAACGATACATCACGGAAAGCCGCATTGGCCATTGCCGTCAAACCGTCTTTTTCAATCTTCAGGATAGGTTTTCCTTCAAACTCGCTTACTGACACGTAATCTTTTGTAAGCAGATAATACTCAGTAGTATCTTTCCCCTTCTCGAACATGGGCTGATACTTGAACGGAGGTGTTGTTGCCATAATTACTCGTATATTTAATGTTTAAAAGTGATTCGGGTAGCAAAGGCAGCACAAAACCGCCTTTACCGAGCAAAGGTAAAAACTATTATTGAAATAATTCTTTAATTAGAGTAAAAACGCAACAAATCATAATTAATTTTCTGACACCCGCTGCATCCGCCCTATCAGTTCATCGCCCAGCGCCGTCTTCACCTCAATGTGTTTCAACACAGCCATTACAAACGGATTGCTTTCAAAGTCGCCGCGTACCTGCTCAAAATCGAGTTCCTTTTCCAAGCGTGAGCCGTCAGCTCCAAAGCCCGTCATGGAAGCCAGTGAAAATTCTTTCTTAGCATCCTCATACACCATGCGGTCGAGGCCAACTACTGCTTCTTTCCATTTTTCGACAATATGTATGACGTCTTCTGCCGTCATACCTTCCGGCTTGATACCATAGAACTCTTCCAACTTCTCATACGCCCAGGTCCATTCGTAGGTATAGTAGTTGCTGTGCATCTTCTCAAACTCGGCATTGATAGACTTCAAGCGATTGACTTTGCCGGACTCAATACCGTCTATCAGCGCATCTATCTCACTCTTTGGGGCTATCAATCCGGAAATATCCACCCATTCGCCGCTGCCAATGGCAGTATCGGGCTTCAAACGGGCACGTATTTCTTCATTGCTCCGGAAGTCAATGCCTTCCAAGCGCTTGATGACAGAGTTTCCGAGGAACTTATGAATGGCTATTTCATAGAAGCGGATACCTTTCACCAAAGCCGAGTTACGTATCTTCGCACTATGGAAAGAATAGATATCCGAAAGCTCGCCACTGGCATGACGCAGATTCTGCAACGTTTCCCGTCCCTTGAACATTTTCTGCACCGTGTAGGGGCTGAGAAGATTATAGTTGATGTAATCCAGTTTGTTCGGGTCGGTACGCCCGTCACGTTTCGGCCACTTCTGGGCATCACGGATGGTACCCACACTACGCAGGTTGACACCGGGTACAAGGTAGGTGGTATTATTCTGCTCTATCAAGTAAGAGAACGGCAGGTTCGAAGTATCAGAATGGTTGACATGGCGCCCCATTACCAAGGAAAACGCTCCCACCCTTGCAGGCCACAAGATGTACGAATCGGAAGTCGTCTTGGCACCACGCTCCAAAGTGCCTTGATGGATAGGCCCTAACTTATACATATGGTTGCTCTGATTGGACCCCGAACCGGCATTCATAAAGGAAAACATACCGGCAATCAGCAACGTGGATTTATGGTGTGTCACCGTATAAGGTCCGGCAAAAATAGCGCACGCCTCCCCGTTCTCTCCCTGGCAGTTGCTGAAAAACAAAGAATCCGAAGCAGAGTAGTTGTGTCCCAACTTGCATGCCTGCCCCACGAAGCAGCGGCTCAGCATAGCTCCGTCATCTACATGAGACCCGGTAGAGATGATGAAATCATCACAAATCACCCCATGCCCGATGTGTACCGGCGCCACCTCGTTGCTGTTGATGCTTCCGTTATACAGACGGCATGTACCACAGATGCGGCAATAATCACCGATGCGCACATTCTTTATGGAACCGGTGTTCAATATCATTACATGGTTCCCGATGCTTCCTACAGCAGAAGCATGTTTGTTGGAATAAAAATCCGTGATTTCCTTCATCCGTGCAATCAGCTCCGGGCGATGGCGGTAAAGCGCCAGAATATAGGCTTGGTGTGCGGAGAGTTTATCATTAATCAGCACCTCACGGCCTCCCGTCTCATTCAGGACAGACACTTCTACCCCGTTACCGAACTTCGACACACCGTCTACCAGAATAATATCCACATTCTCAATGAAGGTGTCATGCCCTATTTCATAATTGGCAATGTAGTTCTGGATATTCTCAATGCAACAGTTATCTCCCACCGTTACATTATGCAGCGTCACATGCCGCAAACCGGAATGCTTCCTGATTCCTCCCGGCAACATAAATTCTGAATGGAACACTCCCAAACACACCTCACCCGAAAAACGGGTATGATGCACAAATTCCGTTGAGAACTCTTCTGCAACGGTTACTTTCCCCCAATCATCAGCCAGACATGACTGGCTCTTCAACCGGAGAATTTCATCTTCGGTCAGTCTTCTGTAATTCATCCTTATAACGAGTTATGAGTTATGAGTTATAAGTTATTGCCTTTGCCGGCACTACCGATTCAAACCGCTGCCAGCAAATAACTCATAACTTATAACTCATAACTAAAATTAAACTTCTTCTTCGTAGGTCTGATAAAGAAAGTCATTATAGGGGTACTTCTGCACGTGCAATTCCTTCACACGCTGATAAACTACACTCTTCAGTTCCTCCATATTGATTTTTTCGCGGGCAGAAATAAAGAGGCAGTTATCCTCCATCTTAGCCATCCACGTCTTCATCAGTTCTTCGAGTGTCAAGTTTTCCTTGGTTCTGGGGGTAAGGTCGTCAGCCGCTTTCTCTATATAAGTATAAGCGTCTATCTTATTGAATACAAGAATCATGGGCTTACCGGCGGCACCGATATCTGCCAACGTCTTGTTCACAACTTCTATCTGTTCTTCAAAATCCGGATGAGAGATGTCTACGATATGCAACAGCAAGTCCGCCTCGCGTACCTCATCCAGAGTAGACTTGAAGGAGTCTACCAAATCCGTCGGCAATTTACGGATAAAGCCCACCGTATCGGATAGCAGGAACGGCAGGTTCTCAATAATCACCTTACGCACCGTAGTATCCAACGTGGCAAACAGCTTATTCTCTGCAAAGACTTCACTTTTCGAAAGCAAAGTCATCAATGTGGATTTTCCTACATTGGTATATCCCACCAATGCCACACGAATCAAGCGTCCGCGGTTCTTCCGCTGGGTAGACTTCTGCTTGTCAATCTCAGCCAAGCGCTCCTTCAACAATGACATACGGTTCAAGATGATACGGCGGTCCATTTCCAGCTGCGTTTCACCCGGACCGCGAAGTCCCACGGAACCTTTACCTCCACCGGCACCGGAGCCACCACCCTGGCGTTCCAAGTGGGTCCACAAACGTTGCAGACGGGGGAGCATGTACTTATACTGCGCCAGCTCCACCTGCGTTTTTGCATTGGCAGTCTGGGCACGCATGGCAAAGATATCGAGAATCAGGGACGTACGGTCCAGTATCTTGATTTTGAGTTCAGCTTCTATATTGCGTATCTGCTTGGCGGAGAGTTCATCATCAAAAATCACCATGCCGATTTCGCGTTCGGCTTCTTCTTCATTCCGGATATACTCTTTAATTTCTTCCAGCTTGCCCTTGCCGACATAAGTCACGGAATGCGCTGCATCCAGCTTTTGGGTAAACCGCTTCACTACTTCCGCCCCGGCTGTCTCAGCCAAGAATGCCAGCTCGTCCAGGTATTCGTTCGTCTTTCGCTCATCCTGCGTTTTAGTGATGAGACCTACCAATACCGCTGTTTCTGCCTGCACTTCGGAAATTACAAATTCTTTCATAGTTTCTATACCTTATTATATATATGTATTGTTGGTTCGGGCAGCAAATATAAATAATTTTGGCGGAAGCGCCTTAAAAAGCGGAATAAAATAAAAACAGACACAATAGAAAAATGGCATGTAAAATGAAGTCGAACTTCATCTTACATGCCATTTCAAATTACATATTATCTAATTGCCAGGATAATCAAAACCCTTCCGGCATCTCCAGCGTTTCCGTGAATCCCTGATACAGTACTCCCCATTTACCACCGTCAAGCACTACTAAGCCCTGCATCGGGAAAGACAACACGTTTCCTTTACGCTCCATACCTGCTGCTGCAAAGTATAGCATACCATAATCCGTCTTGTCATAACCAGTAGGTTGAGGATCCCAACCTATCAGTTCTTGATTGTCATCGCTTAGCGTAAACATGATGGGATATCCTTTCGTAATGCAATCTTCCAGCTTATAGATGTTAGCCTCTTTAGCCTTCAGCACAGGTTGATCCCAACCCTCGCCAAATAATTGAGATGCATAGTAGCCTGTACCTATATTGAGCCAAGTATAGTCACGCTTTATATTGACCGTCACCTTAGGTGAACCATAAACGTAGGAATCTTCTTCAGGAATGGTAATAGTATAAGATGCAGTAGTACCCACAGCTATGTCAAACGCAATCTTTACTTCTTTGAGTGCTTCACCGGCAGCAAAATCAACCGTTGTCGGCACTGTTACGTTCTCCGCATCTGTAGTCAAGCGAATAGATGCAGCCGCATCTGTTTTCTGACGGCCGATTTTGACCACAAAAACCTGTTCATCATTCGGATAATAAGTCAAATCAGTGTTATCAGCATAAATATAAGCTTGTACACCCTCGGTAGGAACCGGAGAAGGCTCCCACTCCACACCGTCTGAACAAGCCGTCATAGCCAAACCGCATACGGCCAAGCCCAAAAACAATTTATTGAATATCTTATTCATATACAAATTCTATTAAAAGTTAGTTCATTGGTTAATTGTTACCCGGTGCAAACTCCCCTATCGGAGTAGGACGTTTAGCAATAGCACCGGACGGGTCCGGATTGTTCATTCCCTGAAGGGCAGTATTTGAATCGACCTCGGTCTTAGGAATCATCAATGTCCAGTTGGGCTTCACACCTTTACAGTTTATCTTGAAGATATCTTCTATAAAGTTGGTACCCTCATAATTCTGAATGACATCCGGTTTCAGACGTTTAGCCGTGGGGAATGCGATTCCCTCACCCCAGAACTCGATACGCATCTGTTTCAACACCTCAAGTTGGAAATTACGCAAATCACCCGTACTGAAATTGTAATTGCTCTGGCGGTACTGCTTCATAAAGTTATTCAACAACTGTACGCCTGCTGCCACATTCTGGCTGGCACCTACTGCTTCAGCCTCTATGAGATACATCTCTTCCACACGCATCACGGGAATATCTGCAGCCGCACCCACAGAATAAGTGTTATAGTCACCACCCACGGGGCGGAACTTCAATGACATATAATCCGGTTGTTCATCCAGCCATGCATTGCCTCTCACTGACTGGTAAGCGTAAGTACTTCTGTCCGGGTCAAGGTAAGAATATTTGCGGAAATCGGTAGCAGGAATCGCGTCATAAAGTGAACGTGCCATCTGGAGCTTAGACAAAGAAGCATATCCCCAATCCGCTTCATTGGAAATGTGACCAATGAAATTAGCAAGATTACCCATATTGGAAGCCGTGGGGTGAAGGTACCACATCCATGCAGAAGTAGCCGTATTGAAACCGGTAGTGGGATTATGCCACTGTGATTCGCTCATAGGTGTTGCTCCCGACTTATCAATAGCCTTGCGGGCATACTCGGCAGCTTTAGCAAACTGACCATCCCACATATATACTTTGGCCTTCAGACCATATACGACCGCCAAGTCAGGGAAGTTCTTACTGACAGGTGTATAAGACTCCAGACCTATCTCTGCCTTGTCAAGGTCGGCAAGAATGAAATTCACCAATTCTTCGTGGGTTGCACGCGGATTGCTCTTCGCAATGTCGTTAGTTGTTGCCTCAGTCACGATGGGCACCGTCAGCCCCAGTACCTTGCTACAATCGGTATAGATGTTTTCTACCGGTTCGAAAAGTACCATCAGCGTATAATAGTCCAATGCACGGAAAGCATGGGCTATACTTCCAAGCCCACGCATTTCATCGGTAATTGTGGGATCAGTCACATCAACGGCCGCAATCACGTCATTGGCCGATTTAACGAACTTATATAGGGTGAAGTAAGGCAAATATGAATAATAGCCGGTGTCGTTCATACCATTATTGGCATTGAAGCGCCACCACCAGTCATATCCGTAATCCGTAGCCACGACATCACCCAGCAGTTCTGTCTGGGCCAACATCAATGAGGGATAAGCAAGGTCGGTCTCATGTGTTTGCTTACCGTACACTAGATAGCCTTGTACCATTTGCGATGGCAAGCCATTAAGCGAAGCCTCAATCGCTGTTGCCGATGCACCAATCTGATCGGAGGTCGCTGTAGAATCTTCGGGAAAAACCTCTTCTATACAGCCGGTCAATACCGTGGCCGATACGACCATAACCGAAAATAGTTTGAATATATTCTTCTTCATAATCATTGTAATCTATATATTAGGTTTAGAACTCAAATGACACACCACCGGAGATGGTACGCATCGGTGAATAGAAAGTAGCATTGGTTGTCTCGTCGTATGACTGACGTGGGTCGAACCCTTTACGTTTAGACCAATAGAAAACATTTTCTGCCGACATATACACGCGCAATGAGTTGATGACCAACTTTCTTGTCCACTTGGAAGGTAACGTGTAGCCCACATTAATATTCTGGATATTCAAGAAGCTTGCATTTGTCAAGAAGCGCGTAGACATTGCCCCTGAATATTGGTCGTTCATCTGGAAACGAGGGATATTAGTATTTGTGTTCTCAGGAGTCCATGAGTTCAGCAAATCCTTATGGTAGTTGTAACCAGCCGTACCATAAGGTGACGACATAAAGTAAGCATACGTACCATCATATTGCTTACCACCAATCTGGTAAGTGAAGTTTATGCCGAAGTCCACGCCATATACTTTCAGTTTGGTACCGAAACCACCATACACCTTAGGTATTGAGCTTTCCTCTGTGATGTAATAGTCAGCCTGAGCATGATTCGTAGTCGTTTCACGTCCGGTGATATTGCCGGCCTCGTCCTTGACATTCTTATAGAACAAAGACTCACCCTTTTCATTCACTCCGGCATACTCCTTCAAGCGCCATGTAAACATAGACAAATCCTCACCAATGAAGAAGCTTCCGTTAGAATAGCCCTTATATCCTTTTCCATCAGCTGTATACTCAGTAGTAATCAACTTATCAGGATCAAGCATCGTAATACGGTTCTTCAAGGTTGAAATGTTCACATTCACATCCCACGTAAAGTTACGTGTATCGAAGATATTCACATTGAAGTCCATTTCCACACCACTATTGACCATGTTACCAACGTTGTCCATATAGGAAGCATAACCCAATGATGGAGCCACGGTAAATGAGAACAACATATCCGAAGTCTTACGTCTGTAGTACTCGATGCTACCGGTTACACGGTTCCACAACTGGAACTCTGCACCGATATTGAAGTTAGTGTTGGTTTCCCAAGTGATGTCTTTAGTGCCCTTAGATTTAAATGAAGTACCAAGGCTGTTGTTAGAGTTGATAATGTTAAATCTATCCGTATAGAGGAAGTCACCGATATTGTCATTACCTTGTGAACCAATAGAAGCCTTCAGCTTCAGTTCCTGCACCCATGAAGCATCAAACCAGCTTTCTTTGTTGATAAGCCACGCACCGCCTACCGACCAGAATGTACCCCAGCGATGGTCCGGATGGAAACGGCTGGAAGCATCACGACGCAAAGAAGCCGAGCCGAAGATGCGTTCGTCATAATTGTATTGCAAACGGCCGAAGAAACCTTCATTGTTACGACGCTCTTTATAGGAAGAAGCACCTTGTCCGTCGATAATGGCACCATCCAATTCCTTATTGCCTTGAGAGAACATCTGCGACTTGCTGGCCCCAAGTTCATAGTAGCGATAATCATAATATTCGTGACCTAAAAGAATATCGAAGTTATTGTCGCCAAACGAACGGGCATAAGAAACAAGTTGTTGCAGGTTGTAATCGTAAGTACGTGTATGATACTTACTCACTGTACCGCCAGTGGAGTCGAACTGCCCGTAGTAAGGATTGTAAACGTAACTATGACGTGTCTCATCCAAGTTGAAAGCACCATTGAATGTCACCTTTAGGCCTTCTATAGGAGTTATATCTACAAAGGCGTTGCCGTTAATGGCATTTCCTTCAGAGTTTCTGGTATTTAGTTTATTGTCTAGAATAGGGTTGGCATCAGCAATGAAAGGACGCTGCATACCTGCATTGATACCACTACCGTAGTCCATCATTCCAATACCATTATTATCCACCATGATGCTGCCGTCAGCATTGCGCACGTAGGCGGGATAGATGGGAGCCATTTGGGTAACAAACGCCCATATATTACCGGTAGACGAACTGGTACCATTGTTACTCAACGAGTTAGAATCAAAACGTGCATATCCCATATTACCACCAATCTTCAACCACTTCTTTGCTTGATAGTCGGCTTTCAAACGGCCTGTCAAACGTTTCAGGTCAGAGCCTTCAGTGATACCCTCATTTCCAAGATAACCTAAAGAAACATAGAAAGAGGACTTTTCATTGGCTGCGCTCACCGAGAAGTTGTATTCCTGACGCAGACCGGTACGCATTCCCACATCTTCCCAATCATCCGGAGTCAGCAGATAGTCACGTCCTTTATAATTCACAACTCTACCCAATGTGGCGTTGGGATTAAGTTTACCGTTCTGACCGATGAGGAATTGCCCATCGGGAACTGTATATACATTGTATCCCAATCCACCGTTGGAGCCAAACAGATTCTTGTTTGCCTCAAGCCATGCAGCTTGGTCATTCATTCCCGTTGACTTATAATAATTGTTCATGGCACGATAATGCATCTCGTAGTACATGCCAGGATTGTCAATCACTTCATATTTCTGCAACGCTCGAGTGTTAGCACCCCACTTAGCATCAAAAGTCACCTTAGCCTCTCCCGACATATTGGCCCTTTTGGTAGTGATGATAATTACACCATTAGCACCACGAGCACCGTAAAGAGCATTGGAAGCCGCATCCTTCAATACTGTCATTGACTCAACGTCGTTAGGATTGATATTATTAATATCACCGCTATAAGGAGCGCCGTCCACAATAATCAGAGGGTCATTCTTTGCATTGATTGAGCTAAAACCACGAATCTTGATGGATGACTTTGAACCCGGAGCACCGTCATTGGAAGTCAGTGTCACACCCGGCACAGCACCTGCCAAGGCATCAGTAACATTCGTCACTTGCGACTGCTCCAGCTTTTCGGTACCAACCACCTTAGCCGAACCCGTAAATGCAGACTTCTTTGCTGTACCGAAAGCAACCACCATTACCTCATCAAGCATCTCAGTATCAGACTTCATCACCACTTTTAAGCTGGGTTTTATTGCCACTTCTTGGGTCTGCATACCAATATAAGAAATCACCAGAGTTTTCGCGGAACTTGGTACGTTTGGTAATGTAAAATCACCATCTACACCGGTAATAGCACCAATTTGTGTACCTTTTACCAATACAGAGGCTCCAATAACTGGCTGCCCGTCTTCTTCAGAAATTACAACACCTGTAACCTTCTGGGTTTGGGCAGTTACTAGGCCTATTCCGACAAAAAGACAGGCCAATAACAGCATTAATTTTCTTTTCATAAATTCTCTCTTAAAGTTTAACTTTACATTAATTGTTTCTTTACTCTAACAAAGTGCAAATATATTAATAAAACTGAAACGAACAACTATTTTATTGAAAAAACCTTGTAAATCTATCAATTTGTTAATTAAACATGTCACTTTATGCTTAATAACAGATTTTTCACACTTAAAAAACCTAAACTGGCTTATGTTTACTATCACTATGATTCTCTCTTTTAGGATGATTTTTCCAAGAAATACACATATTTTAAAACAAAATGGTTAATAAATAAGCCGCTAAAACAGAGAACGGACCTGATTTTGAAACAAATTGAGAGTTCCCGGAGGCTAAATACCGATTAATAGCTAAACACAAAAAGACACTTTTTAGAGATATTAATTCTTATTCTAATCCCATCGAGCACAGAATATCGTCTTATTTGTTATTGGTATTAATTAAAATCAAGTAAAATGAGTAAGATTATTTACAATCTAGTGTACAACAGAAAAAGAAGCCTGAATAAAAAAGGAATGGCATTGGTACAAGTAGAAGCCTATTTGGACAGAAAGAAAAAGTATTTTTCAACCAAAGTTTATTTAAAGCCAGAACAGTGGGACAATAAAAAGCTTATTGTGAAGAATCATCCTAATGCAGATGCGCTGAATAGATTGATATATGAGTTCATGGCTATGATAGAAAAAAAAGAGTTGGAATTGTGGCAGCAAGGAAGGCGTATTTCATTAGAGTTACTAAAGGATGTTTTGAGCACAAGCGAAAACAAAACCGCTTTTATTCCTTTTTTTAGGCAAGAGATAGCAAACTCTACTCTAAAAGAAAGCACAAAACGAAATCATCTCTCCACTCTTTCATTATTACAACAGTTCAAAAAGGATGTAACCTTTTCTGATTTAACATTCGAATTCATATCCTCCTTTGAATATTTCTTGCAATCAAGAGGTTATCACACAAATACGATAGCCAAACATATGAAGCATCTGAAGCGACATATAAATGTCGCCATCAACAAGGATTATATGGAGATACAAAAATACGCTTTTCGAAAGTACAAGATTAAAACTATAGAAAACAAGCATACGCACTTATCTCCTGAAGAGTTGGAGAAGTTGGAGAAATTAAGCTTGGCTGGCAGATATACTAAATTGCAAAAGACTTTAGATGCATTCTTGTTTTGTTGCTATGCAGGAATGAGATATTCTGATTTTATCAGTTTATCACCCGATAACATCGTGGAGATTCGTCAAGAAACCTGGCTAATTTATAAATCCATAAAGACGAGTACAGAAGTCAGATTACCTCTTTATCTCTTATTCGAAGGAAAAGGGCTTGTTATTCTGGACAAATATCGGGATGACTTACAAAGCTTCTTTCATTTAAGGGATAACTCTAATGTGAACAAGGATTTAATTGTGATTTCCCGCCTAGCTGGTTTATCAAAAAAAATTTCATTTCACACTGCTCGCCATACTAATGCAACTCTATTGATTTATAATGGAGTAAACATTACAACGGTGCAAAAATTATTGGGGCATAAAAGTGTTAAAACCACACAAGTGTATACAAATGTAATGGATATGACTATAGTGCATGATTTAGAAAAGAACCATGCACTCATGCCTTTGCCTAAAAAAACACGAACTTAGCATAGCCAATACTACACTTTCATATCGTTAGTCATATACTTCTCCTTTAAAGTCTGTTCATTCACTATTCAGTTTCAGTTTGCTCGCTGCAAACTTACTGCATACGTTTTGCAGTACCACTGCATATTGTTTGCAGTATCACTGCATATTGCTTGCAGCCGCGCTGCATATTAGTTTGCAGTACCACTGCAACAGCTTTGCAGTATCGCTGCAATAGGTTTGCAAAATTTTGCAGTAAGAAATTGCTGAGAATCAATTAAGTATAGTATAGTGTAAATAGAAGATTGACATTGGTGTGTTATCAATATTTAAGACTGATTGGAGGTGTGGAAGCAAATTTTGCTTCCACACTTTTGCATTGCTTCCACAGCGTCTGTAATGCCGATGAATAGAGGGATACAAGGAGCGGGTGGAAGTGTGGAAGCAAAAATGATGAAAACTGTTATGAAGAAACAACAGTTGTCTTGATTGTTTAGCTAATCACAAAGTTTTGAGTTTACTGTTTTTTGAAGCTATTGAAATATTCTTTTACATAGACTTTAGTACTTTCGCTAATAAAATGACAATGTAGAGTAAATGCTTCATTGAAAGCAGCTAGGATGATAGATGTTGACAAAAGATATTCTTCATATAAGAGGAAGAATCATTTAAAATCTTTAAGCAACGTATTAACTTTATGATATACATATGATAACCAAGTCATTAATCCAACAAATAGTATCACAGCAGTAAGGTTTTATACATTGTACCCCTATACATACACCTTGTGAGAAAGGAAATTTCGCTATAGTGATTTCTATTACATGGTATAATCGCTTGATTATTAATAAAATAAGAGTGTTGTAGTTCCGCGAAAACTCTGGTAATTTCTTATATTGGTATGCAGACGCAGGAAGTGGCGATTAAGCCGAGTGTAAAGGTGACAATGAGAAGCAATGCAGAAGCTTTGGATGAGGTTGTGGTAGTGGCATACGGTACTGCTAAAAAAGAATCGTTGACCGGTTCTATCTCGGTGGTTGACAATAAGAAAATAGAGAAGCGCATCACAACCAGCGTAACCGGTGCACTTGAAGGTGCCGCACCGGGTGTACAAGTGAACAATACATATGGTGAACCCGGTTCTGCCCCCAGCATCCGTATCCGTGGTTTTGGTACATTGGTTTCAGGTGCTTCAGATCCTCTGTATGTAGTGGACGGAGTCCCTTTCGATGGAAACATGGCCGAACTAAACTCTAATGATATTGAAAGCATGTCCATCTTGAAAGATGCTGCTTCGGCTGCATTATACGGTAACCGTGCTGCCAACGGTGTTGTCATCATTACAACCAAGAGCGGACGAAACACTCACAAACCGAGTATTACGCTGCAAATGAATCAAGGTATGTATAACAGAGGTATTCCCGAGTACGACCGTCTGGATGCAGACCGCTGGATGGAAGCTACCTGGATGGCCAAGAAGAATGCCATGATGAGCAATGCCGGCATGTCGGCAAGCGATGCTGCCGCATATGCCACGGGACACGTGGTTAGTGAATCTATCGGTCGTAATATCTACAATGCCGCTGGTGATAAGTTGTTTGACAATAACGGAAAACTGATTGCCACTCGCCTGGCTGGCTATGACGACTTGGACTGGCAGAATGCCATCGAACGCACGGGACACCGTCAGGAATACAATCTTTCCGCCGCCACTTCGGGAGAGAAATACAACGTGTATTCTTCCATAGGCTACTTGAATGAGAAAGGATATGTAAAAGCCACAGGTTACGAACGTTTCTCCGGGCGTATCAACACTACTTATACACCTAACAAGTGGTTCAAGGGTGGCGTGAACCTGACTGGCTCGTGGACCAAGCGTGACTATAACAGTAATGCCAGTGGCAACTATTACGCCAATCCGTTCTACATTACTCGTTATATGGCTCCAGTCTATCCGTTGTTTATGCACAATGCCGACGGTACATACCAACTGGATGCCGATGGTAACAAAATTTATGACACCACTTCATCTTATCTGAGTAACCGCAACATCGCTTACGAAATGTTGTATAATAAGCAGGAAAGTGTGCGCAACGTATTGGGCGGACAAGCTTTTGCCACCATCTCGTTGCCGTATGGACTTTCATTAACTGTAAAAGGTGACCTGAACAACAGCACTTCGAACAATAAGAAATATGACAATCCCGAAATTGGAGACGGTGCTACGAATGGCGGTCGTTTGACAAGTTATGCCTACCAATACAAGACTGTAACCTTGCAGGAAATTCTGAGCTGGAACTATCAATTTAATCAGGTACACAACGTGGAAGCTATGGTGGCTCACGAGAACTATAGTTGGGAGCGCAAGTACACTTCCGGAATGAACACCGGTATGGCTGTAGACGGAAACCTTACTATGGGCAATTTCCTTAACAACTCTTATTTTTCCGGAAGTGATGATGAGGACAAGACGGAGTCTTATCTGGCACGCGTAAAGTATAATTATGACAACCGTTATTTCGTAGAAGGTTCGTTCCGTCGTGACGGTTCCTCACGCTTCCACAAGGACAATCGCTGGGGTAACTTCTATTCTGTTGGTGCCAGCTGGAACATGAAACAAGAAGCTTTCTTGCAAGATGTAGATTGGGTGGATGCCTTGAAGTTGCGCGCGTCCTATGGTGAAGTCGGTAACAATATGGGCGTAAGCCTTTATGGTCACATGGCTCTTTATACCATTGACAAGAACGGTGGTGAAGCCGCTTTGGTAAAACAATCACTTTCAGCACCGGACATCAAGTGGGAAACTACACAGACGGTGGATGTTGCCGTAGAGGGGCGTCTGTTCAACCGTCTGAACTTCCAAATAGGCTATTTCGACAAACGTTCCAAAGACCTGCTGTTTGAGGTACGCCTACCGCTTTCTGCCGGTTCTTATCCTTGGGTTGCCGATACTGCCCCGATGAACCTGACGCAATACAAGAATATCGGTACCGTATCCAACCGTGGCTGGGAAATCTCTTTGAATGCCGATGTCATCAACAACAATGACTGGAAATGGAACATCGGCGCAGACGCTACTTTCCTGAAGAATAAAATCGTGAAACTGCCCGATGGAAAGGACATCTTGCATGGTATGCAAAACTACTCCGAAGGACACTCCATCTACGAATGGTACACTTACCACTTCGAAGGTGTGGACCAGATGACCGGTACTTCTCTCTATACACTGGATCCGGACAAGAAAGCCGCCGCCCAAGAAGCCGGTGCATTGACTACCATCAACGGTACGGACTATGCTACCGCGACTTCATACGCCAAACGTGACTGGGCCGGCAGTGCACTTCCTACGGTTTACGGTTCTATCAGCTCAGCTCTTTCTTGGAAAAACTGGGATTTGAACATGCTGTTTACTTATTCTTTAGGCGGTAAAACATACGATGGCAGTTATGCCAGCTTGATGGGTGTGTCTGAATCCGGTGCTGCCGGCAGCGCTTACCACAAGGACATCCTGACTTCTTGGAAAGAAGTTCCTGCGGGAATGACAGAAACTTCTGCCAATCGCATTGATCCGAACGGAACTCCGCGCGCCGACTTTTACAAATCGTCCGACCTGAATGCCACCAGCGACCGTTGGCTGACAAGCTCTTCTTACTTCGTATTCAAGAACCTGAACCTCTCCTACAGCTTGCCCAAGCGTTGGCTGAAAAGTGTAGGTATAGAAGGCCTTTCGCTGACTGCCGGTGTAGAGAACCTTTTTACATTGACTTCACGCAAAGGATTGAATCCGCAGTATTCCTTCAACGGAGGTTCGGACGATACGTATGTGACAGCCCGTGTTTATAACTTCGGACTGACTGTGAAATTCTAAAGGTATAACCATATAATTTGTATTAGAAATGAAAAAGATTATCAATAAATTGTTCGCAGGAAGCCTATTGGCAGGTATGATGCTGGTGTCTTCTTGCGCCGGTGACTATCTGGATACAGCACCTACAGACTCAACCGGAGCAACCGATGCCGTAGGTACCACGGCCAATGCCATGAAGGCATTGAACGGTATCGCCAAAATCATGACAACACAACACTCCTATTTTGGAGGTGGATTTGCTGGTGAGAACAACATAATGATTCAGTATGAAAGCTACCCGAGTGAAAATTACAATTACAACCTCTACGCATCCGGTTGGTCTCCTATCTTCAATCAAGAGTTCCACACACGTGCCAACTCCATTTACGATGCTTACGCATGGTATTACTATTATACCATAGCAGGTAATGCCAACACCATTCTTGCCAATATAGACAATGCCGAAGGTACGGAAGCGGAAAGGGATTTTGTCAAGGCATCTGCACTGACTTTTCGTGCATACGCTTTCGAAAAACTGGTACACTATTATTGCTGGCGCTGGCAAGATTCCAACAATGGTGCTTCGCAGGGGATAGTACTTCGTTTGGACGAATCTACCGGTGGACAAGGTTATGCCACATTAGCTGAAACATACGCACAGATTTATAAAGATTTGGATGAAGCCATCATGCTGTTTGAGCAAAGCGGTATGGACCGTAATGCCTCACAAGTATGGATGCCGAACATCAATGTGGCACATGCCATCTACGCCCGTGCCGCTCTTACCAAGCAAGATTATACCAAAGCATTGACAGAAGCCAAGCTGGCTCGTCAGAACTACCCACTTATGAGCAATGCGGAATATCATGCAGGGTTCTGTAATCCGACTAGTGAATGGATTTTCGGAAGTTTTGGTAGCTCACAAGAGAATAATTGGTATTGGAGTTATGGTACTCAATATGCATGTAACGGATATTATGCGAGCACTCAACAGACCGGTGCAGGCTCTATCGGTCGTGAACTGATTAATCGCATTCCCAACGACGATGCTCGTAAGGCACTGTTCCTAACCGAAGACAAATTCCCCGGCTATAACTTCAATGACGGTTCAGCCATGGATTTAGGCTACGGCATTCTTGGAATGGGAGATGATGAGAAAAAAGCAGATGCTCTTTGGGAAGAAGCAGCTGCCTATTGCCAGAAAATGGCGGTCAGTGGCCTGGAAGCCCCTTATCAGGCTGGTTATATGTATCTGGGGGGACAACTGAAGTTTTATGTATTCGACACTCCGGGCGTCAGCTACCTGCCTTTCATCCGTTCATCGGAAATGGTATTGGTAGAGGCAGAGGCTAATTATTTCTTGAATGACGAGACTGCTGCTCGTGCCGCACTGGTAGAACTGAATGCCACTTCCGGACGTAATCCTGAATACACTTGCGACAAGAGTGGCGAAGCTCTTTGGAATGAAATTATGGACTATCGCGAATTGGAACTCTGGGGTGAAGGTTTTGCATGGAGCGACTACAAGAGATGGAACCGCGACATAGTCCGTCACAGTTTTGCCGAAGGTGGTAATGCTCACATTTCCGTTGCAAAAACCATTCCTGCCTCCGGTGTCAACAAATGGACATGGGATGTACCTTTGAATGAAACTGATTACAACGATGAGTTGAATCTTGGAGGAAAATAATTCTACCGGAATTATTCTATAAATAAAGTGTTTTTTGAGAGAGGGGATGCTATAAAGCATTCCCTCTGTTATTAGAGGAGAACAATAAAAGCGTTTCCACACTATTCTCAGGATATTTGCCTGCCATTTGGTATTCATCAATGATCACTAGAGGGGAGGGCTATCTATATAGCGCAAGTGGGAAAGGCAAGTACTTTGCTCCACCTCAATTCGTAAAACGTACTTTGGTAAACAGATATTTCATCAAGAAGAAAATAAGGATAGATGATATGTGAGAAATGTGGAGTTCTCAAAAGAGTCCTGTACTTCTCATACCTGCGGAACAATCAACTTTTAAAAAACAATAACTATCAATTATCCATAATCTTATAAAAATATCGTATGTTTGCAATTAGATAAATGCATGAATATGGATTCTAAAAAACAGCTCTACATCATTAGTGGTTGTAATGGTGCTGGTAAGACTACGGCATCTTACACTGTGCTACCGGATGTTCTGGAATGCAAGGAGTTTGTTAATGCAGATGAAATAGCTCGTGGATTATCTCCTTTCAATCCCGAAAGTATGGCTATTGAAGCCGGACGGTTGATGTTACAAAGGATTAATGAATTGCTGAGAAATCAACAAAACTTTTCTATAGAAACCACACTTGCCACAAGAACTTACACCCGCCTTGTCCATCGTGCGCAAGAGCAAGGATATAAAGTCAATTTAATATATTTCTGGTTGAGTTCGCCCGACTTGGCTATTCAGCGTGTAGCCCAACGTGTACGTAATGGTGGGCACGACATTCCCAAAGAGGTTGTGATTCGGCGTTATCAAGCAGGTATCAATAACTTTTTCAATATTTATATGCCCTGTGTGGACTATTGGCTATTGGCAGATAATAGCGAGACACCCCGTATTATTGTTGCTGAAGGCGGACGGGGGATGGAGATGCATATACATCATATTGAACGATTTAATAAAATACAAAGTTATGTCAGAGAATGAACGAAAAGAACTGAGCGAAAAGTTACATTTCGGTTTGGCATTAGCCGAACGCCGTATGCTTGAAGAAAAAGCATTGCGCAATGAATGCATTATACAAGGCTTGCCCAATGGAGAAATTAAAAGTGTACCTGCACGTATCATGCTGCGTAAACTTTATGGAGAAGAACTGAAACAATAGGAGTATCCTTTCTTCAATAAGCAGCAAACCTGGATTGCCCGCACGATATGAGAGCTAGAGTGGGTCACAAAAGCATATTCTGCATTTCCTGATTATGATAAAAATATCTCCACCCAAGCGACGTAATTTCATGTAGACTATATTTTCTCATAATAGGTATTCCTCATCAGAAAAATATAATCCCAAACAAGAAACCAAAAACATTGTTTACTACATAAATCTTTGGGGAATTAAAGAACTAAACCTTGACTGAACAATCGTTTTTCCATCCGAAAAGGGCAGGTTTACATTTTTGACATACTTCCAATAGTAGTTTTTCGCAGTTACAGAGTTCTTTACTTCAATTACTTTTGTATTTGGAATAAACAAACGGATATCTCCATTTAAAATAAGGACAATTGCATAGTGTTCTATGCATAAAATGGATAAATGGGTAAGATGGTATCTATGTAACCTTTATAATTTCAATAATATTTTATATAATGCTTTACGTTTTCATGGATGTAACAAACAATACAAGTAAATAATTGACAAAAAACAACTAAACGATAGATGTTGACATAAGCATTCATTCTTAAAAAAAAAGAAATCCTAACGTTATGATTATAACATATTAGTACAGAATCAGACTATTATAAATCAGCACATTACTATTACAAATAGTATCATATAAGTAGATTGTCATGTATAGTGAACATGTATAGAGTATCTCCCAAAGGGGAACACTTCCTTTTGAAACTTTCTTGAATTATTGTACCTCCTTTATTACCAACAAGATACACATATTGTAGTTCCGCGAAAACTCTGGTGATTTCGTACATTGGTATGCAGACTCAAGAGGTTGATATTAAGCCGAATATAAAAGTATTCATGCGTTCCGATTCTGAGATGCTTGATGAGGTAATGGTAGTAGCTTACGGTACAGCAAAGAAGTCCGCTTTTACTGGTTCAGCCTCTGTGATCAAGTCTGAGACATTGGAGAAACGTCAGGTCTCCAACTTATCGAATGCACTTTCCGGTACTGTATCTGGTGTACAGACACAAAGTACAAACGGCCAGCCGGGTACGAGTGCGACAGTTCGTATTCGCGGTATCGGTTCTATGTATGCCAGCAACAATCCTCTGTATGTAGTGGATGGTATTCCTTATGAAGGAGATATCTCCGCTGTCAATTCACAAGATATTGAATCAATGACCGTATTGAAAGATGCTGCAGCTGCTGCCTTGTATGGTGCACGTGGTGCAAACGGTGTTATTTTGGTTACTACAAAGAAAGGTAAGAGCGGTGATACGCAGATTTCTTTAGACGCCCGTTGGGGAGTCAACTCCCGCTTAGTGAAAAACTATGATGTATTGCAGAATGCAAATACCTATATGGAGACTGCATATTCTGCTTTGTATAACGGATACTTATATAATAGCGGATATACAGCAGAACGGGCTTATCAATTGGCCAATACAGACTTGTTCCCAAAGCTGGGCTACCAAGTTTATACCATACCTGATGGACAATATCTTATTGGTCGGAACGGCAAGTTGAACCCTTATGCAGCTCTGGGATATAGTGACGGTGACTATTATTATACACCGGACAACTGGTCTGATGAGATGTTCCAAAGTAATTTGCGTCAAGAGTATAATCTTAGTGTTTCTGGTGGTTCGGACAAATTAAGCTACTATCTGTCTGCCAGTTATTTGAATGATGAAGGTATTATTGAAAATTCAGGTTTCGAACGTATCTCCACTCGTATGAACGTGGATTATCAGGCTAAAAAGTGGTTGAAGCTCGGAGTTAATCTTAGCTATTCAAATGTAACAAGCCGTTCACCGGGCGATCAGGATACCGACGCCGCTACTTCTTCCGGTAATGCGTTCTTTGTTGGTAACTTTATTGCACCAATTTATCCGATGTATGTACGTAATGCAGACGGTAGTTTTAAATATAATACCAATACCGGTTATCATGTATATGATTATGGTGATGGTGAAAGTACAAATTTTACTCGTAACTTCATGAGTATGTCTAATCCTATGAGTGGTTTCCTTTATGATACAGAGAAATATTTGATGGATATTTTGAATGGAAAGTGGTATGCTAAGGTTGATATTATCGATGGTTTGTCTTTGACTGCTTCATTGGGTTTGCATATTGACAATACACGCCAACATAGTGTGGGTAACAAATATTATGGTCAGTCGGCTTCTTATGGTGGTTCTGTTATGCAGTATTCCTCACGCGTTTATTCGCTTGACCAACAATATTTGTTGAATTACAAAAAGTCATTCGGTAACCATAACTTAGATATTTTGGCAGGTTATGAAAGCATGGACTTCAATACAGAGAGCCACTATATTTTAGGATATAACATGTATAGTGATAATAACTGGACAGCTTCCAATATTATCGACCGTAAGAATGGTTCTGGTAGTTACAATGAATATGCCACAATCGGTATCATTACACGTGCCAGCTATGATTTCAATGAGAAGTATTATGGTAGTGTTTCTTATCGTCGCGATGCTTCCTCCCGTTTCCATCCGGATAACCGTTGGGGTAACTTCTGGAGTGTGAGTGCAGCATGGGATATGGCGAAAGAAAACTTTATCAGCCAATATGATTGGATTAATATGCTGAAGCTAAAGGCTTCTTTCGGTCAGCAGGGTAATGACAACCTCTATTATAAGGGATATACAAACTACTATCCGTATCAGGATCAGTTTACGGTAAGTGGGTCCGACGGCGTTTTCTCTGATGGCGTGCTTTACTATAAGGGAAATAAAGACATCACATGGGAAACATCCAATTCATTCAATGTGGGCGTGGACTTCGCCCTTTTGGGAGGACGTATTGACGGTACAATTGAATACTTCAACAGACAGACTAAGGACATGTTGTATTACAAACCGGTGGCAATGTCCAACGGTTATACCCAATTCCCTATGAATCTCGGTTCGGTGCGCAATTCCGGTGTTGAGATTGAATTGAACTATACTCCAATTGAAAACAATAATTTGAAGTGGGTGATTAATTGGAATGGAACATTGATGAAAAACAAGATACTTGAATTGCATCCGGATTTGAAGGGAGAGATGATTAGTGGTTCTTACATTTATCGTGAAGGTGAATCTCTATATCAGATGTATCTGACAAAATATGCTGGAGTAGACCCTGATAGTGGTGAAGCACAGTATTGGGCAAAGGGTGAGGATGGTGTAGAATACAAGACGTGGGACTGGTCTGCTGCCTACAATTCCAACAGACAAGCTTCCGGTGACCTGCTGCCCACTATCTATGGTGGTGTCGGCACTACATTGGAGTTCCGTGGTTTTGATTTCTCTATCCAGTGTGCTTATCAGCTGGGTGGTACCATTTATGATAGTGGCTATCAAGCTTTCATGCATGGCGGTGATTCTCATTATATGGGATATAACTGGCACAAGGACATCTTGAACGCATGGACACCGGAGAATAAAAATACCAATATTCCGCGTGTAGATGCCATTGACAAGTATACCAATTCTTCATCAGACCGTTGGTTGACAAGTTCTGATTATTTCTCTATCAATAACATCACCCTGGGTTATACTTTACCTAAGAGATGGTTGAGAAGTCTGGGTATCGGAAGTTTGCGTATTTACGGTGCGGCTGACAATGTGGCTCTTTTTTCTGCTCGTAGAGGTCTTGACCCACGTATGAGCTACACTACAGCTTCCACGGATAGATATACGCCTATACGTACTATTTCTGGTGGTTTGAAAGTAACATTCTGATAATAGTTCAATAATAAAAATAGAAAGAATATGAAGAAATTATATAAAATAACCCCGTATGTTATGCTTGGTTTGATGGTAACCGGATGTACAGATCTGGATACGGAACCGCTGAGCTCGACCATTACATCCGACCAAAAGGAGGAAGTTGTTGAATCCGATCCTTCCAGGCTGGAAGCAAGTGTAGCAGCTGTGGCTGCGAATTTCACCCAATATGCCAAAATCTACACAGAAGACGACAATGTACATAGTGATATAGGTTTTCCTACTATCATGCTGGCTACAGAGTCAAGAGGTACGGACATGATTTCGGATATCACGGGCTATAACTGGTATTCCAATTCAGCCAATTACAGTGACTGTTTGAATACAAGCACAGCTACCATTGAATTCTGGGGAACACTGTATAATCAGATTTACACGGCCAACAATGTAATCGGTACCGTAGATAATGCAACAGAGGATCCGACATTGCAGTACTATTTGGCACAAGCACTGGCAATCCGTGCTTTTGACTATTTTACATTGGTACAGTTGTATCAATTCAACTACAAGGGGCATGAGAGTGCTATGGGCCTGCCTTTGATTACAGAGCAGAACGCAGCAGAAGTCGCTGCCAATGGGTGTACCCGTTCTACTGTACAAGAAACTTATGATTTTATCTTGACAGACTTAAATAAGGCTATTGAGTTGCTGACAGCTACTACAAAAGAACGTGCTGACAAGCGTTATGTCAGTCTTGATGTCGCATACGGTATTCGTGCACGTGTTTATTTGGCAATGCATAACTATGCTGAAGCTCTGAAGGATGCGGAATCTGCACTTGCCAACACGGCTTCTACTCCGTATTCACGTTCGGATGTAAGTAAACCTTCATTTATCAATATTGAAGATAACTCATGGATGTGGGGTATTCTGATTACAGAGCAAGACCGTGTGAGTACAACCGGTATCTGTAATTTCCCTTCACATATGGGGTCTTTGAATTATGGTTATGCTTCAGTAGGCGCATGGCGTAGAATCAGTCCTAAACTGTACGACCAGATACCAGCAAGTGATGTCCGCAAAGGCTGGTTCTTGAATAGTGAAGGCATATCTGCTAATTTGCCGGCTGCTGCCCAGACATACATTACCGGTAAAAAGGCACCCGCTTATACACAAGTGAAGTATGGAGTACTGAATGATCAATGGGGAACTGACAACAATGCTACGGATGTAATACTGATGCGTGTTGAGGAGATGTATCTTATCAAGGCAGAGGCACAGGCTATGAGTGGTAACGTTAGTGGTGGTGTATCTACTCTTAACTCTTTTGTCACCACGTATCGTGATCCCTCTTATAAGTGTGCCGCTACTACACCGGAGGCGGCGCAAGAAGCTGTTTGGCAACAACGTCGTCTTGAATTCTGGGGAGAAGGTATGGCATATTTCGATATCATGCGTCTGAATAAAGGCGTTAACCGTTTGGGATGTGGTTTCCCGACTACTGCCGTATTTAATATTGCAGCAGGTGATCCGATTCAGATTTACAGTATTCCTAATAAAGAAGTACAATATAATCCGTTGTTGGAGAACAATCCGTTGGTTTCAGCACCGGCACCAATACCTGATGTGGAATAAAGAATAAATTAACTATTAAAAATACGGAATATGAAATATATAAATAAGATACTTAATCTATTTGTCATCGCGCTGATAGCTACATCTTGTGATCCTGATGCAGAAAGTTATACTTTGGGAGAACTGGAAGACGGTAACCAAGGTATCTGCTTTGTGGGCAATTACACCCAAACAGTGGAAGTAGAGCCAGGAATCACCTCTTTTGAGGTGACACTTACACGTGCATTGACAGATGCTGCAGGCACTGTTGACGTTACTGTAGTTAATAATGAAGAAAATGTGTTTGTATGTCCTTCTACGGTATCATTTGCGGCTGGAGAAAAAACTGCAAAACTGACTGTTGAAGTACCATCGGCTGCAGAGGGTATTACTTATAATTTGCAGTTGGCTTTGAGTGGAGATGATGTTAGCAATTACTCTTCCGGTTACCATGAGATTTCTGTGAATTTCGCTATTCTGAAATGGGAGTCTATTGGTACCGGGTATTATTTGGATGGTACAGTTTCTAATTTCTTCGGTGTAGATTCGTCTCTTCCTTTGGCGGTGGAAATTGAAAAGACCACGACCGCTACCAGTACACGTTTCCGCTTTGACAGCCCGTTTGCTAAAGTAGCTACTGCACAAGATGAGGTTGGAGGTTTCAATGGTTATCCTTTTAATGAGGAGGGTGACGTTGTTCCCGGTGAATATGTTTTCATTATTGATGTAACTAAGTCGGGCGCTTCCTTGAAACCGGTTCAATATGGCATGGACTGGGGGTATGGCATGTTTAGCGGTGGCTCTGTCTATGGTAACTTGTCTACCAATATAGCCTCTTATCCTTTGGGCGTTTATAATGAAAAGGCCGGTAGCATTACCTTCCCGGCTAATTCGTTGTACGTAAGTATGGCTGGTTATCAGGAGGGTGGTAAATATCCCTGCTCTAATCCATCTTATCTGTACTTAAGTGCAGAGGCATATCTTAATTCTTTGGAGACAGAGTAACCTAAAAATAAAAAAATGCACATTAAAAAAAGCCGGTTCACACAAGGAATCGGCTTTTTACTTTAAATACCGGTTCATAAAGATTGAATCGTTGATTTATAATTTTTCCTTATCTTCCGCTAACAGAAAGTTTCGCAGTGAAATCTGTTTGATTCCTTTATAATTTCCCCCACTCTGCATTTCATCCATTGTAACTACATATTTGGGGTAATTGTCTGCTATTTCCAAAAGATTGCCGAATTCTCGCTGAACAGTGGCATCATCGGGAAGCATATACGCTACTTGGATATAGACTTTATGGTCGTCTTTGGAAGCAATGAAATCAATTTCCTTATTTCCACTCTTTCCGACATATACTTCATATCCATATCTTAACAAATCAATGCATACTATATTTTCCATTAACTTGTTGATGTCTTTTCGAAAATCGAAATGCTGTATGGAATTGTGTAATCCCAAATCTTCAAAATAATATTTCTCACCAATCTCAAAGATTTTCATTCCTTGGATTTCTGCTCGTTGAATTTTGTAAATAAAGAAACTATTGCACAGTGCCTTTAGATAGTTCAGAATTGTCTGCGTAGGAATGTTGACGTGTTGCGACTTTAAATATTTACTAATATTCTGGGCAGAAAAAAGAGAACCGGTATTATCTATCAGATAAGCTACGAGATTTTCCAAAAAAGAAACATTTCGGATTGATTCACGTGCGACCACATCTTTTAGTAGGATAGTAGAATAAACGTTTCTCAAATACTCGAATATGATATTCTTGTCCATTGTTAGATTATGAATGTAGGGCATACCTCCGAATGTAAGATAGAGTTTTAGACTTTCGGTGGAGTCTTGGCATTGATTGAAAGTTAAGAATTCCCCATAGCTAAGTGAATGAATGGGAAATTCTATGTATCTTCCTGCCAATTGAGTAGCAAGTTCACTGGATAGCATTTTAGCATTACTTCCGGTGCAATAGATATCGCATTTATTTTCATTCAATAAACTCCGCAGACACAATTGGAATTCTTCAATCTCTTGGATTTCATCTACAAAGAGATAGTTATGATTATGCCCAATAACCTTCTTTAAAACATACTGATAAAGATCCATGTAGTTCCTAATTTCCGTGAAGGAAAGTTGCTCTTTATCTACAAAAATAATGTTGGCTTCCGGTATGTTTTTCTTTATGATATCTGATATCTGTAAAAGAATGTAGCTTTTACCTATCCTACGTTGGCCGGTTATTACTTTTATTATATTTTTATCAATAAACGGTTCAATTCTCTTTATGTATAAAGGACGGGAGATATAATTTTTCATATTCAAACATGATTTAGTTTATATACAAAGATATAAAATATTTCAATTATAATTGAATCTTACCGTATATATTATATATTCATCAATTATAAATAACATATGTAAAGCAAATATTTCTCAACAAAAAAATATTTTGGAACTTTCATGGATAAAATTTATCTTTCAAGATAAATTCCTCTATATAATCTATCGTTATTCTTGAATAAAAAACATTTATTGGGTTAATTAGTACATCACCAATTAAAAGAGTAGAATGAAATGTTACAATAACGCGCTCATTATCAGCTTTTAATTATTCAAAACGGTATGAAATGGGTACTTCGAGCCACTTACCTCCCTTTGCCATATACCTTTATAGATAATATACAATAGAATAAACTCCGTTTTATAGCAAACGTAAACAATTGTTTTTTAGCAATATACACTTATTGTAGTTCCGCGAAAACTCTGCTAATTTCGTATGTTGGTATGCAAACGCAAGAGGTGGCTGTCGCACCTTCTTTAAGAGTCATCTTAAAGTCCGACAGTGAAATTCTTGATGAAGTAACAGTCATAGCTTATGGTACTGCAAAGAAGAACTCACTAACAGGTTCTGTTGCTACTATCAAATCCAGTGATATGGAAAAGCTTCCAGTTACTTCATTTGAGAAAGCATTACAAGGATTGTCTCCTGGGCTGCAGATCGCAAGTGTCTCCGGTCAACCGGGTTCGTCTACACAGGTACGTATTCGTGGTATCGGGTCTATGTCTGCCTCAAGTACCCCACTTTATGTTATAGATGGAGTTGCTATTGAAGCTGCAAACTTAAGTGAAGTTGCAAATACCAGTAAATATGGGACAAGTGCAAATCCACTTTCAAACTTAAATCCGAATGATATTGAGTCTATTACCATCTTAAAAGATGCTTCTGCTGCTTCTCTGTACGGATCACGTGCGGCCAATGGTGTTATTCTGATTACAACGAAGCAGGGTAAAAAAGGACAAGCCAAGGTTAGCTTTAAAGCTCAAATGTCATCTTCCAAACTCCCTTCTGGTGGTTATGATTTGATGAATGCCTCCGAACATTATGCTCTGTATTATGGAGGCTTCTATAATAATAATATTGCTAAAGGCATGTCCTCAGAAGAAGCTTCTGCTGCAGCCAACAAATCCACACAAAGCATGTATGGGCGAAATCCATATAATGTTGCTAACCCTCTGGATGCTTCTGGCGACTTGACATCTGGCGCTCAATTGATGATTGATACCGATTGGTTGGATGAAGTCTTCAGAACCGGGATGTCACAAGAATACGATATCAGTGTAAATGGAGGAAACGAGAAATCAAAATACTTCATTTCTATGGGATATATGAATCAAGAGGGTATTGTGATTGGTTCGGATTTTGAACGATATTCAGGTCGTGCAAATGTCTCAACCGAAATTAAACCTTGGTTCAGTATGGGTATCAATTCCACTTTCTCTTTGGCAAAACAAAACACTCCTGTAGGTGGAGGTGGTGGTGCTAGTCCTTTGACTAATGGTATTTTCCTACCCAATGCTGTTCCAGTATATGATTTGGATGAAAATTTCCAAATGCAATATGATGAGAATGGCAAACCTCTTTATAACTTCAAGAATCCCATATTTCAGGATATGAATGTTATATCATTTGCACAAACTGACAAATATGCAACTAACACATACCGTGTTTTGGTAAATCCCTACGTGGATTTCAACTTTTATGGAGTTCATTGGAAAACAAGTCTTTCATATGATTATATTAATTTGGATGAAACGCAATGGTATAATGCGGAGCATGGTAATGGTAAAGCTGCACAAGGACGCCTGTACAAATATGCCATTTGGAACAACACTTTTGGATTGACCAGTACATTAAATTATAATTTCAACATAAAGGAAGACCATCACTTCTCGGTATTGGCTGGTTATGAAATCTATAATAAAGAGTACAAGCGCACTTATGCACAAGGAACAAAATTTCCGATTGGTGGTTTGACAGAGCTGAATGTAGCTGCTACTCCGCAAGAAGTAGGTTCTGTAACAGATAAAGAGCGCATGCTTTCTTATTTTGGTCGATTAAATTATGATTATCAGAATAAATATTTTGCCTCATTCAGTATTCGCTCCGATGGTTCTTCACGTTTTGCACCGGGACATCGTTATGGTACATTTTGGAGTGTCGGATTAAATTGGCGCGTCAGCGAAGAAAACTTCATGAAATATATTACCTGGATCGATGACTTGAAACTACGTGCCAGCTATGGTACTTCAGGTAACAAAACATCTGATTACTTATATGGTTACCAAGCTTTCTATGAAGGTGGAGCCAATTATAACGGAGAGTCTGGCTTCAGACATTCTCAATTAGCAAATCCTGATTTGTCATGGGAAAAATCCAAAAACTTCAATGTGGGGTTGGATTTTGCAGTACTTAACAGTCGCCTGCATGGATCCATTGACTATTATATCAAAAACTCTGATGAACTGTTATTGGAAAAACCTTTAGCCGGTTCTACGGGGTTGGACATAATTATGTCTAATTTGGGTGGTATGCGCAACTCTGGTATAGAAGTAGATTTGCATTCCCTGAATATTCAAGCCGGAGACTTTAATTGGGGAACCGACTTCAATATCTCTTTTAACAAGAATGAAATCACTTCTTATCCCGAAGAACAGGAAGTTGTTGGTACAAAAGTTCGTACGGTAGGCTACAGCCTTTATGAATTTTACATGCAAGAATGGGCCGGAGTAGATAAAGAAACCGGTGCTCCACTTTGGTATAAAGACGTAAAAGATGATAAAGGTAATCCGACAGGTGAAAGAACTACCACTTCAACTTACTCTACTGCAGACAAATACAAACTTGGTTCTGCACTTCCCAATGTATTTGGAGGTTTGAATAACACATTTACATTTAAAGGATTAGACCTTTCATTCCTCTTTACTTATAGTTTTGGAGGAAAGATATATGATGCGTACGAAGCCAATTTGCTGAATGATGGTAACAACAACGGTTATCAAGCCATCAAAGATCAAGCGAATTATTGGACAAAAGAGAATCCAAACGCTCCGAATCCTGCATTCTTGCCCAATAACACTTCAAGTTCTCATTCTACATCAAGCCGCTATTTGCACGATGCAGATTTCATTAAATTTAAAAATATCAACTTAGGTTATACTCTACCAAAAAAATGGACACAGAAGATACAGTTGGAGACAGTACGTTTCTTTGGAAGTCTGGAGAATATCTGTGTATGGAACTTGGATGGTAGTTTCAAAGGTTACGATGTGGAATTGGGAGGTGTAACCGGAGTATTGGACGGTGCAGGTACGGTTCCATTGCCTCGTACAATCTTATTTGGTATAAATGTTGGTTTCTAATTTAAAATTGAGATTACGATGAATAGAATAAAGCAAACTATAATAGCACTTGCAATAGGTCTTAGCTTGGCAAATTGCGGTGATGATTTTTTGGATACTACTTCTTCGGACCAAATGTCCGATTCTAACACCTTTACTACGATAGACGGTGCGCAGCAAGTGTTGACCGGTGCTTATGACTGGTTGACCAATGGCTGGTTGGCTCATATGACCAACCAATATATTTTCTTCTTGCCTGACATTATGGGAGATGACGCATTGGTGACACCTGACCCCAACTACAATTATGGACGTTTTGTGTCTCCTTATCAATATACAGTTTCTCCAGGAAGTACCTATACTGATGACCCGTGGAAGGGATGTTACAGTATCATAGATAATACGAATGCCATTTTGGATAATATCGGAAACCTGGCAGAAAGTGCAGAGCGTAACAGAATTGAAGGTGAAGCGCTATCTCTAAGAGCTTATACTTATCATTTCTTAGTAAGAATGTATGCCAAACCTGTAAACAAGTACCCGGATAATCCGAGCATAATTTTACGTATTTCTTCTGGAACAGAAGACCTTCCTCGTGCTACAGTAAAAGATGTTTATAATCAGCTTGTCGTTGACATGGAAAAAGCATGTGGATTGTTGGACCAACATTCTTCTTCATCCAAGGCATATATCGGTGCGAATGCTGCTCATGGAATTCTTGCACGTTTGTATTTGGATTTAGGTGATGAAACAAATGGTATCAAACATGCCAATGCTGCATTGAAAGGTGTTAATTTGATGAATACGGCAGTTTACACAGCTGATTTCTGTGAAGTTAACTCAGAAACACTTTGGGCTTTCGAATGTCCAACTGATGATAATCAATTCTATCTTTCATTACCCTCTTTCTGGTATTTGTGTGGAGATGATTATGAAGATGCTGTTATTGGTTATAGCTCATTACGAGTTTCAAAGGCTTTGATTAATCTAATGGAAGATAAAGATATACGCAAAACTCAGTTCCCGAAAGATTCTGAAACAAACGATTATATCAGTGAAACAGGATACTTGACAACAAAGATTCATAGTCGTAACAATGAAATGGGACAAGGCTCTTTCAATATGCTGCGTGGTTCTGAGATGTATCTTATTATTGCTGAATTAGCTGCTGACAAACAGCATTATGATGTGGCTAAAGAAGCATTAAATGTTGTTCGGATAGCTCGTGGATTGGATAAATATAGTGGAACGGATGCCGGTTTAGCAGATGAGATACAACAAGAAAGAAGGCGTGAATTATTTGCAGAGGGACATCGCCTATTCGACATGAAACGTAGAGGTTTAGCATTGACAAGAACTGGAGTTGACGGACACGATTTGTGGACCAGTCAATTAGACCTTCCTGCTGGTTCTGATAGATTTGAATTACCTATTCCGCAAGCAGAGATTGATGCTAATGGAGAACTGACAAATAATGATCAGAATCCTGCTTATAAATAAGTCTGTAAGAAGGAGTATATCTGATTTATGAACTTTCAAAACATCTCTATTTGATAGGGTGTTTTCTAAATAAAGTGTTTTAAAAGCCGTTCACTGTGAAGTAAGCGGCTTTTGTTATTCTATCTTTTCCACTTTATTTCTGCAACAATCATTTCCAAATAGGACGTATAGAAATCTGCTGCCGGGGATTAACGGTTATTTCTTCCTCGTCTTCCAAAGTAATAATTATGCCTTTAGATAATTGATAGTTGTCGTACCAAGTAAGTATCTTCCACAAATCCTATATATGATTTTATCGTGTCCGGACTTTTAACATCGACAGCCTTAGTTACAGAATTGTACGCAAAGCGATGAGTAGCGTTACTTGCCAAATAATACATCATCTCTCCAAGCTGCCTTTCATTGCTTATCTTGTTTCGCACCACTACATCCTTATAAATGATGTCGGTATAGAGTGAAAGCAAGTAGTTATCATTATCTGACTGAATGTATTGAGGAAAGCTTCCTACTCCTAGGTATTTTTGTATTTCACTAAGGAGTAGCACCTTGCCTTCTGCAGCATAAAATGTATCTTGTTTTATTGCTACTTGCTCTAGTTTCAGGAATTCATGGAAAGAAAAAGGATAAAGTTCCATAGTGACATATCTGCCAGTAAAAAAAGTGCCCAACTCTTTACTAAGTAGATTGGCATTACTGCCGGCAACAAACACCTTGCTCGTTTCTCTGCTCATAAATAACTTAGCGTAATAGACTTTTATCCACACAATCTTCCTCTCTTTATATATATTGCTAATATACAAAAAATTATGATATAAATAGAGAAACTTTCGATTGCCAATAGAAAGTTTTGTAACAAAGGAACCTATTTTTTTATATGGAATTGCAAATTAAATTATGAACAGCATCTGAATGAAACAGATTACAACGATGAGTTAAACCTTGGAAGGGAATAATTCCACCGGAGTTGTTTGGAAAATAAAGTGTTTTTGATAGAAGTTGTCAAAATGTGAACTGCACAACCTCATTTTTTATTCTAGACTCTCGCAACAACAATCAACTTTTAAAAAACAATAACTATCAATTATCCATAATCTTATAAAAATATTGTATGTTTGCAATTAGATAAATGCATGAATATGGATTCTAAAAAACAACTCTACATCATTAGTGGTTGTAATGGTGCTGGTAAGACTACGGCATCTTATACTGTGTTGCCGGATGTTCTGGAATGCAAGGAGTTTGTCAATGCGGATGAAATAGCTCGTGGATTATCTCCTTTTAATCCCGAAAGTATGGCCACTGAAGCCGGACGGTTGATGTTGCAAAGAATCAATGAATTGCTGAAAAATCAACAAAACTTTTCTATAGAAACCACACTTGCCACAAGATCTTACACTCGCCTTGTCCATCGTGCACAAGAACAAGGATATAAAGTCAATTTAATATATTTCTGGCTGAGTTCGCCCGACTTGGCTATTCAGCGTGTAGCCCAACGTGTACGTAATGGTGGACACGACATTCCCAAAGAGGTTGTGCTCCGGCGTTATCAAGCAGGTATTGATAACTTTTTCAATATTTATATGCCTTGTGTGGACTATTGGCTATTGGCAGATAATAGCGAAACACCCCGTATAATTGTTGCTGAAGGTGGACGAGGAATGGAAATGCATATACATCACATTGAACGATTTAATAAAATACAAAGTTATGTCAGAGAATGAACGAAAAGAACTAAGCGAAAAGTTACATTTCGGTTTGGCATTAGCCGAACGTCGTATGCTTGAAGAAAAAGCATTGCGCAATGAATGCATTATACAAGGCTTGCCCAATGGAGAGATTAAAAGTGTACCGGCACGTATCATACTGCGTAGACTTTATGGAGAAGAGCTGAAACGATAGAAATATCCTCTCTTCAATAAACAGCAAACCTGAATTGTCTGCACGACACGAGAGCCAGTGCGGATTACAAAAGTACATTCTTTATTCCCCTGAATTATAATAAAAAATATATCCACTCAGTCTTCGTTATTCTATGTGGACTATATTCTCTTACAAGAAAATTTCCTCATTACGTTTTTGACATGCTCCAAACAGTAGTTTTTCATAGCTATAGAATTCTTTACTCCAATTACTTTGTATTTGGAATAATCTCCATTTATAAGATAGAGACAATTACATGGTGTTCTATGCATAAAATGGATAAATAGGTAGGATAGTGTTTATGTAACCATTATAAATTCAATAGTATTTTACATAAGGGTTTACATTCTCATAGATGGAATAAACAACACGAGTAAATAATTGACAAAAAGTAACTAAATGATAGATATTGACAAAGCCCTTCTAGTTTTTGAGAAAAAAGATCCTGACGTTATGATTATAGCACATCAGTATAGAATTAAACTCCTTCAAATCAGGATATTACCATTACAAATAGTATCATATAAGTAGATTGTCATTTACAGTGGATATGTATAGAGTATCTTCTCTAGAGGAATACTTTATTTCAGGAGCTCTTTTTATTTATTTTATATTGCTTATTATCAACAATATAGACATAATGTAGTTCCGCGAAAACTCTGGTGATTTCGTACATCGGTATGAAGACTCAAGAAGTGGTAATCAAACCGAGCGTAAAAGTGGTTATGATGCCTGATACAGAGATACTTGATGAAGTAACAGTAGTGGCTTATGGCACTAAACGTAAACAAGATTTAGTGGGTTCTATCAGTAGTGTAAAGAATGAGATTATCAGTAATTCACAAGCTACATCAGTGTCAAATGCACTCGAAGGAGCTGTGGCTGGTTTGCAGGTTGTAAGTTCTTCTGGTCAGCCGGGAAAGGATGCCAACATCGTATTGCGCGGTATCGGTTCTATTTCGGCCAGCAACAATGCGCTAATTGTAGTAGATGGTGTACCCTTCAATGGTAAGTTGTCGGACATCAACCCTACGGATATTGCTTCGGTAAACGTGTCGAAGGACGCCGTTTCCAACTCTTTGTATGGTTCCCGTGCAGCTGGTGGTGTGGTTATGATTACTACCAAGACCGGACGCAAAGACAAGGTGGCCATCAACTTTAACGGTACCTGGGGTGTGACACAGCGTGCATACAAGGACTATGACATGGCTACCGATCCGGGAGAGTTCTACCGTTTATCTTGGTATGGCCTTCGTAATACCTATTGGGCAGCCGGAAACTCCATTGAAGACTCTAATTTAGCAGCCAGTCAGGATTTGCTGGGCGAACTGGGTAATTACAATGCTTACATCATCCCGCAAGGAGAGTATCTGGTAACACCCGATGGGAAACTTAACCCCAATGCACGTCTGCGTTATAATGATTCGTTTGCCGATGCCTTGTTTGACAACGCTTTCCGTCAAGAGTACAATGTATCTGCATCAGGTGGTAACGACCGCACAGATTACTATGTATCTATGGGCTTTCTGGACAATGACTCTTACGTGTTAGGCTCTTCCTATGAGCGTTTTACGGCTCGCGCTAACGTAAACTCCCAGCTGAAATCTTGGCTGAAAGTAGGAACCAATGTAGGATATTCCAAAGCTACCCAGAACGGTGTGCAAGAGAATGCCGGAGCAGCCTCCAATCCTTTTGACGTGGCACGCTCTTGGGCTCCTATCTTCCCGGTTCATGCCTATGATGCAGAAGGTAACATGAAATATTATGAAGACGGAAGTCCTATGTATGATGCCGGAAACGGTGAAACAGACGGCACATCTAAACGTCCTACGGCTACTAACCAGAATGTGATAGCCAATATGAAAGAGGATATTCGTGAAACTGTATACAATAACCTGACCTCACGCTCATATCTGGAAATTTCATTCTTGAAGAATTTCAAGTTTACAGCAAACTACAGTTATGATTTCACGAACAGCAGCCAGACAGTATTCTACACTCCGCTCATCGGTGACGGACAGTCTTTCGGTGGTCGTGGTACAAAAGGGAGCTACAACACTACAACTACCAACTTCAACCAGATTCTGGCTTACAGCAATGTATTTGGCGATAACCACCACTTGTCGGCCAAGATAGGTCACGAGTACTATAAGTATGAATATCAGTATTTGGCAGGACAGAAAACCAACTTCTTTAATCCGAACAATCCGGAATTGGACAACGGTGGACAAATGCAATACATCAACAGCTACACGGCAAACCATAACATCGAGGGATATTTCGGTATGGCAGACTACGACTATAGCAACAAATATTATCTTTCTGCAGCCTTCCGTCGCGACGGTACTTCCCGTTTCTTAGACCGCTGGGGTAATTTCTGGTCGGTAGGTGCCGCTTGGCGTATTTCCAACGAAGCATTCATGGAGGGAACGGGGTCTTGGTTAAACGATTTGAAATTGCGTGCATCTTATGGTACTCAGGGTAATGAAAGTATTCTTTCAGATTATAACTATGCCTATGTGTACACACCTTACCAAGACCAGTACACTGTTACTTGGAATGGTTCAGAGTTGGGCTATTCACCGGAATTCTACGGTAATCCGGACTTGACTTGGGAAAAGCAGAAGACTTTTGACGTGGGTGTAGATTTCCGTCTGTTCGACAGAGTATACGGTTCATTCGAATATTTCTATCGTCGTACGGACGATATGCTCTTCAAGCGTCCTGTGGCTTACTCTACAGCCGGACGTCCGTATAACTGGGAAAACCTGGGTGCGATGAAAAACACCGGTATAGAGTTTGAAGTGAATGTGGATATCTTCAATCAGCCCGACCTGAAGTGGACGGTATCGCTCGTGGGTTCTCATTACAAGAACCGCATTGTGACGCTGCCCGAAGAAAACCGTGAAAATGGTATCACTTCCGGTCCGTTCAACCTGCGCGAAGGCAAGAGCCGCTTTGAATATTATACTTATATGTATGCCGGCATGGACGAAAAAGGAAATGCCATGTGGTACATGGACGAGACAAATGAACAAGGGGAAGTGATAGGCCGTACCACGACCACTACTTATGCAGATGCAACCCGTTGCTTCATCGGCAAATCTGCATTGCCCGATTTCAACGGTGGTTTGAGCACTACTTTCTCTTACAAGGGCATTGACCTTTCTATAGCAACGGCTTTCCAGATTGGTGGCTATGCTTATGACTACTCTTATCTGTCTGGTATGAGTTCTTCATTCTACGTAGGTCATAACAAGGATATGTGGAAGACGTTTAACCCGGAGACAGGCACAGGTTCACTTCCTATTTGGAATGCTAACAATGCTTCCAATTCTTTCACCCAACAGTCAGACCTCAACCTGATAAAGGCCAGCTACTTCAGCATCCGTAACATCACTTTGGGTTACACATTGCCAAAAAATCTGATGCAGAAATTCGGTGTCGAGAAACTGCGTATTTATGCTACGGCAGATAATCTTGCCTTGTGGTCCAAGCGTCAGGGATTCGACCCTCGCGTAGCAATGTCTGGTTCTGATAAAGAATATGGAGGCTATTCTCCGATGCGTGTGATTTCCGGAGGTATCAACCTTACATTCTAAACTAAAAAATAAAATTGTATATGAAAATTATGAAATATATGATGCAGGCACTCCTTGTCGGAGGTCTGCTTACATCCTGCGTTGAAGACGCTGATGTTACCGCTTATTTGACTGAAGACCAACTGGGTAATGTGGCTCAGGAAGATCCTGACAAGGCTTTTTCTGCTGCTGTAGCAGGCATGTATTCTGATATGCAGCAGTTTGTTGACACCGATATGAGTCACAACTATTTCGGTCAGAAGAGCTTTGATTACTTGACATCACTGATGGGCAACGACATGATTATGACCGGACGTTTTGCCATGAGTCTGTATCATTATTTGCTGGATTACTGGCAACAGAACTATACTCCGACCAACAACCGGTGGAAAGAATACTATCGTGTCATAGCCAATGCCAATAACATTCTTAAGCTGATTGACCCCAGCAGTGAAGATCCTGCCAATTTAAAATATCGTGCCATCGCCCTTGGTTTCCGGGGCTATGCCTACTTGCAGTTGAGTTATCTATATCAGCATTCCTACTATACCGGTGCAGATGGAACAAAATGGGGGCGTGGAGAAAAATATGATTTCTCGCAATCCCCGTGTGTACCGCTTATTACAGAGGATACAGAAGGCGACCAACCGCGTGCTACTGTAGCTCAAATTTATGAACAAATCAAGAGCGACCTTACTACTGCTTTCGACTTGTTCAAGGGTTTGAATATGACGCGCACTTCCTCACCCACTGATATGGATGGCTGCGTAGTAGCCATGCATTTGGCTCGCGCAAACATGGTTATCCATGAATGGGATGAAGCGATAAAGTATGCGCAAGTGGTGATTGATAATTTCCCTATATTGCAAAGTGAAGACCAGATACTGCAAGGATTCAGCAACATCAGTTTGCCGGATGTAGTATTCGGCAGCGATATTACAGCAGATAATAGTACGACTTATATGTCTTTCTTCTCGCAGATGGATACTTATGGCGATGGATATGCCGGCATCGGCGTATGGCGTGCTGCCTTTAAGCCGTTAGTAGATCGTATCGCGGATACTGATATTCGTCTGCAATGGTTCTGCTGCGACCGTTCTACAGGTGTAACAGATGCATCTGGTAAGCGTGTGACATTGATCCGTGATACTAAGTATCCGGTTTCTGTGGAATATCAGACTGTGAAATTTATCGGTACGGGCCGTGATAACATTAAGGCCGGTGTGTTCAGCGGATGGGAATTGGGAGATTATATTTACCTGCGTTCGGAAGAGGCTTACATGATAAAGATGGAAGCCTTGGCTCACAAGGGCTCTGCTGATGCGATAACTGAACTGAATAGCTTCATGAAGACCCGTCAGCCTGACTATAATTACACCTTTACAAACAAGGCCGACTTGATAGAGGAAATCATTTATCAGAAACGTGTAGAATTCTGGGGCGAAGGCTTGGAATACATCGATAATCGTCGTTTGAACATTCCTGTAGACCGTACGGACGAAACTTGGGGTGCAGAAAACAATAATCATTTCTCTGCCGGTAAGTTCCGTTATAATCAGGAAGAACGCCCGTTCCTTTATCAATTACCTCTCTCGGAAATAGAGAACAATTCTCAGCTTTCTCCGACCGATCAGAATTAACACCTCAAAGGACATGTCATAAAAAATCGGTAAAAGTAGTTTGCCTTTACCGATTTTTCTATATGAATCAACAAAAGAATGATACGGAAGTACTCTCTCTTTCATTTAAGTGCTCCTTCATTTTTCTGTCAAAAGAATTATCTGCGCAGACTAACTAGTTGCATTACCCAAACAATAATAATGTGACAACTATGATGATGATTCATCCGGTTGAATAGACCGGAATTTCATAATAAAGTGTTTTTAAGAAGCCACTCATTGTGAAATGAGCGGCTTCTCTTTCTTTAATCCTGCAAAAGACTTTAAGGGAAGTATTATTTAAGGTTACATATCTTCCAAAGAAAGTCCTTTATAGGAAACAGAGCAGTTTTTCCATTCTTTATTGATAGTGAGAAAATATTCTCCTTTCTTCTTCAACATCCCCCAATCTATCCGTTCCGGATTACGTTTAATCTCTACGAATTCTATGGTTCGCTCAAATTCATTAACAGCAATTAAATCTATCTCATTCTCTCCCTTTCTATCCCAAAATCCTCCGATGTCTGTATATCTTCCGGCCTCTATGTACATCTCTTTGAAATAACGCTCCAACATCAATCCTGAAAATGTAGGGAAATCCCGTTCTATAATATTACGCAGATAGGCTAAGTTTCCGGCCTCTATCAAATTCTGATACTTGTAAATAAATCGAAACCAAAAAGATAGAAAATTGTCTTCAATAATGTATCTGACTTGTTTGGAGGATGGACGAGCAAAAATAGGTTTACGCTGACTGATTACAGAGAAATCTTTCTCCATACGTGAGAGATAACCGCCTATTTCTACTCCGTTCAATGCTGTTTCTATATCTCCACGAGATGTCAGTCCGCGAGAAATACATTCTAATATAGAAAAATAAACGGTATATTCTTTACCAAACTCTTCTATCAAAAGATTCTTTCCTTCAGTCAAAAACAAAGAGTTCTCTTCCGTCATGAAATGAATCATTTTTGTACGGGTAAAAGCCTTATTTTTCATGAACAAATCAATATACCAAGCTACCCCCCCTGTAAAGGTATATAGCGCCAAAAGGTCATCGGGAGTGTAACCTGGGTGAAAATCTGCCAATATTTGCTTTATGACAGAGACCCTGAATGGTTGTAAACGTATAATTTTTCCCGCACGGCTGAAAAGTGGCTCTTTATTATTCTCAAAAATTTTATGCATCAATGAGTAAATAGAGCCGCTTATAAGTAAATTCATTCGGCTACTGTCTTTATGCAAATCCCATACTTTCTGAATCTCTCCAAACACAGAAGGATTTATTCTATCCAATTCTTGAAATTCATCAATAATAAGATTGAAGGGCCGTTCTTTTGAAAGTAACATTAAATGTTGGAATAGCTTTCCTATGGAAGAATATTCTCCTATAGGAAAATTCAACTTCATTTCTGCCTCTTCTATAAAGTCACGGCATAGAAGATTCTCTGCCTTGCGTAAGATGAAAAAATACAATGTCGGCTTTCCATCCGTTGACTTCAATAAGAGTGAGGTCTTACCGATACGCCTTCTTCCTACCAAAACCGTCATTTGCGATTCTTCTTGAGACTGTTCTGCTATATTCTTTAAAATAGCCAATTCTTTTTCTCTATTATAGAATTTCATAATACACCTTTTATTTTATATCAACTCTTTCGTTATCGTAATGTACATTACCGTAATGCACATTACGATAACGCAAATATAATGATAATGGTATTATAATACAAATAAGAGACAATATTTGTATAGCATGAATTTCCCTTTGAACTTTTACACAAGAAACTATGGTTCCTTTAGAAACGATCTCATAAGTTCATTAGTTTTATACAAGGAATACAGAATATTTCTATGTGAAATAGGAATAAACTAATGTTTATCTCTATTCGAAATGAGAATGGTATTTTATAATTTTAAATAGTATTTACATGAAATACAACATTCTTATGGATGTGATAGACAATATAAGTAAATATTCAACGAAAAATGTTCAAATGATAGATATTGACATAATCATTCATTCTTTTAAAAAAAAGAAATCCTAATTTTATAGCCACAATATATTAATGCAGGGACAAACAGCTATTAATCAAAACATTACAGCTATTAATGGTATCACATAAGTAGAGCATTATTTATTGTGGACGTATATAGAATAACTGTGGAAAGAGTATTCCCTGTTTTAGCGTTTTGGAGCTTATTATATATTACTTATTATCAACAAAATACAGTTATTGTAGTTCCGCGAAAACTCTGGTGATTTCGTTTGTTGGTATGCAAACCCAAGAAGTAACGATTAAACCTCATGTAAAGGTAATTTTGAAATCCGATTCTGAGCTGCTTGAAGAGGTTGTGGTTACCGGTTACGGTACATTTAAAAAAGCATCATTTACTGGAGCTGCTTCTACTGTAAACACTTCCACCTTGGAAGATGTACCTGTTCTTTCTGTTGCCGACAAACTTTCTGGTAATGTCGCTGGTGTTACTTTTGGCTCAAGTTCAAGTAATCCGGGTTCTGTAAGCAGTATCCGTGTACGTGGTATGGGTTCCATCAATGCCGGAAACAATCCGCTTTATGTTATTGACGGAACACCGGTCACAAGTGGAGACTTATCCGAGTTCACTTATAGTGATGCAGGAACTGATATTTTGTCTTCACTCAATACCAATGACATCGAGTCTATCACAGTTATCAAAGATGCGGCGGCTGCCTCTCTTTACGGCTCGCGTGCTGCTAACGGTGTTGTGGTCATTACGACGAAAAGCGGAAAACAAGGCAAAACAAATGTAAGTTTCCGTTCCGACTGGGGTTTCTCAAACATGGCAATAGATTATCGTCCTATGCTCGACGGTGACTCGCGCCGCGAACTCTTATGGACCGGTCTCAAGAATTACGGGTTATACACCGGAAACATGTCCGATGCAGATGCCGCAACTTTTGCAGACCAGAACATCGAGGATTTTGCTTCAAAACCCTCGACCGGATGGACGGATTGGAAAGACCTGCTTTTCCGTAACGGTTCTCATCAGAACTACCAGTTGAGCGTATCTGGCGGTAACGACCGTACCAAGTTCTACACCTCAGCTGCTTATACCAATCAGGAAGGTATCATTTACAAACAAGGTCTGGAACGTTTCACTGGTAATGCAAACCTCACTCATAAGTTTGGAGACTTTGAAGTTCAGGTTACAAGCCAATTCTCAAAAGTAAGACAAAACAAAACTAATGAAGCTACCTCCTATGATGGACCTGTGGCCAATTACGCATTCTTCCAAAGCCCCTCATCAACCCCTTATAATGAAGACGGCACATTAAACAATGGTTGCGGCGTATTTGGAGTCAATCCTTTGTATGAAAGAGAACACAGCTCTGACGTTTATACCCTGATGAAGGCATTCAATACAATCAAGTTGACCTATAATATTTGGGACAAGTTGAATTTAAGTGAAAAGATTGCTTATGATTACGCACAAGGAACCAATGACGTTCTTTGGGACAGACACTCAAACAATGGTGCCCCCGGTGGTGTCATGCAGCGTATCGTCAATCGTAATGACCAGCTGAATACACAAACCCAGCTCTCTTACATCAACTCTTTCGGTCTGCACAATATTGACGCCCTGCTTGGTTTTGAAACACAAGATACGGAATATGCTTTCAACTACATGGCAGGCCAAGACTATCCGGGTGATTTGTACGAATTGACAAATGCCGGTTCAACAAGTGCCGAAACCAACAGACAGAGCTATCGCATGACTTCGTTCCTCGGACGTGCCAATTATAACTACGCAGACAGATATTATCTCGGTCTCAGCTATCGTACCGACGGAAGTTCACGTCTGGCAAGAGAAAACCGTTGGGGAAGTTTCTGGTCGGTTTCCGGAGCATGGAGATTCATAGACGAAAGTTTCCTGAATCCTGTCAAGAATGTATTGACAGATGGAAAGCTCCGTGTGTCATACGGTGTAAACGGAACGCAACCATCAGACTATTACGCTTATATGAATCTTTATAAATACGGAATCATATACAATGGACAGTCAGGAATGTCCATCGTCGGAATTGCAAACCCGGACCTGAAATGGGAAAAGAACAAAACATGGAATATCGGTCTCGACCTTTCATTCATCGACCGTATCTCTGTAACATTCGACTACTATCAGCGTAAAACCAGCGACCTTATATATGACCTCCCCGTATCACAAGTCGGCGGATATTATGATGGCAATTATGGGTATACCACCCCGCAAAACATCGGTTCACTGAAGAACTCCGGTTTTGAGTTGACCATTACATCAACCAATTTCAGAAACAAGGATTTCACGTGGACCACTTCTCTGAACATGGCACACAACAGCAACAAACTGACCAAATTGGATGGCCAGCAGAATGAAATCGTATCAGGACCGCTGATTCACCGTGTAGGCGAACCTTACTATTCATACTATGTTTATGAATACGCCGGAGTCGACGCAGAGACCGGTAAAGAAATGTTCTATCTGAATGACGGAACAGAGAATGCCCGCAAGACAACTACAAATATCTCTGAAGCCAACAAAACTATTGTAGGCAAGCATCAAGCTAGTATAGAAGGCGGTCTTACCAACAACCTCAAATGGAAGTTTATCGACTTGGGCTTCACTTTCACTTATTCATTGGGTGGTGATGCTTTTGACTACTCCACTTGGCAGCACTCCAATGGCGGTTCATATCTATACGGTGGTGCCGTACCGACATACTATGACATCTCAAAGATGTGGACAGGCCCGGGCGACACGAATGCCACATTGCCTAAATTTGAATATGGAAGCGCTGCTTCACTGTCTTCACGCTGGCTGATGCCTACTGATTATCTACGTCTGAAGAACCTCACATTAGGTGTAAGCATTCCGCAAAACTATATCAGCAAGCTTGGGCTCAGCAAAGCCAGAATCTACTTCTCTGGTTCCAACCTGCTTACATGGAAGTCTAAAGACTTATTTGTAGATCCGGAAATGCGTGTAGACGGACTATGCACATTTGAGACTCCGGCATTGAGAACATATACATTCGGAATAGAATTGAATTTCTAACTAATAAAGATACGAAAATGAAAATATTAAAGACATTATACACAGCAACGCTTTGCGCAGCTATGGCAGTCAGCACTTCATCATGCCTCAACAGTTGGCTGGATCAGTCACCCGCAGACGGAATAGATGCTGAAACCGCAATCAAGAACAGCGATGATTTGGCCAATGTGCGGACGGGACTTTATGCTGCCGTTAAAGGTAACAGTAGCCTGATTAATTATTATGGACGCCTCATGTTCGTATACGGTGACATGAGAGGGGAAGATATCCAATATGAATATAACGGTGGAAGTGGAAGAGCAAACTTCTACTACTATATGGAATATACAACTGCCGACAATTTCACCACCTCAACAGCCGTATGGCAGATGCCTTATGTAGTCATAGCACGCGCCAACCGTCTGATTCAGGCAGCAGAAAGTGGCAACCTGACCGACGCGGCAGAGGCAAAAGCCACTATTGACCAATATGATGCAGAAGCAAAAGTTCTGCGCGCCATGGCACTGTTTGACCTTACACGTATCTACGGTAAACCTTATACGGTAGATCAAGGCAGCTCACTCGGTGTGCCCATCGCTACCTCCCCGCTGGAATCGACAGAAAAGCCAAGCCGCAGCACGGTAGCCCAATGTTATGAGGCAATTGAAAAGGATTTGACAGATGCAATCAACTCAAATGCACTGCCCAAAACTAATGAAGTGGGTTATGTCAACCTTTGGGCTGCCAAAGCCTTGCAGGTACGTGTATATATGACAAAAGGCGAATGGAGCAAGGCTTTATCCGTAGCTGAAGACATCATATCAAACTCGTCTTACAAACTTTGGGAACCGTCAGAATATGTTGCTGCATGGAGCAAAAGTGATGCCAATCATTCAAAAGAAATCATGTTCGAGATTTCCATCAACAACAATACTGACTGGACAGACCGTGAAGGTATTGCCTATTTATATGCCGACAAGGCTGGCGCTTCTCCCGGATATGGAGATGTAATTGTCACAAAAGACTTCTCTGACATGCTTACATCCGACCCGGCAGACATCCGTAACGACATATTATTGGCAGCGGCAGCAGGAGGATTTGACAAACGTAAAGTTTACATCAACAAAATGCCTGCTGTAAACGGAGATGTACGTTACTCCAATGTCCCATTGCTGCGCTTGTCAGAAGTTTACTTGTCAGCAGCAGAAGCAGCGTTCCAAGCCGGAGACAAGAACAAGGCTGCCAACTTGCTGAACGATATCATCTCCAACCGCACAACGGATGAAAGCAAGCAAGTAACCAGCGGAAACATCACATTAGACCGCATCTACATCGAACGCCGCAAGGAACTTGTAGGTGAAGGACAGCGCTACTTCGATGTTATGCGCCGAGGTGAAACCGTTACACGCTACACGGACGTTAATGACAGAGGATGGCACGACGTACTGAGCGAAGAAGCGCGTACATTCAACCGCGACTCCAAGAAAGCGCTCCCGTTGATTCCCGTCGGTGAAATCAATGCCAATCCGAACATAGAACAAAATCCAGGCTATTAATCAATAGTAGCCTAAAGAAACTTGGGAATTCTCCCAATGTGTTTTTATAAATAAAGTGTTTAGAGGAGGTGTGCCAGTGATGGTATGCCTCCTTCTTTCAATATATCCACCAATATCGGTTTCACTCCGCTGACAAAACACTCAACGGCAATAACCATCAGGATAAGTCCCATCAGGCGCATCATCACATTGTTTCCCGTCTCACCCAGGATTTTGACCAACCGCGTGGAAGCACGCAATATGAAAAAGGTAATCAGATAAATAAAGGCAATCATTCCTATAAGAACTCCTTTCATCTGAATGGTATGGGCATCCTGCATCAGCACAATGGCATTGGCTATGGCACCAGGACCACAAAGCATCGGAATTCCAAGAGGAGTAATGGAAATATCATCGGCATAAGTCTTGATTTCCTCGTCTTTCAGCTTCATTGGGGTATAACGGGCTTGCAGCATATCGAAGCCAATCTTAAAGATAATAACTCCACCGGCAATACGGAAGCCATTGGTAGAGATACCGAAGAATTTAAAGAGGAACTGTCCCGCAAACGTAAAAACCATAATCGTAATAAAGGCAACCAAAGTGGCGCGCGATACTACCGACTGCCGTTCACGGTCTGTCATTCCATGCGTCATGGTCAAAAACACCGGCATGGTGCCGAGAGGGTTTGTCAACGTAAAGAAGGAGGTAAAACAAAGTAAAGCGAAAGGTAAGATTGTGTCCATAGCTGTATAATATACGTTTCTGTAGACAAAAGTACAACTAAAAATTTCAATGTCACAGAATCTGCATCAATTCTTTCAGATTACTGATATGATAAGTCGGTTGGAAAGGCAGTTCTTCCTTCCCCGTTACATTATAAAACACTTGGTGCATACCCACTCCTTTGGCTCCTGCCACATCATTCTCCCAACTATCGCCTATCATCAAAGAATCACGCACCTCGGATTGTGTGGCAGAAAGGGCAAAATGAAAAATTTCGGGCCAGGGCTTCAAGATACCGATGTCATCAGAGAGAACAATCTTCTTAAAAAAGCGGTCGATACCTGCCGAACGCATCTTATGACATTGCAGTTCTTGGAAACCATTGGAAAGGATATAGAGGTTATATTTCCCCGCCAAATATTCCAGCACCTCATAAGCATGCGGCATCAGCCGATTTTTTGTGGGAATGACCGAAAAGAAATCATCAGAAAAAGCCTCAGCCAAAGCAACATCCCTCGCCCCTACTGCCTCCAGAGGATATAGGAAACGCTGGCGGTTCAACTCTTCCTTACTGACCTGCCCTCTACCGTATTCTTCCCACAGTTCTGTATTACGATGCTGATAAAGAGTATAGAAATGCAGGAAAGAGCGAAAGAAACGACCATAGTCATACTTGTGATACATTTCTTCGAATGTATCACGTGCATTAAGGGAAAATGCCCAAAGCGTATCGTCCAGATCAAAAAAGAGGTTTTTATATTGAGATGCCATAACTTAAAGGAAAGGTATATATAAAAATAGACGCAGATTATCAATTCCAATAACCTGCGTCCGTTCTGTATCAGTCTATAACAGTGTTATTTTACCTGGATTACCAAATACTTGGACACACTCCAGAAGTCTTTCGGATTTGTAATCTTCAAAGTCAGCTGTCCTTTATCATCTTTCTCCAACGCATAAGAGCCCGCGGGATGAGTAGTCAAGATATCAGCATCTTTAGAGTATAGTTTAATCTCTTTTGTCGTACGGATATCCACTTGTGTAAAGTAGTCCTTGTTGATATCAGAATCTTTCAGCACCTGGCCTTTTTTGAAAAGTCCGGTATTTGTCAATATCTTCTGGTCTTTCAGCTCCTTCTTTGTGCCAAACACAAACCAAGCTGTGTTAAGTGCCTTATCTTGCTCGGCAACGGTTTTGGCCTTCGCCTCATTTTCGGCAGTCAATTCCTCCTTCTCACTAGACAAGCCGGTCACGGCAGCATCCAGTTCCTGGATACGGATATTCTTGGAAGCCAGCTCAGCCTGCAATTCTTCAATACGCTGAGTCTTTGCCACCAACTCCTGAGTCAAAGATTCTACAGCTCTCTTCAACTGAACAGAGTTGTTTTTGCTGTTCTTCAACATAGATTGCAGTTTGGCAATCTGCTCCTTGTTCTCTTCCATCTGTTTACGGATAAATTCAATGTCCGACGCAATCTGCTGCTTGGCATTCAAAGAGCCTTCTGCCACAGCGCCACGTTGCAAATCCACACGGCTCTCCGCCGCATTAATCTGGCGGAATCCCTCTGAAATATCATTGAAAGTACCCATCATCTCGTCTAATTCAGCATTACGCTGAGTCAGTTCCATCAATAAAGAATCATTTTCAGCTTTCAGCTGGTTCTTACTGCCACCAGAGAAGCTGTCACACGAAGCCATTACAGCCGCGCATACAATTAAAACTGCTAACTTTTTCATACGCTTTCGTTTTACGTTTGGTTAATGAAGTTATTTAATCGTCTATTCCTGTTACTACAATCACAATTTCACCGCGCGGTTCGTTCGCCGTGAAATGTTCAATCAATTCTGTAAGCGTTCCACGCACCGTTTCTTCGTGCATCTTTGAGATTTCCCGCGAAACAGAAGCCTGACGTTCGGCACCGAAATGTTCGGCAAACTGCGTCAAAGCTTTTACCAATCTGTGGGGAGACTCATAGAACACCATGGTACGACACTCCTCGGCCAATGCCTTCAGGCGGGTCATCCTTCCTTTCTTCTGTGGAAGGAAACCTTCAAAACAGAACTTCTCATTCGGCAGTCCGGAAGCCACCAATGCCGGTACAAAAGCTGTCGCTCCCGGCAAGCATTGCACTTCGATGCCGTTACGCACACACTCTCTGACTACCAGAAAGCCCGGGTCGGATATACCTGGCGTACCTGCATCCGAAATCAAAGCTACAGTTTCTCCCCCCTTTATTCTATTAACAACACTTTCAACCGTTTTATGTTCATTAAATTTATGGTGAGATTGCATCGCATTCTTTATTTCGAAGTGTTTCAGCAATATGCCGGAGGTACGTGTATCCTCAGCAAGTATCAAATCCACTTCTTTCAGAATCCGGATAGCACGGAATGTCATATCTTCCAAATTTCCTACCGGGGTAGGCACTACATAAAGTTTTCCCATACTTATCGGTCGTTTAGCTGAAATATTTTTTGAGGAGTTCCATAAAATCGACGGCGGCTTCATTTTCTTCATCCGGGTGCACTTCCGAAGCAAAAATATCCATAGCCTTGTCCAAAGAAGGAGCCTCACCCAAACGTCGTACCACTTCATTCATCCGTGCAGCATCGCCTGCGAACAGTTCGCGGACAAAACGGAATGAATCGTTCAGACTGATGGCATGTTTCAAATCCTTGGCAGGCTTGATGCGTTCTGCCAAAATAGGAACTGTTTCCGGTTCCTCACATACCATCTTCACTGTATCAGGAATAACCGATTCGACCGGAGAAACCGATTCGGTCAAAGGAGTAGTAACAGCAGGGGGTTCCTCCAGGGGCGACACAACAGCCGTTGGCGCCTCCTCAAGCAGTTCTTGCAACGCCTCCAAGCGTGCCTTCATCTGCTGGATATTCCGTTTTGCCACAATCTTCAATGTCGGATTGGCATCACTTGAAATGGCCTGCATCAAACATTTCAATTCCTGAATATCTAATTCTATGTCGTTTAATAGGGTTTGCATATCCTTTACACAGTCCGTGTTAACGCTACAAATGTAGAAATAAATAATGAAAAAATATCGGAAAGCGAACAAAAGTGTTACCATTATCCGGAAAAGACGAATTTGAATACATCCAAAAGAAAAGGTTATGACTATTCTCCTAGCACAACCTTTTCCCATAGAAATACTTTATAATTAAAGCTAACTATTCTATTGGAACTCATTTCCTATTTGAATAACAGTTCCCTTTAATTCCCCATCCGGCAACTTTACTTCTTTCTTCTCTCCATTAACCGCCACTACTAAAATATTTTCACGTTGAGTAGGATCTGATGCGTACACCTTCCAACCGTTAGCATTGATACGTAAAATAAAAAGTCCCCTCCTATCACTCTCAAATTTCACTTTCTTGGATAAAATAACTTCTCCCTTATCATACATCGCCAATAAATAAGTTTCTTTATCAATCTGTACAGCTTGGCATTGTGATGTATTACTTATTACTTTAAAAGAAGACAAATCAAAACGTCTGACTTGCTCAAGAGAGCTGGCAGGAAGTACCATGTACTGATAAGAAGCATCCTGTGGAAATGTTCCATGATCGAAATAAAGCGTATAGATATTTTGCGTTACCTGCTCACTTTTAGGATAAATCTTCATAATATCATTCCACAAGCCAGTTCTCTTTTCGGAAAAAGCTCTCCCTTTTCCATCAAGCACAATATACCCCGTTTGATGATGAAAGAAACGCTCGGGTTTATCTGCTGAAAAACAGACATCTTTCACCGCATTCCATTTACCTTTTTCCAAATGCAAGAGTTTTTCTTTTAGTAGCGCCTGCTCAATAGACGTATTTACCAAATAGCTGCTATCCGAATGAATATCCGCACCAAGGCACAAGACATAATCCGGAGTAAATATCCATGCCTTTTTTGCATAAAGTCCATCACGAACCAATTCCATTGAAGTCATGCCTACATTACCATCATTCACGTTACCTACAAATGAACCTTTATTTTGTTTTTCAAGCCACCCCATCACATGCACACGCTTATCCTCTTGATAACAAGTTACTCCTGGGACTTTTCTCCAATCCCAACAAGGAAATATATCTGTATATTCTTCTCCATCCACATAAGTATATAGCGCACCATCTGCCAAGTAATAGCCTTTCACATTATCAGTACCTGATTCTGTACCAATTACCCTATCAGATGCCATTCTAAGAGACGCCATCCAATCCGAACAGCGATGAATAGTAATATCCGATTTCCAAAAATGATATTGTCCCAATAGACCTACCGGCGTCCTTCCCAAATTCTCATTAATAAGTGCTTGATAAACATTATTATTATTGCTATTGATGCCAGCTAATGTATTTACTGAAAATAATGTAGAAAAGCCTTTATGCCGTTGTGCCTGTCTATAAAGTTGACGGCCAAGATTATTGATATCCATCTTATTTTTCCACAAGATTCTCCTAACACCAGTATTCACATAATCACTGATAATTTTAAAATGCTCTTGTTCAAGAGCCAATGACGTATCATCCAGAATATATGCCCAGAAACTCATTGTAGCCAAATAGGCTGCACCATAGTTCCCCGCCTGCTGCTGAGGCCCATGTTGATGAAAACTTTGATCTGCCTTGATGCCTTCAGCCTTTCCATAAGCCATTTTTATCTCACTATTTATAACATCTCTCGCTCTCTGTATCATCTGAATATCCCCTAATAACAAGCCTTTTACAATTACATTGCCAGCCAGCCATACTCTATTTTGGGCAGTCATACCAATTTTAGCTTTATCCATTACCACAAGGGCTTCACTTTTTTCTTGTTCAGACATCTGATCTTCAAACAATATGAATGCCGCTCCTAATACCTTAGGAATACCGATCTCATTATACCACCAATTAGAAGAAATCGGCTTTACTTGAAACCAATAAGCTAATGCTTTATGAATAGCCTCTGCCACTTCCTGAGACTTATATAGAACATGGTTCGGGTTCCTATATACTTTAGATAATTCAAGAACTCGAGAAGCGTGTACTCTTGGAGCCCACCCTGCTGCATTACTTGCAAAATCCAAATCGGACCAGCAACCTTCTACACTCAGTTTATGAATTAAATTCTGAACATACTCCACTTCTATAGGATAACGCTCCATCAATTCAACAATCATCTGGTCCCCCACAATCTTTTCACGAGGAGTTTGACACATCAGCGTTGTAAGCAGAGAATCAGAATTAGTACAAAGAATACTTTCTATATATTTCTTTTTTATCACAGATAAATCGTCTGCTTTTACTCCAACTGTCATGCATAGAAACAATAGAAAGAAAATAAATCGTATCATACGCAACATTCGTTTCATCCTTTTAAAAAGATTATTATTAGAAGTTTAACAAAAATAGTATCATTTCTCTATAAGTTCAAAACTTACAGCCTTCAGATTATCTGAACTATTGCCGACAAAAAGTTTAAACTCACCCGGTTCTGTGACAAATTTCTTTTCTGCATTAAAAAATCCAAGTTCCTCTGTGGACAAAATGAATTTTACTTCTTCAATTTCTCCCGGAGCCAATTCTACTTGTTTTATCCCACAAAGTTCAAGCACTGGACGTGTCAGAGAGCTTACAACATCCTGCAAATATAGTTGAATCGTTTCTTTTCCGCTATAACTTCCCGTATTTTTAACCATAGTCGTCAATATAATATATTCTCCCGATTTATATTGCTGTTTGATTAGTGCAGGAGCTGCGATATCAAATGTTGTATAGCTCAATCCATAACCAAAAGCATAAGCAGGTAACACGCTCTCATCCATATAGCCGCTTACCCAAGGATTATTGGGAGCCCATGCACGACCGGTGCTTTTATGGTTATAATACAAAGGACATTGACCTACATTACGAGGAAAAGTCATAGGCAGCTTTGCTGATGGATTATATTTTCCGGTAAGTACATCCGCTATTGCATTGCCGGCCTCCGTACCCAACCACCAAGTGAAAAGAATAGCATCCGTATAGGGTTCCATCTGAGAAAATATCAACGGACGTCCCCCCATCACTAAAGTTATTACCGGTTTCTGCGTTGCCTCCTTTATCTCTTTCACCATTCGCTGCTGATTGGCATCAACATTAATGTCTACCTTGGACTTTGCTTCTCCAGAATCCATTGCACGTTCTCCGACAGACACAATAATCACATCATATCCTGTCAGTTTCGGCAATACTTTCAACTCATTGGTTTCCAAATCATATCCTTCTATATATGTTATTTCAGCATGAGGTAAAGCGGCTCGCAATCCATCATAAACTGTTATTACATCTTCAGCTTTTCCTAAAGCAGACCAATTGCCCAGCATATCTTTATGAGCCTTATTTAAAGGGCCAACCAATGCTATTCGCCTTGCCGTTGCGGCAATCGGTAAAGCAGACTCATTCTTAAGAAGCACAATGGAACTTGAACCAGCCTCACGAGCAATCTTTCTATTAGCTGTTACAATTTTCTTATCCTCTATTTCTTTTGCCCTATTATTATAACAATAAGGATCATCAAAGAGCCCCAGCTCAAATTTCTTGGTCAAAATACGCCTTACAGCGTCATCAATCAGAGCAATATCCACCTCTCCCTCATTTACCAAATCAACCAGATGCTTGGCATAGGTCATAGAGTGCATATCCATATCACAACCGGCAATAGCTGCCAATCGTCCTGCATCTTTATTGTCCTTCGCCATTCTATGCTTAGCAATCTCACCCACAGAGCCCCAATCGCTGACAACAAATCCCTTAAATCCCCATTTTCCTTTCAAAACATCTCTCTGCAAAATTTTATGAGCTGTTGCCGGAATACCGTTTATTTCATTAAAAGCATTCATAAAAGTAGCAACACCAGCTTCTACTGCCGCTTGAAATGGAGGTAGATAAACCTGCTGAAGCGTATGTTCTGAAATATCTGCTTCAGCATAGTCCCGACCTCCTACCGCTGCACCATAAGCAGCAAAGTGCTTAGCACAAGCCAATACTGTTCGCTTCTCATCATAGTTAGAGCCCTGAAAACCTTCTATACGTGCTTTTGCCACTTGAGAGCCATACCAAGTATCCTCACCAGCTCCCTCCATTGAACGCCCCCAACGAGCATCTCTAGAAACATCTACCATAGGAGCAAAAGTCCAATGAATACCCAAAGAGGAAGTTTCTGCTGCAGCCACATTTGCCGTTTTACGCATCAAATCCAGGTTAAAGCTTGCAGCCTCCGCCAGCGGAATTGGAAAAATCGTTTTCAAGCCATGAAGAACGTCAAGTCCGAAAAGCAAAGGAATACGCAAACGGGATTGCATAGCCAGATCCTGATATTGTTTAGCCCGTTCTACTGTTATAATATTGAAAACAGAGCCCACCTCTCCCCTTTTTATTTCTTCGGTACGATTGCTCGTGTCAAGGGCAGGTCCTGTGAGAAGTTTATTATTCGAATATTGAATCATTTGCCCGACTTTTTCCTGAATAGTCATAAGGTTCAATACTGAATCTACCTGAGAGCTATAATCTTTTAATTGAGCAGGCAACACTGTTGTTACACAACTCAAAACCAATACGTATAGAAGCCTATATTTATCCATATCCTTATTTTATAGATTCATAATATTCTTTCATCACATACCACGCTTTCTTTCTATACCCCTGATCCGAAATCAATCCTTTTCGATTCCATCCTTCCTGGTTTGTAGGATGAAAACGATAAGGAGAACGGAAATCAAATAAAATCCAAGGCGAAATCCCGGCAAGATTAGGTATATACTTAAACATTTCCAAATTATCCTTATACAGTTTTTCCTGATACTCCTCACTCCAGGAACTTGTTACTGTCGAATCGCCAGATTGACCATAAAGCGCTTCCCCACCAAACTCTGAAAATATCAACGGCTTATCAAGGGCGACATTCCAACGAATCTCAGATGGAGACATAGGCCACCGATGATACCATCCCATATATTTATTAATAGAAACGACATCCAGATTTTCAATAAAGTCATCTTCCATTTCAAAGGCATTCGTCTCGGAATTTAATTTAGGTAGGTCAAAAGCCGCTGTTATCAAACGAGTGGTATCCATCTTATGACATAGTTCAACGAGACTTTTAAGAAAAGCATTACGAGATTCGGAAGGAGCTGTTTCATTGGCAACTCCCCAAAAAGTAAGAGCACATCTATTCCGGTCACGCAACAACATTTCCGTATACATTCTTTGTGCCTTCAGACGCGTACTGCTATCTTTAAAATCAATGCCCTGCCAGACTGGTATTTCCTCCCATAACATAAGTCCCATTTGTTCTGCTAAACGAACAATATACTCATTCTGCGGATAGTGGGCCAGACGAATCATGTTTACTCCCAATCCTTTCGCTTCAGATAATAATGCAATTGCATCTTGTTCTGAATAAGCACGCCCTTGGCGTTGAGATATTTCCTCATGTAAACCAATACTTTTCATGAAAACTGGAGAATCATTCAGATAAATCTGCGTATTCTTCACATAAAGGTTACGAAAGCCGATATTCTCCTTTACTTCATCTACTTCAGAAGAGACAATCACCTGGTATAGTTTAGGAGCCTGAGGAGACCAGCGTTCCAAATTCCGAACCCGAAAAGTAGCCTTAGCCAAACCAGTTCCATCAGTAAAAACTTTATTGGCTATTTTCAGCTCTGGTATTTCAATCTTCACCAACTGACCTGCATTCTGTGCAGATAGCTGTACTTCAGCATGAACACGATCCGAATCATACTTATCCAGCTGTATAAAATAATCACGAATATAATTCTTAGGCGTATGTACCAGCATGACATCACGAGTAATTCCACCATAATTCCACCAGTCAAATGAAAGTGCTGGAATAGCATCTGCAGTACGCGTGTTGTCTACTTCTACTGCCAGAAAGTTCCCTCCTTCTTTCACGACATTAGTTACATTGAACTGGAAAGGAGTAAAGCCTCCTTCATGACTACCAATCAGAGTTCCATTCAAATACACTCTGCAACGATAATTAACTGCTCCGAAATAAAGAAATAAATTCTCGTCAGACTTTTTATTTATCTCAAATTTACGTGCGTACCACATCGTTCCTTCGTAATATTTAAGTTCTGGAATTTGTGAATTCCAATCAGAAGGAACATTCAGACGCAAACCTCCTTCAAAAGCATATTCCTTGAAATCTGCCTTATCTTTTAAAGCCCTATTCCTATAAATCGCAGTTTTGCGTCCCTGCTGATAGGGATCAATTATAGCATTCCATTTACCGTTCAACAATGTATATTGCCTTCCATATACATTGACAAGCAATTCTTGAGCACTACCATACTGTATATTACAAATGCATACAAGTCCCCATATCCACCATCTTAAAGTCCTTATCTGTGCAAGCATACTCATATTCACTTTTTATAGATTTTTAGTGCACATCCTCCACCCTCGGCCATTGTAACAGATAGTTTCCGGTCTTGAGGAATAGCTATTATCGATTTGATATAATCGGAAGCAACAGTACCAGCATTTACACCATCTTTATACAATTCAGCACTCCATTCTCCATCTCCCAGAAAGCTCAAATCAATCTCCATCGTACGCTTTTCCCAATTAGTAAGTGTACCTAAATACCAAATATCTCCCTTACGACGAGCCATAGAGATATACTCACCAATTTTACCGTCCAAAGCAACAGTTTCCTCCCAGACAGTAGGAACCTCTGCAATAAAAGATGTACATTCTGACTCACGTTCATAAAATACCGGACTATCACACAGCATAGATAATGGAGACTCAAATATTACATATTCTGCAAGCTGACGACAACGTGTCCCCATACTCATCGGAGCTTCATTGACCGGTCGAAAAGTACGTTTGGTTCCATTTCGCATAGCACCTTGAGTATAATCAACTGGTCCAGCTACCATACGGATAAACGGCATAGTCACATCATAAGTAACCTGGTCCACTTTATCGCTACCGGCAAATTTTAATTGTTCCAGTCCATGTACGCCTTCAAAATTAACAACATTTGGATAAGTACGATTTAATCCCGTAGGTTTATATGTGCCATGATAATCCAACAGCAAATGATATTTAGCGGCTATAGCAGCTCCACGATAATGAAAATCAACCATTGGCTGATCATCACGATCCATGAAATCCACTTTAAAACCCTTTATGCCCAATTCCGAATAATACCGACATATATCTTCCATATCCCGTTCAAAAGCATAATATCCTGCCCACAAAATCAGCCCAATATCTTTAGACTCAGCATAAGCCACCAGCTCTTTTAAATCGATTTCCGGTACAACTTGGAATAAATCAGCCTTTAAATTCACGGCCCAACCCTCGTCCAAAATTACATACTCAATTCCATGTTTGGCGGCAAAGTCAATATAAGCTTTATAGGTGGCATTGTTCACACCGGCTTTGAAATCAATACCAGATAATCCCCAATGGTTCCACCACTCCCAGGCGACCTTTCCTGGTTTAATCCAACTTGTATCATCAATGCGTGATGGTGCTGCCAATTTATAAACCAAATCATTATCAAGCAATTCTTTATCATCTGAAGAAACAATAGCTATGCGCCAAGGAAAAGTTCGCTTACCAGAACATTTAGCTATATAATTCTCACGTTCTGTCACCAACATTTGCAGATTGTTATGTCCACCCTGTAATAAATTCTTTGGATAGGGTGCAAAAACGCCTTTCAAAGAAGTTGATTGTTCTTCATTGTAGACAAACATTCCCGGATAACTTTCTACATCAGATTCTGCAATACAAATTTTTCTTCCCTCTTCCAACTCAACGACGACTGGAGTAAATGCAATTTGGTTAGAGGGCATCTCACTCAAACTAAGATGAGTATAAACATTTTCAAATGAATTGAAAAACTGTTCTTCTTTCCTTTTATCCCTCCCCCCTCTCACAAAAGGGACATAAGCCATATAATCCTTCTCAAAATTGAATGTAGCCTCTTCATTTATTACAATAAAAGGTCTGTTCTGCGTAACAACAAAACGATATGCCATCCCCTCATTATAAGCTCGGAAATTCAACTGAAAATCTTCCTTAAAAGTAATGACTAACTCATTGCAGAAATTATCAATCTGGTTACGCTTATAAAATGCCGTGGATATCGTTTCATTAATTTTGCGCATATGTACATTTTTAACTTTGGATTTTTCCCCTAAAGTTTTGTCACAGTCTAATAACATAGAAATAGGGGAAGAGACAATCACCGATTTCCCTTTATGCTGTAAAGAATAGCTAATCTTATCACCAACCTCAATATTAATTATAAGTTCCCCATTCGGCGATTTCAATAGATAGTGCTTTTGAGCTATACAAAAACCCCAAAAGCTACTCAAAAGTGTAAGTGTTAAAAAGAATCTTCTCATAAAATGATTTATTATTGTTTTTACAGTGTATTAAAAAGCAGTTTATCTGCTACAAATATAAAAGATCAATAAACTTCTGTAAGCCATTCAAAGATAAAATCACCGGGAACGATTGCAAATAAGAGAACAGGGCCAGTCTTCTCATATTCAAAAGAATAAGCAGAAAATTCATAAACGGAAACGTTTCCGACAGTTTTAGCTGTGAATATTGTATTTCCTATTTTATCCTTCTAATTTCGCACAAAACAATCTATCATGAAACAGATACTATTTATATTCCTATTTATTTATTCTTTAAATGTACAGGCAAAAGTGGTATTGCCCACCATCTATTCAGATGGAATGGTATTACAACGTAACCAACCTATCCGAATCTGGGGGCAAGCAGCCCCCAAAGAAAAAGTCATAGTTACTTTTGCCGGGCAACAACAAGTTGTAAACGCGAATACCGATGGGCATTGGGAAACCCGACTATCTCCACTAAAAGAAGGCGGTCCTTATGAATTACAAGTTCTTGGCAAAGAAAACCAGATAGAGATAAAAGACATTCTTATTGGAGATGTCTGGCTATGCAGCGGTCAATCCAACATGCAATGGGTAGTAAACAATGTAACTAATGCTGAAGTTGAAAAGAAAAATGCCAACTATCCTCAAATCCGTACATTAAATGTTCCACGCCGCATGGAATTAGTCCCTATAGATACTATAAATGCAAAGTGGACAGTTTGCTCTCCAGAGACCGTAGGAAGCTTCTCCGGAGTAGCCTACTTTTTTGCGAAAAAGGTTCATGAAGAAACCCATATTCCCATTGGTATAATAAATTCCTCTTGGGGAGGTACTATTATAGAAACCTGGACTAGTTTGGAAGCCTCCAATTCCATTTCTTCAGAACACCTCAATTGCTATACAAAAGAAGACAAGTTGCTGCCTCCAACAAAATATTTTGCACTAAAGAATAAAAAAGCTGCTCGTAATGACTATCCGTCACTGGTGTATAATGCAATGATCCATCCTCTTCTTTCTCTATCAATAAAGGGAGTAATATGGTATCAAGGAGAGAATAACGTGGGGAATGCCGAACCCTATACCGATTGGCTCACCTGCATGATTGGAGATTGGCGACAACGCTGGAAAACTGAACTTCCATTCTATATTATTCAGCTCCCGAATTTTGACTCTATCAATAAGAAGCCGCTTTGGGCAGAAATAAGAGAAGCACAATATAAAGCCTTATCCGTCTCTGATACACATCTCATTGTCACCAGTGACTTAGGAGAGCCTCATGACCTTCATCCGCACAACAAACAAGACATTGGAATGAGAGTAGCGCTACAAGTATTACACCACGAGTATAATCGCACAGATATATTTAGCGAAAGTCCCATGTATCAACAGATGGAGATTAAAGGAAATAAAGTAGTCATTACATTCAAGAATACAGGTTCTGGATTAGAAATACGCAGCCGATATGGATGCCTGCAAGGATTTTCCATAGCTGGAGAAGATAAAACCTTTCATTGGGCACAAGCCCAACTTAAGGGTAACCAAGTAATTGTCTGGAGTCCCAATGTGACACATCCAATTGCAGTACGATATAATTGGGAAAATAATCCAGATGGAAATTTATATAACAAAGATGGACTACCTGCCTGTTTATTCCGTACGGACAACTGGTAATAGAATTCAATATAAATTTTAATATTACAGAATATGAATAAGACACTTATTTTCTCAGTCTTATTGTCTTTATTTCTAATGAAGGCAATGTATGCATTTCCACAACCTCCGGAAAAGCTAATAAAAATAACCGTTTCTCCAAATCACGCAGACTGGCTATATAAAACAGGAGAAAATGCCGCCGTCTCCATCTGTGTATGGAAGGACCAAGTCCCCATGAAAGATGTCCCAATATACTATGAAATATCAGAAGACCTAATGAAACCTCACAAGACAGGCAATATTGTCTTAAAAGATGGAACATTCAAATTACCTTTAGGTACCCTCAAAAAAGCAGGTTTCTTACGCTGCAAAGTAACCGTCAATTACCAAAAGCATAAATATGAAGACGCAGCTACAATCGGTTTTTCCCCGGAAGAACTCCGACCGACAACACAACGCCCTAAAGATTTCAAAGATTTTTGGGATAAAGAACTGAAAAAAGTAGCAGAGCAACCTCTTGACCCACGAATAACCTTGATTCCAGAAAAATGTACTTCCACCGTAAATGTCTATCATGTAGGCTTTCGAAACAACTGGGCTGGTTCGCGCATGTATGGCATTCTCTGCGTGCCCAAAGATACATCAAAGAAATATCCTGCCATCCTAAAAGTTCCTGGAGCAGGAATGCGCGCTTATCACGGAGAAATAGCCTTGGCATCACAAGGTGTCATCACTTTGGAAATCGGCATTCATGGAATACCTGTAAATCTTCCTAATGAAGCATATACAATAGGAGGAGGTCCTCTCTTAAACTATCATGACAAAGGTTTAGACTACAAAGAAAACTATTATTACAAACGAGTTTATATAGGTTGCAAACGTGCTGTTGACTTCATTTTTTCCCTTCCCGAGTTTGATGGCACAAACATTGTAACTTTCGGCGGAAGTCAAGGTGGTGCTCTATCCCTCGTAACAACAGCCATTGACCCACGCATCAAAGGAGCTGTCTGTTTCTATCCTGCCTTATGTGATATGGAAGGATATACTCACGGAAGAGCTGGAGGATGGCCTCATATGTTCAAAAAGCCTCAATACTGCCATCCCAAAGCTATAGAGACAATACGTTATTACGACGTAGCCAACTTTGTCACCGACATTAAGGTGCCAGTTTTTATGTCCTTTGGATATAATGACACCACGTGTCCTCCTACCACTTCCTACTCTGTTATGAACAAGATGACCTGTCCGATAACTCCTTTCATCGTTCCAGATTCCTATCATTTCATGTATCCGGAACAAAGAGAAGCAGCTGTATCATGGGCCTTAAACTTATTGCACGAATAAAATCACAATATCAAGTATTTCTATATTTATCCTTATAATTTTTAGGAGAAACTCCATATATACTTTTAAAATAATCACTAAAATGATTATAGCTTCCAAAACCGGTCAGATAAGCTATTTCTGTAGCTGTCTGACCGGAAGTACGAAGCATTTCTGCAGCACATTCCAATCTGATGTTACGAATCACCTCTGCCGGAGACAGATTTGTTATTGCTTTTACCTTCCGATACAGTTTAGCTCTGCTTACACCCATTTCTTTGCACAACATTTCCACATCAAAGTCTGGATTAGAAAGATGCTTCTTTACAATGGACTCATATTGGTCAACAAAAGATTTATCAGCAGGTTCCAATTCAATCCCTACACTTTTCAACGAAAGCTGCTTTCCATATATCTCTTTTAATTTCTTACGCCCGGCTAAAATATTATTAATGCGGATAATTAAAGTAGAAATCTTAAAGGGCTTTACCAGGTAATCGTCCGCCCCAGCCTGAAAACCTTCCTCAACATGCATAGTCATTGATTTAGCAGTCAACAATACAACCGGAAGGTGACAAAAAGAGGGATTATCCTTTATATGCATACACAGTTCCATACCATCCATCTCTGGCATCATTACATCACTCACCACCAAAGAAACATTCTCTTTTCCCAACACTTCCAATGCTTCGCGTCCATTCTGTGCTGTAAGTATCCTAAATCCTCTTGATAACTCCTTTTGCAAATATGCAAGAATTTCTATATTATCATCTACCAGTAAAACGGTATCCGAAATAGATGCTACCTTAAAAGGTGTCTCATTCAAAATTTCTTCATTGTCTTCTATAGAAATTGGCGAAGTTACCTCATAACGCTTATCATAATTCCAAGGTAAGTCAATAGAAAAAGATGTACCATGCGGTTCTACCCGGCTGACAGAAATTACGCCTCCATGTTTTTCCACAATAGCTCTTGCAATAGCCAATCCTACTCCACTGCCTCCCATTTGACCGTGCAAATCTTGATGGGACAGGGCAAAAGGCTTAAAGACCTTAGAAATATCTTCATCTGAAATGCCCTCTCCCGTATCTCTAACTTCAATATGTATTTGGGGAGATTCCCCCTCAGTAATAGTCACCACCAAACTCACAGTACCCTCTTCCGGTGTAAATTTCAACGCATTCGAAAGTAAATTAAAGAATACCTTTTCCAGTCCTTCTCTATCAAACGTGGCCAGTATAGGTTTCTTAGGCAATGAAAGTTGCAGAGTGATACTCCGCTGTCGTGCCATTGTCTGAAAAGAGTAATAGACCTCCTGAATGAAATCATTAAAATCGGAAGAAGACAATTCTAATTTTCCATTACCATTCTCAATCTTTCTCAAATCCATCAAATCATTCACCAATGCCAGAAGTCGTTTGGCATTACGACGAATTAGCAGAATTTCATCTTTTACCCCGGAGATATGTATAATTCTATTTTGTATTTCATCCAAAGGATTAAGGATCAATGTTAAAGGAGTACGGAATTCATGAGCAACTTGAGTAAAAAAGGTTTGTAACTCCTTATTAAGTTCTTCCGATTTATCTTTCTCTATTTGTTTCAAGTACAGCTCATGTTCCAGCCTTTGTTTTCTTTGTTTATAAGCAACATAGCGTTGTAAAATATAAAATAGAATAACAGCATAAATTATAAAAGCCCACCAACGAGCCCACAAAGGAGGCAAGACTTCTATTTTCAAACGAGCCTCAAGTCCCATTGCTCCATCATTATTAAGAGCCTTCACTTTCAGAGTATAATTACCAGGAGCAAGATTACTATAGAAAACCTCACGGCGATTTCCCGCATCCACCCAATCCGGATCAACTCCCTCCATCTTATAGAAAAAACAATTACTGTTAGCGTAAATATGATTATCACTGGCATATGTTACAGAAATATTAGTCTGATTATGCCTTAGACGCACAACCTCCGTTTCAGACAGACATTTCTTCAATACCGAATTTTCTTCATTAGGCATCTGCAACTTGTTATTAATACGTAATCCTGTAAAAATAACAGAGGAAGGTTCTTCATTTAAGGCAAAAGTTGAATTATCAACCTTTACATAGCCTGTATTTCCCGGTAACCAGAAATAATTTCGGGAATCAATACAAGCTGAAGCATCCATATCCGTTAGCTGTAATCCATTATTCTTATCAAAAGGATGTATTTGGTTCTTGGCGTAATCGAGTAAATATAACTTATGAGCACCCACAATCCAATACTTACCTTTTTTCTGTTCAGCAACAAAATATAATTTATCAGAATACCCTCTTTCCGGTTCCAAAAAGCGCTGCTTCAGCTTCCAGTTTCCATCCAAAACCAGAACCCCCGAATTTTCTGTGGTCAGCCATAAATTCCTGTCTGTATCTTGATAGAAAGAGGTCACACTAATCGACTGGTCTTTTGACATCCCCAATTCTTCTGAACCCACACTCCTAACCTGCCCCCTTTTCAAGTCATAAATGTAAAGACCTTCTTTCTGAGTCGCAAACACTAATATTCCCGGTCTAATCTCTTGAATAAAATTTGAACTTGGGAATTTAATAGAATCATCACCAATACAAACAACACCATAGTCTTGTATGGATACCCACCAATTCTGTCGTGAATCTCTATAAATATATAAAACATTGTTCCGTTCATAAGCTTTGTATAAGGTGAAACTATTCTTCTTGATAGAGTACAGATAAACCTCTCCACGCCAATTCCCACACATGATTGTATCTCCAGCTATACATATAGACTTAATGATATTATCACTATAATGTCTTCCTTTTCCCTCCAGCCAATACTGTACAATCTTATCTGTTCCTGCATTATGGCAAAGCAACCCGTTTCCTTCCGTTCCAAACCAGATATTCCCCTTCCCATCTTCACGAGCCATACTGATACGGCCCGAGAAATGAGGTGGCGCAAAGTATTGAAAACGCTGATTATAACTATGGCTATAGTTCACCCCTCCTGCATATGTACCAACCCATATTATCCCTTGACTATCTTTATATAATGAATATATTGAATAATGGTTCAAAGCTCCCTTTTCACCTAATTCTCCTTCTTCAACTATAGCTTGAAAAGTTCTTTTATGCAATCTATAAAGCCCATTGAATGTGCCTACCAGCATATAATCTGCATTCAATTCAATAATATCCCTTACTTCTCTATTGATAACAGAGTGCGCAGATAATGGATAAGTCTGTACAATACGCGTAACCGGATCATATTTCTGAATACATAAACCTGCCATAACACTCCAGATAGAACCATTGGAATCCACTCTCAATAGGCTAATCAGGCCATCTTCAAGTATCCCTCCTTGAATAGATGTCGGATAAATATGTTCAAGCAACTTCCAATTTTCATTATATACAATAATACCATGGCGTCTGGTCCCTAAATAATATCTGTTCCCACACTTCACAAATGCGGAAAAAAGGAAATTAGCTGGAGCTGTCTGCTTTATATCAAAAGAACCTGAATTTGAATTATACAGTAAAATATCACTTTCAGTAAATGCAGCCAAATCACCATTATCGTCCAGTCCAAATCCCAAGATATGTTTCTTTAACTCCCTCCCATATAAAAAAGACCTTATATGCTGAGTATAATGATCCATCATATCAAGTCCATTTTCATGAAGAATCCACAAAGTCTTGCTTTTATCCTGGATAATCCGCCGTATTCTGTTCCCCCCTAAAGCCGGTTTGGTATTTGAGGACAAGATATCAATATGCTGCCCATCATAACGATTTAGACCATTATCACTCCCCAACCAGACAAATCCATCTTCATCCTGAAAAATGGATAATATACCCGTTGGCGGAATTAAAAAGATAATATATTGATGTTTAAAAAGTTGTGC